>Ga0079997_116118_pt1:0-425000 | contig 821973 bp, 761 predicted proteins | sample PerSpoCPS_CMetaG_FD_69200 | JGI IMG/M metagenome (GOLD analysis project Ga0079997, IMG submission 69200) | Archaeal communities from Yellowstone National Park, Wyoming, USA - Perpetual Spouter C (PS_C) MetaG (SPADES assembly) (version 2) | ecosystem: Environmental > Aquatic > Thermal... | reverse complement strand
CCCAGGAACTATCAACCTGAAATTTTCCGGGAGCTTAAGCCCGAGGGTAAAGTGGGAGATTCAATTTGGGGTCAAGGAGATGAACTTCAACAAATTTTTAAAGGACTATTACATTGAGCTTGTCAATCCATTTAATGGGATAAGCGGTCTTGATTTAAAATTCGGTCAGTTCAAGTATTACTGGTCAATTGAGAGGAAGGAGAGTTCCTCTGATAGGAAGACAATTCACAGGTCACAGGTTGTCTCTGGGCTTGTTGCTTACAGGGACCGAGGGCTTGAAATTACTTACAGTGGGGTGAAAAATTTAAAGCTTGCAATTGGGTTCTGGAATGGCGATGTTGTTTATAAAGACCTGGGGAAAGTAAGTGAGACGATTGACTATACGAGAAATATGGATGATTCAGATGCGAAAAAGGATATAACTGGTTTTGTGAGCTATAACTACAACATAAACGATGGAAACAGTTTTCTTGTTCAAGCTGCTTATTTATATGGTTCAAATGGGAGATATGCCATAGGTAAAAAGACAAGATATGGATTTGGGGTTGATGGTTATTTCATAAACAAAAACCTTCAGTTAAGGGGTGAATTCATAGGCGGGAGCGATGATAATGTGAAAAAAGAGGGTTATTATGTTCAAGCAAGTTATAGGATTTTTGACTTCCTTGAACCAGTGTTAAAGTATGAGTGGTGGGATAGCGATAAAGATAAAGTCGGGAAAAGCAACTGGCTAACGCTTGGATTATATTCAAAAGTACTTGATAATGTTGTGCTTCGTTTAAATTATGTGATCAAGAAGGAAAAGGATTTGAACGAGGAGAAAAACGACGAACTCTTATTTATGATTCAGGTAAAGTTAAAAAGATAGCTTCGGGGGTTCAATCCCCCCGTTCTTTATTTCAACTAAAACATCTTTTTGATCTCATCCTCATATTCCGGGAAATAATGATTTATCTCGCGCAGGTTAAACTGCCTTAAAATTGATGTGTTCGGCTCCCTATCAAGCAGAAATTCAAATGAAAGATGAACAAGTTTCTCAACAGTTATTTTCCCATCCGTTAACTTCTTAAAATAGTTCTCCTCAACTGAAACCGTATGCACCGTTGAAACCTTGCCCGAAATTTTAACTTCAAACTCAGCCACAGGAAAAGGCTTTGTTTGCTTTACCTCAATTTGATACGGCATAGCTGACACAAAATTTTATTTTAAAGCAATGAAAATATACCTTGCCAAGAAAATCAAAGTGAGTATCAAAATAATTAAGTTTATTTCCCTCGCTTTCCCACCAAGCAATTTAACAATCGTATAAGATGTAAAGCCAAGCGCAATTCCATCAGCTATGCTAAATGTAAGCGGTATGCCAAGCATCGTAATGAAGCTCGGAATTGCATCTGTCGGTTCATCCCAGTTTATGTTAGTTATAGGTTTGACCATCATGCTTCCAACAATTATGAGTGCCGGGGCAGTGATTGGATAAAGGATATACCCGGGCTGAATTTCAACGCCACCGCCGACAAGTTTCACTATCGGATAAAAGAATAAAGAGATAAGAAAAAAGAAAGCGACAAAAATTGGAGTAAGCCCGGTTCTTCCACCTACGGCTACGCCAGAAGCGCTTTCAATATATGCTGTGACAGTAGAGGTTCCAAGCAGTGCCCCAAATGTCGTTCCAAGTGCATCTGAAAGAAGTGCTCTTTCAGCCCTTGGTAGTTTCCCATCTTTACCGACAAGTCCAGCTGCTTGACCCACACCAATCAATGTCCCAACAGTATCAAACAAAACCATATAAAGGAAAACCAAAACAGCGACAAGAAATGATATGTCCAAAAAATTTGAAAAATCAAGCTTTAAAAACGCCGGCTCTTTTACCTCCGGCAATGAAATAATTGAACCTTCAAACTTTACAACCCCCAAAATTAAAGCTAAAATCGTTGAAAAAATTATTCCGATTAGGATTGAACCCTTGACACCGTGTGCAAGTAAAATAGATATAAAAAGCAAACCAAAAATTGAAATTAAAACCTCCGTGCGATGAATTTCACCAAGCTGGGGCAAATGCGTCCCAGTGTTTATCTTTATAATCCCAGATTGAATTAAACCGATCAAGGTTATAAAAAGACCAATACCCGTTGCTATTGAATTTCTCAAACAACTCGGCATCGCATCAATGACCGCTTCTCTGAGCTTAACAAGTGATAAAACGCTAAACAAAACCCCAGAGAGAAAAACTATCGCCAAAGCCGATTGCCATGATAAACCCATACTTTTGACGACCGTGTAACTAAAAAAGAAATTTTCTCCCATCCCAGGGGCAAGCGCTATCGGATAATTCGCAAGTAAACCCATAATGATTGAACCTATAGCAGACCCAACACAAGTTGCAATCAAACCAGCACCAAAGTCAATCCCAGCGTGGGACAGCACAACCGGCTGAACAAAAATTATATATGACATCGTCATAAATGTTGTAACCCCGGCGATGAACTCAACCCTAACGCTTGTCCCCCTCTCGGATAGACCAAAAAATTTCTCAAGATAATTCTTCATGATAAATTAAAAATTGTTTTTTACCTTTTCTCTTCTTTCTTTCTCAATTCGTTTTCAAGCATAATGCGTATTTTCTTAATGTTATCAGCCATACCACCGACAACATAAAGGAGAGCAAGAAACAGGATAATTGTCAAAATAGCTTGAAGTCCGACAAGTAGTTCTGGCGTCATTGTTCTCACCCGATTTTTTGGAGAAGAATCCAAGTAAATTTACAAAGTAATCCCCCAATTTGTCAAGATGTTTAAATGGTAGCATAATTAAAATTTGGCGAGGCAACCCGTAGCGCAAGGTTGCCCCACCTTGCTTTACTCACTTTTTCATCCTTTCCTCTTTAACCTTCCCTGCAAGCTCAACCATAGAGTCATAGTTAAGTACCTGCCCTCCGTAGATCTTCACAAAATTATTGGCATCGTCCTTTTTGGCAAACGAAAATTCCGGCAACATAGCTCTGACTGGTGAAATCACACTTCCAACGACGAAATACGAATCCTTCGCATCAATCAATTTAAATGTTTTGAAATCAATTACCTTAACCGATTTAACATTTTTCCCCTCCATTATAGTAAGTGCGCATCCAATACCACAGGCATGGTAAATTGAATCGTCAACGGAAATTTCAACTCTCGTCATCATCTTCTCAAACCCCTCCATTCCGCAAGCGCTACAAACACCGAGCTTTTTTCCAAGCTCTGGCTTCAGAATCTCCGTGCTCCTTTGAGCGTAGATATTTAACGATGTGAAAGCGAAACACAGGACAATCAAAATTTTACGAAACATTTTATCGCTTTACTTTCATTTTTATGCTTATGAAGAAATTACGCCCGGGCTCATAAATTGGCACACCCGTTGTTCTAACACGCCTGTTAAGATGCTCATAATACGCCTTGTCAAACAAGTTATTCACCCCAAATGACACATCAAAAAATTTGAAATAAGTTATATTCACAAGGAAATTAACAAGGACGAATCCCGGGGTTGGCGTCTCGCCGAAACTTTGGGAGATGTCGCTTTTACGAGCAACTGCTCTTATACTTAACTCTGGCACAACCGTTCCTTCAAAAAATCCATAATATAAGTTCGCCTTCGCTTCAAAAGGTGGAATCTCTGGCAATGGTTCGCCAGTCACACTATTTCTCCCCTTCGTTCCATAAACATTTACATCAAACCCAAATTCCCTGCTGAAAGCGGAACTGTAACCAAATTCAAAACCCCACAACCTCGCTGTCTCAATGTTGAAAAATTGCTTAACACCCAGCACTCCCATATTTTTCGGTCTGAGATCGGATCTAACTTGTGATGAGATGAAATCTCTGATGTGATAATAAAACAAATCACCTCTCAACAAACCTCCGAGCGCCCTCAAGTTAATGATTAAATCAACGCTGTTGTTCGTCTCCGGCTTCAAGGTTGGATTCCCCACATAATCGTAATTGTCGTATCCGATCGGGAAGAAATTAATAAATCTCTCGCTTATATTCGGGCTTCTTTTACTCATCCCTAAAAGAAGTGTTAACTGAACTGATGAACTCACAACTTTATCAATCCCGATGCTTGCGCTCAAATTGTGATGCTTTGAATACAAAGTTCCAAACATTCGCGCAAATGTCGGGGCTGGCTCTCTCGGCTCAGCATAATTTATATCATATCTTGCGGATGCAATCAAATTAAATCCATAAATTCCCGTCCTGTACTCAACAAAAACACCAAAATTATTCACATATGATTTTTGCCAAACACTATCTGTAAATGTCTTACCCGCCATTGGACCGGACAACATCTTCCTCGTTCTGAATCCTTCCTTCTCTACCCGTGAATAATCAAACCCAAGATAAAGTATTGACCTTTCAATAAGTAAACCAACTTCAGCTCTTGCTCCAGAACTTCTCGTATTCGCCTCAGTCGCAGCTTCCATCATCATCCTTGTCGGTTTGTACTCGTTTGTCATCAAATGATAAACTTTGGAATAATAAACTTTAAAATTGGCGCTGTTAATTCCGCTCAGGTTCCTCAACCCATAGTCAAGCGAAATCATCCGCGTGTCGTCTTTTATTTCATCCATCGGAAGAGCTGGGAAAAGCACATCCCGCGCATACATATTCCTTAAGGAAATTTGAACCCTGTGATTTTCCCCAGGGTTAAAGCCGATCTTACCTGTCCAATCCTTTATCTTAAAACCAGATTGAACCTCGTTTCCAGATCCATCAACATAATTTTTATAATCTTTCAATCCACCAGCAAACCTGAAATCAAATAACTTCTCTCCACCTGAAAGCGTCAAACGAGCAATTTTACCTTTCCAACTGCTTTCATAACCAGTTTCAAATTCACCCCCGATTTCAAATTTCTCCGTTTTCTTTGGTCTTGCCATAACAAGATTAACAACACCGCCAAAGTTCGGTCCAAAGCGCAAGGCGTAGGGTCCTTTTAAAATTTCAACCTTTTCAAGGTCCTCGGATTGAACATGCGATGTTGGCGGGTCCATCCTATTCGGGCACGCGGGCTCAATTTTCATCCCATTATCAATTTGAACATTGACTTGATCATACTTCAATCCTCTTATCACTGGGTCAAGCGCATATCCTCCCTTCTTAATAGCCGATGTATTCGTGAAATTCTTTATGAAGTCCCCAAGGTCACGAGGCGCTCTCTTTGATATATCCCTTCCCCCAAATTCCGCCTGATTGTATGTCTCCATTGCTCTGCCGAGGACAACAATCTCTTCAACCGAAAAATAAGGAATCTCTTCAAGATAAACATCAACTGTCTTTACCTCGCCCTTATCAAGCTCAACTTTCCTTCTTTCCTGTTTGTAACCAACATATGAAAACACAAGCGTATAACTTCCGGGTTCAAGATTCTTCAACTCAAAATAACCTTTAAAATCCGAAACATCGCCACGATTTGTCCCTTCTATCCAAACATTTGCGTTGAAAAGTGGATATTTCGTCTTTGAATCATACACGAAACCTCGTATTGTCCCTTTATCCTGAGCATTGAAATTTTGAACAAGTGTGAAGATAAAAGCCACGAGGATTAATAATCTGCCATTCATAGCCACCCTCCGGATTTAATTTTTTAAATTTCCCACAAACGAAATTTCAAGCGCTAATTTCGCTCAGAAAAAATCCGGAGGATGGAAAACCTCAAAACATAAAACCTTAAGATACAATTCAATGGAAGGTTTCAAAAACTCAAACGGGGAGAAACTTAAAAGAGGAAAATTAAAACTCTGGGTGAGCGCTTCCTTAATTGGGAAATCAAGATTTACTTTATAAATCGGGGAACAAGGAGCGGAACTTATGCAAATTTCAATTTTTATCCCTTTATTTAATGCACACATCCCGCCGCAACCACAATCACACGATTCCCCACAACAGCAAACGCCTGCTTGTTTCTTTTTTTCAGTTTTAAAACTCACGACCTGTACCGTAAAATTCAAAAACAAAACGAAAACCAAAAACACCGAAAAAATATGTATTAAAATCTTTTTCAAGTGTGGCGCTTCTTTTTTGCCGAAAAACTTCAACTTAAAATTAACAAAGAAGAAAAAAAATTCAAAAAGAAGGGGTTTCAAAAATTGAAACCCCTTCGGAACAAATTTACTTCTTCACCTTGACCTTCAAACTGTTTAAAGCAAGTGTAAGTTTAGTCCCTGCCTCAACATAATATCTCCATGCGTAACCGAGTTGTAAGAAAACATCCTCGTTATACTCGCCTTTGTCCATCCTTGCCTTTTGCTTGTTCATAATTTCATCACCAAGATTAATCCAATACTGTGCATCGGTCAAGTCCTTCTTCACGACATCCGTTTGCTCGGATTTCTTAACCTGATCCAAAAGATTCATCACGACTTTCTTAACTTCAAGGTTGTCGTTATACTGCTTCTCACATGTTGTTTTCCAGTCCTTTTGTTGAGCAAATGCCAACGATAAAGCAATAATGAAACTTGCGAAGATAAAAATTGCCTTTTTCATTTTTAGCCCTCCAATTTTTGTTTAACTTATGTCCTTCTTTGAGAAAATTTTAATTGATGAAATAATTGTTAGAACGAACCAAAGCATGAGGTCAGCAATTAAAATAACTGATGTGAGCAGTTTTCCGCCAAGGAACTTGACAAAAGCAGCCCCTGCTGGACCGAAAATCTCCGGCGAGTTAAGCGTTATCAAACTCAACACACGAACTATATCAACGGGATTTCCAAGCAATGAAATCATGGCGAAGGTTGCTGCTGTTTTCCCCTTTAAAAGGCTTATTGCGCCAATTATAACGAGGTCGTAAAATATCAAAAACAAAAACCAAACGAAAACAGAGATGCCGAATGCCTTCCCCCTTTGTTTTGATATCGCGCTTATCAGCGATGAAATCGCAATGAAAATGAACCCGAGCAAATTTGACAGCAGGACAAAAACCATATACCTAAACACGCCATCAGAACCAACCCTCATCAAAATTATAAACCCACTTATCCCGAAACCAAGCGCCGTTGAGCTGAAAAATAAAATTAAAAGACCCAACAACTTACCAATGTAAATCTCCCAGCGATTCAACGGTTGAGAGAAGATCAACTCGTTCATTCTACTTTCGCCCGTAAAACTTATCACACCCATGACAAGGGAAACGAGCGGGATGATGTAAAGTACGAGATTCATCAAACTTAAAGTCGTCCTTGAAAAGTCCTGCATGCTCCCGGAATAACCGCTTGCGCTCAATCCAAAATAAGAAATACCAAGGACAAGCACCGTAAATATCACCGCAAAAAGATGAGTCCACTTGTTCCTCACTCCAACGATTACTTCTGCTTCAGCGATTGTGTAAATTGAATTCATCTTTCATTTCAAAATTTTTGTTTCAAGCTGTTCATAAGGAAATTCTTCGCCCCCATATTCCTTCATAAACTTATCAAGTGTCCCTCGCGTCTTGAAAGTGACGATAAAATAATTCATCGGCGTTTGAATTTTCTCCGACCTGACGAAATAAGCTTCTTGAATCTTAACCCACTCTTTGGTGTAAAAATCACGAACGAACATAACCGAACCTTTTGGGAGGTCGCGCATCTTGCTAAATTCAATCATACAGCCGATGTCATCAAACTTATAAACCTCGCCATCCGGGGTGACTATCTCCGTTGCAAACTCAAGTTGAGATATAGCCATTTTGCACAGGTAGCAAATATCGTGCGGTTCAATTTCTTCCGGCTTTATTTCCTTTGAGCAGGAAAGGAAAGAGAAAATCAAAAAGAGAAATAAAAGTGCTTTAACTTTTCTCGCCATGATGTTCTTCCATTAATTTCTGATATATGACCTCAAACGATTGACTTGATGTCTGGAAGTTTTCAATTTTCGCACCACATTCCTTTATTTTGAAAATTATATCAAGCATTCTCTTTGAATCCGCCTTTATAATCATACTCGCCCCATTTCTCTTCACATCAAGAGCGCCAGAGTCAAAAGCGATATCAACAAACTTGTCATCCATATTGCTTATCACAAGATAAACCTTTGACTCAAACTTTAATTTTCTCTTCAACTCCGATGCCCCTTCAAATGTTATCAACTTGCCGTTCACCAAAATACCGACTTTATCAGCAAGCTCATCAACCTCGTTCAATAGATGTGTCGTGAAAAGTATCGTCTTCCCCTCGCTTTTCAAATCTGACAAAAGCGCTTTAAATCGCATTACTCCTTCGGGGTCTAAACTTAAAGTTGGCTCGTCAAGCACAAGCAAAGGAACATCGGGCATAATCGCAATTGCAATGCCGAGGCGTTGGACATTCCCACCCGATAACTCGCTCGCATATTTGTTAAGTATATCGCTCAATTTCAGCATCTCAATCACATACTCAACCCTTTGAACTGGCAAATTTCTTATCTTCCTGAAAAATTCAATTATCTCAATGACCTTCAAATTTTCATACATGCTTATCCTTTGAGGCAGAAAACTCATAAAATTCCTCGCATTTTTCGGCTCCTTTAACGCATTTATCCCATTGACATAAATTTCGCCTTCATCCGGCAAAACAAGTCCAACGATAGCTCTTAATGTCGTCGTCTTACCGCTTCCATTCGGACCAAGCAAAGCGACTACTTCGTTCTTTTTCACCTCAAAAGAAATCCCATCAACTGCGATGACATCGCCAAATTTTTTTCTAAGGTTTTTGACAACAAGCATATCTCTTCCTCAATGTTCTTGATTTAAACGAGACGATGAAAATAGGGATAAACGAACATAAAAAGATGAAAACAACAAAACCAAAAGCAGATCGCTTAACTTCAACTCTCTCGTTATTTCCCCTCTTCACAAGATAACTTAAATTTGGTATCTCAACTTTTTCCATCAAAGGGTGTTCATCGTAAATTTTAAATGTTTTTATCAAAGGCATCGCTTTTTCTGCAATTTCAATCGCTTTTGCAGATGGACTTGAAAGATAAAGCTGGACGATTGGATATTTCCCTTGAATGCTTTCAAAAACATTGGTCAACTCAAACCTAACATCGCCAACACCATCATCATTAAGGTCATATCCCATATAACCATCCCAGTAATTTCCTCGCCCGTTGTAGCTAAACGATGTCGTCTTCGGATTACCGATGGTTCTGATCAAGGAGAGATTACCGATGAAATTATTTTCATAAATCTTATCAAAATTTGCGCTTGCAAAAAGAGCTATCGCAAGGTCGTTGTTCTGAACGAGATTTCGCCTGATGATGTTATAGTTTGTGCTTTCAAAATGAAGACCGATTGAATTGTCAATTATATAATTTTCCTCAGCGACGCAATAATCGCACGATTGAAGTAAAAGCCCGTAAGAGCTAAACCCTCTATTTCTTGCGAATATATTCCGCCTGAAATAAATATGCCTTGAATACATCACCGCACCTCCAACGACATCGTCAATGAAAACATTTTCCTCAAAACGATTTGAATCAGAAAACATGTAATGAATTCCATATCTTAAATCCGTCGCATAATTTCTCTGGATCAAATTATTTGACGACTCTTGGATATACATCCCGTCTCTAACTTTCGTTATGAAGTTCCCCTCAATTAAATTGAAATGCGAGTTCCAGATGTGAAGTCCGCTACCTCTTTCCCCAATCCCAAGGTAAGCCCTTCCGATTATAGTATTATGCCTCACGATGTTGTTGTTTGAAGCGAAGAAATAAACACCGAATAAAATATCCTCAAGCAAATTATCCTCAATCAGATTATATGACGATTTAAGCAAAATCCCTGAATCTTCTTTCTGGAGCAAATTTCCGCCACCGGTAATTTTGAACCCTCTTATAACACAGGAATCAGCAAGGACGGTGAGGGTGCTTCCCCAATTTTCACCTTTTATATGTGGTCTTCCAACACCGATCAAAACAAGCGGTTTATTCAGGAAGATGTTCCCATAATACTCGCCCGGGTAAACATAAATGGTATCATATGGCTTTGCCTTTTCTATTGCTTCTTTTATCGTTTTAAACTCATATTTTGAGCCAACTTTCAAAACACCCGAAAGAGAAAAATTGGCAACGGAAACCAAAAGCAAAACTATGTAAGATAAACCTTTTAACATATTTTCAACTTTTCGCTTCTTTACCGGAAAAAATCAAAGCAAGAGCAAGAAAGATTATAGCCAAAAGAATCCCTGCTGAACCGAGATCGGGATAGCTATAAACCGTAAATTGAGCGATGAGCTTCTTCCCAAAAAGTGGCGGAGTAAACGGTTGAACTTTTATCGGAGCATCGGGAGCAAGATTGTGCCCATAGGTGTAAAGCTTGTTGTAAAAATCAATCATTGAAAACAGACCAACATAAATATACATTACGATTAAATCAATCACCGTTGAAATTTTCCCGAGCACGACCGCCCTCAATGTCAAAAGTCCAAGCGCTCCAAAAATGAATGGAAGATAAGTAAACTCTGCGAAATCGCTCTGCGAAAGTGGTTTCATCCCGATGTAATGATTCAAAGTGTTAATCTCTCTTAAATCATCCCTGCCAGCCGTCTTCCCACCTTCAAGTTTGTAAGAGTAAATGTAAAGTTTCAATCCATCTGGATAAAAAGTTGCAAAAAACTGCATCCTCCACAAAGGAAAAAGAAATGTCAAAACAACGGAAAGCGAAGCAATAAAGGTGAAGATTCTTGATTTTAGGTTAAGTGGAGTGTCTTGAAGCTTTTCCCATCTTTCAAGTAGCGTGCTCATTTTTATCACCCTTTTAAATTTTTTAAATAAACCCGGGGCAAAAAGCCCCGGGCATTTTGTTTTACTTCATCGCCGTAGCTCCGCCCTTCGGCTTAACAAGCAAATAACCCTGCATCTCTTGATGCAAAGCGGAGCAGAAGTTTGTGCAATAGAACGGGAACACACCCGGCTTGTTCGCAACAAATTCAATCGTCTTCGTCTCGCCTGGGTCAACAACTACATTTATATTGTATTCGCAAATCGCAAACCCGTGAAGTTCATCGGTTGTCTGTTCAATGTTTGTCAAGTGAATTATAACTTTATCTCCCTGATTAACTTCAATTTTCCACGGCTGGAACCTTGACCTTACAGCTATCATCCAAACCTCAACCGTGTTCCCTTTCCTTACAACTTTTGCATCTTTCTCATCCCAAATAGCATTCGGATTCTTATTATCAATGCCTTTTTGATAAACTTCAATTACTTTGTCTTTAAGTTTGTCAGCCCTTATCGCCTGCGCATAGTGTGGTTCTGGCTCAGTGAATGCGTCATATAGCAATTTCATCTTCTCACCTGTTATGTCAATCAACTGCGATGCCTCCGGTTGAGATGGTCCTACGGAGAGATGCCTACCGTGTGAAAGCTTATTCAAAGCAATGACATACTTTCCGGCTGGGTGTTTCGTATCTCCCTCCGGGACACAGAGATGTCCGATGTTGTAAGCAATCGGTATCTTATCAACAACTTCCCAAGTCCCGAGTTTCCATTTTGCTATAGCGCTCTCAACGAAAAGCGATGTATAAGCATAACCCTTGTCGTCAAATTGTGTATGAAGTGGTCCAAGACCGACTGGAACCTCTGCCTCACGAACGCTCTCATATCTCAATACAGGGATACCATCTTCTTCACCCACAAAGTCCTTATTTTCAATCGCCTTGAGCATCTTTTCAAAGTTATAAACCGTTGTTATGCTTTGAAGTTTTCCACTTCCGACGATCCACTTGCCATCTGGGCTGACATCAACACCGTGCGGTGATTTTGCACACGGCAACAGATAAACAACGCCCGGGGCTTCCTTTGGGTCAATTACTCTAACACCGTTTATAATTTTATACTTCCCCGCTTTGAGATATTCCTCCGCTTTCTTCCAATTCACAGCTGCTATGTAATCTCTGTCGTTCTGCGACGCCGTTATCTCAAGTATTCCAGTTGCTCTCTCAGAGTTATAGCAAGTCCAGAAAACCCAGCCATGGCTTGGTCCCTTTCCAGCATCACCAAGGTCAAAATTAAATGGTGGCATCAAAACTTGAAATCCATGCTTTTCATCCATCCTCATCTCTCCCGTCTTTGGATCAATCTCAACAAGTGCAACTATGCCGTGATATTTTTTGGCATACTCTTCAACCGGAACATATGTCCCCTTCGGAATCGGAACTGAAAACCTCGTCGCAATCGTGACATATTCCGTATTCTCAGTTACAAATGTAGAACCATGATTACCTGAAAGATTTGGGATTGGTCCAAGTATTTGTTTAACTTTGAAATCCCTGAGGTCAATTCTCGCTATTCTGTTATTTGCGTTGTCATTGATGAAAAGCCATCTTCCGTCATAATCGCCGTTTGTCTCGCTTAAAGCTGGATGGTGCGCATCTCCCCAAGTGTAACCACCAAGCATTTCCTTTGTTTCTTTATCAAATCCATAACCCGTTGATGGATAAGGCGTGAAAACAGGAATGGTTGCGATGTGACGCATTGATGGAATCCCAGCGACAAATATCTGACCTGAGTGCCCGCCTGAATAGAAAAGATAAAATTCATCAAGGTCCCCAGGCGAGACATAAGTTGCAAGCGCTGCTTCCGCAGCTTCAGATTTTACTGCTTCTTTCCCCGGTTTACAGCTATGGAAGACGAGCGCAACTGTGATGAAGACGATTAAAATTCCGAGTGCGATTTGAATTTGCCTTTTCATGGCTTCTACCTCCTTTGGTTTTTAAGGTTTTGATGCGAGTTTTTGTTTGCGATATTTTTCATACGCTTTAATTAAAAGTTCAACAACTTGCGCCTTTTCCGAATCCGTTAACATAATTTGACTTCCAAGAACAATTGACATCGTCCCGGTTGGTTCTTTAAGAAAGTTTTCAAGTGTTTTGCCGAATCTGCTTGGAACATCTTCAACAGCATTGCTGAGGTCTGGTCCGATTTTAGCAGCTGATTCAATCCCGAAAACGGAAATAGAATGGCAAACGAAACATCCCTTATTCACGAAGAAAGCTCCCTCTCCCTCGCGCATTTGTCTTTCCTTTTCAATCTCCTCAGGTGTTGGAAGATCAGCAAGTGCGGTTTCCGACTGTGGATAATACTGCGGTGGAAGATTCACTTTTTTCCAGCTCATAACAAGAAGCGTCAAAGCTATTGCCTCCTTTGACCCAAAGCCCATCTCAGGCATGATGCTTTCAGGGGAGACCATCTTCGGATTCTTAAAATGAGCCACATGCCAGGCAAACACTGACTTTTTACCACCAATTCTGGAATAATCAAACTGCTCAGGTGCTTTATCCCCTTCGTATGTTAAATCCGGACCTATAACACCACCGCGACCGTTAATTTTATGGCAAGCGCGACATCCTTTCTCCTTGACGAGTTTTTTCGCATAATTGATGTAGTCAGCGCCAGGCGTCAAAGTATCATAACGATGACAAATGTTGCAATTCATCTGAAGCAAAACTTTTCTATCAGGCGGTCTGTAAATATCTTCAAGTTCTTTCCCCAACAGTGGCTCTTCCCAATGCTCAATAAATCCGTGCGCCTCTTCTTTATTTAAAGCATAACCCTGTCCTCCATGACAGATTGTGCAACCATATTGAGAAACGGGATGTTTCTCAAGTATCTCCTTCGGGTGCGATTTAAATGGATTCGGCGCGTTTTCAAGCCCCTTCCATTCATAACCCATATGGCAGGTTATACAGCGGTCAACCCTGTTAAGTTTCTTAACATAAATTTGCTTTATCCCACCTTCAATCGCCTTCGCCTTTTCTTCACCCAGATTCTTCTTGACATATTCCTTGAACTTCGCTTGATATTCTTTCCACTCGGGCGTAAAATAACCAGCATAAACAACAGCGGTAATTATTAACCCTATCAATGATATCGCAAAAATTAAAGTCACATCTTTTTTTAATTTTGCCTTGTCCATTTTCAGATGCGCTTTTCTTTTAAAATTTCTTTGGAATCTCAGGCCAACTCTCCCATGGGAAGTAAAACTCCCAATTTGGACCGCGCATATAAGTTCCGATTATTATCAAAACTACCACCAAAAAGCAAAGCACAAGGAAAATGATGTTCTGCTTCAACCTTTCCTTACTGAACCAAACTCCTGTGGAAAAGTTTGAACTTTTATCAAGGTAAGGCCATATAGCGAGCAACAACACAAGGACACCTGGGATTAAAATCCCACCGATAAATGCACCGTTTAGGACAAATCCACCAATTCTTATCGTCGTTATAGCAACGAGCTCCTGCAACCACAGGAAATACCAGGGCGCTTTTGCCGGATTTGGCGTCACATGAGGATTGGCTGGCTCCTCAAGCGGTGCGCGAGCAAATAAACTTATCAAAGCGACAAAAACAAATGTCCCCAACATTACAAGCCCGATTCTCCTTATCAAAAACGGAATTGAATTAACGGTGTATTTCTCCTCATCAATCAAAGTTGCCTCAACCTGAACAGTTCTACCTGTTGTAAGTCCAAGAAGTGAATAGGTCTTACTTTTAATACCATCCTTTACTTTTTCCTTTTTCTGGTTTAAAACAAGGTTATCAACGCAGGCAAGCCCGCCATCTTTTCTAATCCTCCACATATGATAGGAGAAAAGCACCAAAACAGCTGCTGGTAAAAAGAAACAATGAAGCACATAAAATCTTATCAAAGCATTTTGTTCAATCTCATGACCACCTAAAAGGACAAATCTAATCCACTCACCTACTACAGGTGCATTTTTAGCTATGTTCGTCCCAACTGTTATAGCCCAAAAAGCGAGCTGGTCCCAGGGCAAAAGATACCCCGTGAAAGAAAGAAGTAAAGTTATCAAAAGTAGGACAACGCCGACAAGCCAATTCAACGGTCTATTTTGTCCAACCCCAACGCCATTTTTATAAGCACCGGTTAAAAATACCCTTACCATATGCAAAAAAACAACTGCGACCATCAAATGAGCTGAATTTCTATGCATCGCCCTTATGAACCAGCCGAAAGAAACGACATATTCTATATCCTTAACACTTTGATAAGCCCTCTCAACCGATGGGACATACAAAAACATCAAAACGACGCCTGTTATCGTCAATATCAAAAAAAGCGTTGCTGAAATCGTCCCAAGCCAAAGCGAGTATCCCCAGGACAAACTCCTCAATGTCACCTTTGCCGGAAACCAATGCAAAAGCAGATTCCTAACTATTGACTCTCCCGCTTCCTTTTCCGACCTTGGTGCCCAAGTCCAAAATATGCTCCGCCCGTTTAGTTTCTTTTCGGTTATTTTAACCTCAGCCATAGAAAATTCCCTTTTTGATTTTACACTGTCAACTTGTAATTCTTCGGCACTGTCTTGTTCAGGTCAACGACAAGCTTTCCATCTTCCGGGGAAACCTCAACCTTCACCCAATCAAGGGGTCTTGGCGCAGGTCCAGCATAATTTGTCCCATCTCCATAAAACTTTGACCCGTGGCAAGGACAATGGAATTCCCACTTGACTTCAACTTCTTCCCCGCCAATTTTGATGACCTTCGGCTTTGAAAGCGCGACATATTTGACCGTGCAACCAAGATGAGTGCAAACAGCAGAGATGGCATAAAATGTCTTCCCCTCGCGAAATATGTATGTCCTCAAATCATCAATAAATGTCACACCATCAGGAATCTTATCCGGTTCATCAAGTTTAATGCGACGCACGCTTTCATAACTCACATTTGGGAAAAGCGACCTAAACCAAGTGTAAACTTGACCAGCAAGTGCAACTATAAGTGAGCCGATGCCGAAATTCTTCAAAAATTTTCTTCTGTCAATTTTCATTTTCCAAGCAAATTTATTTTTTAATCTTCAATTACTTCCTGCTCAACATAATACATCCTCTCCATAGTCATCGCATCGGTTGGACAAACAATGGCACAAAGTCCACATCTTATGCACTTTTCATCATCTTTTATCATAGCAGAAATCTCAACATCATCGTTGAATTGATAATGCTGTAAAAGTTTTTCTTTCGTTTCATCATCAAGTTCAAGTTCCTCAATCGGGACAAGCTTCAAACAATACTCCGGGCAAACATCAGTACAAGCACCACACAAAACACATTTCTCAGCGTCATAAATTGTCTGTATATGGCAAAGCAAACATCTTTTCGCCTGCTCAACCGCTTGTTCCTCCGTATAACTCATCTCAACCTCAACTATCCCAGTCCTCCTATCAATCGGAACAGTATCCGGCGGTTTTCTCGGTGTGATTTCATAACCAACATAAGTTGAATAATTCCTTTTCTCAATCTTCTCAACAGAGAGATTAAACACTTTCTTCGTTTTCAACCCTCTCAAATAATTGTCAATTGAGATTGCAGCTTGTTTCCCATTTGCGATCGCATCAATCAAATTTCTCGGACCAAACGCAACATCACCACCGGCAAAGACACCAGGGGCTGTCGTCTCAAGCGTTTCCGGGTTAACTTTTATTGTTCCTGCTGCTGTAAGCTCAATGCCGTCTTCTGGTTTTATAAAGTTTAAATTCGGTCTCTGCCCGATGGCGAGTATAACGGTATCCGCCTCAACATACTCACTTATGCTATCGTCAAAAATCGGATTGAACCTCCCATTTTCATCATAAGTCCTTTTAACCCCTATGAATTCAATCCCCTTGACCTTACCGTTTTCTCCGATGAATCTTTTAACGCCTCTTTGTGGATGAAACACGATACCCTCTTTAACCGCTTCTTCAAATTCCTCTTTCCCCTGCGCTGTTCTTAACACTGGCATTTCATCAAACGATTCCAAACTCGCTATGTGAATCTCAAGCACGCCAGCTCTTCTCGCCGTTCTTGCAGCATCCATCACAATGTTATATGTTGAGCCATTCCCGATCTTTTCTTTTTCCTCCATTTCAACAGCCATTCTAAGCGCTGTCCTTGCAGCATCAAAAGCGACAAACCCACCCCCTATGACGAAAACCTTCTCCCCAAGTTCAACCCTGTATCCATTGTTGACATTTATCAGAAAGTCAATCGCTTTGATTATCCCATCAAGATTTGCCCCCTCAACATTCATCTCCCTTCCTTCCTGCGTTCCAACAGCGATGAATATCGCATCAAATTCCTCACGAAGTTCTTTTATCCCGAAATTTTTCGTCAAAGGCGTCAGTGTCCTCACTTCAACTCCAAGCCAGATAATTTTATTTATCTCCTTTTCAATTATGCTTCTTGACAACCTGAACTCCGGTATCCCATGCCTCATCATCCCACCGAGCACACTTGACGCCTCAAAAATTGTCACCTGATATCCTATCAAAGCAAGGTCATGAGCACAAGCGAGCCCAGCTGGACCTGCACCAATTATTGCAACTTTTTTATCCCTGACATCCGCCTTTCTAACTTTAGTTAGCGTCGGCAGATGCCAAAACAATTTGTTATCCTCAACATCAAAATCACCCTCAAAAAGCTCATCCTGTGTATCTGGATAAAGCGACTCAACACCGTATTTCTCAGTTAGAAACCTTTTCAATGCTCGTATCGTAACAGGTTTATCAATGCTACCCCTCCTACAAAAATCTTCACAAGGAGCTGCGCAAACCCTTCCGCAAACAGAAGCAAATGGATTCGGCGCCCTTGCCACGAAATACGCCTCTTTGTATCTCCCCTCAGCTATCAACTGCACATATCTTCCGGCATCTGTATGAATCGGACAAGCTGCCTGACACTTGACTTGTTTCTGCCAATGAAGTAAATCCGGAAGAAAAACATTATATCCCATCAATTGAGCCCCATTTGTGTTTTGATCTTCTTCAACAGGATGAAATCCTCAGCAAACTGAAGAACCTTCTTCCCATTTCTCATATCTTTGACCAAATCAGCCAAACTCTCGTGGTCAAGAAGAGCCCTGACTTGATTCTTTATTTTGACCCAATAATCGTGAAGAGCGCACGGATTTTGACTATCACAAGGACCCACACGCAGGATGCAGGTATCAAACCAATCCGTTCCATCTATTGCTTTAATTATATCAAAAATCGTGATTTCCTTCGGGTCTTTTGCGAGAACAAATCCTCCTGCAGGTCCTTTTATTGAATGAAGAAATCCCGCCTTTACGAGAATTTGCATAACCTTATTTAAAAACTCCTTCGGTATAGACAACGCCCCTGCGATTTGCTTTGCTAAGATAGGTTCTTCTGTGTTAAGAGAAGCTATAAAAATCATCGCCTGAATGGCGTATTTACAGGTCTTGCTGAGCAAATCAAATTTTCAGATTTGTTTATCCACTACAAATTTAGTCATCGCCCCCAATTAAGTCAAGAAAAGGATAAACTCATCCATTTTTTATTCAAGTTCAAAAACCTTGTTCCTTGAGGAATGTCCCGAGATGATTTTTATCCTTGATTTTGGAAGGTTGAAAAAATCCGCTAAAAGCTCAATCACACTCTCATTTGCTTTCCCCTCCTTTGCGGGAGATTTAACCCAGACATTATAGTGTGTCTCATCAACTTTCTCAACCTTGTCAACTTTAGCCCCAGGTTTAACCCTTACAAAAATTCTCAAATCCAGCTCCAAACTTTTTTCATAATTTAATCACGAAGGCGGATGATACGCAACTTTAATCTAAACTTTTTCGTATATTCAATCAGCAAAACAAAACTCGGAGCGGTTAGCCATGAGGAAAATTTTCATCGCATTCTTAATCCTTTCGCAAGTTTTATTCGCACAAGAAGAGGAGAAAAGAAAAATTGAAGACCTAATTGACGAGATTCTAAAGAAAGTTGAAAAATTCTATTCAACAGATGAAGCAGTACAAAACTATGAACTCAACCTGCGCCAGAAAGAAATACAAAGACAACTTGAAAAGGTCAAGACACAACTTGAGCTTCTGAAGAAACAAAAAGAGTTTATGGATGAGGAGAAATTCAAAGAGGAAATTGAAAGGATACAAAAGTCAGCGATTGAAATTCAAAAGACAAGTCAAGAGTTAATTGAACAGGCAAAAAAGGGAAAAATTTATTCACCCTTCCTTTTCCCATCTTTTAGATTTAAAGGCGAAACGGAGATAGGCGTTAACGATTACATTGAAGGTGATGTTCTGGTGCAAGATGGTGACTTAACCGTTTACGGGAAAATCAAAGGTAACATCCTTGTTGAAAATGGCGATGTAATTTTAAAAGAAGGCGCGGAAGTCAAAGGCGATATTTACACAACAAACGGCGATATCAAAATAAGCGAGGGCGCTAAATTTGAAGGCAAAACATACAAAAACTTTTCTGCGCTTGCCGAAATTGATCGCATAACTTCCTATGACAGGCGAAAACACAGACAAGAAATGAAATACAAGCAATTTTACGAAGAATACCCAGGCATTGATAATTTGTACTTTGAATTTGAAAGGGTAAGTGGCTTTAAAATCGGGTTGATTTATCCAAGGAAAATCTCAAACATATTGAACAAACCCATTGCTATTTTTGGGTACGGTGCTTATGCAACGAAATCACACAGATGGATTTTTTCAGTCGGGATTGACAGGAAAATTTTTGATTCGGGTGAAAACTTTTACATCTTAACAGGTGGTGAGATTTATTCAACCGTTGGCACGAAAGATAACTGGCTGATCTCACCGAACGCAAATACGATTTCCGCCCTTCTCTGGAACAATGACTATCGGGATTACTTCAAACTTGAGGGCTTTGCTCTTCACATTGAACTTGTCTCTTTATCAAGCCCGGGAAATTTAAAACTCACCTACTCAAATAATTCTTACTCAAGCGAAGTAACAAGATACATAAAATATGCCTCTTGGAACAAAAAAAGACCTTTCAGGGAAAACCCACAAGTATTTGAGGGAAATTTAAAATCGCTTGCACTAAACTTTAGATTCGGAAACTTTCATTTGATAGAAGGATTTAAGAAATCAGGGCTTGCTTTTGACCTTGGATTTGAAAAAGAGCTTAGAAATATAAGATATTCAATTTTCACGGCTGAATTAAAGGCAAGGTTAAGTTTATCGGACTATGACAATTTCGGCTTGAGGTTGAAAATCGGAACATCTGATAAAATTTTGCCAAAGCAAAAATCTTTTGAAATCGGTGGATTCGGGACACTTTACGCCTTTCCGTTCAAGTCGTTTGAGGGGAATAAAATGGTCCTTGCAAACTTTGAATACATCATTGAAAACATAACCGACATACTTGACTTTGTTAACTTATTCATATTTTTTGACGCGGGCTACACTAACAACCAAGAAGGGAAAATCACCTCTGGTTTTAAAATTGATAACTTTGACCAGATAAAATCCGATTTCGGTTTTGGTCTTGGGACGGAAAGTATGAAAACGAGGATTTATTTCGCTTGGAGAACGGACAAGAAAGCGCCCCCAATGATTGTCATAAGATTGTCCAATCCATTTTAAAGTTTGCTTAAAATAAATTCAAGGATTTTTTTAATCTCAATGAGGTCCTGACGAAGTTCGGGATCGGAAATTTTTGATAATTTAACTTTTCCACCTTCAATTGATATCTCGGTTGGGTCTTCATCTGGGTTGTAATTTTTCAAAACTTTTTTTGCACCCTCAATCGTATAGCCCTCTTCACGAAGCAGACGCTTAATCATCATAATTATTTTGATATCACGATTGGTGTAAATTCTGTTCCCAGCTCTGTTCTTTGCTGGTTTTAGTTGTTCAAATTCCGTCTCCCAGTATCTAAGGACATACGGTTCAATACCCGTTAACTTGCTTACTTCGCTTATTGAGTAATAGATACGACTTAATTTGAACTCCGGCATATTTTCCTTCGCTTTTTTCTTTCATTTTAACGATTTAAAAATCAAAAATCAATAATTTTCAAAGTTCACCGATGCGAAGAATTAATTTGTAGTTATTTTCTCGTTTTTTTAACTTTAATCAAATTCAAAAGAATTTCCACAAAGCCATGAAAAACACGATTGAGTATCTTCTCAAGTTACGCGAGGAGGCAAAGCTTGGAGGCGGTCATAAAAAAATTGAAGAACAACACAAGAAAGGGAAGTTAACAGCGCGCGAGCGCCTTGAAATTCTGCTTGACGAGGGGAGCTTTCAAGAAATTGACATGTTCGTCAGACACAGGGCACACGACTTCGGGGTTGATAAAAGTAGACCTCTTGGAGATGGTGTTGTAACCGGATACGGAACGATTGACGGTCGGCTTGTATTTGTTTTCAGCCAGGACTTTACGGTTTTCGGTGGTTCGCTTTCCGAGGCACACGCTGAAAAAATTTGCAAGATAATGGACCTTGCGATGAAAGTTGGCGCTCCGGTTATCGGATTGAATGATTCCGGCGGAGCGAGGATTCAGGAAGGGGTGGCAAGCTTGGGCGGGTACGCTGAAATATTTCTGCGTAATACGCTTGCCTCCGGGGTTATACCTCAAATATCAGCGATAATGGGACCTTGCGCAGGTGGTGCTGTTTACTCACCAGCAATAACCGACTTCATCTTTATGGTGAAAAACACCAGCTATATGTTCGTCACAGGACCAAATGTTGTTAAGACGGTTACACATGAAGATGTCACTTTTGAAGAACTTGGCGGAGCGATGGTACACGCAACGAAAAGTGGCGTCGCTCACTTCGTATGTGAAAACGATGTTGAATGCCTCATGCACATAAGGAAACTTTTAAGTTACTTACCATCAAACAACATGGAGGACCCACCCAGGATTGAAACTGGCGATGACCCGAATCGTGAAGACCCAAAACTTGACTCCATAATCCCCGATAACCCAAACAAACCTTATGATATGAAGGAGATTATACTTTCAATTGTAGATAATGGCGAGTTTCTTGAGGTTCACGAGTATTTCGCTCAAAATATAATCTGTGGTTTCGCACGCCTTGACGGGTATTCAGTCGGTATAGTCGCAAATCAACCAGCGGTGCTTGCGGGTGTGCTTGACATTGACGCTTCTGTGAAAGCAGCTCGCTTTGTCAGATTTTGCGATGCTTTTAATATACCAATTATAACTTTCGTTGATGTCCCCGGCTTCATGCCAGGAACAGACCAGGAATGGCGTGGTATCATTAGGCACGGTGCGAAACTTTTGTATGCTTATTGTGAAGCAACGGTTCCAAAAGTAACCGTCATAACAAGAAAAGCCTACGGTGGCGCATATGATGTCATGAGCTCAAAACACATACGAGGAGATATAAACTACGCTTGGCCAACGGCTGAAATTGCTGTCATGGGTCCGAAAGGGGCTGTTGAAATAATTTTCAAAAAGGAAATTGAAAAATCAGAAAACCCAGATGAACTTGAAGAGAAACTAATCCAAGAATATAGAGACAAATTCGCACATCCTTACATAGCAGCTGAAAGAGGTTTCATTGATGATGTCATTGAACCCAGAAAAACCAGGCAAATGTTGATAAAGGCGCTTAAAATGCTTGAAAATAAAGTTGATACTAACCCCAAAAAGAAGCACGGGAATATCCCGCTGTAAAATCAAAGGTCTCGCTGTATGTTTGACTTGATTTTAATTTTCTCGGCTATTTTCTACGCTGGGGAAATAATTTTATTCTTGCTTGCGCTATCAAAGAAAGAAAAAAAACACAAACACATCGCTTCGTTTCCAAATGTCAGCGTTGTCGTAGCAGCGAGAAATGAAGAGGAAAACATTGAAAGATGTCTGCGCTCCATCCTCCAAGTTGATTATCCTGCTGATAAACTTGAAGTCGTAGTTGCGGATGATGGCTCAACTGATAGAACCCCCGAGATAATTTCAAAAATTAAACAAGAACATAACAACCTGAAAGTCATACGGATTGAATCACAAATTAACAATCTAAAGGGGAAAGCAAACGCCCTCGCACAGGCAATTGCGCAAACAAATGGTGAGTTCATCTTCCTAACTGATGCGGATTGCGAAGTTCCAAGAACCTGGATCAAGGGAATGCTCAGGCATTTTGATGAAAAAACCGGAGTTGCTTCAGGCGTGACCATAATTGAAACTGGCAAAATTTTTTACGGTATGCAATCGCTTGATTGGGCTTTCCTTTTGAGTGTAGCAGCAGCTGTTGGTAGATTATTTAAACCTGTCGCTTGCATAGGAAACAACATGGCTTTCAGAAAGGAAGCATATATTGAATGCGGGGGTTACCAAAACTTGAAATTCAGTATAACGGAGGATTTTGCTCTCTTTAAGGCGATAACTGAAAATGGAAAGTGGGGCTATGCTTTCCCTGTTGATTTAGAAACTCTTGTTATAAGTAAGCCGGTCAAAACACTGAAGGAGCTTTATCACCAAAAGAAAAGATGGGGAACAGGCGGGCTTGACACGGGATTACTTGGCATAGCAGTTATGTCGGGCGGTTTCATCTTTCACCTCTTGTTAATTTTATCCCCGCTTTTGATTGAAAAAATCTCATCGCTTTTGATTTCACTTGTCTTGAAATTTTTCATTGATGGCGCTTTCTTATTTAAAACATTGAGAAAATTCAAAAAAACATCGCTTCTGAAATACCTTCCTTTCTTTGAGCTCTACTACATAATTTATGTTGTCGTCCTTCCGTTCGTTGTGTTCTTCGGTGGGAAAACCGTTTGGAAGGATAGAAAATACAAGGGGTTGAAAAACCTACAAATAATTGAAATGGATTAAAGTTTTCCGCACAAATTCCGATAATAAAATTTGTAAATTTAAAATCAAGCTCCTTAAACGATGTTTAAAAAGTGTCCATCTTGTGGAAACACCTGGAAAACAAAAGAAGAATTTTTAAAAGATACGAATTTGGCGCTCGTCGGTTATCAAAAATTTATGGGATTGTATGGCGGTGGATATCTTCTCTTCAAACATGGAGTAAAAACCTGCGGGACGACATTAGCCGTAAAGGCAGCGTTTTTCTCCGATGGGACTTCAACAACGCAGAGATTAAAGCGAATCATAAAAAAGAACGCGGGCTCTGACGAGCCCGCTTGATTTATCTTGACATCACAACTGCCGATGGAGCTCTTCTTCCGAATGTCCAAATATAATCCCTCAACGCTCTGATTTGCTCTTCAGCTTTGCCATCAAGCACATCAGGGATTGGACTTATCCCCTCATAAAAGAAAGTTGGCATGTTCGTGCCAGGTTGAATTTTCTGCGGGTCTCTGAGCCAATCAATCACCCATTCGGGTTTTAATCTACTTGGTGCAATGTCAAGGTTTGGAGCTAACATTGAAGCAGACAAGCCACTGCCAACGGTATGGCATTTCAAACACTGCAACCTGTCAAACAAAACCTTCCCAGCGTCAACATATTTTTTATCAAGCGGAACTTCATAACTTCTAACTTTAAATTCCTGGTTGCTCAGCCCGAGGAAGTACTTTATCAACGAAGTGATTTCATCATCCGTCAATTGAAATGTCGGCATTCTAAGTTTGAACCAGGGTCTTATCGTTGATGGATTTTTCAAGAACCCATAAAGCCAGGGCTCTTGAACCTTCGCACCTTCAATCGTAAGCAATGGCGGTCTTAATCCCGGGTCCTCAATCATAGGATGAATGTATCCGCCCTGCTCTTCAATTTGATGGCAATTTATACAGTTATACCAAAGTGTCAATCTACGCCCTTCGTTAATTTCTCTTCTTTTCTTATCAAACGTTTGAACATACTTTGAGCCAACTTCATTTTTCTTAAAGCTCGCTATCAAAGTCACAAGCGCATTAATTTCCTTATCGGTGAAGTTAAACTTCGGCATTTTGAGTTGAATCCTTTCGGTAGAATAACCACGCGGGTCTCTCAATTTTTCAGAAACCCAAACGAGTCGGTCCTTAGGCAAATGCTCTTTATAGCCAAAGTCAAGCTGTTCAATGTTTTTCCGCGCAAAGTCCGAAATATCAACACTTACTTTCGTCTCCCTTTCCGTCCCCTTTATATCATGGCAACCGTAACACCCATAACTTTTTATCAATCTTAAACCTTGTTCGGCTTTTTCTGGCGTGACATCAATTTTTATAGCAGAATAATTAACCGTATCCTTCAAAGTCATAAGGTAAGCGACTATATCACTAGCTTCTTGATCCGTCAACCTTAAACTTGGCATTTTCGTGTTTGGCAAGTAATGTCTCGGGTTTTTCAGCCAATCGTATAACCATTGCGGATTGACTTTGCTTCCAACCTTTGTCAATTCGGGGGCGATATCATAGTTTAACCCGCGTGTCTCACGAACAACTTTGTTCTCACCGATCGCATGGCAACCGAGACATCCTATGTTTTCAACGAGTTCTTTACCGCGTGCGGGATTTCCACCGCCAGCATATTTGAATTTATATTCCCAATTTTTTGCGGAGTCCTGTCCAATCTTAACAAGATACGCTGTTATAGCTTCAGCTTCTTCAGGCGAAAGGAAGAAATGAGGCATTCTTCCGTTCGGTAGATATTCGCGCGGATTTAAAACCCAACGATAAATCCAACCCGGATATGTCTTGACAAGAAGATTGTTCAAGCTCGGACCAATTTTGGGAAAATCATTGTACCCATCAACCCCGTGACAACCATAGCAACCCGACTCAATCAAAATATGTTTTCCAGCTGTTAATTTCGGAGCCCATTTCAGGTTTATTTCATTGAAGTGACAGTCATTGCAACCTGCTTCAACATATTCCTTCTTTAAAATTGGCCATTCCCAGTGTTTATCTTTATCACCGTGAGCGTAGCCCTCTGTCAAGGCAGGTCCCTGACCACGATGGCAAGGTGTACATCCAATTACCTCAGGGTTATGCTTTTGGAGAAGTTCCAAATTTGGATGTGTCCTGAATGGCTGAGGCGCATCAACGAAAAGCGAATCGTTCCAACCCAAGTGACAGGTCTGGCATCTGTCAACCCGTGATTTCAAAGTTCCGAAATTCGTCCTTTCAAATTCAGGTAAAATCACCTGAACAATTTTTATTTGTGCTTCCTTTGTCTTTTGAATCCTATCCTTTATCCTGTTTATCTCCGCAAATAACTTGTCTATCTCATGTTGAACGCTATCAACTCTCATCCTGTATGCTTTCACTATCGCCCAAGCGCTGTCCTTTCTTTTCGTCAGTTCTTCAATTTTCAAATTGAATTCCTTCATCATTTCCTCTTCACGCTGAATCTTCTCCCACCATTTTTTCACAGCGCCAGTTTCATTTTCAAGTTTTGCCTTTTGGAAGAAATAGTAATACTCATCAGATCTGCTCTTTGCAAACTGAAATTCACGGGTCAATTCAGCAAGCTCTTTTTCAAGTCGCTTATATTCAGCCAAAGCATTTTTATATTCATCGGACTCAAGCCCCGCTTTCGCTTTTTTAAGCTCCTCGCTCAATTCATTGTATTTTGAACTGTCAAAATTCGCCAGCGCAACTTTATAAAGAGAATCAAGCTTTGCAAGTTTAAGTTGATAAAATTTCCTTTGATATTCCTTCCAAGGTCTTCTCGTTGAAACCTCATCAATCACAGCCCAGAGCGTTGCAACGAAGAGCACCCCAGCAAGCACAAGATATATTTTGTCATATCTTCTTTGTTCAACGGGAATTTCCCTTCGTTTCCTAATCCAGCCGAAGAGCATTTTCAATTCAAAATTTTGTTTTTAAAAAATCTAAACATTGAACCAAGGTGTGACCCAGACATACTTAACATTCAAAGTCCATCTCAAAATCATCTTTATCGGCAAAGCTATCATCGTCAGCAACAAATAAGAGGTTATTATATACCTTGTCAAGCCAAATTTTTCAGCGAAGTCAGGCATTTTCTTCTTCAAGTATATCCAACCAAGTGGCATTAAAATGGCATAATAACCTATGACGACAACGCCACCAATGATTGATGCTATCGGATTAAGTGTTCCATCCGGGTTATAAGTTGGAATTCCGAAGAGTTCCGTTAAATCAACATTTGTGATTGCCACAACTTTGTGTGGGTCCCATTCCTCCCAAGGCCAGAAGAAATTCCAACCTGGACCTCTGAAAAATGTTCCGACAAAAATAAGCAAGACCCAAAGCACAAGAAAACCAAATGAGAAAATGATTATCGCCCATTTCCTTTCCTTAAAAGTGTAGTATCCATTCCCTTTAGGATTTATATCAATGTATGGTATCGCCATTAAGCCGATTATAATCAAAGTGGGGAGTAAAACACCAGCAATCCAAGGATCAAAATACACAAGCATCTCTTGAAGTCCGAGGAAGTACCATGGGGCTTTTGATGGATTTGGTGTAAGCGTTGGATTTGCCGGTTCTTCAAGCGGTGCGTCAAAAGCAATTGACCAAGCAAGGACAAAAGCCATAACTGCAATTGCAGCTATGAACTCAACACGAACAAGATATGGCCAAACTTGAACTTTGTCTGTTTCATCCGCTTCATAAGGTATGCCCCGCTCGTCATTTCTTTTAGCTTTTCTCATAGCATAGATGAAAAAGCCATAAACTGTGAAAAGGAGGATTATTATCGGAAAGTTATCCGGGTTTCCGAGTATTTTAAGAAGATTGTGCATAGTTTCAAGCGATCAACTTTGTTTTAAACTTTCTTCTGAACCGGACCTGAGATTCCGCCATCTTTTCTAACGCGCCAGAAATGAACCGCAAGGAAAATTGCCGTCACAAGTGGTAAAAAGATACAATGCAAGACATAAAATCTTAACAACGCTGGTGGACCAACCTGTGTCCCACCAAGGAGGAGAAATCTAACATCATTATCGGGTCTCATCCCAAGTTCTGGTCCGAAAGGACCTTGATGACCCAAAAACGGGGTTGCACGAGCCATATTCGTTCCAACCGTGACAGCCCAAATTGCAAGCTGATCCCAGGGCAGGAGATAACCGGTGAAACTCAAGAGAAAAGTTAAAAGCAAAAGTATTACACCGACCACCCAGTTAAATTGTCTTGGCGGTTTATAAGAGCCAGTTAAAAATACCCTGAACATATGTAGCATAACTGTTATGACCATAAGATGTGCTGACCAGCGATGCATATTCCGAATTAAAGCTCCAAACGGAACATCGTTCATAAGATATTTCATATCTTCGTAGGCATATTCAGCAGCTGGACGATAATAAAACATCAATATAACGCCTGTGATTGTAAGTATTATAAACAAAAGGAATGAGATTCCACCCATTCCCCAAGTGTAGCCATAATTTACAGCGTGTCTTGAAACTCTAACTGGGTGAAGATGAAGAAAAACATTATCAACAACCATCAAAGCTCTGTTCCTTTGCGTATCCTCGTAACCGTGGCGGAAGATTGATTTGTAAATCTCCGAACTTTTTATCTTCTTTTTTATTTGGGCAAGCATAATTTGAATTTCAATCTTTTGTTTTAACTTATCCTTTGTAAGGCAAGAAAGAACCCGGCTTTCCCCATTCTCCTTTTTCGTATCTATATGTGATACCTTTATCAATCAATATCTGCCCATCTTCAGCAAGTGTAATCTTTACCCTCTCAAGCGGTCTTGGGGCTGGACCTTCAAAATTAATTCCAGATTTCCTAAATCCACTCCCATGGCAGGGGCATTTAAATTTATTTTCCGAGCTAAGCCATCTGGGTGTGCAACCAAGATGCGTGCAAACAGCAAGAAGAGCATAGAAGCCATCTTCCTCGCGCACAATCCAAACGCGTTGACTATCTTTAAATCTTTCGCTCACCTCTCCAACTGTATATTCCTCGGGATAACCGGCTTTAAAAGATGTCGGCGGTTCATACAAAACACGCGGGAACATATATCTTATCGCCCCAATTATGGATGTGAATATAAAGCCGAAAAATCCAAGCCAACCAGCAAGTGTCAAAAACGAACGCCTGTTAAATTTCCAAAGCCCAGTATCATTCTCAGGTGGTTTATCTTGCTTTGGGATGACCTTTTTTCTTTCCTTTTGTTCCGTTGCCTGCTCGGGCGTTTGCTTTAGAATTTCACTCATCTTCGCAGGTTGTTTTGTTTTTAATTCGGATAAATTTAATCCATTTTAATGTCAAAAAAATTATACCCGGTGCGGGAAAAAAATACAAATTTTGTCCCCAATTGAATCAACAACGCTTTGCAAATTCACCGATTGAAGATAACTTTTTACCTTTTCATTTACACCTCCGAATAAACTGCGCACAAGACACTTTTCTCTAAACCTGCAACCTATGGCTGTGGAAAGATAACAAATTTCCTTTCGTTCTGGCTCTATTGCAATAAGAAGGTCATATAGCGTTATCTGGCTCAAAGGTTTCGCAAGGACATAACCACCTTTGACGCCGATTGTGCTTTCCAAAATTCCAGCCCGACGCAATGCTTGAAGGATTTTCATCATATAACTGACGGACAACCCGCACTCTTTTGCAACTTCAGACGCTCTTACAAGTTCGCCTTTATCTCTCGTTCCGATATATATTATCGCATGTATCGCATATCCGAGCGACTTTGATATATCTATCATTGACGCCTTTTTATCTTTTTTTATTGATCAATCGGAGTCAACCGAAACCATATCAATTGTTTCCCACGGGCAATACTTTGCGCAAAGTTTACAACCAATGCAGATATCTTCATCAACGATGACGATTCCATTGACATTTGAAAAAGGATTTATCCCCTTCTCAACATTCTCGCGCAAAATCTCAAGCGTTGTTGACTTCACACCGTTAAACGAGTCAATGAATTCGGGACCTTTAACTTTATATATACAATCAACAGGACAGAATTCAACACAAACCTCACAACCCGTACATCCCGTTGGGTTAACTACCGCGACAAGCTTGACCTTTTTCTTTCTTACTGGCTTTGCGGTTTCATTTATTTGAACCTGTGACATTTTTCCCTTGCTTTTGATTTTGAATTATCTCAACCCAGCCCATTTCTTTATCAACTCAGCAACAACAGGGTTCATAAGTGTAAGAACGATTATAACGAGGATGATTAAAAAGTTGAGTTTCATGTTTAACTTGTCTATCTGACTCTGCAATTCAGTTCTAACCTTTGCAATCTCGCCTCTAAATTCCAATCTTACATTTTCAATTTCACTCCTAAATTCAGCCCTTATCCCCTTTAACTCCGTCCTTAAATTTTCAATTTCACCTCTAAATTCGGCTCTTATTCCCTTCAACTCCGTCCTTAAATTTTCAATCTCACCTTTAAATTCAGCCCTTATCCCCTTCAACTCCGTCCTCAAATTTTCAATCTCACCCTTTAACTCAGCCCTTAAATTTTCAATATCCGCTTTCAATTCTGTTTTAACGGCGTTTAGCTCCGCCTTGGTAGCAAGCTCATTCACGAGTTCACTTCTCAATTCAACTTTTTTCTGCAAAGCTATCTCATCAGCTCTTCTCTCCATGAGCTTAAAAAAATCTTCAATCATCTTCGCTATTTCAAATGCCTCTTCCCTGCCAAATTTCCGCTCAAGTTTTTCATACAAGTCAATTGGAATGCTCATAATAAAGTCATTCTCCATTTTTTAAAAGTAAGTTCTATCCCGAACATCGGTAGCAACAAAGCCAGATATTAACTTTTTCCTCTTTTCCCACACAATTTTATCTGCATTTGCCTTTTCGCATTCTTCAGCCGAATCAACTAAAACAGTGACGACATTATTTCTCACCTCGGCGAAGCCATCCGAAACAACGAAATAAATTTTACTTCCATTTTCATCAACAATTTTAACCTCTCCGATTTCAAGCAAGCTCACAAGTGGTGCGTGATTATATAAAACTTGAAAACTTCCCAAAACCCCGGGCAAGGTGACACTTTTAACCTTGCCCTTATAAACGACCTTCTCCGGCGTTAAAATTTCAAGTTGAATTAATTTATCTTGCATCAATCAATCTTCATTTTCTTTGCTTTATCAAACGCCTCATCAATCGTCCCAACCATATAAAATGCCATCTCTGGCAGTTCATCGCACTCACCTTCAATTATCGCTTTAAAACCAGCTATCGTATCGCTAAGCTTGACATATCTACCTTCGGTCCCTGTAAACGCCTCAGCAACGAAGAACGGTTGCGAAAGGAAACGCTGAATTTTCCTCGCCCTCGCAACTATTAATTTATCCTCCTCGGAAAGTTCATCTATCCCAAGTATGTTAATTATGTCCTGGAGGTCTTTATATGTTTGCAAAATCTCCTTGACTTTTTTCGCAACATAGTAATGTTCATCTCCAACGACTTTCGGGTCAAGAAGTCGCGAAGTTGAATCAAGCGGGTCAACGGCTGGGTAAATTCCAAGCTCGGCTATTTGCCTTGAAAGAACCGTCGTTGCGTCAAGGTGACTGAATGTTGTAGCTGGAGCTGGGTCTGTTAAGTCATCAGCGGGAACATATATCGCTTGAACAGATGTAATTGAACCACGCTTCGTTGAGACAATCCTCTCTTGTAGCTCTCCCATCTCAGTTGCAAGCGTCGGTTGATAACCTACTGCCGATGGCATTCTGCCAAGCAAAGCCGAAACCTCTGAACCCGCCTGTGTAAATCTGAAGATATTATCTATGAACAACAGAACATCTCTACCTTCTTCATCTCTGAAATACTCTGCTATTGATAAAGCAGAAAGCCCAACTCTCAACCTCGCCCCGGGTGGTTCATTCATCTGACCGAAAACAAGAACCGCATTTTTTAAAACCCCCGAATGTTTCATCTCAAGCCAAAGCTCATTACCTTCTCTTGTCCTTTCACCAACGCCTCCGAAAACGGAATATCCTTTATGATAAACTGCTATGTTATGAATCATCTCCATTATCAAAACCGTCTTCCCGACCCCAGCTCCGCCGAAAAGCCCAACTTTTCCACCTTTTGGATACGGTTCAAGTAAATCAATAACTTTAATTCCAGTTTCAAGTATCTCCCTTTTCGTGCTTAACTCTGTAAACTCCGGTGGCTCACGATGAATCGGATAATACTTCTCAGCTTGAATTGGACCAAGCCCATCAATCGGCTCACCAACTACATTTAAAAGCCGTCCCAAAACTTGGGGACCAACGGGAACTTTAATCGGACCTTCCGTGTCGTATGCTTTCATCCCTCGCACAAGCCCATCAGTTGAATCAAGCGCTACAGCTCTCACCCTATTTTCGCCAAGATGTTGTTGAACCTCAGCCCAGAGGATTTCCTCCTTGCCTTCAATGTTGACACGTGGAATTTTTATCGCATTGTAAATCGCAGGTAAATACCCATCTTCAAATTCAATATCAATGACAGGACCTATTATTTGGACAATTTTTCCCTCGCGCATCAATCTAAAGTTTTTGTTTTTCTTTAGAATTTCACAGAAATATACGAAAATTTGAACTCTTTTCAAAAATCAGTTCAAATTCAGCCAATTCCTTTTCCTCTTAACAGAAATATAAATTGAAAGGGCAAAGCCAGCGAAAATCAAATACGGGACAAAAAGAAGATAAACTATCCCATCGTTTAACCCGCTGGCAAGTTTCATCCCTTCCTCTGAAGAGGTGACATTTGACTTACACATCGCACATTGCCCAAGGGCAGAACCAACTCCAAGGAGAACCATCAAAGAAATTAACAAAATAAAATTTGCAATCCTCATGGCGCTACAGGTCTTTTATTTTTAGTTTAACAATGTTTTCACCAGTTCTAAAACCTCCTTAGCGTGCGTTTCAACATCCACTTTATCAATGACATGCGCTATCCTACCTTCCTTATCAACTATAAAAGTAACCCTGCTGGCGAAACCGAGTAAATTCAACACGCCATAAGCTTTACAAACCTCTTTGGTCTCATCCGAAAGCAATGGGAAATTCAAAGAGTACTTGTCAATAAACTTCTTTAGCGATTTCTTTGAATCCACACTTATCCCAAAAACTGGAACACCGATTTGCTCAAACTTTGACCATTCATCACGGATTCCACAAGCTTGCTTAGTGCATCCCGGGGTGTTTGCTTTTGGATAAAAGTAAATCACGACTGGTGATTTCCCGCGATAGCTTGAAAGCGTATATTTATTCCCAAAAGCATCTTCCAAAGTGAAATCAGGCGCTATATCACCAACCTTCAACTTACTACCTTTTATGGAAAAGAATAAAAAGACAAACAAAGAAACGAAAAACAAAATTTTCATATTCTCCTCCAAATTCATTTAAAAATGTGATAAAGCATAAAATAAATGACAACACCCGTTAACGAAACATAAAGCCAAAGTGGCAGGGTGTAGCGAGCTATTTTCGGATGTTTATCAAATTTTTTAAGCAAGGCGAACACTAATGTCACAATTGCCATCGGCAAGACAAACACCGCAATTAAAGTATGCGATGTCAAAATCGTCAAATAAACGATCCGCCAAAATCCAGTTTCTTTGAAGCGAGTCACTCCAGCGCTGTAATGATAAGTCAAATATCCAACGAGAAAAAGCGAGGAGGAAACGAAAGCAGAGAGCATAAATTTTTTATGTGCTTCAACATTCTTCTTTTTTATATTTACGAAACCAAGCAACAAGAACAAAAAACTTAAAGCATTAAACAAAGCGTTCAAGCTCGGCAAAAATTTAATCACCGCTCTCTCAGGATTATTTTAATATCTTTTATCAATTTATCAACTTCATCGGGATCAGTTCCCGAGTAATAACCCCTAATTCTGCCTTTCCCATCAACAAGAACAAACCGATCGCTATGTATGAAATCTCCCGGACCGCCGTCACCCTCTTCAACTGGAAGTTTAAAGCCATGTCTTGCCAGATCATATATTTTCTTTTTTTCACCCGTTATAAAAAACCACTTTCCGTCAATAGCTCCCCAACCCTTTGCGTACATTGAGAGAACCCACACAGAATCTGTCTTAGGGTCAACCGTGAACGATGCGAGTTTGACCTTTTTATTATCTTTAAACGCCTCTTGTACTCTTGTCATCTGTTCAGTCATCCTCGGGCAAATTCCAGCGCAACTTGTGAAGAAAAAGTCAGCAACCCAAACACTCCCTTTAAATTTATCAAGATTTATCACCTCACCGTGATGATCAATTAAGTCAAATTCGGGAATCTCACCATAAACGGGCAAGCTTTCCGCAGATGACATCTTTTTTATCTCAATCATAAAAGCGACAGCAATTCCAAAAGCGATGCTTAATATCGCAAGCACAATTTTTTTGCCAGCCATAAAACTTTGGTTCAATTTTTTAATAATAGCCCAGACCAAGTCGCATAAACAGCGCAACAGTTCCATCTGGAATTAAAGCAGCTGCGAGGGCGACTATCAAAATTAACGGAAGCGCAAGCGTATAAATAAATCCGAGCCGTTCAAACTTCAAATGCATAAAATACCCAGCGATTAAACTTCCCTTCATCAACGCCATGATTGTAAAAAGCACAGCCATTAAAGAATGAGATATCGGTAGAAAAGCAACCACTACCTCAACGACAGTGATAACAAGAAGTTGGAACCAAACGCGATAATAAACTCTTTTTCCCGTTTGATGAGTTGTCTCGGTCATTTTCAAATTCAATTTTTGTTTTTAATCAAAGAAGATAAAAGAAGGCGAATATAAATACCCAGACAAGGTCAACAAAGTGCCAATAAAGTCCAGCCACTTCAACACCTTCATAAGAACCTCTCCTATCGTAAATTCCCTTTGCAACTCTTATCGCCATAACTGTTAAAACTATAACTCCACTTAACACATGTGAGCCGTGAAATCCAGTGATGACGAAAAATGACGCAGAGAAAAGCGGAACACCCCAGGGATTTGAAGTCAAACGAGCGCCCTCATGGATTAAGTGTCCCCATTCGTATGCTTGACAAAGCAAAAATGTCAAACCGCCAAGAATCGTCAGACCGAGATATTTCAAAACACCTTTTCTATCCATTCTCTTTCCAGCGTCAACAGCAAGAGCCATCGTCAAGGAACTACATATCAAAATAAATGTCATTAAACTGACGAACATAAGCGGTAATTTCGCATTGACGAAAGGAAAAGCGGAGAAAATCTCTACTCTTGATGGCCAATGGGGTAAACTCGCACGCAAAGAACCATATCCAGCGAGTAATCCTCCAAATGTGAACGCATCTGAAAGTATAAAAATCCACATTGTAAATTTTTCCCTTGAAACACCAAACGGCGATTTCCCACCACCCCAATCCGATTTAAGGACTTTTTCCTGTTCAAATAACGCTTCTTGTGTCATTTAATCCGCCTGACATTTTGTTTTTAAATCGTTAATTTTATGAAGATGAAAAGGTAAATCCAAAGGAAGTCAAGAAAATGCCAGTAAGTCGCGCAAAGTTCAATGCCAAGCCGATTCCTTGAATTGTAAAATCCTTTTAACGCCTTGACCAAAACATAAATCATGGAGATAACCCCACCGAAAAGATGAAACCCATGAAGCCAAGTCAAAAGATAAAAGAACGAACTTGAAGGGTTAGTGCTAACATAAACGCCGGAATTTCTCAACTGTCCCCAGCCGATCACCTGACCGATTAGAAAAATAATCCCAAGCAACGCCGAAATAAGAAAAAGAAGTTTGAATTCCAAAATTTTATCTCTTTTTAACCGAGAATAACTCAATTGAATCGTAGCACTGCTTAAAATTAGGACAAGTGTATTGAACCAGAAAATTTCCGGCAAGTTAAATTTAAGCCAATTCCCAGCGGAATGTCTTACGATATAAGCGCTTGTTATAGCAGCGAAGAGCATAATTACAGCCGATATGAAGAGCCAAAGCCCGAATTTGGCGGGGTTTATGGGGAGGGCATAAGAGGAATGCCCGCCCGCACCACCACCTCCGTTGTTAAAAGTTCCGCCAATATCTATATTTGAGATACCGCCCTTTTTCTCTTTTTCAATTACCATCGCTAAAAAAATTTTTATTTTTAAACCCTGTCAATTAAAAGCAAAATTAAAATCAACGGCAAATAAACTTCAGCAGCTAACATTATCTTTTTAGCTGACTTGACTGAGACATCTTTCAAAAGCATAATTGACTGGACGAAGAAAAGAATTCCACCCAAAGAAGAAACGATGAAAGCATATTTCCCCGCAAAACCAGCAAGCGCGGGCATTAAACCCATAGGCAAAAGCATAAATGTGTAAATCACAAGATTAACCGCAGTTACCCTGTCATTTTCAGATGGCAAGACCTTAAATCCGGCTCTTTCATAATCAGCTTTACATATCAAAGCGATTGACCAAAAATGGGGAAATTGCCAGAGGAACTGAATCCCGAACAGAATTAGCGCCCCAAGTTCAATTTTACCGCTCACAGCCACCCAACCTATAACTGGTGGAATTGCACCTGGAATCGCTCCAACAAATGTGCAAAGCGGAGTTATCCTTTTCAACGGTGTATATGCGAAAACATAAATGACAAAGGCAAGAAGAGAAAGCAATGCGCTCAACAAATTGACGAATTTGTAAAGGATCGCGAGACCCAAAATTAACATTACGATCGCTATAAATGTTGCCTCCCCTTTGCTCATCTTTCCAGATGGAATCGGTCTTCGCATCGTTCTCTTCATCTTACTGTCAGCTTCAGCTTCAAAAACTTGGTTCATCGCATTTGCTGAGCCCACGACAAGGAAAACCCCAAGTATCACGCTCAAAAAATGAAACCAATCCAATTTTCCTCTTAAAGCGATCAAATATCCCATCGCTGTGGTGAAAACAACAAGCGTCGTCAGGCGATGTTTTATTAAAAGAAGAAATTCAGCCATGGCTTACACCAACTTTAACTTGTGACTCAACCTCACTGAACTTGCTTCCCTTCCATCCAAGCACTGTTAAAATCAAACTCAAACCAAAAATCGTAGCACCAACAGCGACATGCAAAATCGTTATCGGAACTGAAAGTTTCGTCCACACGACAAAAGCCCCGAGCAAAATTTGAACAACAACGAGAAAAATCCAAAGAAATGCGAAATTCCTCATAAACTCAATCCTTCTCTTGATGACAAAAATTGAAGCATAAATCCCAACTCCAGCTACAACAAAAGCCCAAACCCTGTGCGCGAAGTGAAGCGCAACCTTAAATTGAAACTCGGAATAACTCATTGGAAATGGAGCGTTCGGATCATATGGGAGAGCCCCAAAAGGAGGAATTATCCTCCCAAAAGAGAGCGGAAAATCAGGTATTATTGAACCAGCGCCGGTATGCCTTACAAGTGCACCGAGCAAAATTTGAATAAACGAAAAAACGAATACGATCGTATACAACCTGGCAACTTTAAACCCGGTGTTAATTTCCTTCAGCTTAAAATCTTTCCAAAGTCGCGATGTAAAAAGCGAAATTAAAAAAGTCATACACAAAACAATTTCAGCAAGCGTTGCATGAGTTATAGCAATTGTTATTCTGACGGGTTCAACATGCGAGACGGGGAAAACCCCGACGACGACATCTTGAAGTTTTGGATTTGACACAACAAGAACCCTCAATCCACCGAGCGTCGCTTGAAGTAAAACTGAGACGAAAGCGATGACGCCGAAAACCTTCATGTATTTGGGCTGATCACTCTTAAGAAGCCAAACCATAAGTATGGTTATCAAAATCCCAAGCGTTCCAGCGACAAGCCGATGTCCATGTTCGTATAAAACTCCACCAGCCATCCTTGGGAATAAAGTCCCATAGGAAAGTGGCCAATCTGGAACAGCGTCCCCAGACCCGGTGCTTGTGACTGAAGCTCCAACACCTATGAGAAAAACGGCGAAAATCGCAGTTAAAGTCGCAAAACGATGTAAACTTTTTGAATACATTAGAAAGTCGTCAATTTAAATTTTAAAAACAGGGAGAGCAAATCGCTCTCCCAGAAGTTTATTTAGCTTCAACCTTAACTGGAACCGTCTGAGGGATATAATCTTCCTCAGCCCCTGGGACACTATAATCATAAGGACCGCGATAAACCGTCGGAAGCTCAGGTCCCCAGTTGCCATGAGGCGGTGGTGAATCCGTTTGCCATTCAAGAGTCGTTGCTTTCCAGGGGTTTTTATCCGCCTTTGGACCGCGGAACATGCTCCAGAAGAAATTAAACAGGAAAATCAATTGGGCAAAACCAGCAACAAAAGCTGCTATCGTAATGAACTTATTTAACCCAACAAATTGCGATGTGAAGTTATATTCCGTGAATGAGTAATATCTTCTTGGAACACCAGCGATTCCCTGGAAGAACATCGGGAAGAAAATCAAATAAACACTGATAAATGTCAACCAAAAATGAACTTTTCCAAGCTTATCGTTCATCATTCTACCAAACATCTTCGGAAACCAATGATAAACCCCGGCGAACATACCAAATGTTGAAGCTGTTGCCATTGTGAAATGGAAATGCGCTACTACAAAATATGTATCGTGCAATTGTATATCAACAGGAGCTGTCCCTAAAAATGCTCCAGTGAGCGCCCCGGGTATAAACAAACCGAGAAATCCAATTGCGAAGAGCATCCCGGGCGTAAATCTTAAATTCCCACGCCAGAGGGTGACAAGGTAATTAAAAATCAAAATTGCTGTCGGGAACGATATTGCAAGCGTCGTGACGACGAAAATCTCTCCAAGAATTGGATTCATACCGCTGACGAACATATGATGTCCCCAGACAATCATGCTCAAAGCGCCAATTCCTATAACTGCGCCAACACAAACTTTATAAGCAAAAAGTGGTTTCCGTGAATTGGTTGCAAGAATCTCACCGACAAGTGTCACCGCTGGCAACAAAACAATATAAACCTCGGGATGTCCCAAAAACCAGAAGAGATGTTGCCACAAAATTGGATTTCCTCCCTCGTGTGGGACTGGTTGATTTGCCAATACAAGCCCGCTTGGGACAAAAAAGCTTGTCCCGAATTCACGATCAAAAATTAACATCACTGCACCAGCAAGCAAAACAGGGAAAGAAAGCAGACCGAGAATCGCCGTTACAAACATACCCCAAACCGTTATCGGCAACCTGAACATTGACATCCCCTTAGTTCTGAAGTTCAAAGTAGTGGTGATGTAATTTAAAGCCCCAAGAAGCGAAGAAACAATAAACAAAGCCATGCTCACAAGCCAAAGCGTCGCCCCGAGGTCAGCCCCAGGGATTGAATTTTTCAAAGCGCTCAACGGCGGATAAAATGTCCAACCAACGCCAGCTGGACCAGTTTGAACGAAAAACGAAATCAACATCACAACAGAAGCAGCGAAAAACACCCAATAGGAAAGCATATTCAAAACGGGAAACGCCATATCCCTTGCGCCGATTTGCAAAGGTATCAGATAATTTGAAAATGTTCCACTTAGCCCAGCCGTCAAAAGGAAAAACACCATTATCGTTCCGTGCATCGTTATTAAAGCGACATAAAATTCCGGCTTTAAAATTCCACCCTCAGCCCATTTCCCGAGAAATTTTTCAAGTATCGGTATCGGCTGATTCGGATACGCAAGCTGCAATCTCATCAGCCAGGACAAAAACATACCAATGAAACCCCATATAACGCCTGTTATTAAGTATTGTCTTGCTATCGTCTTGTGATCGGTGCTGAAAATATACTTTCGGATAAAACTTTCCTTATGCGCTTCAACCTCAACATGAGAATGTTGCGCCATTTTCAATCCTCCATTTTTGAATTTTAATAGTATAAATCAACCGCCGGTGTTTGCTGACTTAACCATTCCTTTACCTCCTCCTCAGGGGCAACGATAACTGGCAACTTCATCCTATAATGACCAAGTCCGCAAAGTTCAGCGCACGCAAGTTCATATTCACCAGCTTTTTTAGGCACAAACCACGCCCTTGTCGTCATCCCAGGGACAGCATCTTGTTTAATTCTAAAGTTCGGCAAAAACGGACTGTGAAGCACATCCTTTGACCTAATCAACATCACAACCGGTTTATTCAAAGGCAAATACATTATCCCTTGCCCAGCAGGAAAAACAATATCATCCTTCGCATTCTCATCGCTTATGTCAATACCAAGCGGATTATCAGGGGAGATCAATTTCGGATCAGTTTTACCAAACTTTCCATCAGGTCCTGGATATCTCAAATTCCAAGCGAATTGTTCACCGGTTATTTCAACAAGAAATGCATCTTTTGGAACTTCACCGTGAAGTTTGCCCCAAAGCGAAGCCCCTCCGAGAAATTCAGCGCTAACCTCAAGAATCACAACTACAAGCGTCCCGGGAATGATTGACCACAAAATTTCTTTCCTTGTGTTTCCGGGAAGATAAAATGCCTTTCTTTCCGAAGACCCAGCATATTTAAACACGAAAAATGAGAGAGCGAACTCACTTAAGATAAAAAGAACTCCCGATATTACAAGTATCGTTATAAAAATTCTGTCAATCACAGCGCCATGTTCACTTGCAAGTTCAGGCAACCACCAACCATTCCTTATCACAACCCAGAGCGAAACGATTATCCCGACCGCAAAGAAAAAAATCAATACTCCCCCGTGAAATTTACTCTGCTTTTCACTCATTTTTTAACTCCAAATTATTTTTTCCTTTCAAAAGTGAATTCAATTTGCTTCGTCTCCCCGGGCTTAACTGTAACTGTTTGCGTCAATGTCCCAAATTTTTCGTGCCATGCCTCAATCGTGTATGTCCCAGGGGGAAGATTTTTAATCTCAAATTCGCCTTTGTCGTTTGAAACACTGAAGAACGGATGATCAAGAACACCAGCATATGCAGACATCCACGGATGGACATCACATTTAAATGGAACCATTATCTCAGGCGTATCAAATGTGTGATAACTTTTCATCCCCTTAACCGGTTGACCGATGTTAAATGGCTTGTTTTTCTTCGGCGTTGCGTGGATATTGTGAAGCAATGGATCGCTATTTCTAATCTCAAGCTTTTGCCCAACCATTATCCCAAAAACATGCGGTTGATACCAGCAACCTTGTTGGTCAAGAACAACTGGCTCGCTTGGCGGGTTATACTTTCCTTTTACGCCTTCCTTAACATAAACGAAAACCCATTTCAATGTTCCATTTGGATTAACAACAACATCCTCGGCAGTCACAGATTTGCCCCCATGTATTGCATCACACTGCCTATCGGCTTTCATGCTTATCAATCTCGGCTTTGGCGCTTCCCCGACAAACTTCACAACCCCTTTTACAGTGGCATTTTGAGAGAAACTAAAGGTGGTAAATAAAATTGTCAAACCAAACGAAATTAATTTCTTCATTTTTCAACCTGAATTTTATTTTTAAATTAGGATAAATTTCGTCTTAATTTAATACACGAAAAAATAAAAGTCAAGTTTTCCAACTTAACAGTGATGAAAAAAATCAGCTGACAAATTCAGACTTGGCTTTTTCTAAATCACTTATCCCCTCTTCTATATCTTCAAGCTGTGACATTGCCAATTCTGGGAAGCGAGTTATTTCAATCGTCCTTAAAATTATTTTTCCGCTTGAATTTCTATATTCACCCCACCAAACGCCCGGGAATTTCGTCTCTTGCCACACGGTTAAACCTTCGCTTTCGTAAATTATTTTGACACTGCCATGACCAAGGAACTCATCAAGAAACTTCGCTTCATCATACGACAGGGGGAAATTACTCAAATTTATCGTTCTTGTCTTCCCTTCGTTCTTAAGTTCAACAAGGGCGTGTTTTATCTCGTTAATGATAAAAATTGCATTTGTCAAGTTAGCTTGCACTTTCTCTCCACTTTTTTATTTGCTCTTTAACTTCATCCACAACCTTATCAATAGCTTCGCTTACCTCTTGGCTCATTGGATCACCCCAATGATTTGTCTTGGGTTGGACACCGATTATCAAACTTTCATCCGGCTTTATATTTAGCAAATTCATCAACGCTATGACCTCGTGAAATGTTATCTGATGTTCCGACAATTTAAAACTGATATATCCGGGGATTTCTTCAAGTTTAAACTTTATTATTTCCCCTGGCTTGCCGTTAAAGTTAATTGCATCTACAACGATAAGATGTGTTTTATCTTCAAGATATGGCAAAAGATAAATGCCAAGGGAACCGCCATCAATTATTTCAACATCTGGCGATTCCCTTATCTCTTCAGAAAGTCGTCTTACGACCTCAACGCCGAAGCCATCATCTCCAAGCAATGGGTTCCCTATTCCGAGGACACCTATTTTCATTTCTTACCCTTTTCCCACGGTTTTTCAATCGGTTCCCATCCCAATGGTCTTGTTTTAAGTCCGGTTATCATTGATGAGAGCATCCCTTTCTCACGGAAAACTTCAAGATAAATCACAAAGCTTATATGGTGAATCATGAATCCAATTATTCCCCACATTATCATTTTGTGTATCATTCTAACATTTGCTTCTCCTCCGAATAAAGGTATAACCCAGCCGAAAAGGGTGTCAAAGAAACCGCCCGGGTTTATTCTCCCAGCCATCGCAAAACCTGTCAAACCTTGAACGGAAGCAGCGAGGAAAAGAATAACATAAGTTAATGTGGCAAGCGTATTATGACCAAGTGTGTGCAGTTCATAGTCGGTATAGCGAAGAGTTATATAATCTTTTAACTTCCACCACGCTTCTTTCCAAAAATCAGCTCTCCAGATATGAAATCTAAACCATTGTCTATAAGTATTTCCCGCAAACCACCAATACGCCCTGAATAAACCATTGAGTGTGAAAATTATAGCTGAAAGGAAATGTAAATTTTTCATCGTAGCCATAATAGATGCAGCGAATGGCTCATCAACATTTGGGCGATAAAATGGGGTGCTAATATAAAGCCCTGTAAAAATCAGCACACCAACGACGATGACATTGATCCAATGGCTTATCCTGACCACGGGGTCCCAAACATAATATCTTGTCACGCATTCGCTTTCAACGCGATAAATTTGATTTGCTTGCATTTTTCATACCCTCCTTACTTTTTATAAAATTTCAATTTTCGTTATCTCATTCCCGTTTACATCAAGGACATGGGTTGAACACGCAAGACAAGGGTCAAAGGAATGTATGACTCTCAAAATTTCAAGTGGTTTATGCGGGTCGTGTAAAGGAACACCGATCAATGACTCCTCCATCGGACCTCTTTGTCCCATTGCATCGCGTGGGGAACCGTTCCAAGTGGTCGCAACAACAGCCTGATAGTTTGCAATTTTACCATCTTTTATCTTGACCCAGTGTGCAAGGGCTCCACGAGGCGCTGCATAAACTCCGACCCCTTTGAGCTCACCCTTTGGCCAAGTGGACGGGTCCCATTTTTCCATGTTTGCGGTTTGATAATCGCCGGCTTTCACATTCGCGATAAGCTCATCGTAAAGCTTCTTTAGCATAGTAAGAGCTCTTCTTGTCTCAATACCCCTTGCGATTGTCCTTCCCAAAGTTGAATACATCGCATTAAATGGAAGGTCAAGTTTTTTCAGCGCTTCATCAACATATGCCTTGACTTCATCATCTTTATGAGCCAGGGCGATTATCATTCGCGCAAGAGGTCCGCCTTCCATCGGTTTACCTCTCCAGCGTGGGGCTTTCATCCAAGAGTATTTTTTGTCCATGTCAAGAAATTCCCAAGGTGGCGTCGGACCCGTATACTTCGGATTTGTTTCTCCTTCCCACGGATGAAATGCAATTTTATCACCTTTTGAATATTCAAACCAGGAATAGGAAACATACTCCTGAATTTGCTCGGGGTCGGTTGGGTCAACTTCGTGCACCTCATTTAAGTTTCCATTTAAAACAACACCGCCCTTCCATCTGTTCGTCTTCATAATCGTCTTAACATCAGCCGATACCTCCGGGAACTCGCCATAGTCAAGGACGCCTTTATTACTCACGCCACCACCCCATTTTGCCCACTCTTTGTAAAACGACATTATCGCAACAAGGTCTGGCCAGTAGAGTTGTTCAACTATTTGTTCCGCTTCTTCAATTTTTGACTTCACAAGCGCGAGCTTGTCAATGTTTATTGCATCGGGGTGATTTAAATTGATCGCGCATGGCATGCCTCCGACGATTAAATTCGGATGCGGATTCTTACCGCCGAAAACAGCGTGAATCTTAACGATTTCCTTTTGCCAGTTCAAAGCTTCAATATAATGAGCAACGGCAAGAAGATTGACCTCTGGCGGAAGTTTGTACCCGGGATGTCCCCAATATGCGTTCGCAAAAATTCCAAGCTGACCTGACTCAACAAATTTCTTCAACCGATTTTGAACATCGGTGAAATATCCAACGGATGACTTTGGCCAGTTTGAAATCTTTTGAGCGAGTTCAGCTGTCGCCTTTGGATTGGCTTTAAGCGCTGAAACGACATCAACCCAATCAAGCGCATGGAGGTGATAAAAATGAACAACATGGTCATGGACGAAAAGAGTAGCGATCATTATATTTCTTATCAAGTTTGCATTTTTTGGAATTTCAATTTTGAGTGCATCTTCAATTGCCCTAACTGATGTAACAGCGTGTACGAGTGTACAAACACCGCAAATTCTCTCAGCTAATGCCCACGCTTCTCTTGGGTCGCGATCTCGCAAAATTATTTCAATTCCTCTGAAAAGAGCGCTTGTGCAAGAGGCATCTTTAACGACATTTCCATCAACAATAGCTTGAACTCTTAAATGACCCTCAATTCGGGTCATCGGGTCTATTACAACTCTTTGTGCCATTTTTTACTCCTCCTTTTTCTTTTCTTCAACTTTTGATTCTTTTGTTTTTTGAGATGCTTTCTTAACAATTGAAGCCACAAGATGAGCCCCGGTTGCAACTGCAACTCCAATTGCAAATCCTTTCCCTATATCATCAGCTGTTGCAAACCCAGGCAAAGGAACATCCGCCACATGTTGATAAAGCGGTCTATTGTCCCAATAATCTGGCTCGGAACATCCAAGGCATGGGTGACCAGATTGGATTGGGAAGCTTACACCCTCGTTCCATTTAACGACTGAACAAGCGTTATATGTAACCGGTCCTCTGCAACCAACTTTATACAGGCACCATCCTTTTCTCGCCCCCTCGTCATCAAACTTTTCAACGAACATCCCAGCATCAAAGAATGCCCTGCGATAACATTTGTCGTGAATGCGCTGTCCGTAAAATACCTTGGGTCGTTTCAAATTGTCAAGCGCTGGCAACGAATCAAATGTGATAAGATGAACTATCGTTCCAACTATGACTTCGGCTATCGGGGGGCATCCTGGGAGATTGACAACTGGTTTGTCAGTTATCAACTTGTAAATTGGCTTAGCTCCTGTTGGATTTGGATGAGCTGTTGTAACACATCCAAATGAAGAGCACGAACCAACAGATATTATCGCCTTTGCCCCTTGAGAAGCCTTTTTAAGATATTCAATCGCTGTCATCCCACCAACCGTGCAATAAACTCCTCCGTCTTTCGTTGGAACAGAACCCTCAACCGCAAGGATGTAATTCCCAAAGTTCTTCTTCATCCCCTCCCAAACTATTTCCTCCGCCTGATGACCTGCTGCGACCTGTATCGTCTCCATATAGTCAAGCGAGATTATACCTAAAATCACATCAGAAATCAATGGGTGCGATGACCTTATCAATGACTCGGTGCAACAAGTGCAAGCTGCGAAATTAAGCCAGTAAATTGGCGGTCGGGGTTTTGATTCAAGCGCACGGACAATCTTGGGAAACATTGTACCTTCAAGCCCAAGATAAGCGGTTGTGAGAAGACAGAACCTCAAAAAATCACGCCTTGAGATTCCGCTTCTTTTCACCGCCTCGTAAAATGTCTCCTGCCTTTGCATCTTTAAAACCTCCCTTTGTTTTATCAAATTTGTTTTTCAAGTTGAACAAATCTCCCATATTTAAATCCCATCTTCCTCAAAAAGCCAAGCGTCTCCTCATCTGCAAACTCAGTAACCGTGCAAACCCTCTTCAATCCAAGTTCTCTAACTTTATCAAGGAACTCAACCAAAAGACGTCTTCCAATACCTTTTCTTCTGTAATCAGGGTGGACGACAATCGCAATAAGCCAAGCGCATTCAGGTCCTTGATACCACTTCGGTTGCGTATCGCCGAAAATAAATCCAACTGGCTTATCACCGAGATAGGCAACTCTGCCAAACAAACTTCCCGAACCTTGTATTTCCCTTAAAAGTTCAATAAACATCTTCTCGCAGAAGAAGTTATAACATCCCTTCTCCTTAAGCTCATCCTGAAACTTCACAATATGTTCCATATCGCAAGATGAAAACTCCTTGGTTTCAATTTTCTCAAAAAGCCGTTTTTCCAAATTCAAATCAAATTTTGTTCAAAAAACTTAACTGGTTTAGAAAGAGGTGCTGTCACCCCGATGAAGTCGCGAAAACCGTTAAATTCATCTATGTTAATCTTAACTTTCCTTCTGATCAAGTTTTTTATCAGCCCAGCGTATTTGACATCACCTACAATTTCAGCCCCGATGAGGCGATTGCCCTCAAAATAGTAAAGTTCAATGATTCCGTCACCTTCAATCCTTTTTCCAAGTTTTCCCTCATCGTAAACATTGCCTATTGAAAAATAAACCCTATCAAAAACCGTGAGCGAGTTAACCCTTATACCACCCTCGTAGTTGACATCTCTACCTGCGATGTTCGCCCCTGCGACTTTTCCCGTCTCCATCGCGTTCGCCCAAACTGGAAAAGGTCTTATTGAATCGTCAATCGCGCTTCTTAACTCAACACAATCACCAGCAGCATAAATATCTGGCTCCGATGTTTGCATCCTGTCGTCAACGACAATCCCACCTCTTGGTCCAAGTTCCAAAACTCCTTTCACAAAATCAACATTTGGAACAACCCCAACTCCAATTATCACTGATGAACATTTTATTTTCCTTTTGTTCGTCTTGACAGATTTAACTGGATTTCCGGATATTTCAATTGGTTCTTCCTCTTTTAAGATTTCAATCCCGTTCTCAACAAACTGTTTTTCTATCATCTCCGAAATTTGTCTGCTGAAGACGGTGCTTAAAATGTAAGGTGCAATTTCAATTATTGTTATCTTCTTTTTAAACCTTAAAAGGGCAAGCGCCGATTCAACTCCAACGGGACCACCACCTATTATCACTAAGTCCTTTGAATCGTCATTTCTGATTTTCTCAGCGTCTTCATAAGTTCTTAAAACATAAACCCTTTTATTTCCAACCCCTGGGATATCAAGCAACCTTGGCGAAGCACCACTTGCTATGAGAAGCTTGTCATATTCATATTCACCTTTGTCGGTTTTTAAAATTTTATTTTTAGCGTCAATCCCCACAGCCCGCTCACCAAGTTTCAAGTTAACATTCATAAACCGGTAAAAGTCAGCCCGGATTGAAAATAAATTCTCCTTTGACAAGGTCCCTTCAATATAATAAGGTAAGACGACCGGGGAATAATAAGGCATCCCCGGGTCAAGTGCTTCTTTTGAAATTACAGTTATTGAACTTTCGTTGTCCCATTTTCTTATTTCGCGAATTGCGGAAACACCTGCAACGCTATTTCCAATTATCAAAATTTTCACAAAAATTTCACCGATTAATTTTTAAGGTCTTCGTAAAGTTGCGCTATCGCTGAAACAAACGGGGAACCGGCTTTTATCAACGGCTCAACAAATGGCTCGTTTTTATAAACACCTTCATCCCATGGCAAGAAATAAATCGGCAAGCTCAAAATTTCACTATCAAGCTCAGATAAAATCTCCCTTATCCTGTTTTTTTCATCTCTGACCTTGTTAAAAACCAAGTGAAGATTTGGAATTCCCAAGTTTTTCGCCAATTTCACAGCTTGGTTCAATACGAAAATGGAGTTAAATGTTGGTTCAGAGACGATCACAGCATGATGAAATCCTTTAGCTATTGCTCTCCCGAAATGTTCAAGCCCAGCTTCTGTATCCATAATTATTACTTCACCTTTGCGCAAGTTGATGTAATTTACAACTGCTTGAAGCAAATCATTTTCAGGACACGCACATCCGATCCCTGGTTGTTGTAAAGTTCCCATTACAAGAAGGTTCAGATTTTCTTTAATCTTTATGCCAAACCTATCAACGACATCGCTAACATCGGGATTTAATCTGAAAAACAGCCCCCAACCCGTTCCAGGTCTTGCACCTGTCTTCTCCTCAATATAGTCAAGTTGTTTATTCAACGGTACAATTTCACTTGCTTTCTCCAAAGGAATTCCAAGAGCAAAGGGTAAATTCATCTGCGGGTCCTCATCAACAGCCAAAACTTTTAAACCCGACTCAGCAAACAAATGCGCAAGCACTGCCGAGATTACCGTCTTACCAACCCCACCCTTGCCAGTGACAACTATTCTTTTCCCGAATTCAACTTTTCTCTCAACACTTGAAATCTCAGAGAGAACTTCAGATATAATCCTATCCCTTTCTTTCTCCTCAGCTGTTGTAAATGGCATAATAAAACCGGGCATATATTTTCAAAATTGCGCTAAACTGCGATCGTTTCTGGCACTGGTAAATTCAAGGCGATTCTCTTTTGACGAATCCTGTCAAGTATTCCCTTCACCGCAAGTTCCGGGTCGCATTCAACATACGCTTCTCCACCTGTGATTGATTTCAATTCCTTGGTCAGAACTTCCCTTACCTTTGGACCGCCAAGGATTCTCGGAGGCGGGCAAACATGAACAGTGACACCAAGAGCAAGTGCCCAGGTCCCAATTGAAATTGCCTTTTCGGATATCAACTCCGGAGCTGAGGCAACAACTGGCAAATCGGAAACCTTCAATCCAAGTCGTTCGGACAATGCCTTGAGCAAAACACCGATCCTTGAATTATCAACGCATGAACCCATGTGAATTGCAACGGGCAAGCTATTTAGACCAGCAACGCCACCAAGCGCCTCCAAAACCTGTTTCAATCCCTCTCCAACTTCAAATGAATCAACTTTATTTGGGTTCAAAAAACCAGTTTGTCCAGCTATGTGAGCAATACATCCTGTAACTATGACGAGAACATTATTTTTGATCAATCCTTTGATCATTCTCTCGGTAAAAGCGAGCCGTCTAGTTTTCGGATTTGGACAACCTACAATTGCAACGACACCGAAGATGTTTCCATTTACTATGTTATCAATCAATGGTTTCAGTGGGTCATCAGGGTTAACTTTCTTAAGGACATCAATCAAAGCTTCAACTGAAAACCCAGCGATTATTTCCTCAACGGTGTCGGGAATGTAAACTCTGCTTGGGTCTCTGTGCGTGTAAGCTTCAAGGGCGGTTTCAATTACTTGTTTTGCAACTTCATCAGCTTTTTCAGGGGAGTACTCAAAATGCATCGCCCCGGGAATTTTCACGAAAGGAATCGTTGTGATAAGCTTTGTGTGATAACAAGATGCAACATCAGCAAGTATTGGCCAGACACATTGATAATCAACAACCATTGCATCAAGAGCTACGGTCACAATCGCAAGCTCTGCTTGAAATTCATTCCCAGCAAGTGGAATTCCATGTCTCATTAAAACTTCATTCCCTGTGCAACAAATTCCAACAATGTTTATCCCTTTTGCACCAAGTGATTTTGCTTTATCATTTAGCTTGTCAGCCCATTCAACAATTTTTTCAGACAAAAGCGGGTTATGACCGTGAACAGCTATATTGACATATTCAGGTTTAATCGTTGCAAGGTTTGCATAACTGCGAATCGGTTTGGGTGTTCCAAATAAAACATCCGAAAGCTCTGTTGCCATAGTCAAACCCATATAACCATCAATCAACCCCATTTGAAGGTCAGCAAGCAATATATTAATCGGATCGGCATCATTGCCCATGCTTGTTCTGTGCATCGCATTCATAATTGGTTTCCAAGCATTATGCGGGACAACACCGAGCTTTTCCCAAGTTTCATAACTGGACTTTGGAGCATACGCTTTAACCCACACCGCGGGTTCTTTTTCAAGTCGCTTGAAGTCCTCAAGTGAAATTTCAGCTACTTCTTTTGCTATCTCTTTTATATCCTTTCCATCCGTTTTCACACCTAACGCTTGGGCAACCGCTTTCAATTTGTTTTCATCTTTTATTGAATATGTTGATATCTTCCCCTCAGCAACCTCTTTCAAAACTTCGGCGATATCCATTGCATGTTCAGCGTGAGCTGCAGCTCCACCGACGGTCTCTCTTAAAAGATTTCTTGCAACGATCACATCAGCTGTGGCACCGCAAACCCCAACCCTTGGACCACCGTTGAAAACATCAATTCTGCAAGGACCCATATAACACATTCTGCAACAAACCCCAAGCTCACCGAAACCGCATTGCGGTTCCTGAAGTGCCAACCTTTGAAGAGATGTCGTTTTAACCTCTTTTTCCTCTTTTTTCAGCATTTCAATGTTTGACTCCGGAATTAATCCGAAATTATGCGCCTTTCCATCCCAAACCCTTTCCTTGTCTTTTAAAATATCCGCCATTTTAGATTACCTCCATATATGTTTTTGTTGTTCTTGAAAGGGAAGAGATTGTTTTTTCTCTCTTATACTCCTCAATCATCATCACATCGGCATAGATTAAAGCATTTGTCGGACAAGCTTCAACGCAAGCTGGTATCCTTCCAGATTTAACTCTCTCATTGCAACCATCGCATTTTCTGGACACTTTTCTCTCAAGGTCTGGGTAAATTGCCCCAAATGGACAAGCCATCGCACACTGCCAGCAACCTATACATTTCGCCTCGTTGTAAACAACAAGGTTTGTCTCTTGGTCACGATAAATCGCAGAGGTTGGGCAAACTGCAACGCATGGGGCATCCTCGCAGTGTGCACATCTTAAAGAGGCGACAAATCCATCAAATTTGAGAACGCTGTTAAATCGTGGTGGTTTCGGCTCTTCAAAAATCGCCTTATAAATATCCTTTGACACCGAATGCTCAACTGCACAAGCTATCTCACAACTTTTACAACCCGTGCATTTTGACGCCTCAATGAAAACCTTCTTCATTTTCTCCTCCAGATTAATTTTTTCTCTTCAAACTTATAGCAAATTTTATGCCTGCAATTTCCCCACAAAAAATGACGAAAAAAAGAAAGCCTATGCCATAAATGACACTCACAAATCTCCGTAATTGCCAAACTTGGCAAAATTTTAAAAAAACCTTGAAAGCAACGCTTAAAAAAGTTATATTAAAAATAAAAAACCATGACAGAGCAACCGATACCTCAGCAAATTAACATTGAACTTGGCGAGAAAGAAGCGGAGGGAATTTATTCAAACCTTGCGATAATAACACATTCACCCGCTGAGTTCGTAATTGATTTCACAAGGATTCTCCCCGGAGTTCCGAAAGCGAAGGTCTTTGCAAGGATAATCATGACCCCACAACATGCAAAACTTTTATTAAAGGCGCTTGAAGACAACATAAAAAAATACGAGGCGACTTTCGGCGAAATCAAAATCTTTGGCGACACAGAACAAAAATCGCTCGGATTTAAACCTTGAAAACTTAAAATGGAGTTAAAACTATGTTCGGTTACTTCGTCCTTGTCCTCCATACGCACCTCCCCTATGTGGTCGGTCACGGCAGATGGCCACATGGGATGGATTGGCTAAATGAAGCTGCAAGCGAATGTTATATACCCCTTTTGAATGTTTTCAATGAATTGAGAAACGAAGGCGTAAATTTCAAAGTCACAATTAACATTTCCCCAATCCTCGCTGAACAACTTGCAAGTAGGGAATTCGCTGAGGAATTCCTGCAGTATCTTGACATGAGGATAAATCTCGCTGAGGAAGACGAAGTTGAGTTTAAACGAACTGGAAGAAAAAACCTCGCTAAGGTTGCGAAGTTTTGGAAGGAGTTCTATTCCGAGATTAAAAGAAATTTCATTGACACATATCATACTGATTTGCTTTCTGCCTTTCGCTCTCTTCAAGATTCAGGACATATTGAAATAATCACTTGTGCAGCTACACACGCATATCTTCCATTGCTTGCCCTTGATACAAGCGTTCAAGCTCAAATAAAGCTCGGGGTCAAAACCCACGAAAAATATTTTGGCAAAAAACCTGAAGGTATATGGTTACCCGAGTGCGCATATAGACCAGCTTACAGATGGAAAATCCCAGTTGAACTTGAACAAAATTTGACCCCGACTGAATATGAAAGGAAGGGGATTGAGGAATTTCTCTCAGAAAACGGACTTAAATTTTTCTTCGTTGACACTGCCACATTGCGCGGTGGAAAAACCATTGGGATTTACATTGAGAGATTTGAAGGGTTGAGAAGATTATGGGAACAATTTGAATCGCAGGTCAAATACAGACCCGAGGAGGAAAAGTCACCGTATGAGATTTACCTTGTCGGCTCTGGGAAGCCGGAGAAAAAACCGGTTGCTGTTTTGACGCGCGACCCAAAGACCGGGCTTCAAGTGTGGAGCGGTGAATGGGGCTATCCAGGTGATGCCTGGTATCTTGACTTTCACAAGAAAAAATTTCCAAGCGGATTAAGGTATTGGCGTGTCACAAATCCAAAGGCAGACCTTGCTGACAAACTTGAATATGAAATTGAAAAAGTTGAAGAACGCCTTGAAGAAAACTCATCCCATTTCGTTGACCTGATAACGGCAACATTAAAAGAACACTTTGATAAAACCGGCAAGCCAGGGGTTTTGACAGCGCCTTATGACACTGAACTTTTCGGGCATTGGTGGTTTGAGGGACCAAGATTTTTAAAGAAGGTTTTTCAAAAACTTAACAATTCAAAACTTGTAAAACCAGCCACTGCTTCTGAGTCAATTGAAAATCTTACGCCAACGACCGTCGTCTCACTCCCAGAGGGCTCATGGGGAGAAGGTGGTTATCACTACATTTGGCTCAACAAAGATACCGAATGGACTTGGAGACACATCTACCCGGACGAATTTAAGATGAGAGAACTTGCCAAAAAATTTCATAACTTAAACGATGAAAAGTTAATCTTTATGTTAAAGCAACTCGCCCGAGAGCTGGTGCTTTTACAATCCTCGGATTGGCAATTCTTGATATCAACAATTTCAGCCCGCGATTATGCCGAGATGAGAGTTTCATTACATCACGAAAATTTCACGAGAATAGCCGAAATAATTGAGAGGTATGCAAGCACCGGGGAGTTAAAATTTGAAGATTGGAATTTCGTCGTTGAATGCGCACAAAGGGATAAAGTTTTTGATGAGATTGACATCAAATGGTGGGCTGAGGTTGAATTTCCGTAATTGCATTTTTTTTATTAACTTAAAATCAGGCAATAAAACCTTGTTTTCAACAATGACTCGCTCAGCGATAGTTATAGATGGGATTTTTGTTGACCCAGAGATTGCAAGTGCTTATTTCAAATGCGATCTTGAAAAATGCAAAGGGGCGTGTTGCTTTATGGAGGCGGATTATGGAGCACCGCTTCTTGAGGAAGAAATTGAGCAAATAAACGATGCCCTGCAAATTGTAAAAAAGTATCTGCCCGAAAAAAATGTGAAATTCATTGAAGAAAACGGATTTTACGAGAGAACCGAAACAGGGCTCTCAACAAAATGCATTGACCGCAGGGAGTGCGTCTTCGTTTATTGGGAAGATGGCATAGCTAAATGTTCATTTGAAAAAGCGTTCTTAAATGGTGAAATATCCTTTAGGAAACCAATTTCCTGCCATCTTTTCCCGCTGAGAAATTACAGTTTAAGGGGCGCGCTCGTTGGAGGTGACATCTTAAAGTATGTGAAAATCCCGGAGTGTAAGCCAGGTGTGAAGAAAGGAAAGAAGGAAGGAGTTAAACTTTATGATTTCCTAAAGCCAGCAATTATCAGATACTTCGGGTCGGGGTGGTACGATAAAATGCTTGAAGCACTAAACACGATAAACAACCGGGAGGTGAAATAAATGTTAAAAATCGGACAACATCAAACCCTGCAACAAAAATTAACACCGCAACAAATTCAATACCTTAAGCTCCTTCAAATCCCGGTAATACAGCTTGAACAAAAAATCAAAGAAGAACTTGAGCAAAATCCATTTCTTGAAGAAGGTCTTGAAGCATCTCCCGAAGAGGTAATTGAACTTGAACTCGGTGAAAATCAAGAAGTTGAACAAGCAGTTAAGCAAGAGTTAGTTGAGGAATATGAAGAAACGACACAAGAAATTCTTCCAAAGCCAGATGAGGAATACACATTTGAGGACTTTGTAAAGTCACTTGAGGACGAAGACCTTTCATATAAATCAGGAAATTTCACCAGCGATGATGAAGAGGAAATCCCTTGGCAACCTCCAGCATTGGAGTCATTGGAAGATAAACTTCTTCAGCAGCTTGCTCCGATAGTAAACGAGAAGGAATACAGAATAGCCGAGGAAATTTTAGGAAACATAGACGATGATGGTTACTTGACGAGAAGCGTTGAGGAAATCGCAGAGGATTTGCGCCTTGGGGAGAAAATGGAAGTAACGCCTGAAGAGGTTGAAAATGTATTAAAAAAAATTCAACGCCTTGACCCACCTGGAATTGGAGCAAGGGATTTAAAAGAATGCCTTTTGGCTCAACTTGAAGTTGGTGATTTCCCCGAGGATAAAAAAACACTCGCCATTCGCATATTGAATGAAGCATATGACGATTTTATGAAAAAAAGATACGATGAGTTGATGAAAAAGTTCAACATAAGCGAACAAAAGCTGGGCGATGTCTTGCAGATAATTCAGCGTTTGAATCCAAAACCTGGGGAAGGTAGAGCGGTAATTCAAGAATACATCGTCCCGGACTTCATAGTTGAGAGAGTTGGCGACGATTTCGTAATAACTTTGAACGAGAAAAATGTCCCCATGATTCGGCTTAATAGAACATATTACAATCTCCTAAAAAGGCAGAAAAAACTTCCAGCCGAGATAAAAGACGAGATAAAAAAACAATTTGCGAGGGCGAAATGGTTTATCGCTTCAATTTATCAACGCAGGGAAACACTTTTAAAAATAATGCGCGCTATAGTTGAATTGCAGAGGGAATTTTTTGAGACGGGAGAGAATTTAAAACCGATGATTTATAAAGATGTCGCAGAGAAAGCCGGGGTTGACATATCAACGGTCAGCAGAGCGGTAAACCAAAAATATGTCCAGATGGATTTTGGAATTTACAGGTTGCGAGACCTTTTCAGCGAGAAAGTTAACACATCAAACGGAACAGAGGTTTCAATTAAGGAATTGAAGGAGAAAATCAAACAGATAATTGAGCAGGAAGACCCGAGAAAACCCTTAACGGACGACCAGATAGCTGAAATTCTGCGTTCCCAGGGGTTTAATATCGCAAGAAGAACTGTGGCAAAGTACAGGGATCAACTTGGTATTCCAACGGCGAGATTAAGAAGACGAATTGAATAAAAACAAAAATTTAAAGGGCATAAAGTGGAAAAAATTTTAAGAGCGACAACTATACTTGGCTTAATACATAATGGGCAAGCGGTGATGGGAGGAGATGGACAAGTTACGCTTTCGGACACTATAATGAAACACGGGGCTAAAAAAGTCAGAAAAATTTATAACAATAAAATACTTGTCGGTTTTGCCGGCGCATCAGCGGACGCACTTGCTCTCATGGAAAGATTTGAAGCGAAACTTGAACAGTATAAAGGCAACCTCCTGCGCGCAGCTACGGAACTCGCAAAGGACTGGCGAATGGATAAGTATCTGAGACGACTTGAAGCGTTGCTTGCGGTTATGGACAAAGAAAACGCATTGATAATTTCAGGGACAGGTGATGTGATAGAGCCAGATGATAAAATCGTTGCGATTGGCTCTGGCGGAAGCTATGCACTTGCAGCAGCAAGGGTCCTTGTGAAGCATTCCAATTTATCGGCTCGCGAAATCGTTGAGGAATCATTGAAAGTAGCAGCCGATATATGCATTTACACAAATCATAACATCGTCATAGAAGAGCTTTGAGCGTTTAAAACAAAAAATTTGAATCTGAAATGACATATAACAACAGGAAGGAAAAAGTTGCCGAAATAATTCAAAAGCGCGATTTAAAAGACCTCACGCCTGAGGAAATCGTAAAGGAACTTGATAAATACATAATCGGTCAAGAACAAGCTAAAAGAGCAGTTGCGATTGCCCTGCGAAATAGATGGCGCAGGCAACAAGTTCCACCCGAATTGAGAGAAGAAATTACACCCAACAATATAATTCTTATAGGTCCAACCGGCGTTGGAAAAACAGAAATAGCAAGGCGACTCGCCAAGCTTGCAAATGCCCCGTTCGTTAAAGTTGAAGCATCAAAATTTACGGAAGTTGGATATGTCGGGAGAGATGTTGAATCAATGATAAGAGAACTTGTTGACATAGCAGTCAACATGGTAAAGATGGAAAAAATGGAGGAGATAAAAGACAGGGCGAAAGAACTTGCTGAAGAAAGGATACTTGACATCCTGTTGCCCAAGAGAAAAAGAAAAAAATTTGAAGAGAACGAGGAGTTTGAGTATGAATATGAAGAGGACGAAATGCAAAGAACGCGCGAAAAATTAAGAAAACAACTTCAAGAAGGCAAACTTGATTCAAGAACGATAGAAATTGAAGTTTCAACCCAACAGTTCCCCGGGATGCAAATTCTTGGTCCTTTTCCAGTTGACGATATTGCGATGACGATGCAGGATATAATTGAAAATGTGATGCCGAAAAGATACAAGAAAAGAAGGATGACGATAGCTGAAGCGCGAAATTATTTAATCCAGGAGGAAGCGCAAAAACTAATTGATATGGAAGCTGTAATTCGTGAAGCGATAAGAAGGGTTGAAAATCTCGGCATTGTCTTCATTGACGAGATTGACAAAATCGCAAACCCAGGAGGATACACCGTTGGTCCGGATGTCTCGCGCGAGGGAGTTCAAAGAGACCTTCTTCCAATAATTGAGGGTTCAAATGTGATGACAAAGTATGGCATAGTTAAAACGGATCATATACTGTTCATCGCTGCTGGTGCATTCCATGTGGCAAAGCCCAGCGATTTAATCCCCGAGCTTCAAGGGCGTTTCCCAATAAGAGTTGAATTAAACCCGCTTACTGAAGAGGACTTCGTAAAAATTCTAACCTTGCCCGAAAACGCCTTGATAAAACAATACAAAGCATTGCTTGAAACTGAAGGGGTTGAAATTGAATTCACCGACGAGGCGATAAAAGAAATAGCGCACTACGCTGCACAGGTAAATGAACAACTTGAAAATATAGGCGCAAGGCGACTCCAAACGGTTATGACAACGCTTCTTGAAGATATACTCTTTGACGCCCCGAAATTGAAAGGTCAAAAAATTTTGATAACAAAGGAATTCGTCCAAGAAAAACTTTCCTCTATAGTTCAAAATAAAGACCTTAGCCGTTACATATTGTAAAGTCCTTGAAAATCAAGGGCGAAATTTTTATTTTGATGTAAAAACGAGGAATCAAACTATGCCAGTAACCCTCCCAATTGAAATAAAAGAGGAAGCTAAAGCAGTTATAAAATCGCTTGAAATGGCTATATCAGAAGCGACTGAATACAAATGGGCTGTGACGAAGGATGAAATAGTAACCGAATTTAGAAAAGAGATGGATGCGATGCGAAAAGAAGTCCAAGGTGAGATTGAAAATCTGCGGAAAGAGGTCCGAAATGATATTGATAACTTGCGAAAAGAGTTCAGAGGTGAAATTGATAACTTGAGGAAGGAGTTTAAAAGCGAGTTTGATAATTTGCGAAAGGAGTATAAAAGTGAGATTGAAACTTTGCGAAAAGAGTTCAAAGGCGAGATTGATAACTTGAGGAAGGAGGTTAAAACCGAAATTGATAAAATTAGAGATGAATTCGCCACAAAGGAGCTTTTGACGGAAAAGATAAACTACTTGCGCGCAGAGATAAAAAGTGAGTTCGTTAAACTTGACAGAAAATTCACGCTGATGTTTATCGTCATACTTTTTGCGATAATCTTCCTAAATCAACAAGCGATTGAGTTCTTGGCAAAAATTTTCGGAATTTTAAAATAAATGGCTTCCCTTCAACTTGAAATCAGCAGAGACCTAAATGAATGGTCAAACTTTATCTCTAACTCCCCGCAATCAAACCCTTTTCTCTCGGCGAATTGGCTGAAAACCTATTTTGAAATTTTCAACTTAAACTTTGAAGTTTTGTTCTTAAAAAAAGGTCATGAAATTGTCGCTGGGGTAATTTTACCCGTTAAAAAGAAACTCCTATTCTTTGTATCAACTCCCCTACCCTTCACATACTACAGTGGTATAATTTTCAAAAATTTTCAGACCGAAAAAAGGCAGAAGGAAATCATTGAAAAAAACGAGTCAATTTTAAAACTTCACACGCACATAGTCAAAAAAATTGATTTCTTTACATTCAAGCTCCACCACACGATTTATGACATAAGACAATTCAAATGGCTCGGCTACAAGATTAAGCCAAGATATACATTTGTGCTGAATCTCAATTCAATTGAACTCGTTTGGGAAGGGATGAGCAACTCGTTGAAAAGGAAAATAAAAGAAGCTCAAGGGGCTGGTTTTAGCGTTTTAAAATCAAATTCAGCAGATGTGCTCGCTAAACAGCAAATTTTAAGCTATGAGAGAACTGGTGGAAAATTTTTCCTCGGATTTGAAAGTTTAAAAAAACTTCTGAATGAACTTGTCAAATCCGGCATCCTTGAGATTTATTATCTCGTTGACGGTCAAGGGGACATCCTTGCTTCAAGGGGAATTTCAACTTGGGAGGGGAAAGGGTACGATATAGTAGCGGGGATGAGCGGGAAAAACTCCGATGTTGCATCACATTTCTTGGTGTGGAAAATACTTGAGGACTTATCAGCGAGGGGAATAAAAGAGTTTGACTTTTGCGGGGCGGATATTGAAAAAGTTGCTTTTTTCAAAATGCAGTTCGGGGGCGAGTTAAAACTTTCTTTTGAGGTGAGCTTCGCAAAAGGAGTTTTAAAACTTTTTCAAAAGTAAGCGTGCTTGATTCAATCGTCAAAAAAGCCAGCTTGATCAGTTTATCAAGAATCATCAACCTTACTGCTCTACTCATAGTAACGATCATACTCGCACGCCATTTCTCAAAAAGTGAATTCGCACTTTACGATCAAATATGGCTCATACTTAACACTATAACTCCGATCATCTCATTTGCATTTTCAAGCGCCGTTTACTTCTTCGGCGTGAAGGAAAAATCAAACAATTATATAACAACCATATTTTCTTTCCTAACACTTCTTGGCTTTGCCTTAACCATCTTGCTCTATCTGTTAAGATTTGAAATCGGGAAAATCTTAAACAATGCGCTCTTCCCGGAAAACTTTTTTTATTTCGCCTTGTTCTTTCTGTTCTCAATTCCAACTTTAATCCTTGACTCCATTTTCATTTTAAGAAATGAATTCAAAAAGCTCTTTCTCGTGACGCTTATAACTGTAATGCTTTACATCATCGCTGTGCTTTTTTCCACTTTTTTCAGCAAGGGGATTCTATTTATCTTTGCATGCTTGTCAGCCATAGCAATTTTAAGATTCATTTATATGATTGGCTTCCTGAGGAAAAATTTCAATCTCAACTTAACAAATTCCCGACTTAAAGAGGTTTTGACATATACTTCCCCTCTCATCTTTGGTCACATAAGCGCGATTTTATCAAGGCAAATTGACAAGTTTATAATTGCGAGTAATTTCGCGCCGGAGATTTATGCGATCTATGGCGTTGGAGCTAAAGAACTTCCAGTTGTCCCGTTAATAACAAGTTCTTTTGCCTCTGTAAGTTTTCCGGAAATAAGCAAACTATACGATGCGGGTAAAAAAACGGATGTCGCAAAACTCATAAGCGATGTCATTAAATCAACCGCGGTATTTGTCCTCCCCGTTTTTTCATTTTTACTTTTTTTCTCAAACGAGTTCGTAGTGGTTTTATTCTCTCCAAAATACGCTGAAAGCGCCGAAATTTTCAGGATTTATATATTTTTCCTCCCCGTGAGGATTTTGCTTTATAGTCCGATCCTTTCTGCTTTGGGTAGGCAAAAAATTTACATGTTTATCTCATTGATTGACCTTGCCTTAAACTTTATACTCGGTCTATTGCTTCTGAAAGTTATCGGTTTAAAAGGTCCTGCAGTAGCAGTTGTGCTCTCAACATACATTGAGACATCTTTGATGTTATATTTCATTTTAAGGACGCTATCCGGGATAAAACTGCGGGACATTTTCCCCGTGAAATTTCTAATTTTAGTTTTAGCCATTTCGCTCTCAATCGCCTCATTTTGCTATTTGATCGGAAAATTCATCTACGATGTTAACTTGAGATTTTTAGCAACCGGGTTGCTTTTTTCAGTTGTTTACTTTGCGCTCATAAAGAGGAGGGTAATTCCGTTGGGTTGAATTTTTCAATTTTATTTCCAAAATTTTAAGCGAATAAGCACCAAAACAAATAAAAAGGAGAAAAAGCCATGTCCGATTACAGGGTTGAAAAAGACGCACTTGGGGAGGTAAAAGTTCCAACCTGGGCGCTTTGGGGAGCGCAGACACAAAGGGCAGTTGAAAATTTCCCAATAAGCGGGATCAGATTCCCAAGGACATTTATCAAAGCAATCGGGCTTGTTAAGTATTGTGCAGCAAAGGTTAACAAAGAACTCGGTTTACTTGATGAAAAGAAGGCGGAAGCGATAATGCAGGCGTCAAAGGAAGTAATTGAAGGGAAACTTGACGAACATTTCCCGCTTGATATTTTCCAGACGGGTTCTGGCACATCAACGAATATGAACGCAAATGAAGTTATCGCAAATCGTGCCTGTGAAATTTTAGGAGCTCAACGAGGGGACAAAACAGTCGTCCATCCGAACGACCATGTAAATCTTGGGCAATCTTCAAACGATGTCATCCCGGCGTGCATACATATTTCGTCAGCGCTTGCCTTGAAGGAAAAACTTTTACCGGCACTTGAAAAACTCCACAAGGCACTTCTTGAAAAAGCAAAAGAATTTGACGACATAGTCAAAACTGGTAGAACCCACCTTATGGATGCTATGCCAGTGCGACTCGGGCAAGAATTTTCGGGTTACGCTTCCCAAATTGAACTTGCGATTGAAAGAATTAATTCGGTTCTGCCGAGATTGTATGAACTTGCTCTTGGGGGAACGGCGGTTGGAACTGGGATAAACACACATCCGGAATTTGGCAGAAGAATTGCTGAGGCACTCTCACAAGAGACGGGGATACCTTTCAAAGAGACGAGAAATCACTTTTCGGCTCAAGCAACTATGGACACAGCGGTTGAATTAAGCGGTGCTTTAAAAACGCTTGCGGTTGCGCTTTACAAAATTGCAAACGACCTAAGATGGATGAATTCAGGTCCACAAGCTGGACTTGCTGAAATTCGTTTGCCTGCACTTCAACCCGGTTCATCAATTATGCCAGGCAAGATAAACCCGGTCATCCCTGAAGCTGTTATAATGGTATCAATGCAAGTGATCGGGAACGATTCGGTTGTCACACTTGCAGGGGCTTCTGGAAATTTTGAGCTTAATGTCGCTCTCCCAGTTATAGCACGGAACTTACTTGAATCAATAACGATACTTGCAAACGCAAGCGAAGTATTCGTTGATAAATGCATTAACGGGATCGTCGCAAACAAAGAACACATGCAACGCATCGCCGAACAAAACGCAATCCTTGCAACTGCTCTCACACCTTACATCGGCTACGATAAAGCAGCTCAAATTGTCAAAAAAGCGATGGCTGAGAATAAAACGATCCGTGAGGTTGCACTTGAACTTGGTCTGATGAAAGAGGATGAACTTGACAAAGTCCTTGATATAAGAAAAATGACCGAAGGCGGATTTGTAGCCGGGGTTTCTGGTGGCGGTTGATCGCTCAAAAAGGGGGACATCATCGTCCCCCTTCCCAACAAATTAAAAACTCATCACAAGGAAAATGACAATGAAAGTTGAAAAAATACAGGAGAAACTCGTTGAACTCGGAATTGATGGTTGGCTATTTTATGACTTTCACAACAGGGATAAAATCGGTTTGAAAATCCTCGGTTTGTCAATTCAAGGTCTCGCAACAAGAAGATGGTTTTATTTCATCCCCGCAAATGGCGAACCGATAAAACTTGTACACAGAGTTGAACCCGACAAACTTGACACTCTTCCCGGAAAAAAATTTTTTTACTCCGGATGGCGCGAACTTCACGAGCGACTTAAAGAAATACTCGGCTCACCGAAAAAAATCGCCATGCAATATTCTCCAATGAATGCAATCCCTTACATATCAATCGTTGATGCCGGGACAATTGAACTTCTACGAGGTCTCGGACACGAAATTATTTCGTCTGCTGACTTAGTTCAAATTTTTGAAGCATTGATTGATGAAAATTTGATCAAAACTCATTTTGAAGCTGGAAAACTTGTTGATGAAACGCTTGATGAGGCATTTGAAGAAATAAGGAAAGGAGTAAGAAGCGGGAAATACAAAACAGAATATGAGATTCAACAATTCATTTTGAAAAGATTTTATGACAAAGGGTTAACATCCGACGAAGACCCGCCGATAGTTGGAGTCAATGACCATCCATCTAATCCTCATTTTTATCCGACGCCTGAAAATTCAAGGGAGATAAAGCCCGAGGATAAACTTTTAATTGACCTATGGGCGAAGAAAAACGAACCAGGGGCGATTTTCTACGATATAACCTGGTGTGCTTTCATAGGTGATGAACCGCCTGAGGAATATGTAAATCTGTTCCATATCGTAAGGGACGCAAGAAGGGAAGCTTTAGCATTTCTACAAAATCGCCTCAACCAAAATCTTGAAGTCGCTGGCTGGGAAGTTGATGAGGTCGCAAGAAGATATATCCAAGAAAAAGGTTACGGGGACTACTTCACACACAGAACTGGGCACTCTATAGGGGAAAATGTCCACGGAAACGGCGCAAACATTGATAACTTTGAAACCCAAGACCTAAGGAAACTTCTCCCCGGCTCACTCTTTTCACTTGAACCTGGAATTTACATCCCCGGCAAACTTGGCGTCAGATCCGAGGTGAATGTCTACATAAACTCCGAAAAGAAAGCAATTATCACGGGTCGCGAACAAGAGGAACTCGTCTTGATCTATTAAAAATAAACACGGAGTGAAAATGTTTTTAACGGCGATAATCGTTTACCTTGCTCTTTTACTCACCATTGGGATTCTAAAAACGAGGTCGGTTAAAACACAAGATGATTTTATGGTCGCTGGAAGGTCAACCCCGGTTTATAAACTTGTTGGGACACTACTTGCAACATGGATTGGTTCCGGAAGCATAATTGCTGGCGCTGGACTTGCATATAGAGTTGGTTTTTCAGAACTATGGCTTTCGGCTGGAGCTTGGGTTGCGATCGTGATTGTGTACTTCCTCGCAGGGAGAGTAAGAAAGATCGCCCAATATACTATGCCTGATATACTTGAACAAAGATACAACAAATGGGCAAGGATACTGGGGACAATCACAATTGTAATAGCATATGTTACAATAGCGAGCTATCAATTTAAAGGTGGCGCATTTGTCCTCAACCTTGTAGCCGGCGTTCCAGTTGAACAAGGAATTATAATAACCGCAGTGTTTGTTGTTTTGTTCACTGCCCTTGCGGGATTGATCTCTGTGATAACCATGGACATAATAAATGGGACATTGATGTTGCTTGGAATAGCGCTTGCGGTCCCGATTGTATTAAACGATGTTGGCGGATGGACAACCGTAAGGGAAACGCTACCGCCGGATAGATTTGCGATCTTCGGTCAAAAGGATTTCATTTGGGCTATGGGCGTTTTCTTCCCCACATTTTTCCTTTTGCTTGGTGAGTCAAGCATGTATCAAAAATTTTTCAGCGCAAAAGACGCAAAGTCGGCAAGACAAGCTGTTGTCTTTTGGGTGATAGGAACAATCATAATTGAAACATCAATAACTGCACTCGCTGTTTTTGCAAGCGTTAAATTTAAACTTGAGGAAGAGGAATCGGAAAAAGTCATAATACACCTTGCGACACACGGTCATGAAATAGGTTTGCCACAAGTCGTCGGAATTATGCTGATAGTTGCTGCAATGGCTATTATAATTTCAACGGCGAACAGTTTCCTTTTAACGCCGAGCACAAATCTCGCAAGAGACATATACCAGAGATTCATAAACCCAAACGCATCGCACAAGCAGATAATAGCTTTACAAAGGGTTTTAATTTTCGTCCTTGGATTTCTGGGTTATCTTTTGTTAACGCGATTTCAAACGGTTTTACAAATGGCATTAACGGCATATACGATGATAGGTGCTGGATTGACGCCAGCTCTGCTCGCAGCTTTTTTGTGGAAAAGGGTTACAACACCAGCTGGAGTGGCAAGCATAGCAACGGGAATGGGAATCACTTTAATCATAACCCTTATCAATATGTTCAGGCATGAACCAATACTTGAAGCTGATTATATCGTCCTTCCAGCTGCTGCTGGCTCAATAATTGTCCTGATAGTTGTAAGCTTACTTACCCCACCTGACCCACCGGAGAAATGGAAACCTTTTGTTGAAAATAAAAATTAAAACCGAAAATGAAAAGATTTCTTTTTCTAATTCCGCTGATTCTCTCTTTGGCAATTGCGCAACCGGAAAATCTTGAAATACTTCACAGGAAAACATTTGAGAAAATCAAATTCATAGCCGATACATCTGATGGTGTCATTGGTGTCGCGGTTAAAAATCTCGTGACGGGCGAGACATTTCTTATAAACGAAAATTTAACTTTCCCACAAGGTAGCGCGATAAAAATTCCAATACTGATTGAAGTCATGAAACAGGCAAGCGAGGGCAAGTTTAAACTTACAGACAAAGTAAAAATTGAAAAAAAGCAACAAGTCGGCGGTAGCGGTGTCCTAAAGGAATTTGGCGATGGGCTATCGGAATTAAGCATTTATGACCTCGCAGTTTTAATGATCACAGTAAGCGACAACACAGCGACAAATATATTGATTGACCTCGTCGGGATGGATAATGTGAATAAAACGCTTGAGAAACTCGGCTTAAAAAACACGAAATTACAGCGCAAGATGATTCGTCCAGATGCATCAGCAAGAGGTGATGAAAATATCTCAACCCCAATGGAAGCAATGAAACTTATGGAAATGCTTTACAAAAACGAAATCGTGAGCAAAGATGTATCTCAAAATGTCCTCGCGATTTTAACTAAAGAGAAGGAGGGAAATCTCACTAAATATCTTCCCACTGATGTCAAAGTCGCAAACAAGCCCGGTGGAATTGAAGGGGTGACCTGCGAATGGGGCATCGTTTTTCTTCCAAGGCATCCTTATGTTATAGTCGTGATGAGCAACTACAATTTAAAAACAGCACAAGAATCAATAGCGCAAATTTCAAAAATCGTATATGAACACTTCTGGCGAATTTCACTTTCAACGAAATACGGGACGAGGGTTCCGATTGAGCTTTTAAAGTGATGCATCGCTTAAAATCTTTGCCCTTTCAAAAATTTGCTCAAACATCTCCTCTGTTAATTTGCGTGTGAATGTATTTCTCTGGCTTGGGTGATAAGAGGAAATCAAAATTAATTCCCTCGCCCCGTTTGATAATTTAACTTCATTCCCGTGATAAAATTTCAATTCCCCATCAATGGCTCTAAAGCCGAGCTCTTGCAATGTCTTTAAAGTTGTCTTAAAAGAAAGTTGCCCAAGCGTTATGATAACTTTAACCCGTTTTAAAAGTTTGATCTCATTTTCAAGATAGACATTGCAATTTCTAATCTCTTTTGGCGAAGGTTTATTCTCAGGCGGAGCGCAACGAACTATCGCAGTTATATAACAATTTTTAATTTTCAAACCGTCATCAATTGAAATTGAAGTCGGTTGATTTGCGAATCCAAACTTATATAGCGCTTTATAAAGCCACTCACCACTTCTATCGCCTGTGAACATCCTTCCTGTTCTATTTCCACCGTGTGCAGCTGGGGCAAGCCCAATGATAAGAATTTTCCCTCTTTTATCACCAAATCCAGGGACAGGTTTTCCCCAATACTCCCAATTTTTAAATCTTGCCGTTTTTTCAATTGCGATTTTCTCTCGCCACTTAACAAGGCGTGGGCACAATTTGCAACTTATCAACCTGGAGTTAATCTCATCAATTGAACCAAACATCAAATTACGCCGAATTTTTTCCCAACCTTTTTAAACGCTTCAAGCGCTCTATCAATATCATCCTTTGACAAAGCAGCGGATATTTGCGCTCTTAACCTCGCCTCACCTTTAGGGACAACCGGATACCACAAACCTTTGATGTAAACTCCCTCTTTTAAAAGCTCCTCGCTCATGTCCATTGCAAGCGACGCTTCACCTAGCATAATTGGAACGATCGGATGTATTCCTTCAATTATCTTGAAACCGAGATTTTTTATCTCGCGCCTGAAATAAAGCGTGTTTTCTCTGAGTTTGTCAATTAAAGATGTATCCTCTTCAAGCATTTTAATCGCTTCAAGCGTTGCCATAATCACTGCGGGCGGGAGCGAATTTGAAAATGTATAAGGTCTTGACTTTTGCCTCAGATATTCAATCATTTCTTTTTTACCGCTTATAAATCCACCCGCTGCACCACCAATTGCTTTGCCAAGCGTTCCAGATAAAACCTCAACTTGACCGAAGACGCCGAGTTCTTCAGCTGTCCCGCGCCCAGTTTTACCTATCACACCGAGACCGTGCGAATCATCCACAAAAAGAATAGCGTTATATCTTCTGGCAAGCTCAATAAGCTTAGGCAAAGGCGCCATATCACCTTCCATGCTGAAAACTCCATCTGTTGCTATTATCCTGAAGCGATAATCTTTGTCCTTATCTTCTTCAAGCATTTGTTCAAGTGTCTTCCAATCACCGTGCGGATAAACCTTCTTATCAACCACTTCAGCTCTGCACAATCTTATGCCATCAATTATACTTGCGTGATTTAGCCGATCGCTATAGATGACATCTTTATAATTTTCATAACCGAGCGATTCATTGACAAGCGAAGCAAAAAATCCCTCGTTAGCTGCAAAACAAGATGAAAAAAGTATCGTATCCTCTGCCCCGACAAATTCAGATATTTTCTCCTCAAGCTGCTTATGAATTGATTGAGTCCCACAGATAAACCTAACTGATGCAACTCCGTAACCATATTCTTTTATCCCGCGAATTGCTGCTTCCTTAATCCTTGGGTGAGATGCAAGCCCGAGATAATTATTTGATGCAAGCATTATAACTTCGCGACCGTCAACCCTTACAATTCCACCTTGCTCACTTAAAAGTGGAATTTCCTTTTTATAGGTTTTTGTCTCCTGTAACCTTTTAATCTCGCTTACTAAAACTTCTGTGTAGTTCATTGGTGCTTTTTAATTTTGTTTTTAACGGATTAAAAGATTTTTCAAAGCTTCAGCCACGACGGGATTCATCAAAGCTAAAGCAATTATCATCAAAATTATGAGAAAGTTAAGTTTCAAATTGACCCTATCAATTTTCGCGTCAAGCCCGATCCTTACATTTTCAATTTTCGCATCAAGCTCACTTACTTTAGCTCCTTGTTCACCTGCTATCTTTTCAATTTTTGCTTCAAGGCTACTTCCTAACATTTCAATTTTCGCACCAAGTTCATTTTTCACATTCTCGATCTTCGCGTCAAGTTCACTCCTAACTCTTTCAATCTTCGCGTCAAGTTCACTCCTAACGCTTTCAATTTTCGCATCAAGCTCAGTCGCAACCCTTTCAATCTTCGCGTCAAGTTCACTCCTAACTCTCTCAATCTTCGCATCAAGCTCAGTCGCAACCCTTTCAATTTTTGCATCAAGTTCACTTCTAACGCTTTCAATTTTAGCTTCAAGAACTTCAATATCCTTTTTCGTTGCGACTTCCTTGAGCAATTCCTCTTTCAATTCCGTCTTCGTCTGATACCACTTGTTGTCAATTTCAACGCTTATAACCGCCTCAAGCGACTTCACAATTTTCTTCGCCTTTTCCATCCCAAAGACCTCCTCAAAAACCTCGTATATCTCAATTGGAATAGTTACCGCCATTTTCCAATCCTTTTTTGATTAAGTTACCCAAGTTGAAGGAATTTTTCAACTCGGTTTAAGTATAACCTTTAATCCATCGCCGTTTCTTATCGCTTCAAAACCTTCTTCAAATCTTTCAAGGGGCAATTGATGTGTCACAAAACCAGCTTCAAGAATTTTATCCGCAAGCCCGGACTTCAAAAGCGAACGCATCACTTCCCATGTTTCAAATACCCTTCTTCCAATTATCCCGTGAATAGTTATACCTTTGAAAATCACATTTTTTGAGAAATCAATGTTGACATCGCCCTCTGGCAAACCGAGCAAAGAGATCGTCCCGCCCATCCTTATCACTTCAAATGCGTCCTGATATGCTTTATAATTCCCGGACATTTCAAACACGACATCAACACCTGTACCTTGTGTTTCAGCTTTAACCGTTTTTATAAATTTTTCCCTCTCCTCTGGAATCGCAACATCAAAGCAAAAATCCGCCCCGAATTTCTTAGCCATTGAAAATCTTTTCTCAACGATCTTCTCATGTGTGGCTCCGGTACCGGGTTTTGATGCATCCGTTACGAAAATTTTTGAAGCACCGCTCATCTTCGCAATAGCTGTAGCCATCAATCCTTGAACCCCACAACCGAGAATCGCAACTGTTTGTCCCATTAAATTCACCGATTGTGCTGTGTGAACAGCATTTCCAATTGCATCCATAAACGCAATTATCTCAACAGGAAGCTCGCCTTTTTTAAAAAGCACAACATTTTCAGCTGGAACTTTAACAAACCTCGTAAAAACGCCATCCTCGTGTATCCCCTTTATCTTGGTGTTTTGACAAACATGCCTTTGACCCAAGCGACATTGATGACAACGACCGCAAGTTATATGCATTTCCGCCGAGACGATAAAGTTCTCCTTCAAAACACTTATCAAATCAACATCCTTAGCAAGCTCGTCAACATTTCTTCTCCCAACGAAATCAACGAGCGTCTTATCATCCGAAACCCTTTCAAAGAGTAATCCAGCTAAATGCTTTCTTGCAACTTCTCCAGCATCAACTATTCTACCAGCAAATTCATGCCCTATTACAACATAAGGTGCTGAATTTGAAATCATCTCGTCCTTCAAAGATTGCTTGCTGTTATAAATTCCAACATCCGTCCCACAAATCGCTGTTGCTATAACTTCAATTTTAACTTCGGTTGGTTCAGTTATTTCCGGGATGGGAACTTCGGCAAGAGCCAACCCCTTTTTCCACTCCCTGTCAGGGCGGGGGGTCTCCTTGATGATCGCCTTCATGGTGTTGCTTTCCATTTGTGAAATGTCCTTTCTTTTTGAAAGAACCGATTTTTACGGTTCGCTTGTAAATATAACCAAAAGATTCGTTTTGTTCAATCATCAAAAAGTTAACACTTGCTTTTTACCCATCTTAATTTTATCTTGAATTGCAAAAATAAGCCAAAAATTAAAAATGTTCACCGGCATAATCCAAGAGGTTGGAAAAATAAACTCAATAATTCAAAAGGGCAACGCAAGGATTTTAACAATAGCATCGGTCAAACTGATAAACGAAATTAAACCCGGCGATAGCGTCTCTGTAAACGGAGTTTGTTTAACAGTCGTTGAGAAGTCAAATAATTCATTCAAAGTTGAAGCAGTTGAAGAGACAATAAAAAAGACAAACCTTGGGAAATTAAAAAATGAGGACCCAGTAAACCTTGAACTCGCTTTAAAACTTGGAGAACGCATCGGAGGTCATCTCGTCACAGGGCATATTGACACGACGGGAAAAATTAAAAAGATAAAAAAACTCCCCAAAAGCTGGCTCTTTGAGATCAACTTCCCAAAACAATTCAGAAAATACATCATCAACACCGGCTCAATCGCCGTTGATGGCATAAGCTTAACAGTAGCAGACATTGACGACGACACATTTACAGTTTCAATCATACCTTACACCTGGAAAAACACAAATTTTAAATTCAAAAAGGTGGGGGATGAAGTTAACCTTGAGTTTGATTTCTTCGGGAAATACATTGAAAACTTTTTAAAAACTTTCAAGGCAGAAAACTATGGCAAGAAGGATAAAATACTGGATAGAGGATGACGGGAAAAACTTCATAACCGATGATGAATGGGAAGAGATAATGAGATTGCAGAGATGGTATAATTCCGAGTTCGTTTGGACAGCCGGGAAAATCAACTTCAAAAGGTTTGCTGTCTTTCCAAACTGGGAAAACATTGAACTGATGATGTGGGCTGGGGAAAGCGAGCCCGTGAAAAACATCATATCAAAAAAGTTTGAAGCACTTATCTCCTCCGGAATGAACGAAAGTGAAGCCCTGGAAAAACTTGAAAAGGAAGGGTTTGTGATATTAAAAAGGGGCGGTTACATTGATAACTCAATCGCAAGTGGCATAACAAGAATCGGCGGTAATGAATTCAACGCATATCTTCTATGCGAATTCCTACTTAAGGCATCGCTAATCGCAACCGGCGCTGAAATGACGATATACGACGAAGGAGAATTCATAAAAAGTGGTCTTGTGAAGATAAAAGCTGGCATTGTATATGTCCCAAAGACAGAAAGGGTCTCGGATGAGAAATGGGGCGAAATGAGAAGACACAAAAAGGTCTTCTCAATAGTTGACCCCGCAAAATATACAAATTACCCCCGTCTCAAAAATGTGATACCAAACTACAACTCATTGAACAGAAAAGATAAATTAGCCATACTTCACGATTGGAATTGGCTCGGTTATGGCGACCCATATGATTTTGAAGGTGATGACCTCACGGGATATGACCTTAACAAAAAAGCAAAGGGAATTGTCTTTTTAAAAGAAAATCAACCTTGAAGAGATGAAGAAATTCCTCTGGATGATTTTAATCGCAAATCTCGCTTTCTCACACGATTACTGGCTTCAACCAAAAAAATTCCATCTATCAAAAGGAGAAACGCTTGTGGTTCATCTCTATGTTGGCGATAAACTTGAAAAAGAAATTGAAAGGGAATTTCAAAAAAATATGACTTTGAAGTTTGAGCTGATCACCGATTCATCGTTGTTTAATCTTGTTGATGAAATCAAAGATAAATCCATCCCGGTCCTCGTAAAGAAAATCAACTTTGAGGGTCTCGCCCTGCTTTCAATGGAAAGAGATTACGCATATATTGAACTAAAACCCAAAGAATTCTCCGAATACCTAAAACATGAAGGACTTGAGGATGTCCAAAAACTTATGGAAAAACTCCCGCCTCGCAAGGTTGAGAGAGAAAGATATAGGCGATTTATAAAATCGTTAATTATGATCGGCGATAAACCTGTGGGAAATGTTTACGGAAAAATCCTTGGGCAAAAACTTGAAATAATTCTCCTTGACAACCCATTCAAAACAAAACCCGGCGATGAAATAACAGCTCAAGTTCTATTTGACGGAAAACCCCTTGCTGATAAAACAATAACCGCATACAACCTTGAACCAGAAAGTAAAAAAATCAACGAGTATAAAGCTAAAACTGACAAAAACGGGAGGGTTAAATTCAAAATAGAAAACCCTGGGCTATGGCTAATCCGTCTTGTTCATCTTTTAAAATGCAACGGTTGTGAGAACGCCGACTGGGAAAGTTTCTGGGCATCTTATAGCTTTGAGATCAAACCGAAATAAACCTTCACTTCACTTTGACTTTCTTCGCTTGCGCTTGTTTCGGCTTTTCCTCAAGAAGTTTATCAGCGAGCGCAATCCCAGCGTCAATCATTGACCTTATAGCAAGGAGAATTTCCTTGTTCGCTTGGATGAAATGCTTTTTCGTCTCGTTCAATTCCGGCGGTAATGACTCAAGTATAGATGAAATATCCGGCAACGGTATGTAATACTTCGGGATTTGCTTCTCTTCCGGCATTTTTCATCTCCCTTTAATTTTTTCAAATTCAATCGTCAAAACCCCATCTTCAAGCTTCGCTTCAACGACTCGCGATGATGCAAGGGTGTGTGGCAAAAAGATATTTCTCCTAAAACTTGGAAGTTCAATTATCAATTCATCATTCTTAACCCAAACATTGACATCTCTTTTTGAGAAGAAAGGCATTTTCAATTTAAGGTGATATCTTCCATTTTTCTCCTCAATTTTCATCGGCTTACCCTCATAAAAAATCTCGGTTGGGTCGTCTTCCCCGTATAAATTGACGGCAAACTTTAAGAGCTTATTCAAACCAACAATCTCATCATCCCCAAGGAATGATATTTTCACCGGTATGGGTGCGAACGCCTCCTTCACAAATTCAACATGTTTATTCTGTGTCTGTTTCCACTTTTTGAAATGTCTATCTTCAATTTCATCAGGGAAAACCTTGTTAACAATTATAAGATCAACCGGGAAACCGAAAAGATTCAAATAAGTATAAGCCCTTTGGGATTCTTTTATTACCATTTTTTCCGGGTTAACAACTATTCTAACGCTTGATGTTTCAACATCGGTTAAAATCTTCTTCGTGTGTTCAATTTTTCTATACAGGTCTTCAACTTGTGAATAAACATCATCCGTTGGAAGCGGAAATTTCACAACCTTTTCAGCTACTGGTCTGATTGTTTTGACAAGTTTTCTCTCAAGCGGGAAAAACCTTTCCATATACCAGCTCACAATGTCCGGGAAACTTAACATCCTGATCGTGCTTGCGGTTGGAGCACAGTCAACAATCACCACATCATAACTTTTATCCGAGTGATAATCGTTTATCTTCAACAAGCTGAAAAGTTCCTCAAGCCCTGGGAAGATCGCAAACTCCTCAGCTATAAACTTATCAAATCCTTGATAGGAGAGAAACTTTACGATGAATCCTTGAATTTTATCCCAATTTATTCTGAGCTCTTCGTTAACATCAAGTTCCTGCGCCCAGAGTTTCTCTGTGACTTTGACGGGGAACTTGCCGATTCTTTTGCCGAAAGAATCGCTTAAACTATGTGCTGGGTCTGTGCTTATGACGATCGTTTTATATCCAAGTTCGGAACATAAAACCCCGGTACCAGCTGAGACGGTTGTTTTCCCAACGCCACCTTTTCCAGTATAAATGATGACTCTCATTTCTCAAGAAGCGACTAAAAATTTTATTCAAGTTTAAGTTAAAATGAAGGAGTGATAAAATCAAATTCCCCCTTGAAAAAATAAATTTTGTAGCGCGTGCGGGATTCGAACCCGCGATCTCCGCCTTGAGAGGGCGGTGTCCTAGACCACTAGACGAACGCGCCATAAAAAATTTTGAGCGCGAGACGGGACTCGAACCCGCGACACCCAGCTTGGGAAGCTGGTGTTCTACCACCTGAACTACTCGCGCTCAAACTTCACTATAAATATAAATCCACCAACCGAAAAAATCAAGTTTAACGAGAACTCGTCGGGAGCATGAATCAGGGAAAAGATGGTGAGAAGATACTATGAGACGAGGAACTACTCACAAGTTGCAAGGGAATTTGTGACAAAGAGGGCAAAGAATGAAGTTTTGGATTGAGAGGTTTGAGAGAAGAGGTTGCTGGTTTAAATTGAGTGTTAAGAACAATTGTATCAAGATGTGAACCTCCTCTCACTTATGTTACGCAAGCCATCAAAGAACACGGGCATTGAATCCCTTAACCTGTAACAACAGAAGTAGATTTAGCGCTTTCTGTCTTGTTCAATCCCAGAAGACTATCAATTTTTACCGATTTTGATAAACCCAAAAATCAGCAATGAGTTCAATAAACAAATGTCACTGGAATTCGCATCATTTAAAATATACGCTTAAACCGAACCGTACCCCATCGCTGGAAAGTTGCCTAAATTTAATCGTTTCATTCCCTGTGATATAACTTTTTCCTGTTTGTGAGATTGTAGTTCTATTGTATTCTCTCTTTTCCCGGGAATATCCCAAGCTGATTCTGTACTCTGCGTGAAGAGAAATTGATTTTGAAACAAACCACTCAACACCTACCAAGCCAGTAAGCCCTAAAGACCAACCGGTTTTGGTTTCATCCAAATTAGTGCGATGCCCCGGGTAAGGCGAAACCCATTCATCCTTCTTCTCGGATTTACTAAAACCAAGGAAAGGACCCACTCCATAGAAAAATGAAATACCCGAATAACTTTCGGAATACCAAATTAGCTGTGTGTTAAACCGAACGTAATACCGGGTTTGATCCGATTTTGAAAGTGTTTCAAGATCACCGACAGAATCAACTTCTGTCAAATCAAAATTAGATTTACTGAGAGAAAGTTCACTGCCGACCCGAATTGCCCGTAAGGGTTTTAAGTGATGTTTATAAGAAAGCGCAGCTCCTTGAAAAGAAGTGAGAGTGAAATTACTTCCGATTTGAAATTGAAGAGCTTTTGAATTTTCAGTCAAAGGTTTGGAACCTGATTGTTGGGCTATAGATCTTAGTGGCAATGCAAGGGCAAATAGAAACAGCACGATTTGTAATGGCTTCATTGTATTTCCCCGTTTTATTTTGAAGTAAGCACTTTTAAATTAAACAATTTTACTTACTTTATCAACCCCCTAAAAATGCTTGCTTTCTTACTTTTAGTTGATTATATTTTCGGAAAAATTTTTGTGAAAGCGGGCGAAGTGAAAACAGATATAAAATCTGTCCTGATAATTGGGAGTGGACCGATAGTAATAGGGCAAGCATGTGAATTTGACTATTCCGGAACGCAAGCTTGTAAAGTTCTTAAGCAAAAAAATATAAGGGTGATACTTGCGAATAACAATCCCGCCACCATAATGACAGACCCTGAATTTGCGGATGCGACCTATCTTGAACCTTTAACACCCTACTTCATTGAAGAAATCATAAAAAAAGAACGCCCCGACGCACTTCTACCAACGCTTGGCGGTCAAACAGCCCTGAATTTAGCAGTTCAACTTCACGAGCTTGGAATACTTGATAAATACAATGTCAAAATAATTGGCTCAAGCATTGAAGCAATTAAAAAAGCCGAGGATAGGGAACTCTTTAAAAGAGCAATGGAAAAAATTGGTTTAAAAGTACCGGAGAGTTCGTTTGTGCAAAGTGTTGATGAAGGGATTGAATTTGCTTTAAAAATTGGGTTTCCTATAATTTTGCGCCCAAGTTTCACGCTCGGCGGTACAGGTGGTGGAATTGCTCAAAACATTGATGACTTGAAGCGAAAACTTGAAAAAGCACTGATAGAAAGCCCGATAAAAAAAGTTTTAATTGAACAATCAGTGATCGGATGGAAAGAGTATGAACTTGAGGTCATGCGGGATAAAAAAGATAATTTTGTCGTCGTCTGCTCAATTGAAAATTTCAACCCTATGGGGATTCACACAGGTGATTCAATAACGGTTGCTCCTGCACAGACATTAACAGATAAAGAATACCAAAAACTCAGGGACTATGCAAAACTTATAATGAGAGAGATAGGCGTTGAAACTGGTGGCGCAAACATCCAATTCGCCTTGAATCCAGAAACAGGCGAAATTTTAGTAATTGAGATGAACCCAAGGGTTAGCAGAAGCTCAGCGCTTGCGAGTAAAGCAACTGGCTTTCCGATCGCTAAAATTGCGACGCTTCTTGCGCTCGGCTACACACTTGATGAAATCCCAAACGACATCACAAAGAAAACCCCTGCTTCCTTTGAACCATCAATTGACTATTGTGTTGTTAAAATCCCACGATGGGATTTTGAAAAATTTAAAGAAGCTGACGACACGCTGGGCATTCAAATGAAGTCGGTCGGTGAAGTTATGGCTATAGGGAGAAACTTTAAAGAAGCATTTCAAAAAGCGATAAGATCGCTTGAAATTGATAGATTTGGTCTCGGTTGCGATGGAAAGGACGAAATTGAAGTTAACAGATTTGATGAAAATTTGAAAGACAAAATCATTGAAAGATTAAAACAAAACAAGTGGGATAATTTCTTCTGGATAAGACACGCATTAAAGGCAGGTGCAACGATTGATGAAATTTACCAAGCAACGAAAATTGACAAGTGGTTCATATACAATTTAAAGGAAATAGTTGACGAAGAGAACAAACTAAAAGAAATTCACGATATTTTTGAACTCGCAGAAAATGACGAAGAAAAAGCACGAGAGATAATAAAAAACGCGAAAAGGAATGGCTTCTCCGATAAACAACTTTCGTTCATTTGGGAAAGAACGGAAATTGAGATAAGAAAACTTAGAAAGAAGCTTAACATCGTCCCCGTCTATAAGATGATTGACACATGCGCTGGTGAATTTGAATCGTACACACCGTATTTTTACTCAACTTATGATTTTGAAAATGAGTCAATCCCAACGCAAAAAGAAAAAATTCTAATCATCGGTAGTGGTCCAAACAGGATTGGACAAGGGATTGAATTTGATTACACAAATGTCCACGCAGTATTGGCGCTTAAAGAGGAAGGATATGAGACGATAATGGTAAATTGTAACCCGGAGACAGTTTCAACTGATTATGATACAGCCGATAGATTGTATTTTGAACCGATAACTTTTGAGGATGTAATGAATATAATTGAACTTGAAAAGCCGCAAGCGGTCATATTAAGTTTTGGTGGTCAGACGCCACTAAAGCTTGCAAAGCTTTTTGAATCGCAGGGTGTTAAAATACTTGGGACATCTCCAAAAAGCATTGACATAGCCGAAGACAGAGGTAAATTTACAAACCTTCTTGATTCACTTGGAATAGATTATCCCCCTGGGGGTTATGCGAAAACGATAGATGAAGCGCTTGAAATAGCAAAAAAGATTGACTTTCCTGTGCTCGTAAGACCATCTTATGTTCTGGGTGGAAAATCCATGAGGATAATTTACAGGGAGGAGAAATTAATTGAGTATTTAGGCGAAGTTAAAATCTCGGATGAAAATCCCATCTTGATTGACAAGTTCCTTGAAGATGCTTTTGAATATGATGTTGACGCAATTTGCGATGGGGAGAAAGTTTTGCTCTTCGGTATAATGGAACACATAGAAGAAGCTGGAATTCATTCGGGTGATAGTTCATGCATTTATCCGCCAGTCATGGCTTCTGAAGAGACGCTTGACAAAATTGTCAATTATACGGAGAAAATTTCACTTGCTTTGAAAGTGAGAGGTCTTATAAACATTCAGTTCGCAGAAAGGGATGGGGTTGTGTATGTTTTGGAGGCAAATCCGCGCTCGTCAAGGACAGTTCCATTTTTAAGTAAGGCAACAGGCATACCATTTGCTAAAATTGCGACGAAAATCTTGGTCAAGGATTCAAAGGAAGTGATAAACGAGTTCAAACTTTACGATTTCAAATTTAAAAATCAAAGTGTTAAGGCTTGCAAAGCGCCTGTATTTTCATTTTCAAAACTTCCAAATGTAAATGTCTTCCTTGGCCCAGAGATGAGATCAACTGGTGAGGTGATTGGCTTGTCGTATTCTTTTGGTGAATCTTTCGCGAAAGCACAAATCGGGGCTGGAAATCCATTGCCACTTTCTGGAAATGTCTTAATAAGTGTAAACGACAGGGACAAGAACGAAAAGATATTGAAAATAGCGAGGGAATTTCTAAATCTTGGTTTTAAAATCATCGCAACCGATGGCACTGCGAGATTTCTGAATTCAAACGGCATACCTGCGCAAAAAGTTTACAAAGTGAACGAGGGAAGTCCAGATATAGTTGACCTTGTAAAAGAAGGCAAGATAAACTTCATCATAAACACACCGCTTGGCGAAACATCAAGATTTGATGAATTTGCTATCGGCAGAAGCGCCCTTCAATACAAAGTCCCATTCGTCACGACCCTTTCAGCTGCTTTAAGTGCCATTGAAGCGATAAAGAAACTTAAATACGGAAAAATCACAGTTAAAAGCTTGCAGGAATATCACGCTGAAATAAAACTTGAAATGATAAAATGAAAAAGGCAAAACTTGCACTTGAAAACGGTCTTGTTGTTGAAGGATTAAGTTTCGGAGCCGAGGGGGAAACATACGGAGAAGTTGTTTTCAATACTGCTCTGACAGGTTATCAAGAAATAATAACCGACCCGTCCTATAAAGGACAAATTTTGATCTTCACTAATCCACTCATTGGGAACTACGGTGTTAATTATGAAGATGTGGAATCAAAACGGATACAAGTCGCCGGTGTTGTGGTCCGGGAAATTTCAAATTTTTATAGCAATTATAGAGCGATTGATTCACTTGACCATTACCTAAGGATGCAAAATGTCGTTGGGATTGCAAATGTTGATACAAGATTTCTCGTAAGGCAGATCAGGGAGAAAGGAGCGATGCGAGGCGTGATTTCAACCATTGACCTTGACGATGAAAATCTCGTCATAAAAGCGAGGTCAATACCAAGTATGAGTGGGCTTGAGTTAGCAAGTTTAGTCACAACAAATGAAAGCTATAAAATCGAAAGCGAAAGGGAGAAAAAATTTTTCATAATCGTTTATGATTTCGGCGTCAAATTTAACATACTGCGAAAATTAAAAGAATTTCCCTGCTCTATCCTTGTCGTCCCGGCTAACACGAGCGCAGAAGATATCCTTTCATTAAATCCCGACGGTGTGGTCCTCTCAAATGGACCAGGCGATCCATCTGCACTTGAATATGCGATAAGTAATATCAAGAAAATTCTTGGAAGAAAACCAATTCTTGGAATCTGCCTTGGGCATCAACTACTTGCGCTTGCAATTGGAGGAAAAACCTATAAAATGAGATTTGGTCATCGTGGCTCAAATCATCCTGTTAAGAACTTGATCACAGGAAGGATTGAAATAACATCGCAAAATCACGGCTTTGCTGTCCACCCTGACTCAATAAATCCTCGTGAAGCTGAAATAACCCATATAAGCTTGAACGATGGAACTGTTGAAGGATTGAGATTAAAAAACTTCCCCGCCTTTTCAGTCCAATATCATCCCGAGGCATCACCCGGACCACACGACAGCGATTATATCTTCAAAGAGTTCATTTCGCTTTTGGAAAGCTCCAGATAAATTGAGAATCCCTTCAAATTTTTTTATCTTTAAACCGAGAATCTCTCAAAATGACATAGACAATATGCTGACAGGTTTCAAAAAAGTCATAACCGCACTTTTGATCTCAATTTTCGTAATTTTTTTGAGAACCCTTGATCTATCTTTGCTAAACGAATTGGATCGTCTCTTCTACCAGGTAAAATTTAAACTTCGTGGCGAAGGGCAAATTGACTCATCAATTATCTTCTTATATGTTGATGATGCCGAGATTCATTCACTTGGGGGTTATCCGTTAAAAAGAACCTATTGGGCGCTTCTCGTGAAAATTTTGACCGAGCTTGATGTCAAAGTTATAGGGCTTGACTTAATAATTGCAGAAAAGAATCCAGATTATCCCGAAAGAGACGCAATACTTGTTTCAACAATAAAGGAATCAAAAAGGGTGTGCCTTGCCGGGAGCTTTTCCGAAATTGAGGGAAAATTCAACGGCAAAGGTTTAATTAAACCTTTTGATGAACTTCTTGGATCGGCGAAGGGATTTGGACATTTAAATTATATCTCAAATGGTTTCCCATCAAAAATTCCGCTTTTCATATCAAGTGAGGACGAGCCGATACCTTCCTTTTCGCTTGAACTTGCAAGATTGTACTACGGGATTGAAAAGAGTTCAATAAAAGTTTTTAATGACAAAGTTCTTCTCGGAAACATTGAAATACCTTTAAATGATGGCTGTATGCTGATAAATTACTGTGGAGGGACTAAATCCCTGCAAATGTATTCTGTTGCGGAATTTATAAGTTCATACGATGCATTTAAATTTGGTGGTGAAGCGAAAATTGACTTCAAAAAGTTCAAAGATAAAATTGTTTTGATTGGAATTTACAGCGAAAACCTCGGTCAGGTTGTTCAAACACCATTTGATGACAAATTTCCTGCAACGGGGGTTCACGCAATGGCGCTTGATACGATATTGAGAAGTAAATTTTTAACCGAGTTATCCCCACCATTTGAGTTCGTGTTAATTTTTCTCTTCACCGCACTGGTCATTTATACCTTCTTTTCGGAGAAAATTTCGCCTCTGAAAAAAATAGTTCTTTCACTTTTGACGATCCTCATTTTCTTAACCATCACCATCATTTTATTTACACTTGGGCTATCAATTTCAATTTATCCAATTTTAAGTTTGGCTGGGGCATTTTCAACTGGGCTTATTTACATACTTGAGGTTCAAAGGAGAAAAACCGTTGAGCTTGAGCTTGAAAGAGAGAGAATTGAAGAGTTGATCCGTGAGAAAGAGTTGCTTATAAGCGAGCTCAAAAACAAAATTGAGAAACTTGAGGGTGAAGACGAAAAGAGCAAAGCAATGTCAAACCTTGAAAATGTTTATAGCCAGGTAAGGGAATTAACATCAAGGTTTGAGGATTTATCGGCTTTTGAGATCGCAAGTGAAGAAAAGGTTGAAAACTTTGAAGGGATAATTTACATTGACGGCGGGAAGATGTCGGAAGTTATCTCAACAATTAAAAAAATCGCACAATCTGATGTTCCTGTCCTGATAACGGGTGAAAATGGAGTTGGGAAAGAACTTGTTGCAATGGCGATACATAGAACAAGCGATCGTAGGGATAAAAAGTTTATCGCTGTAAATTGCTCGGCGATTCCAGAGACGCTACTTGAAAGCGAGCTCTTTGGATATGAGAGGGGAGCTTTCACGGGTGCATTCCAAAGAAAAAAAGGAATTTTTGAAACAGCCGACGGTGGGACAATTTTCCTTGATGAAATCGCTGAAACGAGCGAACAATTTCAGACGAAAATTTTAAGGATCGTTCAGTCGGGCGAATTCAACAGAGTTGGCGGAAGGGAAATTTTAAAAGTGAATGTAAGGATAATTGCAGCGACAAATAAAGACCTTGAAAGAGCAGTGAAAGAGGGCAAGTTCAGAGAAGACCTTTATTACAGATTAAATGTAATTCGCATCCATATACCACCCTTGAGAGAAAGGAAGGAAGATATACCAGCTCTTGTTGAACACTTTTTAAAAAAGTTTAAAGCAGAAGATATGAGAGTTTCAACTGCTGTAATGGAGGCATTTTTAAATTACGATTGGCCAGGGAATGTACGACAATTGGAAAGCACGATCAGACGAGGAATAATTTTTGCAAAGTCGGAAGGAAGAAATTTAATCCAACTCAAAGACATACCAGATGAAATCATAAACTTTGTCCGGGGTAAGTTGGACATTGAAGGGCAAATTTTAAATCTTTTAAGGGAGAAAAAATTTTCACATAGTTCAATATCAGAGACAGCAAACGAACTTGGGTTGAACCGTGGCACTGTTGCGGAATACCTTCGTGGAATTTGTTTCAGATATTTATATGAGAGCAACTTTGACATTGATAAGGCATCCCGTGAAATCGCCGGGAACGATAAGGAATCCATTGAAAGGGTCAAGAAAAAAATCCTTGAGCATCTTGAAAACTTTTTTGAGATACTTTCGGCATCAGGGCAAAATTTGGAAATAAAAGCATTGATAAAGTCAAAATATAAAAATCTTCCATCGCGATATCACCTTTATCTTGAGCAGACCGCAAGGAGATATTTAAGCGGAGAAATGCTTGGAAACTTAAAACCCAGCGTTTCAAAGGGAAAACCCAGCATTTGAAATAGGATAAATTGATTGAGATTTAATAAGTTTTAAAATGGCACGAAAATTGTGCTTTATGTTTAGCGAAGGACTTCAAAAACAAAATTTGGATTTTGCCATGTTGCGAAATATGTTTTTATTCGGGTTAGCAATCACAGCAATCCTTTTAAGTGGCTGTTCCAAAGGAACGGAGCCAACGAGCGGGCTTGTCCCGGTTGAATTGACCCTAAAAGGTGAAACAGCGGGGAACATAACATTTGCGAAGTCAGTTGGGCAGGTTGACTCAATTAAAATTGACTTCGCTATAATCGTTTTGAGATGGATTCAATTTAAGCAAAACATTGACACTGTAAAGGTGGATTCATCCTGGGATGAGCAAAACATGATGGATATGGAACGAAAGATGAGAATGATGGACAATGACCCGACGATAAGATTTAAAGGACCGTTTTTCGTTACACTTCGTAACAATGAGCCCACGCCGATTGCTGTTGACACTTTACCGCCAGGAAATTACGATGGGATAAAGTTCAAAGTCCACGCAATTCTTCCAATGGATTTACAAAGAAATCCAGCGATACCGGATTCTTTCCTTGGGAAAAGTATCTATGTAAAGGGACAAATCTATCAAAATGGGGCATGGAAAAACTTCGTCTTCACGACCGGGAAAGTTAACACTGAGTTTAAGATCAAAGGGAATTTCACAATCACCGAAAGTGACAGGAACATCCCCTATGTTCTTGTGTTTGATTTGACTTCTTGGTTTGTTGATCCGTTGACTGGTACATTGCTTGACCCGACAAGCCCAGGTGATCAGGGCAAGATAATTTCAAACATCGTTCATTCTTTGAAGGGTAAAGCACGCGGTGGAAAGGACAGAAACAGAGACGGTAGACCAGATTGAGCGCTGTCAGGCGCGGTTCATCCGCATCGGGACCGGGCTTTTGCCCGCGTCCCGGGATTTTTTAATAACGAAGATATCTCAAAAATGAAAAAAGTTTTTTACATAACTTTTGTCTCATTGATGCTCGGTTGTGGCAAAAATTCACTTATTATAAACCCCACAAATGAAGAAACACAAAAAACAGAAGTTTTATATCTTGATGAATCGGAACCAGTCATTGAGTTTCTAAATCCGTTTCAAACGGGGATGATGAACTCAGAGATGATGTCAAATCCGGGTCTTTTAGTGTTAAGTTACTCGCAGTTTCTCAATGATGGTAGAACTTATGACACAACTTTAGCTTACGCACTTTTCAGAGATATGAACTCACCACCGATAAATATCGGGCGATGGCAAGAGAGAAAAGGAATGGACATCGGCGAAATTTACATTGAAAATCTCAAGCTTGAGAAATCAACGAGAAAAATAAGGATGCATTTCGGACCGCCACACGGAAGGATGGACACATCATACGGGTTTGAATATGTGATGAAAACGCAAAATTTTGACTTCAAACACTCATCTAAACACAAAGTTAAAATCATCAATAAGTCGGGCGACGAGCAAGTTTTTGAAATTTCAACACCCGGGAAAGTAACGATTGACGGATCGCCTGAATACGATGGGAAAAAGTTAAAAATAAAATTTAAAACAAAGGTAGATTCGCTCAATCTGATCTTAAACGCCGTTTCAACATATGACACATCAACTTTCAAACCTGTAATGATGCTGAAAATAAAGACAACCTCTGCCTCAAAAATTGAGCTTGATTCCTCCGTCTTATCGCTTATACCGTCGGAGTTGAGACAAAGAGAACTCATATTCAGCATAGTTCAGGTCAAGAGAGAAAACATAAGGATTTCAGGTTATTTTGGGAATGTTTTAACTTTTGTATCATCAACACTTTATTTTAGAGTTAATTTGAGATGAAATCGCGCCTTGTTTTATTTCTGACAGCGCTCAACCTGGCAATTGCGCAAAATTTTTCAACGCCACGCGGAATATCCATTGCTGGGTTTGAAGCGTTCGTAAATTCTGCTCTTTCATCCGGATGGAACCCAGCTGGCTTGATAAAAATTTACGACTGGAACATCGGCATGTCAGGTTATTACGAACTAAATTCTGGCTTTAAAATGCATTCCTTTGCTGTAGCGAAAAGAGTAAGCGAAAAGCAAAGTTTATCGTTCGTATATTCCCCAGGTTCAACGCTTGAATTTATATTTCCCTCAAATATCACAATAAACATTGGAAATACAACCTTCAAAGCAAATTACGACAAGAAGATAATCTATTCATCAAGTTATGCTTTTGGATACGCCTTGAAACCCACCGAAAAGTTATCAATTGGACTTAACACAAACTACATAACTGAAAATATCTCTGAGACGACCTACAAAGCTCAGACGACTGATTCACTACCAAACATCTCGCTTGAAACAACGGAATTTAAATCCGCAAAATTAAGTTCAAAAATTTCCGCCCTATATGAATTGAGCAAGAATTTATCCCTTGTGTTTTCACTGGAAAATTTATCAAATACACTCGGCGAAAGAATGCCCGAGGGGTTAAAAGATTTTGAAATCAAAGATAAAATCAAGTTGAAATTTTCAACCGGGCTAAGCTTGAAAAATTTCAAATTCGGTTTTGAACTTTCATCAATGCCCGAGGTCAATGCTGGAGTTGAGATTTCGCCGATTGATTTTCTTTTTTTAAGAGGCGGATTTTTCTCCGATGTGAAAGAGATAAATGGCGTTTCAATTGGGGCGGGATTTAAAATTGGACTTTTCGGATTTGACATCGCGTTTTTCAAGAACACATCAAATACCTGGCGCGATGGAAAGTTAACCCAAACGGAATTTTTTGAAACAAATTTTAGAAATCCGAACTTTAACAAATTCATCCGCGATAAAATACTCCTTTCAATTTCGCTTGACGCCTTTGGATGGTATGAAAAATCAATAAGAATAAATGATGTTTTTGTTGAAAGTGAAATTTTTCCCCACTTGATGGATAACTTTGAAAAAAAGGAAATTGGGTTCATCAAGATTGAAAACTTTTCGGATAAACCACTTAATGCCTTGATTGATTTTGAATCGCCTTCATTTATCAAAGTTGAAACCAAATCAAACGAGTTCAAACTTAACCCTGGCGAGATAAAAACCATTCCGATTTTTTTGTCCGTTGGACTTGATATGCCGATAATTTCAAAAGCGACGGAGGTTAATTTTAAAGTTAAGGTGGGTCGTTTGAGAAAATTTTACGACGACGAGAAAAAATTTAAAATCACGCTTCGCGGTAGAAACGATTGGAATGGAGAAGTTGACAAATTAAGATATTTCGTCAGAGCTGATTTACCCGAGATCATTGACTTCACACGGAGAATCATTTGGGAGAAAAAAGATGTAATTGATAACGCTGACCCAATGCTTAGGGAATTTATTCAGGCGAAAGTTTTGATTGAGGAGCTCTCAAAAAATATAACCTATGTAAGCGACCCATCTTCAAGTTTGGACTGGGTTCAATATCCGGATGAGACATTGAAGCTCCACGGTGGGGATTGCGATGATTTAGTTGTACTGTTGGCGTCGGTTCTTGGGTCAATTGGAATTGATGTAGCTTTCGTTGATGTGAAAGAGATGAGGGGTTCTGGTGAATCTCATGTTTACATCTTGTTTGACACCGGGATTGAGAAAAAATTTGCAAATGTTCTGACCGAAAACGAGAAGAGATATTTCATAATGAGAAATAGAAATGGAGTTGAAACAATTTGGTTGCCAATAGAGACGACTTTGATAAGAGAGGGGTTTGAGAAGGCATGGGAAGTCGGCGCAAGGCAATTTTACAACGACTTTGAGATTAATTTTGGACATTTAAAAGGGAAAGCAAAGATCATCTTGCTACAAAAATAAAGTTCGGAGCAAAAAATGTCATCAATTAAATTTTCAATTGTCGCAATTTTGGTCTTTCTCAATATATCATCCCTTTACCCTGAAAACGGAAGCTGGTTTAAAATAAAAAAGTTAAAAGGAAGAGTTGAAGTCAGACATGGGGTCAAGGAGGTTTGGGAAAACTTAACACAATCTGACACGCTTCGTCCGGAAGACACAATTTTGATGAACAAGGATTCATATATTGAGATTGAAGGGAATGGGATTTTTTTCAAAGCAATTGGTGATCTCATACTCAACATATCCGATTTGAGACGGCTTTCAAAGGATGAGCTTTTGCTCCAAATTGCTTTTGAAGAGATGAGGGCTTTACCTGGTGTGAAGAATGAAAAAAGAAATTCAAGTTCAACGGGTCTTTATGGCGCTGATGTATCAAAAGAGGAAACGAAGTTGAAGACGATGCAGAGTTTGGCTTATCTGTGGGTCAAGGGAGTCAGAGCCCTTTTTGAGAATGGATTTTATGAGACCGCTTCAATCAGGGCGAAAAATTTAATGTCAAGATATGATGAACTTAAGGAAAGTTATGAATTGAAACTCATAGTCGCGAATTCATTTGAGAAACTCGGTCTTTATGGGGAAGCCATCTCGGAATACAACAAGATCATCGCATCATCAAGGGATGAAAATTTGAAGGTTAAGCTGACTCAAAAAGTAAAAGAGTTAAAGTTAAAACTTACATCAGCGCCTCAGCAGGAAAAGTGAAATTTCCGGGATGTAGGTTATAAGAAGAAGGGCTATGAAAAGTATAATTATGAAAGGAATTGTCGCAAGATAAATTTTTATTATTGGTTTTTCAAACCTGAAGCTTGATATAAAGAGGTTCAAACCAACGGGGGGTGTTAAATAACCTATCTCAAGATTTGTTAAGAAAATGATACCGAGATGGATTGGGTCAACGCCGAAACTTTTTGCTATCGGTGTGATTATCGGGACAACGACAATTATAGCGGAAAAAATATCCATCAACATACCGACGATGAGAAGGAAAAGGTTAAGCAAGATAAGAAAGGTGTATTTGCTTGAAATATACTTCTGGATGAACTCAAAAATTTTCATCGGTATTTGTTCATCTATCAAGTAGCTTGTCAATCCAAGCGCTGATGCGAGTATTATCAAAATCCCACCAACCATAAGCATGCTCTCTTTCATAATTCTCGGCAGGTCTTTTTTTATGTTCAGGTCACGATAAATAAAAAATTCAACGATAAAAACATAAACCGCTGTCACAGCCGACGCTTCAATCACTGTGAAGATACCGCTGTAAATCCCGCCGATTATGATAAATGGGAGAGGGATTTCCCAGATTGCATCAAGTGTTGCACGGCTGAGGTTTTGCAGTGAAAATTTTTGAATTTCAATTTTAGCGCCTATGTTTTTGACGATGCTATAAATTGAAAGTAGAACGACAAGCAAAATCCCCGGAACGATCCCCGCGATGAAGAGTTTATCAACATCAACTTGTGCGACAAGACCATATAGTATTAGTGGTAAACTTGGCGGGAAAAGTAGCCCCAAACTTCCGGATGTTGTGACAAGACCGAGTGAAAATTTTTCGGAGTAATTACTTTTTAACAACGCTGGCAAGACAAGTCCACCAAGCGCAACGATCGTCACACCCGAGGCACCTGTGAAGGCGGTGAAAATTGCACAAGAAACAAGAACTACAACTGCAAGCCCACCGGGTATCCAACCGAAAAGCGCTTGTGTTAAGTTAACAAGTCGCCTCGGCGTATTGCTCTCCGCAAGGATATAACCAGCAAATGTGAACAAAGGGATAGCAACAAGGGTTGAAGTATTAGCAAGGCGAACCATCTCAACAATAATCGCTGACAGGGGAATTCCCTTTGAAAAGAAACTCAATATCGCGATCGCCGATATAACTGCAAAAAGCGGGGTTCTGAAAAGAGCGAAAAGAACGAAGAGAAGTATCAACACAAAATTCAACATCTTAAATCAAGAAATGTTTTTAATGAATGCAACTTTCACCGCTCTAAAAAGAAACCTCAAACTCATCAATCCAAAACCGATCGGTATTATGAGCTCAAGCATCCAATTTTTTAATCCAAGGAAGACAACGCTTGGGAATTCAACTTCCATTTTGACAAAATCAATTGAAGCCCTCAAGAGCAAAAGACAAACAACGGAAGCAAAAAAATTTGTAATTAAAGAGCTAAACTTTCTAAGCCCTGGTGAAAGCAATCTCGTAAAAACATCAATGTTTATGTGCCTATCTTCCCTTGTTGCAAGCGAAGCCCCTATGAAAGCGATCCACAAAACGACATATCTTAAAAATGGATCAGCCCACAATATGCCTGTGTCAAACAAATTCCTCAAAATAACCTGTAAAAAACTGACGACAACCATCAACGAAAGTAAAATTATGATCAGGATATTCTCCAACTTCGCGATAAGACCATCAATTGCATTTATAAACCTCATCAATTACCCAACTTCTGATTTGATTTTCTATACTCCTCAACCGCTTTTTCAACTTTATCAAGCCAATCTTGATTGAAAACTTTGCCAACGAGCGCTCGCCTTATTTTCTTACCAACTTCATCATACTCGTTCAAAACCTTCTTTGAAGGAGGTTCGGTTATCATGATTCCATTCTTCTTGAGGGTTTCAATTGCCTTTTTGTTTTCTTCACGACTAAGTTCAACGAGCTTTCGCATGTATTTTTTCCCATTTCTAAGTAGGATTTCCTGTAAATCTTTCGGCAACGAATCAAAATACCTCTTTGATATTAAAAGTGCCCCTGATGCGTTGGATAACGGGACATCGTGCATATATTTAACCCTTGTGAACCACTGCGTTGCAAGGATTGCAAGGGGTGAACCATAAACTCCATCTATGATACCTGTCTGAAGGGAAGTTAAAACCTCTGTAATGGAAAGTGGGACAGGCGTGACGCCTATGACTTTATAAGCAACCTCTGCGATGGGGTCACCTTGCCAAGCCCACATTTTAAGTTTCTTGAGGTCATCAACCCCATAAACTGGTGTTTTAGTAAATGTATAGACGAAGCCAACCTCAGCCCATCCCAAAAGGACGAAACCGCCTTTTTCAATCTCACGCTCAAACTCATCGTTGAATTTTTGATAAATGTAATCAACCTCGTCATAACTTTTAAATAAAAAAGGAGAGTCAAGCACTCTTAAATTTGGAGCTATCTCACCAATTCCAACTCCAGTAAAACCAGCAGCGTGATATTGCCCTATCCTTATTTTTTTCAAGACATCAATTTCATCTCCAGCCACACCGCCAGCGTAAATTTTAAAGCCCATTCTCCCATTGCTTTCTTTCCTTATCTGCGAATCGTATTCCTTTAAAACTTTAACCCAAGTGCTCCCATCAGGTGCAATAGTTGCGACTTTTATGAGATATTCTTGCGAAAAAGCGAAGTTTAAAAATAATAAAGTCAAAACAAGAGCTCTTCTCATCTCACTTGCTGATTTTGTTTAGAAAAATTCCTCAACCATGGTCTTAAATTTTTCCGCCTTTCTCTTTGCGATCACATTCAAAAGTTCAGCCCCCTCAAGGACCTCAATGCGTGATTCAATCACATAATTTAAAAGTTGCTCATATAACTGTCTATCTTGAACTTGGACAGCGTAATATCTTGCATAGAAAACATAGGGAAGCAAATACCTACCACCTGAAATTTTTATACATCTTTCAAAATACTCCTTCCCTTTTTCTGGGTTGCCACCAAATAATTTTGGTCTGGCTGACAATAAAACACCAAGGAACATAACACCGGAACCGTAAAAATAACCCTCATCAAGCTCAACAACATACTTAACCATGGACTCAATTTTTGGAATTTGACTTACAGCTTCGGGGTCGTCTCTGTTAAGATTTACATAGCTTCCCCAAGCCATTGCGGTCCAAAACAAAATAGGGACATCTTTTTTTCCAAATTCAGTGCGCAAAGTCGCCTCAAATTTTTCAAAATCGCCACGCAAACTCTCGGCGAATTTTTTACTTTTCAATTTCAAGAAATTAACACCATAATCATAAGCCCTTTTATAAATAAGTTTTGCCCTTTCCGGCTCATCATCTTCAACAAAGCCCATCGCATAACCTGTATATCCTTGAACGAGGAGGGTAACGGTTTTTTGATTTTTCGGGTCGGCGTTATAAATCGCCTCAAGAAGTTTCAAGTTTGCTGGTATACTAACCTTTGCGATTTCGTAGTCCGTTTCGCTAAAAATTGCCTTAACCCCGGAGTCAAATATACCGCCTGCATATCTAATTGCAAGGTTTTGAACACTGCAACCGTAAAGAAGAATTGAAATTAAAAATCCAGCGACTCTCACCTTTACAAGTTCATTTTTTATAGAACTTTTTACGCTGAAAAATTTAATCAAATTGCACCATAAAACAAAGTTTTACCAAACCGAAAAAACAGCGTTTTTGAAGTTCCTTTTCAATTCGTCAATGCTATCCCCTCCGAATTTCTCAAGCAAAGCATTTGCTATAACCGGTGCAACAACTGCTTCGGCTATAACACTTGCGGATGGAACCGCACAAAAATCAGACCTTTCATACCTTGACTTTACACTTTCACCTTTTGCGAGATCAACGCTTGAAAGACCCTTCACAACCGTTGAGATCGGTTTCATAGCGGACCTCAATATAATTGGTTGTCCATTCGTCACACCGCCTTCAAGACCACCAGCGCGATTTGTCTTTCGGTAAATTTTCCCGTCTTTTATGAAAATCTCATCATGCACCTGTGAGCCAAACTTACCTGCGTTTTCAAATGCAAAACCAATCTCAACTCCTTTTATCGCCTGTATTGACATAATTGCTTGTGCAAGAAGCCCATCAAGTCGTCTATCCCACTGGACATAACTCCCAAGCCCAATTGGTACACCTGTTATAAAAACCTCAAAAACTCCTCCAACTGTGTCCCCCTCTTTCATTGCTTTCTTTATGATATTTATCATCTCAACCTCAACTTCCTTATCAAGACATCTAACTTCCGACTTATCGGCTTCAACTGAAATTTCAAATGCTCCTTTTTCTTTATGGATCAACCTTTGAATTCTTCTATCAAGTTTCGCTCTATCTTCAATTTTCGCTTGCCCTATTTGAACTACATGGCTTCCGATGAAAATCCCAAGCTCTTCAAGCAACTTCCTCGCTACCGAACAACACGCAACTCTTATAGCTGTTTCCCTTGCACTTGCCCTTTCAATGACATTTCTTATATCATCAAAACCATATTTAAAATAACCAACAAGGTCAGCATGTCCAGGTCTTGGAACGGTTATTTTCTCAATCTTTTCTTCAATCTCTTCAACTGACATTTTCTTCTTCCAATTTTCCCAGTCCTTATTCTTTATAATCAGGGCTATCGGGCTTCCAATAGTTTTACCGAACCTAACACCGGACAAAATTTCAACTTTATCCTCTTCAATTCTCATCCTTGCACCGCGCCCGTAACCGCTTTGTCTTCTCCTCAAGTGAAAGTTTATGTAATGGGCTGAAATTTTGAGCCCTGCGGGAATTCCTTCAACTATACCTATAAGCGCCTGACCGTGCGATTCACCAGCGGTTAAAATTCTTATCACAGCTTTGGGATTTTTTTCAAAAAATAAGTAAGCAATTTCCCATTTGCAAATGAAAAAGCTTCAAACTATATTTTTAAAGAGAACACCTGAGCAAAATTAATTTTGGAGGTGTCAAATGGTTCTCGCAACTGAAATTAAAGAGGGGATGGCTCTCAAACTTGAAAACACAATTTATAAAGTCGTTGATGTCAAAGTCCATGCTGGAAGTGGACAGATGCAGGGTTTCGTCTCAACACGACTTTTGAATTTATCAACTGGGCATTACACAGAGCGAAGGTTTAGAACAGATGAAAAAGTAGAAGATGTTGAATTGGTGCGAAAACCAATGGAATACATTTACAACGATGGCGATTTATACTACTTCATGGACCCACAAACCTACGAACAGGTTGGTGTCCCGAAGGAATCGCTCGGAAACTTCGCCAGATTTTTAAAAGAGGGGATGAAGGTTGATGTTGAATTTCTCGGTGAGCAACCTATAAGCGTAAGGTCCCCGAAGACAGTTGACCTAAAAGTTATTTTAACCGGCTCGGGAGTTAAAGAGGCACAGGATAACACTATGAAGAGCGCAACGCTTGAAAACGGTATGGAAATCCTCGTCCCACAATTTATAAAAGAGGGGGAAATTGTCAGGGTTGATGTTGAAACGATGAAATATGTTGAAAGGGTTGCCCAAAAGAAGTGAGTTGTTGATATATTTGCGGAAATTTTTTATATTTAAAATGACGCATCAAAGCTATAATTTTTCCATTTTAAAATGAAAATTCCGAAGCAAATAGAACAATTTTGTCAATACTGCGGAAGCAAACAAAAGTTTAAATTCAGAGGTAATTTTGAGCCCGAAGCCGAGAGCAAATTTTGGTACATGTGCCAGAAATGTAAACATGTCGCTTTGTTTTCATTATCGGATTTAAACTTAAATCAGACGCAGGATGAAAACTCACACGCAAATTATAGAATTTATTCAGCAACCGAAACATATGAAATAGGTGAACTAATCTATCACGAGGAATGGCAAGATTACGGCAGGGTCAAGAAAAAAGAAGTTTCATCAAGCGGTTATAGTGTAATTGTCGTTGAGTTTGAAAAACTCGGTCAAAAAAAATTAGTTGAAAATTTCAAACAATAAAAAAGAGAGGTGATAAAATTGGTAGGGATAATCGTTCAGGAAGGCGAATCATTGGACAAAGCATTGAAGAGGTTCAAGAAAAAATATGAGCAGGCAGGAATCCTGCGGGAATTCAAGCGAAGGACTTTCTACACACCGCCTTCCGTAAAGAAGAAGATGAAAAGAGCTAAAGCGATCAGAAGGGCACAGAGAATGTTGATGGAGCAAATGTAAAAACAAAATTTCTCCTCCGAAGTGAACAAGAAAAAGAAACAGGTGCTTAAGAAACACCGCAAGAAGGAGAAAAAGAGAAAGGAAAAGATGAGGAAGTTAAGAGAGATGCTTGCTCAAATGAAACAACAGGAATCCCAAACACAAAACTAAAAAGCCCCGAACTCTCGGGGCTTTTTTATTTTTCATTCAAGGTTAACAGCCCATTCAAGAATTTTATCAACCTTTTCAGGGTCATCCGCCTCACAATAAAACCTCAACAGTGGTTCAGTCCCGGAAGCTCTAATGAGAAGCCACCCGTCATCAAAGAAAAATTTGTACCCGTCAATCGTCAAGACATCGTTAACCTTAAAACCGGCAATTTCTTTCAATCCCTTTTTCAACTTTCCAAGGATTTTGCTTTTATGGGATTCCGTAGTATGAAGGTCAATTCTCTTATAATAGTGTGGTCCGATCTCAGCGAAGATCTCATCAACTATTTCAGAAAGTTTCTTTCCTCTTTTAACCATCATTTCGCAAAATGTCAAACCGAGGAAAAGCCCATCCCTTTCTGGTATGTGTGTCTTAACGCCTATTCCACCACTTTCTTCACCGCCTATCATTATATCCTTCGTGACCATAAGTGTTGCGACATGCTTGAAGCCAACGGGGAGCTCATAAACCTTCAATCCATATTTCTTTGCGAGTTTATCAACCATCAACCCAACGGAAACAGTTTTGACCACATCGCCACGCAATCCCTTGTCTTCGTAAAAGTACTTCAAAAGTATCGCAAATACCCTCTGAGGATCAACGAAATTACCCTTTTCATCAACAGCTCCAATTCTATCAGCATCACCATCAGTTGCAAGCCCGACATCAAATTTTTTCTCAGGGACGATCTTCATCAATTCACCGAGATTTTTTGCGATCGGCTCAGGGTTTATCCCTCCAAAAGATGGATTAAACTCATTGTGAATTACAACCGCGGATGGGATCAACTCCGTAAGTATTTTTTGACCAGCCCCGTACATCGCATCGTGAACGATCTTTAAGCCCGAATTCCTTATGGCATCAAGATCAATTTTTGTTTTAAGGTCATCAATATAAAGTTTCTTTAAATCAACGAGTTCAATCAAACCTTTTTGCTTAAGTTGTTCAAAATTTTTCTTCACCTTTTCAATTTCCGTCTTAGGCATTTTATTTGCCTGTTTTTCAACCTCTGCGATGTTTTCAACTTCTTCTGGACCGCCGAAATCCGCTTTAAGTTTATATCCGTTATATTTGTAAGGGTTATGGCTTGCGGTTATAACAACTCCACCAGCACAGTTAAACTTAGGTATCGCAAGCGAAACAGCGGGCGTAGGACAGTAACCATCCGACAACAAGACCTTTATACCGAAGTTAGCTATAACCGTAGCTACATGTTCGGCAAATTCCTTTGACAAGAACCTCGTGTCGTATCCTATGACGAGCCCGTTTTTAATTTTCTTATGCTTTTTATAATGTTTTGCTGTAGCAATCGCAACTTTCGTTAAATTTTCAAATGTGAAGTCCTGTGCAATTATCCCCCTCCATCCGTCAGTACCGAATTTTATCTTCACCATGTTTTTTTGAGTTTTGTTTTTGATTTTTTGTAAATTTAATCAAACCAAACCGTGCCTTGCAATTTTCTTCTTGTTGTCAATTGTGAACTTCAAAAAAACATCAACATAATCAAGAAAATCGGGACAACTGATTCCTCCCTCAGCAAGGACGGATTGTGTCTTTTGAGATTCATAATGAACTTGATGATCAAAATAATCAATCAATTGAACGGGCATCCCGACAATTTTCTGGATGATTTTGGGGGACATCAACTTTTTTAACTTTTGAGGTGAGATCTGGAAATAATTAAATTTTTTACCAAGGCGCTCTTCAAAAATTTTGACGAGCTCAAAAACCTTGTGCGGTCTTGGATCGGTTAAATGATAAACTTTCCAACTTATATCATCGCGACTGCTTATATAACAGATTGAATCAACAACATAATCAACTGGGACAATGTTCACCTCTGCTTCACCTGAGCCAACCTTCGGGAATGGGGAGCCGTTCGGTAGCTTGAGCATAAGAAGGACAACATAATAAGGTCCGTCAAACTTCGCCGTCTCGCCCGTTTTTGAATCGCCAACAACTACCCCAGGTCTGTAAATCGCCGTTGGTATCAAATGCCTGTTAAAGCGAACAACTTTTTCAGCCAAAAATTTCGTCTCCTCGTAATAATTTTTAAACTCCTGTGCCTGGTCAAAATCATCCTCGCTGAAAACACCTGTCAACCAGCCAGAGACATAAGCGGTGCTTACGAAGTGAAACTTCTCCAAATTTTTACATCCAAGAAGAAAATTGATGACATTTTCCGTTCCGTTGACATTTACCTTGAAGCCGAGTTCAAAACTCACAGCAAGGTCATAAACAGCTGCAAGATGAAAAAATTCGTTCACTTCCTCCTTTAATCTTTCATCTCCTTTAATGCCAAGTCCAGGTAAAGTTATATCCCCTTCTACAAGTTCAAACTTTCCCGATGAATTTGGGACCTCTTGCTCAATCTCTTTAACTTTCTTTTCCGCAAGCGCTCGGTATTTGCTTTGAACGAGAAGATAAAACTTGTCAATTTCAGACCTTGATAAAGCAAGTTTCTTAACGAGTCGTGTCCCTATGAACCCCGGAAAGCCCGTCAACATCGCGACCGACATATTCAAGACCCTTTTGTTTGTAAGCCCATAATGATTTTGTTAAATTATACTAAAAATTTTCACAAACTAAAAACCTCACATCTTGGCAAGTGATTTAAGGACATTTTTAAAACTTCTTGAGGAAAAAGGCGAGTTAAAGGAAATTAACGCCGAGGTTTCAACTGAGCTTGAAATCACCGAAATTGCCGACAGGGTTGTTAAATCGGGTGGACCAGCGCTTCTTTTAAAGAATGTCAAAGGAAGCAAATTCCCTGTTGTTATAAATTTATTTGGAACTTATGAACGAACGAAACTTGCCCTCGGATGTGAACCGAGCGAATTATTCCAATGGTTCATTGAGATTTTAACCGAAAAGCCATCGCTAAAAAAAATCCTCTCAAAGAGAAAAAACATCTTGAAACTTTTAAAATCCCTTACGCCTAAAATTGTAAATAAAGCACCGGTTCAAGAGGTTGTGAATTTAAACCCCTCACTTTTTGATATACCCGCTTTAAAATGTTGGCCAAAGGATGGAGGGAAATTCTTAACACTGCCACTTGTGATAACGCACGACCCTGAAACTTTGAAAAGAAATGTCGGGATGTATAGAATTCAAATTTACGATGAGCGGACAGCTGGTCTACACTGGCAAAGCCATAAAACAGGAGCGTATCATTATTGGAAAGCTGAAAAACTTGGGAAAAAACTTCCAGTTGCGATCGCGCTCGGTGGACATCCGGCTTTGATCTTCTCAGCGGTTGCACCGCTTCCGCCAAACTTTGACGAATTGATGTTCGCCTCATATCTGCTTGGCGAAAAAATACATCTCGTAAAAGCGAAAACGATCCCAGTTCTCGTCCCTGCCGATGCTGAATTCATAATTGAAGGATACGCAGAGCCATTTGAAAGAAGAATTGAGGGTCCGTTTGGAGATCACTTTGGATATTATTCCCTTTCAGAGCCATTCCCAGTTTTGCATGTAACTGCTGTAACACATAGAAAAGACGCGATTTATCCAGCTACAATCGTCGGAAAACCACCTATGGAAGATGCTTGGATAGGCAAAGCAATTTCAGAAATTTTCTTCCCGATTATAAAATTTCAAATACCCGAAATCGTAAAAATGAACTTAAGCATAGAAGCTGGATTTCACAACCTTGGAATAATCTCGGTTGAAAGTTACTTCCCAAGGCAAGCTGTAAAGGCGATGATGGGAATATGGGGATTGGGACAACTTTCGTTGACAAAAATCTTAATAGCTGTTGACAAAACCGTAAATCCGGATGATTTAAAGTCCGTTGCGTTTGAAGTTTTAAAATGGGTTGACTTTCAACAAGACCTTATCTTTGTAAGGGACGCGCACACGGATACACTTGATGTTGCTGGTCCGACAACCGACCATGGCTCAAAACTTGGAATTGACGCCACAGTGAAAAAAGATAGAGCACCGTTCAAAATTGAAAGGGTTGATTTAGCCCCGCTGAAAGGAAAAGGCGAGATAATAGATGAGATAAGACCGATTGATGGAATCATTGTACTTAAAATCAAGAAGAGCAAACCATTCCAAGCAAGAGAAGTCGCAAATGAAATATGGAAGCTTGATGAGGAGAAAAAAGTTCGGATTCTGTTCATCGTTGACGAAGAGGTTGATATTCAAGATAAAACTGAATTAATTTGGGGCTTGTTCACGAGGTTTGACCCGGAAAGGGACATTTTCTTTGATGAAAGGTTTCTTGACTATCGCGTGCTTCCGAAATTCGGGCAAAGGGTTGCGATTGACTGCACGAGGAAAACACAAGATGAAGGGCATTACAAACCATGGCTTGAAATCATAAAAATGGACGATGAAATCAAAGAGCGGGTAAGTAAAAGATGGAAAGAATTTGGACTTTGATTTTAATTTTGATCTTGACGATAGAGCTTTTCTCACAAAACGCTGTAAAGAAGAAACAGGAAGAATTGAAACGCCTCAGAGAGGAGATAAACCTGTACGAGATGAAGATAAAAGAAGCCCGACAAAAGGAGAAGCTCACGCTTGATATAATTGATGACTATGAGAGAAGAGAAAATCTTTTAAGGAAATTGATCGCCGAGCTCAAAAAACAGGCAAGCGAAAACGAAAGGGAAATAAAAAAATTGCAAGATGAGATTTCAAGGTCTGAACAAGACATCAAAAACTTAAAAGAAAAATACGCCTCTTACATAAGGTCAACATACAAACGTGGAAGAACCCACGACCTTGAGCTTATTTTATCCGCGAGGTCATTGAACCAAATGCTAATAAGAGCGGTATATTTAAAGAAGTTCTCCGAGTTCGGCAAAAGCGTGATTGACACGATTTTATCCAAGCAAGAAAATTTAAAGAAGCAAAAATTGGAACTTGAGATTGCTCTTTCAAGGCAAAAGGAATTGATAGCGCAGAAGGAAGAGGAAGAGAAAAATCTTATCCTCGGAATAAAGGAGAAAAGGGAACTTCTTGAAAAGATCAGAAAGGACAAGCAAAACTTACAGGCACAGGTTGAGAGAAGGAAAAAGGCGATAAAAGAGATTGAAAGCGTGATCGCAAAGTTGATTGAGGAAGAAAAGGAGAAAAGACGAAAAGAAGAAATTGAGCGAAGGAAAAAAGTTGAAATCCCGAAAATTGAGGGTGCATTCGCAAAACTCAAAGGGAAACTCCCATGGCCAGTTGATAATGGGAAAATCGTCGCAAGATACGGTGAACAAGTTCATCCTGTTTTAAAAACTGTGACGCTGAACTATGGAATTGACATTTTGGTTGAAAGCGAGAGCAAAGTCCGTGCTGTAGCGGATGGGATTGTCTCAAAAATTTTTTGGTTACCAAGTTTTGAAAATTTGATAATCATAACCCACGACGGTGGCTTCAGGACGGTCTATGCCAATTTATCTGATATATTTGTAAGCGAGGGAGAAAAAGTGAACGCTGGTCAAGTCATCGGCAAAAGTGGCGAGTCAATTGAGGGCTCAATAGTTCATTTTGAAATTTGGCACGAAAGACAACAGCAAAACCCCGAGATATGGCTATCCAAAAAATAGTATAGCAAGGAATGAAAAAATTTAACCTTTTTTTAGCGCTTTTAGTTTATAATCTGTTCATTGTTCCGTTGCTTTTCATAGCATTCCACATCCTTGGGCTCTTCAACAAAAAAATCAAAACGGGGATAAAGGGTAGAAAGAATCTTTTAAAAAAGTTTGAGACAGAGGTAAAGCAAAAAATTGACCCACAAAAGCCGACATTTTGGTTTCATTCATCATCGCTTGGTGAGTTTGAACAAGCGAAGCCGATAATTCGCAAGCTTAAGGAAAGTTTTAATCCGAATGTTATAGCAACCTTCTTTTCACCATCTGGTTATGAACACTCAAAAAATTACCCATTCGCAGATATAATCTCGTACATCCCATTTGACTCAGTTTTTACGGCGAAAAAATTCATCTCGCTTATAAAATCGCCGAGGACATATCTTTTTTTGATGAAATACGACCTTTGGCCAAATCATCTTTTCTTCGCAAGAAAAGCGGACTTCACGCTTTGTCTTGCAAATGCTATAATAGACGAGAGAAAAACATCATCCATATTCAAAAGATTTTTTTACAGCACTTTTTACGAGATGTTTGACTTCATCTTTCTAATTTCACCAGAAGATGAAATCTCAGCCAAAAGATTAAATCTCAACAGACCCAAAATCATCCCAACCGGGGACACAAGATATGACCAGGTCTATTTGAGAAGCAAAGACGCAATGAAAAAGGAACTCCTGCCTGATGAAATAGCACAGGGAAAGAAAATCCTCGTCGCGGGTAGCACTTGGAAAGAGGATGAAGATGTTTTAATTCCTGTTATACTTAAAATTCAAAAATTTGAACCAAACTTTTTAACCATACTTGTCCCACACGAGCCGACGAGGGAAAACATTGAAAGGATAGAACGGGAAATTAACGCAAGTGTGAGGTATTTGAAATTCTCCGAGTTGAAAAACTATAGCGATGAAAAACTTATAATTGTTGACTCCGTCGGTTTTTTAATGTCGCTTTACGCCTATGCAGATGTAGCTTATGTTGGTGGAAGTTTTAAACAAGGGATACACAATGTCCTTGAACCTGCGGTCTATGGGATACCTGTTTTATATGGTCCCAAAATCCAAAACTCGCCAGAGGCACAGAAACTCGCGCAAATTGGCGGAGGACTCGTCGTAAAAAACAAAAAACAACTTTACAGAGCGCTTCGCAAACTTCTCTCCGATGAAAATTTAAGGAAAGAAAAAGGCAGGAAATCATACGAGCTTGTAGGTTTAAATATCGGTTCAACTGAAAGAATGCTTAAATCTCTTGGATTAAATTTTTAACCTCGCGATAAACCATTTCCACTTCAATTAACCTCATACACTTAAAATGACCTTCGGGACAACTTCGCCTTCCGTGTATGCCACAGGGCTTACAATAAAGATTTTCAACCTGAATGATTTTATCCTTATCCCCATACGGATAAAAACCAAACTCGGGGATGGTTGAACCAAAAATTGCAACAACTGGGGTTCTCATACCAACTGCGATATGCATCGGTGCTGAGTCATTCGTGACGAGCAGAAGACATCGCCTTATCAATTCCGCCGATTGAAGCAAGCTCAACCTACCGCAAAAATTAAAAACCCTATCCGAATCGCTCATCTTTTTAATCTCTTCACATAGTTCAAAATCCTCTACTCCGCCAATTAAAGCAATTGCATAGCCATCATTTGCCAAGAGATTTGAAAGCTGAGCATATCTTTCCTTTAGCCATCTCTTCGTTGCCCAGACCGAGCCAGGTGCAATGCCGATAATTTTTGAATTTACCGCAGATAAAATTTCATCAACATAAAGCTTGTCCTCTTCAGATGGAAATATATTTGGAAGTTCTTTGAAATTATGATTTATCCCAAATGGCTTGAGCAAAGAAAGATTTCTCTCTATCTCGTGGATCATCTCATATTTGACTATGTGGGTGTAAAGAAACCTAAATGCACTTTTATCAAATCCAACTCTAACTTTAACCCCGGCAAGCAAAGGCAAAAGCGCACTTCTAAAAGATCTGTGAGGGATAAAAGCCACATCATATTTTTTATCCGAGATGATCCTTGCCATTCGCATCAAACCAATAACCCCACTGTCTTTTCCTTTTTTGTCAAAAATTATAACTTCATCAACATCAGGATGGTTTTTCAGCAATTCAGCCGTTTTAGGTATGAGCATAAAATCAATTTTCGCCTCGGGGAAATTTCTCCGCAAAACCTGAAGGAGAGGCAAAGTTAGAACGACATCACCGATGAACGCCGTTTGAATTATAAGCATTCTCTTCCAGTTTAATTTCATCTCATCTCGCTTGGTGGTTGATGTTTCCATCTGCGATGAAACCATAACCAGTGGTCCGGGTAAAGACGAATGTATTTTTCAAGCATTGATGTATGAAGTTGTGTTAATTTAATTATGTTTTCATCCTCGCTTTCGGAGGGGGTGAAATCAATTTTTTCAAACACAATTCTGTATCCATAATTTCCCTCTCTTATAGCAAAGCCCATCACGATTGGCGCTCCAGTCCTTATTGACATAATAGCTGGACCAGTGAAAGTAGAAGCGGGTCTTCCAAGGAAATTAACATAAAGACCTTCCTTAGGAGCGCTTTGATCTGCAAGAAGAGCAACTATCCCACCTTCTGATAAAATCCTCAGCGATTCGCGAAAAGCTTTTTCCATAGGTATAACTTTGTTCCCAAACCAACACCTCCATCTGTTTATCTCTCGGTCAACGAATTTATTTCTCTGCTTCTTAACGATCACATTCAACGGCTTTCCAATTTTTATCCCTGTCGCGATTGCACTAAGTTCCCAATTTCCAAAATGACCCGACATCAAAATTAAACCCTTTCCCTTTTTAAGGGCTTCAACAACAACATCAAAATTTTCAAGCTTTACGAATCCGTCAAAATCCGAAATTTTCAAATTTGCAAAGCCCATAAATTCAAAAAAAGTAATCCCTAAATTAACATACGCCAACTTCAAAATTCGCCTTATCTCTTCATCGCTTTTTTCTGGGAACGATTTCTTCAAATTCTCCAACGCCACCTTTTTTCGGTACGGGATGAAATTAAACATAAAAATTCCGAATAACTTCCCGAGTCGCTGTACGATTTTAAATGGAAGGAGACGGGCAAGCAAAACGAAGAATTTAAAAACTATAAATTCAAGATAGTTCTTCATCCAGCGAGTGGAAAATGTTTTTTAAAAAAGAAGGGGGCTTTAAAAAGCCCCCAAGCCATAATTTGACTTCACTTCTTCATCTCTTCCCTTATCAACCTAAACTCACTATCGGGTTTCCACTCTGGCTTTTCATCAGCGTTTGCAAGATAATAAGCGCATAAAAATACAAGCTTCGTGTCCTCAACCGCTCCATCAAGAACCCAATCATCATTATACTCATCGCTCGGTTGGTGATAATTTTTCTTTATGTATTCTTCAATGACTTTTCTCCCATAATCTTCTGGCTTGCCTATGTATTCAACGCCGTTATCAAAGAAAATCGCTGGTATTCCAACTTTTGCGAAATTGAATTGATCAGAGCGATAAAACATGCCCAACTCTGGGAATTGATCTGGCTTTGCATACCTATTTTGATATTTCCTTGCGATTCTATCAATTATTTCACCAAGCGTGCTCTTTTCCATACCTATCAAGACGACATCCTTCGTCTTTCCCCATATGTTAATTCCATCTATGTTTATGTTAGCGACAATTTTTATCGGTGGGACAGGTGGATTTTGGGCGAAGAACTTCGAGCCGAGAAGCCCCGCTTCCTCAGCTGTCAAAGCGACAAAAATAATTGAACGGCGTGGTTTTACTTTTAATTCAGAAAACGCCTTCGCAAGCGTCAAAAGAGCTGAAACACCGGATGCATTATCAAGAGCGCCATTATAGATTGAATCGCCGTTAACCGGTTTGCCAATGCCAAGATGATCGTGATGCGATGTTAAAACGATATATTCATCTTTTAACTTCTCGTCCCCGCCACGCAAAATCCCAACAACATTTTGCGAAACCAAATTCCTAACTTTCACTTTCATATCAAGGGATAGTTTCAAGCCGAGTTCAACTGGTTTAAAATTCCTCGTTTGCGCTGACTTCACAAGCTCATCAAGATTTTTACCAGCCAAAGCAAGCAATTTTTTGGTCGCCTCTTCAGTAAGCCATCCTTTAAGTTGAACCTTCGGTTCAACATCGTTTGCAAGTTCAAACTCTTCCCCTGACCATGAACTTTGCACCACATTCCAACCATAACCTGCCGACGGTGTTGTGTGAATTATTATAGCTCCAAGAGCTCCTTTTTTAGCAGCGATCTCATACTTATAAGTCCACCGTCCATAGTATGTTCTGGCTTTCCCACCGAAAAGATTTGGCTCCTCAGGCGTAGCTGGAGGGTCATCGTTTAACATGAGCAAAATCTTACCTGATACATCAATGCCTTTGTAATCGTCCCAATTTTGTTCCGGAGCAACTATACCGTAACCAACAAAAACGACATCCGCATCCTTGATTGAAACGAAATCCTTCTTAACACCTGAAACAGCGATGAACTCATCATAATACTTGAACTTGATCGTTTTACCCTTTCCCTTTACAGTCATAAACTCGCTTGGAAATGTCGTAATTCCAACGAGCGGGACTTTTTGAAAATATGAACCGTTATCCCCACCAGGTTCAAGCCCAAATAGTTTAAATTGCGTGGCGATATAAGTCGCAGCAAGAAGCTCGCCCCTTGAGCCCGTTCCCCTTCCCTCAAGCAAATCGTGCGCAAGAAATTGAACATTAGCCCGTATGTAATCCTCGGTTATGTAATCCATCGCCCTTTTCGCATCATCAGTGACGAAGTTATCAATTGTAATTTGAGCGTAAAGCGTTAAACAAAAGCTCAAAAGCATTAATGTTGCGGTTAAAAGTTTCATCTTTTGCTCCTTAATTTGTTTTTGAATTGATGAGTTTTAAAATTTTGTTCCTCAAACTTATCGCATTCTCAACAGCATAAGCGTTAAAGTCATTGTTAAAATAAACAAAAACAGTTTTCCCTTCCAATAAAAAGCCCCATATCAAATCAGAGAACCTGTCCAACTGCTTCTCGTCATAAATTGACCTGTATCTTTCCTCCGGACCGTGAAACCTGAAATACACAAAATCAGCCGTTGCAACGGGTGGCGTCTCTATACCGCGCATATGAGAGATACACAAACCAACTTTATTCTCCTTCAAAATTAAAAAAATCGCATCGTTAAAAAACTCCGGATTCCGAAATTCAAATACATGCCTATATCCCTTCGGCAACAAAGCGATGTAATCACTTAAAAGCGCAGTGTCATACTCAAGCGTTGGTGGAAACTGATGCAATATGCACCCAAGCCGATTGTATATCTTCAACGGCTTTATCACCTTCATAAACCCGTAGAAATCACTCCTCACGCCCTGAAGCTTTTTAATGTGAGTTATAATTTGATGAACCTTCACAGAAAATAGGAAATTTGTCGGCGTCTTCTTTATCCATCCTTCAATAGTTTTAGACCTTGGCAGATGATAAAAAGTAGTGTTAAGCTCTACCGTATCAAAAACCTTAGCGTAATACTCAATCCACTTCGCCTTGATGAGACGCTCGGGATAAAATCTACCTATCCAATGCCTGTAATAATAGCCAGATGTCCCAATGTAAATTTTTCCCATCAAAATCATCTTGAAATTTTTCCAAGAAGAACGAAATCAATCTCCCTTGCAATTTCATCAACACGAACAACTCTAACTTTAACTTTATCACCAAGGCGATAAACCTTCTTCGTATATTTACCTATCAAAGCATACTGACTTTCATCGTATATGTAATAATCATCTGTCATATCGCGAACTTTGACAAGACCCTCAACAAGTATATCATTAATTTGGACGAAGATGCCAAATTCCGCCACCCCAGATATAACACCTTCAAACACCCTTCCGATATGTTCTTTCATATACTCAGCCTGCTTGAACTTAACCGATTCCCTTTCCGCTTCCGTCGCTTTTATTTCCATCTCCGACGAATGCTTACAAATCTGCGGTAATTTTCTGGCGATTTCATTTAATCTTTTATCATCAACCCTTCCCTCGGTATACTCATAAAGAAGACGATGGACGACAAGGTCTGGATATCTTCTTATCGGCGATGTGAAATGAGTGTAATACTTAAACCCAAGCCCGAAATGCCCGATGTTTTTCTCCGAGTAAACTGCCTTTGCCATAGATCTTATAGCGATGTCGTTAACCAAATACTCAAATTCTGTATCCTTTACCTGAGCGAGCAACTTTTGAATTGATTTCGCAAGTGGTTTTGAATTAATTTCAAATTTGAAACCAAGTTTTCTCACAAATTCCGCAAGGTTTTTTAATTTCGCTGGATCAGGCAAATCGTGAACCCTATAAACAAAAGGATATTCACGCCCTGATTTGCTCATCTTCCCAACATGTTTTGCAACTGTTCTATTTGCAAGCAACATGAATTCTTCAATCAACCTATGACTATCAAGACGAACCTTCTTTACAATTTCAAGTGGTCTGCCTTCCTCGTCAAGTTTGAATTTCACCTCTGGCGTCTCAAAGTCAATACTTCCCTCCCTCAACCTTTTCCTCAACAAAATTTTGCTAAGCTTATGCATCTCAAGGATAACATCCGAAAAATCACCTCTTTCTGTCTCTATTATCTCTTGAACTTCCTCATAAGTAAATCTTCGTTTGCTTCTTATTACACTCTTGTGAAATGAATATCTTTCAACTACACCGTTTTGATTTACAATCATAAAAACTGAGTAAGCGAGGCGGTCAACCCCGGGATTCAAACTGCAAACATTATTTGATAACTTCTCCGGCAACATCGGTATAACTCTATCAACAAGATAAACGCTCGTCCCACGCCTCAGGGCTTCTTCATCAATTTTACTTCCTTCCTTGACATAAAAGCTCACATCTGCGATGTGAACTCCAAGTTTATATTTACCATCTGGCAAAACCTCAAGCGAAACCGCATCATCAAAGTCCTTCGCATCTTCAGGGTCAATTGTAAAACAAACCAATTCCCGTAAATCAAGACGCTTTCTATATTCCGACTCTGGTATCTCATCTGGGATTTTCTCCGCCTCAATTAGAACTTCATCTGGAAACTTCGTCGGGAAATCATACATCCTTGCGATTGATAAAATCTCTGCGTCACTTTCCCCAGCTTTACCCAAAACCTCAACGATTCTTCCCTCGGGGCTAAAGCCCTCATCAATCCAATCCACAAGCTCAATTGCGACTTTATCACCAACCTTCGCATTGAACTTCTTAACATTCTTTTCATCTACATAAAAATCACGAATTATATGTTTATCATCAGGGATGACGAAATAAACCCCCTTCTTTTTTGAAAGGACACCAGTTATAATTTTCCTCCCGCGTTCAATTATATCAACTATTTCACCCTCGGCAAGCATGCCCTTCCTGCGTTCAACTACCATAACAGCAACCTTATCACCATCAAGCGCTGTATGAATGAATCTCGGTGGGATAAAAACTTCCTTAACTCCACCTGAATCCGAAGAATCGTCAATTTCAACAAATCCATAACCGTTTGGATTCACCCTCAAAGTCCCAACTAAAATTTTCGGATTCAGCTTAAACCTGTACTTATTCCTCAACTTCACCACTTCACCGTTCGCAACCATCTCCTCAAGGATTTCTTTTAACAAACCCATTTCATATTCGCGTTGAAGCCCGAGCTTCTTGGCTATCTCCCTTGCGCGAAAGGACATCCTTGACCTTTTCCTCAAGAACTTCAAAATTTTCTCTTTGATTTCCGATGTCTCAATTGTCTTTTTCATAGCCTTATCCTGTAATAAAGTCCCAATTTGTTTACAATTTCCTTTTCATGGAATAACTGAACTGGACTCCTCCGATATTCAATTGTCAAATTCCCGCCCAAAAATTTCTTTAAAAGCGGATATTGAACGACGACAACCGATTTTGAAATATCCGTGAAAATATCGCCTCCAAATTGAACCGTCGCCCCACCGATGTTACCGGTTATCCTCAACCCTTTGAACCCGGTTGAATATCCAAACTCAGTGCTTGTTATAAATCCCCCAAGGACATCCCTCAAAACATCCGTTATAACCCCGGATACAGCGCTACTCAAAAGCGAAGCTCCAGTTGAAGACCACAAACTCTCTGTGAAATTCGTCATTTCCACTCTCGTCAATTCATCCTTAAATCTCCCCGTTGCCAAAAATGAAATCGCATCTGATTCAACTTCACCGTGTGGGTAGACCTTCTGATAATCCTGCCCATCCACAAGCATTTGAAACTTAACATTCGGTTTATTCAGCGTCCCAGTTATCAAAAGCGTTATTTGAACTGTCTCTGTCCTACCGACATTTACAGTGTCGGTTAAAACGGTGTGCGTCCCGGTATAACTTGCACTTATATCAAGCTCAGGATTTTGAACATCGCCAGTGAATTTTAATTTACCCTTTGCATCAAACCTCTTGAAAAAGTTATAATATGAGCCGTCAAGTAAATTTATCTCTCCATAAGCAACCGATGAACCAGAGTAATTCCTTATGTTTATGCTCCCGTTAAAGTTTGCGAAAAATTCCTCACCGGTTTGAGTGTTTAAAATAAGCAGAAATTTTGACTCTTTCGCAGTTGAAATTTTCAAGTCATAATTTAACTTCGCAAACGCTTCACCACGGCTTGAGCCCTTGACTTCTTCATCTTTAACGATCAACGGAACATTTAAATGAACCAATTGTTCCTCCGTCGCCTCTTTTGTAACGCCGGTATCAATGTTTGTGACGAAAACATATTCAAAACCCGCCCTTGATGTCCCCATGCTACTTTGCTTCGCAAGATAATTGACATTTACCTCCGAAAGCAGAATCTCCCCGCCAAGATAATACCCCGTTGTGTCAACTTTAAACTTCAAACCATCGCCAACCGTTTCAGCGATAACCCGCCCGTAAAGTCCACCGAAACTTAATCCCTCTTTATCAAGCACAAGCAACTTCCCAGTTATATTGAAATCTCCGCTTGAAATGGAATATTTATCAAGGTAAACTTTACCCGTTATTTGAACTTCGCCATCGCTGTAATCATCAGGATTATTCCACAAACTCACATCTTCAACATAAACGACATTTGAATCAATTCTTCCAGTCCCATAGGCAAGATAATACTTGTTGTTTAACTTCAACTTAAAGATACAATTTTGCAGTGAAAAGCTACCTTTGAAACTCGGTCTATCAAAAGTTCCACCGATGTCAACTTCCGCTGTTATGTCTCCATTTAAATCCGAAATCATCGGGACAAGCGGTTCAACGAGCGCAAGTGGGAATCTGAAAAGTTTCACCTTTCCAGTCATATAGGGCTTTCCATATTTAACTCTAACCTCTGGCAAGAACCAAGCCGGAAACGAAAGGTCAATGCTCATCGCATTATAACTTGAACCACCGATATCCGCCACAAGCGAAGAATTTACTTCAACAACTTCATTCTCAAATTTACCAAAACATTCAAACTTACCAAGTTCAGCATTTTTATACTTCAAATCCTTTACAAGAATCTCAAACTCCGAAGATGGCTTTTCATGTGTCCCATATACAAAAACTGAAAAGTCAAAAATTCCCGAAAACGATTTTACTCCCGGAAAACCTTCAAGCTTCAAATCCTCACCCCACAATCTTACTTGTTGGCTTTTCTTATCAACGAAACCAGCAAGATATACTCGCTGTCCGTTCAAATCAATTCCCGATGGATTAAATATAAACCCACTCTTGGTTTGAAAAATCTCAATATCACTCCCATCTATCCTATTGCCGTAAATTTCGCCCGTCAATTCCTTTAAAACATAACGGTTGATCTCACTGTTGAACTCCCCATCGGCAATTAAATTAACATTACCGATATCAGCGCTCGCAGAAATCTCAAGATAAATTTCTGGCTCGTTATAATTTACCTTCAAAGACATATCCTTCAAATTAAAAGTTTTTGATGCGAAGTTACCAACCCCGAGATTAATTCTGAAACCAAGTTTTTCATCTTCATATTTGAAGTCAAGCCCACCATTGAAAGTCCCCATCTTAAATGTATCAATTCTGGTTCTTTTGTAACTTAAATAGAGAAGTTTCTGGAGATTTGCGTCAACATTGAAATATAAGCCAATTGAATCGGCAACCAAACTTCCATACACATTCCCAACAGCTTGAAAAATTTGACCGGTTGAGAAAACAGATATAGGCGTTAAATTTTTCAATTTGAATTTATACTCAACATCAACTGGATTCTCAATGCCAATTGAACGCAAGCGACTGATCTTTACAAAATTAATTTTCTCGTTGAGTTCATCGTTGAAAATTTTAAATGTCGCAGATAAAGCTTTAAAAAGATCTCCAAAAGAAAAATGCCCCTCAATGTTCGCATCAAACATATTTGACTGCAAAATCAATTTCTTGCTCTTACCGTTATCAAGATACTTGGCGTTCATCCTCAAACGACTTATCTCGTAATTCCCAAATATGGATGGATTCAACTGAGCGAACAGTTCCATTGCTTTGACTTCCCCAAACCTGAACTTAACATTTATATCGCCCGAAATATTGCTCTTTAAAAATTGTGGCTCGTCAACTCTAATCTTTGAGATATCAAGTTCAGACAATGAACCGCTTAAACTCAATATGAAATCGTTGTCCTGTTTTTTGATGTTTACATCTAACAAACCTTTAAACCCTTCAGAAAATGAAACGAAGCTCCCGTTCAACTCGCCCGATTTCACCTCAAACCACAAATTTGACCTCGGTATCAGAACTTTATTTAAAATTGAATTTGCGATATCAAGATTTCCCCTGACACGCATTTCATCAAATTTCAACCCCTCGCCTTTCAAGTTGCCGGAAAAATTCAAAACACCACTTAAATCCTCCCGACTTAAAATTTCCCTTGGATTAAGACCCGAAACCTTCAGATTCAAATCATAAATAAAGCTTCCAATCTTAAACGAGCCATCAAGTTTAACCTCCGTTTCACCCCAGCTCAAGTTCGCACTTGTCTTGAAATCAAGCGGATGTCCTTTATATTCGCCGTCAAATTTTACAAAATCAACTCCGAACCGAGGCAACTTAACAATGGTGATGAACTTGCCAATATCACTGATTTTAACCTTTGAATCAACAACTTTCGCATCTATAAAAAATTCCGAGAATTTCAAAAGATTTTTTAACTCTCCCGAAACAAGTATATCCGACTCATAAACCCTCGCCTTTATCTTGTTGACACGCAAATTTTTCAAATTCCCTTCGGCTTCAACTTCAATTGAGGGTGAACCAGAGAAGATGTGAAGATGTGGGATAAACTTCGTAAGTTCCGCAAAACTTACACTATCGGACTTGAGACGAACGCTCATATAAGAATTTTCAAGCGCTTCTCTGTTGAATTTGAAAAGATTGAATGACTTCGCAAAAAAGTTAAATTTAACAGCGCTACCTTCGCTTAAAATTTCAAAATTTTCAATCTTGACTTCTTCTTCATCGGCGTAAAGTCCCCCTTTAATTTTGCCCGAAAATTTTTCAGGGATGATGAAAGAAAGGTTCAAACTTTTTAAATTTATCCTGTCTTTCTCGTAGCTTCCGGAAATCACAGCGTTTATATCCGTCACTTTAAAGTTATGATAATCTATGCAATCCAAACTCTCAGCGATAGCGTTTTTTTTCTGATTTAGTGAATCAACGAAGATAAACTTCCCGTCGTCAATTACAAGTTTACCAAACGATATTGCAAATTTTGACCCGGCAGTTCTATCCTTTGGCTTAAAAACATTTTGAAAATTCCATCTCCCATCCTTGCCCCTGATGATATAAATTTCCGGCTTATAAATCGTCGCCGTTTGAAATGTATATGTCCCCTTTATCAATCCGATCGGATTATATTTGACCTCCAGACCAAGTACTTTTACAAAAGGTTTTCCGTCAACATTAATATAAAACCTGTCAACTCCAAGACCTGTGAAAATATTACCGTAAAATTTTCCGACATAAACTTCGCCCCCGATGGAGTTTTCAAGCTCTGTGATGACATAGCCACGGATGTAGTTTCTAAAGCCCTCCGTCTGTGAAATTATCAAAGCGATTGAGATTATTATCAAAAAAGCGGATGATGTATAAAAAGCAAACTTTAAAAACTTTTTGAAAAATTTCCTCATCTCGGACAAAATCTTTCAATGATGGTTTTGATTACATTTGTCGTTGACCTACCCGGAACAATCTCAATCAATACCACTTTCCCACCATTTGCTTCAACGATGTCCCTTCCGACGACATTTTCCTGCGACCAATCGCTTCCCTTAACAAGGACATCTGGGACTATCTTTGAAATTAACTCGTAAGGTGTCGGCTCGTCAAAAATCACAACATAATCAACGAAAGAAAGGTTTGAAAGAATAAAAGCTCTATCCTCTTGTGGAACGATCGGTCTTTTATCCCCTTTTATCATCTTAACGGATGAATCGCTATTAAGCCCGACAATAAGCACATCTCCAAGTTGTTTTGCTTTTGAAAGATACTCAACATGCCCCCTGTGCAAGATATCAAAGCAACCGTTTGTGAAGACAATTTTTTTCCCCTTGCTTTTAAGTTCAAAGCTTATCTTCGTTATTTCATCAACCCCAACTATTTTTCCCATCACCATTCACCCTTTGAATCAAGAAGTGCTACTTTAAAAAGTTTTTCTTTATTAACAGGGACTACGCCCACCTCTTCAACTACAATTCCAGCTGCGTAATTTGCAAGAGCTGCTGACTCAATTATATTCGCCCCTCCAGCAAGCGCAACGGTTATAGTTGATATAACCGTGTCACCAGCGCCAGAAACATCAGCCACTTTCCTTGCCTTTGTTGGTATATGCGTTATCTCTCCATCACGGGTGAAAAGCGTCATACCCTTTTCACCACGCGTCAGCAAAAGATACCTGCACCTCAAACGCTCAAGTATGACCCTTCCTGCTTCAATCACCTTTTCCTCTGAGTCAAGTTTCTTACCAAGAACATCTTCAACCTCTTTGCGGTTCGGCTTGAAAACAGTGACATTTTTAAACTCAAAAAAATTATCAAACTTTGGGTCAACTGTTATCAAAACATCGTATTTATTCGCTATCTCAATAAGATCGTAAATCAAGTTCCTTACAACCACGCCTTTGTTGTAATCTTCAATTATTATCGCATTTAAATCGTGTATGTTCTGAAGGATGATTTCCTTTATCCTTTCTTGAATCGTGTAATTTATCGGTTCCCTTGACTCTTTATCAATTCTTACAACATGCTGACTATGTGCTATGACTCTTGTTTTAACAGTTGTTGGTCTTGTTTTGTCAATTATAATTCCACCCGTATTAAAACCTTCCTGTTTCATAAGTTCAAAAAGTGTTTCGCCTTCCCTGTCGTCCCCAACAACACCTATCAAAAGCGGAAAAGCGCCGAGGGACTTTATGTTATTAGCGACATTTCCAGCGCCACCAAGTTTTGCATCTTCACCTTCAACCTCAATCACCGGAACAGGCGCCTCGGGGGAAATTCGGTTGACGCTTCCCCAAATATAACGATCAAGCATTACATCACCTATAACAGCAACCTTTACCCTTTCAAAATTTTTAAAAATGTCGTTGAGTCGCTCCTCGGTGAACTTTATCATTATTGGCTTTAGATTTTTTTTGATTTCAAGTAAAAAATACGCAAACCTAATTGAATAATCAAGAAAAGCGCCTCGCTAAATTTTCACTTGTCCGTTCAATCCATTATATTATCTTTCAAAAACAAGGATTATTGAAACAAATTCCCATGAGGATAAAGAAAGTACCAAACCTTGTCATAAGCGATGGCAAGGGAAACATTTACGATATTCCAGAGCTTGAAATGGCTGGAAGAAGTGGATTTGAAATTGAGAGAGTAAATCCCCAAGATTTAATTGAAATTCCCGAGGGAAGCCAGCTGTTTGAGCTTCCTATGCGGAAACCGATCGGTTTTGACAGGAAAACCGGTGAAAGGGTTGTCGTTGAGGATGGTTGGGCTGTTGCTGTGTTTTTAGCCCCTGCGCACACGCAACTTCTTCTCTCTGCTTATGAAAAAGATGAAAATGCCCCATTACTCCCACTTTTTGCCTATACCGCTGTTGGCTGGCTTGATGGGAAATTTTATGCCCCTGCAATTAGAATTGACCCGGACAAAAGACAGGACTGTGATCAATTTGACCACAACCTTGTTATAAAAAATGTCAAACGAAAATTAAAACTTCATCCAAAAAATCGCTTACTTCATCATCTCGGTGAAAACTGCGCTTTGCGTTATCTTTGTCCAGCTGCAAGGAATTATTTCCTTGGGCGATGGGAAGCACCTATACCAACCTCGCCAGGTTGCAATGCGAATTGCATCGGATGTATTTCTTACCAACCGAGAGATGCAGGGATACCAAGCACGCAAGATAGATTGACATTTATCCCAAGTGTTGAGGAAATATTGGAAATCGCTGTGCCACATCTTGAAAACGCACCAAATCCAATCGTCAGCTTCGGTCAAGGTTGTGAGGGAGAACCACTCCTCGTTTGTGAAGTCATAAAGGAAGCGATAAAAGAAATAAGAAAACGAACGAAACGAGGCGTTATAAACTTAAACACAAACGCAAGCAAACCCGAAGCCATTGAACAACTTTGTGAAGCTGGTCTTGACAGCATCCGCGTCAGCATGAACAGCGCTATACCGGAGATTTATCACAGATATTACAGACCGAACAACTATACTTTTGACGATGTCGTAAGTTCAATTAAGATAGCAAGGAAATTCAACCGTTGGGTTTCTGTAAATTATTTCGTATTTCCAGGTTTGACCGATTGGGTGGAAGAATATCAAGCGATGAGAAAACTCATAAAAGAAACAGACATATCAATGATTCAATGGCGAAACTTTAACATTGACCCGGATTGGTATCTTGAGCTGATTGGAGTTGATGGAAAGATTGAAAAACTCGGGGTTAAAAATGTGATGAAACTTTTGAAAGAAGAGTTCCCGCATCTCGTTTATGGCTACTTTAACCCATTCAAAATAAACTCCCCTGTTCGGGATTTGTCCTCGTCCCGGGTTTGATTTCGCCACGGCGAAGGGCATTAACGATCAAATGTGCCTGTCGCGTCGGCTCAGGTATTCTATAACCGCGAACCGTCTTCATGACGATTTCAATTGACTCATCAAGTGTGATTTTATGCCCGACTGATACAAATACAGGTTGAACATTATCCCTCGTCCTCAAAGCAACTCCGATTATCTCGCCAGAATCATAAAGATAAGAAAAACTTCCAGCTTCATCCTTCGGTTCTTCGTATACTCCAACGAGCAAACTTTTCGCACAACCAATTGTTGGTCTATCAACCAAAACCCCGAAATGCGATGCTATCCCGAACCTTCGCGGATGAGCTATTCCTTGACCATCAATCATAACCACATCCGGGACGATTTTAATTTTCTCCCACGCCTTTATCAAAGCTGGCGACTCACGGAAAGATAAAAGCCCGGGTATGTACGGAAAGTTAACCTCCGTTACAACAAGCGAACGATCAACCTCTTCAAGTTCCGGAAACTTCAAAACGAGGACACCAGCATAAACAACATTTGAACCTTTATCAAAAGATATATCCGCCCCGGCTATATAACGAATTTCGCCGACAAGTTTTTCCACCTTGACGAGGTTCCTGAGCTGGTTTTGAATCTTTATCGCTTCATCAGGTGAAACATCCCAAGAATGTAAAGTTCTGTAAAAGGCCATCGTTGAATTGAAATTTATCCTGCGCTTTTTTATTTTACTTTGTGCTCTTTCAAAATTTAATTTCACGATGAGATGTCCAAAACACCTATTTTAATTTTGCTAATTTTCCTCCTAAGTTGCAAGTCCGAAAAAAAACCAGACCAACAACAAAAGCAAATTGAAAAACAAGTTCAAGTTCCAAACTTTAACGCTGATTCGGCATTTTGGTTTCTTGAAAAGCAGGTCTCATTTGGACCTCGCGTCCCAAACTCAAAATCACATGAAGAGTGCAAAAATTTTCTTTATTCTGAAATTTCAAAATATGCAGATGCGGTCAAACTTCAGGAATTTACACATTCATACCTTGGCAAAAGTTTTAAACTCACAAATATAATCGCCTCGTTCAATTTAAACTCCGGTTTTAGAGTTCTCCTCTGCGCACATTGGGATTCAAGACCGTACGCTGATGAAGAAAAAGAGGCGTCAAAGAGAATTCAACCTGTTCCGGGGGCAAACGATGGAGCAAGTGGTGTTGCGGTTCTACTTGAGATCGCAAGGATTTTAAAAAATAACCCACCACCAATAGGGGTTGACATCATCTTCTTTGACGGTGAAGACCTCGGAATATCCGGTGACCTTGAAAACTTTTGCATCGGCTCAAAATACTTCGCAAAGAATAAACAAGCGAACTATTTACCGCAATTTGGAATTCTGCTTGATATGGTCGCTGATAAGGACTTACAAATTTTCAAAGAGGAGAACTCAATGAAGTACGCACCTGATGTTGTAAATTATGTCTGGTCAATTGCGCGCGAACTTGGGATAAGTGAATTCAAAGATCAAATCAAACACAATGTTTACGATGACCATATCCCTTTAAACGAGGTTGGGATCAGAACGATTGATATAATTGATTTTGACTATCCGTATTGGCACACAGTTGAGGACACGCCCGACAAGTGTTCACCACAGAGTTTGGAAAAAGTTGGAAGAGTTCTCTTAAATTTAATTTACAGATATAAACCCGGAATTGCGGAAAAATAAAACAAAAAGTTCAAAAGCGATGAGCGAAGAATTAAAAATGAAAAAAGCGGAATGGGAAGATAAATTTTTGCATTCGGGTAAATTCAAAGAAAGGAAAAGTTCATTCCAAACAGATTCCGGCATTGAAATAGACAGGTTTTATCTCCCCGATGAAAATTTTGACTACATTGAAAAGCTTGGCTTCCCCGGTGAATATCCATTTACGAGAGGCGTATATCCAACGATGTATCGCGGACGACTTTGGACGATGAGACAATACGCCGGGTTCGGGACAGCGGAAGAGACAAATAAAAGATTCAAATACTTGCTTGAACACGGTCAAATGGGATTATCTGTTGCATTTGACCTGCCAACTCAAATGGGCTATGATTCTGACCATCCAATGGCTGACGGGGAGGTTGGAAGAGTTGGTGTTGCGATCGACTCGCTTCAAGACATGGAAATTCTCTTTGATGGGATAAACCTTGAAAAAATAACCACATCAATGACAATAAACGCAACCGCTGCAATTTTACTTGCTATGTATGTGGCGGTTGCGAAGAAACAAGGAGCAGACCTTAAAAAAATCTCCGGGACGATTCAAAACGACATCCTGAAAGAGTATATAGCCAGAGGAACCTACATTTATCCACCTAAAGAATCAATGAAACTCATAGTTGATATATTTCAATGGTGCAATGAAAATCTTCCGAAATGGAATGCCATTTCAATCAGCGGTTACCACATTCGCGAGGCAGGGGCTAATGCAGTTCAAGAGCTTGCTTTTACATTTGCAAATGCGATTGAATATGTGCGCTCGGCTATAAAAGCTGGACTTGATGTCAATAAATTCGGGCAACAGCTTTCTTTTTTCTTCAACGCGCATAACAATTTCTTTGAAGAGATTGCCAAGTTCAGAGCAGCTCGTAGGATTTGGGCGAAGATAATGAAGGAAAGATTTGGTGTGACAAATGAAGAAGCGTTAAAACTTAGATTTCACGCCCAAACGGGTGGTTCAACTCTAACGGCTCAACAAATTGAAAACAATATCGTCAGGGTTACAATACAAGCGCTTGCTGCTGTACTTGGTGGTTGCCAATCACTTCACACTAACGCAAAAGATGAAGCGCTCGCTTTACCAACTGAAGAATCCGCAACAACAGCTCTACGCACACAGCAAATAATCGCCTATGAAAGTGGCGTAACAGATACAATTGACCCGCTTGCGGGAAGTTATTTCGTTGAATATCTAACGGATGAAATTGAAAAAAGGGTCTGGGAATATATTGATAAAATTGAAGCAATGGGTGGCGCAATAAAGGCAATTGAATCAGGGTTCATCCAAAACGAAATCGCAAAAAGCGCATATGAATACCAGATGAAAATTGAGAGAAAAGAAAAAATCATCGTCGGGGTAAATGAATTTAAAACGGATGAAAAACAAAAAATTGAAATTTTCAAACTAAACGATGAAGCGATAAAAAAACAAATTGAACGCCTGAAAAAACTTCGGAGCGAAAGGGATAACGATAAAGTCAAAAACTCCCTTAAAAAACTTCGGGAATGTGCCTTGCTCGGTGAAAACCTTATGCCAGCTATAATTGAATGCGTTGAAGCATACGCAACGATAGGCGAAATCTCAGATACCTTGAGGGAAATTTGGGGCGAATTTAAAGAAAGATGAAAAACTATGAAAATAAGCAAACAAAAATACTCCCTGCTACAACTCCTCAAAAATAAAAAATACCGCTACAAAACGGGGCTTTTCATCCTTGAAGGCGAGAAAATTATAAAAGACGCAGTAAAGTTCGGAGCCGATTTTCTATTCGTGGCGTATTCCCCAAAATTTATAAAATCTCAACAGGAACAAGAATTTTTAAACCATCTCAAGAATAAAAAAATTGAAATTTACGAGATTGACGATGCGGACATTGAGAAGGTGTCGGAGCTTGAAACATCACAAGGAATAATAGCGGTTGCTAAAATGTTTGAATTTTCAAAAAACGACATAATAAACAAACTCCAAAAATTAAAAAAGGCGACCGTCATAGCGCTTGATAGAATATCAGACCCTGGAAATCTTGGGACAATCTTTAGGATTTGTGATTGGTTCAAAGTTGATGCAATTTTAATTTCAGAGATGAGCGTGGACATATTCAACCCGAAGACATTGCGGGCGAGCTCTGGCTCCATCTTCAATGTTCATTTTCTCAAGGATATCGCTTTGAAGGATGAACTTACGAAATTAAAGTCATTTGGATTTAAAATTTTTTCAACAGCGCCGACAGGGAAAATTGACTACCACAAAGTTTTAACCGAGGATAAAATCGTTTTAATCTTTGGGAGTGAAGCTCACGGCGTTGACCCAGAACTTGTAAGAATTTCCGATGGGACGATAAAAATAAAAAAATTTGGACAAGCAGAATCACTAAATGTCGCTATATCAGCTGGAATAATCCTATCCGAAAGAGCTTATTCTATTTACGAGCGATGACAAAAACTCCAGGATAGATAATATGCATCTCCGGTGTGACATCAACTATTTCATACCCAATCCCCTCAAGAATTCCCGTCAACTCGCCAACATCAATATAATGCAAACCGGATTTGACATTCTTTCCGTAGACACCGAATTTCAACTTCAAACTTTCTTCAAACTTCGTCCACTTAAAACTCAGGGATTCGGATTTCAAGGTGTCTTTTATAAATACAATCCCTCCTCTTTCAAGCGAGGTGTAAATTGTTTTCAAAAGCGATTTTTTTTCATCAACGGGCAAAAAAAGAAGGACATCAATTAAAAGGACAAGCTTGAAGCTATCAAATTTAATCTCGGAAGGGTCGCTTGTGAATTTCACCCCCACCAATGGAGTTGTTTTGTTTGCCTCTTCAATTCTAACCTTTGAAATATCAAACCCAACGACATTCAACTTCGGATTTTTCAACCTTAAATAATTTGCAAAGATTCCATATCCACAGCCCCAATCAAGGACATTCCCCTCGGCTGGGATGAAACTATCAAGATGTTTTTTTATTTGATCAAAGTTGAAAATTATGCGCGCATAAATTTTCAATTTTTCCGCCGGGGACGAATCTTTGTAAAGTTTTAGAAGTTGTCTTTTTTCATCTGAAATTTTCATATCGCCTTGACTTCCAGGATTTCGCTTTCGTCGCTATATTCTGTCTTTTCACCGCTGTATTTTTCGCTTCAACGTTTAAAATCCCAGCGGTTATCGCAAGCGCAACTTCAAATTTCGGCTCCCCGTCAGTTGAGATGTAAAACGACTTTCCCAACTCCGACGGCTTGAAATAATTCTGGATGAAATGCGTGTCATACTTTCCATTTCTGAAGTTTTCATTGTTCATAACCCAAAGACAAAAAGGAATTGTCGTTTTAACACCGTTAATTTTGTACTCCATCAAAGCGCTTTTCATTCTATCTATTGCCTCAATCCTATTTCTTCCCCAAACTATAAGTTTTGAAATCATCGGGTCATAATGGATCGTTATCTCGTTTCCAGCAACTACACCCGCATCAACCCTAACCCAAGGACCCGATGGTTCTTTCATGCTTGTTATCCTCCCAGTTGAGGGAAGAAAATTATTAAGCGGATCTTCAGCATAAATCCTACATTCAATTGAATGACCTCTCGGTTTTATATCGCCCTGCGAAAAGCCCAATTTTTCACCGAAAGCGATCTTTATCTGTTCAGCGACTATATCAATCCCGGTGACCATCTCAGTTACAGGATGCTCAACCTGAAGTCGTGTGTTCATCTCAAGAAAGTAAAAGTTTCTATCTTTATCAACGATGAATTCAATTGTCCCAGCATTTTCATACCGTACCGCTCTTGCAATTTCAATAGCTGACTCAAAAAGTTTACTCCGTAACTCCGGAGTCACAATTGGCGATGGCGTTTCCTCAATGACTTTTTGATGTCTTCTTTGGATTGAGCATTCCCTTTCGCCGAGAGCAACGACATTGCCAAATTTATCTGCGATTATTTGAACTTCAATGTGATGCGGTTCCTCAACATATTTCTCAATGTAAATTCTATCGTCACCGAAAGCAAATCTCGCTTCATTTTTTGCACCTCTTATCGCTGATTCAAGCTCATCTTCATTATTGACGATTCTCATACCCTTTCCTCCACCTCCGGCTGCTGCTTTGATCAAGATTGGGAAGCCGAGACCTTTGGCGATTTTCACAGCTTCATCAACATCTGAAATAGGTTGTTTTGAACCGGGGACAATTGGGACACCGACGCTTTGAGCTATTTCACGAGCTTCAAGTTTATCCCCCATCTTCTTTATTGCATCTGGACTCGGACCGACAAATACCAAACCGTTATCAATAACAAGTTGAGCAAACTTTTCATTCTCCGACAGAAAACCATACCCAGGGTGAATTCCATCCACTTTAAAATGCTTTGCAACCTCAATTATTTTTTCCATATTCAAATATGTCTCTGCTGGATTTGCCTCACCGATACATTCAGAATAATCAGCCATAGCGACGAACGGCTTATCCCTGTCAACTTTTGAATAAATAGCAACGGTTTCTATTCCAAGCATTCTACAAGTTCGGATTATCCTAAGGGCAATTTCTCCACGGTTGGCGATTAAAATTCTCATCTTCGCCCCAAATTTTGTTTTTAATCAACATTTAACTCAACGATCGTAACACCATCTCCACCTTCCTCCCAACTTCCAGGTCTAAACGACTTAACATTTGGATGTCTCTTCAAAAATTCCGTTATTTCCTTCTTCAATTTTCCCGTTCCTTTCCCGTGAATTATTTGAACTTGCTTCAAGCGATGCAAAAAACTCGTATCAATGAACTTGTCAACCGCAGCTATCGCTTCATCACTTCTCATACCACGAACATCAATTTTAGTTGATACGGATGCAAATAAATCAGTTGCAAGGGATAACTTCTTCGCTTCCTTTTGGCTTACTTTTTCAACCTCATCCGCTTTCAAAACCATTTTGACCGAACCGAAAGCAACGACAAGGTTTGTCCCTTCAACCTGCAAAACCTCGCCAACTTGCGTTCCATCTTTCATCTTTACAAAATCCCCAGGTTTAAACTCATCCGAAACGATGCCTTCATCCGTTTCAATTTGCTTTGCGATCTCTTGAAACTGTCTTTCTATCTGCTCAGCCACAGCGTGTGCCTTCTTTATGCTTTCCTTTGATGCGCTTGTTTCTTTGACTTTCCTTATCGCTTCTTCAATTCTCGCCCTCGCACTTTCCACAACTTCTCTAAGCTCAGCTATCGCCTCACGCTTCGCCCTTTTGCGCTCTCTTTCAACCTCAATGAGCTTTTGCTTATACTCAGCCAACATCTTATTTAAACTTTCCTCTTTAAGCGTCAATTCCGCAACCTTCTTTCTGTATTCAACCTCAAGCGCTTCAAGATTTGATAAAATCTCTTCAATCCTAACTTGCGATTCATCAAGTTTCCTCCTCGCATCTGCTATGATATCCTCATCAAGTCCAAGCCGTTTAGCGATTTCAAACGCATAGCTACTTCCTGGAACACCGATTCTCAATCTATAAGTTGGCGCAAGCGTCTGATGATCAAACTCCATAGCGCCACATTCAATCTCTGGATTACCGTAAGCATAAAATTTCAATGTGCTGTTATGAGTTGTCACGATCACAAAAGAACCTTTTTTCTTCAACTTTTCAATTATCGCTATTCCCAACGCCCCACCCTCTGCCGGGTCAGTCCCCGAACCAAGTTCATCAAGTAAGACAAGTGTTCTTGAGTCCGCTTCTGAAATTATGCGCTTTAAATTCTTCACATGCGAACCAAACGAGGAAAGGTCCCTTTCAACCGATTGCTCATCACCTATGTCTATATAAACTTTTTTAAAAATCCTCACTCTGCTTTTTTCTTTTGCTGGAATTGGAATCCCCGCCTGTGCCATAAGCGTCAACAAACCCACCGTTTTTAAAACAACCGTCTTACCACCTGAATTCGGTCCAGATATGACAAGAACAGAAGAACCATTTCCAAGTTTAAAATCAAGCGGAACAGTTTTCCCTTTGCCATGTCTTAACAACAAAATCGGGTGATAAGCACCTTCAAAAATCATCTGCCCTTTTTCCGCAACCTCAGGCACCTGACCATCTATTTGAAGGACAAACTTCGCCTTGGCATAAATGAAATCAAACTTTGAAAGTATAGTGACATTCGTTTGTAGATAACTTAAATTCTCCCTCACTTTGTCGGTTAACCCCTTGAGGATTCTTTCAATCTCCTTTTGCTCTTGAAACTGCAATTGCAATATCTCATTGTTAAGCTCAACTATCTCAGCTGGCTCAATGAAAACCGTTAAGCCAGTTGAAGAAGTCCCATGAACGACGCCAGCAACATGTTTTTTATGTTCAACCTTTACAGGTATCACAAGTCGTCCATCTCTTTGCGGTATTATATCATCCTGGGTGTAATCCTTTTCCGAAATCTGCTTTAAAATTGCATACAATCTCCTTCTAACATAATCCTGTTTCCTCAAAATCTCCTCCCGAATCTGCCTTAATTCCGGGCTTGCGCTGTCCCTTACATTTCCATTCTCGTCAATGACTTCATCAATCGTATATTCAAGAACCCTGTTCACAAAGATATTTTTCGCAAGCTCCCACAGATTTGGATATTTCTGACTTCGTTTACTTAGATAATCCCTTATCAATCTTGAAACAGAAAGAACCGACTTTATATCAAGGAAATCTTGAGGGGAAAGAAAACTCTCTTCAATTTCACATCTGCGCAAGGCAACCCGAATATCCTTTATCCCATCTATCGGAAAAGGGTCATCATATGCGAGTATATCTTTCATCTCAATCGTCAAATTAAGCTCTCGCTCAATTATGCTCTTATTCGTCAAAGGTGAGAGTTTCTCAACTTGTTCAACCCCGAGCTGTGATGTGGCAAATGGCAGAATGTATTCCTTTACTTTATCAAATTCAAGTTTTTTTAGCGTCTCTTTATCCACCTTTTATTGACTCAATTGTTTTTTGGATTCGCTCCTTAAACTTAATTTTTGAGCCGAAATTTTTCTCAATGAAGTCATAAATTGAAACTGTCGCCTTGACAACCGGCTTATAAAACTTTGACGAGTTTCTGATTTCCTCGGACGGAAAATTCAACGAACCAAGAAAAATCAACAAAACACCAATTATCAACAAGCCCTCAATCAGTCCGATAAAAGCACCAAGTATATTATCCGTAATTTCAACGAAAACGGAAACATTCTTCAAAAATCTCGCAATCAAAGTCGCAACCAATATACAGGCGACAAATATCAAAAACATCGCAAAATAAGGTGCTATTTCATCTGAAACGCCGAAATCTTTAAGAAATTGAGCGACTTTAAAATTATATCTAACGCCCAACCATATCCCAGCGACAACTCCTGCAAGCCCGAGCACCCTACTTAAAAATCCTTTTCTGAAACCGCGATACACAAAAATTGCTATTATTCCAAGTATAACATAATCAAGCCAATTCATTTACAAGCCGAGTTTTTCTTTGACTATCTTTTGAACGAGCGAGCCATCCGCTTTCCCTTTCAATTCCCTCATAACTAATCCCATCACCTTACCGAAGTCCTTTTGACCCACAGCGCCAGTTTCTTGTATTATCTTTTCAACGAATCCTCTTATTTCTTCCTCAGACATCTGCTTTGGAAGATATTCGTTCAAAATTTCAAGTTCTCTCTTTTCTTTCTCAGCAAGGTCAATTCTTCCGCCTTTCTCAAAAAGTTCAATCGCTTCTTTGCGCTTCTTTATCTCAGATTTTATAACTTGAATTTCATCTTCTTCTGTTAACTCCTTTCCTTCACCTTTCCTCTCAATCTCCCTGCGCCTAAGCATCGTCTGAAGCATTCTTACAACTTCAAGCCGAATTTTATCCCCCGACTTCATCGCATTTTTTAAGTCCTCGCTTAACTTTTCCCTCAATCCCATTTTAAAATTCCGTTTTTGTTTTAAAATAAAAAAGGCAGGCTCACATAACGAACCTGCCTCATAAAATTTCAAAACAAATTATTGAAAAACCTGCGCATAAATGCATTACAACTTTTGCAAAGTTGAATAATTAATTCTCAAAGCGTCCGCCTTCCTGAGGCGCTGTTGAATATCAATGACGATTCCCATCCTTGACTCGCGGTCAATCCTAAGCGAAACGATAACATTTGGATTCTCCTGCCTCTTCCTATACATGATGTCAACGATGTCATCAAGTTGAACGATATTATCGTCAACCTGGATTCTACCGTCCCTACCAACCCAAATATAAGAGACAAGACGCTTGTTTTCAATCTTCTCAATAGCTTTTGCTTCAGGCAAAATGTATCTTACTTTGACATCGTAAACTTTTATTGTCGTTGTCACCATAAAAAACAAAATTAGCTGAAAAATCACATCTGGCAAGGATGCGGTTGGAACTCTCGGTTTCATCTGCCCGAACTTTTTCTGAAATTTCATCTCTTTCTCCTCACAATTTTTTATTTAACTTCCTCCGGCTCAGCAATTGAAATACGAATTGGGATTGCCTTCTTCACTTCCTCCTGCTGATCGCGGTTGAGGTCTTTGAAAGATTTCCCATATGTTCTCAAAGAGTACTCTTCACGCAAATCATTGTAAGCAAGTTTCAATTCATCAAGGACTTCAATATATCGGCTGTAATTCGTCTCCCTGTCGGTTTTTATTGAGACGATAAGTTTCGGATTTTGCTTGATTTTATTCTTTATCGTCTCCCTTATCTGTGGAATTGTAATTAGATCACCATCAAGAAGAACCTCACCAGCAGCATTTACAAGGAGCTTCGCGATGTCACTTTGTTTAACTTTGACCTGTTCAGTTGTTTCAGCAGCAGGAGGAAGCACAAGCCCTATCCCAGTATCAACATCAAATGTTGTCGCAACCAAGAAAAAAATCATTAACTCAAACGCTATGTCCGCCATTGAAGCGGATGGAATCTCCGCCTCTACTCTTTGTCTTCTTTTAAGCATAAGTTATTTAAAAACTTTTATTTTGATGGATTCTTTACCTCACTTGCGGTAACCTTCTTTCCCGCTTGCATAGCTGCAAGAGCATCAATAAGCTCAATTGAACTTTCTTCCATATCAACCACAATCCTATCAACCTTAGCGACGAAATAGTTATAAAATGTTTGCAAAATCATAGCTACGACAAGACCGAAAAGCGTTGTCAAAAGTGCTATTGAAATACCACCAGCAACTATTTCTGGGGAGATGTTTTTCGCTTCTTTAATTGAGTCAAAAGCGACGATCATTCCTTGAACTGTTCCAGTGAATCCAAGCAAAGGCGCAAGCGATATGAAAAGCGAAAGCCAGACAAGTCCTCTCTCAAGGAAAGCCATCTCAACGCCACCGTAAGCGATGATCGCTTTTTCTGCTGCTTCAATTCCCTCATTTGCCCTTAAAAGTCCCGCTTGGAAAATGCTCGCAACAGGTCCTGGGGTTTTCTGACAAACTTCAAGCGCCTTCTCAACGCCACCCTCATCCAATGCCTTCTTAACCTCATTTAAAAATTTCCTCGTGTTAATGCTTGCCTTGGAAAGCGAAATCCACTTCGCTATGCTTAAACCCAACCCGATGATCAAAATCGCAAGGATTGGATGCATGAAGAAACCACCCTCAATATACTTCTGAACAAGAATATTCGCTATCTCCTCAACGAAACTACCTTTCTGCGGTGTCGCCTGAATCAAAAATGCTAATACGACTTGAAGTGACATGCTTTAACCTCCAAATTTTTAGTTTTTATTTTTGATTTTTCATTAACTAAAATTCAAACGCTTGGTTCAATAATAATAAATAAATTTCTCAAAATCAAGATTTAATCCCTCCATTGAACCTTTTCAATATTTTTCCCATCAGACCTAAAGACACCAGCGCCTTCCTCATCCGTCCTGTGAATCCTACTCCCAATCAAATTATACCGCCTCAAAACTATATCCGAAGGATGATTATACTTATTATACTTCCCAACCGAAATCACAGCCCAAGTCGGTTTAACCTTCAAGACAAATCCGGGTGAACTGCTCGTCTCACTTCCATGATGTCCGACTTTCACCCAATCGCTCTTCAAAAATGTATCATAAATTTTCATCATTGAATCCTCCGCCTCTTTCTCAGCATCTCCCATGAAAAGAAATGAATTATCACCGTATTGAATTTTTATCACAACCGAGGAATTATTCACTTTATGCCCAGCTCCATATCTATCCTCATCGCTATCACCCTTAACAAATGGTTCTGTTGGATGAAGGATATAAATCCTTGCGTCTTTTGACAGCTCAATTTTATTCCCAGCCCTTACGACTATATGCCTTATGCCTTTGCGATTTATTACATCAAGATATCTCCTGTAGATCTCCGAACCATAATTCAACCCGTTGTCTATCACCGCACCGACTTCAAAATTTTCAAGTATATACGGAATTCCACCGATGTGATCATTGTGTGGGTGCGTCACTAAAACCGCGTCAATTTTATTTACACCTTTCTTCCTCAAGAATGGCTCAATCACCCTTTGACCCGGGTCAAAATTAAATGTTTTATTTCCGCCGTCAATTAAAATATTTTTCCCATCTGGGAATTGCACAAATATAGCGTCACCTTGCCCGACATCAAGAACTGTGACTTCAAAACTTTTAAAACTTTTTCGCTCAAAAAATACCCCGTCAGAGAAAAAATAAACATAAATGTTCGCAACAATCAAAACGGCGAAAGCAATTCTTTTCATCATGCCTTTAGATTTTATTTTCAAAACCAAAAACAAAGATAAATAAACCAAAGCAATTGAAAAAAGTACATCGCTTCTTGCCTCAATATAAGCGAAAGGAATTTCAGCGAAAAATTTAGCCAACGACAATGTCAAATTTAAAACAAACCAAGTCGCATTTGCGAAGACATCGCCAACAAAACCAGATATCGGATAAGATATGAGCATCGCAAATCCGAGCGGTACAGCAATCCCAACGAGAGGAACGATGAAAACATTTGCAATGACTGAGATAAATGAAATTTTGTTGAAATATGAAACCGTGAACGGTAAAGTCAAAATCTGTGCGCTCAAAGATACGAAAAACAAACTTAAAACTTTTTGAAGCAATGTATAACTTGACATCAAAGGCAAATTTGAAACGAACTTAAAAATCCTCGGATAAAAATAAACAATTGAAGCGACAGCGGAAAAAGAAAGTTGAAATCCCGGGTGAAAAATTTGCTTTGAATCAAAAAGCAAAATTAAAATGGCAGAAAATCCGAGCAAATTGAAAATATCCGCCCTTCTTTCAATTCCAATCCCGATCAAAAAAATTGACGCCATTATAACAGCCCTAACGACGGATGGAGGCAACCCGACAACAAAAGCATAAATGATAAGCCCAAATATGGTTAGAAAAACCCTTAACAACAACCCAACCCTCAAGAAACTCGTCAGAGCGAAAAACATTGAAGAAATTATCCCAGCGTGAAGACCTGAAACAGCAAGTATGTGATATGTTCCCGTGTCAATGAAATACTGGCGAACTTCCTTAGGCATCTCACCTTTATAACCGAGGATAAGACCCTTCAAAAATGATGCCTCAACTGATGGCATAACCTTGTCAATCAAATTAAAAACCCTCAAGCGAATTTTAAAAGCAACGCTTTTTAAAAATTCAATCGGTTGGGACAAACTTGGTTTAAATTTTTCAACCACCTTAACATGGCTTAAAATGTATGATAAAAACACAGCGTCAATGTCGTGTATCTTAAGATATCTGCCGAAGTCAAATTCCTCCGGATTGCGCGATCCTATTGGTTTTTTCAAAACTCCAATTACCTCAACCTTATCCCCATAGTCAACACTCGGAAAAACATCAAACGGTGATTTACCTCTTCTGACCGAAACAAAAACATCAGCTGAAACATCTATCTCCCTATCCTGGACAAAAATTTTATCAGAGCGAATTATAAAATTCGTTCTATTATTTTTCACCTCTGGAAGTGAAATCACATATCCTTGGATTTTAACCACTGCCGTGTCATTTGCGTAATTGACGACGAGGTTTTTTGGTTCAAGTTTATTATCCGCCACATACTTCAAAGCACCCGAAAGAAAAACAAGGAAAAAGATCGGTATAGACCTCAACTCATTTTTTCTGCTAAAAACGATATAGAGAAGGAAGGCAAAAGCGAATGAGAAGAGCAAAACTTTCAGTTCAAGCTTAAAGAAATGTTCAATTAAAATCCCCAGCACGAGCGCAACTGCAAATTTAAACGCTGGTCTATTTCTCACACTGTGATTGAAATCCCTATGTTAAAAATTTTATCCGATGGCTTTGCGAGCGTCAATTTCCCGGTCGGTTTACCGTTCTCCCCAATCTCAGGGATAAATCTCGGTTTGTTATCATAGTTCAATGTGAAGTTAAAACTAACAGCTAAGCGATTAGTGACCCTTAAATTAAGATATGTCTGCGAATTCACCCTGTAATTGTTAAGCTCTTGAAAATCAACAAAGCAGTTTGCATTATTCCCAATCTTCAAGTTTTTGTTTATGACTATCTCAAACTCCGGCTTAAACAGGGCAAAAAATATCTCGTCGTCAAGAGTTCCTTTAACGACAAGATTATCCTTTGAATAATCAATCCCGAGCCCGAATTTAAGTCGCAGTGTGTCCACCTCGGGGAAAAAACTATAACCGGCGCCGAGTTGGAAATTTCGCCTTGACCAATACCCCTTGAACTTGTTCCCTGTCAATCCAGTTGAAATAAAAAGATAGCTTCTTTTCCTATCGGAAGTAAACCAGTCAATTCGCGTTGATATTGCCCAGTTATTCGTGGTTTCAATCCTTGGTCCAGAACCATAACGCGATGTCCCATAAGCGAGGTTCAGACGAATATAATGAATGAACCTTTCAAATTGTTTCTTGACATCTGAGTCAAAGGTTAAAATTCTCGTGTCGGAATTGCCAGATGTCAATGTAAATCCAAAAGTTCCCTGAAATTGAAGCGGGGTTGATTTCATCTTTGTATCCCCGGAGCCATCGTCCATTGAAAAGGTGCGCAAATAAAAAAGAAATAAAAAAATCGCAAATTTACATTTCATCCTCTGCCTCCTAAAATTAATTTTGACCCAAAATTTCCTCCAATTCCTTTCTATCAATTACCTCCTTCTCAAGAAGACGATTCGCCAATTTATCAAGCTTGTCTCTATGTTCAGTCAATACCTGAATTGCCTTTTTATAACTCTCATCAATGATCTTTTTAACCTCCTCATCAATTAATCTTGCTGTTTCCTCGCTGTATGGTTTAGAAAAAGGTCCCTTGTTCAAAAAGTCCATTTCTTCAATTTCAGCAAGGGACACATGACCGAGTTTTTCACTCATTCCATATGTTGTAACCATAAGACGCGCTATCTCAGTGGCTTTCTTCAGGTCATCATGCGCGCCCGTTGATATTTGCCCGAAAACAATTTCCTCAGCAGCTCTTCCTCCCAAAATTCCAGCGATTTTACCGTAAAGCTCCTCCTTCGTCAATAGATACCTTTCCTCCGTTGGGGTTCTGAGCGTATAACCAAGTGCTCCGATGCTTCGTGGAATGATTGAAACCTTTTGAACCACATCAGCCCCGGGTATGTAGTACCCGACAATTGCATGTCCAGATTCGTGATAAGCAACGATTCTTTTTTCTCTCTCGCTTATCACTTTGCTTCTTTTCTCAAGCCCAGCTATCACTCTTTCAATCGCCTCTTGAAAGTCAGACATTTCAACTTTGTCCTTACCTTTCCTCGCAGCTAAAAGAGCAGCCTCATTACAAACATTAGCAATTTCAGCCCCAGCGAAACCAGGTGTTTGTGCAGCAAGTGTTTCAAAATCAACATCATCAGCAAGTTTCAAATTCCTTGCGTGTACTTTAAAAATTGCGACTCTTCCTTTAAGGTCAGGTCTGCTTAAAACTATCTGCCTGTCAAATCTCCCCGGTCTCAAAAGAGCCGGGTCAAGGACATCGGGTCTATTTGTAGCAGCCATTATGATAACCCCGATGCTCGAGTCAAAACCATCCATTTCAACGAGCAATTGATTTAATGTGTTCTCCCTCTCGTCAACGCCTCCGTAGACAACACCTCTTGCCCTTGCTTTTCCTATTGCGTCAATTTCATCAATGAAAATTATGCAAGGAGCTTTTTCCTTCGCCTGAGCGAATAGGTCGCGAACCCTTGCAGCTCCAACACCAACGAACATCTCTACAAAATCAGAACCACTGAGATAGAAAAATGGAACACCAGCTTCACCTGCTATCGCCCTTGCCAAAAGTGTTTTCCCAGTCCCAGGCGGACCAACAAGAAGAACACCTTTTGGGATTTTTGCCCCAAGACGCTGATATTTCTTCGGATTCTTCAAAAAATCAACAATCTCCTTCACCTCTTCAATTACCTCATCAAGCCCTGCGACATCGTTAAAAGTAACTTTATTTTTCTCATCCGCTGCGTAAATTCGTGCCTTGCTTTTTCCAAATGTCATGACATTTTGCGTTGGCGAAAATCTCCTTATCAAAATCGCCCACAAAATCACAAAAAAAGCTATCGGTAAAATCCAATTCAAAAGCAAATCCCTACCCCAATTGCTTTCAACAACCCCGCGATAATCAATGCCTTTTTCTTGAAGTTCCTTTATCAAATTCTCATCAGGCAACTTAACAACTTCAACCACCTTTGGAATTTTTTCTCTATCAACGATATCCTTTTTAAATGTGACAATTATCTTTTCGCTACCGATTTGAACCGCTTCAACATCACCCTTTGAAATTCTATCCTTGAACTCCTTATACGAAATTTCCTTCAACGGTGGGTGAAAAATAAAATACTGAAGCAAAATCAAAATTATCACAGCGATTATGTAATACGCTATTGAAAATTGCGTTTGTTTTTTCATGGCTTTGAATCCGTTAGTTTTTTCATCTGGCGAATTCTTATCCTGCTTATCACATAAAGCGCAAAAATAATTGAAAAGATCAAAACCCAACCGTAAATCTGATACCTTTTCAAATCACCGACAAACCTCTCAGCTGCGTGTCCAAAATAAAATCCAGCATAACCAAAGCTCAAAGCCCAAATCCCAGCTGCGATCAAATTCAAAACCGTGAACTTAACCACACTCATGCCACTTAACCCAACCATCATCACAAGTGGAGTTCTTATCCCATAAAGATACCTTGCCAAAAGCACAACGGCACTACCGTATTTCTCAACATAATGCTTCGCTATCGTCTGATATTTGTCAAATTTTTTGAACTTTTTCAAGATAAAATTGCTATTTCGTCGCATTAAGTGAAAAATTATCTGATCCGCAAGCGTTGACCCTATAAACGCAGAAATCATTGAAAGCTCAAGGTCAAGCAAACCCTGATAAGCCATAAATCCAGCTATCAAAAGCACTGACTCACCTTCAAAAAGCGTTATCAAAAAGATGATGATATACCCATATTTTTGAATTAACTCCTCCATCTTTTTCTTAACGCTTTTCTTACCTGTTCTTCATCCATGCCGAGGTAATGCCCTATTTCGTGAAGGACAACCTCGCGTATTTTCTCGCGGAGTTCTTTTTCCGTTTTACAAATTCTTTCAATGTTCGCCTTAAAAATCAAAATCCTATCCGGTGTCACTGGATACATCCCGTAGCTTGTTCCTCTTTTTGAAAGTGGAACCCCGGAATAAAGCCCGAGCAATTCAAATTTCCCCGCACCAGTTCTTTTTAAGTCATCTTCGCTTGGATAATCCTGAACGATGAAAACCACATTATCAATCCGACTTTTTATTTCTTCTGGCAAACTTTCAATCGTCTCTTCAATCACCTTTTCAAACTCTTCATTTGTCATAATAAGTCAATTTCCCTTCACATATAATTTTCGCGCTACCTTCAAGATAGACAAATCCCCGCTCCCTTTTATTCCAGTAATTCACAAGCAGGATTTCACCGCCCGTTGTCTTGACTTTAACCGGGGGCTTCAATCCTTTCACTTCTACGGATGCGATAACACTTGCAACTGAACCAGTTCCGCAAGCGAGGGTCTCACCTTCAACGCCTCTTTCATAAGTTCTCATCCTTATAGCGTCCTTATCAATTATTGACACAAAGTTCACATTCGTTCCATTTTCAAAATACGGATGAAACCTCAATCTTTTCCCAAGTTGATTGACATTAATCTGCTCAATATCTTCAATGCCGTTATCATCGGTAAATAAAACAAGATGAGGCGCACCGGTATCAACAAAGTGTGATTTATAAATCTTTTTTCCAAGCTTTAGCTGTAAATTAAACTTCTTAAATTTTGGCATAGGAAGCCAAAGTCGGACATTTTCGTGATCAAGAATCTCGGCTTTATAAATTTTCCCGTTTGCTTCAAATTTCATCCTTTTATCAACGAGCCCAAGTTGATATGTAAGTTTTGCGATACATCTTCCACCATTTCCACACATTCCGCCAAAGCTACCATCGGAATTGAAATAAACCATCTTAAAATCGGCAAGTTCGCTCTTCTCTATTAAAATTATCCCATCAGCTCCGACACCGAAATGTCTATCGCACACATAACGAGCCAAATTCACCGGGTCTTTTATTTTGCTAGAACGATTGTCAAACATGATGAAATCATTTCCAGCGCCAGTCATTTTGAAAAATTTGAGTTGCATTTGAGTTTGAAGTTTAAATTGCCTTTGAGAATTACATCTGAATTTAAGAAATTTGGCAAAAATTTTGCAATTTTGAACTTTATTGAAAAAAGAGTTATATTTTTTAAGCAAAAATGTTGTTCTTCGGGCACGTGGCGGAACCTGGTAGACGCGCTGGACTTAGGATCCAGTGGGATTAAACCCGTGGGGGTTCAAATCCCCCCGTGCCCACTGATAAAAATAAAAACAAAAGATGACTTTCCTGTGGAGGTAAATATCAATAAGATAAGCCAAACAGAACAAGAAGCCGAGATAAAACTTGATTGGTCAGACCTGGCACCTTACTTTGAAGAGGCGTATAAAAAATTCCAAGCCGAAGCGGAAATCAAGGGGTTCAGAAAAGGGAAAGCCCCACTTGAACTCATAAAGAGACAATTCGGCGAGCAAATTGAATACGATGCCCTTGATGATATAGTCAACAAGGTTTATATAAAGCTTGTTGAGGACAAAAAAATTGAACCGCTCGGAACGCCAGAACTCGTTGATGTTGACTATAAACGCGGTGAGTCACTTCAATTTAAGATAAAGTATGAAGTCATGCCAGATATTGAAATTTCAAATTATAAAAACCTTGAAATTGAAAAGTATGTCCACACCGTTAGCGAAGATGAAATTGACAAAGAAATAGAAAGATTGCTTTCCGCAAACGCTACATACGAAGAAACAGATGAAGTTAAAGGTGAACTTTTCAGAGTGACGATTGATTTACAAGGGGTGGATCAAAACAACCTGCCAGTGCTTGGAAGAAGAAGCGAAAATATCGTGATTGACCTTGATGATGAACACATCGTTGAAAATTTAAAGGAGCGACTTTTAAGAGCGCGGAAGGATGATGAATTTATAGTTGAATTGATGGTTGATAATAAGCCCGAGAAAGTAAGGGTCACCGTTAAAAAAGTTGAAAGGAAAATCCTTCCTGAATTAAACGATGAGTTTGTCTCAAAGATAACCAAGGGCAAAGTTAACAGTGTTTCCGAACTAAGGGATTACTTAAGGAACGAGCTTCAAAAATGGTGGGATGAGGTGAATCAGCTAAAATTTTACGATGCCATAATAACTGAACTTGTCAGGACGAACGACTTCACAGTGCCTGAGAGTTTGATTGAAGATTTCATTCAAAGCATGCTTGACGAGGAAAGGAGCAAATACCCAGATGGCAAGCTCCCCCCAAACTTTGACATTGACTTCTTCAGGCAGAAAAAAAGAGCGGATGCAGTTTTCAGTGCCAAGTGGTATGTCATAAAAAATAAAATTGCCCAAGCAGAAGGAATTGAGCTCACAGATGAAGATTATGAAAGGCTCGCTGAGGAAGATTCCGCAGAGGTTGGAATTGAAAAGGAAAAATTGATTCCGTTCTACAAACGTTCTGAACATATCCGAGAGAAATTGTTAACTCGGAAAGTTCTTGAATTTTTAAAGGACAAAGTTAAAGTCCTTGAAAAAATCGTCTGAGTGGATTTAAATCTATTGAAAAACAAAAATTGACCTTGGAAATATGAAAGGCACTTATAACCAGCTTGTTCCGATCGTCGTTGAGCAAACGAGCCGTGGTGAGAGGGCTTATGATATTTTTTCCCGACTGTTGAAGGAAAGAATTGTTTTCATTGGAACACCGATTGACGATACCGTCGCAAGCTTAGTTATAGCTCAACTCCTGTTTCTTGAATCCGAAGACCCGGATAAAGACATTTATCTTTACATTAACAGTCCCGGTGGTTCAATTTCAGCTGGTCTTGCGATTTATGACACGATGCAATATATAAAGCCCGATGTTGCTACTATTTGTATAGGTATGGCAGCGAGCATGGCTGCTGTGATCCTCGCAGGTGGGGCAAAGGGGAAAAGGACAGCACTCCCAAATTCAAGGATTATGATACATCAACCTTGGGGTGGAGTTCAAGGAACCGCAGCTGATATAAGAATCCAAGCCGAGGAAATTTTAAAGATGAAGAGAAAGATAAATGAAATTTTAGCAAAACATACAGGTAAACCCATTGAACAAATTGAAAGGGACACGGACAGGGATTATTATATGTCAGCTGAAGAAGCGAAAGAATACGGGATAATTGACCAGATACTTGTCCGAAGGGAAATCCCCTCAACAAAGAAGAGGTAAATTAATGTCGGAGCGACCAGATTTAAAATCAAAGCCAGTTTGTTCATTCTGTGGAAGAAGCGTTGACGAAGTCAGCAATATGATAGCAGGTCCAGATGTATATATTTGTGAGATATGCGTGAGCGAGTCGGTTGACATTTTAAGAAATAACATAGCAGCTTACTCAACTGCGAAAAGGCGCTCAAAAATTTCTCTGACACCTATGGCGATAAAGAAAGCGCTTGATGAATATGTCGTCGGTCAAGAAAGGGCTAAAAAAATTTTATCCGTTGCAGTTTATAATCACTACAAGAGGATAGAGAACAACCTTGAGTCGGGGAATCACATAAAAAATTTAGCTGAGAATGTTGAAATAGAAAAAAGCAACATCCTTTTGATTGGACCAACTGGTACTGGAAAGACACTTCTTGCCCAGACACTTGCGAAAATCCTTGATGTTCCTTTTGCGATTGCTGATGCAACAACCTTAACCGAGGCAGGTTATGTCGGGGACGATGTTGAGACAATACTTCTGTATCTTTTGCAAAACGCCGACTATGATGTCTCAAGAGCCGAGCGCGGGATAGTTTACATTGACGAAATTGACAAAATCGCTCGCAAGACAGCAAGCCCATCAATTACAAGAGATGTCTCGGGTGAAGGTGTTCAACAAGCGCTTCTCAAAATTCTTGAAGGGACAATTGCCGGGGTCCCACCCAAAGGTGGAAGGAAACACCCCGAACAAAGTTTGATATACATAAACACAAAAAACATTTTATTTATCTGCGGTGGTGCATTTGAGGGACTTGAAAAGATAATCGCAAAAAGAGTAAATAAAAATTCAATTGGCTTCACTGCAGAAATCAGGGGAAACAAAGATGAAATGATAGACGAACTTTTACCACTCGTTGAACCCGAGGACCTCTTGAAATTTGGCTTCATACCCGAATTCATCGGGCGTCTTCCTGTAATTGCAACGCTTCACTCTCTTTCAAAGGATGCTTTAATTAAAATTTTAACCGAGCCGAAGAACGCCATAATTAAACAATACAAAAAACTTTTTGAATTTGACGGCGTTGAACTTGAATTTGAAGAAGAAGCACTTGAAGCGGTCGCCGAACTTGCGCTTAAAAGGGGCACTGGAGCTCGCGGTTTAAGGGCGATAATTGAGGAAATAATGCTTGACATAATGTTTGAACTTCCAACGCGACTTAAAGAACATCCGATCTCAAAGTGCATAATTACAAGGGAAACCATATATGAAAGGGCTGAACCGATCTTCGTTTACAGGGAAGAGAAACTCTCAGCATGACATAAATTTTAAAAGCACCTCTTTTTTGTCCCGAAAAGAGTTTGCAAATCCCGACCAAAAGTCGGGATTTTTTATTTAAAAACAAAAATATGAAGGCAAAAATGATGGCAAACACTATCGCAACCGAAGAAAAAGTAAAACCAGTCCACATCAAGCACATAATGGAGCAGATCGGTTTAACCGACGATGATTTTGAATATTACGGCAAATTCACCGGTAAAATACGACTTGAGGTGATGGAAAAACTGAAGGACAAGCCCGATGGGAAGCTTATAATCGTCACAGCGATCACCCCAACTCCTTCTGGTGAGGGAAAAACTTTGACATCAATTGGCTTGAGCCAAGCCCTTAACAGGATCGGAAAGAAAGCCATTGTCACATTAAGAGAGCCATCGCTTGGTCCAGTTTTCGGAATAAAAGGTGGAGCAACAGGCGGAGGTAAATCGCAGGTCATCCCTTCGGAGCTTATCAATCTTCACTTCAATGGGGATATTCACGCTGTTGCCTCCGCTCATAATCTACTTGCTGCTTTAATTGACGCCCATATCCATCACGGGAACGAGCTCAGAATTGATATAAACAACATCACTTGGGAAAGAACAATTGATATGAACGATAGAGCGCTCCGACACATAGTTATAGGGCTTGGTGGAAAAGTCAACGGAGTCCCAAGGGAATCCGGCTTTGTGATAACAGCTGCATCTGAAACGATGGCGATACTATGCATGGCAAGTTCAAGAACTGATTTAAAAAGAAGATTATGCGAGATAGTCATCGGCTATGACCTTGACGGAAAACCAGTTAAAGCGAAAGATTTAAACGCTTGTGGTGCTATGATGGTTTTATTGAACGAAGCAATTATGCCCAATCTTGTTCAAACAACGGAACATACTCCGGCGATAATTCATGGTGGTCCGTTTGCGAATATAGCCCACGGGACAAACAGCGTAATAGCTGACAAAATCGCTTTAAAACTCGCTGATTATGTCGTCGTTGAAACTGGTTTTGGCTCCGATCTCGGAGCGGAGAAATTCTTTGACATTGTCGCTCAAATTCACCGCCTCAAGCCCGCTGTAGCCGTAATCGTCGCCTCAGCCAAAGCGATAAGATATCACGGCGGAATAAAATCGCAAGAGGATTTCACAGTTGAAAAATTTAAAAAAGGTCTTGAAAATCTTGAATTCCATGTCAGAAATGTCAAAAAATTTGGAGTCCCAGTTATCGTCTCAATAAATAAATTCGCAAGCGATACTGAAATTGAACTTGACCTTATAAAAGAAAAATGTGCCGAGATCGGGGTTGAATGTTCTGTAACTGAGTTCTTCACAAAAGGCGGAGAAGGCGGAATTGACCTCGCGGAAAAAATCGTCAATATCACCGAGACAATACCATCGGATTTCAAACCACTTTACAGATTGTCAACGCCTTTGCTTGATAAAATCAGATTGATCGCCACTGAAGTTTACGGCGCGGACGATGTTTACATTGAAAGGAAAGCGATGAAAAAGCTTGAAAAATACATTGAACACGGATATGACCATTTACCAGTGTGCATAGCGAAAACTCCAAACTCAATCAGTGATAATCCGAAACTTGCCGGCGTGCCAAAGGGTTGGACTTTAACAGTCACAGATGCGAGATTATTTGCTGGGGCTGGCTTTGTCGTCGCAATTTGTGGCGATATAATGCTTATGCCAGGTTTATCAAAAAACCCAGCAGCATTTCATATGGATGTTGACGAACACGGAAACATAATTGGTTTATTTTAAACAAAACATTCACAGCAAAAGATGAAATACATTGACTTAAGAAGCGACACTGTCACAAAACCATCCCCAGAGATGCGTAAATTTATGATGGAAGCAGAAGTGGGGGATGATGTTTTCGGCGAAGATCCCACAGTAAACAAATTACAGGAGATGGTAGCTGAAATCCTCGGAAAAGAAGCAGCTTTGTTCGTCCCGAGCGGGGTTATGGGAAATCAAACTGCAATAAAAGCCCACACCGAGCCCGGGGACGAAGTTATAGTTGAAGCGGAATCCCACATAATGAACTACGAGACAGCTGCTCCGTCAATGCTCTCTGGAGTTCAACTTTACCCAATTCAAGGTAAACATGGGGTCATCACCGTTGAGCAAATAAAGAAAGCCCTAAGACCAAAGGCGTATTACATGCCGAGGACAAGATTGATTTGTCTTGAAAATACACACAACAGAGCCGGGGGAACAATTTACCCAATTGAAGAGATAAAGAGAATAAGGGATTTTGCACTTGAAAACGGAATTAAGATGCATCTTGACGGTGCACGCCTCTGGAACGCTTGTGTAGCAACTGGGATAAGCCCAAAAGAGTACGCTCAATACTTTGACTCTGTATCCGTTTGCCTTTCCAAGGGTCTTGGAGCTCCAGTTGGTTCAGTTGTGGCTGGAGATCGTGATTTCATTGAAAGAGTTAGAAAGTATAGGAAAATCTTCGGCGGTGGAATGAGACAGGTTGGAATTTTAGCAGCTGCTGGAATTTACGCCATTCAACATAACATTGAACGATTAAAAGAAGACCACGAAAAAGCTAAATTCTTCGCGCAGGAAATTTCAAAAATCCCTGTATTTGATATTGACCTTGAAACAGTTCAAACAAACATAGTCATAATCGGCGTTGAAAAAACCGGAAGAACACCCGAAGAGATTTTGAAAATTTTGAAAGAAAACGGCGTTCTGTTAAGTTCAGGAAGTTATATGAAAATAAGAGCGGTCACTCATCTTGATGTATCAATGGAAGAGGTAAAACAGGCGGTTGAGATATTTTTCAAGTTGTTCGCCTGAAAAAACCCGGGGCAAAACATCGCCCCGGGAATCCCTCACCTCAAAAAACGATAAAGATTCTGACCGAAAATCTTCTGAATTAACTTCACATCCCACTTCCGAGCTTGAAGCTCAGAGATCAACCCCAAAGCTTCATCCTGTTGCAAATTCAAAAAGACATTGTCAATCTTAATGGACTCAACCTTTGCGAGAAACTTCTCAGGGCTGGTAAAAACAAGAATGATTTTTTCATCCGATGGGACATTTACAGGATCAAAGACCAGAGCTGGCTTTTTGAAGTTAAATTTCTCAAATTCAACTTCTCTCACAACTGGATAAACATCAAGGTAAAAATCATTCACAACATCAATTACATTTTGAAGCTCCTGCGAAGATACACCCTTGTCAAAAACGATGAACTTCAAACCAGATTTTGAAAGAATTCTCAAAGCTTGTGGATTTTCTCTAAAAATCCCAGCCCTTGCTGAAAAAATTATATTCAAAACATCTGGCGAAGTTGAAAATTTTGACTTATCTGTGACTATGTTAAAACTTCTATAATCACGGCTTGCAACGGAATCAACAAAGTTCATTACTTTCATAAGAGTGCCAAGATCGTCGCTCTTAATTTCAAATATGACTGCGTCAACATCGCTTTTCTTGAACTCCGCTTTCATATCATAAATCACGCTTAAACTCAAAGAATCAATCGGAGTGTAAATCACCGTCCTCGCATTAGCATAAAGATATTTCCGATACCTGTCTTTCCCTTTTAAGCTTCTCGGATAATTTGCCAAACCGAGGATGACATCATACGCTGTGTTTCCAACCTCGCCGAGGACAAAGGGTTGAATTTTGTCGCTTTTATCATCGGTTCTGTGATATTCTGGGTGTTGTCCAGCTGAGATGAAAAAGAAAGCCGGGATGCCTCGCTCTTGAAATGGATAATGATCAGAGTTTGCCCCAGCGCGAAACTTTCCGAGATTTTTTAGCTTTTCAGCCGGGAAGAAATTTTTAACGATGTCCCACATCTCGGGGAAATTCTCCGTCCCTGCGATATTTATATTTCCGTTACCTCTTCCAACCATGTCAAAATTAAACATGGCAACTATATTTTCCTCTGGAACAGGTAAATTTGAAACGAAATACTTTGAACCTAAAAGCCCTTGTTCTTCGCCAGCGAAAAGCACAAAGATTATTGACCGCTTAGGTCTTTCACCGTTTGCAATCATACTCCTTGCAAGCTCCATAACAAGACAAGTCCCGGAACCGTTATCATCAGCCCCTGGATAGATGAATCCCTCAGCGTCAACACCGTTATGATCCATATGAGCCCCGACCACTATATATTCATCTTTTAAAATCTCGTCTGAGCCCGGAAGTAAACCGACGACATTTCTCGTCCATCCATCAAGCCGTTCAACTTTTGTTTCAACCTCAAAAATTTTTTCAATCTCAAATGATTTAACCTTGAAATTAACTTCACTTCTCAACGCATCAAAACTTATCCCAGTGTCGTAGAAAATATCGTCAATTATTTTCCTACCGATCCAAAGGGCTGGAATTTCTGGGGTATAGTACTCTTGAGTTATCGCTCCGCCACGGATCGGTCTATCGCCTTGAACATAAAAAACAGCGGAAGCTCCCTTTTCAAACGCTTTTCTAATTTTATATCCCCTTGAGCCCTCAATTTCAAACTTTCCCTCTTCATCACTTGGCGTCCCCGCAAGTAGAAGGACAATTTTACCCTTGACATCTACACCCTCATAGTCATCCCTTCCTTTTTCAGGCGCTGAAATTCCATAGCCGACGAAGACAACCTTTGATTTAACTTTACCGCTTCCACTATTCGTCATTATGGTGAAATCATCACCGAGGGAATATTTAACTTTGCCTTTTCTGCCATTTAAAAGCGTTAATTTTGTGACTTTGTCCTGTGTCGCCAAAATTTTGAAATTTTGGAAATAACTTCCACCATCACCGAAAGGTTTAAGCCCGAATTCCTTAAACTTCTCTGCTATCCACTGACTCGCCAATTCTCCTCCAGGCGTCCCTGACTTTCGCCCCCGAAACTTTTCCGATGTCAAAACCTTGTTGAAATTCCAAGCCGAGATTGAATCAAACTTAACTTGCGATATTAGAAGTTCTGCAAGGAACAACGAAACGACTAAAACTAAAAATGATGTTCTTCTTCGCATCGCCTTTGACTTTTTTCTAAAAGATAACTAATTTCACCGAAAATTTGTATATTTATGTGCTGAAAAATAAAAATTGATCAATCCAATGAACACGCTTTACACTTACTTTCTCGGTCCGAAGGGTGAAAATATGGGACTCTTCCAAAAACTCATCAACCTGGCAATTGAATGGAACAAAAAATGGCGCGAAAATTTCTTTGAGGATGAGTCAATTTATCCAACCGGTTTCTTTGAGACGGAAACATTTAAAGAAGAATCGCGAAAGCTTGAGGAAACCTTCTCGGATTTTTTAAAACGCCTTGAAAAAAATCTCCCATATTTTCACCCTCGGTATTCAGCGCAAATGCTTAAAGACCCATCAATACCAGCTCTGCTTGGATATTTCGCTGTGATGCTCACAAATCCAAACAACCACGCTTACGAAGGCGGACCAGTAACCACAGAAATGGAAATGGAAGTAATTGACGATTTGTTGAAACTCGTCGGATTTAAAAATGGATGGGGGCATTTAACAAGCGGTGGTTCGCTCGCAAATCTTGAAGCTCTATGGGCTGTAAGAGATTTTAGAAAAGAAGGAATAGCTGTGTTTTCAAAGGGCTCACACTACTCTTGGAAAAGGATTTGCGCAATTTTAAAAGTTGATTTCATTGAAATTGATGTTGATGAAAATTATAGAATTGACCTCAATCAACTTGAAGATGTTTTGAAAAACAACACCGTGATGTTTGTGATGGCGAACTTCGGAACAACCGGCGTTGGTGCCGTTGACCCGATAAATGAAATTTTAAAACTTAAAGAAAAATACGGCTTCCATCTTCACATTGACGCAGCTTATGGTGGATATATGCGGAGTTTGATAATTGACGAAAATAATCACATCATTGACTTCTCAAATGTTAAAGCACCGTTGAAAAAATTCGTCTACGATAATCTAATTTCACTCTCCGAAGCCGACTCAATCACAATTGACCCACACAAGCATGGTCTTGTTATGTACGGGGCGGGTGGTATCCTCTACAAAGACGAAAATTTAAGACAGGTTATTTTAAACACCTCCCCTTATACATACCACAAAAAGGATAAACCAAATATCGGTATGTTCCAACTTGAAGGTTCAAGACCCGGGGCTTCAGCGGGTGCTGTATGGCTTACGCATAAACTCATCCCACTGAATGTAAACGGCTTTGGCAAAATTCTATCGCAAACCTTAAAGACAGCAAATTATCTCCACGATAAAATTCAAAAACTTGACGGCTTTTCCCCTTTGACAAACCCAGACCTTGATATTTTCTGTTTTTACAGACACGACGGAAACTTGAAACTTAGCTCAATAAACGAGAAAACGCTAAAAATTTACAACCGACTTTCAATTGAAAACCCCTCGGCTAAATTTATACTTTCAAAATTCGTTGTTGATAAAACAACGGCAAAAAGGATAAAGCCGAATTTCATAATTGATGATGAATCGCTCACAACATTAAGGTCTGTATTCATAAAGCACTGGAACACCTTGAGCGAAAAATTAAACTATGTTGATCTACTGGTTGAGGAAATACTTGCAGATTGATTTAATCCGATTTGAGATGCTTTTTGAAAAACTTATCTATCAAATCCCAAGCGCTTTTCGTTGAGATCTCATCATATCCGGTCTTATTGTTTGGATTCATAAATGCGTGATTTACGCCTGGGTAAATTTTAACTTCAATTTTCTTTCCGAGCTTTTTCATTTTCTCTTCAAAGCTTTTAACAGCATCTGGCGGAATCCCCCTGTCTTTTTCAGCGAATATTCCAAGGATTGGTGATTTTATCTTCTCAAGCTGTTTCTCATCTTCAACAAGACGCCCATAACAAATCACACCTGCCGAGAAATCCGGAATTTCAATCAAACTCCTGAGTGCAAATCCACCACCCATACACCAACCGATTATCCCGATCCTGTCTCCCCTTACATCTTCGCGCGACTTAAGATATTCAACCGCTGATTTAATATCTCTCAAAACGACATCGCTTGAGAGCGATTGCATATATTTTCTCGCCTCCTCTGGTGTTGTTGCAAGTTTTCCACGATAAAGGTCAACCGCAATCGCAACATACCCGATGCTTGCAAATCTAACGGCGTTTTCTTTTTCCCAATCGGTTAAACCCCACCACTCGTGTATCAATACAACTGTAGGGAATTTCCCCTCCGCTTTCGGGACAGCAAGAAAAGCCTGTATTTCTTCATCCCCGCTTTTTAACTTTATCATTTGAATCCCAACATTCATCCTCTTCTCCTGCGTAAAAGCAAGTATCGTAAATATCAAAGACAAAATCATCGCAATTAAAAGAAGGAGGAAAATTTTATCAAACATCTTTCCCTCTTACTTAGTTTGAGTTATGGGAAGTTTTATCGTTATGGTCGTTCCTTTCCCGAGTTCGCTTTCAACAAAAATATCTCCTTTATGTTCATTGACGATTTTCTTCGTTATAGCCATTCCAAGCCCGGTGCCATGCTTCTTTCCATAAGTTACAAATGGCTCAAATAATTTTTTCTTGACCTCCTCAGGCATACCCTTACCTGTATCCGTAAATTGCATAAAGAAGAAATCATCCTCTCTCCATGTCTTCACGATAAACTTTCCACCCTCAGGCATAGCATCCCTTGAGTTATGCGCTATGTTGAAAACGACGCGCGTCATCTTGTCAACATCAATTTCAACCTCGTCATCAAACTCAAAATTTTTCTCAATTTCAATTTTATTTCTTTCAAAATCCCTCGCAAGAAAAGCCATCACCCCATCAAGGAAATCGCCAAGCTTTATCTTTGCGAAATTAATACTCGTAACACCCCTTGAAAAATCAAGTATCTCTTGAGCCATATTTACAAGGCGATCAATTTGCCTTATGACCTCATCAACAAGTTGAATTGTTTCCCCCTCACCTATCTTTTTCCTTATAACTTGAGCGTAAGCTTTTATCGTCGTCATCGGATTTTTTATATCGTGAATTATTGAGCTCGCCATTCTCCCTATAACCGCAAGGCGCTCCGAATTGACAAGCTCCTGCGCCATTTTAGCGTTCTGAATCGCTATTGATGCGTGAATTGAAAGCGCACTTAACATTTCCTCATCCTTCTTTGTGAAAACCCCATCTTTCTTATTAATCAATTGAAACACACCAACGATTTTATCGTTTTTATCCTTTATCGGCTGACAAAGCATCGTCTTAGTTCTGTAACCCGTTTTGCGATCAACCTCAGGATTAAATCGTGGGTCTTGATAAGCATCAATAAGGTTAATCACTTCTCCAGTTTGAGCCACATATCCGGCTATACCCTGCCCTATTTTGAGGCGTATCTCTCTTATTTCATCACCCTGCAAAACCTTTGACCATAGCTCGCCGGTCATCTCATCAACAAGATAAACCGTCCCTCTGTCTGCATTCGTTATCTCAAGAGCTATCTCAAGGATGATCCTAAGAAGCTCGTCAATATCTATCGTTGAATTAACCCGTTTCGTTATCTCAATCAAATAATTCAATTTATTTATCTGTTCCGTGACTTCCTTTTCATACTCAAGGAAATCCTTTAAAAGTTTTTCATTTGAAACTCTCAATCTCTCGCTTAGTTCCTTTGCGATGTTGATCAAAATCTGTGGCTCACGGTGAATTAAATTTTCAAAATAATTAGCGGGTATTGAAACAACTTCACACTCACCCAAAGCAACGACACTTGCCGACCTCGGGCGAAGGTCAATTAAAGCCATCTCACCGAAAAAATCGCCTTCACTCATCTCAAATAAAATTTTCCCCTTTGTATCAGCCAACTTCAAAACTTTTACCCTTCCATTGATAAGAAGACATACCTTATCACCAAATTCCCCTTCCTGCAAAATTACATCGCCGGGTTTAAATTTTTCTACGATTGAATTTCTTGCTAATTCACTTATCAAATTTTCGCTTACGCCAGATAAAAGTTTGTTCTTTTTTAGCGCCTCAATCAATTCCACTTTTAACCTCCACAATAAGTTGGCAAATAAGTTGATGCATCTTGAATTATAGCAACGGTGCCATTAATTTCCCTTAAAACATCAATGCTGTCAAGTGAACCCAGACCGATAAAGTTTAAAATCTCCACAGGCAAGCTCGTCTTCAGGGTTATATTAACAATTTTTAATTTATTTAGCAAGGACAAAGCCGTGTGCCCGTTCATTGAATAATCTTCACGAAGATTTCTCTTCATCTCGCCAATATCTTTAAATTTAAACCAATCAAGGAAAGTTTTTGACCCGATCCCGTCACGACATTCAACGAAGCAGAAAATTTCCCCGCCATTTTTAACGATATAATGCGAGTGATGAATTGTCTTGTGTGATTGTATCAGATTCACATCTTTTGGGAAACCGCCAGCGCTTGATATGACGACATCAAATTTTTCCTTCACAGGAATTGTGAAAAACCTTTTTAAAAAATCCGCCCCAGCTTTGTGTGAAGATATCACATCTCCACAAAAAGCCCCGACGATTTTGTTCGTCTCATCAACGACCACCCCAATATGAAATGCCTTCAAATTGCAAATTTTAAATGCCTCAACTATATCCTCATAAACGGGGTTTCCATCAAGTTTTAAATTCGTTGCATTTGGATTTATATCCCCATCGCTTGTCAAAGTTAATTTATGATTTTGTATAGCCGTTTGATAAGAAGCAAGCCCCGGGACTATCATCTTAGCCCCACCTCCAAACCCAGCAAAATAATGATGAGTTAATGAACCAAGAAGCAAAATTCTATCCGCATCAGAAACCACCTCATTCAAAAAAATTTCAGTCCCACGAGAAGTGATACCGAAAAATTTGAACTTGGAATTAAAACAGTCATGCTCTAAAACTTTGAAATTTTTGTAAATCTCCTCACCGAGTATCTCAATCTTTTCCCACTCAGTTTGACTTTGATGTGTCCCGGTGGCGAAAATTATCCTGATGTCTCTACATTTAATCCTTTCAAGGATGAAGTTCAAAACGAAACCAACCTTTGCTTTTCTCGTTTTATCTGGGACAACCACAAGGATATCATCTGAAGGTTTTATGAACTCTTCTATCTTCGGGGAATCAATTGGATTGTCAAGTGCTTCAGTTAAAATTTCCATTTCCTCCTTTTGAGGTGGTTTTTCGGGCGGGGTCAAAATTTCAGCGTGGTTTGGGACTTCAACTTCAAGTTCGGATTTACCATATTTAATTTTAACTTTCTTCATCCCTCAAAATTTTCTATTCATAAGCGTTGCAGCAAAAGCTGCTCCAAAACCATTATCAATGTTCACGACAACCACCCCCGGGGCACAGGTGTTTAACATCGTAAGAAGAGGGGCGATACCACCAAAATGAGCACCATATCCAACCGATGTCGGCACAGCTATAACTGGCACACCGACAAGACCTCCAACTACACTTGGCAAAGCGCCTTCCATCCCCGCAACAACTATCACCACGCTGGCATCTTTCAACTTGTCAAGATTCAAAAACAATCTATGCAATCCAGCGACACCGACATCGCACAAAAGCTCAACCTCGTTCCCGAGAATCTCAGCTGTCACCCTTGCTTCCTCAGCAACTGGCAAATCGGCTGTCCCAGCAGTTATTATTAAAATTTTACCTTTCTTATCATCTTTTCTAATTTCCTCACGAACTACGGTTATTGTCCTTGCAATTTCATTATAAACCGCGTCCTTTGCGATTTCTTTAACCGCTTTAAAATGTTCAAACCCAGCTCTCGTCGCAAGAAGTAAATTTGAGCGTTCAAGAATTTTACCAGCGATCTGAGCCACCTGTTCAGGCGTCTTCCACTGACATAAAATCACCTCTGGGAATTTATGCTTTAACGCCCTGTGATGATCAACCTTAGCAAAATCAATTTCCTCAAACGGAAACCACCTTAACGCATTTATAAATTCATCAACCCCAATTTTCCCATCTTTATACTCTTTTAAAAGTTTCTCTACCTTTTGACGCATAGCTTGTAAAATTTTTAGAAGTTAAATTTTGCCGTAATCATAAACCCTTCCCTTGCCCCAGAGACCTGAACCTCCGGGATAGATCCGAATATATCACCTGAACCTTTATCAGGTGTGAAAAAAAGAACATCAATTATATTCGCAACCCAAATACCCACAGTGACCCCAAGAAACAAATTCCGCCGTTTGTAATCTTTGTCAATGTCTGCTTTTACTTGCAACATCTCCTGCCAGAGTTGATCTGCCCTTTCCCAATTCATCGTATTTAAATACTGCAACTCAAGATTTTCAAGCCGTTCGTTCCCGCCTACAAGGTTATTCTGGGAGACAATCGTTGTTACAAGTGACCCGAAAGTCGCCAATGTGAAAAACACACCCTTCACTTTGTGACCAAGGTAAAATTGCCCAGCTCCTGGAATGAAAGTTGAATAAACCAACGCTGTGACCTTCCTCTGATTAAATAACTGCGATGTGCTTTGACCCCACAAGAATGTGTGAATTAAAAGGACAGACAGAAAAAATTTTTTCAACATCATCAGCGTCAACTTTGTTTTAAAATCACAGGTAAAATTTAAAAACTTAAACCGATATTTAAAAACGCTTTTATTTTTCATCCCATTTGTCAAAGATAGAGTGAACCTTCAAATCGTAATTCGTCAAGACAAAATTTTGAAAATTATTCGGATGCGCCTTTGATGTATAAGGTCTGCATCTAAACATCAAATCCCTCTCCTCATCACCCAGGTTTGGATATCTAACTTTCCAAATCTTCTTCCACTTCTCCATTAAAGCAAGGTCAAATTTATCAAGGGAATTCCCATTCTTATTAAAAATCCCTTCAAAAAATTTTTCTGAAAACGATTGAAAAAGCGACTTCCTCTCGGAAACGATTGACCCAGGGAACCCATCAACATAATAATTTGGCAGGAATTCCCTTATCCAAGAATTCGCCCTCATAAACTCAAAATACAATCCCAAGTTGAAGATTGGCTTCAATGTTGCAATCTCAATGGCTGTGAAGATATTTTTATCCTCAATCTCAAGGTGGTCGTCACTTATGAAATAATTTAAGCAGAAAAATTTCCTTTTGTTTAAAAGGAAGACCTTTTTAAAACCAATCAACAAACTTCTCGCCATCCATAATCTTCCTCTTTTGGTGATAATGAAGAAATCAATGTCACTTTTCATTGAAATGTTCCACTTCGCAAGAGCTCCCGAGACGAAAATACCCCTGACGAATGGAAATCTTTTCATGACATGAGCCATAAACTTAGCGACTTTCCAAAACCAAGATGCAACTCTCTCACCTTTAATGCGAGCTTCAACCCACTCTTTTTTATCCTCAATCTGGAAAAAGCCATCAAACTCAAAAATTTTCCCGCTTTCTTTAAGCTTTAGCGCTTCATGTTTTACTTCATCAAGGCGACATCCCTTGAATAGTAGAAACTTGTGCAATTCATCTATCCTCAATGGATGTTTAAAAATTGAAAAATAAACCAGCGTCTTAACTATGCTTTTTTGTATATCGGTCATTTCGCTTTTGGTGATTATTCTTTTTCCAAAAATTCCTTCAAGTTTCTCGCTACGCTTTTACCGAGGATTTTTTCAAGTTCTTCAATTGGTGCTTGCTTTATGCCTTCAATTGAACCAAATTTTGAAAGCAAAATTTTGGCTCTTTTTTCACCTATACCTTTGACTTCAAGAAGTTTCGTTGAAAATGTGCGCTTCGCTCTTACATCCCGATGAAATGTGATTGCGAAACGGTGGGCTTCGTTCCTTATCCTTTGTAACAGATGAAGGGCGGGTGATGATTTTGGAAGCGATTGCGGTTGGTCAACCCCTGGGAAATAAATTTCCTCAAATTTCTTCGCAAGAGCGATTATCGGCTGTTCTTTCACCCCAAGGTTTTCAAGCGCCTTTATAGCTGAAGAAAGTTGCCCTTTCCCGCCATCAACGACGATAAGGTCTGGCATCTTCCCTCCCTCACTTAAAACCCTGGAGTATCGCCTTTGAATCACCTCAAACATACTCGCAAAATCATCCGGTTTGTCAGAAACGCTCCTTATTTTGAACTTTCTGTACTCGCTCTTCTTCGGTTTCCCATTTTCAAACACAACAACAGAAGCAACTATATCCGAGCCCTGAATGTTTGAAATATCAAAACACTCAATCCTTCTCGGCAATCTATCAAGGCGAAGTTCTTTTTGAAGCTGTCTCAAAACATTTGGGGCAAATTCCTCCCTCGCCTTCATCTTTTGAATTCTAAACTCGTCAAGATGATATTTCGCATTAACTTTACACATTGAGATAAGTCGCGCCTCATCATCATTTTCAGGAGCTCTTATCTTAACGGGCATCCCCTTTCTATCAGCAAGCCACTTTTCAATTGAATTTGATTCCTCTATACTTTGCGGTATCAAAATCTCGCTTGGGATATAGTCAGATGAAAGATAATACTGCGCCAACAAAGTTTCAATTACCTCGTCTTCACCTTTATATCCAGCCCCAGTCATAAAAAATTGCTGACTCCCTATAAGTTTCCCATCTCTAACTTTGAACAAGACCCCGCAAGCATCTTCATCATCAATCGCAACAGCAAAGATATCTCTGTCAACTGGCTCAATGCTGACGACACTTTGTTTTGAGGTGTAAATTTCAAGTGCTTTTATCTTATCCCTCAAAACAGCTGCTTCTTCAAATCTCAGCTCTTGGGCTAATTTTTCCATCTGTTCCCTCAAATGTCCAACAAGCTTGTCAATTTTCCCATTTAAAAGTTGGGCTACTTGCTCAATCATTTTATTATACTCTTCTCTTGAAACAAATCCCTCACAAGGACCACCGCATTTTTTTATGTGATAATCAAGGCAAACTTTTATCTTTTTCCTCTTGATGACTTCATCATCAATGTAATACTTACAGCTTCTCACCATGAAAACATCTCTTATCAACTTCAATGTCTGCTTAAGCGAATACGCATCTGTGTATGGACCGAAGTACCTTGAGCCATCAGATTTTATCCGCCTTGTTGAAAAAACGCGCGGAAACGGCTCATTCGTTATGACAATATACGGATAACTTTTATCATCTCTCAAGCTGACATTGTATCTTGGCTTTAACTTTTTAATCAAGTTTGCCTCAAGGATCAGAGCTTCAACTTCGGATGGCGTAACTATAACTTCAACATCGCTTATTTTGGAAACAAGAGCGTTAATTTTGGGGTTTGTCGGTTGCGTTTTCATGAAATAACTTTTAACCCTGTTCTTTAAATTCTTCGCCTTCCCGACATAAATTACCTTCCCTGTTGAGTCCTTGAATTGATAAACGCCAGGGAGTTGTGGGAGGTTTTGTATTTTCAATTCAAGCTCCGGGTTCATCTTGCTTGAGTTCCTGTGTTAACTCAACGAGGACGCCATTAAACGACTTTGGATGAACAAAAGCGATAAGACAATTGTTAGCGCCCAACCTTGGGACAACATCAACAAGCTGAAATCCGTCCTCGCTTATCTTAGCAATTTGACCTTCAATATCATCAACTTCAAAAGCGATGTGATGAATTCCCTCGCCCCTCTTCTCAATGAATTTAGCAACAGGGGAATCAACGGATGTCGGCTCGGTTAGCTCAATCCTTGAGTCGCCGATTTTGAAAACAGCGACCCTGACCTTTTGCTCTTCAACTGTTTCAATGTGATATTCTTTTAACCCGCTCAACTTTGAAAATCTCTCTATCGCTTCCTCAAGATTTTTCACAGCTATTGCGACATGTGAAATTTTCTTAAACATCACTTTGCTCCTTTAATTTTTCAACCCTGATTTTCTTTATCCGTCTGTTATCAACCTTTTCAATTGTGAACTTCAGGTTTTCATAAATTATAACATCTTTTTCCTTTGGAATTTTCCCAGTTATCTCAAGGACAAATCCACCGATAGTGTCATAATCGCTCTGCGTTGTTTTAAGGTTCGTCCCGAGTATCTCATTTGCCTCGTCTATTGATAAACTCGCATCAAACACAAATTCATTTTCACTGACTTTCTCAAAAAGTTTATCCTCTTGTAAATCCCTTTCTATCTCGCCGAAAATTTCCGTTATTATATCCTGCAAAGTCACAAGACCGGCTGTCCCACCAAACTCATCAACTACGATCGCTATGTGCATTTTCCTTTGTTTGAACTCTTGAAGCAATGTTTTCAATCTCATCGTCTCTGGGACGAAAATCGGCTCACGGAGAATTTTCCTTATATCAAATTTCTTCCTGGCTTTCCTATCCCTTACAAATTGGATGATGTCTTTAGCGTATAAAATGCCGATTATATTGTCAATTTGTTCCTGATAAACAGGCAAACGGGAAAATCCCGTCTCTCTGATCACTTTTATTATCTGATTTAATTCCGTCCCGAGCTCAATCGCAACCATATCAACTCTGGATGTCATCACATCTTTGACCGTTTTCTCGGGAAATTGAAGAAGGTTTTTTATAATTTTTTTCTCCTCTTCATGTATCACGCCGTATTTTCCGCCAAGCTCAATCAGTGGTTCTATCTCTTCAACAAGGATATTTGACTCTGGCTTTGGAATTCTTTTTTTAAATGCGTTCGTCAGGATGAGAAATAACTCGGTGAGTGGATAAAAAATTATTGAGGCGATGTTCACAAACCCGGAAAGAAGCGTTGAAACAAGTTCGGGATTTTTTGATGAGATCACCTTGGGCAAAATCTCACCAAAAACAATCACAAGCACTGTGATCAAAATTACGCTAACTGAGATAGCATATTCCAACTCAACTTCAAGCATCGGACTTACTCTCAATGCGATTATAGTTCCAACCAGAGCTATGCCGACATTGATGAAGTTATTTGCTATTAAAATTGTGAGAAGAAGTTTTTGCGGTTGTTCAAGGAGTTTTGCAACGAGTTTTTTCGCCCTTGATTTACTTTTTGAAAAATTTTCTACTGTGGATGTTGGCAAAGAGAAGAAGGCAACTTCGGAAGCGGAAGCAAGTCCGGATAAAAACAACAAGGCAAAAATCAAAACAACAGGAACCAACAGATCATAAAACATAAACTCTCAAAAATTTTATTAAAATGGCAAGTCGTCTTCCTCATCCAATTTCTGACCGGGTTCCTCTGGCGGTGTCTCGGTTTTCGTTATATCATCCAAAAATGGCTCGGGGATTTCTTCAGGTGGAACTGGACCTGCTTGTACTGATGGTTTTTGCTGTGCGGTGGTTCCATTTGTGACGCTTCTCGGCTCAAGTAAAATTATATCATCAGCTACTATCTCAGTAACGCTCCTCCTTATTCCGTTTTTATCTTCATAGGTTCTGGTTTGAAGGCGACCTTCAACATAAACTTTGCTTCCCTTCTTCAAAAGGTCAACCGACAACTCAGCTAATTTCCGCCACACAACTATCGTATGCCATTCCGTCCTCTCCTGAAGATTCCCATCAACATCACGCCAGGTCTCGTTTGTTGCGATCCTGAAAGTAGCAACGGGAACTCCACTCGGGGTATATCTGAGCTCAGGGTCTGCACCAAGATTTCCAATAAGCAATACCTTATTTAAACTCCTCGCCATAACCCTTTCCCCTTCAAATTGTTTTAAATAGCAATTTAAAAATACGGGATAAAATGTTAATTATCAAGAGTCCCGCCGATAATACTTCTTGACATATTCCCTTACCATTCTGTTGGTGTTGAAAAAGTAAGTGATCGTTGCGATTGAATTTCTTATTCTTTTAACCCATTCCCTTGGGATACCTTTTTCGTCTCGGTTGTAAAAAGTGGGGATTATCTCATTTTCAAGCGTTTGATAAAGTGATTCTGCGTCAATTTTGTCCTGTATGTTTGGGTCCTCAACCGACTCGTCTTTACCGATAGCCCAACCATTTAATTGATTGAACGCCTCACGCCACCATCCATCAAGTATGCTGAAATTTAAACCGAAATTCAAAATTATCTTCTGACCGCTTGTGCCACTTGCTTCAAGAGGTCTTCTCGGATTGTTAAGCCAAAGGTCACACCCGGAAACAAGATGCCTTGCTATGTTCATATCGTAATTTTCAATGAAAATAACCTTTCCAGCAAACTCGGGCATTTTTGAGATATTTACAATCCTTTGCAAGAATTCCTTCCCAGCATCATCTCTTGGATGTGCTTTTCCAGAGAAAATTATTTGAACGGGTTTATCCTTATTGGAAAAAATTCTCTTTGCCCTTTCAATGTCAGAAAAAATCAACGGCGCCCGCTTGTATGTTGCAAACCTACGGGAAAAACCTATCGTCAATGCATCCACTGAAAGAATTGAATTTATATTCACCCTTGAATCAAGCCCAAGCTTCAAAAGCTGTCTCAAAACCCTTTCCCTTACAAACTCAACAAGGTTTCTCCTAAGCTCATACCTTATCGCCCATATCTCCTCATCAGTTATAAAATCTTCATCAAGGACGCTCTCCCATAGCTTTGGGTTTTCTATCTCCTCCTGCCAGTTTTCCCCAAGTTTTCGTCTCCAAAATTCATAAGCGATTTTACTAAGCCATGTCAATGTATGTATTCCATTTGTCACATGTCCGATCGGAACTTCCCTTTCTGATTTACTCCGAAATAAAGGTTGCCACATCTTTCTACTCACAACGCCATTCAACTGACTCACAGCATTTGCCCCCCTTGTCAATTTAAGAGCAAGGACAGTCATGCAAAATGTCTCCTGATCATTGTCAGGATGAATCCTTCCATATGCGAGAAACTCCTTTAAACTCATCCCAAGCGATTTTATGAAATCACCAAGCGCATACTCAATTAAATCAGGTGTAAATCTGTCATGCCCTGCTGGAACTGGCGTATGCGTTGTGAAAACACATTTTTCCTTGACATTTTTTTCGGCTTCCTCTCTTGTTTTACCGCTTTCTATCTCCTCACGCATAAGTTCAAGCGTCAAAAAAGCGCTGTGACCTTCATTCAGATGATAAACCGCCGGTTCAATTCCCAACGCCTTCAAAAATCTTACACCGCCGATCCCAAGAACCATCTCTTGAAATATCCGAGTTGTGGCATCGCCACCGTAAACCCTGCTTGTTATATCCCGGTAATGAAAGTCGTTTTCGGGAAGATTTGTGTCAAGAAGATAAATTTTTGAAATCCCAACATTGACCTCCCACGCCTGAATATAAACATCGGCATGGGCTATTCTAATTTTAATTTTCACCGGCTCACCTCTTTCATCAATGACAAGTTTAATGGGGAGAAAATTTGGTTGCACTGGGTTATATTCCTCAATCTGCCAACCATTTTCGCCGATCTTTTGATCAAAATATCCATACCTGTAAAACAAACTCACTCCAACGAATGGCAAACCGATATCACTTGCGGACTTAGCATGGTCACCCGATAAAATCCCAAGCCCACCGGAGTAAATTGGTATAGATTCGTGTAGACCGAACTCGGCAGTAAAGTATGCAACTGGATTATTCACAAAATCAGGGAAGTCCCTTTTTGAAAGTTCTTTTCTCGTTTCAATGTAACTTTTAAACTTCTCTGCAACTTTCTCAATTTTCTCCAAAAAATCTTTATTTGACAGGCGCGCCATAAGCTCCAATTTTGAGATTGACTTTAATGTCTGGAGGGCGTTTTGATTTGAGATTTTCCACATCATCGGCGATAGCGTCTCAAATATCTCCTGCGCCTCAGGGTTATAGGTCCACCAAAGGTTGTAAGCAAGCTCGTAAAGGGAATTTATGGCTTCTTCAATTCTTTCTGCGACTTTCTGCATTTTCCTCAGATTGCTTTTTTGCAAAAATTTTACCAAAAAGATAAAAAAAGCGGTTTTTAAAAACAAAACGAAATTTTTTATATTTTACAAAAGTAAAAATCAGAAAAGAAATGAAAAACGCCACCCTTGTTCTGTTTGAAAATGTCCAGTTCATATATGAATTGAGGTTAGCACAACTTGAGCTGAAAAGCTTTAATATTGAATTTGAACTTTCCCCAAGATTTAGGGAATTCATTGTAATTAATGAGCCCCAATCCTGGGAAACTCTGAGAAAGCGCTTGGCATATTTTAAACTTGTAAATGGTTTTCACAGTGATTACTTCTTTATCATTCAAAAGAATAGGACAAAATCCATAAACCAATACCTGACACACTGGATTTATCCGTATAAGGGGAAATTCCATCCACAGATGATCAGGGCTCTGCTCAATATAATCGGGTTAAAAAGCGGGGATACCGTCCTTGATCCGTTTATCGGTAGCGGAACAACAGCTATTGAAGCGCAACTTTTAGGGATAAATTGCATAGGGATTGATATATCACCATTGTGCGTCCTTCAAAGCAAAGTTAAAACCGAATCAATTTGTGCATTCAAAGAAATAGTCAATATGAAAGTGGAAATTTTAAAACACACTGAGATAAACTTGTTTAACGATAAAACAATTGATTCAGTGATAGATGAAATTGAGAATGAAAAAGTGAAAAATTTCTTTTTAATGGCAAAATTAGTGGCGATAAGCGACAATGCGAGGAGAAGGAAAGATATAACAAAATCTTTCGTAAGAAACCTTGAACTTATGCTCGCATCGGTCAAAGATTATATTGAAATAGTTGAGCAGTTAAATCTTAAACTTGGAAAAGTGGATATAAGGGAAGGGGATGCGAGAGCGCTGGATTTAGGAAATGAAAGCGTAGATGGAATTATAACTTCGCCACCTTATTCTATTGCGTTAGATTATGTGCAAAATGATGCCCACGCGCTTAAATCCCTTGGTTTTGAACCCCGGGAGTTAAGAGAAAAATTTATCGGTGTAAGGGGCAAGAATAGGGAAAAGATAGAACTTTACAATGAAGATATGAAAATGTCCTTGCGGGAAATGTATAGAGTTTTGAAACCTGGTAAATACGCTGTTTTGATAATCGGAAATGCCAAATATCAAGGAAAGGAGATAAAAACAGTTGAATTTATCATAGAAAACGCTGAAGAAATTGGGTTTGAACTTGTTGAAAATATAGATAAAATCATCTTTGGGCTTTATAATGTGATGCAAAAAGAAAACATCCTGATTTTCAAGAAAAGAAATGGATAAGGACAAATACATAAGGCAACTTGAAGAGACACTACGCAAGTTTTTGGAGCCAGTTAGAGATATCCCTTACAAAATAGCCATAAAAGCGTTGACGGGTTGTGAAGTTTTGACATTTAACCCAACGGAGAAGAAGAACCAAGAACTATTGAAAAAGTTAATAGAAGCTTCACAAATAGCTCTAAAAAATGCTAACAAAGAAGGAGTTCAAACCAAAAGACCAAACGAAGCAGGAAATGAAATGGAAAAATTTGTAATTCCGGCTTTAAATGAAGTTGGTCTTAAAGCAGAAAAACCCAAAACAAAGGGAGGGAAAACAAAAACAGCCGGCTATCCTGATATTGAAATTACGGATAAATATGGAAGGGCAATTTATCTTGAGTGCAAAACCTACAGCTCAATAACTAAAAATCAAACCTTTAGAACCTTTTATTTTTCGCCATCAAAGGACCCAAAAATTACAAAGGATGCTTTCCACCTGCTTTTAAGCTTTGAGTTGAAAAGGGCGAAAAGAAACAAAAAGGAAGTTTTTGTCCCCATCTCTTGGCAACTCTACACATTGGAAAACCTAAAAGTTCAGGTAAAACACGAATTTAACGCAAGCAATAAAGATCTTTATAAGGAGGAATATCTTTTGGCGGAAGGCAAAATAAAGTAAACCCTTAATTCTTGCTTTTATCTCGGCTTTTCTTTATATTTTCGAAGCAAATCCGAAACAAAGGTTATTTCCCTATGGCTACAACTGCTGACATCAGAAATGGATTGAATATCAGATATAACGGAAAGGTTTACACTGTAATTGATTTCCAACATGTAAAAAGAGGTCGCGGTGGCGCCTTCGTCAGAGTGAAATTAAAAGAAGTTAAAACGGGAAGAATACTTGAAGAAACATTTGACTCTGGCGAAGAGATAGAAATCGTCCGCCTTGACTTCAGGAAGTTCCAATTCCTATATAAAGATGGGGACGAATTCGTCTTCATGGACCTTGAAACATTTGACCAGATACATGTGCCAAGCGAACTCGTTGGTGAAAACGCACTTTTCATGAAAGAAAACGAAACAGTTGACATACTCTTTGACGGAGACCAAATCCTCGGAATCCAACTTCCAACTTTCGTTGAGCTTGAGGTTGTTGAGACAGAGCCCGGAATAAAAGGGGACACCGTGACAAATGTTATGAAGCCAGCGAAACTTGAGACAGGAGCTGTGATAAATGTTCCGCTTTTCATTGAGCAAGGTGAAAAGATCAAGGTTGATACGAGAACTGGTGAGTATGTTGAAAGAGTAAAATAAAATCAAGGGAGGAAAATGGATTTAAATTACATCAAAGAATTAATCAAAGCGGTTGACGAAAGCGGTGTTGAAGAGGTTGAGATAGAAATTGAGGGTTCAAGGGTAAGGATAAGCAAGAACAAGAAGGGTGAGACAATAGCTACAGGGACTAATTCAGCTCCAAATTTCATTCCGATTCCTTTCCCAATTTATCCATCGGCTGGTTTCGTTCAACAACCTTTACCCTTGGCGTCTCAACCGCAGATTTCACCGCCTCAGACGACGATTCAAGAGAGCCCAACGACAAAAGAAGAGAAAAAAGAAACAGCAGTAGTTGAGACCGGGAAAAAATATCACGAGATAAAATCACCAATAGTTGGGACATTCTATCGGGCGCCGGCGCCAGATGCAGAACCATATGTCAAGGTTGGGGATGAGGTTTTTCCCGGAACGGTTCTCTGTATAGTTGAAGCGATGAAACTTATGAACGAAATTGAATCGGATGTTCACGGCATCGTTGCAAAGATTCTTGTTGAAAACGCTCAACCGATTGAATACGGACAACCCCTCTTTTTGATTGAACTTCTTGACTAAGCAAAACCAAAAACATAATGCAAAATTGTTCAAGAAAATTTTAATTGCCAATAGAGGAGAAATCGCTCTGCGAATCATTAGAACCTGCAAAGAGCTGGGGATAAAAACTGTCGCCGTCTACTCCGAAGCAGATAGATACTCCCTACATGTGAGATTTGCCGATGAAGCTGTTTGCATAGGTCCTGGACCTAGCAAAGAAAGTTATCTTAACATACCAAGGATAATAGCAGCTGCTGAGATAACAAACGCCGAAGCTATTCACCCCGGATACGGTTTTCTTGCTGAAAATGCCATGTTTGCGGAAATATGTGAGTCCTCCGGGATAAAATTTATAGGTCCAACGCCAGACGCCATTGAAGCGATGGGTGACAAAGCTCTTGCAAAAGAGACGATGAGAAAAGCTGGTGTCCCGGTTATACCCGGAAGCGATGGCGTTGTTGAAACGCTTGAACAAGCCCGAGAAATAGCAAACGAAATCGGCTACCCGATAATGCTTAAGGCAGCTGCTGGAGGTGGCGGAAAGGGGATGAGAATGGTTAGAAACAACGAAGAACTTGAAAACGCCTGGCAAACCGCAAGAGCAGAAGCTGAAGCAGCGTTTGGAAATCCAGCGGTCTACATTGAAAAATTCATTGAAAAACCAAGACACATTGAGATTCAAATACTTGCCGACGAACATGGCAATGTCATTCATCTTGGAGAAAGGGACTGTTCAATACAAAGAAGACATCAAAAACTAATAGAAGAATCACCTTCCCCGATCGTCACCCCAGAACTTCGTGAAGCGATGGGACAAGCTGCCGTAAAAGGTGCTAAAAGTGTAAAGTATAGGAACGCTGGGACAATTGAATTCCTCGTTGACAAAGACGGTAATTTCTACTTTATGGAGATGAACACAAGAATTCAAGTTGAACACCCCGTGACTGAAATGGTCTACGGAATAGATATAGTGAGGGAGCAAATAAGGATTGCATCCGGTGAAAAACTTGGGATAAAGCAGAAGCAAATAAAGCCAAACGGTCACGCAATTGAATGCAGGATAAACGCCGAAGACCCGTTCAATGGCTTTAGACCCTCGCCTGGTAAAATTACAGCTCTTCATTTTCCCGGAGGATTTGGCGTCCGTGTTGACTCGCACATTTATCAAGAATATGTCGTCCCACCATACTATGACTCAATGATCGCAAAACTTATAGTTCACGCAAAAAATAGAGACGAAGCCATAGCTCGCATGTTAAGGGCACTTGATGAATTTGTAATTGAAGGCATTCACACAACAATTCCATTTCATATAAAAATTTTAAATTCGCCACAATTTAGAAGCGGTGTTGATTACGACACAAAATATATTGATACAAGTTTCAACATGAACGATTAAAAAATAATACGGAGTCAAAAATGCAATTCCCAGAAAATTTAAAGTACACAAAAGAACATGAATGGGTCAGGGTTGAAAACGACTCCATAGGGGTCGTTGGAATCACAGATTACGCTCAAAGTGAATTAGGGGATATCGTCTATGTTGAACTTCCACAGATCGGAAAACAAGTAAAACAACTTGAGCCCTTCGGCACAATTGAAGCTGTCAAAGCAGTGTCAGACCTTTTCTCTCCGTTATCGGGCGAAGTCATTGAAGTTAATGAAAAGCTGAAGGACTCTCCCGATTTAATCAACAAAGACCCCTATGGCGAGGGCTGGATAATTAAAATTAAAATAAGCGATTTAAGTGAGCTTAACAATTTGCTTTCAGCGGAGGACTACAAAAAGTTAATTGGAAAGTAAAATTTAAGGAGCACATCAAAAATGGGCTTCGTTCCAAATACCGAAGAAGACAAAAAAGAAATGCTAAAAGCAATCGGGGTATCATCGTTTGAGGAGCTAATTTCCGACATACCCCCCGAGATAAGGTTAAAGGAAGAGTTAAATCTCCCCGAACCGCTTTCTGAATACGAGGTTTTAAAAGAATTGCAAAGCATATCCGAAAAAAACCTTGATGTAAACCATGCGATCTGCTTCCTTGGCGGTGGTGCATATGACCATTTCATACCTTCGGCTGTTTTCGCAATAATAAGCAGGTCAGAGTTCTACACAGCGTATACACCTTACCAAGCGGAAGTAAGCCAAGGGACATTGCAATCAATTTACGAATATCAAACGATGATTTGCCGTTTGACGGGGATGGATGTGGCAAATGCATCAATGTATGACGGTGGGAGCGCACTTGCAGAAGCCGTTCTACTTTCAATTGGGCACACCGAAAGGACAGAGGTTGTGATTGCAGGTCCTGTAAACCCAAACTATCTAAAAGTGGTAAAGACATATACGCATCCAAGAAGAGCTGAGATAAAACTGACAAGATTTGACGATGGCGTATGTGATATTGAAGATTTAAAACAAAAAGTCACCGACAAGACCGCCTGCGTAATAGTTCAACAACCGAATTTCTTTGGAAACATTGAAGATGTATTTGAAATTGAAAAAGTAGCTCACGCACATGGTGCTTTATTTATCGTCGCAATTGACCCCATTTCACTCGGGTTGCTCGTTCCACCTGGCGAATACGGAGCCGATATAGTCGTCGGGGAGGGACAACCGCTTGGGATTCCGTTAAGTTTCGGCGGACCCTATCTTGGGATTTTTGCCGTTAAAGAATTTCTAATTAGAAAAATGCCAGGGCGTCTATCCGGCATTACAATTGACAGAGACGGCGAAAGGGGGTTCACGCTCACGCTTCAAACAAGGGAACAACATATACGAAGAGAAAAAGCAACTTCAAATATATGCACGAATCAAGGTTTGATGATGCTTGCTGCAACCGTCTACATGGCATTAATGGGGAAACAAGGATTGAAAGAAGTCGCAACGCTTTGCCTTCAAAAAAGTCATTATCTTGCTGAGAAAATCTCACAAATCAAAGGTTTTAAACTTAAGTATAACCAACCATTTTTCAAGGAATTCGTCGTTGAAACGCCAATTCCAGCTTCAGTTATCAAAGAGAAATTACAAGCGAAAAAAATTTTGCCCGGGATTGACCTTTCAAAATTTGACGGCTACGGTGATGGTTTGTTGATCGCAGTAACTGAGAAAAGGACTAAGAAAGAGATGGATATCTTCGTTGATGAGTTAAAAAATCTCGTGGGTTGAAAATTAAGCGCTTAAAATTTCCCGTTTGCGAAGCCCCGAGAGTTTCGTTCTCGGGGTTTTTATTTTAAAAATAATTTCACCAGCGCACATGCACAGATTTTCCGTCATAATCCCAACCCTTAACGAAGAAAAAACAATTCAATGGGCGGAAAAAACATTTGACGAAGAGTTAAAAAAGAAATTCAACATTGAGGTGATCGTAAGCGATGGGGGGAGCACCGACTCAACGATTGAGATAGCGAAGAAATTTGCCGATAAGATAATTTTGAACGAAACAAAAGAAAGGCAAACTATAGCTGGAGGTAGAAACATAGGTGCTTTGCACTCCGACGGGGAAATACTTATATTTTTAAATGCGGACGCAAGGATAAGCGATGTTGAGACATTTTTTAAATTGTGCGATAATCTCTTCAAAATGCCGTCAATAGTTGCTCTCGCTTTTGAAGTAAATGTTTATCCAGAAGAAGAAAATCTGAAAGATAAAATTTTTCACGCTTTCTTGAACAAATTTTTCGCAACCCTTAATATAATTGGGCTCGGTATGGGAAGAGGCGAATGCCATGCGATAAAAAGGGAGTTCTTCTTCAAAGTTAACGGCTACAACGAAAAACTACCCGCTGGCGAGGACTTTGACCTTTACATGCGACTTCGTCGGCTTGGCAAAATAATAAATGTTTACGGGGTGAAAATTTACGAATCACCGAGAAGATACCGCAAGTACGGTTACATAAGAACACTAACGCTGTGGTTTCTGAATTCAATTTCAATTATGTTTTTGAGAAAGTCAATTTCAAAAGATTGGGACGCTGTAAGATGAGAAAAATCCTCTACGTCTTCATAATTTTTGCCTCAACGAATTTACTTTCTCAAGTTGAGAATGTACCGATAACGAACAGAGTTTACATGTTTTTAAAAAGGATGGAAGTCAAAGGGTTTGTAAAAAATTTTGACGATGTGTCATTGCCACTGTCAAGGGAAGAGGTTGCCAAATTTTTAAGCGAGATCAATTTACAATACGAGAGTTTGAGCGAAAACGAAAGAGGAACGCTCAAACTTTTGATGATTGAGTTTGAGAACGAACTTAAAAAAGAAAACTTTTTTGAAACCACAATCTTCAGCGACTTTTTAAAAAGAGAATTTCTATTTTCCGACAGAGCCAAATACTTATACTCTTACAGAGATACGAGCATTTCATTCTTTGTTGATGCGCTTGTAAATTTTGATTTAAGGTTTTCGCACGCATCAAAAGTTTTACTTGCTGAAATTGGTGGAAGGTTAAGAGGCACATACGATAACAAAATTGGATTTTACTTACAATCAACGGATGGGCAAATTTTCGGCGATAAAAAACTCGCGCTTGAGGATTTGAAATTAAAACAAAATTTTAAACTCAACGAGCCCGGCTCAGTAAATTTTGATTTCACAGAAGCATACATAAAATATAAAACGAAGCATATAAGCTTTCAAATCGGAAGAGAAGCGATAACACAGGGTTATGGTTTCTCTGGGAAACTATTCATCTCAGAAACAGCGCCTCTTTTTGATTTTTTAAAAATTCACTTCAAATATAAAAATGTCTCCTATGACTTCACCCATTCCTGGCTTCTCGGTTCAAAGTTCATAATCCCAGATACACTTGCGGGAAACATAACAATTGTAAATTCAAAATATCTTGCAACTCACAGATTAAACTTTAATTTTTGGGACAAGTTCAACTTTGGCGTTTGGGAAGGTGTAATTTACACAAGGCGCTTCCCTGAGCTTGCATATCTTAATCCATTCAATTTTTACAAGTCAGCTGAACATTCACTTCAAGACAGGGACAATTCCCTGCTTGGCTTCAATTTCAAGTCAAACTTATTCAAAAATTTTCAAATTTACGGGACGATTTTAATTGACGATATAAACTTTCCTCTCATCGGCACGGGTTGGTATGGGAATCAACTCGGATATCAAGTGGGGCTATACTTTGCTGGTTTAAAGGATACGGACATCATACTTGAATACACAAGGATAGAACCATATGTATATTCGCACAGGATAAACGAAAACAATTACACTCACAATGGTTTTTTACTTGGGCATTGGATTGGACCCAATTCGGATGATTTTTTCATCAAAATTAATTATCTTCTATCAAAAAGAACAGTGTTGAGCTTCTTTGCAGAAAAGATAAGACATGGAAAGAATCAAATCGTCGGGGCAGACACTCTGAATGTCGGAGGTGATTACAATCTTGGACATCGCGTCAACGATTCCAACACGGTCAGGTTTCTCAGCGGGGAAGTTGAGAAGAGGTATAAATTTGGTGGGAGTTTATTTATAGAATTCGTGAAGGACTTTTTCGCTGTATTCGGTGTTGAAAAATATGAGAAAAATTTTTTAACTTATTTCAAAATAAAAGTTGATTATTAGGAGGTAATAAAGATGCTCAGGCAAAAATTTTCAACTCTTACAATGGTGATAGTCCTCGTCATCGGGATTATAATCGGGGTTAATTTGAACAATCTATTCTCAAGCGATGATATTTATGTTCAAATAATGAAGTTAAACGATGTTTTAAATTTGGCGAGGAAAAACTATGTTGATAAAATTGACACTCAAACTCTCGTTGAAGCAGCAATAGAAGGGATGCTCGGCATACTTGACCCGCATTCCGTTTACATTCCAGCAAAGGCGATGGAAAGGGTGAACGAAGATATAAGGGGAAGTTTTGAAGGGATAGGGATTGAATTCACGATAATAAATGACACGATAAATGTAGTCACACCGATTTCAGGCGGACCAAGCGAACAACTTGGGATAATGGCGGGAGATAAGATAATTAAAATAAATGACACATCAGCCATCGGCTTGAAAAATGAAGATGTTGTAAGGAAGCTCAGGGGTCCGAAGGGAACAAAGGTGAAGGTGACGATTTTAAGAGCTGGCGTAAAAGAACCGCTTGAATTTGTCATAACAAGGGATAAAATTTCAATCTATAGCGTTGATGTAGCTGTCATGGTTGCAAAAGATGTCGGCTACATCTACATAAATAGGTTTTCGGAGACCACCGATCGTGAGTTTAAGGAAGCCGTTTCAAAGCTCAGGGCACAAGGTATGAAAAAACTCATACTTGACTTGAGAAATAATCCGGGTGGTTTGCTCTCTGAAGCGGTTAAAATAGCTGATGAATTCCTACCGCAAGGCAAGTTAATAGTTTACACAAAGGGTCGTCTACCTGAATATAATGAGGAATTCTACGCCACATCATCTGGAGAACTTGAGAAAATCCCAGTTGTCGTACTTGTAAATCAAGGTAGTGCATCAGGCAGTGAAATAGTTGCCGGGGCAATTCAGGACTGGGATAGGGGCTTGATAGTTGGGGATACAACTTTCGGTAAAGGTCTCGTCCAAAGGCAATTTCCTCTAAACGATGGTTCAGCAATAAGATTGACAACCGCAAGATATTATACCCCGAGTGGCAGATTAATTCAAAAACCATACGAGGGCAAAAAATATCTCGGCGGTGTGAAGGATACTTCAAAAGAAGTTTATCACACAAAGGTCTTAAATCGCTCCGTCTATGGTGGAGGCGGTATAGCCCCAGATGTGGTTGTTAAAACTCAAACTTTAACCGATTTATCCGTTGACATAAGAAGGAACAACTTGTTTTACATTTTCATTTCCAACTTCATGGATTCAAAGGGGAACGAAATAAGGAGCAAGTACGGAAACAATTTTGAACTTTTCAAGCGTGATTTCCAGATAAGCGATGAGATGCTTGAAAACTTCAAAAAATTTGTCATCTCAAAAGGGGTTAAATGGGACGAGGAACAATTCAAGAGGGATTTATCATACATAAAGACGACATTGAAAGCACACATAGCAAGGTTCATATGGAAATATGAAGGTTGGTATCCTGTGATGCTTGAAATAGATGAACAATTCCAGAAAGCGCTTGAGTTAATGCCTCAGGCGGAAAAGATGCTTGCTGTAAATAGATAAGAAAATCCTTGCCCCGCAATTCTGCGGGGCTTTAAAAATAAAAACAAATCGGGATGATAAGATGAAAGTCAAATTGTTATTTTTTATTTTCGCACTGTCATCAATCTTATTTGCTCAAGTCCAACAACAGACGAAGTATTCAGTTGACGATGTAATGAAAAAACTTGAAGCAATTGACAACTCACTGAACGAAAAAGTCAATTCATTGCGGAGTGAATTTGATCAAAAACTGAATCAGAGTGTAAATCAAATCAGAGATGAACTCTCGTCAAAAATTGAAAAACTTGATTCAAAAGTCGCAACAATTTCAAATGGGACGGAACAGGTTTTGAAGAAGATTTCAAATGTTGAGGCACAAAACCGTGGCTTGAGGGAAAGAATTTCAAATGTTGAAAAGGTTATGGCAAGCGTTGATGGAAATATCAACGCTGTGAGAAAATCAACCGACGAGATAAACAGTGGAATTAAAGAGGTTTCAGCAAAGGTTGATGAGAACAGCGCAAAGTTTGACGCTGTGCTTTCTAAAATCGCCTCAAATAGAACAGCTCTTGTCCTGGGCTTCGTCATAGTGATAATTCTTTCAACCATCGTCGCCGTTGGGGTGTTCAACTTATCAAAATTGACGAAGTCAGTTGAAAAGAACATACTTGACAGTTTTGAAGGGACAGCCGGCAAAATTGAGGTCACAACAAACGACTTGAAAACCCTCGCCGATGTATTGAAACAGCAAACGAGCGAAATAGTCGCTTATCAAAGGATACTTGAGGAGAGGATTATTGCTGCACAAGGGCAAATTGAAGCGAAAATTGAAGAAAAACTCGCAGCAAGGAGAAGAACTCAAAGAAAAAGCTCCTCGCCAGAAGAATAATGAATTTCGTCTTTTTTATTATCTTCGCATTGATAAACGGAGTTTTCTACCAACAGGAATATGAAAGATTTGAAAAGTCCTTTGATACATCTTTTATTCAAGTCGGCGAAGAACTTGTTTACGAGGTCAAATATCTTTTTTTTAAACTCGGTCAGGTTAAGTTCAAGGTGATTGATAAATTTACAAACAACGGGAAACAGTTTTACAAGGTCAGAGTAGATATTGATTCGTATTCTGTCCCATTTGTTGATATACACGCAAAATTTGAAGCGGTTTTTGATTCAAGATTCATAGCGCATAGTTATTGGAGCGAGCAGAGGGAGAAGAAGTATTATCAAAGCGTGAAATACAGGTTAATTGAAAATTTGCCAGGGTATGTTGTTGAGAAGAATTATCATAACCTTGAATACAACACACGCGGGAATAAGATTGACACGGTTAAAATTACAACCCTGTATTGCGATGGTCCTTCACTTTTTTATTATGCACGATCAAACGCGCACATCAAAAAAACAGTACTTTTGCCGACTTTCATTGAAGGGATAAAAGGCATAACCTTGATAAACTTCGGGAAGAAAAAGACACGGGTAAAAATTGACGCATTTGACAGCCCGATTGAAACATATGAGATTGATGGAAAGGCAAATTACATTGGATTCTTTGGCTTGACAGGTGACTTTACGGGATGGATAAGCTCTGATGAAATGGCGATACCTTTAAAAGGCAAATTAAAACTCTTTATCGGAAATATAATCGTTGAACTTAAAAGTTGGAAGAAAGGACAAAACCTGATAAATTTGAAATAAATCAATGGAGGTGAAAAATGAAAATTTTGCCATATAGAGGCAAGTTTCCAGAAATTGATGAATCGGTTTTCATAGCTGAAGGGGCTATAGTCATTGGCGATGTCGTCATAGGTAGGGGCTCAAACATTTGGTTCAATGCGGTGATAAGAGGTGATGTTAACTATATAAGGATCGGTGAAAGGACAAACATACAAGATGGATGCATACTTCATGTAACCACGGAGAAATATCCACTTATCGTCGGAAACGATGTAACAGTTGGGCATGGCGCAATTTTACATGGGGCGATCATACGCGACAAATGTTTAATTGGAATGGGGGCAGTAGTACTTGATGGGGCTGAGGTTCAATCATATTCGCTTGTTGCTGCTGGTTCGCTTGTAAGGCAGGGCTTTGTCGTCCCGGAGGGAACACTTGTGGCTGGCGTTCCAGCTAAAGTGGTCCGCGAATTAACCGAAGAAGAAAGGAAAGCAATTGAAGAATCAGCTATTCATTATGTTGAACTTTCAAGGGAATATAAGAATTTAAAGGGGGTCAGTTATGAAATTAAAAATTTGGGGCTGTAGGGGTTCAATCCCTACGCCAGGAAAGGACACGGTCCGTTACGGGGGGAACACTCCCTGCGTTGAATTGAAACTTGACGACAACAATTTGATAATTCTTGACTCTGGAACAGGGATTAGAAATCTGGGCAATTATCTCATACGCAAGGGTGAGTCAATCCGTGCCTATATAATGATAACTCATCCGCACTGGGACCACATTCAAGGGTTCCCGTTCTTTAAACCAATTTTTATCTCAGGAAACGAATTCACAATTGTCGGCTCAGGTGCAAGGACGAAGACCCTTGAGCAAATCGTCGCTGATCAAATGGATAGGGTTTATTTTCCAGTCAGATTGAGCGAACTTAAAGCAAGCATAAAGTTCCTTCAAGTCGGCGAGGAAGAATTCAAAATTTACGATGCAACCGTTCAAACGATTTATGTCAATCATCCCGGCTTTACGCTTGGTTATAGAATTACATTTAACAACAAAAGCATCGTTTACATAAGTGATAATGAACCATTTGACAGGGAGATAACGCCGTATCTTTTCAACTGGGAAAAGGAAGTCATAGAAAGATTTGACAGTGTCCCGGGTGACCCGAACCAGAGAATTTTTGACTTTGTAAGAGGCGCAGATCTTTTAATCCATGATACGACATACACACCGGAAGAATACATTGAAAAGGTCGGCTGGGGACATTCCCATTACCTTTTCACGCTCAGAGTTGCGCACGAAGGTCAAGTCAAACGCCTATTGTTATTTCATCACGACCACATGCACACCGATAATATGATTGATGAAATTTTTGAGCATTGCAAAAATGAAGTCAAAAAGAGAAAATACAAGTTCAATCTGATGGTTGCCTCAGAAGGTATGGAAATAGAAATTTAATTTGGTTAATTTCACCTGCTTTTATAAATTGACTTGGAAAAGATGAAAAAAATCCCAACAAAACCAGCGATGAAGAACATCGCTATACTTGGCTCAACTGGGTCAATTGGAAGGAACGCAATTGATGTAATTTTAAATTTACCAGATAAATTTAAAGTTACATATCTTGCCGTAAACAAAAACATAGAGCTTCTCTTTGAGCAGGTAAAACTACTCAAACCGAAAGGTGTTGCGATCTATGACAAGAAAAGAGCTGAAGAATTTTCAAAACTTGTAAATGGTCAAGTTGAGGTCTTATCTGGAGAGGAGGGACTTCTTGAAATAGTTAGCAGGGATGATGTTGACATTGTTTTAAATTCGCTTGTTGGTTTTTCTGGGCTTAAACCAACTATAAGAGCCATTGAAAGCAAAAAAAGAATTGCACTTGCAAATAAAGAGACACTTGTCGTGGCTGGTGAAATAATAAAGAAACTCATTAATGAGAACGATGTCCAGCTTATCCCGGTAGATAGTGAACACAACGCCATCTTTCAATGTCTCGTTGGTGAAAGAATCTCAAATGTTAACAAGCTAATACTCACCGCCTCTGGCGGTCCATTCTTAAACAAAGACAAATCTGAACTTGAAAATGTGAGCGTTGAGGAAGCCTTAAAGCATCCAAACTGGAAGATGGGAAATAAAATAACGATTGACTCTGCGACATTGATGAACAAGGGTCTTGAAGTAATTGAGGCGCACTGGCTTTTTGAATTACCCGTTGAAAAAATTAAAGTCGTGATTCACCCACAATCAATAATACATTCAATGGTTGAATTCGTTGATGGCTCAATAAAAGCACAACTTGGCGTTCCGGATATGAAAATCCCGATACAATACGCTTTAACTTATCCCGATAGGGTCAAAGCAAGTTATGGTGAACTTGATTTCACTAAAATTGGACAATTCACTTTTCTTGAGCCCGACCTTGAGAAATTTGAATGTTTAAAGATCGCTTACGAAGTGGCAAAACTTGGTGGGACTTATCCAACTGTCTTGAACGCTGCGAATGAAATCGCTGTTGATTTATTCTTGAACAGAAAAATAAAGTTCACTGAAATACCAAAGATCATAAAAAAATCGCTTGATGCACATAAACCCAAGTTTAACCCTGACCTTGAGGATATTTTAAAAGTTGATGCTGAAACAAGGAACTTTGTAAAAAATTTGGAGGGAGTAGATTAATCTATGGAAGTAATAAAAACCATTTTCTACTTTGCGATAACGATCGGTGTTCTCGTGCTCGTCCATGAATTCGGGCACTTCATAGCTGCGAAACTTTCAAAGATGAGGGTTGAGGTCTTCTCAATTGGTTTTGGAGCAAGGTTATTCGGGAAGAAAATTGGTGAAACTGATTATAGAATCTCCGCATTCCCGCTCGGGGGATATGTTAAAATTTCCGGGATGGTTGATGAAAGCTTAGATGCTGGATTTATAGGAAGTGAGCCAAAACCATACGAATTCAGAAGCAAGCCCTTTTATCAAAAATTTTTCGTCATAACCGCTGGCGTCTTGATGAATATGTTGCTTGCGATTTTCCTATTCTGGTTAATTTTTATGATAGAGGGAAAAACCTTCAGGGATGTCACAGAGGTCGGCTATGTCATCCCAAATTCACCCGGCTATGAAGCGGGATTTAAAGAGGGAGATAAAATTTTGAGCATAAACGGAAAGAAAGTGAGATATTGGGATGATATATTTAGGATTGCCTTCATTGATGAATTGACAAGCGATTTAAATTTTGAAGTTCAACGCGGTGATGAAAAAGTTTTAATTTCCATACCGAGGGCAAAAATTTCTGAGTTCTCACTTGATGAATCCATCGGCATTCTACCCCTGCATACAGAAACGATGGTCATGGCTGTTGAACCAGGTCGTCCAGCTGAAAAAGTTGGGATACAACCGAAAGATGTTATACTTGCTGTCAACAATGAAAAAATTTACACCCCAGCACAACTCACATCCATCATAAAGTCAAACGCTGGGAAGGAAATTACAATAAGAATAAAACGCGATGGAAAAGAACTTTTACAGAAAATCACCCCGGACCCAGATGGCAGAATCGGAATACAAATAACAAGCACATATAACGGTCCAATCAAAAGGGAAAGCTACAACCCGTTTGAGGCATTTCTTAGCGGGATGAAGGAGGTTTATAGGATATCATCCCTCACGGTAAATGGCATCAAACAACTTGTGACTGGAAAAATTCCACTTCAAAAAGGCATCGCCGGACCAGTTAGAATTGCGAAATTTGCAACCCAAAGCGCTGATATTGGTTTCACAGCTTTTCTCGGATTTATGGCGATACTGAGCATAAGCTTGGCGTTTCTGAATATATTCCCATTCCCGGGGCTTGACGGAGGGCATCTTGCGATTTTAATAATTGAGGGAATTATAAGAAGAGAACTCTCATACAAAGTAAAGATAGCCATCCAGCAAGCAGGGATAATCATTTTAATCATCCTGATGATATTTGTCATATACAATGACATCGTTCACTTTTAAGTGTGACCTCGTTCACGGCATTTGATCGTTCTTGAAGTTAATTTCAAAGTGAAAGAAAAAAATAAATTTTTGAGGACGCCATGAGAAAGTTTTTTATCCTTACACTTGCTGTTTTCACAATTGCTTTTGGGCAGGTGACTTTGCAAGTAACCGCTCCCGCATCGCTTGAACAAGTTAACATCGCCGACCTTGATGTGAGCAGATTAAAGGACCTGCCACTTTTATTTACCGTGACGATAACAAGTGATAACCCCAGAATTTTGAAACTCCATTTTCAAGTGTTCGCCAAAATTGGAAATGAACCTGAAGACATCTTCGCTGACGCTTGGAGCTTGCCATTTGAAGTCAACAGAATTTTAAGCTTTACAAATCAAGACCTCGCCTCGGGAAAAGTAGGTATAAAAAGCGATAAAGATAGGACAAAAATTTACGAGGATAAGATAAAGAAGATAAAAGACCTCGCACAATCAACAGGTAGGTTGCCAGCTGGAAGTTATAGATTTGTGATACAATTACTTGATGAATCTGAACTGGGGATTTTATCTACATGGGAGAAAGTTTACGAAATCACAAACCCATCAAGGATTGATCTTGTTTCACCAAGTTATGAGTCCGAGGTTAGAACGCAATTTCCGATATTCAAATGGATTGCGCCTAATTTTAAAGAGTTTGAAATTTTCGTCTATGAAAAATTACCAAACCAAACAACCCCTGAAGAAGTTGTCTCTGGGGATAAAAATTTGAGATGGAGATATAAAACAACTGAATCCCAAGTTCAATATCCTCGTGAAGCTTTGCCTCTTGAGAATGGCAAAAGCTATTACTGGTATGTGAAATCAACGATATCAGGAAGTCGTGGGATTGAGGAGATAAGAAGTGAGATATGGAATTTCACCGTAAATTTAGGTCCCGCAACTACTGAAACGGTTGTATCTAAGTTAACCCCGACGGAGAAAAAAACGCTTGATAATTTGATAAGTGCCTTCAAACAGGCTGGAAATCAAGAGATAGCGGAACTTTTAAGCAAGATTGTGAGTGATCTCGTGATATTAATTGACGGTAGACCAGCGACGCCCGGGGAGATTGAAGAGATTTTAAGAGCCATAAGGCAACAATTGGCTGAACTTGGAGCTGAAGTTGAAGTAAAATAAAATTTAAAAAACGACCATGATAGGAAAAATTTCAAAAATCGGTTTAATTTTTTCGGTTGCGATTTTGTTTTTCGGCTTTATAAATTATGCGCCAACAATTGCGATAGTCCAACTCGTAAAAAACAAGGCATATCACAAACCACCCAAGGTTGAAGAATGGAAACCAGCTCAAAAAGGCGTTGGGCTTGAATCTGGAACGCTCGTGAAGACAGATGAAAAATCATTTTTATTGATCAAGTTCCTTGATGGAAGTTTCCTACGCGTTGGTGAAAACACTACCCTTGAAGTTATAGGGGAAAATCCAAAAGGCAATTATTCAAGGAAAATCAATGTTGAAAATGGCGGAGTTGACTTCAAAGTAACAAAAGTAAAGGGAAAGTTTGAGTTCACAACGCCTTTATCCGTTGCAACTATAAGGGGGACTGAAGGTGTTTTGATATCTCGGACGGATGCTGATACGCTTATGGTGAGAGAAGGCGAGGTTGATTTCTTCAACAAAATCTCAAATATCAGCAAAACAGTAAAAGCGGGGGAAATCGGCATATCCACAAAAGTCGGTGAGATAACAACAAGGCAGATGACCGAGACAGAACAACAAAAATCGCAAGAGATAAGAAAAGCGATTGAGAAAAGAGAAATTGAAATAAGAGGAAAAACGGGGGAAGGCAAAGAAATAAGGATTAAAATAAAAGAAAAATAATTTAATGCGACATTTAATCTCGCTGTTTCTTTTCATCTTGTTTATCTCAACGATTTCCCCCGCTCAACAAATTTTTAATGTCATCCCACTTCAAAAAGGCATAAGCGGTGAAAATTTAAAGCTCAGGATTGAATTTACCGATGTAAGCGACATCGTTAAACTGAAGTTGTTTTACAAGTCAAGCATTGATGAAAGCTTTAAATTGATTGAAATTTCACCATCACGAGAAAACTTCGTAATAGTGACGCTTCCAGGGGAAGATGTTAAAGCACCGGAAATGGAAATTTTCATTGAAGCGACGGACAAAAGCGGAGGGATAAAACACTATCCGGACAAAGCTCCGAATGAACTCTTACGAATCCCTATAACTGAAGTTAAAGCCCCAGGGAAAATTATAGTGTTAAGCCCCGAGCCAGGAGCTGTGGTTCGTCCTGAGGAAGTTTTCATCTCTGCATCTTTAATTGAAGTTGAAAGCTTCGCCCCGGAAAAAAGTCAAGTTCTATTTGACAGGACTGATGTGACATCTATGTGCATCATAACATCCGAACTTGTCACTTTTGTCCCGGATAATTTTAAATTTCCAATTAAACCGGGGTCTCACAAAGTTACAATTATTTTGAAAGACACATCGGAAAAAGTCGTAGCGAACACATCTTGGGGGTTTACGGTTTTATCACCAACAGAAATCGCTGAAAGCGAAAGGGCTTTCAATTATCGCTCAAACTTTGAGATTGAGCTACGACAGGAGAAAGCACAATCAAACAGCAATTTTTATGTCCGCGGGCGCGCAAACTTCACTGGAAGTTATAGTTTTTTCAACCTCAACACAAACTTATATTTGACCAGTGAAGAAAAAGCAACGATACAGCCACAGCACAGGTTTTTAATTGAAGGTAATCTTCTTGATTGGGTAAAAATCAGCTACGGCGATGTGTATCCAAATTTTTCACCTCTTATATTAAGCGGTTATAGGGTCAGGGGAATTTACGGTAAGATTGACCTTAGATATTTTCAAGTTGAGGTAGTGAACGGTCAAACAAGAAGAGGAATTGAAGGGCTTGTTGAAAAAGAAATCCCGATTGACAGTTTAAAAGGCGAAACCTTGCCACAAAACAGCGTTTATGACACGACAAATAGAAAGATATTGATTTACAAATACGGAACTTATGAGAGAAATCTCCTCGCGGTAAAACCAGCATTTAAATTCAAGAGAAATTTTGAACTTGGATTTACTTATCTTGTCTCGCAGGACGATAAAGCTTCCATTCGTTTCGGCGGAAACCCGCAGAAGAATGTGGTGATCGGAACGAATTTAATTCTTTCGCTTGATAATGCGAGGACGGAGTTTAGGGCGCACGGGGCGTTGAGCGTGCGAAATGAGAATTTAAAAGCAGCAAGTTGGACCGAAGCGGATATTGACTCGCTTTTGAAAGATACGCCATCTTTAAGGGATAACTTGAAAAAATACAAGCCATTGATTGAGAAATTTGTCCCTTTGAACCAGTATATCGTCCCGATAAATCCACTCGCCCTTTCATCGCTGGCTTATGAAGCGGGTTTGAACTTAAATTACTTTGGCAACTTTTTGAAGATTGACTACATATTTCACGGCAATGAATATCTCTCCTTCGGTCAGCCATACCTAAGGCAGGATATCCAGGGATTTAGAATTTTTGATAGATTGAGATTCTTAAAGAATCAATTATTCTTGACATTGCGTTTTGAAAATTTAAACGATAATACTAAAAAGCAACGCGACTACACCACAAAGTTCATCAATTGGGAAGTTTCTGCAATGTATTCCCCGCTTGCGAATCTTCCAACTATGAGTGTAACTTACGCTCAAAATAAAAGCGATAACGGCATCCCGCTTGACTCATCGCGAGCTTTCAACCTCCTCGTCAACAAAATAAGTTTTGACATCAGCTATTACTTTGAATATCTTTTCAAAAATCAAGTCAACATCTCATTTTCAATCTCTGGCTCCGACGATAGAACAAGGACAAACGCCGACTTCAACAATACGAATTTATCCCTCTCAATGTTTTCAAATGTAAATGACAACTTGCGTGGAAATTTCCAGTTTGGAATGTATAATTCAAAGTTTAAAAAACCGTTGTATGATTCAACTGGTAGGGTCGTTGGAACAGCAGAGGAAAAGTTTAATTATATTTTGATCGGTTTTGGTGCGGATTACAGATTTAAAAATATGCGTATTTGGGGAAACATGGCGCCAAGTTTTGGAAATCTAAGCCGTCTTTACATTTATTTCGGTGGGGAGAGGGAAATCGCAAGAAACCAAAGCTTGAATTTGAATTGTAATTTCCTACTTCACAAGTCCATTGATGTTGTAGCATATTTAACTTACAGGATAAGTTTTTGAGATGAGCAAATTAAAATTTGATTTTTTGAAAGTCGCTTTACTTGTGTCCCTTGTTGGTTCGCTAATTGCTTTTATCACGGTTGAATTTATCCCGGCTTTAACAGGCGTTGAACTCAAAACATTAGACCTTCGCTTTAATTATAGAGGGGTAAAACAAAATTACGCTGATTCATCGGATATCGTCATAGTTGCGATAGATGAGGCATCGCTTGATAGAGCTCCAGTGAAATGGCCTTGGCCAAGAAGTTATTATGCTAAAATCGTCAGGAACTTGAAAAAAGCGGGAGCAAAGGTTATCGCCTTTGATATTAATTTTGATTCGCCGGATTTAAATCCAAACAATGACAGGGACTTTCAAAAAGCGATAGAAGAAGCCGGGAATGTTATTCTTGCCGGGCGTGAAACAAAAGACATAAAATTTAAAGGACGAATTATTGAAACGAAGAACTTACTCCGCAATATTTTTATTGGAACGCCGAATTCATCTCCTGGCATCGTTGAGGTCCTAAGGGATTATGATGGCGTTTGCAGACGCTATGTGCCTGTTTTTTCAGTTGGGGACACAATTTTCCCAAGTTTTGGGCTTGCTGTTTTGCTCGCTTATTACAACTTAAAAATTGATTCCGTTTACGATTTCCCAGCCAAAACACCATTTGAAAATGGTTTCTTCCAACTGGGGAATATAAAAATCCCAAAATTTGACGAAAAAACTTGGCTCATAAACTACGCAGGTCCAGCCGGGACCTTTAGATATGTGAGCTTCATTGATGTGCTTGACGACCAGGAATTTAAAACGAAAGATGAAATTGAATACGGAGATATAAACACATTTGACAACCCTGAATATGGACTCTTACACGATAATGTTTTCAAGGACAAGATCGTCGTAATTGGAAGTGCTATACCAGAGTTTAAGTCCGAACTTGGCGATTTGCTTCCGGTTCCATTTGTAAAGGGTGAAAGCAACCTGATGTATGGAGTTGAAATACACGCAAACGCCATAGCAACCGTTGTTGAAAGAAAGTTTATAAAGAAAACTCCACCTTTGCTATCGTTTTTTATCGTCTTCACATTCGCTCTGATTAGTTTTCTTATCGCTACAAACATAAGGAAGTTGAAATTACGCCCCGAGTTCATATCCGAGCTCCTCAACATTTTATTTTTGCTTCTTTCCTTTGGGTTATGGATTTATTTTTCCTTCTTGATGTTTAAAGAGAATTTAATTTTACCCATCGTCTCGCCAATTCTCGGTGGTTTTTCCACATATATCGGCTCTGTTATTTACCAATACTTTATAGAGAGAAAGCAAAAAAGAATCATCAAACGGATTTTCAGCTATTATGTTCATCCATCCGTTGTTAATCAGTTGATCTCAAACCCAGATGTCGTTCGCCTCGGTGGCGAAAAAAGAGAGATGACGGTTCTTTTCACCGACCTCTGGAACTTCACAACGATAAGCGAGGCATATCCACCGGAGTTTATATTTGACATTTTAAACGAGTATTTTGAAGCGATGACAAAGGTGATCTTCAAATATGGTGGAACACTTGACAAATATATCGGTGATGCGATCGTTGCCTTCTGGGGTGCGCCGATTTATTATCCCGATCACGCTTTGAGAGCTTGTCTTTGCGCTTTGAAAATGCAATTTGAGCTTGAAAAGTTACGGATAAAATGGAAAAAAGAGGGAAAACCCCTTCTCTATATGAGAGTTGGGATAAATACCGGTGAAATGATCGTTGGCAACCTCGGTGGTTATGGGAGGTTTAATTACACCGTCATAGGTGATAGTGTGAACCTCGGCGCTCGCCTTGAAGCGGTAAATAAAGAATTTGGGACGAACATAATTATAAGCGAATATACTTACGAGAAAGTTAAGGATTTCTTCAAGGTCCGAGAACTTGGAAGCATAGTCGTTAAGGGGAAAACAAAATCGGTCAAAATTTACGAGCTTCTTGATGTTTTGATCGCCGAAAGCAAACTTGTGAAAGTGATGAGTTGAACTTCATCTTGAATTTTTAACCCTGTTGTAGATTATGTAAATCCCGTCAAGCACAAGCGACGGCTCGTAAAAATCAATCACCTTTGTATGCTCAATTATCGTCTTAGCAAGCCCGCCCGTAGCAACAACTTTAGCCCTTTGTCCGACAACCTCCTTAATCCTTCTTATCATACCTTCCATTGCATCAACAGCACCATACATTATCCCCGATTGCATGCTTGATACAGTGTTTCTACCGATGACGCTTTTTGGGAAGTGAAGTTCAATTTTTGGAAGTTTAGCAGCTCTTCGGTGAAGTTCAGCTGCACTTGTTTCAATCCCGGGGGCAATGACTCCACCGAGATACTCACCATTTTCGGATACGACATCGTAAGTTGTTGCCGTCCCAAAATCAACTATTATCACCGGACCCCCATATTTAGTGAAACCAGCAACGGCGTTGCACAACCTATCGGCGCCAACAGCTGAAGGATCGTCATATAAAATTTTTATACCAAGGTCAATTTCAGAGGAAATAATAACTGGTTCAACCTTGAAGTGTTTCTCACTCATCCAAAGGAAAACATCTGTTAAGTTTGGAACTACGGATGAAATCCCAACGCCTGTTATATCTTTTATATCAACATTCGCATCTGAGCAAAAGAACTTGACAAGAAGCCATGTCTCATCCTCAGTTCTCGTAATTAAACTTGAAACCCTCCAATCGTGAACTAATTTCCCATCCCTGTAAATCCCGAACACTGTGTGCGTGTTTCCAATATCAATCGCCAGCAGCATTTTCTTCCTCCCGTTTCATTGCGACTTCATTTATAAATGAAAGTATATGCTCTTTTATCTGATCACGGACTTTTCTAAAAACTTTCATCCTCTCCTCCTTTGTCCCGATTGCCTCGGCTGGATCTTCAAAACTCCAATGGATTCTCTTTACATCACCTGGGAAAGTTGGGCAGGATTCTTTCGCCTTATCGCAAACAGTTATAACATAATCAAAGCTTTGACCTATAAACTCCATCACACTTTTTGACCTATGCCAAGAGATGTCTATGCCGATTTCACTCATAGCTTCAATAGCAAGAGGATGAACAAAAGAAGGATTTGTCCCCGCTGAATAAACTTCAAACTTACCATTTCCGAAATATCTCAACAAACCTTCAGCCATTTGGCTTCTGCAGGAATTCCCTGTGCAAAGAAATAGAACTTTTATCATTGGCGTTCAAGATGTTTTGTTTGAAAATAAAAAAGGGAGACACCGATGGTCTCCCTCTCTGACGCTTTACACTGGTTGGAGATATTTCTCAAGTCGCGCAAGTAAATTTCTCTTCGGCATAGCTCCAACTATTTGCTCAAGGACTCTACCGTTCTGAAAAAGCATAAGCGTTGGGATGCTCATTATCCCATATCTCATAGCTGTCTTGGGATTGTAATCAACATTTAACTTCCCTACCTTCAACCTATCAGCATACTCCTGGGCTATTTCTTCAACTATCGGTGCTATCATCCTACAAGGGGCGCACCATTCAGCCCAGAAATCCACGAGGACAAGCTTATCTGACTTGAGAACTTCCTCGTCAAAGTTTGCGTCGGTTAATTCAATTATGTTCTTTGACATTTTATCTCCTTTTTATTTTGGAATTAGTTTGACATTTTCCTCGCCGAATAAACTTTTAAGCGAGTTGAGCAATTTTCCACTCGGCTTGACAAACAAATTTGAAATTTCAAACCTTTGAATTACACTTCCGTTATCTTTAACATCAATCTCAATAAAACAATTTCCCTCGTCGCTATCTTTGAGAATTTCGGCAAGTTTACGCCCTTTCTCTTCGGGTTCATTTTTGTCAACAAAAATAACGATTTTATGCGTGAAGCTTTCCCTCACATCGCTTAGGGGATAGACCTCGTTGACTTGAATATATAGCTGATTTCCACGCACATCCGCCTTACCAACAACCATCACAAGTCCTTCAATCGTGAGATGTCTTGAATAATTTTTGTAAACTTCGCTGAAGGCGACACATTCAGCTTTGCCTGTGAAGTCCTCAAGCTCAAAAATTAACATTTGATTTTTATTCTTGTCAAGCTTCGTCTTCATATCGGTTATAACTCCGCACGCACGAACGATTTGGCCTTCTCTCACGGACTCCGGTTCGCCAAGTTTTATCGTCGCGAATGTCTGAACATCATCAAAATATCTCATCAAAGGATGACCTGAGACATAAAATCCAAGCACTGCTCTTTCATAGGAGAGTTTTTCCATCTCGCTCCACGGTTTGACCTCTGGAAGTGGCGGATAATTTTCGTTTTCAAATTCAGTTGTGAAAAGATCAAACAATCCAACTTGTCCGTTTCTTCTGTCCTTCTTGACCTTCTCTCCATAGTTTATCGCCAACTCAACCGATTGAAGTAGCTGAGCCCTGTGACCGCAATTTAACGAATCAAAAGCGCCGGCTTGAATCAAACTTTCAATTGCACGCTTGTTAACAACTCTTAAATCAACCCTTGCGCAAAAATCAAATATGTTCTTGAATTTCCCACCTTCATTTCTTGCGCGAATTATCTCATTCACAGCATTTTCACCGACATTCTTTATCGCCCCAAGCCCAAATCTTATCGTGTTCTTATCTATCACAGTGAAATCAAGATTGCTTTCATTGACATCTGGTGGCAAAACCTTGATGCCCATCTTTCTGCAATCATCAATGAACTGAACGATTTTATCAGTGTTGTTCAATTCACTTGACATAGTCGCAGCCATAAATTCAGCTGGGAAATGTGCCTTCAGGTAAGCGGTTTGATAAGCGATGTAGGCATAAGCGACAGCGTGACTTTTGTTAAAACCATACGAAGCAAATCTCTCAAGCATATCAAAAATCTCCTCAGCGATTTTTCTATCAACCCCATTTTTAACAGCGCCTTCAATAAACTCATCCCTTTGCTTTGCCATCAACTCTTTATCCTTCTTCCCCATCGCCCTTCGCATCAAATCAGCTTTTGCAAGTGAAAAACCAGCTATCTGATTTGCAATTTGCATAACCTGTTCTTGATAAACGACAATACCAAATGTTTCCTTCAAAATTGGCTCAAGCTTTGGGTGTAGATATTCAACCGGTTTTTCTCCATGTTTTCTTGCTATGTAATCATCAATCATCTGCATCGGTCCAGGTCTATAAAGAGCATTCATGACAGCGAGGTCGTTCAAATTTGACGGCTTCAACTTTCTTAGATATTCTTGCATCCCGGAACTTTCAAATTGAAACACACCGACCGTTCTACCCTCTCCCAAAAGCTGATATGTTTTCTCATCGTCAAGCGGAATCTCGTCAATGTTTATTTCAATTCCATAATTTTGCTTGATCAATTTCAAAGTGTTAACAATCACCGTAAGCGTTCTAAGCCCAAGCATGTCAATTTTCAAAAGCCCCGCCTTTTCAAGATAATCTTTGTCAAATTGTGTCATCAGCTCCGTTTGAGGCGTTTGATAAAGCGGGACATAATCGCTTATATCCCCGGGGGCAATTACAACGCCAGCAGCATGCGTTGAAGGATGTCTATTCAATCCCTCAAGGACAAGTGAATACTGAATTAATTCTTTTAATTTTGGATCGCTCGTCGTCTTCAACCATTCAAGTTCTGGAACGGTCTCAATCGCCTCTTTAAGCGATAGGGGCTTGCCAAGCTGAACGGGTATGTTTTTCGTTATTGAATCAACCGTCTGAAGCGAAATCCCAAGAACCCTCCCGACATCTCTTATCACAGCCCTTGATGAAAGTGTCCCAAATGTGATTATTTGCGCGACGGATTTCTCCCCGTACTTCCTCTTGACATAATCAATCACCAAATCCCTTTTATCATCTGCAAAATCAACATCAATATCAGGCATTGAAACTCTTTCTGGATTTAAAAACCTCTCAAAAAGCAAATCATATTTCAACGGGTCAATATTTGTGATTCCAAGAGCGTATGATACAAGCGAACCAGCTGCTGAACCTCTCCCAGGACCAACAGCTACGCCCATCTTCCTCGCCTGATTTATAAAGTCCTGAACTATCAAGAAATAAGTTGAAAATCCCATTCGCTTTATCACATCAAGCTCATATCTGAGACGGTCTTCAATTTCCCGAGTTATATTTTTATATCTTCTTTGCAATCCTTCCCAAGCGAGTTTCTCAAGGTATTCCTCTGGTGTTTTAACACCTGCATTTTCGGGTATCGGAAAGTGAGGGAGGTAATTCTTCCCGAGTTCAATCTCAAGATTGCACTTCTCAGCTATCTCAAGCGTTGCCTCAAGTGCTTCGGGATAATCTTTGAACGCTTCATACATCTCATCCGCACTTTTGAAGTAAACCTGATCGGTTCCATATTTTAGCTGATAAATATCCCTAACGGAATTTTTATCTTGAATTGAAATGAAAATATTGTGCGGAATCGCGTGCTCGCGCTTGATGTAATGACAATCGTTTGTAGCTACAAGTTTTATCCCGAGCTCCTTCGCAAGTCGTGGCATCCCTTGAAGTACAGGAAGCTCCTTATCCATAAAATGGTTCTGAATTTCAAGATAAAAATCATCTCCGAAAAGTTCCTTGAATTTCTTCGCCGTCTCCCTCGCCTTCTCATAATCTCCATCAACAAGATGTGCTGATACAACACCACCAATACACGATGAAAGAGCTATTAATCCCTCGCGATGCTTTTCTAAAACTTCCATATCAATTCTGGGTTTGTAATAAAATCCCTCGGTGTGACCTATTGTTATAAGTTTTATAAGGTTTTTCCATCCGACTTTATCCTTCGCCAAGAGGACAAGATGTTTATAGTGCGTCTTTTTGTTCCTCACAGCGAGGTCGGATTCCTCATCTTTGCTCCCTTTGGTTTTATCAAATCTTGAGCCATCGGTGACGATGTAAACCTCGCTCCCTATTATCGGTTTTATGCCTGCTTCCTTCGCCTTTATGTAAAATTCAAGCGCCCCAAATAAAACACCATGGTCTGTTAAAGCAACAGCCGACATCTTGTTTTCAACCGCCGATTCAATTATACCGTCAATCGTGCTTATAGCATCAAGGATACTATAATGAGAGTGATTGTGAAGATGGACAAACTCAGGCATTTATCTTTAAAGCTTAGTTTGGCTTTTTGTTCAAGGGACAGAAAAATATAATCAAGCGAAACGATAAATTCAAGCAAAACCTTGAACGATTTTTGTAAAATCATATCGTTAAACTAAATTTACATAACGAACTTTAAGAAAAATAAAACCCAACCTATTGATGGTTTTCAAGCGAGAAGAAATTAAAAAGATACTTGTCATCAAGCTTAGAGCCATAGGCGATGTCTTACTTTCAACACCGGTTTTGAAAAATCTAAGACATAATTTTAAAGATGCGGAAATTGATTTCCTAACCGAACCGCCATCAAGGGAAATAATTGAAGGGAATCCATTCGTTGACAATTTGATAATTTTTGACAGAAGAGATAAAAGTTTGAGTAGTTTTCTAAACCTCAGACGCAAAAAGTACGACCTCGTCATTGACCTTTTTTGTAACCCGAGGTCAGCTTTGATGACTTTTACAAGCGGGGCGAGATATAGGGTTGGCTACGCTTTTAAAGGGAGAAGTTATGCCTACAACATAAAACTTAAACCACGGAAAGAGGTCCATCACAATGTTGAATTTAACCTTGACGCATTAAGATCGCTCGGACTTGAAATAGTTGATAAAAATCCATACCTACCAATTGACGAGTCGGCGGAAAAATTCGCTGAAAAATTTTTTGATGAAAATGACTTGGATAATAAATTAACAGTCGCTTTAATCCCAGTTGGAACTTGGGAGACGAAAAGATGGGAACTTAAAAAATTTGCAGAGCTTGGCGATATCATAGCGAAAAATTTCAACGCTGAAATTTTAATAATTTGGGGAAATGAAAAGGAATTTGAAGAAGCAATGACGATATCATCATTTATGAACGCCAAGCCGATAATCCCGCCGAGAACCAGCTTAAAACAACTATCCGCTATTTTAAAAAGATGTTCATTTGCGATCGCAAATGACTCCGGTCCAATGCACATTTCAGCTGTGGTTGGAACTCCAACGCTTGGCATCTTCGGTCCTACGAATCCATACGCACAGGGTCCTTTCGGTGAAAAACATCTTTGGGTGAGAAATGAAGAAATTGATTGTCTTGGATGTAATTTAACGAAATGCCCAATCGGGAATAAATGTATGACCGAATTAAAAGTTGAAACGGTTTACTCTGCCTTTTTAAAACTCGTTGAAAAGAACAAAGATAGAATTAAATCAAAGCCCGGTTAATTTATGAATTTTTTCAACTCTTCGTGCGTGCCTTCCACCTTCAAATTCCGTTTCAAGCCAAACCTTGACTATTTCCTTTGCGCTATCCCAAGTGATTAACCTCGCCCCAAGGGTTAGGACATTTGCATCGTTATGTTGTCTTGATAACCTCGCCTCCTCAACGGAGCAACAATTCGCTGCTCTTATCCCTTTTACTTTATTTGCAACTATTGACACCCCAACCCCAGTCCCACAAATAAAAATCCCTCTCTCACACTCACCATTAGCGACTGCCTGAGCAGCTGGGTAAGCAAAATCGGGATAATCGGTTGAATCGGCTGAAAAAGCGCCGAAATCAACGAAATCGTGACCGAGTTCCTTTAAAAGTCCTTTCAATTTTTCCTTATATTCAAAACCGGCGTGATCGCTTGCAATCGCAATTTTCATAGAACTCACAGAATTTAGTTTTAACACTCATTTGAATTTTTACTTTCCTTATCTCAAGATATTACCTTCCTCTTACCTTAATTTTTCCGGTCAATGGAGAGGAAAGGGGTGTTGTTAATTTTTTTCACCCCCACCTTTATCCTCCCCCGTCAATGGGGAGGAAGCCCTTGAAGAAACTTTTTTAATTTTCTTTCTCCTTTCTCTCCCCTTGCGGGAGAGAACAAAAGTGAGGGGTGTTGTTAATTTTTTTCACCCCCACCTTTATCCTCCCCCGTCAAGTGGGAGGAAATTTTTGAAGAAATTTTTTACTCTTTTCCCTTTTTCTCCTCTCCACTTGCGGGAGAGGGTCAGGGTGTGGGGTTCTGTATTCTTTTTTCACGCACGACTTCGCTTCAAATTTTATAAGGCACTGTTATACTCTCACCTATCCAGTCATAGCAACCACCTGTTATCGCAACCTTCCCATCTTTTATTTTTTTCTTGTTGAAGAAATAATCCTCCTGAGTCGGTACAAGTGTTTCAAGATTTTTAATCCTCTGAATCGCTTCGTTTTCAACGCTTGGGTCATTCTTCTTCGCAAGTTGATAGTATTCAACAGCAAGTTGATAGACAAGCTTATCTGTAAAATCAAGTTTCGTCCAATCCCCACCTTTCGTCGTCTTCACACATTTTGCAACTGCTGCTTCGTAAATTTGCGCTATCTCAATGTAAGGTCTCCCCCAGTTTTTATCCTTAGCCATTGCTCTTCTTGCCCAAACCCTCGCTTGTTCAAAATTATCAAGCTCACGATAACAAACAGCGATGTTTAAAATTATCTCTTTCGCATCAGGATTTATCTTCAAGGAACGGTTATACGCATCTATTGCTTTTTTATATTCGCCCGTGCGTTGATAACAATAACCGAGACGATTCCAATATGTCTCATTGTCGGGATATTTCTTCGCCAACTTTTCAAGATAAGGTATGGCGTTACCAAAATCTTCAGCACGAATGTAAAGATTTGCGATCGTCCATATAAGCTCTGTGTTCTCAGGGTCAGATTCAAGCCGTTTCTTGCTTAATTCAATAAGCTCACCTATATCCTTTACGAGCGCTCTTAATCTATCATTTGCAGTGACATTTTGCGGGTCTTTTTCAATCACTCTCCTATAAAGATCAATCGCCCTATCTCTGTATTCCGGGTGCGCCTCCATATTCTTGATGTAAAGAACGCCAAGTCGGTCAATATAATAAAACTCCGTATTTTCAAAATCAAGCCCAATTCCTTTCTCATACGCAACTATCGCTTCGCTATCTCTACCAGTATAATAATTTTCAAGCACATATCCCTTGCGAAGGTAATACTCTGAAGCTTTTTCAGGGTCATACTTTATCGCATTATCATAAATTATCAAAAGGGTGTCCGCATAAGCGGTTTTTTTGTCTTGGGGTGCATCTTCATAGTACTTCAAATAAATTTTCTCCATAGCCCTATAAAGCGTTTTAAACCTTGATGGTTGCATCTGCATGACCTTCCATCCGTAAGGCACTGCGCTGTTATAATCCCCAGTTTTAAAATACTCAAAAAACAACGACCAATTCTTCAACACCTCCATTGAATCTTGCGCTGTCCCTTGAGCGAAAACGAAACCCGAAATAAAAAACAATGCCAAAAAGATTTTTTTCATATTTAATCCTCAAGCTTTTGTTTTACAAACCAAATTTCACCTGTGTTTATTCCGAATGAAATTCTCAAAACCCTATCGCTTACGACATCAACCTTTCCTCTAAAGCCATATTCAACAGCAAGATTCAATCTCGTGTCAAAGCTTACCGGAAAACCCAAACCGATGGAAAAGAACAACTCATTTATTTTCGTCTCCTCTACTTTAAGATATGTTTCATTATAAAAAATTCCAAATCTGTAAGATGTCTTTTGAAAGAAACCAGCAGTTATTTCCCTTGATGGTAAAACTTCAACTCCTGCGCCAACCCTTATAGCATCTTTTATCTCAGTTGGAGGTTCGCCATTTATTTTAAACCTGTTCCAATTTTGATAATAAATGTCGCCTGAAACTTGAATTCTCTCCCTCAAAAAATAACTCACCCCGAAACCAGCGCGATACGGGAGGTAACCATCAAACTCGCTTATCTCAGATACCGTTGATTGAGAAACGATTGGTAAATAATACTCAATCGTTGATGTCCCTTTCAAGGTCACAGGGCTTGAAAATGTCAAGCCGAATGTCAAGCTGTTTTTACTAACGCCGAGCCCATAAGCAAGCCCTACAGTTAACCCAAGCCCGCTGTAATTTCTTTCCCTTTTTATCGTTGAAAAGAAAAACTCACTACTGCCAAAATTTGTCTCCCAAAAGTTTGTTATAGTGCCAAAAAAATAATCAAGCCGTGCTCCAAAACTAAACTTGTTTGAGGGTTTGAATGAAAAGCCAAAAACAAATGTTGAAATTCCTCCCTCCCCTCTATACGATTGAGAAAAATATCTATCCTGAAGTATTGAATCCTTCTTGACGATGTAATTAACACTGCTAAACGGCATAAGTCCAGTTGTAAATGTTAAGCCAAATCTTTTCCACACAGGGACCGCCATCAAGACACCGTCAAAGTTTCCACTTGTCAAAAATGTGTTTTTAAATTTATCTTTCAAAGATGTTCCCTCATAAAGATAACCACCGGAGACCCTCACCCTTGCAATTTCACTCCAAAGAGCTGGATTGTATCTATTGATGTAAATTGGGTCAAAAAGAGCAATTCCAAGAGAGCCAAGCCCTGCTGTTTTATCAACCGTTGCAAATCTTAAAATTCCAAGCCCAAACCTTGAATAGACAGACCCACCTCCAAAAGCGAATGAAGCAACCGAAATCAAAAGGACAAAAATTTTAAATTTTGATTTCATACTCAGTTTAAACTCCCGGTTTTGTTGTGTAATAAATTTTTAACTTCGGCTTTCTATCTTTGAAATGAAAGACATAACGGTCAAAGTTGTCATGTTCATTGTAAAATCTTATTAAAACCCCGTTGTTTGGCTCGCCATTTAACCAGCGCTGAACAGGCGTGGTCACCGGGATTATATATTCAAGTGTATCAAGTGGATTTCTCACACCAAGATAATTACCTTCAACCCCACCGAGCGACTTTTTCACAAGCCCGAGGTCAGTTATAAAGCTTGCTATCAGAGAGTCAGTTCCCCTTATGTATCTTTTTTTCTCCTTCAAATAAATTGAAATTTCCGCACGATTAACGATTATATTTTTAGGCAACTTTGAAATGTCAAATTTTAAAATACTTCTAAGACCAACCCCTGCTTGTATAATGATATTATTCGTATCCGCTATTTCACTTGACCTTGCGATATAACCATCGCTACCGTAAAAAAATCTAACCGTGTCAACGCCACCATCGGCTTTGCCTATCCCAACTTCTAAAGCAGGTGTGAAGAGCATCTCATCAAGAGATTTAAAACCCCATATCACTCCGTTATTTTGTGGCTTTAAATAAAGACCATAATTTTGCCCCATAAACCACTCTCTCACAACGGATGTATCTATTGGGAAATAATTCACCGAGTCGGGAATACCTTCAAATTCTCCAACAACTCTCGCATCGTAAAGCGTATCATAGTAATTTGATAAAACTTTGTGGGCGGTGAACTTAGCTGGGACAGTGGTATCACCTATCACAAAATCCGACTTAAATAATCTTATCCGTGATGACTTTATCTGCGCAAATCTTAATGTATCAGGGATGTCAAAGCGAATTAAAATCCCGCACGAGATATTATCGTAATTTCCGATCAAAAGATAATTTGAAGCCGAGTTAGATATAAAATTTGTTATGTTTTCAAATTGAACCTCAATTGAGTCCTCATAAAAATTGACATTGAAAAGTTCTTTTTCAGGTAAAAGACCGAAACCGACATCGTTTGGTTCTTTACCGCAGCCGATGATGAAAAGAGTTAAAAAGAATAAAATCAGGTTTCGCATTTTTCTCTTCTCTCCGTTAGACATTTTTTTACGATTTCAATTGCTTCCTTCAAATTCTTAGCGACAAAATCCGGGTCTAAATTTTTATCTCTGCACTTTTCAAGTTCTTCAACTCCGTAACCGGTCAACACGAGTATAGTTGTTGCCCCGGCTGTTTTCCCCGCTTCTATGTCAATGCATCTATCTCCAATTACAAACGAATTTTTCAGATCAATGTTTTGTTCTCTTGACGCTCTTTTTAACATCCCATCTTTTGGTTTTCTGCATTCGCATTCAACTTTGTAATCTCCGTTTCCTTCGGTTGGATGATGCGGGCAATAATAATAAGCGTCAATTTTCGCCCCCTTTTCCGCAAGCAACTCGTCAAGCCGTTTATGAACCTTTTTCAAGTCCTCTTCAGTAAAATATCCCCTTGCTATGCCACTTTGGTTTGTGAAGATGATAACTTTTAACCCCATTTCATTTGCTTCCCTTATCGCTTCAGCCGAGCCATCTATCAAAATGAGCTGTTCCGGGGAAGACAAAAAATTAACATCTTCATTTATCGTCCCATCTCTATCAAGAAATATAGCCAGGGATTGCTTTTTCATTTGACTTTGACGGTCCGAGCTTTTCTTTGAACTGAGACGAGTTTCTCGTAAAGTTCAACATATTTTCTCGCCGAAACGCTCCAGGAGAAATCTTTCGCCATGCCGTTCTTCATCAATTTAAGCCAGACCTTTTTATTCTTGTAAAGATTCAGCGCTTTCTTCAGTGCTTTGAGGAGCTCCTGACCGTTATATTTTTCAAAAAGGAATCCCGTTCCCCTTCCCGTTTTTGGATTAAATTCCTCAACCGTATCCGCAAGCCCGCCCGTTTTCCTTACCACTGGGACAGTCCCATATCTTAAACTATACATTTGATTCAAACCACATGGTTCATACTTTGATGGCATAAGAAAAATATCAGCACCAGCTTCAATTAAATGCGCAAGCTCTTCACTGAACCCAATATGTATCCCAACCTTTTTAGGATATTTCTTCTTGATCCGTTCAAGCATCTCCTCATATCTTGGCTCACCTGTGCCAAGAACAATGTATTGCAAATCAAGCTCCATCATTTTATCAATTATCTCCTCTATCAGATCAAATCCCTTTTGCTCAGCTAAGCGAGAAATCTGAGCAACAACGGGGATATTCTCATTATATTCAAGCCCGAAATGTTTTAAAAGCGCTTTTTTGTTCTCATACTTGCTTTCTATCGTTTGAACTCCGTATGGAACTGGGATGAATTTATCGGTCTCAGGACTCCAAACCGAGTAATCAACGCCATTTAAAATTCCAAAAATATCCCTTTTCCTTTTCCTTAACACATCCGAAAGACCAGCTCCAAGTTCATCATCCGAGATTATCTCCTTGGCATAAGTTGGGCTCACTGTCGTTATAAAATCGGCATACAAGATTCCAGCTTTCAAGAAATTAAAACTACCATTGTGTTGTATCTGCGGGAAAATTTCATCTGGAAGACCCGACTTTAAAAATGATTCCTTAGGGAAGACACCTTGATAACCGATGTTATGTATCGTTAAAATGGTTTTAATCCCCTTCAATAGCGGGTCATCTTTATAAGTTGTTTTCAAATATACGGGAACGAGGGCGGTTTGCCAGTCATTGCAATGAATTACATCTGGGCGCCATCCGAGCTTCCTCAATGTCTCAATGACGCCTTTACAAAAGAATATAAATCTTTCATCGTTGTCGGGATAATCTTTCTTTGTCTTAGGGTCAACATAAAGACCATTTCTATTGTAATAAACCTCGCTTTCAAGGAAATAAACTTGAACCTTCGTTTTTTGACCCACAATGAACGATGCTTTAGCGCTTCCCTTTTGAAGTTTATCTCCAACTGGAATATCCATTTCCTTCAGGCGTATAATCTCGTGGATGCCAAATTTCCGCTCGCTTATAAAGCCATATTTCGGCATCATAACTCTTATCTCGTGCCCGAGTTCTTTTATCGCCTGTGGCAAGGCAAAAGAGACATCAGCAAGACCTCCCGTCTTCGCGAATGGAACAACTTCACTGGAGAGGAAGAGGATATTAAAAGATTGAGCCATTAAGGACTCCTTAAATGAATTTTTCTTCAAAGACCTCAAAAATTTTGTTAAAATTTAACAAAAAAAATGCTAATAAACAACCCAAGCCCCTTTCTTTTTGATTTCAAAAAATTTTTAGTATATTTAAAAGGCATTGGAGAGGTGCCCGAGTGGTCGAAGGGAGCCGCCTGCTAAGCGGTTGTACCGCCAAAAGCGGTACCGAGGGTTCGAATCCCTCCCTCTCCGCAAAACTTTTACTTGTCAAAATCAACAAACAACGGAGGGAAAAATGCCAAGGCAAAAATCAAAAAAGTCGGGCGATAAATCTACTAAGACAATAGAGCTAAAAGTTGGACAAAAAGCCCCGGACTTTACACTCCCTGCTGACAATGGCGAGAAAATCTCATTGAAGGACTTCAGAGGTAAAAAAGTTGTTCTCTATTTCTACCCAAAAGATGATACTCCGGGGTGTACAAAAGAGGCGTGTTCATTTAGGGATAATATAAATCGCATACTTGAAAGGGGAGCCGTTGTCATCGGAGTAAGCGCCGATAGCGTTGAGTCACACAAGAAATTCAAAGAAAAATATAACCTCAATTTCCCTCTTCTAAGCGATGAAAAGCATAAAGTTCTGCAAAAGTATGGCGTATGGAAAGAGAGAAATCTCTACGGGAAAAAGTTCATGGGCACAGAGAGAACAACCTTCATAATTGATGAAAATGGCAAAATCGCTCACATCTTCAGAAAAGTCAAAGTTGATGGTCATACCGAAGAGGTTTTGAAAAAACTTGATGAACTTGCTCAAAAAGTCACCGCTTGACAAGTTAAAGCCGTGCTTGAGATACCGAAATTCTATGAGAGCTTTCTCTCAAGAGTATCAAACATCAACTTGAACTCACCCCGCCAGCTCAAAAATGTGGCTGAGATAGTATCCGCAATGTCGGAATATTTCACAAGGAAAAACTTGCGCAAGGAATTCGTCTTCTACGACTACCTCAGCAATGCCGAAGTTCAAAAAGGGTATCTAATTTACTTTACAACGACAAATCTCTTAAAAGTTCACATCCCATTAAACGAAATCGCTCACTCGGGATTTTTCAGAGGAAAGAAAAATCTTGAAATACTTGACATCGGGACAGGTCTTGGGACAGTTGTGATGGGTGCGATAATTTGGATGCATGAGAATATAAAATACTTTAAAAACACCGAGGTCAAATTCGTCGCCCTTGATAAAATAAAACAAAACATAGACAAATTTCAAGAGAACCTTGAGATTTTCCTCTCCGAACTTAAAAACCACTATCCCAGCTCAATAAAGATAACAGTTGAACCAGCCATCTTTGACATTGAACATGCTTTTGAAATGTTCCATAAAAGATTTGATCTGATAACGGTTGCAAATACGCTTAATGAAGTTGCATATGAAAAAAGGAATAAACTCCTTCGCCTTATCAATGCCGGTGTAAAAGATGATGGTTTTGTAATTTTAATTGAGCCAGCGCTTATGATAACATCGCGAGACCTGCTTGATTTCAGAGATAAGATGCTGAAACTTGGATTTCACATTTATTCCCCATGCCTTAGAAATTCAAACTGCCCAGCACTTGAAACACAAAAGGATTGGTGCCATACCGAAGTGGACTGGAAAAGACCCGAATTCATAAGACAGATTGATCTTGTCTCAGGAAATTACAGAAAGACCTTGAAATTCTCATACATAGTTGCAACAAAACAAGACATCAATTTGATAGATTACATCGCTGGCGAGAGAAATTTTACAGATTACTTCAGGGTTGTAAGTCAGTTGATAGTTGAAAAAGGAAAGAAACATTGTTATCTTTGCAATGAACTTGGAAGATTGCATTGTATCAAGCTTGATAGAGCAAATTCACCCCAAAATGAAATTTTTGATGAAATTTCCCGCTACGATATAATCACGATGACGAATTTTGAAAGAGAGGATGAAAAAATTAAAATCACCCCGGAAACACAGATAAAAAAGGTTTTAAACAACGACGGAAAAATCTAAACAAAATCAGAGAGCGAGATAATGAGATTGCTTGACCTTTATTTAAAGGGCGGTTTAATCATGCACTTGATAACAATCTCACTCATAGTGATGATTTATGTCACCATTGAAAAAATTCTGGTGATTAAAAGGGCAAGGGCAAATGTCCGGGATTTTATCGCAAGCATTAAGGGATTGATAAGGACTGGGAATGTTCCGGAGATAATAGATTACTGCAATTCACACAACACTCCCATTTCAAGGATATTTAAACAAGGGCTTTTGAAGCTCGGATATGGAGACGAAAGGGTTCGGGAAGCGATTGAAATGGCTGGAAGAAGTGAGGTTTTTATGCTTGAGAAAAGGTTAAGCATACTTGCAACGATTGCCGGTATTGCTCCACTTCTTGGCTTTCTTGGAACTGTAACTGGAATGATAAATGCTTTTATGACAATTCAATCGCTTGGCGGAATTGTTTCCCCATCGGATTTAGCCGGGGGGATATGGGAAGCACTTTTAACAACTGCTTACGGTCTAATCGTTGGGATTCCAGCGTATGGACTTTACAATTATTTCGTCACGAAGATAAACCGCTTAGTCCATGAAATTGAAAATGCGACTTTTGAATTCATTGATATACTCGGTTCAGATGAGATAAAAAACAAGCTCAGCTCTTGAAATGAAATTTGAAACAAGGAATAAACCATTAACGATTTTCACATTTGCTTCTCTAACAGACATAGTTCTTCTGTTGCTGATTTTCTTTCTTCTCACATCGTCTTTCATAACTCAATCTGGCATAAGAATTCAACTCCCAAAAGCTGAAACGAGAGAACAGATAAGCGATAGAAACATAATAATCACCTTGACATCAAACGGCGAAATTTATGTTTTTAATGAAAAAGTAGCGAAAAATGACTTGTCGGCGAAATTAACCGAGATTTCAAAAGATCAGAAAGATAAACTCGTCGTTTTACGCGCAGATAAAAGCGTAGCGATACAGGAAGTGATTGATGTTATGGACATAGCGAGAGCAACTGGTTTAACAAGGTTTGTCGTCGCAACACAATTGAGATAAAAGGATGAAGGATATTGAAATAAAATCCGCTTTTTACACCACGGTTGTTTGTCTTGTGATTTTCTTGGTTATGCTGTTTTACAAACTTACAATTGAACCAAAGGAAAGCGTCAAATTTAACGAAGTCATCTTCGCTCAATCTTTTGAAGAGATAAAACAGGATGAATCGCCTGCTCAATTAAAAGCTGGAAGAGGACTTAAAACCTCAATCGCCATAAAGACGACAAATCTCCCAAGGATAAATCTCCCGACGAGATTCACAATTTCAGGTGAGGAAATCATACCATCTGAAAAATTCGCCGAAAAAATCAGCGATATTGAAAAACCTGGGGAAATCGCCGGAACTGGAACAGGACACAAAGGTTTCTTTGAAGATGCAAGTTTGGGTAAAGAGATTAAACCAGAGCTTGGCTCTTCTGAGAGGGGGAAAACAGGTATTGGAGAGATCAAAAGAGATTTTGGCACTGGATTGAAACAATCGCTTTCATATAGAATTGAATGGGAGGGGAAAATAAACCGAACCAAGTTAAAAGGCGAACTTCCGAAATTTCCCGAAGGCGTAAATGAAACAGCAGTGGTGAGGTTTAGGGTTGTGGTTTTACCAGACGGTAGCATTGAAAGAATTTTCCCGATTGAAAAATCAAACCCGGAATTTGAACGTTCAGCGTTTGAGGCATTGATGACTTGGAAATTCAACCCGATTGACCAGCAATTCAAACAAAACGGAATCGTAACTTTCATCTTCACCGTAAAATAAAATGGAGGGAAAATTGGATTGGCTTTGGGCTTTCCTTCTTGTAATTTCAATCTTCGGGGTGATCGCAATATCCGAAATTCTCAGGAGAATTTTTAAATTTGATCCAGAGGTTACAAGGAAAGTTGTTCATATATCCGTTGGTGTAGCTGTTTTTCCAGCGCCGATCATCTTTTCAAGTTCACTTCCTGTGATAGCAATTGCGTTATTTTTCATCGTTGTTAACTTCTTGAGCATAAAAATGCGACTTTTCAAAGGGATGGATTCCGTTGAAAGACAAACTTTTGGAACGGTTTATTACCCGCTTGCTTTTTTAATACTTGTCTTGGTTTTCTGGGAAAATCATCCGGCGATAATTTCAATTTCAATGTTAGCTCTTGCGCTCGGTGATGCTTTAGCAGCTATAGTTGGAGAGAGCGTGAAAAATCCAAAGATATACAATTTGACAGGTGATAAAAAGTCAATCCAGGGCTCGCTTGCGATGTTTTTTACAACAGCACTTATAGTTGCACTCTCGCTTTATCTTACGAGCGATTCAATCCAATGGTGGAGACAAAATTTGAAACTATCTGTTGAAGAAATAATTTTGATTTCGGTTTTAACCGCTTTGTTTACAACAGTTTTTGAAGCGATCGGTTCATACGGATTTGATAATTTATTCATCCCGATTTCTTCGTCTTTTATGCTTTATTCCCTTGTAGTAATGGATGGATTAAGCCAATTTTCGCTTGCTTTTGCCCTTGCAATTTTAATCGCGGTCATATCTTTCAAATTAAAGTTTTTATCTTTAAACGGTGCGGTTGGTACTTTCATACTTGCGGTTATAATCTTTGGCGTTGGCGGTTGGAAATGGACTTTGCCAATTCTTGCCTTCTTTGTCCTGTCAAGTTTAATCTCAAAAATTGGGAAAAGGAAAAAAGAAAACTTTGATCTTATCTTTGAAAAGTCAAGCACGAGGGATATTTATCAAGTTATGGCAAATGGCGGGATAGCTGGTTTGATCGCGGTTATATATCAATTCTTTCAAAACGAGATTTTCTACTTTGCTTATCTTGGCTCAATTTCAGCAGCTACATTTGACACCTGGGCGACGGAGATTGGTACGCTTTTTTCCACAAAGCCAAGATTGCTTACAAATTTCAAACGGGTTGAACCCGGGACATCCGGTGCGGTTTCGCTTAAAGGTTCGGTTGGTGGGCTTATTGGCTCAATTATAATTTTTTCAAGCGCTATGCTTTGGGTTAAATTTAATTTCGTGCGACTACTTGTTGTGGTCCTTTCCGGTTTGTTCGGTGGATTTGTTGACAGCTTCCTTGGGGCAACTTTACAAGCACAGTATAAATGTAATGTTTGTTCAAAAATGACGGAGAAAAAATTTCACTGCGAGAATTTCACAAGTTTAATCCGCGGTAAAAGATGGGTGAATAATGACTTTGTTAATTTTGTTTGCACAAGCGCTGGGGCTCTGTCCGGGCTTGTCTTGATGATAGTTTAAAAACAAAACCGCAAAACAAATGCCGTTTAAGATAAATGAGGAAATCGCCATAGCCGATGTGGCAATTGAAGTTTGGGCTGAGACGATAGAGGGTCTGTTTCAGGATTCAGGGCTTGCTGTGAGCGAAGTTATGGTTGACACTAAGACGGTTGAGCAAAAGATTGAACTTGACATTTCACTTAATTCAACCAGCGTTGAAATGTTGCTTTATGATTTTTTAAGCGAGATAGTTTATCTAAAGGATGCGAAATCGCTTCTTTTCTCAAGGTTTGATGTTAAGATAAATGAACTTGATCTGTTCGCAAAACTTTGGGGTGAAAAAATTGATAGAGAGAGACATCATCTTAGAACCGATGTGAAAGCCGTGACGCTTTATAGATTTGAGGTTAAAAAGGAAAACGGGATTTGGAAAGCGGAGTTCGTCCTTGATATATGATTGGAAATCTTGATTTTTCTTCTTAACTTTGATTTGACAAGCACTTTTCACAAATAAATAAACTTCAAAAGATGGCATCAAAATTAATTTTTGAGTTAAGCCGTCCCGGAAGAAAAGGGTATTCCCTCCCCAAAATTGATGTCCCCGAGAAACACATTGAAGATTTAATACCGCCGAAATTCCTACGCTCATCGCCACCATCTCTACCAGAGATGAGTGAAAATGAGGTTGTCAGACATTACATTCGTCTCTCAACCTTAAACTATCATGTTGACAAAGGTTTTTATCCGCTCGGTTCTTGCACGATGAAATACAACCCCAAAGTAAACGAGGTGACTGCATCTTTCCCCGGTTTTAGGGATATTCATCCGCATATGGATGATGAGCTTGTTCAGGGCGCATTGCAGATAATGTATGAACTTGGTGAGATGTTAAAAGAAATAACGGGGATGAAAGGCGTCTCACTTCAACCAGCAGCTGGGGCACACGGGGAGTTAACAGGCATATTGATGATAAGAGCGTATCACGAAAAACTTGGAAATCCAAGAAAGAAAATCCTCGTCCCCGATTCCGCACATGGGACCAACCCAGCAAGTGTTACTATTTCAGGTTATACAGCTGTGAGCGTTAAATCAAACGCATATGGAACGATTGACATTGACGACTTGAAGTCAAAACTTGATGAAGATGTCGCAGGTATAATGATAACAAATCCAAATACACTTGGAATTTTTGAGAAGGATATACTTCAAATTGAAAAATTGGTCCATGGAGTTGGTGCTTTGATGTATATGGACGGTGCAAACCTAAATGCTCTTGTTGGTATCGTAAAGCCAGGCGACATGGGATTTGATGTTGTTCATTTAAATTTACACAAGACATTTTCAACACCTCACGGTGGCGGTGGACCTGGTTCAGGACCTGTGGTGGTAAGCGAGAAACTCATTCCTTTCCTTCCGATTCCAAGGGTTGAAAAAAAGGATGATAAATTCATCCTAAACTACAATTATCCCGACTCAATCGGAAAAATTCACACCTTTTTCGGAAACTTCGGTATGATGGTCAGGGCTTACACATACATCAGAATGCTTGGAAGCAAGGGACTGAAAGAGGTAAGCGAGAGCGCAATTATAAACGCGAATTACCTTTTAAGTAGGATCAAAGATTATTTTGACAGACCTTATCTTGGGAAGCCACTTCATGAGTTCGTTGTTTCTGGGAGTAGATATAAACTTGAGTACAATGTCAGAACGCTTGACATTGCCAAGCGACTTCTTGATTATGGTTTTCACGCACCGACGATTTATTTCCCTTTGATTGTATCCGAGGCATTGATGATTGAGCCAACAGAGACGGAAACAAAAGAAACACTTGACGCTTTTGCAGACGCACTTATAAAAATTGTTGAGGAGATAAAAACAAACCCAGACATCGTTCGCTCAGCTCCTCATACTACCCCAGTCAAACGACTTGACGATGCCTACGCTTCAAAAAATATAAATGTCTGCTTTAAAGAGTGAAAAGAAAATCAGGGAGAAGATGAACTATAGATTGCTTGGTAGAACTGGGCTACTTGTGTCTGAGATCGGTTTTGGAAGTTGGGGCATTGGAGGGAAAATGTGGGCTGATTCGGATGACCGTGAATCAATAAAAGCACTGCACAGGGCGATTGAACTTGGAGTAAATTTCATTGACACGGCGCTTGTCTATGGGGATGGGCATAGCGAGAGGTTGATAGGTCAGGTTTTGAAAGAGACGAAAGAAAATGTCTATGTTGCTACGAAGATACCCCCAAAGAACATGGTCTGGCCAGCTTTAAAGGGCACACCATTAAAAGAGGTTTTCCCTTACGAGCATATCATAAATTCAACCGAAAAAAGTTTGAAAAATCTCGGGGTTGATACTATAGACCTCCAACAGTTTCATGTTTGGAATGACGAGTGGGCTTTGATGGATGAATGGTGGGAGGCAATTCAAAAATTGAAAGAAGATGGCAAGATAAGATTTTTCGGCGTCTCAATAAATGACCATGAACCCTGGAATGCAATTCAACTTATCAAAACTGGTCGGGTTGACACAGTTCAAGTTATATACAACATATTTGACCAATCACCCGAGGATGAACTTTTCCCGATCTGCATTGAATATAACATAGGTGTTATAGTTCGTGTCCCATTTGATGAAGGAAGCTTGACGGGAAAGATAACGCCTGAGACACAATTTCCAGAAGGGGACTGGAGAAATAGATATTTCAAGGGCGATAGAAAACAACAAGTTTGGGAAAGAGTGCAAAAACTTGAAAAATTACTCGGTGAAGAAGCAAAGACATTGAGCGAGCTTGCACTTAGGTTTTGTCTAAGCCATGAGGCGGTTTCAACTGTAATACCTGGGATGAGAAAGGTTGAACATGTTGAAGAAAACTGTTCTGTTTCCGATGGACGGAAACTTTCCGATAGAATGCTTCTTGAATTAAGGAAACACAGGTGGGTAAGAAATTTCTACCGTTAAAATAAAAAACCCGGGCTTTTTGCCCGGGCTTAAATTCCTTAGGCAAATTGCTCAAATAGTTTTTCAAGTCGTTCCTTCTTTGAAAGTTCATCAATGTTGCCGTCAAATTTTGAAACAATTTTATCAAGATTTCCCTCAAATGTAGGTCTTTCCTCGCGATAGAAAATCCCAGTGTAGATTTTATCTTGAACCATAGCAAGCTCAAACGCTTTCAATTTATTCGTCGGGTCATGCTCCGGTGGAATTTCAACCACTCTTTCACGGACGAAATCAAATGTAATTTCCATATTAAATGTTGGGCACGGGGAAATAACTTGGATCACAGCGAATCCTTTATGCCTCGTCGCTTCAACTATAAGCTGAGTTAATTGCTTCGTATTTGATGAGAATCCACGAGCGACAAAGCTAGCGCCATAGGCGAGTAAAAGCATAATTGGGTTGAGTGGCGGTTCAAGAGCACCGTATGGGGTTGTCGTCGTGGTCATCGTAAGCGTTGAAGTCGGTGAAACCTGCCCTTTTGTTAAGCCATATATCGCATTATCAAGGATTATATAAACCATGTCGGGATTTCTTCTTGCGACATGTGGTATATGACCGCCACCAATTGCAAAGCCATCGCCATCGCCACCTATGACGAAGACCTCAAGCTCAGGGTTCGCAATTTTAACCCCAAGAGCTACTGGAAGCGCTCTCCCATGAACAGTGTGAAGATTGTAACCTTTGACGAAATGCGGAAATCGGCTTGAACAACCGATTCCGGAGACGATACTCAATTTATGCGTTGGGATTTTCAGCTCACCTAATGCTTTAATAAACGAAGCTAATACGCCATAATCACCACAACCCGGGCACCAGGTTGGTTTAACATCGCTTTTATATTCAAGCTTCGCCTGCTTTATCTTCTCAATTGCTTCGCTCATTTTGCCACCTCAATTATTTTGTTGTAAATTTCCTCGGATGTGAAAGGTATTCCGCCATAATTGTTCAGTTTTATCGGATTATAATCAACGAATGTGCGCAATATATTTGCAAATTGTCCGTTGTAATTTTGCTCAACGACGATGACTTTTTCGTAATTTCCAATGATATTTCTAATTTTTCGCTTCGGTAAGGGATTGAGAATTCTCGGATGATAATGACTTACTTTTATTCCATTCATTTCTGCCTTTTCAATTGCCTCTCTTACAGCTCCGTAAGTTGAACCCCAAGCAACGATCAAAATTTTCGCTCCTTTAACTTCGTAATAATCGTCGTTCTCGTTCTCCAGCTTTTCAGCTAAAACATCAAGTTTTCTAAATCTCTTTTTCTGCATCTCGGTATGAACCTTCGGCGTATAGTTTGGGGCACCGCGCTCGTTGTGTTCAAGTCCGGGCGCAATGTATTCAAATCCCGGATGTCCCGGAACAGCAATTGGGGCAAGTCCCGTTTCGGTTATTTTATAGCGAAGATATGAATTTTGACTTTCATAATCGGGCTCAAGGCGGTTTACAACTTCTATTGATTCAAGATTTGGCTTCGGGATTGCCTCCGTTTGATATGCCAGAACTTGATCCGAAAGAATTATAACTGGCATTTGATATTCTTCAGCGAGATTAAACGCTCTGACCGTTTGATAGAAACAATCACTCACATGAGCTGGTGCAACGACAATTCTTGGTGCTTCGCCCGGACCGCCAAAGACAACATGATACAAGTCCGTTTGCTCTGTTTTACTTGGCATCCCGGTTGATGGTCCAGCTCGTTGGACATCAACTATCACGACTGGAAGTTCAGCCATTGAGGCGTAAGTTATAAGTTCAGTCATAAGAGCAAGCCCTGGTCCAGATGTCGGTGTTAAAACTTTTGCTCCAGCATACGAAGCCCCAACGCAAGTTGCAAGAGCTGAAATCTCATCCTCATTTTGGATCACTTTACCACCGAACTTTGGAAGGTGTCTTGCGAGAAATTCAAGAATTGGAGACGCTGGAGTTATAGGATAACCGACCGCAACTTTACAACCTGCTGCTATTGCTCCAAATCCAATCGCTTGATTGCCAGATAATATCACCCTTTTATCTCTTCCCTCAGGTTTTCCAAGGCGAAACCTCTTAAGTTCATCAAGATATCTTTGGGCATATTCAACACCACTTCTGAAGGCATTCAAATTTTGCTGAAGTAGTTTTTCGCCTTTGCGCCTAAATTTATCAGCGATCTGCTTTTCCGATTCCTCAATCGGAATACCAAGCACAGCACTTAAAAAACCCGTTGCAACCATATTTTTCGCAAGGTGCGTCCCAGATGCCATCGCAAGCTCTTTAAGCGGAACCTCATACTTTTTTCTTGTGAAGTTATCCGACGGCTTACACTCAGCTGGATCGTAAAACAGAACACCATCTTCAGCAAGTGCGCTTGAATAGTTATCAAATGCTTCCTGATTAAAAGCCATCAAAATATGAAGTTTATCGCCCATGGAAAAAATATCATAGGGGCTGACGCGAAATTGATACATCGCAAGCCCACCTTTTATCTCAGCGGGGAATGTTCTAAAAGTAAAAACACGATAACTAGACCTAGCTGCAGAATATGTCAAAATTTCCCCAGCGCTCATCACACCCTCACCGCCTTCACCACCTATTCTGACTACAACATCTTTAAGGTTCCCATTTTCTGACATTTTCGCCCTATGTTCTTTTTGTTTTTACGAGAATTTACTCAAAAAAGGGAATAACTTCATAATGTAAGACGAGATAACGCCAAGTGAGTTCGTAAAAATTAAAACTCCAAGTATAATTAAAATCACACCGCTTACGATTTCAACGACATTGAGATATTTTCTGATACGTGCAAACCACTTGAAAAAGAAATTTATGCTTAAACTCGTGATCAAAAAAGGAATCCCAAGCCCAAGCGAATAAACCGAAAGAAGCAAAACACCCTGTTTAACTGTTTCTTGCTGAGAAGCGAGAACAAGTATCGTTGCGAGGACGGGTCCAATGCAAGGTGTCCATCCGAAAGCAAAAGCAAACCCGACCACAAAAGCCCCTAAAAGACCGAGTGGTTTCCCGCCAACTTTCAATTTCGCCTCATAATTCAAAAATTTTATCCTAAAAATGCCCGTCATGTGAAGACCGAAAAGAACTATTATAACGCCTGCAACTTTTGCAATCACATTCATATTCTCTGATAGAAATTTTCCCACCGCTGTGGCAGAAGCCCCAAGCATGACGAAAACTATTGAAAAGCCAAGGACAAAAAACAACGAACTTAACAAGGTTTTCAAAAAAAATCTTTTTGAACTTTGGGATTCTTTGAGCTCTTCAAAAGATAAACCGGAAATGAAGGAAATATACCCCGGGACAAGAGGTAAAACACAGGGGGAGAGGAAAGAAAGAATCCCAAACAAAAAGGAAGTAAATAAACCAACATTTTCCATCTCGTCAAATCTCCTAAATTTGATAAAAAAACCCGCCCAATCAGGCGGGCATTGAACTACTCCTGTTTTTGTTCCTCTAACTGAACGACATTGACCTTAATTTTCACACTCACATCTGGATGAAGCTTTATCGGCACCTCATATGACCCAAGCATTTTTATCGGCTCATCAAGCAGAATCTTTTTCCTGTCAACTTCAACACCGAGCTTGCCTATTTCCTCAGCTATCATCTGAGCCGTTACAGAACCAAACAAACGCTCGTTTTCTCCAGCTCTCATCGGAATTGTTATCTCAAGACCATAAAGTTTTTCAGCAAGCTTTTGAGCGTTCAATTTTTCCCTTTCAAGTTTGAATGCCTTTTGCTTCTTCTCCGTTTCAACCATCCTTATATTGCCAGGTGTAGCCGGCAAAGCAATTTTTCTCGGAATTAAAAAATTCCTCGCATAACCATCCTTTACCTCTACAATATCTCCCATCCTCCCGAGATTTTCATAATCCTGGCGCAATATGACTTTCATCTTTACACATCTCCATTAAGTTTTACAAAAATTACTTCACAGCTTCAGCAACGAACGGAAGCAAAGCCAAATGTCTAGCTCGTTTTATCGCTTTTGTCAACTGACGCTGATGCATAGCGCAATTTCCACTAACCCTTCGTGGAATTATCTTGCCCTGCTCAGTCAAAAATTTCCCGAGTTTCTTCTCATCTTTATAATCAATGTATATCTCACCGGCTTCGCAGAACCTGCATATTTTCTTCTTCCTTAACCGCAATACTTTTTCGCCATTCTCAACCATAACGATAAATGTTAAATTTATTTTTCAATTAAATTTTTGGACCTTCGTTTGAAAGATACTTGTTCAAAGCATCTGATTGCTGTCCTGATGATTGCTGTGACTGTCCCTCATTGTCACCCGATGATGCAGATCTCCTGTCAAGAAATTGAATTCTTCTTGCCTTAATTTCAACAATTGTCCTCGTTCTACCGTCAGCTGTTTTCAAATTCCGGCTCTGTAGCTCTCCTTCAACAAGCACTGCGCTTGACTTTCTCAATCTTCCTCTGCAAGATTCGGCAAGTTTGTTCCATGCGACAACACCGACGAAACAAACATCCTCTTTCCATTGTCTCTTGCTATCCCTGAACCTTCGGTTTGAGGCGATAGTGAAATTAACAACCGGTGTCCCTTTCGTTGTCTGACGAAACACCGGGTCTTTTGTTAAATTACCAACTATGACAACACTGTTAAGCTCAGGCATTTTGAGTTCCTTTGCCATAGATCGCTCCCTCCATCATTAAGTTTTACATAAAGATTTTTTTCAAACGAAACCTTTATTCTTCATCTTCAAACTCTTCTTCCTCTTCCTCAGCTTGAGCAACCGACTCAACATTTCCAAGCCCGAGATGTTCAATCGTTATTCTACCGCGTCTTTTCTCCTGTTCTTTCGCCTTAAGAGCCTTTTTAGTCACGACAACGGTCAAATATCTCATAATGTTCTCATCAAGCTGAAAAGCTCTCTCAAGCTCACTCACAATTGTCGGTGGCGCAAAGTATTCAATATACACATAGAAAGCGCTGTTCTTTTTATTTATCGGATACGCCAATCTTCTTCTACCCCAACGCTCCAATAAAATTATCTCTCCGCCTCGCTCCTTTATAAAATTCTCATACTTTTTTATTATCTGCTCAATTATCGGATCGTCAAGCGAAGCATTGATCAAAAAAGTTGTCTCATACCAGCGCCTTGAGAGCATATTTTTTGGAATTTTTCTCGCCATTAAATTTCCTCCATATGGTCATTTTTGTTTTTAATTTGGAGTATCAAATTTCAACTTAACCTTTCTATTAAACTTATTCATCGCTTTTAAAACGCCCTCGGAAATAAAGCACAATGTCGCTTCAACCGCAAGCCCGATCATATCATTGACAATACCAATCTCATCCTCATCAAACTTTGACAGAACAAAGTCAACCATATTCTTCATCTTGTCGGGATTCCCTATTCCACATCTCAACCTTGGGAATTCAATGGTCCCGAGATGATAGATTATTGAATAAAGTCCATTATGTCCGCCATCGCTTCCCTTTTGCCTTATTCTTATCATTCCAAGTGGTAAATTCAAATCATCACATATCACAAAGACATCGCGCACATCAACCCTATAGCGCTCAACAACATCCTTAACCGCAATCCCACTGTTGTTCATATAAGTTAGCGGTTTGATCAACATTAATTCTTTACCCTCATATTTCCCCGGACCGATTAAATAATCGCCTTTTCCTGGTTTAAGTGCTATCCCCAACTTATCCGCTAAGGCATCCACAACCATAAAACCAACATTATGCCTCGTCATCTCGTATTCTTTTCCGGGGTTTCCAAGTCCAAATATAGCGATCATAAATTTTAAAAAGAACTAATTTCACTGAGATTGTTTCTCTTGTTGAGATGGTGCGGTTGGCTGTGCCTCTTCAGCTGGTTTAGCTTCTTCAACCTCACCACCTCTTGGCGGAACGACTGCCACTACAACAGCGAGTTCATTTTCAAGAATTTTAACATTCGGTATCTTCAAGTCCTTAACATGAATCGCATCACCAATGTCAAGAGCGCTTATATCAACCTCAATATGTTCGGGTATCGCATTTGCTGGGCATTCAACTTCAACAGTGTGAAGCAGGTGTTCAATTACACCGCCCTTCTCAACTCCAGGCGCTTTCCCAACAAGGACAACTGGGATTTCAAGCGTCACAGTAGCTCCAGCCTTCAAGCCATAAAGGTCAAAATGAATTGGTTTATCAGTGACGGGATCAAATTCAACTTCTTTTAGAATACACTGAAACTCCTTCCCATCTCCAAGTTTTAATCTAACCACATGCGCCTCAGTTGTATAAATCAACTTCTTAAGCTCAGCCTCTTTAACAGCTATTGGCAATGGCTCATCCCCAGGGGCATAATAAATCCCGGGGATTTTCCCAGAACGCCTTAATTGATTTGAAGCGCTTTTGCCTGTTTTTCTTATCTCCGCATTCAGAACTATTTCCGTCATCTTCCTTAAATAAAATTAATTTTCAATTTCAAATAAAACACTCAACGATTCATTGCAATGTATTCGTTTTATTGCCTCGGCAAATATCCTCGCAACTGATCTTACCTCAATTTTTGGACTCTGTTTCCTAAGAGGGACAGTATCGGTTACAAGAATTTTTTCAACAGGTGCGTTTTCTATCTTTTCAATCGCATTTCCAGATAAAATCGGGTGGGTGCAAGCCCCGTAAATCGCTCTTGCTCCTCTATCTATAAGAGCCAAAGCTGCGTTTACAAATGTCCCGGCGGTGTCAATTATATCATCAACGATGACGACCACCTTTCCTTTAACATCACCGACCACATTCACCACTTCTGATTCGTTCGGTTTCAATCTTCTTTTATCTATGAGCACAAGTTCAGCATTTAACCTTTTCGCATACCCGCGGGCGAATTTCACACCACCTATATCTGGTGAGACCACCACAAAATCCACATCACCAACCATCTCCCTTATTGCTGGAACTAAAACGACAGCGGAATAAAGATGATCAAAAGGTATATCAAAAAAACCTTGAATTTGGGGAGCGTGTAAATCCATTGTCAAAACCCTATCTGCACCTGCAACGGTGATCAAATTTGCGACAAGTTTTGATGTTATCGGTACCCTCGGCTGGTCCTTCCTGTCCTGTCTGGCGTAGCCGAAATAAGGTATAACAGCTGTAATACGACGAGCTGAAGCTCTTCTTGCAGCGTCAATCATAATTAAAAGTTCCATCAAATTATCCGAGGGTGGGAAAGTTGATTGGATTATGAACACATCATTACCACGAATGTTCTCAAGATACTTAACCCAAATTTCACCGTCACTAAAATTACGTATCTCACAACTTCCAAGCGGTTCTCCGATCTCCTCAGCTATTTTCTCAGCAAGCTCTCTGCTTGACCTTCCAGAGAAAATCTTTAGATGACTCATCACTCTATTTGTTACTTTTCCATCGTTTCAAACAAGTCAATAGCAAAGATAAAAAAAATTTGCAAATTAACCAAACACAAACTTGCTGGGGCGGGAGGATTCGAACCTCCGAATGGCGGCTCCAAAGACCGCTGCCTTACCGCTTGGCGACGCCCCAGTGAAAGAACCTCTCCAACGGCATTATTAATTTAATAAAGAAAACGAAATTTTTCAACTTGTTTTATCCCTTTTGTTAGATGTTATAACCGTCCCAATCCCAGAAAAAACCCTCAAAATAGTCGTACTTATTGAATCAACCATCGCAAAAAACGCCCCTTCCCTACCCTCAGGAATACTCGCAAGATTTATCGCACTTAACAACCTCGCAAAAAATGAAAGAGCGAACAAAATGTGAAGATTGATAAATTTTAACCCAAACAAATTTAAAGAAAAATCCTTAAATAAAGTCGCAATGTATCCACCAAGAGTTGAAGCGGTAAGATAACCAAAACCAGAAAGTATTGAGACAACCGCAACATATGAAGAACGGCTTTCCTTAGGTGACATTGACATCTGGAGACCAAACGCTGCAAGATTGAAACCGCTCCAAGCTATCCCAGTGACAATGGCATCAAGGTAAAGCGGGATGTGAAAACTGGGAGTTGCGATTAACCAGAAAAATGGGATATAAACTATATTTGAGGCGTTAAACATAAGAACGCTTTTCGCACCGAACCTATCAATCAACCTACCCCACCAATGTGAAAATAAAATGTTAAGCGTCATAGTCAACATATTGAAAATGGCTATTGTGGTAAAACTTATCCGAAGATTGACTATCATGTGATAAGCCATAAAAGGAGCGGATAAACCGATTGAAAAATTCCATAGGGCAAAAAACTTGGCAAGTTTTTTAAAATTTTCATCTTTAAACGGCTTCAAAACCTCATCTTTAAAAGAGTCCATCTGAACGAAATCAAACTTAACATCGGGATGATATTTAAAAAGAAATGTCGTAACCACACCGCTCAAAAAACAAATTGAACTACTAACCAGATAACCCATCCTTATATCAACTCTCTTAAGCCAATCAATCACCCCAGCCGTGATGAGAAAAATCACCACATTTACAGCATTATTATAAGCGTTTCTCACTCCAAAGTATTTTCCCCAAACTCGCCTCGGTACAATCTCACTTATCCATGTGGTCCAGATGTTTGCTAAAACCGTCCCAGCTGACGACGAAATGAAAAGAACGACAAGGAAAATTAAAATTTTAACCTCGCTCTTTACATCAATAAACGGAAGGAATATCAAAACAAACCAAATCCAGCGGTTAAAAATGCTTGCTGCTATTGCGAGCTTTTTCGGACTTTTATATTTTTTCAAAAGGTAAGCTCCGAGAAATTGCATCGTCTGCGATATAAATGGGATAGCTCCGATTACACCGATTACAAACTCATTCGCACCAAGTACCAAAGCATAACCTGTCAAAAACGCACCGGTTGACAAAGCGATGAAAACAGACGCAAAGCTTCCCTCAATTATTGAGTATTTCATTCCCTTGCGAATTGAATTGAAATCAAGCGCAGACATATCCAACTATTTCCGAGCGATTATTAATTTGACAAAATCACCATAAACATCTATAACTTTCTCAATTACAACGCCAGCTTCAAGTGCAATTTTCAATGTTTCCCTGTTTATATTCTCCCCAAAAATTGAGGTGAAGTTGTTCACCAGATCAAAAACTTTTGAAAGGAATTTACCCCCTGGTCTTACATGTTCAAGCAAAACCAACCTTCCACCCGGTTTCAAAACTCTAAGCAATTCCCTGAAACCATTTTCAGGATTTTCAACCTCGCAAAAAACAAATGTCGCTAAAACCGAATCAAAAAAATCATCTTTGAACGGCAAGGACTCAACCCTTGCAGAAACAAAGTAAATTTGACCGTTAAAATTCTTCGCTCTTTTAACTGCTCTTCTCAGCATTTCAAATTTTGGCTCAACCGCAAAAACCTTAACCCCAGCTGGATAAAATTGAAAATTCAACCCCGTCCCAACTCCAACTTCAAGTATTCGCTTTCCCTCAACAAAGCTTAATGTCTTCGCCCTCAATTTCTCCAGACCGAATTTTTCAATCGGAAACATAAAAACATCGTAACCGAAAGCGAAAATTTTACCGCGGAAATCTTTCAAAGCCATCCGTTTTGAATATACCATTTGATTGTCCTTTCCATCCCCTCTTCAAGTGAAACTTTATGTCTAAATCCAAGTTCCTTTTTAGCTTTTTCAACAGAGCAAGCCCAGTTTTTCTGTCTGACATCTTTTATCTTCTCAAAATTCAGGGGTGAAGCTTTCCCGAAAACTTTACATATCGTCTCCGAAACAAATGAAACCGAATATAAAATTGGTGCTGGGATTTTAACTCTCAAAACTTTTTTATCAAGGGCTCTCAATATCGCCACCTCTACATCCCTCCAAGTGTAGATTTCATCGCTTGAGATAAAATAAATTTCACCTGTTGATCTCTCACTTTCACCCGCAAGTATAAAACCATCAACAAGGTCGGAAACATAAACCAAACTTAAAATCTGATCCGATGGCAAAACAATTGGGAGAACGCCAAATTTTATGTATCTAAAAATCTCGTAAGTGTAAGTATCGCGTGGACCATATACCGATGGCGGTCGTATTATAACGATCGGAAGCTTGTCCTTGAAAGAAAGCGCAACTTTCTCCGCCTCTGCTTTGCTTTTACCGTACGAAGTAATCGGATGATATGGGGTGCTTTCGTCAACCGGGACTTTATCATACCCAGGACCAACAGCTGACAAACTGCTCGCAAGGATAATTTTTTTCAAATTTGCGCTATATAAACTCGCCTCAAGCAAATTCTTCGTCGTCTCAACATTTCCGCGATAGTAATCCTGATAATTCCGTCCCTTTGTCACACCAGCAATATGATAGACATAATCAACATCTTTAAGAACTGTTTTAAGAAAACCAACATCAAACAAACTCCCCTTCACAACCTCCACATTTTTTCCCTCAAGCCATCTCAAATTACTCGTATCCCTGACAATACATCTGACCTCGTAACCACGCTTTAAAAGTTCATCAACGAGATGACTCCCGATAAATCCAGTTCCTCCCGTTACAAGTGCTTTCATTTTGGAAAATTTTTTATTTTTTATCAGCAACTTGCGGTGGTTGCCACTCACCCCTTGACCATTTCACAAGCTCAACTTTCACATTCCCAACAGATGTCTTAAAGTATGCTCTTATCGGAATCCGCGCTGAATCATCGGAATAATAAGCCACAAAATCACCCGTCACACCCGCTATATCCTCTGCGACAAACGGGACAAAACCAGAAATCTTTTTAGTCCTTATAAGCGAACCGGAAAATTTTAAATTTGAATTCTCATTATGAAAATTCACCTCCACATCCTTGACATCAAGTTGAATCAAAATCGGCAAAGTCAATTTTTGATTTGACCCTGAAAGTTTCCTCGTCAGATAAAACGCAGTGATACCGTTGTAAAAACTTCTCGTCCCTTTTTCAGTCACTTCTATAATCTCGCCCGTTTCTAAATCCTTCTGAGTGGCGACGATTTTATCTCCCTTGCGCTCAAATACAGTTACAACTTTCCTGCCTTTCTTCGTCTCGTAAATCAAAAACCTTGCATCAAGGAGTGAATCAATTTTAAATTCGCTCTCAAACTCATAATGAACACTTATGAAAAAAAGCCATGGATTTGAATCCATTTTAAAACGCGACTTAACATATTCGCCGTCCGTCTCCGTCCAAATTTTTATGCTTCCAAGGTTTATAAACCCCCAGAAAGCGTGATATTCAAGATATTCATCTTCAACTTTGAAACCACCTTTTGACGAAGAAATCGCACCAATGCTCAAAAATAAAAGCACGATCAACAAAAACCGAAATTTCATACCTTACTCAACTTTTATTTCAACAGCCCATTTAAACTTGACTCCTTCTTTAAGAAAGATCGGGAAAACAACATTTAAATTTAACCTATTGAAGCCATTTATCAAATTTTCAACTATCGGCGGGATAAACACAAACGGTTTAAACTTCACCTCAAAGCCCGAATCATACAACTTTGCGTTCTCACTTCCTTCAAAAACCCCAACATCTCCAAACAACGAGATCGCAAAATTTTTAAATCTTAAAAATGTCAAATCAAAATTCAAACTTCCACCTCTTGTTATCGTTGTGCTGTCCCTGTCAAAATATCCGCGCAAATTCAAACCGCCCTTCAAGAATAAATTCGCCTTCTCGGAAAATCTTCTGTCTAATAAGTATAACATTCTAAATTGCTGATTAAAGAAAGTTTCATATGGATTTGCGAGGGGATAAAATTTTTCCTGAACTGGCACCTGACCGTAAGACCTTGCAAGATAAAGTCGCGTTGAAAACTCGCCCCATTTAAAAGTGCTTGATTGCTTCAGCTCAAGCGAGATGTTAGTAAAATTTTTCGCGCTGTTTGCTGTTGTCGTCTTGAAATTCAAAACGCCGTTTAAATTCAAATTGCGCAGTTGATGAAATGCATCAACTTTCAAACCGACGGAGTTAAAGTTTCCCGGCTCCCAATTCATCCTCAAAAATGGCAACTTGTTCTCAACAAGAGAAGTATGCTCAAAGAAAAAGGTAAAGCGATAAAACGGCGGTATCGTCAGATATTCTCTCACATCTTTTGCGATATCAAAGTAAATTCTCCTCAACCCGTGAAGCTTGAAAACCTCAATTTCAAACTCGCTCAATCTCCCCAAAACTTGAAGCGTATTGTTTTTATAACTCCCAAAATAATCAAAGTTTTTAGTCCTCGCATTATACCATGCCACAAACTTCGTCTCATAAAAATTGAAAAGATAAGCACCGTTAAAAATCAATCCCAACCTTATCCCATCAACTTGAGAGAACCAAAGTGAAGGTCTAAATGTCACCCAATACTTATCAATCGGCGGATTCAAATTCGTCTGCTCAAGAAACTTCAACTGGACTTTGTTCAATAGCCCAGTTTTGTTGTTCAATCTATTGATGTCCCTTAACTTAAAATCACTGTCAATCTCAACCATTTTAACTTCCTTATCAAATGCGATTTCAAATTCATATGTTGGATTTACCCAAAACCAAGGAGGAAGAACTATAGCCCCGGGCTCTTTTTTAGGTTTAAGTTGGATGTCAAGCGGTATGATGACCTTTTGATAAGTGCCATCTTTGAAGTAAAAGTAAAGGTCTATCGGCATAACAATCTCACCGTAATTTCTTAATCTCACCTTTGCGATATATTTTCGCTTGCCGTTGTCTGTTTTCCATTTACCTTCAAAGCTCTCAATTCCATAGTCACATTTCCTTGTCGTTTTAAGCCACTGATCAAAGAACCAATCAAGTTCCATACCGCTGACAATTTCAGCAACCCTCTCAAAGTCCTTCGTCGTAGGATGTTTGAAAGCCCATCTGTTGAAGAACTCTTTCATAACCTGATCAAAAACACTATCTCCAAGGACATATTCAAGCATCTCAAAAATAGAAGCACCTTTGCCGTAAACCGCATTTGTATAAGTCACCGATTCCCTGAAAAAATCCGAATGGAAAAGAACTGGCTCTTCAAAACCAAGAGATGAAAACCTCACATAATTTTTATACCCGCCGTAAATATCTGACTCGGGTCTTAAAAATGCTTCAATCCCGGAAAAATCTTTCCATTTTTCGCCGAGGTATTCCTTAAAAATTCGTGGCGTGACAAAACTCGCTCCACCTTCATCTATCCAAGCTTCTTTGGATTCATTGTTTCCGATCAAACCATAGAACCAATTATGTCCTATCTCGTGTGCGAGTATCCCAATCATGCTTGTCCTTGACCTTCTTCCCGTTATCATTATCAACATCGGATATTCCATTCCGCCATCACCTGCTTGAGCAACGGTGAAACTTTTATATGGATACTTGAAAAACCAATCGCTGTAAAGTTTTATTATCTCCTTCGTGAATTTTCCCGCTTCTCTCCAGAGATTATAAACATCGGGCTGATAAAGTAAATGGACCACGAGCGTATCCCCCGCAAGCGAAAGCCATGTTATCTCGTGAATGTAATCCCTATCAGCAACCCAGGCAAAATCGTGAACATTTTCAGCTTTAAAATGCCAAGTTTTAAATTCCCGTTTTGTGTTTTTCTTCCATTGTTGTGGGAAAATAACTGTATCAACAGCGCCAAGTTCATAACCGCACATAACTTCATCTGGATTTTGAATTACGCCCGTTGCCCCAACGAGATAATCCGATGGCAAAGTTATTTTAACATCAAAATTACCCCAAACACCATAAAACTCGCGTTCAACATATTGATCCGTATGCCAACCTTCAAAATCATATTCACATATCTTCGGATACCACTGAGCCATACTATAATCAATTCCCTCGCGATTGTCCCGCCCATTTCTCCTTGTTTGTTTTGGGATTTGCGATTCAAATTCCATCTCAAGACGAACACTTTGACCTGGTAAAAGCGCTTTTTTAAGTTTTGCTCTTAAAATCGTATCAAAAACATCAAACTCAATATCTTCTCCATCCGCCTTTAAATACTTAACATTCGTCCAACCGTATTCCTCGGGTTTCATCCCTCTTATTCTCTCACCAAGCCCATTTCTTATAACATCACCGCGAACCTGCATTGAACTACCTGGCTTAAAAGCATTTAAGTAAAGATGATAATAAATCTCGCAAAGTGTATCTGGCGAATTATTGTAATACAGCGCTATTTGTTTTCCACTCATCAAATGTGACTTAACATCAAGTTTCACTTCAATAAAATAATCAACCTTCTGCTGAAAATACCCGGGTCTTTGAGCAAATGAAATGTTTATCAGCAAGATGAAAAGTGATATTACTCTTCCCATGTGAACGCTTCCGTTATCTTTTTAATCTCTTCTTCCGTCAACTTGAACTCAACGGCGCCTGCGTTTTCTTCAACCTGTTGTGGGCTTCTCGCACCAACTATCGCTGTTGTAATCCCTGGCTGTGAAAAAGTCCAATTAATTACAAGCTGTGCCAGGGTTACATTTCTCTCCTTAGCTATCGGTTTTATCTTCTCAAGTGCATCAAGAACTTTTTTCCTGTTCTCTGGTTGGAACCAAAACTGCTTTTTTCTCAAGTCGCCACTCTTAAATTCAGTATCCATGGTTATCTTTCCGGTAAGAAGACCCTGTTCAAGAGGGCTATAAGCGAGGATTGAGATTTTGTTTTCAATGCAAAACGGGACCAAATCCTTTTCAATCGTTCGCTCAAGTAAATTGTACTTAACTTGATTGCTTTCAACTCTTACATATTTAATCGTCTCTTTCATCAAATTCACATCAAAATTACTAACCCCGAAAGTTCTTATCTTCCCCTGTTCCTGAAGCTTGACCAACGCCTCAAGGGATTCGTCAATTGGTGTTGTCTTATCTGGCCAGTGAATTTGATAAATATCAATGTAATCAATACCAAGCCGTTTCAAGCTCCTTTCGCACTCTTCAATTATTGAATTTTTCCTCAAATTTTTATAAACATAATACCTTCTCCCGTTGAAATATGTATCAAAGAAAAACTCACCTTCTTCCTTATCCCAGCGAAGTCCGCATTTCGTGGCGATTACAACTTCATTTCTTTTACCTTTAATTGCTTTACCGACGATTTCCTCACCAAGTCCAAACCCATAAACAGGCGCGGTATCAATGCAGTTCATCCCAAGGTCAATCGCCCTTTGAATTGCTTTAATTGCAAGTTCTTCGTCTGTTCCTCCCCAAAACCATCCTCCTATAGCCCAACCTCCAAATGTTACAACTGGGATTTTAATGTCCGTTTGACCAAACTGCCTATATTCCATAGCTCTTTATTAAGCTTTTGTTTTTGATATATTGTAGCCGTAAAGCCAATATGCAACAACATTGCTTTTATTTCTAACTGAATGAACCGCACCGCGAGGTATGAACCACTCATCGCCGGGTTTGAGCTCCGCGATCTCACCTTCACATTCAATTTCAAGCGTCGCATTTAAAGGGGTTACAAGTTCATCCGTATCATGGACAAAATCTTCCCAACTTTGCCCAGGCGGATCAATCCAAACATCACATGTGAAACCTCGCTCTGCCCATTCCCTTTCAATTTCCTCTTTCCCTTTCCCAATCCATTTTCCACGCTCAATGTAAAGCATTTTTCAAGGACTTTTTTGAAAAAATTTAAAAATAAAGACCAAGTCAAGCAAAATTCAGAATCTCACCCCGATTTGTAAATATCTATCACCTTATCCGCAAGTTCATTAAAGTCCGTCCTCTCATCAACATCAATCCAAATTATCCTTTTGTCCTGCCTGAACCAAGTCAACTGCCTCTTGGCGTACCTTCTTGAATTCCTTTTTATCAGATAAATCATCCTATCGTAGGAGATAATCCCATCAAGGTAATCAAAGACCTCCTTATACCCAACGGTTTGAAGTGCGTTGAGATTTTTGTCATAACCAAGCTCCCTTAATCTCTTAACTTCATCAATCAAGCCCTGTTCTATCATCATATCAACCCTTTCCTCAATTCTTTTGTAAAGTTTTTTTCTATCCCAGTTTAACCCGATTTGAACCGTTTCAAAGTTTATCTCTGGTTTCATTTCAGATTGAAGTTGTGATATTGGCTTCCCCGTCAAATAATAAACCTCAAGCGCCCTTATAACCCTTTTTAGATTGTTCGGGTGAATTTTCTCAGCCGATGCAGGGTCAACTTTCTTTAACTCCTCGTAAAGCGCCCCTTTACCGAGTTGTTCGGCTTTTCTATAAAGTATTTCCCTTAATTCCCAATCACCAGCTGGACCCTCAAAGAAACCATCTATTAGCGACTTAACATAAAGACCAGAGCCACCAACTACAATTGGGACTTTCCCTCTTGAAAATATATCTTCAATTATCTCCCGCCCTCTTTCTCCAAAAACACCAGCGTTAAATTCCTCATCCGGGTTCAGCTCGTCAATAAAATAATGTTTTACCCTCTCTCTTTCTTCCTTTGATGGCTTGGCTGTCCCGATGTCCATATACCTGTAAACTTGTCTTGAATCAGCCGAGATTATCTCCCCACCGATTTTTTCAGCAACTATAATAGATAATTTCGTCTTCCCCGATGCAGTTGGACCAACAATAGCAAGAACTTTCCTCTTCATGATAAATTTCACCTTCCGTTGTTCCTGAAGCCATCCTCTCCCCAACCTTCCTTTCCGATGAGAGGGACGAATTTAAAACCGAACTTCTTCTTTATGTCAAGCTTGTCCTCGCTTACCTTTTTAATTATGTAAAGCTCTTGAACATCAAGGTCGCCAATTGGTATCACAAGTCGTCCGCCAATTTTAAGTTGTTTGACAAGGGACTTGGGTATCCTCGGAGCTGCAGCTGTGACAATTATACCGTCATAAGGGGCAAATTCACTCCAACCAATTGAACCATCACCAACCATTCCTATGACATTATATCCGAGTTTTGAAAGTTTTTCAAGTGCTGTTTTTAAAAGCTCTTCAAACCTTTCAATTGTGAAAACCTGAGCTCCCATCTCAGCAAGTATAGCTGCTTGATACCCGGAACCAGTCCCCACTTCAAGTATCTTATCACCTGGTTTAACCTCCAACGCCTCTGTCATAAAAGCAACCGTATACGGCTGTGATATCGTTTGCGAACACCCTATCGGCAAAGCTGAATCTTCATAAGCGTAATTGATCAACGCCTCAGGAACAAAAAGATGCCTCGGGATTTTTTCCATCGCCCTCAAAACATTTTCATCCCTTATGCCACGCTTCCGAAGTAACTCAACCATTGCTTTACGCTCATCTTCAAACTTTCCCAACTCTAAACCTTGCCTCGTTTATTTTCCCAGAAAAAACTTTGAAGATAGATTGAAACGAATTTGAAAGTGTCCCTCGCATGTTTTATATAACTTCTCTCCCCGTTGTAAATCGTCTCAATATCAACAAAACCAACTTTGAAACCACAAAGCAACGCCTTTATCAAAAATTCACTCTCAAAAGCAAACCCATCGCTTTTAGCATCAACATTTTTTATAACATCAATCCCGATCAACCTAAAACCACACTGACTATCAGGGACTTTTATTCCCGTCCTAAGTGAAATCAAAAGCGATGTCGTCTTATTTGAAAAAATTCTCTCAATCGGCATCCCCCTTAAATTTTTCATCCTATTGCCGATGACGATGTCAAACCCATCTGCATACTTTTCAAAAAACTTCGGTATTTCCTCAGGATTGTGTTGCAAATCGGAATCAAGCGTTAGCACCGCATCATAATTTTTTGACTTCGCAAATTCAAATCCCGTCTTCAATGCCCTTCCCTTCCCAAAGTTTCTTCCGTGCCTGATGACATTAACACCGAATCCAGAAGCGATATCAACAGTTCTATCAACGGAACCATCATCAATCACAACGACGTCACTGACAAATTTCAAAACTTTCTCAAGCAATGTTCCGATTGTTTTTTCGGAATTATATGCCGGTATTATGGCGCAGATATTATTCACCTTGCGAGACCTCTTCAAAAATTTCTTTCGGGGATTTGTCTATAGCTTGCAATTCAAGGAGCAATTTCCTCTTCAAGCCCTCGGGTGAAAGACCGCGAGTCAATTTACCACCTTCGGCAAGGGATATAGTTCCTGTTTCTTCACTTACTACGATGACAACCGCATCGGAAATTTCACTTAGCCCAAGAGCAGCTCTGTGCCTTGTTCCGAGCAAAAAATTACCAATCTTTGACTGTGCGCTCAAAGGCAATGTACAAGCTGCAGCTTCAACTCTATCCCCTGAGATTACAACAGCGCCATCGTGAAGGGGAGACCTCGGGAAAAAAATCGTTAAAAGAAGTTCCTTTGTCACCTTCGCTTGAATTGGAACGCCCGTCTCAATTATTGATCTTATCCCGGTTTGCCTTGGTATCACAATCAATGCTCCAAATTGTTTTTGCGACATCTCGGCAACTGCTTCAATTATCTCATCAATGACAGCGGTAACGCTCGGCTTAAAAACAAGGCGAAAAAGCGGATTATTAGCAACAAGCATCAAAAGTCGCCTCAGCTCGGGCTGAAACAAAATTATAAAAGCAAGAACCCAAACATCACCTATAAATCTCAAAAGCCAATTCATCACCCTCAAATTTATCAACTCCGAAATAAAAGAAAGAAAAACCAAAAATAAAAGCCCTATGAAAATCTGCGCAGCTATAGTCCCCCTCATCCAAATGTAAAGCTGGCGAATAAGCAAACCCACAATGACAATATCAATAATGTCAATCAATGTCAAACGCAAAAAACCTATTTTGACAAGTTCAATCATTGCACTTGCTTTAATGCTGTTTTCTTTATCGCATCAACTATCCTAACGACACGAACCATCTCCTTGACATCGTGAACTCTAACTATATTCGCACCGTTCCAAACTGAAATCGCAACCGCTCCAGCTGTTCCCTCAAGTCGTTGATCAACTGGCAAATTTAAAATGTTGCCGATGAATGACTTCCTTGAAACGCCAATCAAAATCGGATAACCAAGCGATTTAAACTCGCGAAGTCGCCTTATTATCTCAAGATTATCAATCAACCTCTTTCCAAAACCAATCCCAGGGTCAACGATTATCTGCTTTATCCCCGCACTCAAAGCTAAATCAACACTTTCAGAGAGATACGAATAAATTTCGGATATGACATCCTTATATTCTGGGTTTTGTTGCATTGTTTTCGGCGTCCCCTTTATATGCATCAAAACAACGCTCGCTTTATATTCAGCGACAACTTCAGCCATCTTCTCATCAAACCTTAACCCACTTATATCATTTACAATTAGAGCGCCATTGTCAAGCGCTTGCCTTGCAACCTCCGACTTATAAGTATCAATTGAAATCGGAACTTTTGTACGCTTTGCAAGTTCCTTTATAACAGGTGTAACCCTCCTTAATTCCTCTTCAATTGGAACTGGGTCTGAACCCGGACGGGTTGATTCGCCACCTACATCAATTATATCTGCGCCATCTTCAATCATCTTCAAAGCATGTTCAAGCGCCAAATCAAGCGTGAAATACCTTCCGCCATCCGAAAACGAATCAGGCGTCACATTCAAAATCCCCATCACATAAGTCCTCTTTGAGAAATCAAACTCAACATCACCAAACTTATAAATCAAATCATCCCCGGAAAATCCATCAATTGCACGGGACAATTTCCCCGCAAGTTCTTTCCCATCATCGGAAAAATTGCCCAAAATGTTCAAAAGGTATCTCAAATTTTCCCTCTTCATTGAGACCATCAAATCCCTTCTTCCATTTTCCCTTGCGGTTGAAACAAAAACATCCCCATTCAAATGCCTCGCAACTTCACTTGAAACAAAACTTGCAATGTCGTCGCTTACGCCTTCAATTTTAAAATTTACATCCAGCAACTTCTCAAGCACAACTTCCGAAGAAAAATTTCTATCAATTTCTCCAAACCTTGAAATCTCCTCTGCGACTTCAAATTCATTTTTCAAATCAAGTATCCTAACCCTCATGCTTATCACCGGGTTTTATTTTCACTTTAAACGAATTTCCAAGCTCTTCTATTTCAAAATCAACCTCAAGAAACTTTTTTATCGTCTCAATGTTCGTGAGAAGATGATTTGTAATCCTTGGCGTCGTGAACTCTGAAACGCCATCAGCAATTGAAAGTGGAAGCAAAATCTGATCAGCCATATGTTCATCAATGACGGCGCCAGAGGAGATAAACCTTATAAACTTTTCGCACGCCTCTTCTGCAACAATTTCGGCTCTTTTGCCTCTTTCACCGAGGTTCGTATAACAACAAACCGTATTTTCAAAAACCCCCATTATCGCTATTGTAGTATTTTTTGAGTATGATTTGAGCTCATCAACTATGACTTCAACATCACCATATTTTTTTAGAACTTTTTCAGCAGCTTTAGCCTGCCTTTGCGCAACCTCATCCGTTAGATTTGTATGCGCTGAATAAATTTGAATCTTTAAAAGTTTCCCTCGCTCAACGAGTTTAATTGGTTTTATTCCTTGTGTTGGACTTATCACTGCCTTTATCTCACCTCCACCGTGTGGATAAAAGCCGGCTTTTTTCATCTCTACTTTTATCTTCAAACCGACTCTTTCCATAAAATAGACCCAACAATTTTTGATATAATCAAATGTCGGGCTCCAAGCCACATGCGTTCCACCAATTATCACAAGCGTTGAAGTTCCATCGGAAAAAGACAAAGGAAGGTAAAGCGTTTGCAAAACAAGAGATGTTGAGCCAGCTGTTCCGATATCAAATTTGAAATTTCCAAACTTTATACGCGATGGATAAAATCTGATGCGATTTGACTTCAAGTAAGCACCTTCAACGACAGCGTCAGAAATGACAGCGGATGACTCAATCGCCTTTAAATGTTGCGGTTGAATCCCGGGGTTTGGTCTATTGGCTCGGATGTTTATCATCTCAAATGGTTTCAAGAGCAAGACGGAAAGCGCAAGCGAAGTTCTCAAAACTTGCCCTCCACCTTCACCAATTGCACCGTCAATTAAAATTAACCCTGTTTCACCTTTAACATTGACGGACATATCTTATGCGGAATGAAATTTTTAATCAGCTACTTTCTTCAAGATAAAAATAAAAATTTGCCATCAAAAATAAAAAAGGGCGAGCCAAAGCTCGCCCCTTCAACATTACTTCTTCGGATAAGGTGGCACAGGTGGAAGTTTCTTCTCCTTCGTCTTCAGCTCTTCAAGTATAAGTTCAATTGCTTTGTTAAGCTGTTCATCAATACCGGCATATTCCTTTGCAGGGTCATTATCAACATAAACATCCGGTTCAACGCCATAACCTTCAATTATCCAACCCTCTCCCTCAGCACCATAGACCGCAAACTCCGGCTTATTCAAATATCCACCATCAACAAGGGGCAATGTTCCTCTGATGCCTATCACACCTCCCCAAGTTCTCTTGCCAACGAGTTTCCCAAGTCCATACTTTTTGAATCTATACGGGAATATATCCCCATCCGATGCTGAAAATTCATCAATTATACAAATCTTCGGACCGTAATGCATATCCCTCGGGTTTGGCGTCGGAATTGTATATCTTGAGATACTCACCATGGCTATTTCCCTGCGCAAACGCTCAATTATCATCGGCGAAACATTTCCACCGCCATTGCCCCTGACATCTATTATCAATGCTTTTTTGTTAAGTTGAGGATAAAAATGCTTAACGAACTCGTTTAACCCCATAATTCCCATATCAGGGATATGGATGTAGCCGACTTTTCCATCCGTGGCTTTGTTAACTTTTTCTATGTTGCTTTGGACCCAGTTGTAATAATAAAGTCGGGTCTCATCACCTATCGGAACAACAGTAACTTCCCAACTTCCCTCCTCTTTTGGCTGAGAATTAACACGAAGTTTCACCTGCTTCCCGACCGTATTTACAAGCGACTCGTAGATATTTTTCATCTCCTTAACCGACCTACCATTCACAGCAAGTATGTAATAACCTTCTTTTACATTAACCCCGGGTTCTGTCAAAGGTGACCTTAGATTTTTATCCCAATTTTCACCTTTCAAAATTTTCTTTATCCTGTAATAACCCGATGACTTGTCCCTTTCAAGTTCAGCGCCAAGCAAACCCACCTGCGTCTTATCTATTTTCGGGAGGTCGCCTCCGCCAACATAAGTGTGACCAGCGTTTAACTCCCCGATCATCTCACCAATTATATAAGTCAAATCCGCACGATGATTTACATACGGTAACAAAACCTCATACTTCTTTTTAACTGCGTCCCAATCAACACCGTGCAGGTTCGGATCGTAGAAAAATTCACGCATTTGTCTCCAACATTCATCAAAAATTTGCTTCCACTCCGCCTGCCTGTCAAGATTAACTTCAAGCCCAGAAAGGTCAAGTCGATCTTTCAACTCAAGCTTTGACTTCGGCAAATCAACAATTGCGTATGTCTTTTCCCTGACAACAAGCATCTTCTTCCCATCAAACGAAATAATAAAATTATCAAACTGACCGATCTCCGTCTCTTTTTTCTCCTTCAAATCATACATAAAAAGCGTCGGTTTCTCATCCTTCAACCCTCTCCTTATGTAGTAAACTTTGTCTTGGACATAACCAAGGCGCGTATAATTTGACGGTGTTATCGGCAAACCGACAATTCTGTCTTTAATCCCATCAAGATCAATCACCACATTAACTGGACCTTTCTTCGCCTCTGGCTTTGCTTCCTCCCTTTGTTGTTCTTGCTTTTCCTCGCCCGCTTTAACTTCATCGCTTGTTGGCTTAAACGGCGACTCAACACTCTTTGAAAGCAAAACAAGATAAACCCTTGCCATATCTTGATAAACATGATTGAACTCGGTTCTTCCGTAAATTGGATTAAAATCCCTGTCCGAGACAAAAATTAAATACTTTCCGTCAGAGCTGAAGATTGGACTGTAAGATGCATACCATCCATCCGTGACTTCGTATGATTCATCTTTTTCAAGTGAATAAAGGTAAATTTTTGAAAGTCCTTCCTCTTCCGGCTTAACATAAGCAATCCATTTCCCGTCAGGTGACCACGCATATTGCCTTATCTCCCAAACTTTTGACTGTGCGACATCTTTTATTTTCTTCGTTTGAATATCAACATAGCGCAATCTCAATTTTCTATCCGACCACATTATTTTCTTCCCGTCTGGTGACCAAGCAAGTTGATATTTGTAAGTATCTTTCCCAGATGTTATTTGAATTGGCTTTCCACTGCCATCTTGAGGGATGATGTAAATTTCGTCTTCCCCTGTCGCATCTGAAATGTAAGCGATATATTTACCATCTGGAGACCAAACCGCATCACGCTCGTGGACCCCGGATGTCGCAGTCAAATTTCTCGTCTGTCCCTCTTTAGCTGGAACTGTGAAGATATCACCACGGGCAACAAACAAAGCCCTCTTTCCGTCAGGTGAAATATCATAATCGGTTATAAAATCGCTAACTTTTATTACTCCACCACGACCATTCAGCATGTCATCTGCAATTATGATTGGAACTTTTTCAACTTTCTCCGTTTTAAGATCAAACTTGTAAATATACCCGGCATATTCAAAGACGATCGCATTTTTCCCAATTGACGGAAACTTAATGTCATAGTCCTTGAAATTCGTCAACTTCCTCGTCTGTTTCGTTTTCAAGTCATAGACATAAAGATTCATCCTTTTATTCTCATCCCTGTCGGAGAGAAAATAAATTTTATCGCCATACCACATCGGGATAATATCTGAGGCGGGGTTATTCGTTATATTTTCGGTCTTTTTCGTTTCAAAGTCATAAATCCAAATGTCATCTGCCATTCCACCTCTGTATCTTTTCCAGGTCCTGAACTCACGAAAGACCCTGTTGTAAGCAAGTTTCTTCCCATCTGGGGAGAAAGAGCAAAAGCCACCTCTTGGTAACGGCAATTCTTCAGGGATATCTCCTTCAAGCGAAACCTTGTACAATTTTCCCTGAAAAGCATTCCAACTTCTCATCCTTGAACGAAAAACAATATATTTACCGTCGGGCGTCCAACACATAACGATATTGTTCGGACCCATTCTGTCAGAGACATCGTCACGCTCAAGCGTTGCGGTGTAAGTCAATCTACGGGGAACACCACCTTCGGATGGCATCACATAAACCTCCGTATTTCCATCATATTGGGCTGTGAAGGCGATATATTTACCATCGGGCGAAAAACGAGCGAACATTTCATAACCTTTATGACTTGTCAACTTCCGAGCAATGCCACCATTTGCGGAAACGATATAAAGATCACCCGCATAAGTGAAAACAATCTGTGAATCATAAATTGCAGGGAACCTGAAAAGACGAGCTTCGTTTTGAGCTAAAATTAAAGAAGTGAACATAATGAGGAAGATAAACAAGGAAGGTAAATATCTACGCATAGCAAGACCTTATTTTGTTTTGTGTTTTTTCAATTAAAATGACGATTGCATAAACCATATTGTTCCCTTGAAAATAAAAAAGGGGCGACTAAATGTCGCCCCTGAAATTGAAGCTAAAATCACCTACCAACCATCAGATCAACAACTTCTTTAAATGCCTCAGCTGGAATTTTCGGAATCTGATATTTTCCCTGAGCAATGGATGTTGTCGGCAACTGAATCCCAGGTAAAGACATGACATCAACATAAGGTATATTCGTACCGAACTTTGAATTTATCGCCTTTATAAATTCATTCGCAACTATACCATGCCCACGCGATGATGGATGAACCCCATCCAGGCTGAAAAGCCCACCAGTTATATAATCTGTTGTAAATTTAAAACCAGCGATTTCAAGCCCATGCGCTTTAACATCATTTAACTTTGAATAAATATCAACCCTGACAACTCTACCCGCACGAGCTGGATTTGCCACAACGGTATCAATTATTGTATTGAACTTTTGAATAGCGCTCCTTGCAACCGCAACCTCACTTGCATCAAGCACATATTCATTTGGAAGTGGTTTCCCGGCGTTAGGCAATTGATTAAACGGTGGAACATTTGGAAGCCCATAACCGGTCGCTATCAAAGAACTTGCAGGGAGCAAGACAAGGTCACCAGGACCAAGTTGCGCTGGTTGTCCTCCTTTTATCCCAATGAGTGGAATCGGTCTCCCTTGTTGATCAAGAACTGGCTGACCGGTTGTAGGGTCAACGATAAACCAAGGTATCGTCGTGAAGAAAGGTATCACGGTAACATCGGGGATGTTCGCAACAGCTATTTTCACGGTTGAATTGATTTTAAGAAGGGAATCAATCGCCTGCCTGAAAAGAAGTTGAAAGATGACATCTGGCGTTGGAAGTTTCCCAGTTGGGTCAGTGCCTCTTGTTCCACCACTTGAAGCATAACCGAGGACATCGTTGTTCCCCATCCAAAAGATGACAAATGTCGGATTTAACGCCTTCGCTTGATGAAACATCGTCGGTCCAAATGCCTTGCTCCTTAAAACGATTTGGAAAAATGGATTTTGACGAGCAACTGATTTCGCTGCAAAATCCGTCGTATCAAAAACATCATACAATATAGCACCAGGAACAGCGAGATTGTTAAACGGTGCAGGATGAGTTGAGTTTTTCGGAGCCCCCGTCACCGTTTGCTGTTGAAGTGAAAGGGGTGAAAGTGACCTCAAATATAACCTCGTCCCTATTCCCGGTTCGCTTATCAACGGTTGAACGAAATTTACATTCCCACCGATTGAATTAATCTGTTTAACTATCAAATTTGCGTATGAATACTGTTGCGCACTTTCAAACAATGCACCATCCTGAAAACCAGCTGTCAATGAATTTCCAATCGCAACGATCCTTGAAAAATCAACTTTCCCAAGCGACGGAGGATTTCCAACCTCTGAGAACTCCTCACAAGCATAAAAAACAAATGCAAGTAGAAAAACGAAAATAATCGGCAAAAGACCCAAAATTTGACTTTTCTTTCTCATGGCGCAAAACCCTGTTTTAGTTTTGAATTAAAAAAGTTTATACGAAATGTTTATCCCAAAAAGATGAGCACTTGCATTATAAACCCCATCAAATCCAACAACTGTTCCAATGACCTCCCTTTGTTTGAACCTCACAAACATATAAGCAAGATCAACTGTTAAATTACCCATCGTATACCCAGCCCCGAGTGTAAATTCCCATCTGTCAGCATCTGGAAGAGATGGCTCAACATATTTATCATCAATTGGATTTTGATCATAAGCAATTCCACCTCTCAGTGCGAAATTCCCGATGCGATATTCAAGCCCAGCCCTGTAAATTGACGCATTATGATAATATCTCTCAAGCTTTTGGTCCTTTTGAGCGCTTGTTTCATTTTCAAAATCAATCTCAACAACATCATAAGTTGACCACCTTGTGAATTGATAGGCGAATTCAAATGTGAAGTCCTTTCCTGAAAATCCAACACCAGCCATGACTATATCCGGCATCTTAACGCTTGTCTTTATATTGCCCCCCGGAAGTAGCGGGTCAAGGACAGCTGGCTTTTTAAACTCAGCCGTGCCGGAGTAATTAACTTTAACTTGAGAACGATATGAAAAACCAAGGGACATGAAATCAAACTTCAACAAAGCACCGAGGTTATAACCAACGCCAGTACCGCTTCCTTTCAACTTGACATCAACCTCGGGGTTAAATGTTGTAACTTTTCTCGTCAGAGTGACGGTTGAATAAACATAATCAAATCCGAAACCAAGGGAAAGCTCATCCGAAAACGCATAAGCAATTGTCGGATTGATATAAAATGTTGCGAGGTCCGATTGAACCGTGATTGAACGTCCAACCCAGTCCTCGGGCCATTTTGAGCCAAGCCCGTATGGGTTGAAAACGCCGATCCCAAAAGCAAGCCCGCCTTCCAAGGTGTGCGTCAAGTAAAGATTGCTCGGGTAAAAAACTTGTTTAACCATTTTACTTTCTTGTGTTGTGTTAAGTTGATAAGGACCGCGAAATCTGGCTGAGGGGAAAATAAGCGTTGTCCCAAGTGAAAGATTTGTCCCTTTCAAATAAGCTAAACCAGCGGGATTGTAAAAGATGCTTATCGGGGCATACGATGTAACAAACGCCCCAGCCATACCGGTGGCTCTTGCGCCGTGTTCGTTAATTTGAAAGCCACCTGAAAATACCAAAGTTGGTAAAACTAAAGATAAAACAGCAAGGGTTAAAATAAATCGCATATTTCCTCCATTTTTTGTTTAGTTTGAAGAAATTTTCAACAGTTCTGCTCCTTTCTCAACCGCCTCTCCTTCATTGACAAGTATTGCTTCAATCGTCCCCTCAACATCACTTCTGATTTCGTTTTCCATCTTCATTGCCTCAAGAATTAATAGCTTGTCCCCAATTTTAATTTTCATCCCGGGCTTGACGAGAATCTTGGTTATAAGCCCGGGCATAGGTGATTTCAAGATTTTCTCGCTTTTTTCTTTATCAAGGTAGGTGCTTCGGTAGGAATCTATCAACTCTTGAAATTTGTTCAAGACCCTACACTCATAATCGGAAATTGAATCAACCAAATTGATCGTTTCCCCATCAAAACTAAAACTGAAATTAAATACTTTGCCATCTATTGAAAGGGTTATCTCATTTTTTGACAGGTTTAAAATCTCAACCTTAAACTTTTTCCCCCCTATTTCCGCCTCAAACTTCCCTTGTTCCCTTTTCTGCAAATCAACATCAAAACTTAAATCATTAACAATTACCTTCATTCGCTTCTCAACTTGTATTTTACGATTTAAATATAACTCAAAAAAATCACTATGTCAAGTGTGCTCTGCGCCACCTCCAAAATTCTTGACTTTTACCTAAAATTATATTAACTTTGAATTGAAAATAAAAAGGTCAAACGCAATGAAGAAAGCACTTTTTTTAATTCTCGCACTTGCCTTTGCTATTTCAATGGCTGGGACTGTGGTTGAATACTTCACAGCACAAAGCCAAAACGATAATGTCGTAATTCGCTGGAAAACATCCGATGAGACGGGGGTTCAAAAATTCGTCCTTGAAAGAGGCGTAAATCAATCAAGTGAATTTGCAAAACTTGCTGAAATTCCACCGAAGGGTAGCAACTCAATCTACGAATATATTGACGCATCCGCCTTTAAACAGACAGATAACATCTACTTTTACCGACTCCAAGTCGTAACGAACAATGGCTCTTTTTATGTCGGTCCGATAACGGTGCTTCATAAGGTCTCAAGCGTAAAGAGAACTTGGGGAAGCATCAAAGCGATGTTTAGATAATCACGCAGAGCTTTTTGAATTTAAAATTTTCATTTCTTAATTTAATCCCGACCTCGTGTCGGGATTTTTTGTTAATAAACGAATTTGAAAAATGCTTAAAATAAATAAACCGATAGTTCTTGCATCCGCTTCACCAAGAAGACAAATCCTTTTAAAACAAATCGGGCTTAAATTTACTGTCCACCCAAGCGGTGTTGACGAGGACTCAATACAATCAAACTCACCCGCAGATCATGTCCTGACCCTATCAAAGAAAAAAGCAATGGAAGTTGCGAAAAACTATAACGACGCAATTGTAATATCAGCCGATACAATAGTCGTTCTTGACGGTGAAATAATAAATAAACCGAGGGACTCAGACGAAGCGATACAAATGCTGAAAAAACTCTCCGGAAAAACGCACCAAGTATATACTGGCTTTACAATACTTGACACCAAAACTGGGAAATTCATCTGTGACTTTGAAGTTACAGAAGTTAAATTCAGGGAGCTAAGCGAAGAAGAGATAAAGGAATATGTTGCGACTGGCTCACCACTTGATAAAGCCGGGGCATACGGAATTCAAGATGATTACGGCGCCGTCTTCGTCGAGAGAATAAACGGATGCTTCTACAATGTAGTCGGTTTCCCATTGACGAAGTTTTACCTTAGAATGAAAGAATTTCTCTCCGATGATTGAAAACCTCCACAAAAAAATACTTGCATCAATCTTCGTTGGCATACTGATACTTGCCATCTTATCTTTCTATGCGAATGTCGGTGACTTAATCAACGCAATTAAAAACTTCAATTGGCTCCTCATCGCTCCAATTTTATCTCTTTCAATTCTGAATTATTTAATCCGCTTCGCAAGATGGGAATTTTATCTGAAAAAACTCGGTATAAAAATTTCAACCTTCAAAAGTTTAATCGTCTTCATAAGCGGTTTAACTATGTCCGTCACCCCGGGAAAAATTGGGGAAGCGTTAAAATCATACTTGTTGAAGTTAACGGATAATGTTCAAATATCACGCTCTGCCCCGATTGTCATAGCTGAAAGATTAACCGACTTTTTAGCGCTTCTTCTGCTTGCGCTCTTTGGCGCTTTTTATTTCAACTACGGCAAGGGGATAATTGCCGGTGTCGGAATTACTCTTATCGCCGGGACACTCGCTGTAAGTAAGAGGGAATTTTTCAACTTTATTTTGAATCGGAAAAAAAAACTAACAGGTGTCAATCTCTCTCAAAAAATTAACACAGCGTACGACAGCATAGCTGAACTTCTAAAAATTAAAACTTTGATCCCAACCGTCCTTATTTCAACACTGTCATGGTTTTCTGAGTGTATCGGGTTTTACTTAACGGTAAAGGCATATCTTGGCGATTTTTCGCTAAACCTTGCCACATTTATTTATTCTTTTTCAACAATCGCTGGCGCTATATCAATGCTCCCTGGTGGTCTTGGGCTTACGGAAGGAAGCATGACGGGATTACTCATCATAAATAAAGTTCAGAAGGAAACAGCGGTAGCTGTCACCATCATAATAAGATTTGCGACGCTTTGGTTTGCCGTGGGTCTTGGGTTAATAGCACTCTACATTTTTCAAAAAAGATTTGAAAACTTTAAAAATGAAAACAAAAGTTAAAGAAAGCGCTCTCTACATAAAAAATCTAATCGGCGATTTCAATCCAGAGATCGCAATAATCCTTGGCTCAGGGCTGGGTGAACTTGCCGAAGAATTTGAAAATAAGATAAAAATCAAAACCGAAGAAATCCCAAACTACCCCCGACCAACCGTTGAAGGTCATGCTGGAAATCTCATCTTCGGGAAATTGAACGATGTCCGTGTTTTGGGATTTCAAGGAAGGATTCATTTTTACGAGTCCGGTGAGATAGAAAATGTAATCTACCCGGTGCTCGTCGCAAATGAACTCGGCGTTAAAATTCTAATTGTGACAAATGCAGCCGGTGGATTGAACAAAAACTTTAAACCAGGTGACCTTATGGTCATAGCTGATCACATAAACTTTATGTTCTTAAATCCTCTCTTAATCTTCCCACAAAATTTAAAAAGGATGAATCACCCGGCATACGACGAGAGATTGAAAAAAATCGCAATTGAAACTGGGATTGAACTCGGGATATCAATTCGTGAGGGGATTTACTGTGGAGTCAGAGGTCCAAATTATGAAACACCAGCCGAAGTTGAAATGTTAAGAAAAATCGGTTGCGACGCTGTCGGCATGTCAACTGTCCCCGAAGTCATAACCGCAAATTTCCTCGGGATGAGAGTCCTTGGAATATCCTGCATCACAAACTATGCAGCTGGCATAAGCAAAAACAAACTCTCACACGAGGAAGTCACAGCTGTAGCAAGCAAGGTCAAAAACGAATTCTCGCTTTTAATCAAAGAGGTGATCAAAAAAATAAAACAAATCGGCATTTGAGATGAAAATTTATGTAGTGTTGCTCTTTACGGTCTTACTTGTCGGTTGTAGCACTTACCAAAACCAAAAATTAAACGGCTTGGAAGAATCGGAAGCGATTGACCTTTCCGGGAAATGGTTATTTAGAATAGGTGATGATGAAAAATACAGTGAGCCCAAACTTGACGAATTCGGATGGGTTGAAATCAAAGTCCCATCTCAATGGGAAAAACAAGGTTATAACTTTGACGGCGTCGCTTGGTATAGAAAACACATCAAAATCCCCGGGTATTTCAAAAAGAAAAAAATTTACCTCTACCTTGGGAAAATAGACGATAACGACAGGGTCTATTTCAATGGGGAACTCATTGGGTTGACAAACGGATGGACACAGGAGAGAATTTATTTTATCCCGAACGACTTGATAAAATATGATTCCGACAATGTGATTGCAGTCAGAGTTGAGGACAAGGGTTTCAGTGGTGGAATCTACGATGGTCCTGTTATGATAATTTCAAGAGATGAACTTTGGAAGTTTAAAAACGAAACAAAAAAATTCGCTTCCGAGCAAGAATTTAACTCCGTATTCCTTACGGTTAAAATAATGGATTCGCTTTTGACAACGGGACGCTTGACATCATACCTTGCTTTCCTAAGCCCGAGGTATAGGGAAAATGAAAAGACATACACGCTCTGGAAAAGAGACCTCGGACAGATCAGCGACTTTTTAACACAAAACAGATACTCAATTGACTATGTTGACTTCAAGGTTTATCACTCGCCTGGAAATGATAGTGTTCTTGTGGCTGATTATGTTCGTTTGATAAAAGATACTACCGGAAATTTAAAATTCAGCGATGAACAAATAAGATATTTCAAATATGAAAATAGTTCGCTCCTTGAAATTGGAAACAGAAGCAGATTTTTCAGAGCGAAATTTTATTCAAACTGGTTAAAGGAAGAAAGGACATTTTTCGTTTATCTGCCACCAAGCTATGATGTTGACATCAGCAAAAGATATCCAGCGCTTTACCTTCTCCATGGCTACGGCGGAAGCGATGAGTCCTGGAAATATGACAACATAAACGCAATCGTTGACAGTTTGATAAGAATTGGGAAAATCGTTGAGATGATTATAATAATGCCCGACGGTGACACTTCATTCTATGCAAATACATATGACAGAAAAAAAATGTATGAACAATACATCACAGATGATTTGATAAATTATATTGATGCAACATTTAGGACGATTCCGCATCGTGAGACACGCGGGATAGATGGTGTGTCAATGGGCGGATTTGGAGCGATGTCCCTTGGCTTCAAATACTTTGATAAGTTCATCAGCATAGGAAGCATGATGGGTGCATTGGAAGTTCCCTTTGAAAGGGTCAAAGATAAAAAATACATCCACGGCGGTGACTCGCTTTACTGGAAATCAATACAACCGACAACGATAGCAGAGGGATTAGCAAAAGAACATTTTGACAGCTTGAATATATTCTTCTATGTTGGAGATAAAGATTGGCTCAGGGACTCAAACATAAAAATGCACGAGATACTGAAAAGCAAAGGAGTTCCACATACTTTTAAAATTTATCCCGGGGAACATAATCGCGACTTCTGGTTCTCGCACTTTGCAGAAAACCTTGTGTTTCACTCAAATTCATTTTACAAGAGCAAATATGTGAGAATAAAAGAAAAACTTAAAACACAATGAGAAAATTTCTTCTATTGCTTTCTTTGGCTTTTACCTCTTTGCTTGGGCAGGACTTAAAACTACAGATAAACCTTGCTGGTGAATGGCTCTTTAAAACCGGGGACGATTTGAAATGGGCATCGCCAGGAATTGACGATTCCAAATGGACAAAGTTAAAAGTTCCAGCGACTTTTGAAAGCCAGGGATTTGAAAACTATGATGGTTTTGCTTGGTATAGATTACACTTTGATGTCCCTTCTAATTTGATGACACAAGAGCTAATGCTTCTGCTTGGCAAAATTGACGATGCAGACGAAACATATTTAAACGGGGTCAAAATCGGTGAAACGGGTAAATTTCCACCAGAACGAAAAACTGAATGGACAACTTTAAGGGTATATGAAATTCCAAAGGGCTTGTTAAAAGAAAAAAACAATGTCCTTGCAGTTAGGGTCTGCGATTTTGGTTTTGACGGTGGAATTTACAAAGGACCGATCGGGATAATCTTGAAAAAAGATTTTAAACTCGTCGTGAAAGAAAACACCAAGCCACATCGCTCAATAAGCTCACTTGTTTCAAGCAATGGCTTTGGAGCGATAATTTACAGCGCCGAAAAACATCAAATCATCGCATTTCATGAGCATATCTACAAAATAACATCAGATAAAAAAGCGACGCAGAATCTAATTTACGGCGCAAATTTCACAGTTGAACTCAACGGTCAAAAATATAACCTCTCTGAAATCCCTGAAGATGAGCTTGGCTACATAAACGGAACCGGTATAATCTCAGCAAGTTATAAAAAACTTGGCGTTCAAGTTTTCTACTTCATGACATATCAAGTCAATGCCCCGGTGATGGTTGCAATTTGCAAGGTGAATAAAAAATACAAACAAAGCAAAATTTATTTCAACGCCAACACACTTTATGGACCGATTTCATCTGAAGATGAAATAAGCGATATCATTGATTTTCACCAAATGAAACTAAAAAGAGCCATACGAACGAAATCCGTCAAGAGAAGCGATGGAAGTGGTGGGGATATTGAAAAACGTGTGTTCATCTCTATACCGATAGATGAACAAAACGAAGAATTCCGCAAGTTGACGGAGAACGAAAACATTTTAAACGATGAGATAAAGTTTTGGGAGAAATTTAAACGAGAACCTCCTCTTAAATTGACGCAGAAAGAAAAAGAACTTTTCAATCAATCAATCGCGATTTTGAAAATGGCTCAATGTCGTGAGATTGGAAACTCCTACGGTCAAATTCTCGCTTCTCTTCCCCCGGGCGAATGGACTTATACCTGGGTAAGGGATGGTTTTTATGCGATCAATGCGTTAATTGAACTTGGCTATTTCAATGAGGCTAAATCAGCGCTTGAATTTATGCTAAAGGCAAAAACCGGTTTTTACAAAAAATTCATCCACAAGGATGGCAAAGATTACGGCGTAAAGAAAGATTACAAGATAACCGTCTGCAAATACTACGGTGATGGAGTTGAAGAATCAGACCATAACGAAGATGGACCAAACATTGAGCTTGACGGATTCGGGCTTTTCCTTCAAGCTTTTGCTAATTATGTTGAGAAGTCAGGCGATGTTGACTTCGCGGTGACATATTGGGATACATTGACAACGAAAATCGCAGATGTAATCATATCTTCAAGGGACAAACTCGGAGTGATAAGAGCTGAATCAGGACCTTGGGAAAGACATCTACCCGGAAAACATTACGCATACACGACGATAGCTGGGATAAAGGGTTTAAAATCCATCGCAAAACTTGCCGGGATTTTAAAGGACAAAACCGCAGAAAAGTTTTACAATTCCCTCGCAGATTCAATGCTTTCTGCATTCTTGAAATACTTCGTTGATGAAAATCATGTCATAAAGGGAACGCTTGAGGCAAGATCAGAAACCGACCACGAATACTTTGATGCAAGCGTTGTGGAAGCCATAAACTTCGGGCTCATCCCACCAAACGATAAAATTGCAATAAATACAATTGAAGCGATAAAGAAAAATTTGAAAATTAAAAATCGTCTTGGCTTTTTCAGAGTTAACAACGGTGATTGGTACGATAGACAAGAGTGGGTGTTCATTGATCTGAGGGTTGCGGTCGCGATGAACAAAGTTGGATTAAAAAAAGAAGCACAGCAAATTTTGAAATGGATAACTGAACAATCAAATTTAAACTTCAATTTAATAGCCGAACTTTACGATGAATTAAATTCCGATTATCAAGGACAATACCCGATGGTTGGTTTCGGAGCGGGAGCATATATCCTTGCGCTTATTGAAATAAAGTAAAAACTTGAAATGCAACCAGATCAAGACACAATAAGACAGATACCTCTTTTCTCGGAATTAACAACGGAAGAACTCCGCAAATTCGTCCAGATATCACAATTGAAAAGATTTTCAAAAAAGGAAACGATTTTTTCAGAAGGAGACCCTTATCTTGGATTCTACATCATATTAAAAGGCGCAGTTAGGATTTTCAAAATCACACCCGATGGCAGAGATATAACTTTACAAATCGTTGAGCCATTTAATCTCGTCGCCGAAATCCCACTATTTGATGGTAAAACATATGATTCAAGTTGTGAAGCAATTGAAGATTCATTACTTCTTTTTATACCGAAGGAGAAATTTTTAAGCATCTTCGTTAAAAATCCAAAAATTTCACTAAAAATCCTCCAGGGCTTTGCAAAGAGATTGAAACAACTGACACAACAGATTGAAACCTTGACATCAAAAGATGTCCCACAGCGACTCGCAACATATCTTGCAGACGAATACGCAAAACAATGCCAAGACGAAAGCAAAAACGAAATAGTTTTAAATATCTCAAGGACGACCCTCGCTTCTTACCTTGGAACTGTGATTGAAACACTGTCAAGGGCTTTAAGAAAGCTCCAAGACGATGGATTAATTGAAGTCAAGGGACGGAAGATAAAAATTTTAAACTTGGAAAAGTTAAGAAAACTTGCGCAACAAAAATAAAAATTTAGGAAGCCATGATAGTAATTTTAGCTTTAATTTTGACCGCATCTGTTTTTGCACAAAACTTGATCGTCTTGAACAAGTCAGAAAACAACGCTATGATTTTTGACCTTCGCTCCGATAAACTCCTTGCAAAGATTCCAACTGGCGAAGCACCGCACGAGGTTGCAATCTCACCCGATAAAAAATTCGCCGTTATAACAAATTATGGAACACGGGAAAACCCCGGAAACACACTCACATTAATTAACCTTGAGAGATTAACGGTTGAAAAAACGATAAATCTTGAAAATTACCGCAGACCACATGGCGTCGCTTGGATTGACAACGATAAAGTTATCATAACAGCTGAAGCAAACAAATCAATAGTCATCGTTGATGTAAAAATCGGTCAGATCATAAAATCAATCCAAACCGAACAAGATATATCACACATGCTTGTGCTTTCAAAAGATGCGAAAAAATGTTTCGTTGCGAACATCGCATCCGGGAGCGTAAGCGTAATTGACTTAAAAGATTCAAGACCTTTAAAGAACATCCCCACAGGAAAAGGAAGCGAAGGAATTGACATAACTCCAAGTGGAGATGAGGTTTGGGTCACTAACAGAGCTGAAGACAGCATCGCCGTCATTGATGCGAAAAATTTTGAAGTAAAGAAGAAAATAAAAATTGACGGTTTCCCGATCAGAGTTAAAATCTCAATGGATGGGAGATTCGCCGTTGTATCCTGTGCAAGAGCTGGTGAAATTGCAATCATAGACGCAAAAAGTAAAACTCTCATAAAAAGGATTAAAACCGCGGAAAAATCCGATATTGAAACCTCCGGGCGGTTGTTTGGTTCAACATTTGGAGATAGCCCTGTGCCAATTGGAATTGCGTTCGCTGATAAAAATCTGGTTTATGTCGCTAACTCAAACGCCGATATAATAAGTGCGATTGACATTGAAAGCGGGAAAATTGTAAAAACCATAAAAACCGAAAAGGAACCCGACGGAATAGCAATATGGTAGGTTTAATTTGCTTTTGATCGTCAAAAAACTTAAGTTGAATTGCTGTTCATCAGCCCATTTTTATCTATTCACTGGGGGATGAACGCAAACTATATATAAACTAATTTTTGGAGATCTATCATGCGTAAGCTTTTTGTAGCGGTTTTAGCGATTCTTTTCCTACTCCCTGTTTTCTCAAACGCCCAATCTCAAAGAGATGGTAAATGGTGGAAGAAACTTGACCAGAATGCGAAGATTTACTTTGTCGCGGGATTTTGGAATGGTGTGACCTGGGGAGATGATGTCCTTGCAGATGCTTTATCAAATCTTGAAAAGAACAATGTTATAAATGAAGATATCGCAAACGCAATTATGAAAAAGTGGACTTCATACACAAACATCGGCTCAACGACAGTTGGTGACATCGTCGGTAGAATTGACAATTTATACTCCGACATTCAAAATGAAACTATAAACCTCAGCGATGCGATGACGCTTGTTGTTTTAAATATCCAGGGGCTTTCAATGTCCGACCAGACCATGCAACAGCTCATTCAATCGTTCAGGAAGAAGTAAAATTTTATCTTATATCAAAGCGCAGGGGCATAGGGCACGCATTTGAAAAAGTTGCAACAAGCACAACCTCACCAAATTCCGTTGCCTTCTTATATGCCTCGCGTAGCGCTTCAAAAACTTTCTCTTCATCTCCATATAAAAGTGTGCTCATTGAACCAACTTGCGTTTCAAGCCCGTAAGATTTGAAAATTTCAATCACAGTGTTTATTGGCTCAACTATATCCATTTGTCTTAATGGATACAAACTTACTTGAACTGCAACAGCCATTTATTCCCTCTTTTTCTTTTCATCCGCAAAAAATGTCCAGTATAACCCAAGCCCCAACAACAAGCCATAAAAAGTTGAAGTATAGGGATTGCTCGTGATAGGACATGTTCCAGACCTACAGCCGATGAAAAAATAGTAAAAATAGCCAGCTAAAGCCCCAGCAATGAGAAAAACCAAGAGTTTAACTTTTTTCACAATCACTCATCCTCTTTATTCTTTAACCCGAGAACTTCATTCAATTCGTCAATTATTTGCTCCATCTCATCTTCTTTTCCCTTATCCTTTATCGCCTGCTCAAGCGTTCCCCATATCGGCTCACCACAAACAATGCATTTAATCCCCTTTTTCATAAGAAAACCAACTGATTCTGGAAATTCTGTGACAAGGTCTTCAATGGTTATATCTTTCGTAATCCTTTTCATCTTTCCCCTCCCTGATTGTTTTGTTCCACTCAATGAACCCACCTTTCAGATTATAAACATTTCTAAACCCATGCTTGATTAAGATTTCGCTCGCCTTTCTGCTTCTACTTCCGCTCCTGCAATAAACGATGATCTCATACTTTTTATACTTGTTCAGTTCCCCGATCATTTCCTCAATCTCTTGAACCGGGATGTTTATCGCTCCTTCTATATGACCTTGAGAAAATTCCTCTGGCGTTCTCACATCAAGTATCAAGACATTCTTCTTTGCTTTAATTTTTTCCTTCGCTTCAATCGGGCTTATATCCACAAAAGATGCACCCGAGCCCTTGTGCGCCCGCATCCCACATCCAAACAGATAAAAAAGAAAAAACGAAAACAAAATATAAAACTTTAAACGCCAGCTCATCCCTTCACACAAATAACTTTGTAATGCGACTGATTTAATTCACCAAATTCAAGGATTTTAAAACCAAATTTTTCCAACTTCGTCAAAATTTCCTCCAACGATATTCTCTCCTCATAAGGCGGTCCCGACTCCTCATGTTGTTTCTTCCATTCAAGGATGACCACTCTTCCATCGTCTTTGGTTATCCTTTTAACCTCGTTAAAAAATTTCTCAAGGTCATCATTTTCATGCGCCACAAAAGCAATGAAAGTAAAATCGCTAATCCCAACATCAAGTGGAAAATCATAATCGCTTCTTGCAAGAATTGGTATCACATTTGAGGGTAATCCTCTCTCCTTTAATTTATCAAGCATCTCTTCCTGAATATCAACAGCATAGACACGCCCATTTTCTCCGACAATTTTTGAAGCTGGAATTGTGAAGTAACCACTACCACACCCAACATCAACCATTGTCATTCCCTTTGAAAGACCGCAGGACTTTAAAATCTCATCCGGTGGCAAAATTTTCATCCTTTCTTCACTATGAAGGCGATGGGCGTTCTCATGATGGAATTTATGCATCTTCATTCATCTAATTTTATTTTAACGCTCACAGCGCCCCTAAAATCACCGGCTTTATAACCCGTAGCTTTATCCTCGGGATATTTCTCCTTCAAAAAATTCTTTATCTCCTTGCTCAAAAAATCATCCGTTCCATGACAATTTAAACACATCGGCTGGACGATAAGCGGTTTAAAATATCGCAGATACCTCCCGTCCTTATCATTGACAACCTCGTAATATTCCTGCGGTAAATTTCCCTCTCTGTTAAGTTCATCAAGCCTTTTTAATATGGCAAGTTCGTAATCATCCGGCTTGTCAAGTTCGTTTCTATATTTTTCGCTCACCCTTCGGACATAAATTCCGTATTTGCTCTGGTGCGCCTTGATTATGTCTTGTGCAAGATTTGAGCATGCAGAAATTGCGTTAAGATAACCACCTTTGCCAAGCTCTTTAAACAATGTGGCCTTCACCGAATCAACGAGATTATCAGAAACCTTCCTCGCAAGGTCAACCGCTTTTTGTACTTTTTGGTCACCTTGACCCTGTAAAAGAAAAATGAGTAAGATTGCGACTGCGACTTTATTCATTTTTAACCACCTCTGTTTCCGGTTGAATTATTTTATAACTATAGGTGACCTCGGCGCCCGACTTTTTTAAAATAGCAGAAACAGAACAATACTTCGTCTGGGATAATTCTATCGCTTGCTCAACATCTTTTTCTCTCACATCTTTACCGTAAATCAAATACTCAATCTTAACCTTTGTATATACCTTCGGATGCTCTTCAGCTCTTTCACCGGTAATTCTCATTTCAAATTTGTCAAACTTAACCCTTTTCTTCCTCAATATGCTCACCACATCCATACCAGTACAACCGCCAAGAGCGACAAGCACCAGTTCCATCGGTCTCGTTCCAGCGTCACTTCCTCCAACGCTTTCAGCACCATCCATCACAACCCAATGATTTGATTCACCTTTGCCGATGAAGGTCATCCCATCAACGAATTTAACTTCAACTTTAGCCATTTTAACTCCCACTTTGTTTTAAAATTTCCCGTAAGATAAAAGAAAACCGACCAAAGCGAAATAAACCGTGCTTATCTTCGGATTACAAAGAAGAGGACACATTCCCCCTATTTTTGAGAAATATCTTCCGACGAAGAAACCAAAAACACCACCGACAACCGCACCAATTACACCTGCAAACATATCTCAACTCACTTTATTTTGCCCAAATGTAATAATACCAAATTTTTTCGTCAACTTCCTTTTCAACATAATTACAACTCTCACATCTCCATACCTCATTATCTCCACAACACCTCCTGAGGTGAAGCATTTCCTCACCACAAACAGGACATTTCTTGACTTCAAACCTCACCTCGCTAAAATTTAAAACGACCGATTTTTTTATCGCTTCATTTTTCATTTAAAAGCATAATTATATCTCTTTCAAAAACTTCCTTCGGACGATAGCCAACATATTTTGCTCTTATATTCCCCTTTTTATCAATCACAAATGTCGTTGGTATCCCTCTTATTCCGCCGTAATCTTGCGTGACTTTATAATTACCTATCAAGATGTGATAATTTATACCAAATTCCTTCATAAATGGCACAACATCTTTAACTCCGCCCTCGTCAAGTGAAATACCGATTATCTCAACACCTTTATCTTTATACTTCTTGTAAAGCTCAATGAAACCAGGAATCTCAGCCCTGCAAGGGGGACACCAAGTCGCCCAAAAATCAAGGATTATAACCTTCCCCTTGAAGTCGGAAAGTTTAACTTTCTTCCCGTTTACATCTGGGAGCTCAAAATCAGGTGCGGGTTTTATATCAAACGGAACACTTGCAACTGCTTTTGAAATAGTTGTGTAACTTTCATCGCCATTTGAATTTTCAGCTTTCCTCGCCATATAGCCGAAATAACCGATAGCAAGTATCAAAAACAAAAGCCCAACGATAGGCAACAAATTTGTTTTCCTTTGTTCTTTTTTTGCCATAATTTGTAAAGCGCATTTAGTTTTTAAACATTTTGAATAACCCTTTCAAGCTTTTTACGAACTTCTTGAGCTATTTCTTTTAACGCTGGATTATCTATTATCTGTGTCATAACCATTGGGTCAAAAGCGGAAACGAAAACTTTTCCGTCCCTCTCATAAACAACCACATTACAAGGCAACAACAAACCAAGGTCATATTCTGCTTGTAACGCCTTATAAGCAAACGGCGGATTGCAAGCGCCAAGAATTATATATTTGTCAAAATCAACACCGAGTTTTTTCTTCAATGTCTCCTTTACATCAATCGTCGTCAAAACGCCAAACCCCTCTTTTTTCAGTTCCTCAGTTACTCTGTTTATCGCTTCCTCATAAGTTAAATTTACAAGTTTTGAAATCCCGTAATTCATACATACCTCCTCAATATGTTTTCCGACTTAACACCGACAAAAAATTCCTTTATTTTTCCATCTTCAACTACAACGATTGAAGGTGTTCCCATAACCCCAAACTTTAAAGCCGTATTAACATCGCGACTAACATCAATTTTAAATATCTTCGTCCTCCCGTTAGCTAAGTTAATCAAGTTATCAATTATCGGCGTTTGAACTTTACAAGCGGAGCAAGTCGGACTATAAAAGTAAAGCATAACCCTTTCGCCTCTCTTTATCGCCTCGCCGATCTTACCTCCTATATCATTTACAACTTTACCTTTCTTGAATTTAGCTCTTAACACAACACTTAAATTCATCGCGAGGATAAAAGCTACCAAAGCAATTACAAAATAAAAAAGCAACATGAAAAGTTATAGTGATTTGTTTTAACTAAAAACGCCACCCCGGAATTTTAAGGGTGGCGTTTATAAAAAAATTAACTCCCCGAGCTTGTTTCCTTACGGGTTGAAAACTTAAAAAGTGAATACGCTGGGCAATATCCAACGAGACCAGTAATAAGCGGGAGAAGACCAATCAACCCCCAATACTTTCCATTCCCTTCAACCCAAAAAAGAAGTGAAAGAAGAAACAAACCAACGATTACCCTCAAGACCCTATCCCAAGTTGCTTCGTTTACCTTCATTTTACTTTACCTCCTTGAATTAGTTTGCTAAAAGATCAATATCTTCAGTGCTTTTTCTTCTACGCCTGCGACGAGCAGGTCTTTCAGGAACAACTGCCCAAACGCGAACATCAATGTTTTCAAGGTCAATGTGTACCTCAGCCTCACAATACGGGCAAAGTTTAACGCTCTGCTTTTCAAGGAAAATTTGATTCTTGCAATTCGGACAGTCGGTTATGACCATCCCGATTACCTTCGCCTTCTGTTTGTTGACAGGTGTCGTAACCAATTTTACCTCCGCCTTTAAGTTTTACAAAACCGTTCAATTTCATATAACAACCAAACCAATTCAAATGTTTCAAAAACGAAATTAAAACTTTCTAACCAACCCAATTATTGATTTTCAATAATTTTTTATGGCAATTGCGTATATCCATTTCTCATCTTCCAAAGGTAATACTTTTCAAACCAAACTTTAACCCAATGTGACCAGGGACCGGGGAAGAGTATATGGTACTTTCTCGGTTTAACTACTCTACTTGCAACAAATAAAACACCCATATTGCCAGCGTCCATTACACAAAGAGGTGCTATATCCTCAAAGGGCAATCTTGACCCGTGATTTTTACCGAGAACTTTTGAAGCGATATTTTCAGCAGCAACCCTTGCCATTACCTCAGACATATAACCAGTTTTAGGAACACCTATTGGAATTTGCGTTGGTTCGGGATATTTGACCGCAACCGCAACACCAGCAGCATAGATATTATCATAATTCAAATGCCGATATGTGTCATCAACCGGGATAAAACCTGCTTCGTTGCCAAGCCCAGAATCACGCACTGCCTTAACACCAAGGAATGGAGGAATTATCATCGCATATTTAAACGGTAAAACTTCACCATTTGAAAGGTAAATTCTATCTTCACTGATCTTCTCAATTGCAACATTTGTAATCCCTCGGATACCGAGCTTCTTAAAGAAATACTCGGTCATCTTTTTAGAATTACCAACTCCGCCTATACCAAAATTTCCAAGGAATGGTTCAGATGTTACAAAAGTTATATCAACCTTATCTCTTATACCTGCTTTTCTTGCTGCGTACTCAATGTTAAAAACATATTCATAAGCTGCGCCAAAACAACTTGCCTTCTGAGTTGCACCTATGACAATAGGTCCTGGATTTTTCACGAATTCTTCCCATTTTTCCCCAGCGTGAAGCGCATGTTCAACCGTACAAATTGAGGTTGTGTATCCATTATGTGGTCCAAGCCCTTCAACCTCTGAAAAGTTTAAATCGGGTCCGGTGGCTATCAAAAGAAAATCATATTCATAGATACCTGAGGTTGTTTCAACTTTATTCTCCTGTGGCAAAATTTTTTTCGCTTCCGCATGAACAAACTTTATGCCTTTTTCCTTAAGTATCGGTTCAATTTCAAAGGATATGTCTTCTGGCTTGCGCCACCCAAAGGGAACCCAAATAAGAGAAGGAATGAAAACGAACTTCTTTGCTTTTGATATTACTGTGATTTCGGCTTTATCTTTAAGCGTTCTCTTCAGGTCAAAAGCTGCTGTCAATCCAGCAAAAGAACCACCAAGGATAATTATCTTTGCCATGGGTTACCTTTTAGTTTTTTCTTTATTCTTCAATTACAGCAAGTATATCACTTCTTGAAATTATTCTATATTCCTTTCCGTCAATCTCAACCTCTTCACCACCATACTTTGCGAATAAAATTTTATCGCCCTCTTTCACCTTCGCACGCAGGTCTTCATCAGTTCCAACCGCCACGACAACACCAATTCTTGGTTTTTCCTTCGCTGTATCGGGGATTATAATCCCTGAACTTGTCCTTGATTCAACTTCTTCAAGCGGTTGAACAAGAACCCTATCATCAAGAGGTTTAATTTTCATATTTTTTCCTCCATATTTTTGTTTTTATTTTAAACCAAGCAACTTATCAATTTTTGCCCTATCAAATCCAACTACAGGTTTATTATCAATTAATATAACTGGCACCCCAGTTTGACCCGTCAATCTAATTAAGTCCTTAATCGCGCTTTGATTTTTCGTAACATCAACCTCTGTAAATTTCACTTTCTTTTGAATGAAATATTGTTTAGCTGCTCTACACCAAGGACAGGTCGGAGTAGTGAAAATTATAACCTTATGTTGCTTCTGTTCCATCATTCAACTTTTCAATTTCTTTTCAATATCGTTTGCAGCGATTAAAATTGGGTCCCATACAGGGGCAAACGGCGGAGCATAGCTTAGGTCAAGTCCTGCAATTTCATCTATACTCATTCTTGCATGTAATGCTGTAGCAAAAACATCAATCCTTTTGGCAACGCCATCTCTTCCAACCATCTCAGCTCCAAGTAATCGCCCCGTTTTCCTTTCAGCTATCAACTTAACTCTTATTTTGCTTCCGCCCGGATAATAATGCGCCCTTGAGCCGTGCTCAATCACAGTTGAGACATAATCAATTCCTTCCTCCTTCGCTTGTTTTTCGGAAATTCCCGTGCGAGCAACTTCAAGCTCAAAAACTTTGAAGACGGCTGTCCCAACTATACCTTTGAAAATCGCATTTCCACCAACAGCATTTTCACCGGCGACTTTTCCCTGTTTATTTGCGGTCGTCCCAAGCGGAATATAAACCGGACGACCAAGCACTAAATGAAACGCCTCTGCGCAATCACCAGCAGCGAAAACCCCAGGGATGTTCGTCTCCATCCTTTGATTTACCGCAATAGCCCCACTACGACCTATTTCAATTCCAGCGTCCCGTGCGATTTCCGAATTTGGCTTAATGCCCGCTCCAACTATAACAAGATCAACATCAAGAGAAGAACCGTTATTTAAAATCGCCTTCCTAACGAAACCATCACCAACAAATTCAACCACAGAGGTTGATTTCAACAATTTAACGCCATTTTTTTGAAGCTCAGCTTCAACAACTTCATTTATCTCATCATCCATTGAACCAAGTATATTTGGCATAACTTCAACGATGGTCACATCAATTCCAAGCGAAACAAGCGCCTCAGCCATTTCCATACCGATGTATCCAGCTCCGATTATCAACGCTTTTTTCGGTGAGTTCTCCCTGATAAAATTTTTAATCGCTATCCCATCCTCAAGAAATCTTATCGTAAAGATTCCATTTAAGTCAATCCCTTTGATATTCGGCTTAACAGCGCGAGCCCCAGTAGCTATCACAAGTTTATCATATCCAACCTCAAACTCCTTATCCTTTTCAAGGTCCTTAACCAAGACAATTCTCTTGGCGGGGAAGATTTTTAAAACTTCGTGATGAAGATAAACATCAATGTTCCTTTTCTCTTTAAAAAATTTAGCATCGTAAACGACGAGATTCTCAGGTGCTTTGATCACATCAGAGACAAAATAGGGCAAACCGCAAGAGCCATATGAAACAAAACTACTTTTCTCAAAAACCATGATTTCAATTTTCGGGTTTAACCTTCTTGCCCTACTTGCGGCGCTCATCCCAGCTGCGACACCGCCAATTACAACAAGTCGCTCTCCCATTTTTAAAAATTAACTTTGTTGTTCATTTGATTCTTTTGTCTTTTTAGCTGCTTCAACAACTTTATCTATGTAATATCTCTCTGGCAAAGCCCCTTCAAAATAATAAACATCATTCATCACAACCTTGGGGACACCCATCACCATGTATTTTTCAGCAAGATCCGGAAACTCAATCGCCTCAACCATATCCGCAGTTATCAAATCGTTCTCCATCGCAATTTGATGCGCTAAATGAACAGCGCTTGGACAATACGGACAAGTCGGCGTCACAAAAACCTGTATATGTACAGGAACATCAATTGCTTTTATCTTCTCAATGCTTCGTTGACTCAATCCAGAAGCTCCCCTTGAAACCATCTCTATATCCGAAAGCAACGACGCAAATTCATAGCCAGATGGAATACCGAAATATCTTATCCCGTAATCTTTGGTCTCGCTAGCTATCACCGTTGCGGGAACTTTATCTATTTTAAACTCCGCAACTTTATCTAAATCAGTGTAGAAATTATAAACTTCAAGCTGTATTTTATCGGATAATTCAGCAAGCTCTGTTAAAAGTTGTTTCGTCTCCCTGCAATATTGACAATCCAACTCTCTCGTGAAATGTATTAGGCGAACCTTGTTTACAAGATTTTCTTCAAACCTTTTCCTCAGTTCTTCCCTATCATCTGCATCAAGAAACATGATTTTATCCCTCCTTTAAATTTTGTTTTTGAATTAATTTGAAAATTTCAACCACAATTGGGTTTAAGACAGAGTAATAAACCGTGTTCCCACGGCGAAAACTTTTTATTATACCGCTATGCCTCAAAACCGCAAGATGTTGAGACACAAGCGTTTGAGACACCCCTAAAACATGCCACAGCTCAGAAACGCTTTTATCTGATTCCATAAGTTCAAGAATTATACGCAACCTTATCGGATGTCCGAGCGCCTTAAACATATCAACGAAACCATTTAAATCAATCCCTTTCTCCATTTGGGTGATCATTCTTTTAATTTTTCCCTTTCAAGAATTTTCACAATTTTAATCACAAGCGGATGCACAACCCTATACCTTATATTTAAGCCCTCCCTTTCGGCTTTAACGATACCCTTTGCCCTCAAAAGGGACAAATGCTGCGATATCTTCGGCTGTGGCTCACCAAGGCACTCCTCAATATCACTGACGCATAACTCTCGCTCCATCAACCCGCATACTATCTTCAACCTCATCGGATGAGCGAGTATCTTTAAAATCTCTGCTTCCTCTTCAAATCCAACCTGTTTAAGCTTTTCTAACTCCATATAACCATATTCAAATATCTTGATATTGCAATATAAATATAACAAAATTTTCGCCAAAAGTCAAGTCATAACTTGGGTTTCCAAAAGTTTGACTTTTTTATCCGAACTTTGTATATTTTTTATGAAAAAAATTCCGTGGCGGGTTAGCTCAGGTGGTAGAGCAGCGGAATCATAATCCGCGTGTCGGGGGTTCGAGTCCCTCACCCGCTACAAAACTTGCGAAAACCTTTCAGTCCCAAAGGGCTGGAAGGTTTTTTTATATAAGAAGCAAAAGCAACTATGATAAGAGAATTTATAAATCGCTTCCGAGAATTCACACAGAAAAATCAACTTATTTCCCCGGGAGATAAAATCATCGTAGCTATAAGCGGTGGCGTTGACTCCGTGGTTTTACTTGATGTCCTGAACGAAATCAAGGAACAACTTAAACTTGAACTCATAGCAGCTCATTTTAATCACAAACTTAGGGGTGCCGAATCCGACGAAGATGAGGAATTTGTCAGAAGATACTGTTCAAATCTCGGAATTGAGTGTTATGTCAGAGGCGAGGATACCAGGGAATATTGCAAGTCAAAAAAAATCTCAATCCAAGAAGGGGCACGTGAGTTAAGATATAATTTCTTTGAAACTCTAAGGTTGTTAAAAGGATTTGATAAAATCGCAACTGCACATAATGCTAATGACAATGCTGAGACAGTGCTCTTGAATTTATTCCGTGGCTCCGGGGTAAATGGTCTCGCTGGAATACAAGTTAAAAGAGGAAGCATAATCAGACCGCTGCTTTTTGCAACACGTGAGGAAATTGAAAAATACGCTGAGGCAAAAGGATTATCATTTAGGATTGATTCCTCAAACTTGAAAACTTCATATAGAAGAAATTACATACGCCTAAAAATTTTGCCCATGATAAGTGAAAATATAAATCCCGGGATAATTGAAACCTTAAACCGAACAGCTCAGATATTCTCGGAGTTAAGTAACTTCATCAAACACGAAGTTTCAAAAATTGTGAAATTCATAGCTATAGAGGAAAACCCAGACAAAGTCCTCGTTGACATCCAAAAACTGAAAAATTATCTATACTTTATACAGGAAAGCGTGATACTTTCCGTAGTTGAGACATATTTCAATGAAAGGGTTGATTACGCCAGGGTCCTTTCAGTTTTAAACCTCATTGATTCAACCCCTGGCAACTCGGTTATGTTAACAGGTGATTTATTTGTTTATCGCGATAGAACTCACCTTGTCTTCCTCAAGAAACCTGAGTTCGCAAAGGAAGAGGTATTCGTCTACATTCACCCCGGGGAAAAATATGAAACTGACAATTTCATCTTTATGTCTAAATTTGTGGATAGAGACGAGGTTCAATTTCACCGCGACTCACAGGTTGAGTATATTGATGCGGATTTGATAGGTGATGAATTCATTCTGAGAAATTGGCAACCTGGCGATTGGTTTATCCCACTTGGGATGAAGGGAAGAAAAAAGGTGAGCGATTTTCTGATTGACCTGAAAATACCGATTTACGAGAAAGGGAAAATTCTCGTTCTTGAATCCGAGGGAAAAATCGTTTGGGTTTGCGGTTTGCGCCTTGACGATAGGTTCAAAATAACTGATTTAACGAAAAAAATTTTAAAAATTGAATTTCATCCAAAACAAAAAACGCAAACATGATGAATGATCAAGTCGTTTATATTAATGGAGAAAGGTTTAAGGTTTTGATACCAGAGCAAGAAATAAAAAAGAGAGTCAAAGAGCTCGGTGAACAAATCAGCAAAGATTACGCCGGTAGTATCCCTATTTTCATCGGAGTTTTAAACGGCTCGGTCATATTTTTCGCCGACTTGATAAGGGAAGTGAAAATTGATTGTGAGGTGGACTTCCTCAAACTTTCAAGCTATGGTGACGAAAAAATTTCATCAGGACATGTAAAACTTCTAAAAGACCTTGATTGTCAAGTGACGGGAAGAGACATAATCGTGGTTGAAGATATAATTGATTCAGGGCTTTCAATCAAGTTTATAAAGAACTTGATCATGCTCAAAAACCCGAAATCTTTAAGGATAGTGACATTGTTATATAAGAAGAACAGAGTTCAAATTGATTTCAAAATTGATTATATTGGATTTGAAATAGGTGACGAATTTGTGATCGGCTACGGGCTTGATTACGCTCAGAAAGGAAGGAACTTGAAGTCAATTTATGTAATTGATTCGCAAAAATAAATTTTAATTTGGAGGTTGGAAAATGTTCAGGCAATTTTTAAATTCAAGTAATAAATTTGGAAAAAACGACAAGAATATGAGAAGACCTAAATTTGAAAATAACGATGATGACGATTTCAACTGGGGAAGGGCGATGCGTGTAATTTTAAGTTGGCTGATAATTATATCCGCTGTTTTCGCACTGATGGTGTGGTTCAAAGGAAATCAAAAGCTTGAGTATGAGATAACCTTTGACCAGTATCAGCAATTCTTAAAAGCTGGCAAGATCAAAGAGGCAATAGTGAAGAAAACCGATGTTAATAATTTTGATTTCCACGGTGTTTTGAAAGAACCTGAGGAAATGATAACCGTTGATGGGAAAAAGGTCAGGGGAGATAAATTTGTCGTCTTCTTGCCCAACGCATCCGATTCAAAAGTAATAGATGAATGGACACGCAGAGGGATCAAATTTAACTTCGTAAAAGAAAGCGAGCAATGGTTAAACGCTTTGCTTAGCATAATACCTTGGGTTCTACTGATATTCATTTGGTTTTTGATAATGAGAAGGATGCAGGGAAACACCACGAAGAACATCTTTACATTTGGGAAAAGTAGGGCAAGGATTTTAACGAACAACATTCCAAAGGTCACATTCAATGATGTCGCTGGAGTTGATGAGGCGAAGGAGGAATTAAAGGAAATAATAGAATTTCTAAAAGACCCCGGGAAATTTCAGCGTCTTGGTGGAAAAATTCCAAAAGGTGTTTTGCTTTTAGGTCCCCCTGGAACTGGAAAAACATTACTTGCGAAGGCGGTAGCTGGAGAGGCGGGGGTTCCATTCCTGTCAATAAGCGGTGCGGAATTTGTTGAGATGTTCGTTGGGGTTGGCGCAAGCAGAGTTAGGGATTTATTTGAACAGGCAAAAAAGCTCGCGCCTTGCATCGTTTTCATTGACGAGATTGATGCCGTTGGGAGACATCGCGGTGCAGGACTTGGTGGAGGACACGACGAAAGGGAGCAAACCCTAAATCAACTTCTGGTTGAAATGGATGGCTTTGAAGAAAACAGCGGTATAATTGTAATTGCAGCAACGAACAGACCTGATATACTTGACCCAGCACTTTTGAGACCGGGAAGATTTGACCGACAAATTGTTGTTGATAGACCCGATGTAAAAGGACGGCTTGAGATTTTAAAGGTTCACACTAGGCGATTACCGCTTGCCCCAGATGTGAATCTTGAGATAATAGCGAAATCAACGCCGGGTTTTTCAGGTGCTGACCTTGCAAATCTTGTGAACGAAGCAGCTCTTCTTGCAGCGAGGAAAAACCATGACCTCGTCACAATGCAGGACTTTGAAGAGGCGAAAGATAAAGTGATGATGGGAATCCAAAGGAAAAATGTCGCCATCTCCGAAAAAGAAAAAAGGATAACAGCTTATCACGAATCAGGACATGTCCTTGTGGCGAAAATGTTGCCCGAAGCAGACCCAGTGCATAAGGTAACTATAATCCCGCGTGGAAGAGCTCTTGGAGTGACAACTTATCTGCCAATAGATGAAAGGCACACTTATTCAAAAGAATATCTTGAGGCGATGATAACTTATGCCCTGGGTGGAAGAGCAGCTGAAAAATTGATCTTTAATTCACTTACAACTGGTGCAGCAGATGACCTTGAAAAAGCAACGACGATTGCTCGTAAGATGGTCTGCGAGTGGGGAATGAGTGAACGCCTTGGTCCACTGACATACGGGACGAAAGAAGAGGAAATTTTCCTTGGAAAGGAAATAACGAGACATCAAAATTACAGCGAGCAAACCGCGATTCTGATTGATGAAGAAGTCAAAAGGATCGTGACAACTTGTATGGAAAGGGCTGAAAAAATTTTACTTGAAAACATTGACGCTTTGCATCGCCTCGCGAAAGCATTGCTTGAAAGGGAAACACTTACCGGTGATGAGATAGACAAAATAATAAAAGGCGAAGAGCTCCCAGCCCTCCAAAAGAAAGACAACGGCCAAGATGAAACAACTCCAAGAGTATCTTCAAATCCTGAACCAAAAGCTTAATGGTAGATTTGAAGCCCCCGACTACTCAGAAATTTTAATTGACTTCAGCAAAAACATAGACAGAAATTACAAAGCAGAATACATTCGCAAGGCGATACATCAATTCTCAATGTTAATCCCTGTAATTTATTATTTCACTCCAAGGGATACAGCGATAAAGATTTTAATCCTTTTGACATTCGGTTTCGTATCCGTTGACATCATGAGATATTACAGCCCGACGATTCAGAAACTATTTTATAAACTTTTCGGCTTTATCCTCCGACAGCATGAACGCGATCATAAAATGAAAAACTTAAATGGCGCAACCTGGGTCTTCATCTCAGCGCTTGTGTGTGTGATTATCTTCCCCAAATTCATAGTTATAAATGCTTTCGCTATTTTAATCCTATCGGATGCAAGCGCAGCTATATTTGGAAGAAGATTCGGAAAACACAAGATCTTCAAGAAATCGCTTGAAGGTACTATCGCTTTCATAATAGCATCAATTCCAGTTGTTTTGATCGCACCAAAAGTTCAAGGACTTCCAGGGGAATACATTATAACGATGGTTTCAGCCGTCGTTGGTGGAATTGTTGAAGCAGCTTCAACCGACTTAAAAGTTGATGACAACCTCTCAATCCCTGTAAGCATAGGAGCGACGATGTGGCTTTTATATTCAATTTTTTATCCAAACCTTGACCTTTATTTTTTAAAGTAAATTTCGTCATTTCCCATGAAACGGTTACTTTTCATCCCCATCGTCTCAATCCTTTTTATGTCCTGTTCACAACTTAAACCAAAAGCAACGGGCGATGAAACTGAGATAATAACTTATATTGACTCTTTGCTTTATTCACAAATTGAACAACCTCTTAAATCAACCTTTCAGCGACTTCTTTACACACCACAACCGGAAAGTTTATTTACGATTCTCCCGGAATTTCAAATCTATTCAATTGACAGATTAAAAACACGCAAAAATTTAATGTTCGTCACAACGCTTGACGATAAAAGCGAAATAGCCGGTTATGTTCTAAACCTTCTTGACCCAAAAGCAAAAGAACTTGTGGAAATTGACTCGGCTTATTTCTTCATCAAAAAAAACCTCTGGAGCAAAGGGCAAATTGTCTGCGTTTTGATCTCCAAGGATAAAGAAACGCTTTTAAAACACCTGACAAAGGATAGAAACGAGATTTACATGGCTTTTAGAGAGGATTTCTTCAATCGTGAGATAGAGTTAATTTATTCTGAAGGGCATAACAAGAAAAACATTGAGAAGTATTTACTTGAAAAATACGGTTGGTCGATTTTCGTTCAACATGATTATTACTTGGCGAAAGATTCTGCGCAAGAAAAATTTGTCTGGTTGAGGAGAAGAACACCGGAGGACATGGAAAGGTTCATCTTCGTTCACTGGATTGATTCGGTTGAAAATCCATATCGTCTTTTTAATCAAGTTTGGATAGTTGAAAAAAGAAATGAAATAACGCAAAAATTCTACAGGACGACAAACGACGATGCATATGTCATAATTGCTGATGACCCAGAAAGCATAAAACATCTTTATTTCTTTCCGGTAAACTTCAACGGAAGATATGCCATAAGAGTTCAAGGTTTGTGGAGATTTAATGATTTTACAGGTGGGGGTCCTTTTGTATCTTACATCTTCTATGACGAGAAACAGAAGAGAATTTATTTCATTGATGGCTCAATCTTTGCACCAAGGTATGAGAAAAAGAAACTAATTATTCAGATTGACGCCCTCCTTCACACCTTTAAAACCGCCAGCGAAATTGAGAGGTGATATGTAACAATCCAAGCAAAGAATCGTATTCAAACTTAGAGATAAAAAAATTTTCACAGGTATGATGAAAACGAAATTCTTTATCTTTATTTTCACAGGGATTATCTTTGCTGGCGGATTACTTTTATGTTCAAGCATTAAGACAAAGGAAATCCAGTTTGAACCGAGACAAGAGTTCAGCGACGAGATAAAAATTTCAAAGACATTTAAAGTAAAGCCGGGGTATAAACTAATTGTTGAATCGGACATCGCTGATGTAAGCATTCTGTCGCATCAGAGCGATGAGGTAGATGTTAATTTTTACGCAAGCGGTTCATCCAAGTATTTAAAAGATTTAAAAGTTGATTTTGAAGAAGGTGAGGGCACTTTAACAATAAGGGTTAAACGCAAGAGGGAATTTAAATTTTTCAATTTTTTAAGCGAGTGGGGAGTTGAAAAAGCGGAACTTAAAATCCTCTCTCCACAGAATATAAACGCAGAGGTTAAAACAGCCGGTGGAGATGCACATTGTGAGGGGTTAAAGGGGGAAATTTCAATTTCTTGCGCTGGTGGCGATGTCAGATTAAAAAATCACACAGGGTCTGCGAGGTTAAGTTCAGCGGGCGGTGATATAATCGCAAGTGACATAAACGGAGAGCTTGAAGCAAAATCAGCTGGCGGTGATATAATCGTTCGCAAACTTTTCGGTTCAATCGTTGCGAAATCTTCCGGTGGCGATGTAAAAGTTGAACTTATCAATGCGATGGGTGAATCGGAAATCTCCACTGCTGGTGGCGATGTGACGGTTTCTGCCTCTTCAAATTTAAACGCTTATGTTGAACTTAAAGCTACTGGTGGCGATATTCAAATTGATTTTCCGATAAAATTAGAGTCCAAGACGCATTATGAGCTAAAGGGATGGATAGGGAATGGTAAAACTGGGGCAAAGATAAAAATTTCAACTTCTGGGGGAGATATAGAGTTCAAAAGGATAGATGAGGAAATTTAAAGCGCGCCTGGAGGGACTCGAACCCCCAACCCGCGGATCCGAAGTCCGCTGCTCTGTCCAATTGAGCTACAGGCGCCTTTGACATACATAATTTATCTCTCAAGCATCATCTTTGCAAATTCTATATCCTCTGGCGTTGTTATCTTGATGTTCTCATAAAGCCCTTCAACTATCTTAACCTTTACACCGAGACGCTCAACAAGCGAGGCATCGTCCGTCCCATAAAATGAATCGGTATATGCTTTTTTATACGCTCTCTGCAAAATAGTATAATAAAATGCCTGCGGCGTCTGCACAAGCCAAAGTTTGTTCCTGTCCAATGTCTCCTCAACAAAATTATCCCTATCCCCAATTTTCACCGTTTCTTTAGGTCTGACAGCAAGTATAGCTGCTCCCGTCTCCATACATGCAGAAACGACCTCGCAAATCTTTTCACAACTAATAAAAGGTCTCACCGCATCGTGAACCACAACTATTTCACTGTGATGATAAACCATCATTTGAAGAGCATTGTAAACCGAGTCCTGCCTTTCATTCCCCCCTATCGTTATTTCAACGACCTTGGTTAAATTGAATTTTTTAACCAAATGCTCAACCTCAAGCAAAATCTCGGGGGCAGTTGCTATAATTATCGCATCAACACAATCACAATTCTGAAATTTTTCAAGTGTATGAACCAAAATTGGTTTCCCAGCGATCTCTATCAATTGCTTATGTATCCCTGCATTCACACGCCTACCGTATCCTCCTGCTGGAATTATTGCGGTTACTCTCAACTTTCCTTGTCACCTTTTTGTTCCTCATTCCCAAAATAATCAATATGGAAAATAAAATTCGGAAACTTCCTCGGCAAACTTATTATATTGTAAACCATTATCCCGGTTGACATCCTGTCAATCCAAGAAGAAAGAGGCCAGCCGAAATGGATGTGTATCTTTTTATCCGGCGGGGCATCATAACTAATCGTGTTCAATAATCCAACTATCATATCAAATAAACTCATCCGCGGTTGAATTGATATCCAAAAATGTCTCTGAAATTTCTTCTCCGGCTTGTCAAGTCGTGGAGAATAAAAACTAACATAAATTGAATTTGAATCAAACTGTTCTATATTCTCCCTCGGTCTTTTAAAATGAATGTGAACCTCATCTGAATCTATCTCAGCTATGGCGAAAACGACATCCATCGGGTTATCAGTAACACGCCTTATAGGAATTTCAGGCGCTCTGAACTTTGAAATTCTCAAGCCAGCTAAAATGAAAAAAATCGTCATAAAAAGCCATAACATTGCTCCATAAGGACGATGCAAGACAATATAAACGAAAATGCTCACTATGAAAATGAAAAGCACAAGCGTTCCAGTCCTTGATGTGTGATAGGTTATTTCCTTCGTCCCCATTAGATATCTGTAAATTAACAGCGAAGCGATATTTATGGCAAAACTTGCGATAAGCCCAACCGCATACATCTCCGCAAGAATTGCTTGGCTACCACTTGTTATCACGAGGATGATTGAATAAAAAATCCCATTCATTATGTGAATTCTGTAAAGCGAGCCCCTGCGATTCAATTTCATCAACCACTGGAAATTATATCTCTCACATATTTTCTCTATCAATTCCGATGACGCAACCATGGCGGTATTTACAGCCATTATAAGCGTCACGCTTGCAAGAATGCTAACGATCACGCCAAACCAATAACCGTTAACTTTTTCTGCAAATGTCGGTATCAAATCCGTCTCATGTTTTTCAAGTTCAATCCCAGATGAAAGCGCAAACAATGCAATAAGTGGCGTCACTATTCCAACCGTTAAAGCGAGAAAGATATACGCTTTCCTTATATCGTGCCAGCTTTTAACGAGCGAAGCTGTCTGAAGCACGGATTCAATCCCAGAATATGCAAGGATACAACTTCCAATACCAGCGATTAAATTTCCATACGCCTTGAAGAGCGATTCATCGTTCAAATCAGCGATAAAAAGTGAATAACTCTCATAAACTTTCGCGAAGGAATCCGAAGAAAAATTTAAAAATCCCCCGGCGATTAAATTCAAAATTACGAACGAGACGAAAATGAAAATTAAAAATGTAAACCTTGCATTTTCCCTTATCCCGAGGATGTTAAGTCCAGTTATAAACCAGACGACGAAAAACTTAAGAATGAATTTAAAGTCGGGCGATAGAGAAAGAAAAGCTGCTCCGTTTTCAACAGCGCTAACGGTTGAGATTGAAGCAGTTAAAATATAAGTGACGAGAATGGAAGCAATCGCAATAAAAGATACGGTTGGTCCGAGGACAAGGTAAGAAAAGGAATAAACCCCGCCACCTTTTATATTATGGACTTCAAGTATCTCTGCGATTTCAACCATTCGCGTTGAAAGGAAACGAATGAAAAGAGAGGTCAAAGCGATATAAACGATCGCTTTTATCCCGATAAATCTATATGCTTCAAAAGGAGCATAATAAATTGATGTGAGTTCATCCATCAAGGTTATAACTGATACAGCAAGCCAAGTTATCCACCAACGCCCTGACTCAAAGTAACTTAAAAGGTTCCTTTGTCTGACAAGACGAACAAAAATTAAAAAAATGATGATGTTGAGAGAAACAAAGATGAGCGTTTTCATAAGAAATGAGGAGAGTTAGGTTTAGATTATAAGCATTGCGTCGCCGTAGCTTAAAAATCTATAACCGTTTTTTATTGCGTGTTTGTAAGCTTCCATCAAAAGATCAAGCCCTGTAAAAGCAGCTGTAAGTATAAGCGGAGTTGACTCAGGCATATGAAAATTTGTTATAAGTTTGTCCACAATTTTAAATTCATAAGGCGGATAAATGAATTTATCAGTCCAACCCTTATACGGCTTGACATGACCATCCGCTGTCACGCTTGATTCAAGCGCTCTAACTGTACTTGTACCAACTGCAACGACACTTTTCTTTTTGTCAATTGTCTCATTAATCAATTTCGCGCTCTCCGGGGAGATCTCAAAATACTCCGAATCCATCCTGTGCTTACTTAAGTCCTCAACTTCAACCTTTCTGAAAGTCCCTATTCCGATATGAAGAACTATTGGGACAATTTTAACACCTTTCTTTTCAATCCTTTTCAAAAGTCGCGTTGTAAAATGCAACCCAGCGGTTGGAGCAGCAACTGAACCAACAACACTTGCGTAAACTGTCTGATACCATTCTTTATCCTCCTCCTGAGGCGGTCTTTTTATATATGGTGGAAGTGGAACTTGACCATATTTCTCAACGAACTTGAAGAAATCACCCTCATAGTGAAACTTTATCGTCCTACCCCTTGATGTTGTATTATCAATGACCTCGCAGTAAACTTCATCATTTTCCCCGAAATAAATTTTATTTCCTATTCTAACTTTGCGCGCCGGATCAACTAAAACATCCCAAAGATGTTCCTCTGGGTTAAGTTCCCTTAATAAAAGAATTTCAATTTTGGCTCCCGTTTTCTCCTTTCTTCCTATCAATCTCGCCGGAAAAACCTTTGAGACATTAATAACAAGCGAATCACCCTCTTCAAGATAATCAACTATATCCGTGAAAACCTTGTCTTCAATTTTTCTGTTCTTTCTGTCAAGAACAAGAAGCCGAGCGCTATCCCTTGGCTCAGCCGGATATTTCGCTATCAAATTTTTAGGAAGCTGATAACTAAAATCCGAAAGTTTCATAGCGTTTAAAAATTTTATTTGAATTTAAAAAGCGGGGGCAACTACCCCCGCATAAAATTCACTTTTTGTTGACCTTGGCTTTTGCCTTTGACTTAGCAGTTGCTTTAACTTTTTTAACCGCCTTTCTATCCGTCTTCTTGAGCTGCGCTTTTTTCTTGAAACCATTGTAAAGAAGCGCAGCTCTTGCAGCAGCTAACCTTGCTATTGGAACTCTATACGGCGAGCAACTTACATAATCAAGCCCAATTTTATGACAAAATTCAATCGTCGCCGGGTCACCACCGTGCTCCCCACAAATTCCAACCTTCAAATTCGGTCTAACCGAACGCCCTTTCTCAACGCCAATTCTCATAAGTTCACCAACACCTTTAACATCTATCGTTTGGAATGGGTCCTTATCGTAAATCCCAAGGTCAAGATACTTGTAAATAAATTTCTCATAATCATCCCTTGAAAGCCCCATTCCCATCTGCGTCAAATCATTCGTCCCGAATGAGAAAAACTCAGCCACCGTTGCTATCTCGTCTGCCGTTATAGCTGCTCTTGGAACCTCAATCATCGTCCCAACCGAATACTCAACTCTTACACCTTTTTCCTGCATCACCTTTTCTGCAACCTCGCGGACGATTTTCTCTTGATTCTTCAACTCATTCACATGCCCAACCAAAGGTATCATTATCTCTGGCTTAACTTTAATACCTTCTTTTGCAACATCACAAGCTGCTTCAATTATAGCTCTTGTCTGCATTGCGGTTATCTCGGGATAAACAATGCCAAGACGACAACCCCTGAAACCAAGCATAGGATTAAACTCTTTAAGCTCGGCTAACCTTCTCCTGATTTTTTCCTCTGGAATTCCGGTTTTCTCTGAAAATTCCTTTATTTCCTCATCCGTGTGAGGCAAAAATTCATGCAAGGGCGGATCAAGTGTCCTGATCGTAACAGGTCTATCACCCATGACTTTGAAAATTCCGTAAAAGTCCTGCCTTTGCAAAGGCAAAAGTTCATTTAACGCGGATTCCCTTTCTTCTTTCGTGTCGGCAAGGATCATCTTCCTCATTGAAATTATCCTATCGCCTTCAAAGAACATATGTTCAGTTCTGGTCAACCCAATACCTTCAGCACCAAAAGCAACCGCTACCTCAGCTTGCTTTGGAAGGTCAGCGTTAGTTCTTATTCTCAATTTTCTAACTTCATCAGCCCATTTCATCAATTTTTCAAATTGCTTATAAACAGGCGCATTTTCAGGGTCAAGCGTTTTCTCAACCAAAACCTGTAAAACCTCGCTAGGCTTTGTCGTTATCTTCCCAAGTATGACTTCACCAGTTGAACCATCAATTGATATATAATCGCCCTCTTTTATCACTTGTCCGTTAACTCTTATTTCCTTCTTCACATAATCAATATCAAGAGCACCACAACCCACAACACAAACTTTGCCCATTTGCCTTGCTACTAAAGCAGCGTGGGAAGTCATCCCACCTCTTGAGGTTAAAATTCCCTCCGCAGCATACATACCTTTTATATCTTCTGGGGATGTCTCAATTCTTGTTAAGATGACTTTTTCGCCACGCCTCGCCCACTCCTCAGCGTCTTCGGAATGGAAAACAACCCGCCCGGTAGCTGCCCCGGGTCCAGCTGGCAAACCTTTAGCTAAAAGTCGTCCCTCTTTTATAGCTTTCTCCTTTTCTCTCGCATCAAAGATCGGTCTTAAAAGATGATTCAAAGCATCCGGCTCTATCCTTAATAGCGCTTCCTCCTTTGTTATCAACCCTTCCTCTACCATATCAACCGCTATTCTAACAGCTGCGAAACCAGTTCTTTTCCCAGCGCGTGTTTGCAACATGTAAAGTTTTCCACGCTCTATAGTAAATTCAATGTCTTGCATATCCTTTAATCTGCTCTCAAGGATTTGCCTCACCTTGAGCAATTGCTCATAAACATTCGGCATTACCTCCTTAAGTTTCTCAATTGGCAATGGAGTTCTTATTCCAGCGACTACATCCTCACCTTGAGCGTTCATCAAGAACTCACCGTAAAACTCGTTCTCCCCGGTTGCGGGATTTCTTGTGAAAGCAACACCGGTCCCAGAATCATCACCCATATTTCCAAAAACCATTGTCTGCACATTTACAGCGGTTCCCATATCATCGGGGATATTATAAATCTTTCTATACGCAACCGCTCTTGGATTCATCCACGAACGAAAAACCGCACCAATGGCACCCCAAAGTTGTTCCCACGGGTCCTCAGGAAAATCCACTCCTTTTCTTTTCTTTATCAATTCTTTAAACTCATATACAAGCTCTTTCAAATCCTCAGCTGTAAGTTCAACATCGTGTTCAACTCCTCTCGCCTTTTTCTTCTCTTCAATTAAAACTTCAAACGGGTCCCTTTCCTCTTTCGTCTCCGGCTTCAAACCCAAAACAACATCACCATACATCTGAACAAACCTACGATATGCATCCCAGGCAAATCTCTCATTTTTTGTCTGTTCAATTAAACCCTTAACGGTTTCATCGTTAAGCCCGAGATTTAAAATCGTATCCATCATCCCCGGCATTGAGACCGGAGCACCTGACCTAACGGAGACGAGAAGAGGGTTTTTAGGGTCACCAAATTTCCTCCCAACAAGTTTCTCAACCTTTGCAAGGGCTTTCTTCACTTGTTCCTCAAGTCCTTTCGGATAAGTTTGATTATGCTTGTAATAATAGCTACAAACTTCCGTTGTGATTGTAAAGCCAGGTGGAACGGGTAATCCGATGTTCGTCATCTCAGCGAGGTTTGCTCCTTTTCCACCGAGTAAATTTTTCATTTCAGCTGTTCCTTCCGCTTTTCCTCCACCGAAAAAATAAACATATTTCTTCGCCATTTAACCCTCCTCCTAAATTATTTTTGCAAAATTGAACTTATAAAAGATTGAAGCAAATTTTTTGAAAAGGCGCTGTTAATATCTCCTATCCTCTCGGGATGCCATTGCACAAGCATAACAAATCTATCATCACCTTCCCACTCAAGACCCTCTATTACACCATCATCGCACTTCGCATTAACCCTCAAACCCTCGCCTATCCTATCAGCCGATTGATGATGACTGCTGTTAACTGTCCCTCTCTTCTCACCGACAATGTTGTAAAGCTTTGAACCATCTATTACGAAAATATCATGTAAGCGGTCTTCCCCAGTTTGCTCATCTTTGCGATGGTTTGTCCCTATAACAGTTTGAATGTCAAAAACCAAACTTCCCCTCAAATAAACATTCGTTATCTGTAAACCGCGACAAATCCCAAGTATCGGTAAATTCTTTGAAAAAGCAATGTCAAGAAGCTTGAATTCAAACCAATCCCTTTCACGGTTGTATTTGTCACCCTCGCGCTCCGGCTCACCATAAAATTCAGGGTGGACATCGTCACCGCCCGTTAAAATTAAACCATCACATTTTCTCAAATCATCAGAGTTAAGTTCTTTATAAGATAAAATCACTGGTTCAACCTCCACAGGTGACCTTTTGAGCCAATTCAAATAATTTTCAAGTTTGCTATCGCAATAAGAAACCCCTACCTTAATCATCCCACCAACCCCAAAATTTTTTGTTTTAATTCCTCTCCCCCACTGTAGAACTCAACCTCAATGACAGAATAAAAAAAAGGAAAATCTTTTAAATCCTTCATTTCATACAATCTCGCATAATCTTTCTCAGTCGTCAAAACAATTTCAGCACCAACCAACTCCATTTGCCTTATTATTTCCTTAATGTCATCCCTGCCATACTTGTAATGGTCGGGAAACTCAAAATCCTTTAGAACCAAAAATTTATTATCTTTCAATAGTTTTAAAAAATTTTTGTGTTTTCCTATTCCTGAAAAAGCGACGACTTTTTTACCTTCAAATGGCTTTTCAAGTAAAATATAATCAAAAAATTTCCGTATTTCAAGAAGTTTATATCCGAAAACGCATCTCACAACATTTTCATCTCTAATATATCTTTCAAGCACCCTCCATCCCTCTAAACCTTGGACACAAACCACATCGGCTCTTTTCAGCGAACTCATCGGCTCCCGCTTCAAACCAGCCGGGATTAAAAATTCCTTCACAGATTCATCATCAACCAGCAAAATATCAACATCGCGATTTATGTCCCTTCTTTGAAAAGCATCGTCAAGTATGAAAAGATCAATTTCAAATTTTTCCAATAGTTTTATTCCAGCTTCAAATCTATCTTCACAAACAGCAATTACCCAATTCAATCCATTCTCAACAGATTTTAAAGCCATCTGAAACGGTTCATCCCCACATTCATCCGCTTCTGAAAAAATCTTCTTTCCATCACTTACAAGCACAAAACCTTTAGTCCTTCTGCCATACCCTCTGCTCAAAATCGCAACTTTTTTCCCCATTTGACTTAGAAATTTCGCAATCCATTCAACCATCGGCGTTTTTCCAGTCCCACCAGCAGTGATGTTCCCAACAGATATAACTGGTCTTGGAAGCGCCTTTATCCGAAATATGCCGAAATCATAAAACAAATTTCTTAGCGAAACAACCAACCAGTAAATCAGCGAAAGAGGTAAAAGCAAAAACCCTAATCTGCGCCAGATTTTTATCCCTGCTATTGTCATAACATAGAAAGGATTTTTTCAGCCACAATCTCGGATGTCGTTTTATATCCGAAATCAAACTTAAGGATTTCCTTTATCTTTAAAAGCTCATTCCTCACATCATTAAAAAATTTCTCGTCCTCAAGATATCTTTTGACGAGCTCAAAAACCCTTTGAACTGTGAAATCATTTTGAATAAGTTCAGGGACAACTCTTTTTCCGAGAACTATATTCGGAAGTGCGATGCTTTCAATTACATCCCTTTTCACAAGCAACTTCCCGATAAAATAATTCAAAGCCGATGTCTTATAACAAACCACCATGGGAATCCCAAGAATCCCCGCTTCAAGAGATGTAGTTCCACTTTTTACGACAGCAACCTTTGACATCTTAAGCAAAGCATGCGGATCATCAACAAACTTAAAAAACTTAACATCTTCGCCTCCGATTTTAAAAAACTCATCTTCACTAATCGTCTTAGCTCTGCTGAAAACGACCTCAACCCCAAACTTTTTCCTCAAAATTTTCCCAACTTCAAGCATCGTCTTAAACATCAACCTTATTTCTCCGATCCTACTCCCTGGGAAAAAAGATATGACCTCTCTGTTGGGTTCAATCCCATATTTTGAAAGTAGAAAATCAACATCAAGGTTCTCTACTTTAGCTATATCTTCAAGAAGTGGATGCCCCACGAACTCGGCTTTAACGCCATAACTTTTAAAGAAACTTTCCTCAAACTTAAAAATTACGAAAAGTTTATCAACGAACTTTTTCAACACCTTTATTCTTCCCCTTCCCCACGCCCAAACTTGAGGTGCTATATAATAAAAAACTTTCACTCCGTTCTTTTTCGCAAACCTCGCAAATCTTAAATTGAACCCAGGATAATCAACAAGAAGAACACCATTTGGCTTTCGCTCAACCAGAGCCGATTCACACAAATTTTTAAGCTCAATGAACTTAACATAACCTTTAAACACATCAACAAAGCCAATCACCGCTATCTCGGATATATCATAAATGAGCTCAACTCCACACCTTTTCATCTTTTCACCGCCAACCCCGAAAACTTCAATCTCCGGGTTCAATCTCTTAAGCGCACATATCACTTTACTTGCGTGTAGGTCCCCAGATGCTTCCCCAACTATAACCATTAATTTCTTTGCCATCTCAGACAAATATAAACTTCAGCTTGTTTTGAAAATGAAAATTAAAATGTTCAAGGCAACTACAAGAAGAAATGCTTGCAAAGTCCTTTTCTCCGACCTTAACGCTTCTTTGATGTCAAATTTAAAATTTGAAGCGAACTCATACCTTTTCAACCTCGGTATAAACCTCGGGACATGCTTTATGTACAACGCATATTCATCGGGGAAAGCTCTACTTAGATAATCTTCCTCAAGCGTAACAATGAGATAATACTGGACGAAAAAATAAATCAAACCAATGATTTGAAAATATGGAAACAAAGCCATTGACATAACACCAAAACCAAGGTACATCAACATATTTCCCAAATACAAAGGGTTTCTGACATATGCGTAGGGTCCATTTGTCACGAGCTTACTTCCGCCAACTGGTCCGGTCGTCCTCGTTTCACCACCAGCATATCCAACGCCCCAAAATCTTATCAACTCACCGACAAGCGCAATTAAAAAACCTATCAACAAGCTCCAAAGGGTTGGCTTCGCAAATATGAGCATAACGATTAAAAAGGGTATTGGCGTATAACTTCGGTATGAGAAAATTTTTTGTCTGAAATCACCCGACACGATCTATCCTCTTTTTATTCTCTCATGAAAACCTCTCGCCTTTTCAATTCAGCCCTCCACCTCTTTCTCAATTTCTTCCTCCCACTTATGAAGCGTTGAAACTGCTCAATGATATCTTTAAATGTCTCAAACTCATAAACGGGAATATTTTTCTCACGACAAAATTTTAACAATTCCTTCTTTCCGAAAACTACATCCGCATATTCAGCTGGACATCTATCCGAATAGCCATCCCCAATGTAAATAATCACATCATCATCGCCCGAAAGCGTTAACATGTGATTTCGCTTACAATTCGCACAAATCCTGCAAACTGAATCGGGGTATGGGAACTCAAGATTTACCCCACCTTCGTCAATTCTCAATCTATTTGAGAAAAACTTCAATTCAGATAAACCGTATTTTTCAAGTATCCTTGAGATATAAAAATCAAAACCATCGCTTAGAATGAAAATCTCTATCCCGTTATCTTTGCAAAATTTAACGAAATCAACGAAATACGGGTCAATCTCTTGTGAATTTATCAATTCAACAGCTTCAATTTCGTTGACATTGACCTTTTTGGCTATCTCTTCCCACATCTCTTTAGAAGATATCTCATAATCACGCCAGCGTTCAACGAGTCGCTGATAAAATTGTCTATCCCCGAATGTTTCAAAAAACAAATCCCCAACATCTTTTTTCGTTATCGTTCCATCAAAATCACAAAATACTTTTATTTTCATCTCTCCTCAATTTCTTGTTTGAATTTCACAGACACAATTTTTGAAACGCCTTCCTCTTCCATTGTGACTCCGTAAAGAGTATCAGCTGCCTCCATTGTTTTTTTATTATGAGTGACTATAATAAACTGGGTATCGTTTGAGAAACTTTTGAGAAGATTTATAAATCTCTCAATATTCGCATCATCAAGAGTCGCATCAATTTCATCAAGGACGCAAAATGGACTTGGTTTAACAAGATAAATTGAAAACAAAAGGGCTATAGCGGTAAGAGTTTTTTCACCAGCTGAGAGAAGGTCTATTGATTGCAACCTCTTCCCTTTTGGCTTAGCCATTATCTCAATCCTTGATTCAAGCGGGTCAACTTTCCCATCTTCATCTGGAACAAGCTTGATATCCGCTTCGCTGTCTGGACCAAACAGGGTCGCAAATGTCTTCTTGAAATTCTCTTTTATCCTCTCAAATGTCTCAAGAAACTTCTTCTGTGCTGTTGTGTTAATCTCATCAATTGTTTCCGTCAATGTCTTCTCGGATTCAATGAGATCATCCCTCTGTGAAATTAAAAATTCAAGCCGTTTCTTTTCCTCTTGATAGTCCTCAAAGGCAAGCAAATTCACAGGTCCAAGCGCTTTCAGCTTCGCTTTTAAATCCTCAACCTCCTCCCTCAACAAAGCAATGTTAAATGTTTTATCATCTTGAAACTCCTTGAAACCAATCTCAACTTGATATTCCTCCATCGCCTTATTTTTCAAGTTTTCCATCCTAAGCTTAATCTCGTTTATCTTCATCTCAAGGTCATGCATAGCGCTGATATATTCTTCATATTTTGCCCTCTCTTCCTTTATTTTCATCTCAAGCGTTTGAATTTCAACTAATTTATCGCTGTGTAATTGTTGAATTTCCTTCAATCGTCCACGAAGCGAAGTTACCTCGCTTTCAAGAGATGAAAGTTTTTCTCCAAGTTCAGAAAGATTCAAATCTATCTCCTCAATGCGAGCTTTATTCGCCTCGCTTTCCACTTCATAATCGTTTATCCGCTTTGATATTTTAAATATATCCTCCTTTATCCGTTTTATCTCAAGTTCAATGTTCTTTTCCTCATTTTCAATTGAGATGAGCTTTATGTTAAGTTCTGAAATCTCCTCCGCCTTCTCGCTCCAATTTCTCTCTAACCCCTCAAACTCAGCAGTTGCGGAAGAAAGATTATATTCAATTTCCTCCTTTTCCCTTTCAAGAGATCCAATTTCAGGTTCAAGCTTAGACAAAACATCAGCAACTGAATTAATTTCCCTTTCAAGTTCGTCTCTTTCCCTCTCAATTTCATCAATGCTTTTCCTCGCCCTTTCTTTCTTGTATTCTGCCTGACTTATGAGTTTTTCAACCTCTGAAACAGCACCTTGAATTTCCCTGATAGCATCGTATAATTCTTTCAAATTTATCGCCTCAAGCTCACGGCTTTTATGTTCTATTTCAGATTGAATGCTTGAAAGTTCTTTTTTAAGTTTTGCGACTTCACCTTCAAGAATTTCAATTTGTCTTCGCTTACCTATTACACTCTGCGTTGAGCCATTTGCGCTACCTCCCTTTATCAAACCCTCATCTGTGAAAATTTCCCCATCAAGCGTAACACATTTAATGCTCCCGTACTTTCTCAAAGCATTTATCGCACTTTGCTTATCCTTGACCAAAAGGAAATCGTCAAGCAGTAAATCAATAACCTTTTTAAATTTTTTATCACACAGCACTGTTTCACTTGCCCATCCAATGATACCATCTCCATTTACTGGGAAATTAGAAGCATAATTTTCAGGGATTTTTTCAAGGCATATGAATGTAACCTTGCTCTTATTTTGTGCCTTTAAAACCTCAATCGCCTTTTCAGCTTCGTCAACGGTGTCAACTATAAGATAACCAGCAGATTCACCAAGCGCTGATTCAATCGCGGATGAAAACTGCGGATCAACATCAATTACATCAGAAACGCTCTTAAAGTTTGAATTATAATTTTGAACGAGAAACTGAGCTCCTTCCGACAAATCAACATGTTTCTCAATCAAGTCCCTCAAGAAATCAATCTTTGAAATTCTCTTCCCTATTTCATTCTGGACAGCGAAAGATCTCTTTTGAAGTTCCTCAACTTCAATCCTTAACTTATCCCGAAGGTTTTCTTTTTCTTTGAGTATCCTCTCCGCATTTGCAAGCTCATTTAAAAGGAATGCTTTTTTCTCAAGAAGCAAGTTCAACTCTTCTTCAGCGGACATCACCTCATTTTCATACGAGGTCTTCTCAGCGCTCAAAACTTCAAGTCGCCCCTTTAAGTTTTCCATTCTCGCCTTCATCTTTTCAATATCATTCCTCTTCAAGGAAATAGAGCTTATTTTTTCAATCAACATCTCATTTAACTGCTTCAACCCTGTTCTTTTCTCATCAACCAACTTTGTGAGTTCATCAAGCGCTCTTTTCCTTTCATAAAACTGGGATTGTAATTTCTCCTTCTCGGATAAAATAGCCTCAAGGTTTAACTTTTTCTCAACAAGGAGCTGATTCAGATCGTAAAGTTGTTGTTGAAGTTCTGTTTTCTCATTTGATATTTTTTCAATCCTTTCAATTGCTGACTTCCTTCTTTCCCTCAAAAGAGCTATTTCCTGCTCGGTTGAATTTAACTCTTTTGTCTTACTCTCAATCTTTGAATATATCTCATCAATTTGAAGCTCAAGCGTTCTCAATTCACCTTTTAAAACATCAAGAAGTTGTTCGCCTTGATTCAATGATGTTCCAACATCATATCTTTTATTTTTTTCAATTTCCAATGTCTCTTCAAGGTAAATCAAATTTCTCTTTAATTCAGAAAACTCCCGCTCAAGTAGTTCAATTTCCTTAGCTTTTAATTCCTCCGCTATTTGATTGTATTTTTCAGCTTTTTTGGCTTGCCTTTCAAGCGAAGTCACATTTTTTTGAACTTCGCGGATTATATCATTTATCCTTGAAAGGTCATTTTTAACATCCTCAAGTTTTCGGTAAGTTATTTTTCTTCTCTGTTTATATTTCGTCACGCCCGCTGCTTCCTCAAAAAGTTTTCTTCTTTCCTCAGCTTTCTCACTCAACAGCGCCTCAATCATCTTCAACTCAATGACAGAGTAAGCGTTTGCTCCCATGCCAGTGTCAGCAAAAAGGTCAATTATATCTTTTAACCTACAAGGGACCTTGTTGATCAAATACTCGCTTTCCCCAGATCTGAAAAGGCGCCTCGTTATCGTCACCTCTGAGTATTCCATCGGGAGTATTCCCTTGGTGTTTTGAATTGTAATCGAGACCTCAGCCATACCGAGCGGTTTTCTAAATTTAGTGCCGTTAAAGATAACATCTTCCATCTTGTCGCTCCTTAACACGCTCGTCCTTTGTTCGCCAAGCACCCACCTTATCGCATCAACTATGTTTGTCTTGCCACAGCCGTTTGGTCCAACTATAGCAGTTATACCACCGTTAAATTTCAACTCAACCTTTTGAGCAAAAGATTTAAAACCAAATATCTCAAGCCGTGATAGATACATCTAACCCCATAATTTTTTCTTTTTATTTTGTGCTATTCAAAATGTTAAGAAAAAACTTCAAATATGCAAAGGACGAAAACTCATAATTATAATAAAGCAACATGAAACTTAAAACAACCAAAATCAATGCAACAGAAACAACGCCAACACGCAACTGCTTAACCTCATAAATTATCGCAATCCCCTTCACCAACCTTACAAATGAAATTAAACAAACGAAAACCCCAATTAAAACTATCACCAAACCCGACCCAAATCCACTTATCACCCTGTACAAAATCATATCAATTGGGATTAAAAATATCAAAGGCAAAAATGACCACACAGCAACGGAATACGAATGGCTCGGATAAACTTTCACCTTAACAAAGGTTGAGAAAAATTGAATCAAAAGAGCGATAAATAAAATTGAAACGAAAGACAAAATTGAAAAGAAAATTGAAGAATAAAGCGGGTCCCAAATGATTGAGATCAACTTCACTTTCAATTGGTCAACGAATATAAAATGGGTCAAAATATAATCAAGATATTCATTCTGCTTTAATCGGTTCAAAACGCCAGCAATGAAAATCCCAAATGTTGAAGATAAGATAAGCGAAAGTATCGTCGTCTGCCCGATTGAAATTAAATACTGATCCCTAACATCTGCGAAAAAGTTATATGGCTTGAAAAGAGCTCTGTTAAGATTCTCTCTGAACCAGCGATATGAGTAATAGATATAAGAAAGAGAAAGAAGCAAGATAATTCCTATAATGGTATAAACTGTCGGAATAGGTTCTGAATAATCACCAATTGGAAGCGCTGGGATTTTCCCCTCGGTGTAAAGAGCTTTTAAAACCTCATACGCTGGACGCTTTTCAGATCTATCATAAGATACAAGACCCATTGTGTAAAGATAGTGGTCGCTGTTCGGCAAAGTTAAAACAGGTCTTTCCCCCTTCCAATCAGCAAAAATCCAAACAAAAGAACCATCAAAATCAAACTCTTGAATCAACCTATACCTTTCAAGTATATACTTCGCCTGACTTTCATACGACAAAGGATCGGAATACCCATTCCTATTGCCAAGTTGAACAGCTTTGCCATACTCACTTATCACAACTGGTTTATTTTTATATTTTGATTTCCAGAACAATATATTCTCGGAAAATTTCCTCAAATCATCTACATAAACATTTACACAGGCGATGTCAACAAGATCAGCGCAAACATCATTTTTTATCATCCTTGAAACATAATAAACGGGTCTATCATCAATTGCTCGGATAAATTTCCTCAACTCCTCAACATATCTTCTTGCGATCGGCTCAGCGGAATCAAACTCATTTCCTATTCCCCAAGCAAAAACAGATGGATGATTTTTGTCGCGATTTATCATCTCGTAGACATAATCCTTAGCCAAGGAGATATATCTTTCTTCCGTCAGTATATCAGCGGGGACATTCCAAACGGGTATCTCCTCAAGGACGAAAAGCCCATATCTATCGCAAAGATTCAAAACATAAGGATGAGCGGGATAATGCCCGAGGCGAATTGCATTTGCGCCGAGATTTTTTATCAAAACAATGTCTTTTTCCATCTCCTCATAGGTTAGGGAGTTGCCATATTTCGGATGGTCCTCATGCCTTGAGATCCCCTTCAAAATAAATCTCTTACCGTTTAAATAAATGTCTCCATTTGAAATTTTCACATCCCTAAACCCGGTGAGAATGATAAACTCATCAACCACATTCCCTAAATTCGTCAGAATCAATTTCAAAATGTAAAGTGATGGCGACTCGGGACTCCACAACCTCGGGTTATATACAGTAAACGGCAAGTTGATCTTTTGACTTCTTGAATCATCAAGAAAAAATTTAACTGGTGTCGTCTCGGCGACAAAAGTGTTATTCTCTCTCTCAAAAATCTGAAGCTTGAGTTCAAAATTTTTATCTCGGAAAATCTTTGAAATCTCAACGGACGACACATATAATTCAATTTCTCCGTTCAAAACAGCGTAATTGCCTCCAAATGTATATTTAACTTTTGCGTCGTCAATCCAAACCTTTGGGGTTGCAAGGATGTAGATATCACGAAAAATCCCACCGTAATTTCTCCACGCCCAAACTTGGTGCCTCAATGGAATAGTAGTCCTTGAGTTAAGTTTATTACTGACCCTTATCTCAATCACATTGTCTCCGAAATTCAACATCCTGTCCGGGATTTTTACGACGAACGATGTGTAACCACCGATATGCCTTGACAAAAATTGACCGTTGATGAATATCTCGCACTCATAATTTATCCCGTAAGAGACGAGAAAAAGAGCCATGTTATTCAAGATTGAATCAGATAGGTTAAAATTTTTTCTGAAGGTGACATTTCCCGTGAAGTCGTATGCTGATGGTACTTGTACCTCAATCCATTTGTTCTCAATTTTAGCGAGCCATTTCCCGGAAAGGTCAATTTTAATTCTTGTGTTAGTATCTTGAAACATCCCCGCGTCAAGTCCTGTAAATGTGGGTTCACCGTTGATAAGAAATTTTTTCTCTGAAGGAAATACCATTGATGAATTTGTGCTTAAAAAAATTAACAAAAATAAAATTTGAATCCTTTTCACCTTCTCATTCAACTTTGTTGGTAAATCATGTATTGCTCAATCAACTTCAAAACTTGTCATCTCTTTAAAAGCCCTAAATCTTTTTTGTATATCCTCCCATGAAAGTTTTCTAATTCTATTAATTCCGAAGCCCTCAACACAGAACGAGGCAATCGCGCTCCCATAAATGACAGCTCTTCTCAAATTTTTCTCAGAAACATCATCCGTCCTCGCAAGCCATCCGGCGAATCCACCAGCAAATGTATCACCAGCCCCGGTTGGGTCTTGAATTGCCTCAATTGGGTAAGCTGGAGCTGAAAAAATCGCATTGTCAATCATAAGGACAGCGCCGTGTTCCCCTTTCTTTATTATCACGACATCGGGACCAAGTTTTAAAATTTTTCTCCCGGCTTTTATCAAATTCGGCTCTCTGGCAATCTGCCTGGCTTCCGCATCGTTTACAATTAGCACATTCACATGTTTTAATGTCTCAAGAAGCTCATCAAACTTTCGTTCAATCCAAAAATTCATAGTATCTGCTATGACAAGTTTCGGGCTTTGAACTTGATTTAAAACCTTCATCTGAAGGACTGGATCAATGTTCCCCAGGCAGATGTATTTACTTGATTTAAAATGATCAGGTATAACAGGGTCAAAGTCAGCAAAAACATTGAGTTGGGTGTAAATTGTCTCCCTTGTGTTCATATCATAGTGATATTTCCCAGCCCATCTGAAAGTTCTTGCACCCGGGACTATTTTAAGTCCACTCAAGTTTACATTTCTTTGCCTTAGTTCATCAATTACATCTTTTGGAAAATCATCTCCAACTATCCCAACAAGACCTATTGAATCGGTGAAGTAACTTGCCGAGATTGATATATAAAGTGCTGAACCACCCGGCGTTTCCGACACACTTGCAAAAGGGGTTTCAATTGTGTCAAGCGCGATTGAGCCAACGACAAGTAAATCCAATTTTTATAGACCGATTATTTTTTCTTGTCACCAGTTTCAATAAATGGTCTTATCAGTTCAATAGGGATCGGGAAGATTGTGGTTGAATTTCTCTCTGAGGCAACTTCAGAAAGTGTCTGCAAAAACCTTAACTGGATCGCAGTTGGATACTGCCCTATGATTTGTGCAGCTTCTGCGAGACGCTGTGCAGCTTGATACTCTCCTTCAGCATTTATAACTTTTGCTCTCCTTTCCCTTTCAGCTTCAGCTTGCCTTGCCATAGCTCTTTGCATTTCAACAGGCAAATCAACATGCTTTATCTCAACCATTGAGACCTTGATCCCCCAAGGGTCGGTGTGCGCATCAATTATCTGTTGTAAATTCTGATTGATCTTTTCCCTTTCTGAAAGTATTTCATCAAGTTCACTTTGCCCGAGGACGCTCCTCAATGTCGTCTGCGAAAGTTGGGATGTTGCGTAAAGATAATCCTCAACCTCAACGATTGCCTTTTCAGGGTCAACAACTCTAAAATAAACAACAGCGTTAACTTTTATTGAAACATTGTCCTTTGTTATAACATCCTGCGGTGGAACATCTAAAACAACCGTTCTCAAGCTAACCTTCACCATCCTATCAACTATCGGAATCAAAAATATAAGCCCAGGACCCTTAGCTCCAATTAATCTCCCGAGTCGGAAAACAACACCCCTTTCATATTCGCGCAGAACTCTTATAGCGCTAGAAAGTATGATGATCAAAAAAACAATAACTACAGTTAAAAGTGATATTGTCATAACAAATTCCTCCGTTTGATTTTTATTTTTGCTTGTCAACTTTTTCCACCTTCAATGTCAACCCTTCAACGCCTCTGACAACTATTTCTTCGTTCGGGTTAATAGCATCTTGACTGATCGCCTTCCATATTTCTCCGTGTACTCTAACTTGTCCTGTTGCCCATCCGTTTGATGCTGGCTTAAACTTCGTAAGAGCTATTCCCCTTTCCCCAACGAGTGCCTCTTTTCCAGTGGTCGGTTTTCTTCTCTGCGCTTTCAAAGCCATTCCTATGGCGAAAAGAAAGAATAAAACCGTTAAAGCAACCGCCGTTATTATAACGGTCAAGGAAATTTGCATCAGTTCAAATGGAGAGTTTATTAACATTATTGAACCAAGTAATAGAGAAATTGCTCCACCAATTGTCAAAAGCCCATGACTTACAATTTTTATCTCAAGTAAAAGCAAAATTATACCAAGCACTATCAAAGCAAGTCCAGCGTAATTTATCGGTAGCGCCTGCAAAGAGTAAAAAGCAAGTATCAAACAAATAGCTCCTATAACTCCGGGGAAAATCGCTCCTGGATTGTAAAGTTCAAATAAAATCCCATAAATCCCGAGCAATAAAAGTATATAAGCGATATTCGGGTCACTTATCAATGCGAGTAATTTTTCCCGCCAGTTCATCTCAACAAATTTAACTTTAGCATCCTTTGTCCGTAAAATTTTTTCTTCGGAATTAATTTTAACCTTTCTACCATCAATTTTGTCAAGAAGGTCTTTTAAATCCTTAGCTATCAAATCAATGACGCTATCTTTTAAAGCTTCCGTCTCAGTTGAGGATATGCTTTCTCGGACGGCTCTTTCTGCCCATTTCACATTTCTATTTCTTTTCTCGGCAATAGTCCTAACAAAAGCTGCAGCATCGTTGGTTATTTTCTGTTCCATCACCTTTGAAGTATCCCCCATACCACCAATTCCGACTGGATGAGCTGCGCCGATATTCGTCCCCGGAGCCATAACTGCGATATGAGCCGAAAGCGTTATAAAAACACCCGCAGAGCCAGCCCTTGCCCCGGATGGATAAACGAAAACCACAACGGGAATCTCGGCTGAAAGAATTGACTTTACAATGCTTCTCGTTGATTCAAGCAATCCCCCGGGTGTGTCAAGTTCTATAACAAGGCACTCGGCGCCCTCTTCCGTTGCTTTCTTTATTGAACTTGAAATATACTCAGCTGTAGCTGGATTTATTGTGCCTTCAACTTTTATGACATAAACAAAATTATCGGCAAAATTAGGCACACTCGCAAAAAACAATAGGAAAATTAATTTTCTCATCACAAGGGAATTGATTTATTTGTCTTCCAAAGACAATTTTACGAAAAAAGTTGCTTTGTTGCAAGAAAACGAAACAAAGCCAAAGGGAACTCAAACGAGCGGGGAAATCCCAAAGCATTTGACAATTTATCCAAATTTTATTATATTAATCGCAACTTTTTCTTTAAAAATTTAGACAAAAACAAAATTTTTTTAAAGAAATGATTACTCTTGACGAAATTGACCTTAAAATTTTAAAAATGCTTCAAGAAAATGGCAGAGTGAAACGAAACGAAATCGCCCAAGCCACTGGGTTGTCGGTTCCATCTGTAAGTGAAAGGATGAAAAAACTTGAAGACGCTGGAATTATAAAAGGTTACACCGCTATCCTTGACTCAAAAAAACTTGGTAAAGATATAACTGCGTTTGTGTTCGTTAGCATTGATTCATCAAAAAATTACCCGCTTTTCATTGAGCGTGTGATGGATGTTGATGAGATACTTGAATGTCATTCAATCACTGGGGAGGGTTCACATCTATTGAAAGTAAAAACTGAAAACACATCAACGCTTGAAAAGCTCCTTGCAAGGATTCAATCTTGGCCTGGGGTAACAGGCACTCGCACAAACATAGTTTTATCAACCATTAAAGAGACAACAAAAATAAAAATTCTTGATGAAAGATAATTCTGGAGGTGCTTTACGGTGGGCGAAAATAAAGTGATTGCGGACACCCTCTGGACGATGATCGCTGGTTTTCTCGTTTTCTTTATGAATCTTGGATTTGCAATGCTTGAGGTGGGGCTTCAGCGAAGCAAGAACGCTGTTAACATCCTTGCGAAAAATTTCATCGTCTTTGCTATATCTTCAATCTCCTTTTTCACTATGGGTTGGGGGATTATGTTTGGCGATGGTAACGATTTTCTTGGTCTTAAAGGCGTCTTTTTTGTCCTGGGGGAAGATAATTCCCCAGCGGTTGGTGAAAATTACACAGGCGTTTACAAGTCAATAAGTTGGGCATCTGTTCCATTATGGGCAAAATTTTTCTTCCAACTTGTATTTGCCGGAACATCTGCGACGATAGTATCGGGTGCCGTTGGAGAAAGGATAAAGTTTAGAAGCTTTATCTTCTTTTCCTTTTTAATGGTTGCCTTGATTTATCCAATAGTTGGGCATTGGATTTGGGGCGGAGGATGGCTCGGAAAGATGGGGTTCATTGACTTTGCTGGCTCAACCGTTGTTCATTCTGTTGGAGGGTGGGCTGCATTGACAGGGGCAATTTTGCTTGGACCACGGCTTGGGAAATATAGAAATGGTAAAATTTATCCCATACCCGGACATAACTTGGCTCTTGCAACCCTCGGGACATTTATCTTGTGGTTTGGCTGGTTTGGCTTTAATCCAGGGTCAACTATGTCAGCTGACTTCTCATTAATTTCAAAAATTGCAACTGTGACAAACATTTCTGCTTCAGCATCAACTTTGTCTGCATTGTTAACTTCTTGGATTCTGATGAAAAAACCCGACCTTACAATGATTTTGAACGGATGCCTTGCTGGGCTTGTAGCTATAACGGCGCCCTGTGCTTTCGTCTCCCCTATCTCCGCAATTATAATTGGATTTATAGCTGGGGTAATCGTTGTTCTATCAGTTTTATTTTTTGATAGGATTAAAATTGACGACCCAGTCGGAGCCACATCCGTTCACTTGGTTTGCGGGATGTTAGGAACGCTCGCCGTTGGAATTTTCCACGAAAAAAACGGCTTGATATTTTCTGGTGAAATCAATCTTCTCAAAGTTCAATTAATAGGTGTGGTAACGGTTGGTATTTTTACCTTCCTTTTTTCCCTTATTATTTGGCTTGCTATAAAATTAACATTTGGATTGAGGGTCTCGCCACAAGAAGAGATTGAAGGGCTTGACCTTGGGGAGCACGGACAGTTGTGCTATCCTGAGTTCATAACAGCTGAGCAATCATACCTCCAAGTTGAGATTCCATCTAAGGAGGAGAAAAAAATTTCAAAAAGGAAACCCCCAAAGACAGAAGTTGAGATGCCAGAGGTTGAAAGCGACAGGGTTTTTAAAATCAAAGTTGAAAATGTTGATAGAAAAGCCCTCGTTAAGCTATGGCGCGACCTCTGCTCCGGCGATTGGAGAAAAGTTCCAGTTGAATTTAAAGAGATATACCAGAATGTCAAGCTATTTTCCGCTGATGAGATAGTTTTCTCTGGTGGGAATCCGAACATAACGGTTGAAAGGTTTTCAAAAATTTTAAACAGGTTCGGTTTGAAGGGTTTCAAAATAAAAGTCATAAGAGAATAAAGGAGGTGCTTTAAATTATGCTTTGGTTGATATTGATAATTTTCGGTCTTGCTCTTATCTTCGTACTCGTGTTCACACTGCTTTATGTCAAAACGCCACCACATCTTGCCTTTGTAAGAACGGGACTTGGTGGGCGAAAGGTCGTCATAGATGGTGGCTCAATCGTCTTGCCGATAGTTCAAGATATACAATGGATATCGCTTGAAACATACAAACTTGAAGTATTCAAATCAGGTCGTGAAGCGTTCATAACAAAGGATAAACTTAGAGTTGACATAGGCGCTGAATTTTATGTCAAAGTTGAGCCAACTGAAGAAAGCATTGAAATGGCATCAAGAAGCTTGGGTGAAAGGTCATTTTCTGGAGAGGGGATAAAGGCACTAGTTGAAGAAAAACTCGTCTCGGCTTTAAGAGCCGTTGCTGCGACTATGGATATGATTGAGATCCATGAGAACAGACGAACATTTGAGGAAAAGGTTATGGAAAATCTCAAAGATGCTCTCCGACAGAATGGATTAACACTTGAAAATGTGTCTGTCTATTATCTTGATCAAACGGATAAAAATTATTTTGACCCTAACAATATATTTGATGCAGAAGGATTGAGGCAAATTACAGCTCAAACATCAATGAGATTGCGTGAGAGAAATGAGATAGAAAGGAATACCGAGGTCGCAATAAAGCAAAAGGATGTTGAAGCGTTTAAACTTAAACTTCAACTTGACAAGGACAGGGCATTTGCAGAAGCGGATCAAAGCTTCCAAATTGAAACATATAGGGCAAGGCGTTATGCAGAGATTGAGCAGTTTAAAGCTGAACAAGATAAAATTGCCCGCGAGGCGGTCATTCAAAAGGAAAGAGCTTTAAAGGAGGCAGAAATTCAGAGCGAAACGGCGATAATAAAGCAAATGAGATTAAAAGAGGAAAGCGAGATTGAAAAACAAAAGATGATTGAACAGTTGAAGAGGGATGTTGAAATATCAATCATTTTAAAGGAGAAGGAAAAATCCGAAGCTGAAGCTTTGAAACTTGAGGCAAACGCAATTGAAGAGGAGGCAAAACAGAAAATAATAACCGTAACAGAGAAAGCGAAAGCTGAAAGATTGAAAGAAATTGCGCTCATAGAAGCGCTGAAAGAACTTGAAGTAGCCGAACACAAAGCTAAAGCCACTGAGATACTTTCAAAGTCAAGGATGAAAGAAGGGGAAGCGCAAGCATATGTCAGGTTAAAAGAGTTTGAAGCTGAAAATGCTTTAAGCGAAAAAATAATAAACAGAGATATTTTGCTAAACTTGATTGATAAAGCCCCAACAATAATCAGCGAGCTTATGTCTCCTGCAAAAAATATAGAAGGGATAAAAATTCTTCAAATAGATGGATACAGACCCGATTCATCCCAGGCGTCAAATTCAATTCCAATTGGAATAATAAATGCGATTATATCTGCTGGAGCTTTGATACCTGTTTTGAAGGAAATCCTTGAGTTTTCAAAAATTGATAAGAAGACGATTGAGAAAATAGCTGAATATATCCCAAGTTTTAAGTCATCGGAAAAATAAAAACAAAATGGTCAAGAAATATGAAGAACGAAGCGATTGAAAACATCTTCAAGATTATCAAGGAACACAAAATTAAAATGGTTGATTTGAAGTTTATGGATTTCCCGGGGCAGTGGCAACACTTTAGCGTCCCGGTTCACGAGTTAACTGAAAGTTCTTTTGAAGAAGGTTTTGGATTTGATGGCTCAAGTATCCGCGGTTGGAAAAGCATAAACGAAAGCGATATGCTCGTCATCCCCGACCCAACTACCGCTTTCATTGACCCGTTCATAGAAGTTCCAACTCTAAGCTTAATTTGCGATGTTTACGACCCCGTTACAAAAGAAAAATACGAGCGATGTCCGCGCTATATAGCTCAAAAGGCAGAAGCATACCTTAAATCAACCGGTATAGCCGACACAGCTTATTTTGGTCCCGAGGCGGAATTCTTCATCTTTGATGATGTGCGTTTTGACCAGAATTCGCACGAGGGATATTATCACATTGACTCAATTGAAGGTCAATGGAACTCCGGTAGAGATGAAAAGCCAAATCTCGGTTATAAACCAAGATATAAAGAGGGATATTTCCCTGTGCCACCGACCGATTCTTTGAACGACATAAGGAATGAAATGGTTTTGATAATGGAGCAATGCGGTTTACAGGTTGAAGCTCAGCATCATGAAGTTGCTACGGGTGGACAATGTGAAATTGATTTTCGCTTCGCCCCGCTTGTCAGGTGTGCTGACAATCTCTTGATATTCAAATATATTGTTAAGAATGTTGCAAGAAGACATGGCAAGACAGCCACTTTCATGCCGAAGCCACTTTTTGGAGACAATGGTTCGGGGATGCATTGCCATCAAAGCTTATGGAAAAACGGTCAACCTTTATTTTATGGAAATGGATACGCAAATTTAAGCGAACTTGCGCTTTATTACATCGGTGGTATTTTAAAACATGCACCTGCTTTATGCGCCTTTACAAATCCAACAACAAACTCATACAAACGTCTTGTCCCAGGCTTTGAAGCTCCTGTCAATCTTGCCTACTCACAAAGAAATAGAAGCGCAGCTATCCGCATCCCGGTCTATTCGTCAAGTCCCAAAGCAAAAAGAATTGAGGTCAGATTCCCAGACGGCTCTTGCAATCCGTACCTTGCTTTTTCAGCTATGTTGATGGCTGGAATTGACGGTATAATAAACAAGATTGACCCCGGTGAACCGCTTGACAAAGATATTTATTCGCTTCCGCCAGAAGAACTTAAAAACATACCATCAACCCCGGGTTCACTTGAAGAAGCCCTTAAAGCGCTTGAAAAAGACCACGAGTTTTTACTCCGTGGCGATGTTTTCACTGAAGATGTAATTGAAGCATGGATAAAGTATAAGTGGGAAAAAGAAGTAAATCCAATGCGAATGAGACCGCACCCGTATGAATTTATGCTTTACTTTGATGTTTAAGCGTCGCTTTTGTTGATATAAATCGTTCTTATCGGGAATGGAATCACTATTCCCTCTTGACGATACCGTTTGTGCAACCTTTTTATGAACTCGTGTCTTATTATGCCTTGATCTGTAAACTCGCGACATTTCAAAATAACAGAAAAGTTAATGCTTGAGTCCCCGAAAGTGTGGTACCTTATTATAGGGTCAAAATCGGGAACGCCCCCGGGGACTTCAAGCATTACTTCCTTTGCTACTTCAATCGTGATTTTTTCAACTTTTTCAAGGTCACTGTCGTAACTTACACCAACTTGAACCGTGATAAACAACGCCTTCTCCGGCATGTGATAATTCTTAACTATCGCTTGTGCAAGTTTTGAATTCGGGACAATGATATAATTATTTGGAAGTTCCTTAATCGTTGTATTTCTCCAGGTTATATCAACCACAAATCCTTCTTCACCGGATTCAAGTCGGATATAGTCCCCGGGCTTTATCTGTCTTGTCATCAAGATGTGCAAACCGGCGAATAAGTTTGAAAGCGTATCCTGTAAAGCAAGTGCCACAGCTACACCTCCAATCCCGAGCGCTGTCAAAAGGGGCGCAATTGAAATCCCAAGCGAATGTAATATAACAAGTATCCCAATCCCAAAAATCACAATCCTTGTCAAATTCACAAATAAACTCGTTGATGGTAAAACATCCTGAGCCCTTTTACCATACATATTGACAAATCCAACGCCAATTCTCGCAAGTACTATCGTTGCGGAAAAAACATATAAAACCATCACAATCTTTTGCACATACACCATCGTCTCCGGTTTAATCCGAGCTGAGATAAAGGCGATGTTTAAACCAGCGAGTGCAAACCAGAATATAATCCATCCCCGAAGCGAGGCAATTATTATGTCGTCACCTTCCCACTTAGTCCTCTGGGCGATTTTGTAAAGTTTGTTAAGTATGACCTTTTCAACAACAAATCCAATTATAATCCCACCGATAAATATCGCAACTGGCGTAATCAAGTTCTCAAACTGTAGGAACATTGCCAACTTGATTTAATTTTTCACAAAGCATATCGTTCAGCATTTATGAGATAATCAGCGATTTTTCTCCTGATGGCTATTGTGTTAACAGGTGTGTGTTTTATCAACCTCCTTAATGCAGTCAAATAAGTCCTGAGCATATCACCATCTGCAACCGCAGATAAAATTTCTTTCGCGTATATTTCAACCCGCATTATCGCATCGTTTACAAAAGCTTTAACAATGTCAATATAAACATCCATCGGCTCTTTAACAGAGCGGGTGAGCATTTTCTCAACCCTTAAAATCACGCTTTCCATAGCGTAAATCTCCATGATTATGTCGCTTATCCTTCCGATTATTTCCTCTTCATCTTCAAGCTTGGTCATATATTTTTGAACCGCAAGCCCAGCCACAAATAGACCTGCTTTCTTAGCTGACCTTAACATTTTCTTTTCCTCTGCGAAAATTCCAGTTGTCTCTTCTTCAACTGAACCAAATCCCATTATCTCATCCGTCAATTTTTGTGCAGCTGGTATCAAAGGCAATTCACCTTTCATCGCTCGTTTTAACAACATCCCTGTTATGACAAGACGATTTATCTCGTTTGTCCCCTCAAAAATCCTATTAATCCTTGAATCCCTATAAGCCCTTGCAACTGGATATTCCTCTATATAACCATATCCGCCAAATATCTGAACCCCCTCATCAACAACATAATCAAGGATTTCCGAAGCGTAAACCTTTATAATTGAACATTCAACCGCATATTCCTCAATTCCTTTCAACATCATCTCACTTGCCCCCGGCTTTGACTTATCTATGCCGGAGAGAATCCCATCAATTAAACCAGCCGTCCTATAAACCATGCTCTCGCCAACAAATGTCCTTATAGCCATTTCTCCAATTTTGTGCTTTATCAAACCGAAGTCGGATATCGGTTTCCCAAATTGTTTCCTTTGCTTAGCATATCTAACCGATTCGGTTATTACCGCTTTTGCTCCACCGATGACGCCAGCCCCAAGTTTAAACCTCCCAATGTTAAGTATGTTAAACGCAATCTTATGCCCCTTCCCTATCTCACCAAGGACATTTTCAACTGGGACTTTAACATTATCAAGTATCAATGCCCTCGTTGATGAACCCTTTATTCCCATCTTCTTTTCTTCCTTCCCAAGCGATATACCTTCATATCCTTTCTCAAGGATAAACCCGGTGAATTGTTCGCCATTTATTTTTGCAAAAGTGATATAAACATCAGCTATCCCTGCGTTCGTGATGAAAATTTTACTTCCATTTAAAATGTAGTATTTACCATCTGGACTCAAGGTCGCCGTAGTTCTGATTGATAGCGCATCTGAACCCGCATTCGGTTCAGTCAAAGCGTAAGATGAAATCAATTCACCCGTTGCAAATTTAGGAAGATATTTTCTTTTCTGTTCCTCCGTTCCGAAATAAACTATAGGCAAAGTCCCTATACCGGTATGTGCTCCATGTGTAACTGCGAATGAGCTTGCTCTTCCTAAACCTTCCGCCACAAGCATTGAACTTGTCTTATCAAGTCCAAGCCCCCCATATTCTTCAGGTATATCAACGGCGAGCAAGCCAATTTCCCCGGCTTTTCTCATAAGCGAAAGGGTAACATCCCAATTTTGCTCTTCAATCTCTTCAATCTTTGGCAAAACCTCTTTCTCAACGAAATCATTTGTTGTCTGCGCTATCATCTGATGTTGTTCAGTGAAATCTTCAGGTGTGAAGATGTTCTCAGGTGAATTCTCCTGGATTAGGAAACTTCCCCCTTTAATGTAGGTTTCTGCGACTGTCATGTTCCCACCTCTTATTTTGTTGCGAAGTTTTAAAAGTTCAAGGAAAATTTTTTCCTTCATAAAAAGTTTAATCAATTTTGGTTTTAAATTCAAACATCCATCCCCCAACCCAAATCAGGTTATCTTTATCATCTTCCCCACAGCAAATTCAAAAAACGACGGAAAAAATTTGTTCATAAAAACGGCAAGCTTGCCAGGAAAAGTTAGAACAACTTCCCTTTTTCTCTTCAAAACAGCTTTTAAAATTTCCCTTGCGACCTTCTCCGCCGACATCATCATAAATCTACCCTGCATCCTGTTTGTGCCGTAATATCTCGCGTTCTCAAAAAATTTCGTATCGGTAGTCCCCGGATGAATAGCGATAAAATGAACCCCAAGCTTTTTATACTCAACCCTCAATGCTTCCGTCAAACCGGTCAATGCAAACTTCGTCGCAGAATATATTCCCATCCCTGGAATCCCCCTTTTACCAACGACCGAAGAGATATTAACTATTACACCTTCCCCTTGTTCAATCATAATCGGTAAAACTTTATGTATCAGATAAGCGGAACCAAGAAAATTAACACGCACTATCCTTTCAATCTCTTCAAAAGGTGTTTGATGATACCATCCGTAAATACCAAATCCAGCATTGTTTATCAAAACATCAACTCTCCCATATGTGTTAAGTGTTTTTTCAACCAAAGCGTCAAGCGTTTTAAAATCAGAGACATCAGCAGGGATGACGATGACATTCTCGTTAAATTTTTTGATCTCCTCTGCAACAGCGTTTAAATTTTCAAAATTTCTCGCCGAGAGAACCAATTTGCTACCGACACTCGCAAACGCAATCGCTGTCTCTTTGCCAATTCCGCTTGATGCCCCAGTTATAACGACAACTTTACCATTTAGCTTTTTCCTCGCCCTATTTAATAACATAAAACTTGCCCTTAACTTTTTTTCGCCGAGTTTAAACCTTCTTCAACATTTTTGAGTTTAAAACTTAAAATTGATTGAACCTTGTTTATATTTAACGAACAATCTTTTGCGCCAGCAAGGTATGTTTTGACAGAATCCATTGGGACAGGGATGATCAAATCGGTTGAATACCCGAAAACATCGGCGAATTTAAGCGCAAACTCATACCTTGAAATTCTCTCCGAACCCCCAAGATTAAAAATCTCATTTTTAACATCCTTTGAAATGAGTTCATCTATAGCCATCACAGCGTCAACCGCATAAATTGGCGTTCTGTATTGATCAACGAAGACCTTAACTTTTCTCCTCGCCCTTAATTCAGTATGCAACCAATCGGAAAATGAATTCGTGAAAACATTACCCCAGCCATACATCAAAGCGAGTCGCAAAATTATATAATTATCATACGATTTTACTATTTCCTCACCTTCAAGTTTAGTTTGAGCGTAATAACTTTTTGGATTTGGTGGTGTCTCTTCAGTGAAGAAACTGCCATCGCCACTATAAACAAGATCGGTTGAAATATACACAAATTTCGCCCCAACCTGCGCGGATGCTTCAACTAAATTTCTCGTTCCCTCAACATTGACGGAATAAGCAAGCTCCCTATCTTGATCGCACATTTGGACATTCGTTATCGCTGCTGTATGGACTACGACATCTGGATGAATCCTTTTAACGCTTTCAAAAACATCTTCGCGATTTCTTATATCAACTTTTTGAAAACTGCATTTTTCAAGATATAGTTTGTGCTGAAAATAAAATGCGTAAATTTCATGCTTGAACCTTAACGCCTTGCAGAAATTCCAACCGAGAAAGCCACTCCCACCGGTTAACAAAATTTTCACTTTCGCAAGCTCCGTAAATTTTTAAATCTTGCCGAGAAAATCAAGAACTATGAAAAGAACCCCACCCAAAAACAGAATCCCGAAGATAGCGGAAACGGCGAAAACTTTAATCCTTTCAATCGTCTCTTCCTTATCTATCTCGTAGTCAGGCATAGTTAAAACAACGATGTCATCTTCAACTTTGACCTGACAGGAAAGCCGAAGGTTTGGTTTAACTTTATGCGCTATCAAAAATTTGCCCCTTAAAACCCACTCTTCTTTGGGCGTTTTAGAATTTACATTTTTATCGCCTTGAATTATCTCAACCCTGCAAGTTCCACATAACCCGTGCCCTTGACAGTTTAAGAATTGGTTTATCCCTTTGTAAACATTTATACCTGCCTTTAAAGCAACTTTCCTTAAATTAGCACCTTTCGGAACTTCTATACTTCTCCCCTCTCGCTCAAATTTTACTATGGGCAATCTTACCTCCTTTTTTGTTTTTAATTATTTTTCCTCAAGTGGTGGTCTGTAATAAATATAAGCGTGCAACATCTCAATTTTCTCCATCTTGTCATCAAGGGAGATATCCATAAGATCGCGGATTGAAACCACTCCAAGCAAGTTATTTTCCTTATCAACAACAGGCAGATGTCTAACGCCTGCCTTTTTCATCTTCGCAAGGCATTCCTCATAAGATTCCTCTTCAAGAGCAAGCATCAATTCCCGCGTCATAACATCGTCAACTTTAACCTCCGCTGGATTCAAACCCTTTGCAACCACCCTTTTCAAGATATCCCTCTCAGAGAAAATTCCAATCAACTTACCATCATCTGATAGCACTGGAACTGCACCGATATTTTTCTCAGCCATAAATTTCGCCACATTTAACACCGTTTCTCCGCTTTTTACAAAGAAAAGCGCTTTATTCCTAACTATGTCACCTATCTTCTTCATAGCAGTACCCCAATTTGTTTTTATTTATCCGCCATAAAACCACCCAGTTTCCCACATAACAAGCGGTTTTGTCTCACTTCTTACACCAGCGTTTACAACCTCTCCGATGAAAATTGCATGGTCACCCCTTTCAACTTTATCAACAACTTTGCATTCAAAAAACGCTGGCAAATCAACAAGAAGCGGAGAACCAGTTTCACCAAGTTCAAACTTGTAACCATTTATCTTGTCGCCCTCAACATTTGTCGGTTTGAAAAAAGCGGAAGCGACATCTTTTTGCTCAGAACCAAGAATATTCACAGCAAACACACCACTTTCAGAGACGGTAGCATACAAACCTGAGTCCTTCCTTATCCCAACCATAACAAGCGGTGGCTCAAAAGATGCTTGACTCAACCAATTAACCGTCCCAGCAGAATATCTATCACCGGATTTTGAAGTCAAAACATAAAGACCGTAAGTTATCATCCTCAACGCTTTCTTCTTTGCCTCTGGATTCATTTTTTTCTCCTTTTTTATTTTCTTTCTTCAAACTTCACCTTAAAACTCAACTTTTCATTGCCCCGCAAAACAACAACTTCAACCTCATCTCCTGGGTTATAATCGCCAAGTGCGTAAGTGTAATCGTAAATATTTTTTATCTCTTTCCCTCCCATCTTGACGATGATATCCCCAGGTTTTATACCCGCTTTTTCAGCTGGGGTTCCTGGGCGAACATCTCCGACTTTCATACCTTGAACATCTTCGGAATAGTCCGGGACTACTCCAAGGGTCACCCTGAAACCTCTGCTTTGCCTTTGTGGAGTTTCGACCTTAACAAACTTCGGCTTTTCGCTTACCTTGTCAAGTTTAAAAACTAAATCACTTATGAACTCAAGAATTTTCCTTTGACCTTGATAATTTATCTTGTCGTAGTCGTCGCTCGGTTTATGATAATCGGAATGAATCCCTGTGAAAAAGTGTAGTACGGGAAGCCCCTTTGAATAAAACTGAGCGTGGTCGCTTGGTCCATAGCCATCTTTAACTAAATTCAAATTAAATTTGAACTTGGAATTTAATTCCTGTATCAACCCATCCCATATCGGTGATGTTCCGACGCCGTAAATTGTGAGTTTATCTTCTTTCATCCTACCGATCATATCCATGTTTATCATTGCTATTGCTTTCTCAAGTGGCAAGACCGGGTTTTTAACATAATACCCTGATCCAATAGTGCCTTCCTCTTCAGCGGTGAATGCGATGAACAAAATGCTTCTGTTAAGAATTTTCCTGTTGTTAGACAGATATTCAGCAAGCTCAAGTAACCCAACAGTGCCGGAACCATTATCATCCGCCCCGTTATGAATCGCAACTGTATCAGGTATCAACGAACCTTGACCACCCCAACCGAGATGGTCATAGTGTGCACCGATGATTATATATTCATCCTTTAAACTCGGATTTGAACCCTCAAGATAACCAAGGACATTTGCAACCTTTGACTTTACATACACGACATCACTTTGAATTTCAACGGTTAGGTTTTTAATCCCGAAAGAATACGGCTTCCGCTCATCGTAAATTTTCTTGACGATATCATAAAGCTTGAAATCATAACCGCAAACCTTAAATAAGCTGTCAATCAAACTATTTCTAACTTCAACCGCTATGATACCTGATTTGCCGGCGGAAAAATCATAGGTAAACCTCTCAAACTTCTCCGAAAATGGGTCAACAATTATAACACCCAAAGCGCCCTTTGATTGAGCATTGCTTACTTTGTATCTTAATGGGAGATATTTTTCAAATTCTGAATGAGCTTTATAACCATCTGGAGTTCCTTTTAAAATTATGAGGACTTTGCCTTTTACATCAATGCCATCATAATCGTCGTAGTTAAGCTCTGGAGCGCTTATCCCATAGCCAGCGAAGACGACCTCAGAATTCACTTTTCCGGATTCGCTGAACGGAAGTGGATGAAAATCACGCTTAAAGGTCAATTTTATCTCTTTACCTGAAACATTAAAACTAAGGAAATTCTGCGCCCCGGCTTTAACCTCGCTTGTGAAATCAAAATATTGGAAATAAGTCCCGTTATCACCAACAGGTCTAAGCCCAAATCTTTTAAATTGCTTCGCTATATATTCAGCTGCTAACTCAGCTCCTTTCGTTCCAGCTCTGCGACCCTCAAGCTTATCGGAGGCGATATAGCTTAAATGCTTGTAAAGGTCTTTTTCATCAATCTGTGGCGATGTTGAGCCGAAATAGAAACAGGAATAAAACAATAAAAGAAAGAAAACCAAAAAGAGATTTCTTCTCATCTTCTTACCTCACTTAGTTTAAAATTTTGCGCATCAAACTGCATCCCTGTCACATCTTTTGACTCATCAGAAGCAAGATAGATGAAAACATCTACGATATCTTCAGGTCTTTTGAGTTTTTTCGGGTCTTCATCCGGATACGCCTGTCTTCTCATCTCCGTTGCTATAGGACCTGGATTTACGGAGTTAACCCTTATCCCATATGCTTTAAGTTCATCAGCCAGGATTTGTGTTAAACCTTCAACGCCGAACTTAGAAACAGAATAAGCACCCCATCTTGCCCTTCCAACTCTGCCAACACTTGAGCTAACCATTATTATACTTCCATTCCCTTGTGGTATCATATAACGGAGTACCTCCCGCGTCACATAAAAAACCCCATTTAAATTTACATCTATCACCTTCCGCCATTCATCAACTGGATAATCAACTATGGTTGTCCTAACCCCGAGAATACCTGCGTTATTTACAAGTATATCTATTCTACCGAATCGCTTATGAACTTCCTCAATAAATTCTTCTACAGATTCGTAATCACTGACATCAACTTTTCCGACATGACACTTTGAGCAGGATGATTTTATCTGATCAGCGATGTAAAATATATCATTTGACCTTGAACATATGGAAATTAAAGCTCCTTCTGAGGCGAAGGCAACCGCAAGCGCCCTTCCAAGCCCGCGCGAAGCACCAGTTATTACAGCAACTTTATCTTTAAGTCGCATCATGCTCCAAATTACTTTTGACTGCTTAAAAAAATAAAAATTTCAACGGAAATTATCAAACGAAGATTGAAACTCGGCGTTTGAATTATCAGAAATTTATTTGTAAATTTTCCGACGGAAAAACAAATAAAAGCAAGCGGGAATGAGGATAATTTCAAAAGTCAAAGAAATGCAAAAAGTGGCTGATGAATTAAGAAAAGAAGGGAAAATCATAGGCGTAGTTCCAACGATGGGTTATCTACACGAGGGACATCTTAGTTTGATACGACTCGCGAAGGAAAAAAGCGATGTGGTGATAACAACTATCTTCGTCAATCCTCTGCAATTTGCGCCAAATGAGGACTATGACAGATATCCGAGGGACTTTGAAAGAGATGTTAAACTCGCACAATCAGCTGGCTGTGATATAATTTTCCATCCGAGCGTTGAAGAGATGTATCCTCAAAATTTCCTCACTTATGTTGAGGTTGACAAACTAACCAAAGTCCTTGAAGGGGAATTTAGACCCACACATTTCAGAGGGGTTACAACGGTTGTGGCAAAACTTTTCAACATAACCAAGCCACATATCGCGGTCTTCGGTCAAAAAGACGCTCAACAGGCGCTGATAATAAAACAAATGGTCAGGGATTTAAACTTTGACATTGAGATAATAGTTGCACCCATAATTCGTGAGCCAGATGGTTTAGCGATGAGTTCAAGGAATGTATATCTTTCCGACTCGGAAAGAAAAGACGCAACTGTACTTTATGAAAGTTTAAAACTTGCCGAAAAATTAATTGAGAACGGCGAAAGAAATTCAAAAAACATAATCTTAAAAATGGAGGAACTCATAAAGTCAAAACCGACAGCCATGATAGATTATATAGCCATAGTTGAGCCAGAAACACTTGAAAAGGTTGAAACTCTAAGCGAGGGTAAGGAGTATCTTATAGCACTTGCTGTTAGAATTGGAAGTACTCGTTTAATTGATAACACAATTGTAAAAATTTGAAAATAAAAATTTAAGAGCCAGATGAGCATATACCGTGAGATGTGTAAATCAAAAATTCACGGCGCTACTGTAACCCAAGCCGAACTTTACTATGAAGGTAGCATCACGATTGACGAATCCCTGCTTGAGATTGCGGATATACTTCCGTTTGAAAAAGTCCAAGTTGTGAACTTAAACAATGGTGCAAGGTTTGAGACATATGCGATCCCAGGGGAGAGAAATTCCGGGGTTATTTGCCTTAATGGACCAGCAGCTCGCTTAGGAGCCGTAGGTGACCAGATAATTATAATCTCCTACGCTCAATATCCTGAGGAACTTGCCCAAAATCACAAGCCAAAAGTCCTCATACTTGACAAAGACAATAAAATTAAGCAAATTATATACGGGACGATAAACGAAATTGCAAAGTGAAAAATTTTTAAAAATAAACTGAGGTCACTTGTGGGGAATTTTTTTTATAAGCATCCAAGAGACCTTGCAACTGTCATCCTTGCTGCTGGCAAGGGAACAAGGATGAATAGACCAGATATAGCCAAGGTGATGTTCCACTTGAACGGGGAACCGATGATAAAAAATGTCGTTGAACTCGCATTCAAAATTAACTCCGACAGGGTTATAGTTGTAGTTGGACATTTTAAAGATGTAGTTATGGATTATGTCAAAAAAATCGCCCCATCGGTTGAATTCGCAATCCAAGAGCAACAATTAGGAACGGGTCATGCTGTGATGCAGACGGAGAAACTCCTTGATAATTTCAACGGTGATGTCCTTGTTTTATCTGGCGATGTCCCACTTTTAACCGTAAAGACGATGCAAAAACTTTTAAAATATCACCATGAAACCGACGCAGTCGGGACAGTGCTAACGGCTGAAGTTGAAGACCCAACAGGTTACGGGAGAATAATAAGAAATCCGGATGGCTCGGTTGATAGAATAGTTGAACACAAAGACGCCTCGGAGGAAGAGAGAAAAATAAAAGAGATAAACTCCGGAATTTATGTCTTCAAAAAAGAGCCACTTTTTGAAGCCCTTAAACATATAACCCCAAACAATGTTCAAGGTGAGTATTACTTAACGGATGTTTTTTACTATTTCTCACATCATAATATGAAAATTTCAGCTCTTAAAGCTGAAAGCTGGGACGAGGTTCATGGCATAAACACGATTGAGCAACTTGAAAAGGCACAGGAAATCCTTAAGCGAAGGAAACAACTTGGGATTGAGGAATGACTGTGAAGAAATTTCGGCTAATCATCTTTTTCATCCCAATTTTAGCTGGTTTAATCCTATTCCTACTTGCAAAAAAGAAACAAGAAATCATTGAGATTGAGAAAAGATCAACTCCTTACACCGTTGAATATGTGAAAAACTTGATTTACAACTCAAGCTTTGAACTCGGTCGGGGAAATGAGCCAAGCGGTTGGATGAGCGAAATAAAAGGGGATGAAGTTTATCTTGAGCGCGATGTCATAGAAAAATTTGACGGGAAATTCAGCGCAAGCATAACATCAAACAATCCATTTGCGAAATCAAACTGGTTCCAAGATATTCACCAATTCCCGAAAGAGAAAAAATTCATACTTTATGGGGCAATAAAAACATACTACGCTGACTCAGCGTTTTTGAGGATTGAAGTTTATGACACGCTCGGGAACTTGCGTTCATTTAATTCAACTGAAATCTTAACCGGGACAAACGATTGGAAAGTTTACACATGTGCGGTAATAGTTGAAAAAGATGCAAAGAAAATAAGGGTCAAATGCGTTTTAAACGGTAAAGGAAGTGCCTGGTTTGATGATGTTGAACTTGTCGCCGTAAGATACGAAGAGAGAGATTATCCGTTTTGGTGGAAATACTGGACAAGACAATTTCAAAAGTGAAATGAAAAAAGTAATTCTCAGAAAAGGTGGAGACAAAAGGATATTAAATGGACATCTTTGGATTTTCAGCAACGAGATAAAAGACATTGAAGGGAATCCGAAAATCGGCGATGTAGTTGAAATTTACAGATTCAACGGTGAATTTTTCGGGCTTGGGTTTTTCAATCCACATTCACTTATATCAATTAGAATCTTAACCCGCGAAAGAACCGATATAAATTTTGAGTTTTTCAAAAAAAGAATTCTTGAAGCTTATAACCTCAGGAAAACCCTTTATCCAAATTCCGAAACATTTCGCCTTGTCCATGGTGAAAGCGATTTTCTGCCGGGACTTGTAATTGACAAATATGAGGATTGTTTTTCAATTCAAACATTTTCCTACGGTATGGATCAAAGGGTAAACTTAATTTGCGATGTGCTTGATGAAATTTTTAAGCCATTTGGAATAGTTGAGCGAAACGAATCGCCATTGCGCGAGCTTGAAGGTCTTGAAAACAGACGGAGGATTTTGCGAGGGGGATCAAAGGAGATAATTTTTGATGACGATGGAGTAAAGTTTAAAATAGATTTGCTTTCGGGACAAAAAACTGGATTTTATCTTGACCAGAGGGAAAACAGAAAAGTGTTAAGGAGATTCTCACAAAGGAAAAAGGTTCTTGACTGTTTTACAAATGAAGGTGGCTTCGCTCTTCATTGTGCTTTTGCTGGAGCTGAAAAAGTCATCGGCGTTGATATTTCTGAAACGGCGATTGAAAAAGCGAAAATAAACGCCGAATTTAACGGTTTAAAAAATGTTCATTTTGAGACGGCGGATGTCTTTGACAAATTGAGGGAATATCTAAATAAAGGGGAAAAATTTGACATAGTCATACTTGATCCTCCTTCCTTTACAAAATCAAAGAAAACTGTTAAATCAGCTCTTTCAGGATACAGGGAGATAAATTCAACTGCGATTAAAATTTTGAACTCGGGCGGGATATTGGCAACAGCTTCGTGCTCACATCATATTGACGATCAAATGTTCATTGATGTGATAATACAAAGCTCTATTTTGGCTAAGCGAAAAATCAGATTAATTGAATGGAGGAGCGCATCGCCCGACCATCCAATTCTACCTCAAATGCCAGAGACAAAGTACCTTAAGTTCGGCGTTTTCCAAGTTCTTGATTAGTCATCAATCGGTGGTCTCTTAAGATGCCAGTCAGTTCTACTTTGATATGCGTTTGCAATTTGAATCAGTGTTTTTTCGCTGAAAGCTTTACCCATAAATTGGATTGAAGTTGGGAGGTTATTCTGCCCGAAACCATTAGGCATACATATTGCTGGGACGCCTGCGAGATTTCCCGCTGGGATCAACGCTGGTCCACCACCTACTCCGGGATACGCCTTGTCAAAATCAACCCCGATTGGATACGCGACGCTCGCCCTCGTTGGAGCAACGATAGCATCATATCTTGACAGAAATTCTTCAAGGGCTTTTCGCATCTTCTTCCTCAACCTCATTGCATTTAGATACTCAACTGCTGTTACTTGAATCATTGAATAACCACCGACCTTGTCACGCTTATTTCGCAACTTTGAAATTTCACCAGACAAAATCAAATCATAAAAGGCGCTCGCTCCTTCTGCATCAACGATTGCGCCAACAACCGCACCCCAAGGATAATCCGGGAATTCAACCTCATATTCAAGATCAGCAAATTCTGCCAGAGCTTTCAAAGAGTCCTCAAAATTTTTTCTAACCTCGGGTTGCGCCTTTTCCGTCGTCCCTTTTATAACGGCTATTTTCGGCTTCTTCCTTGGAAAAGTTTTTCTGTTGTATTCAAAACTTAACTTAACAGTTGTTTCATCCTTTGGGTCATAACCCGCGATTGCAGAAAGAACAATCCCACAATCATCAGCGCTTCTACACATTGGACCAAGTTTATCAAGAGTCCAAGAAAGAGCCATGGCTCCAAATCTACTCACAAGTCCGTAGGTCGGTCTAAGCCCAGTTATCCCACAAAAAGCGGATGGAGTTAAGATTGAGCCGGAGGTTTCCGAACCAATTGCAAAGGCAACAAGTCCAGCGGATACAGCTGCACCCGAGCCACTTGATGAACCGCCACTCCAATAATTTAAATTCCATGGCGTTCGCCCCGGACCCGTAAACGATGCATCAGCGTCATCATATCCCATACCGCCAGCAAGTTCAACCATAGCAAGTTTTGCCACAAGTATCGCCCCGGCGTTATAAAGCCTTTCAACCACAGTTGCATTATAATCAAAAACTTGTTCTTTATACGGTTCTGCGCCCCAAGTCGTCGGAATCCCCTTAGTCGCAAGCAAGTCCTTAACTCCATAAGGTATGCCATGTAAAAGTCCACGATATCTTCCCGACATAATTTCCTTCTCAGCCTGCTTAGCTTGTTTCAGAGCGAGTTCTTCCGTTATAGTCACAACAGCACCGAGCTTTTCACCGTATTTTTTCAACCTTTCAAGATAAATCTTGGTTAATTCAACTGGTGAAATTTTCTTCTTCCTTATCAAATCCGCAAGTTGGCGGATTGATGCAAAGGCGATATCTTTTTCGTTCATGGCAAAACCCAATTTTTTTAAACTTGAAATTTAAAGTCCGGCTCATCCCAATTTGAAAGTTTAAAGCTTAACAATCTCTCGTACCTTTTCAAGTTTGCCTCAATGTCCTCCTTAACCATTTTGATCTGCTCATCGTTGAGTTTAGAACCGTATTTAATCTTGACAATTTCAAGCAACTTATCCAATTCCTTAGCTCGTTCTTCTTGATTAACGATATACCCAAGAGCTGGCAATGCCAGCGAAAGTTGGATGAACTTTCTCCTTTTAATTTTCATAAAACTACCTCCATTTTTTAGTCCATTGGATAGTTTTCAAAAAGTTTCCCCCACTGTGAGGTTCTCCTCAAATTTTCCTGAATTTTCTTCCCCTTAAGTGGCCACCAAATGAAGTCGTGATAAAAGTAAGAAGCGAAAACAAAAATATATACAAGGGGCGTCCTAAAAAATATGTATTGAATTCCCTTTAAAGGACCAAACCAAAGTATATCTCCAACTCTACTTGCTGCATTATCTCCGACGAAAAATTTCAAATTCACATTTGAAATGTCATCACCAACTACTTCAATCTCTCGCGGATCGCCAGTTCCAAGCCCAGATTCATGAGCAAGGCGGATATATTTTATGCTCATTGGGTCAAATCCCATAATCTTTGCCGAAACAGCATCAATAGCAACCTGATCTGCGCTTGCAAGTATGAAGTTCGTTTCAACCGGTATCATCGTCCTTGGACCAGGTCCGTTGCCCGCGATGGTTCCATCCATTAAGGCGAATATGCCCGAATGAATTTCCTTTTGAATTGCGAGAAGGTCAACAAGCGTCTCGTGTATCCAAGTATGGGTGTAATGTCTTCTTGTGTTAAGCAAGCCACCGAAAGCATTTTTCATAGCGCCTGTCGTCGTTGTGTAGATATGCGTCTTCATCGTTGGTAAATGCAAGATGTTCTTCCCAATGAAAAATTCGGGAATGTGAATTCCATTCGGGTATATTTTGTGAAGGGCAAGCATTTTGTGCTTTGGTTCATATCTTATCCACTTTATATCCGACTCAAGAAAATTGTATTTCTCCTCAACTCCATATTTTTTGTATATCGGTGTTAACTTGTTAAGTTTGCAACCTTTGAACGGATCGGTTACAACTGTGTTGTTATGAACTGCAACAAGTTTATCATATCCCGCGTTTTTCAAAGCGATTATAGCTCCCTCAAGTTGCCAAGGAGTTGTGTTTGAACTAAGATAAGGAAAGTGCCAAGATATGTTATCCTTCAAAATAGTAATGGAATTTTTATCAAGAAATTTTTCAAACTCTGCAAGCTTCATCAATTTCTCTATATCTTGAAGTACCGTCTCCGGTCTCGTCTTTAAAACAGCGACCTTTGAGCGTGTCATAATTATGGGACCTTTTTGCTTTAATATAAACTCAACAATGCAAAAATTCAACCCAAACCGCTTTCGCCTCTTGACAATTTCAAAAAAAATATTATATTTATGATTGAGAGAGATTAAAAACAAAGTTGGTCGTCTCTTTTATGCATGTTGGTCTGGTGTTTAACTTGAAGAAGGAAAGAGCATCTGTTAATGACTCGTTTAACGATGACTCATCGGGAGATGACTCGTTTAGTAGCGTTAAGTTATTAGACAAAAAGACGGCTGAAAAAAAATTAACAATTGATGACACCTACGCAGAGTGGGACACCTGGGAGACAATAAATGCAGTTAAATCAGCACTTGAAGAAAATCACACCGTTACGCTAATTGAAGCGGATGAAGATGCATTTGAAAAGTTAAGGAGGATAAGACCTGATATCGTTTTCAACATAGCTGAAGGTTTCTACGGGGTAAGTAGAGAAGCTCAAATCCCCGCCATACTTGAAATGCTCAACATCCCATACACCGGAAGCGACCCCCTGACACTTGCAATTTGCCTTGACAAAGCCCGAACAAAAGAAATTTTATCTTATCATAAAATTCCAACGGCGAAATTCATAACAGTTGAATCCCTTGAAGAATTTGACGGAATAGGCGACCTGAATTTCCCCCTTATCGTCAAACCTTTACACGAGGGCTCAAGCAAAGGAATTTTCAACTCATCCGTTGTCTCAAACGAAAAGGAATTGATTTCAGAAATTGAAAGAATTTTAAAGTCATATAATGAGCCAGCGCTTATTGAGGAATACCTTCCTGGTCGTGAGTTCACAGTGGCAATTCTTGGAAATGGAAAAGAAGCGAGGGTTCTCCCAATAATTGAGATAAAATTTGATTCTCTCCCACCCGAAGCAAAACCAATTTATTCTTTTGAAGCCAAATGGATATGGGATACACCCGAAAAACCACTTGATATATTCCAGTGTCCCGCTGAAATTGACGATAAATTAAAAGAAATAATAGAAAAGATAGCTCTTTCAACATTTAAAGTTCTGCGCTGTCGGGACTGGTGCAGAATTGATTTGCGACTTGATAAAGACGGGGTGCCTAACATCCTTGAAGTAAATCCTTTACCAGGAATCCTTCCAAACCCGGAGGATAATTCCTGCTTTCCTAAAGCAGCACGTGCAGCGGGGTTAACCTATAATCAAATGATAAACGAGGTTCTAAATTCCGCATTGAAAAGATACGGGATGATATAAAAATGTCTGAATTTCAATCGGATTAAAAACATAAACGCTATTTTTATGTCCAAGTCGTTTGAAATAACAATTGTATATAACGACCCTGAAAAAATTGAACCAATACCGCAAAACTTGGATCTCTCAATAATTGAAGTTAAAAACGAAATAGAATTTGTGGAAAATTCACTGAGAAAAGCAGGATTCAAGGTAAATGTTTTGCCTGTCTATAATGCAAGGCGCTTCATAAATGACATTCTAAACCTAAAAACAGATCTCATCTACAATTTTTGTGAGATGGTTGAACTTGAGTCACAAGAAGAGGTTTTTGCTGCTGGGTTATTTGAACTTGTAAAAGTACCATATACAGGTGCCCCACCGATGACACTTGGGCTGTGCCTTGATAAAGCAAAAACAAAAATCATACTATCACATTATGGAATTCCTACCGCCAAATTTGATCTTTTCAATGAAAGCATTGATGGATGCAAAAAAATTAATCTTCAATTCCCTGTCATTGTGAAACCTGTTCGTGAAGATGCAAGCGCTGGGATAAATGAAAAATCTGTGGTTTATGATCGGAAAGAGCTTGAAGAAAGGGTTGAATACATAATTAAAATGTTCAAACAACCAGCTCTTGTTGAAGAATTCATTGACGGTAGAGAGGTAAATGTTGCCATACTTGGTAATAATCCACCTGTGGTTTTGCCAATTTCTGAAATAGATTTTTCCCATCTTCCATCTCATTTACCGAAAATTGTAAGTTATGAGGCGAAGTGGATTCCCAATACAGATTACTACGAAAAAACAATTCCGATTTGTCCAGCTCCACTTGAACCCGAGCTTGAGAGGAAAATCAAAGATATAGCTTTGTCTTGTTATAAAATTATGGGTTGTCGCGATTACGCAAGGGTTGATATGAGAATTGATAAAGAAGGAAACCCATATGTTCTTGAAGTTAACCCGAATCCGGATCTTTCAAGGAACGCCGGTTTTATGAGGTCGGCATCTGTTTATGGATTAACACCAGAGGAAACCATAGTTAAAATCGCAGAAATAGCAATTGAAAGAAGCTATGCGGATAAGAAGTTTGCTGAATAAGGACAGAGAAAAAATAAAAGACATTTTATCGGCTACCGATATGTTCACCGATGAGGAGATAAAAGTTGCGATGGAACTGGTAGATGAGTTTTTAGAAAAAGGCGAAGCAAGTGGTTATGAAATTTACACAGCTGTGAAAGAAGATGATGAGGCAATTGGATATATATGTTTTGGGAAAAGACCTCTGACACTTGCAACTTATGATATTTATTGGATAGCGGTTGACCCTTCCTATCAGGGAAATGGAATTGGAAAAAGTTTGATAAAATTCACTGAACAAAAAATAAAAGAGAAAGGAGGCATGCTAATTCTTGTGGAGACATCTTCTCAGGAAAAATATCAAAGGACTATTTCATTTTACAATGCGTGCGGATACACAGAGGTGGCACGCATAAGGGATTTCTATAAACCAACCGACGATTTAATAATTTTTGCAAAATATATTTAAGGAGGCAAAAATGGAACTCTGGCAGGAATTACTCAGACAAAGCATAGACACAGCGGAGGATTTCGCCGAGGTATTTGGAGTTGATAAGGACTTGATGAGAAAAATTATAGAAAGATACCCGGCGAGGATAAATCCATATTATCTTAGCCTTATACGATACAAGGGTGACCCGATTTGGCTTCAATGTTTTCCAGATATAAAGGAACTTGAAGACGAGGACATGCCCGAGGACCCGCTTGATGAAGATGCGATGAGCCCTGTGCCAAGCATCACGCATAGATATCCAGATAGGGTTCTTTTCCTTGTGACAAGTCAATGCTCTATGTATTGTAGGTTCTGCACAAGAAAAAGAAAAGTCGGAGATTCAAGCAAGATAAATATGAAATTCATCCAAGATGGAATTGATTACATACGCAATCACCCTGAGGTTAGAGATGTAATCTTATCAGGCGGTGATCCACTGATGCTGACTGATTACATGCTTGAAAAGATTATAAAAGCACTAAGAGAAATCCCACATGTTGAGATAATAAGAATCGGAACTAAGATGCCTTGCGTTTTGCCACAGAGGATAACTGAAAATCTGTGCAATATGTTGAAAAAATATCATCCGATTTATGTCAATACACATTTCAATCACCCGTGGGAGATAACGCCTGAGAGCAAACGCGCATGCGAAATGCTCGCCGACGCTGGAATACCTGTTGGAAATCAAACGGTGCTATTAAGAGGCGTCAATGACGATCCATATGTTATGCAAGAACTTATGAAAAAACTTCTCGCAATAAGAGTTAGACCTTATTACATCTACCAGGCAGATATAACAAGAGGCGCAAATCATTTCAGGACACCAATAAAAGTCGGAATTGAAATAATGGATAAGCTCCGAGGTCATATCTCTGGACTTGCGGTTCCATATTATGTCATAGATGCCCCTGGCGGTGGAGGTAAAATCCCGATACTTCCACAATATGTCATTGCGCATAATGAAAACGAGATAATAGTGCGCAATTTCAAATATGAAATCTATGTATATCCCGATGTGAAAGAGGATGAAATTGAAGAAATTAAATATGAACCTAAAGCAACGGCTGAAAAGAGGAAAATCATTGAAAGGAAGAAGTGGCTCGTTGAATGAAAAACCTCGGAACTTGCCATTGTTGAAAAAGGTTAAAGTTTTTGAAGGTTTACGCTAAATTAGAACGAGGTGACAAAATGAAAAAACTTTTTTTAATTATCTTCGCAACTTTTATCATATCTTCCCTGCTTCAATCGCAAGATAAGCACAGGGATTCGCTGATCGTCTACGATGCCCCTCCCGATTATAAACTTGTGGATACCGCTGGATTCAAAAAATCTTGGGGTATTGACCTTTCGGTTGCCACAAATGGATTTGCCCTTGGGACATTTTTCAGATATAAAATTGGTGATGTTTATTTCATTCAAACGAATTTAAATTTTATGACGGCAAAAGATGAGACAGAAGTTGAATATATAGACCCTTGGACAGGGCAAACTTTCGTCCCCAACAAGGTTAATAGAATACTTGTAATGCCTCTTTCCTTCTCAATTCAATATCGCCTTTTTAAAGATGAACTATCCGATAATTTGCGACCTTTCCTCACAGCAGGTGCTGGACCAACGCTTATATTCACAACACCATATGAAAAAGAATTCTTCAGCAGTTTGAAATATGGCAGAGCCCATTACACTGTTAACTTTTACATAGGCGTTGGGGCTTACATAGGTCTTGACCCGAGGACAATAAGTGGTTTGAGCGTGAGATATTATTTCATCCCCTATTCAAAAGGGATTGAATCCCTTCGCGGAAGACCTTTGAAAGAATTCGGCGGGATTAACCTCACTTTGACTTTCGGACTCAATTTTTGAATAAATCAACAAAGCACATATGAGGTATGCTGAGAAATTGTATGACTTTTTAAACAGCTTGAACAAACAAAAAACAGCGGAATTAATCTCTTTGCTCTTCGCCCCTCAATTCGTCAGCATGAGTTCTTTCCTCCTGATTTCATTTTATCTTGAAGATGACATAATGATGAAACTCATCACGGCATTTACAACCATAACTTTCACATCTATCTTCCCGACGGCTTTTGTCTATTATCTGATCTACAAGAGGAAAATTGATCACCCGTTTATACCGGAACGAGAAAAAAGGACAATCCCGTATCTATTCGCGGTTGTTAGTGCTTTCGTTGGTTTCTTGATTTTGCTTTATTTCAAAGCGCACTGGTTAATTTTAGCTGGTCAATGGTGCTATGTTTCAAACACCTTTTTGATCGCATTGATAAACTCACGCTGGAAGATAAGCGCACATTCCGCTGGGCTAAGTGGTCCTTTAACGCTTATGGCTTGGATATTTGGTTATGAAATTCTCCCGTTTTTCCTTCTTATCCCCTTAGTTGGTTGGTCAAGATTATATTTAAAAGCGCACACTTTTTGGCAGGTTGTCATTGGGGCGGTGGTTGGCATGTTCGCAACATCTGTGCAAATTTATCTCTTTTCCAAGATATTCGCTTAGAAAATGGACAAAAAACGAATAGCGGAGATACTTGAAGAGATAGCCGATATACTTGAATTAAAAGGAGAGGTTGAATTTAAAGTTAGAGCATATCGCAACGCATCGCGAATAATACGAGAGTTAAAAGGCGATTTGAAGGAACTCGTTGAGACAGGGGAGCTTGCCAAAATAAAAGGCATAGGTCCAAACCTGTTTGAAAAAATAAAAGAGCTTGTCAACACAGGCGGGCTTAGATATTACGATGAGTTAAAAAAATCAATCCCTGAGGGAATATTTGATCTTCTTCAAATTCGTGGTTTGGGTCCGAAAAGGATAAAAGCAATTTATGAAAAGCTTGGCATCACAACGCTCGCAGAACTTGAATATGCTTGCAAAGAAAATCGCCTCCTAAAACTTGAAGGGTTTGGGAAAACCATACAAGAGAAAGTCCTAAAAGAAATTGAACGGCTGAAACGCTCATCAGAGTACCACCTTTTACCCTTCGCATTTGAAACTGCCGAAATTGTAAACGACTTCATCAGAAATCACCTCGGCGAAGACAATTTCACAATCACGGGGAGTTTCAGAAGAAGACGGGAAATAATACGCGATATTGATGTCGTATTGAAAGCAAGGAAAAGCGAGTTCAAAAATATAATTAAACTGATAAGCGCGAAATTCCCATCACTTAGAGTTGTCAGTTCCGCCGATGATTTTATAAGTTTGGTTTCAGATTCAGGGATGAATGTTGACTTCATACTTGCGGACGAAGATTACGCTTTCAAGGTTTTCTATACAACCGGGAGCAAGGATTTTTTAAGAAATTTTGAAGAGCATATTAAGAGAAATGGCTTCGTGCTTAACGAGAATGGTATTTTTAAAAATTCGGACAAGATGAAATTCACGAGCGAAGAGGAAATTTTTAAAGCTTTTGGGATGAATTTTATACCACCGGAGTTAAGGGAGGGGTTTGATGAAATTGAACTTGCTTTAAGAGGTGAAATTCCCGAGCTTTTGACCGAAAGGGATTTAAAAGGCGTTTTCCACATTCATTCAACCTACAGCGATGGTTCCGACACGCTTGAGGATATGATAGCCGAATGCGAAAAACTCGGCTTTGAATTTGTGGGAATATCCGACCACAGTAAATCTGCTTATTATGCTGGCGGTTTAACGGAGGAAAGATTAATTCAACAATGGCGTGAAATTGAGGAACTACAGAAAAAATTCAAGATAAAAATTTTAAAAGGTAGCGAAGTAGATATACTTCCAGATGGTTCGCTTGATTATCCAGATGATGTATTGAGTAAGTTTGATTTTGTCATTGCATCAATTCACAGCAAATTCAAGATGACTGAAGAGGAAGCAACCGAGAGAATTTTAAAAGCGATGCGAAACCCATATGTCACAATAATCGGTCACCCGACAGGACGTCTCCTTCTTGGAAGGGACGGTTATCCTGTTAATATGAAAAGGGTAATTGATGAAGCATCAAAGCTTGGCGTTGCGATTGAGTTCAATGCAAATCCACATCGTCTTGACATTGATTGGAGGTTTATAAATTACGCAAGGAGCAAGGGTGTTAAGATAAGCATAAATCCAGATGCACATGCGATTGGGGAAATTTATTATACGGTTCTTTCCCTTGGGACAGCGCGCAAAGGGATGCTGACCAAGGGCGATGTCCTAAACGCGATGAGCACGGATGAGATTCAGAAATTTTTAAAGGGGCATAGAAAGAAATAGTTGATTTTTTCCCTCTCTTTTTTTAATTTTTAAAGGGTTTGCCCCTGTAGCTCAGCATGGATAGAGCAGCGGTTTCCTAAACCGCGTGTCGCAGGTTCGAGTCCTGCCAGGGGCACTTGCTTTCATTTCTCCCCGGTGAGCTTTAAGTCCCTACCGAGGTTTTTATTGAACCAAGCGATTATCCTTTTACCTATGTCTGCAATGAACTTCGGCTCTTGAACACCATGCGGGGTTCGTGGATAAATTATCATCTCAGTTGGGCAACCTTGCCGTTTCAATGCATTGTAAAACTCCTTCCCCTGAGATACTGGAACCCTAACATCAGCTTCACCGTGAATTATTTGCGTTGGCGTAGTAACCCCTTTCACATTAAAAATCGCGGAGTGTTTCATATAAACATCAACTTTATCCCAAAATTCACCTCTAAAATAATCAGGGAGAAAACTCGGTATATCAGCTGTCCCGGTAAAACTTATCAAATTAGTTACGCCAGCCCCAACACTTGCTGCTTTAAATCTCTTTGTTTTCGTCACCACAAATGAAGTCATATATCCACCGTAACTCCATCCAGCAACACATAAACTTTCTGGATGTACGATCCCCATCTCAATCAATTTATCAACCCCAGCCATCAAGTCCTCGTAATCACCGAATCCCCAGTCCTCATAATTTGCAAATCTAAAATCTTTACCATATCCACTGCTTCCCCTTGGATTTGGTCTCAAAACAACATATCCTTCTTGGGCAAAAGCTTGAATTGGATATACAGCGCCAGCTGCTGTGTAACTTTGCGTAAAAACCCCAGCTGGACCACCATGAACAATGAGAACAAGCGGGTATTTCCTCCCTCTTTCAAAGTTGACCGGGTAAGTTACAAGCCCTTCAATTTCAAGCCCGTCTTTTGATCTCCAAGTTATGACCTCTGTTTTCCCCAATGGATATTTTGGAAAGTCGGAATTGACATCTGTTAATTTTTTCGGTTCAAATTTTTTCAAATCGGTCACATAAACATCTGGTGGTGTTTCTGAATTTTGATATATAAAAGCCATCACTTTACCGTTTTTACTAAATGAAACGCCCGTATAATTTCCATTATCAGGTGTTAAAGGTCTTGGTTTCCCACCATCAATTGGCAACGCATAAATACGCCATGTCGTCCTATACGCCTCGCTTACATAGACAGATTTACTATCAGCGGACCAATCAATTATCCTGCAATTTTCATCGTATGTTGGGGCAAGTCGTTTCGCCTCTCCACCAGTTGAAGGTATGATATAGACATACCTAAGCCCTGCCCATTTTATCGTCCCGCCATCCGATTCAAAAGCAATCCACTTGCCATCGGGTGAAAACCTTGGATTTGAATCGGAGCCATTCCATTTGATTAATGGCTTCACTTCACCGCTATCAGAAGGCACGATTGAAATATCAGATGTGGTCCAGGCATCAGCAGTCGGATTAACTTGATGTGAAAACACGATATACTTTCCATCGGGTGACCAATCAAATGAAGTCACATGAAAATCGCCCTTGGTAATCCTCTTGACTTTGTACTCTCCTTTTTCTTTTTCATCAAGCGAGACGACATAAATATGGGCGTATTTAAAGTTTTTGTCAACGACTATCATGTCAAGTTTTTCCTTCTTCGCTCGCATCTCTTCCTCAGTTTCAGGATCGGTGCTTGTGAAAGCGATTTTCCTTGAGTCCGGTGACCATTTAAATGAAATAACCCCCGTTTTAACCTTCGTTATCTGTTCAGCTTCACCGCCAGTTAATCTTAAAAGCCAAATCTGATTTTTCCCATCGCTTCCCCTTGCTGATAAAAAAGCAAGATACTTGCCATCCGGGGAAAAAGCTGGCGCAGTGCAGGATTTCTCACCGAAAGTGAATTGATAGTTCATCTTTCCATCCGAAGAAACAACCCAAATGTGTGTCAAATACTCCGATTTTTCACCTTCCATAATCGGCACAGAAACAGTGTAGGCGATGAGATTACCATCTGGCGAGATAGCTGTTTGTTCAACTCTTTTGAACTTGATCATAACATCGGGTGTCCACTGGGCGAAGACAACACCTGAGATAACAAGAACCAAAACAAGCATCGCTTTAATTTTTACCTTCATGACTTTCCCTCCTTTTTAATTTTTTAAAAATTCCTTCGGGCGGAGTTTTTGCTCAATCAACCTCCAAAACGAATCCGGCTCACCATCAAGACGCCAAATTGCGATTCCAGCAAGCCGATATTTATGAACGAGTTCAATCTTATGTTTCAAACTTTCTTCATCCTCAAAGTAAATTACATTTTCAACGCCATTTTCATCTTTAAATTTTAAGTATGGGGTTTTCGCTTTCCTATCCCAATGTCTTTTAACTCCATACTTTGTGATTACATTTTGAAGCTCCGGATAATAAATTCCACGACCTTGTGTCCCTTCTTTCCACCATCTCCCATAGAACGGGATTCCAAGTATAATTTTCCTTGTTGGTATGCCCTGCGAAATTGCGAACTTTATCGTTTCTTCAACCCACCATTTCGGAGCAACCGGTCCAGGAGGGTCAAGGCGACCCGAGTAATCATAACCCATTATGATAAAGTAATCAACAACTTCACCAAGTTCGGCATAGTCATAAACGCCAGCCCAGCCATCAAATTTTTCCTGTGTTTTTGCAACCACATCAATGCTCACAACTTTCCCGTAATTGTGAAGTTTGGCGCTCACAAGCTCAACAAACTTAGTATATCCATCGCGAACATTAACAAAAGGTCCTTCAAAGTCAAGATTTATCCCGATGTAGTTTCCGTCAAGGACAAATTTCAAGATTGAATCCGCAACTCTCTCACGCGTCCTTGGCTCTGTCAGCAAAGCCTCTGCTACATCTACGCTAAACCCGCGATTTACAACAAGTGGCATCAAAGGTACATCATTTTGACGGGCGAAATTTAAAAGATTTGAATCAACATCAGCAATTAAATTCCCAACGCTATCAATACTAAGCCAAGTAGGGGATGCAATTGAAATCAAAGACGAATTCTTTTGAAGTGAAAGGAAACTTGTTGTATCGGACTTCACAACCCAAGCGATTATAATTTTCGGTTCATATTCAAAAGGTGGTCTTAAAGTCGCGCATGAATAGAAAACAAAAGCAAGAAAAAGCAGAAGTTTAAAGCGCATATACTAAACCTTTAAATTTTCAAGCCACCAAGTTCTGCTATCACTTTGTAAATTGCGCTATAATCTTCATTCTCATAACCCTTTGCAAGCGCTGAAATGTAAAGCTCACGAATAGCTGAAATAACCGGCATCGGAATCTTCATCTCCTGTGCTATTTCAAGCGAAAGATTTATGTCCTTCAATATGTGTTTGACATAAAAATTCGGGGTGAAGTTTCCTTCAATTATTGCTTTTCCCTTATTTTGATACATCGCGGAATTCAAAGCGGAATTTTCAAGGACTTCAAGGACAACCTCTTTTGATATGCCTGATTTTTCAGCTAAAACAAACGCCTGTGATAAAGCGATTATCATCGTTGCTATCATTGAATTCATCGCTATCTTCAAGTTAGTCGCTTTCTCAACCGAATCAAACCGCCATAACTTGCGACCAAGGACTTTAAAAATTTCCTCGCACTTTGAAATCGCCTCTTCGTCACCCCCTGCGAAAATTAAAAGAGTTCCGTCTCCGGCTTGTGTTTTGCTTCCGAGAACTGGGGCGTGCACAAAGTGTGCAGAACGATTTTTATAATCAAGGTAAAGCTTCCGCGTTGTTGATGGTGAAATTGTGCTCATATCAATATGAATAAACCCCGACTTAACCGAACCCAAAAGCCCATCATTACTATATACAACTGACTCAACAGCTTTTGAATCACTTAACATTGAAATCACAATTTCGCACTCATCCCAAATTTGAGCTGGCAAATCAACCGCTTTAAAGTTCCTGTCCCCAAGCTTTCCAACCTTTTCCTTCGTCCTGTTATAAACGACAAGTTGATATCCTTTACTTAAAAGTCGCTTTGCCATCATCTCCCCCATTATGCCAAGCCCGATGAAACCAATTTTTTGCATTTTTCAACCCGTTTTTATTTTACAAGAACCATAAACTTTGAATCGGAAAAACTTCCAGCTCTAATATAGTAAAGATAAACTCCACTTGAAAGCCCCGCCCCATCAAAAACAGCATAATGAAGCCCTCTTTCCTTTTCCTCATCAACCAATGTCTGAACCTGTCTTCCAAGTAAATCATAAACCTTTAAAACCACATGAGCCCTTTCAGGGAGATAATACCTTATCACAGTGCTTGAATTAAAAGGGTTGGGATAATTTTGAAATAGCTCAAATTTTTCAGCAACGATCTCTTCAGATACATCGGTTGAAATATCTGCGTTTACTACTTCGCCAGCCCTAACCGTGACAGTTCGCCTGTAAAGTCCGTTCAGAGCAGTAATCGTGTAAGTCCCAGGTTTAACCTCGCCGATCGCATAATTTTCCCCGTAAACATCATCGCTTCCGATATATGGGTCGTTGAAATTATAAGTCAAGGCATAGCTAAAAGTTGTGTATGGAGGTCTTGGTTTTGGGTCCGGAGATATATCAACGCGGGTTGAATTCGGAGCATTTACAATCTTGCCATAAATCGCACCAGTTCCCTTCATCGCAAACCATAGTTCGGGGTTTCTTCTCGTTCTAAAAGCATTATAATTTGGGCTTCCAAGCCGAATTTCAAAATGTAAATGTGGTCCGGTTGAATAACCCGTATTCCCTGAAATCGCTATCGGGTCACCGGCTTTAACGCTATCGCCCGCATTCACAAGCGGTCGTGAAAGATGTCCATACAACAAATACAAATCCTTACCCTCCCACTTCCCTTTTATGAAGATGTAATTTCCCGCGCCATTTGGTTCATATCCACCAACTGTATCATTCGGGTTATAAGCAACGAAATAAACTATACCATCACAAGCGGAATAGACCGTGTCATATCTGACGAGAATATCAACCCCGGTGTGGGCTCTGTTTTGCGGGTCTCGGATATTTGGCTCCCCATAAAGGTACGAACCATTGATTTGAATATGGTCTGGCACAGGTCGTCTCAATCTAAACGACTGAGCGTTAAGTAATTGAAACAGAAATAAAAGGAGTAAAATTTTCCCCATTAATTTAATCCTCAATTTTTTCGGTTGCTTCCTTGGTGAGAAAATCAGCGTAAATATCCTCAACTTGAGCTCCGGAAAATGACATCTGGATGAGATTATTCCAATCCAATTTCTTCTCTATCTCAAGTATCTCATCAAGATTAGCCCATGTCTCGGGATGCCTTCCCGTCAAAAAACTGCAACAATCGTCATAAGGTTGACTTGAAATCTCATAAGTCCCTACCTCTTTCGCCTTTTGAATTATCTCCTCCTTATCAATTCCTATCAGTGGTCTAAGTATCGGCAAAGTCGCAACTTGATTTATCACCCTTATATTTCTCAATGTTTGAGAAGCAACTTGTCCTAAGCTTTCGCCCGTGACAAGCGCTTCAGCCCCTTCAATCTGAGCGACCTTTTCAGCGATCCTCACCATCAACCTTCTATATAAAATTGTCCTTAATCCAACCGGTGCATTCAAAACAATTATCCTTTGTGCCTCGGCTATTGGTACGATGTAAAGTTTTGAGTGAAGCTGATATTTGCTCAATATCTTTACAATTTCTCTCACTTGTTCAATGGAGTCATAACTCGTGTATGGATAGCTATGAAAGTGGACGAATACAACTTTAGCCCCGCGCTTCATCATCAAAAGCGACGCTATCGGAGAGTCAAACCCAGCGGAAATCAAAGCGACAACTTTACCACTTGAGCCAACGGGCAAACCACCAGGACCTTTAAATCTATCAGCATAAACATAAACCTCTTTATCTACGATTTCAACATAAACGGTCAAGTCCGGGTTTTTCAGATCAACCTTGACATCCGCGCCGTTATTTTTAAAGTGTTCAATTATAAAAGCCCCAACTTGTTTATTTACTTCTGTGGAATTAAGCGGGAAATTCTTATTCTGTCTTTTCGTTTTGACGCGGAAAGTATTGAAAGATTTACCTTCAATGACTTTTATACTCGCTTCGCAAATATCTTCAATATCAAGCCCAACTGACAAACCGATCCCAAAATTAACTATGCCGAAAACATTGCTCAACCTTGACCTCACAATTTCAAATTTTTCCCTTTCGTCAAACCCAAACGGCAAAACAATTTTCAATCTGCCATATCCCCGCATCACCATCCTTTGACCAACTAAATCGGAAAGCGCAAAAGCTATATTAGTTCTGAGTTTCTTTTCAAAAATTCTTCTATTTTTCTGCTTAAGGGCGACTTCGTGGTAATGACATATCACAACTGGCGTTTTCACTACTTCGCGGTTTTTTGGTTTGTTTTAAATTAAGATATTTCAAACAGGGATTAAAAACAAATTGCTTTTTGTTAAATTTAAGAGAGTAACTTCAAAACAAACGGAGGTGCTTCAATGCCCTGGCGAAAAATTTTTAATTATATCGGTATAGCAGGGGTAATATCTTTCTTGCTCATCTACGGATTTGAACTCGCCCCACATCACGAGGGTCCACCAAAGTCAATAAAATGGCTGAGGGAAAACTTCGGAACCACGGGATTGATAGTAGTGAATATAATTGTCGTGATCGCATTTTTTGGACTGCTAACTTATAGAAAACCAACAAGAAATGTCTGGAGATCAAAAACCGCATTTATCGCTTTTGTCATCGCTCTTATGACCGAAATGTTCGGTTGGCCACTTATCCTTTTCCTTCTTTCGCCATTTTTTGATGTCCCTGTCATAGCAAGAAAATACTTTGAAACATTTGGACATCTCCCGGCAAAAATAGGAACGCTTATCAGTATATTCGGCGTAATTTTGATAGCTCTTGGCTGGGCTAAAATTCACAAAGCGGATGGACTTGTCACCGACGGGATTTATAAATTCATGCGACACCCACAATACACGGGAATTTTCCTTTTCACGCTTGGATGGTTAATACACTGGCCATCAATTGTGACGCTTTTTCTCTGGCCCGTTTTAACTGCATCATATGTATGGTTGTCAATCCAAGAGGAAAAAGAAATGATTGAAACTTACGGCGATGAATACATCAATTACGCAAAGAAAACGAAAAGGTTTATACCATATTTGATTTAGAAACTTCCGCTTGGTTCAGGTGTCTTAATTAATGAGCGGAAAAAAGAAACTTTGCCTGAATGGAAGGAACAAACGATAGGGAAATAATTGAAAGAATTAGAAACGGTGATGAATCCGCCTTTGAAGAAATTTATGAACAGCTAAAACTTCCGCTCTATAAATTTTGTCTGCGAATGATATCGGATGAAGAGACAGCGCTTGACATCGTGCATGATGTTTTCCTGAAATTTTACGAGAGATTGAATACGATTGATCAAATTTCATCGCTTTCATCTCTGCTTTTCAAAATTGCGAGGAACAAGTGCCTGAACTACCTGAGAGATAAAAAAGAGAAAGTAAAAATTGAAGAAACAGAGATAATCTCCGAAGATAACCTTGAACAAAAAATTGACCTGAACGAGAACACAAAGAGATTGCAAAGAATTTTAAACCTGCTTGATGAGGACTATAGGGAGATTTTAATCCTGAGGGAATGGAACGATTTGAGCTATAATGAGATAGCCGAAATAACAGGTCTCACAGTCCCAGCGGTTAAATCAAAGCTTTTCAAGGCGAGGAAAAAACTCGTTGAAATTTTCAAAAAATATTACGGAGATGAGATAAAATGAAGTGCGAAAATGTCCAAGAGTTGATTAGCTCATTCATTGATGGCGAAATACTGGAAAACATTGACATCGCTTTTTCACACACATTTGAATGCAAGGAATGCCAGGAATTTTTGAAGATAACTTTAAAATTCAAATCCGAAGCAAAAAAGGATGAAGTAATTCTACAAACGGAGAAACGACCTGAAATAACAGGTTTGAAGAAGAGAAGCATCACGGATAAAATAAAGAGCAAGTTCAAAGTTGAAATTCCAATTCCAGCCCCGTTGCTCTCTGCCGTTATATTTATGCTTTTCTTGCTTTCATTTCTGCTTGCTGTCTTTGTATATGATAGAGCAATAGAAATGACAAAAATTGAAACACAAGCATACAGGGAGAAAACCAGGATGGTCATCGTCTATGGGATTCCACAGATAACGGTTTATCCCGAACAAAACAACATCAAACAAAAATGAGGTGCACACCATGCTAAGGAAGATTTTTTATCTCGGCATCGCTTTAATCATCGCATCTTGCACAAAGATGAACGATGACAAAGCTAAATCAATTAATACCCCCGTAACTCCAAAGTTTGAGCTGAAGAAAGAGAGCTACTCAATGATGGCTGAGAAGATGCCCGAAATTATCGGCGGGCTTGAATCAATTCAGAAGAAAGTCATTTATCCCGAAGAAGCGATCAAAAACAAGATTGAAGGAACTGTCTATGTTCTTGCTTATGTAAATGAAAACGGTGATGTTGATTTCGTTGAGGTTTTAAAGGGAATAGGTTATGGATGCGACGAATCAGCGAAAAAAGCGGTTTTAGAGACAAAGTTTAAGCCCGCTTACAATCAAGGCAAACCGGTCAAGGTCAGAATAGTCATCCCGATACGATTTAAACTTTCAAAGTAAAACTTTTAGGGGCGATTTCCCCCGCCCCTGCTTTTATCCCACCCTCCAATAACTGCCCCAAGATGTTGCGTTGTTGATTTATTCATTTCAAAGCATTAAATTTAACTTGGTCAATCAAATCTTTGTTCTTTAAATCTTTCCTTGGCGGGAAAAAGGTGTTTTAAAAATTAAAATATCGCTTATGAAAAGTGCTACATTAACAAGCCTGTATTCGTTTATCCTTGTGCTTTTGATCGGTGTTTTAATTTACTTCAACGAACACATCTTCATAAGAAACATTGACAATTTCGTAAGGGATAAAATTGATGTGATAACCGCACATTTGAACAGAGAAGTTCAAACCTACCTCGCAGAGGGGAATAGACAAAAGTTAACAGAGCGAATCTCCGTTTATAAAAAATTTCCCGATGTCAAACTCATAGCAATCATTGACAGCGTCGGGAATGTGTTGTGTGTCCTTGGCGATGAAAAGGAACTTAATGTCAGTTTTAAAGTCAATTCAAAGACATTGCGCTACAATCCCGAGAAGGGGATTTATGAGGCGTTTGTTCCGGTTAGTGATTTAAAAGGGCTTCTGTTAATCAAACTTGGCATTCATCCTTACAAAGAGGGAGCGAGAAAGACAAGCATATTGATCTTTACAGTTATCACCGTCTCGGTTATTTTTGTTTTTTCTCTTATGACAATCGCTTTCAGGCGAAGGGTCATCAAACCAATTGAGCGTGTTTCCGGTCTTATGCAAGATATAGCACGTGGCGTTTACAATGTTCAGCTTGATGTCCCGAAATCTTCGGATATTTACAACTTCGCCGAAAACTTCAACCAGATGGTGAAACTCCTTGATGAAAAAGAAAGACGACTTGAACGCCAGAAATCACAGTTTAAACTCATCTCGGAAATTTCACGCATTGGGCTTGAGATAAATTCAACAGAGGACTTCTTCAAAAAAGTGGTTTCCTTGATAAGAGATGAATTTAACTTTTTGAATGTCTCATACTTTACAGCTGAACCGAATGGGAAACTAAGATTACTGGCGATATCTGGCTATCTTGAAAATTACATTGATGAAAGCTTCACCTACGAGCCAGGTTATGGCATTCCTGGAGCATCAGCATTGCTTGCCGATGTCGTCGTGATAAACGATACCTCAAAAAGCCCTCAATTTGTCCCCATACACGATGCGCCAATTCTATCTGAAATGTCAATTCCGATAAAAAAGAAAGGTAAAATAGTCGGCGTAATTGATATAGCATCTGAAAAGACCAACGCTTTCACCTCCGAAGATGTTAAAATTTTTAAAACGATCGGCGAAACTATATCCGTTGTCCTTGAAAAATTTGAATCAATGACGGAAAATATAAGGTTGATATTCAAACTTGAAACGGTGTATAAATTGACCCGCGAGCTTGTGCTTTTAAAAGATGTTGAGAAAATCTTCTCGGACGCTGTTAAACTTATCCATTCTGTATTGGGCAAGAAGGAAATCGTCGTTGAAATCTATGAAATCATCGGCGACAAGCTTGTTTTGAGAAGTATATACGGGAACATAAAAGAACCATTGCCTTACGAATATATCCAGTCCATTGATGAGGGCGTGATTGGAAGAGCGATAAAAGAGAAAAGGGTAATCTATATCCCCGATGTTATACTTGAACCTTCGGTGAAGAAATTTTACATGACGACGGTTTCCGAGGTTGCTGTTCCACTCATAGTTGCGGGCGAACCCATAGGCGCTATAAATTGCGAATCACCGCAAGTAAATATCTTTGACGACCTTGATATACTTGTGCTTCAAACAATAGCTGATATGCTTTCAATAGCGATTCAAAATGCGAGGATGTACCACAAAATTTTAGAGTCGGAGAGCAAATACAAAACTATATTTGAGAACTCAAGCGAGGCGATAATAAGAATAAACCATGAAGGGAAATTTATTGAGGTCAATCCGACATTTAAAAAAGTTTTCGGTTTTGATGACATTGAAAGCATCAATTTCTATCAACTTTTTGCCTCTGACGAGATAGCGGATGAATTCAGGAGGGAAATTTCAAAAAGCAACTTTATAGCAAACTTTGACGCGCAAATGAAGAACAAGTCGGGCGAGATTTTAAATGTTAAGATTTCAATGCAAAAGTTTGATGACTTCTATTACGACGGTGTGATAGTTGATTTAACGGAATATATGAAGGCGCTTGAAAAACTTCACGAAGCGGATAAACTCCGTGGACTTGCTCAGATAGCGGGTGGAATCGCACACGAGTTCAACAATATATTCACGGGGATTCTCGGCTCAGCTCAACTTATAAAAACGAAGATACCGAAAGAGGATAAAATTTATTACTGGGCGGATATAATAGAAAGGTCTGTTTCAAAAGGAGCTGACCTTGTGCGAAAACTTATCGGCTACGCAAGGGGCGGAAAAATCAAGGTTTCAGTCGCAAACCCAAACGAAATGATAATTGATGTCCTGAAAAAAATACCTCCTTTGGAAAATATAAAAATCAAGACCGAACTTGATCCGAGTGTTCCTGAAATTGAATGCGACAGGGAACAGCTCACACAAGTTTTGATTGACATCGCTCAAAATGGCGTTGAAGCGATGCCAAACGGTGGGACTTTAACTATAAGAACTGGCTCAGGTTACTATGACAAGGATAAAATCACTGAACCCGGCTTTAACCCCGGTGAATATGTTCATATTAGCATCTCTGACACTGGGATTGGGATGAACGATGATGTTTTAAAACATATCTTTGAACCATTTTTCACAACGAAAAGAGCGCTCGGAAAAAGCGGGCTTGGGCTTTCCATGGCTTATGGTGTCATAAAAAATCACGGCGGTTTTATAACTGTATCAAGCACACTAGGGCAAGGGACTACCTTTAACATATTCCTCCCCGTGTTAAGAAAAGAAAGAAAAATAATCAACGGTCAATTAAAAACCTCTAAATCAAAATTGAAAATCCTCGTGGTTGACGATGAGGAATTCTTAAGGATATTGCTTGCTGATTTACTTGGTGAACTTGGGCACGAAGTTATACAAGCGGGAAATGGCGTTGAAGCGTTAAAAATTTACAAAAATATGAAAGATGAAATTGACCTCGTAATTCTTGACATCATAATGCCATTCATGGATGGTTTTGATGTCTTCAAGGAATTAAAACAAATAAAAAGCGATGTCAAGGTTATATTCACATCGGGTTTCTCCGCCGATGAAAAGATGATGATTAACTTGACCGCAGTGGAGCCAAATGTAAGATACATACAAAAACCATATCAACTAAACGAGATTGAGACAGCTATAAAGAGTTTGTTCGGATCAAGTCAAATATAACGCCGTATCTTAATCCCCTATCGCTTGCGGTTATTTCAGCAAAATTGAACTTCCTCATAAATTCAAATAAAATCAAAATCCCCGCAAAGATGACATCTTCCCTACCACTTGAAACCTGTGGTATCTTTCTTATCTCTTCAACGCTTAAACCTTTGAATGTCTCGTAAATTTTACTTATCGTCTCAAATGTCATCTTGTGACCGTTCACTTTTTCGCCATCATATTTTTCAAGTTTCAAATCATACGAAGCGATCGTCGTAACAGTTGCAGCAACTCCAACAAGCCTTGAACCTGAGAAGTCAAATTCCTTATCAATTTTTTCAAATTGTTCATTGAGGAAATTTCCAACTTCGTTTATTTCTTCATCAAGCGGTGGTGAATGCTTCAAAAATTTTTCCGTCAATCGGACAGTCCCGATGTTAAGCGAAGCGAATTTTTTCACCTCATAACCGACACCTGTAATGATTTCTGTACTGCCCCCACCAATATCAATGACGCTTATTTTAGAGTTCTTAAACCCAAGACCACTTAAAGCGCCGAGGTAAGTCAACCTTGCTTCTTCCTCGCCCGAGATGACTTTTATTTTTATCCCCGTTTTTCCCTCTATGAACTTCAAGAAGTCAATTTTATTCTTTGCATCCCTCAGGGCGCTCGTTCCGACAGCAACTATTTTCTCAACATTGAAACTTTGAGCTCTCGCCTTAAAATTCAAAAGCGCATCGGCTACTTTATCAAACGCCTCCTTTCGTATTAAACCGCTTGAATCAATCCCTTTGCCCAATCTTGCAATGACCTGCTCATTATGTATCGGAAATATCTCATCCCCATTTACATCGGCGATTAAAAGAAGCAATGTATTTGTTCCAACATCAATTGATGCAATTCGCATACGAAGAGTTTATTTCTTTGATACAATCGCAATCCATTCACCTTCTTTGAAGACATCAATTATTTCAAATTCAAAAGCTCTCAAATTTTCCTCAATGTCACCCTGTTCAAAATCAAGATATCCTGATGTAATGAGAGTGCCTCCATCTTTCAACTTATCATAAAACGAACTCATCATCGCAACGACCGCGTTCCTGTTTATGTTTGCAAGGATAAAATCAAAATCCCTATCCACGACATCTTCAATTGAGCCAAGGATAATTTTGAAGCATTCCTTCACATCGTTTAATTGAGCATTTTCAATCGCATTTACATACGCCCATTCATCAATGTCAACGCCAATCGCCTCCCTTGCGCCAAGTTTTATTGAAGCTATAGCCAAAATCCCTGTTCCAGTGCCAACATCAAGAACTTTACTTCCTGGTTTCATATATTTTTCAATCGCTCTTAACATCAACCTCGTCGTTTCGTGAAATCCCGTTCCAAACGACATCTTCGGATCAATTTGGATGACAATTCTATCGCTCTTCTTATCATAACTTTTCCAAGTTGGTTTTATGACAAATTTTTCACCAACCTCAATTGGTTCAATTGATTTCTCCCATATTTCATTCCAGTTCTCTTCTTTAAGCTCCTTGACGACGAACTCAACTTTATTTTCTTTTTCCAAACTGCGAAGAAAACTCAAAAAAATCTCCCCTTTTTCCTTCTGCCACTCATCTTTCTTGAAGTAGCATCTTAAAGAATTTCCCGTTTCCCACACCCCGGATGAGCCAAGCTCACCAGCCATCAAAATGATATCATCCTTTGCTTCTTCGGGTGCGATTATCTCAACTTCCACCCAGGTTCTATTCGCCATATTCAAGTTCACTTTTTGTTTAATATAAAAACTTTCAACTTGATTTTTCAATTTCACCTTGATATATTTGCATTAGTTTTCATCTCGTTCTTTTCCAGATGGGATTCTGGTTCCCGGGAAGGGATTAAAAGGGAAGTCCGGTGAAAGTCCGGCGCTGCCCCGCAACTGTAATCCCGAAAAAGTTAAGCTCTGGCGGGCATGATTGAAACGCCAAAGCCACTGTCCCAATAGATTCGGGATGGGAAGGCAAGCCAGAGCTTCGGGAAAGCCAGGAGACCTGCCAGAATCCCCGCGAATCCAAGACCTTCGAGGGAAGGTTGAGGATTCAAGAACAAAATCTTTGAGTTTTGTTTTTGAAATTTTCAACCCAACCTTCTCTCGGCGGTTCTTCCGGGAGTTGGTTGGGTTTTTTGTTTAAAAATTAATTTGATCTAAAAAGCGTGAAAAAAATCATCGCATCAATTTTTATCACACTGACCCTCTGGGCTCAAAATGTCAAGATAAGTGGATATGTCATAAACTCCGATAAAAACGCGATAAAGGATGCAGTAATTGAAATAAAGGGCGAAAGCACACATTTAAAAACAATTTCTGACACCATTGGTTTCTTCAACTTCAAAGTTAAACCTGGGATATTCAAAATAAGCGCAAAACACATCGCTTATGAACCATTTGAAAAAGAAATAAAAGTTCACACCGACACGCTACTTTTCATTTCGCTTGAACCGAGGACATTTAAATTTGGGGAGGTGACAGTTACAGCGACAAGATATGAAACAAACTCGTTTGATGTTCCGAATTTCGTTGAGATCGCCAAAAGCGAAGATATAGAAAAAGTAAAAACGCTTTCCTTTTCGGACATTTTAAAAAACTTAACATCGGTTTATATCCGCGATTATGGTGGAATGCCAGCCCAGTTGAAAACGATATCACTTCGTGGAACTGGTTCGGAACACAGCGTTTTCCTTTTAAACGGGATGCGAATATCAAGCTATCAAAATGGGGTCGTTGATTTAAGTTTAATACCTCTTGAGATTATTGATAGAGTTGAGGTGATTCATTCAAACATTTCGTCACTTTACGGGGCTGATGCGATCGGCGGAGTTATAAACATAATCACAAAAGGTGAAAATCCCGGAAAATTCCTTGAGTTAACAGTAGGAAGTGGGGATTTCGGATATAGGAAGTTTAACTCAAACATATCGGGTGAATTTGGAACTTTGGCATATCTTGGTTCATTTACGCGAAGTTATGGTTCGGGGGATTTTAAATACAAGTACAAAATTGGCAACGATGAGATAAATTTAAGGCGAAAGAACGCGCACTTCAGCATCACAAATTTATATTTTGACATTTCAGCTCAAAACACATCTTTATCTTTCGTCTATGTGCGTTCAAATCGCGGGATACCTTCACAAACGACCAAATTTGACCCAACCAGCACAGCAAATCAACTTGACTGGGACTTAACACTATCCATTTCAACGCTAAAGGCAACCGCAAAATCAACAATCAAGATGAACTTCCTATACAAAAACTCTTACCTCAGATATACAAACAACGACATCATCATAGCGGGATCTGGGATTGATAGTTACTCTCATAATCTTTTCTACTCCAACCTTGTGAACGCACTTTTCAAGTTAAGGCAAAATTTTTTGATTTCATCTGGCATAGAAACCTCTTTTGGCTTGGCGCAGGGAAATTCATTTGAAAAGGCGAAAAGATTTAACATCGGTTTATTTATCAGCGCGGAGGGAAACTTTAAATTAAAATTTTTGCCGGAGATAAAAATTTATCCAATGATACGCAACGATTATTTCTCAGATTTTGGTAGCAGAACCGTTTACAGGGCTGGACTTAACATCAAGCTTTTTGGTGATCCGATTTTAAACTTAAAATTTTCCTATGGCACTGGTTTTCGCGCACCGACATTTAACGACCTTTACTGGTTGGGAAGCGGAAATAAAAATCTCAAACCAGAGAAATCAAAAGGAGCTGATCTTGGCTTTTTATTTTTCTCTTCGTTTAATAAAAATGCGTTCAATGCGGTGAAATTTGAGATTTCCCTTTTCAACATAAATATAACGGATAGAATCGTTTGGTTGCCTTCGCGTGAAAATCAATCAATATGGAGACCCATAAACATTGATGAAGTAAATTCAAGAGGGATTGAATTCGCTGGCGAAGTGAAAATTTTAAAACTTGTAAAAATCGCCGGGAATTTTTCAATCGTTGAAAGTATAAGACGCAATAAAAGAACACAAGACGACGAAACACAAAATAAATACCTCATTTACATCCCAAAATCAACGGGCAACCTCAAACTTGAAGTTGAGCTCGGCAATTTCTTTTTCATCTCACAGGTAAATTACACCGGCTTAAGATACACAAGCGAGACAAACGATAGGTGGCTCAATCCGTATTATGTGGTTGATTTATCCTGTGGCTTTAACTATGAAATTGGGTTCTTCTTCGGCAAAGCGAAATTCTCTGTTAAGAATCTGCTAAATGAAAATTATGAAACAATGGTCGGCTATCCGATGCCATTGCGAAGTTTCTTTTTTGAACTCACATCTGGGATAAAAGAAAAAACAAAAACCAAAAGGGAGGATTAAAAATGAAAATTCTCAAAATTTACTTTGGTGTCGCCATTTTGTTTTTATTCTTTAACGGTTGCAGTAAAGAACAAGTTATTGACCAGCAAATACCGAAATTAAAGGGCGTATATATTTTGAACGAGGGAAATTTCGGGCGCAACAACTCTACTTTAAGCTACTACATTCCAGATTCAAATCGTGTGTATGAAGATGTCTTTTATCAAGTCAACGGTAGAAATCTCGGAGACACAGGCAATGACATCGTCATAGCGGGGAACAGGGCTTATATCGTTGTTAACAACTCGGATAAAATTGAAGTCATAGAGACGATTACGCACAAGTGGATAAGGACTATACTAACTCCGAATGCAAGTCCATACAAAATGACGATTTGGGGGACAAAGGGATATGTCACAAACTTGTATAGAAATGCTGTCACCGTCATAGATATTAACAACGGTTCAGTTTTGACTGACACTTTAAAGGTTGGGAACAACCCAACTGGCATTTTTTCAATAAACAATAAAATTTATGTCGCAAATTCCGGCTTCGGCTACGATAACAGAATTTCGGTGATAAATCCTCAAACCGACAAGGTCATAAAAGAGATCAAGGTTCACGATGGTCCAGACGCATTTGCATTTGAAGTTGATAAAAATCGGTTGTGGGTTTTATGTTATGGCTCATACGGCGACTGGCAAAATCCAAATGACGACACATACGGCAAAATGTTTGCGATTGATATCACAACTGACAATGTCGTTGATTCAATAATTATCGGAGGTCATCCTTCACGGCTTGTTATCTTAGATGGTTTCGCATACACAATAAAAGATGGGAACATAGCGAGGATAAATCTTTCAACAAAAGAAGTTCAAGAGAAATTCATCCAGGGAAATTTCTATTCACTTGGGATTGACATCATCAATAAACTTTTATACTGCGCAGACGCAAAGGATTATGTCCAGAAAGGGGAGATTTATGTTTATGATTTGAGCGGTAAGTTCATAAAAAAATTTCAAGTCGGCGTGATACCGAGCTCGTTTGGCTTCGTCAATTAAGTCAAATACTTAATCCGAAGAAGTTTCAACAATTCGGCTACATTTTTATTTGATTTAATTTCAATTTCAACCGTTGACGCCGGATGAACATCAAAAAAATTATCGCTGAGCTGGATATCGTCATCGCTTTCAAAGTTTATGAATACGGACTTCGCAAGACCGCTTGATGTGATTTTGAGCGTGAGCGTTTCTTCTTTAGTTTTAACGAGTTTATACCTTAATCCGGGATTTTGAAGTTTCAAAAACTTCGGCTCGGTCAGATAAAGCGCGTTTTCTGATATGACTGAGCCGTTCATTTCAAATTTTGCGTAAATGTAATCCGTTTCAAAATTTTCAACATTTAATTCATTTAAAGTGGCATCAAAAACCAAAGCGACATCGTTCTTTTCAACTCCGACATCAAGCTTATTTAAAAATTTCATCTCGCCTCTTGTCGTCAATGTCTTGAGGATAACTTCACCAGAAATTGATCGGGGCAAATCATTCACAATAAAAATTTTCACTCTGTCATCAACTTTCTTAATCATCAGTAAAACCGGGCTGAAAAATTTTTTCGCAAAGAAATATAACGCCTTCGGTCTTTTCTTATAATCAATAGCCGACCAACTTATCGCTTGCCAACAGTCGTCCCATTGCCAGAAGATCGTCCCGGATGTTTTAAATTTTCTCATCCGCCAATTTTCAACGGCAAATTTTATCGCCTCAGCTTGATTTAACTGCATCCTGTAAATCAGTTCCTCAAAATCAGAAATAACTTTGTGATGAGCCGTTAAAAATCTGAAAAGTCGCTCAATACCTTCAACTTGTTTATTGCGGTGATGGATTGAGGGTGAATTAAAATCTCTATTCCCTGGCTTTATAACTTCATTTAAAGTTTTCGCATGGGGCGGACTTTGAAAACCAAACTCAGTTACAAATCTTGCCCTGACAAATTCATAATTTTTATAATCAAGCCATCCGCTCCAAACCTTCCACTGATGATGATTCCCATCGGTCTCAGAATTTGGGTAATCCTTCCCCCAGGGTGAGCTTCGCCAATAAGGTCTTGTTCCATCGTACGAATCGCAAACGGACGGTAAAATCTTGTTAAAAATACTTGCCCCTGGCATTTCATCTGGGGATTTCCCGGTTTTATCAACCCATATCCACTCGTTTTCATTGTTCCCGCACCAAATTACTATTGACGGGTGATTCCTCAAACGCTTGACGATTTGTATTGCTTCATTTTTGACATTTTCAATGAACTCTTGAAATTCAGGATAACTGGCGCAGGCAAACATAAAATCCTGCCATATCATTATGCCAAGTTCATCGCACTTTTCATAAAAGTAATCATCTTCATAAATCCCGCCACCCCAAACCCTAAGCATGTTTAGGTTTGCCTCTTTTGCCATTTCAAGTAGTTTATCATAATCATCTCTTCCAACTCTCGGCAAGAAACTATCCGCTGGAATCCAATTTGCCCCTTTGCAAAAGATTTTCTCCCCGTTTAACTCAAATATAAAACTTTCACCGTCCTCATCTTTTTCCTGAACCAAGCGAACCGTCCTTATCCCAAACTTTTTCTCCACTCTATCAATCAACTCCCCATCTTTAAAAATTTCAACGACCGCGTTATAAAGCGCCTGCTCCCCATAACCGTTTGGAAACCATAATCTCGGCTCATAAATTTCAAACCCATGTGTCCTTACTCTATCATGTTTTTTCTGAACAAAATTTCTCTCGTAAACTTTTTCGCTCCCAAAGAAAACTGTGAGAACCAATTCAATATCATCATCAGTAAATTTCTCAATCTCAACCTCGGCAAGTATATCGGCTTTGGAATTTGATATTGAAACTGTTTTGAACCAAACATTCTTTATCCTTCCAAACTTCAAAAACTCAATATAAACCGGCTTCCAAATCCCGGATGTTGTTAAAACAGGTCCCCAATCCCAGCCAAATGAATACTGCGCCTTCCTTAGATAAACCCTATGGGAAGCAAGTTCAACTGGCAATTTTCCGTATTTATTTTCAAGCTCTTTTGCGACAAAGGTTGGTGATTTAAAAACAACCTCAACTTCGTTCTCACCTTGTTTTAAATTTTTCTTTACATCAAAAGAATACGGAATGAACATATTTTCAAACGAGCCAATTTCCACGCCATTCAACTTAACAGTCCCAACTGTGTCAAGCCCTTCAAAGGTAAGCTTTATTGAATGAAAGTCAGTGAAATCAAAATCAACGAGAAATCTTTTCCTGTAAACCCAATCAACTTTATCAACCCATTGAACGAGATTTTCATTTGCTTCAAAAAATGGGTCGGGGATCAAACCATTCCTTAAAAGGTCAAGATGCACAACTCCCGGGACAAAGGCGACTTGCCAGTTAAGAAGCTTTTGTTTCAATTCCTCTGGAATAAAACCTTCCGAACAGATCTTAAACTCCCATTCTCCATTCAGGTCAACGATTTTTTTCATCTATTCTTGAAGACGGGCTTTCTTTTTTCAAGGAATGCGGATGTTCCCTCTTTAAAGTCCTCCGTTCCACAGCATATAGCGAAAAGCGTTGCCTCAAGATGTAACCCATCGGTCAAAGTTGTCTCATAAGCCATATTAACAGCTTTGATCGCCATACGAACTGCGATTTGTGGTTTTGATGCAAGCGTCTTTGCGAGTTCTTCTGCCTCCTTCATAAGCTCTGATAGAGGGACGACTTTGTTTACCACACCCATTTCATAAGCTTCTTTTGCTGTAAATCTTCTACCCGTCAGGATGAGTTCCATCGCTTTCGTCTTACCAACGAGTCGCGTCAGCCGTTGTGTCCCACCGTATCCAGGGATTATCCCGAGGTCAATTTCTGGTTGACCGAAAACCGCGTTTTCTGATGCAATTCTGAAATGACAAGCCCAAGCAAGTTCACTCCCACCTCCCAAAGCGTATCCATTCACAGCAGCGATGACAGGTTTCCCAAGGTTTTCAATTAAATTGAAAATTTCCTGCCCGTGCTCTGCGAATTCACGACCGGTGTCGGCATCAAGTTTGTTAAGTTCAGAAATATCCGCACCAGCAACAAAGGCTTTTTCCCCAGCACCAGTAATGATGACCGCGTAAATATCATCATCATTTTTAATCCTTATAAAAACATCCCTTAACTCGGACATCGTCTGGAAATTTAATGCGTTTAACTTCTCAGGTCTGTTAATTGTAACATAAGCGATTTTGTCTTTGACCTCAAATAAAATGTTTTGATACATTTCGCCCTCCAATTACTTTTAAATTTCAACTTTACATTTGATGAAATTTTTATACCAGTTTTCATATTCATCCGGTTTTGCCAGATGAATTTGAAAAACTCCTGGCTTGTATCCCTCTGTAAGCAAAACCTTTATTTTCGCCTGTTCAATCGCTCCCTCAGGGATATTATCCGAGATTATCAAAATGTCAATGTCGCTCATAGGGTTATAATCTCCGCTGACAACGGAGCCGAAAACGAAAACCTTTACATCTCCAAGCAATTTCTTCGCTCTTTCTTTAATCTCGCGCGCATATATTAAATAATTCTCAAGATATTCTTTCCTCTCCAGTGCTTCCTCAAGGACTATTTCATAAAAGCTTTTCATTCCCCACTTCCTCCAAAAATTTCACTAGTTTATCAGCAAAATCCAAAAGCGATTCAACCTCATCACGATTATACTCCTTACCAAGATACCTTGACGAGAGATAAGCACTTTCCATACTTTGAAGTGCAAGGGTATTCTCTTTCAAAAATTCCTTTATTCTGATATCGCCAATTGCTTTGTGTAATTCCTCAAGCAATACAGTCAAAAAATGGACTTTCGGATAATCACCAGCTTTCTTGAAAAGGATATATTTAAGATAAAGTTGGCATGCTTGTTCAATTTCAAAAGCGCTGATATTATAAAAACCATCTTCAAAATTTCTTCGGGCTAATTTGTAAAATTCCATCGCTCTCCTCTTCAAAAACTCCTCTTTCCCCATATCACCACGCTATCTCTATTCTTGATTGATCGCCGACCATAAACTTATGAACTCTTGGCTTCCCAACCGCCTCAACTATCTCAACATCATTGCCAAGCAAACTACTCTCAATTCTTATTCCCACATTCAAAATTTTGCAATTCTTCATCACTATGCTATATTCAATTTCACTGTTAAGAACGAAACTGCCCTCATCAATAGAGGTATAAGGACCGATATAGCTTCCCTCAATTATACAATTTTTCCCTATGATAGCTGGACCTCGGATTATGCTGTTTTTAACCCGTGCACCTCTCTCAAGTATAACTTTTCCTTCAATTTTCGTGCTTTGGTCAACTTCAACATTTTCCTCAACCCTCGGTTCAAGCGAATCCAAAACAAGGCGATTCGCTTCAAGCAAATCCTCGGGTTTTCCTGTATCCTTCCACCAACCGGTTATCTCCGCGTAGCCGACTTTATAACCTTTCTCAATCAAGTATGTATGCGCATCTGATATTTCAAGCTCGCCACGCCAACTTGGTTTTATATTTTTAACGGCTTCAAAAATTGAACTGTCATAAAAATAAATTCCAGCAACCGCAAAATTACTTTTCGGGGTTTTCGGTTTCTCTTCAATTCTGACAATTTTACCATCAACTATTTCAGGTACGCCAAACCTCTGTGGGTCCTTCACCTTTGCGAGAGTTAAAAAACAATTGTAATGATTTTTTTCAAACTCCTCAACAAACTTTTTTATTCCACCAACGAACATATTATCCCCAAGATAAAAAACGAACTTATCTTTTCCGATGAAATCTTCAGCTATCAAAACAACATGCGCAAGCCCAAGCGGTGCTTCCTGAGGTATGTAAGTTATCTTGACACCCCAACGACTCCCATCACCTATAGCTTTTGGGACCTCATCGCTATCCGCATTATGAACTATACCAATTTCCTTTATACCCGCTTCAGCCACTGTCTCAATTGCATAATGAAGCATTGGTTTGTTAGCTATCGGTATTAAATGTTTATTCTGAGTGTGGGTTAAAGGTCTAAGACGGGTTCCCTTTCCCCCGCTTGCAATAAGTGCCTTCATCAAACTTCACAAAGTTTGTTTTCAAGTATTTTCCCCTAAATTTAAAAAAAATCAAGGGATTTATCAACCCGCCCCCAAAATACCCTCAATTTTTTCAGCAAGATTGAAATCTTTTTCCGTCACACCGTTCAAACTATGAGTCCGCAAATAAATTTTAACACGATTATATTCAATTAAAATGTCAGGATGATGATCAACTTTCTCCGACTCAAACGCCACTTTTAAAACAAACGCCATCGCATCACGAAAATTTTTAAACTTAAACTCACGCCAAATCCTATCACCCTGCTCATCATAAGCCCAACCTTCTAAACGCTTTAATCTATCTTTGATTTCCTCAATTGTAAATTTCATAACCTTATCCCTTTTAATTTTACCTCAATCCATCACATTTCTCAAAAACGGCGGTTTCCCTTCCAGTGTCTTTTTATTATCAAAATCACTCACTTCTCCCTTATTTTCAATCACTACCCCTCTGCGTAAGTATGCTGGTCTTTTGGTCTCCGTCTCCTTGTAATTTATCCTTTCATCGTCAACCTCATAAACTGGTGTCACCCTTCTCGGCACCGGTGGAGTTTTTTTTGGCGAAACGCTAACGGTATCAATCCCAGTTGCTATAACTGTGACCATAAAATCTTCGCCCATCGTTTCGTCTTTAACAACGCCATAAATTAAGTTTATATCATTACCTGTCCTATCGGTGATCACTTTAATTGCCTCGTCTACTTCAGTCAAACTTAGTTTGCCTGCGACAATGTTAATTAGAACATTTTTAGCTCCGTCAATTGACACACCTTCAACAAGCGGGTGAGAAATTGCTTTTTGCGTCGCTTCAATTGCCCTATGCTCACCTCTTGCAATTCCAGTTCCAAGTAAGGCATTCCCAGTGTCGCTCATAACTGTTTTGACATCCATGAAATCAACATTTACAAGCCCAGGTTTACTTATTATGTCGGTTATGCCTTTGACAGCATTGTAAAGCACTTCATTACCGAAATCAAATGCCTCTTGAATATCGTATTTGCCAACGCTGTTGAGCAATTTTTCATTACTTATGGCCAAGACGGTATCGGAAACCTCTTTAAGATTTTTAAGACCTTCTTCGGCGATTTGAAGTGCTCTTTTCCCTTGATTTCTGAATGGGGTGAAAACGACCGCAATGACCAATGCCCCAAGTGACTTTGCGATATTGGCTACAACAGGTGCGCCTCCCGTCCCGGTACCTTTGCCAAGCCCAGCGGTCACAAACACAAGATCCGCCCCAGAGAGGACCTCTTCAATCTTGGCTCTTGCCTCCTCAACAACTTTTTGTCCGATTTCAGGTTTAGCTCCAGCACCAAGTTTTTTACTCCCGACATAAATCTTTTTTATTCCGAGCTCGCTATCAATTCCGTCAAGGGATTGAGCATCCGTGTTCAGGGCGATAAGTTCAACATTTAATGGCACGCCTTTTAAAGCCATCATCTTAACAGAATTGCAACCGCAACCGCCAACACCTACAACTTTTATCTTGGCTAATGTTGACTCAGCTCTTTCCGATGAATCAGCCAATGTTATCATATAAACCTCCTTGATAATTTTTTATTTTTACCGAAAGATTGACTTCAGAAATTCCCACACTCTTTTCAACGGTTCCCTAAACCCGCCATCGGACGAAAGATACCCCTTTTTAATCTCCTCAACTTTATACAAAACAAGACCAGCAACAGTAGCATATATCGGGTTTTGAACCTCCTGAACCAAACCTCCAGAAAATCCCGTCGGTATTCCAATACGAACTGGCATCTCAAATTTATCCATCGCAAGCTCAACTATACCCTTCAACAAAGCGCTCCCTCCGGTAAGAACAATCCCAGCGGAAAGCGACTTGATGTAACCTGATTTCTTTAAATGTTCCTTGTAAAGAAGTTCAAATATCTCCTCCACCCTCGGTTGAATTACATTACACAATATACTTCTGCTCAACTCAAGCGGTTTTCGCCCACCCAAACCCTGGACGATTATCTTTTTGTCTTCCACTATTGAGTTTTGATACGCATACCCTTCAGTGATTTTTAAGCGTTCTGCTTCTTCCCTCTGAATACCGAATGCTTTCCTTATATCGTCTGTTATCTGATTTCCGGCAATAGGCAAAGAACCAGTGTATTTTACTATCCCATCCTCAAACACAGCCACATCCGTAGTTCCAGCTCCAATATCAATTAAAGCAACGCCAATTTCCTTTTCTTCCTCGCTTAAAACCGAATAAGATGAGGCAAGTGGTTCAAAAGCGATTGTTTCAACCTCAAGACCTGCTCGGTTGACGCTCCTTCGTATGTTATCAATTGGGGTTATATGAGCCGTCACGATATGAACTATCGCCTCAACCTTAATCCCCGTCATCCCGACCGGGTCCTTAATCCCCTCAATTCCGTCAACTATGAATTCCTGCGGTAAAACATGCAAGATAACTCTATCTGAAGGCAAGCGAACCCGTTGGGCATCATCTATCAAACGCTTGATATCTTCCTTCTTTATTTCATGACTTGGAGCACGGGTCGTTATCATACTCTTACTCGTAAAACCCTGAACCTCGTTCCCAGCAATCCCAACTATAACGCTATGAACCTTCTCCCCGGATTGATTCTCAACAAGGTTAATAACCTCGCGAATTGACCGCGATGTCGTCTCAATATTAACAACGCTACCGCGCAAAAGTCCAGACGATGGACTTTTACCCAAACCGAGAATATTGACATTGTCATTTCCCTCAAGTGAAGCTACAAGCGCTGAAACTTTGCTTGTCCCTATGTCAAGCCCAACAATTATATGTGACATAGAACATCATTTTAATTTTTTGAATCAAACTTTGCAAAAATGCTACCGCTATATCTAAGGTCAATATAAGACGGATAACCTCTCTTCAAAACAACTTGCTTCCAAAATTCCCTCAAATAAACAAGCTTCTTATCAAATTCACCGTCTCCAAGAAAAACGGGAACAGCGCCATCAGTAGTTAATAGCACAATCTCTCCATTTTTAACCCTTAACTCAGAAATCAATTCATAAACCCTTTTCTCAAGTGCTATTTTCAACAGCTCAAAACAGTTGCGCAACCCTGTTGAATCAAAATTAACATTCGCAACCGGTTTTTCAATTTCACCGAGAAACGGCACAGAAAACAACCGACCAACTTCTTCAGCTGGAATTACAACACCTTCCAAATCAACGAAATAAATTTTACCTTTGCTTGTAAACATGGCGATCGGCTCCCTTTCAACAATTTCAATGAAAATCGCATCGGGCAAGTTAGTATAAACATCTGCAAACCTTATGAACTTGTGTTTCTCAATCCTTCCTCTCAACTCCGAAAGATTCAATTCAACAATGCGCTCTCCGAGCTTAACACCAGCAAGTTTAATGATTTTCTCCGATGGAATCACTTTGTTTCCTTTTACGATAATCTTGTTAACAACTCTTTTATCTCTCCAATTTATCGCGCCTAAAACCAAAGGCAAAAGAAAGAACACAAACACCAAAATATGCCAAAGTTTTATTTCTCTTTCGTTCAACCTCATAAAAGTTCCACAATTTCACTCTCTTTAAAACCGATCAATCTAACCTCAAGTTCAAGTTTTATCCCAAACTTTTCGTAAACCTTTGTTTGAGCAAGTTTTATCAACTCAAGGACATCCATTGCTTTCGCCTTGCCCTTATTGATTATGAAATTCGCATGCTTTTCGGAAATTTGAGCATCGCCGATGCAAACTCCCTTTAACCCGGCTTTTTCAATCAATCTTCCAGCATAATCCCCGGGCGGATTCTTAAATATACTTCCAGCGTTCGGGAAATTAACCGGCTGAGATATATTCCTCTTCAACAAAATCTCACGCCTTATTTTTTTCATCTCCTCAACATCCCCTGGTGGAAACTTAAACTTGGCTTGGATGACGATATCATTTGTCAGATTTGAAGTCCTATAGCCAAAACCACACTCCTCTTTTTTAAGTCGCACAAGTTTCATATTTCTTATCACTTCAACATCAATTAGATAATCCGATATTTCACCTGAATAAGCGCCGGCGTTCATTATTATCGCTCCCCCGAGGGTTCCGGGAATTCCCGCAAGCATTTCAACACCGCGCAAACCATTTTCCACGCAGAAATCAACGAACCTCGCCAACTTGATGCCCGCACCAGCTACAACACATTCACCCTCCTTCTTAACAAAATTAAACCCCGCTTCAAGATTTATCACCGCGCCCCTGAAACCCTCATCACTTACCAAAACATTACTTCCATTTCCGAGAACCACAAAATCAATCCCTCTATCGTCAAGGTATCTCAAAAGATTTAAAAGTTCATCAATGCTCATCGGCTCAACATAGATGTCAGCCGGACCACCAATTTTAAAAGTCGTATACTTTGCGAGCGGTTCATTAAGCAAAATCCTACCGCTGACTATTTCCCTTATCTGTCCGAGGTCAATCATTTTTGAGAGATTCAAGTTTCTTTATAAATTCACCACAAATTTTCGTTATATCACCTGCGCCCATGAAAATCACCATATCACCTGATTTAACAAGACCCAAAACATAATCAGCAAGCTCCATCTTGTTAGGAACATAATGGACATCTTTATGTCCGAAATCCCTCGCTGCATCCGCTATCAATTTACCTGACACTCCCTCAATCGGCTCTTCCCGCGCTGGATAAACATCCGTTAAGACACACACATCAGCATTGAAAAACGAACGCCCGAAATCAAGATAAAAATCCCTCGTGCGTGAATAAAGATGTGGCTGAAAAACCGCAACAACTCTTCTCTTCCATCCATCCTTTGCTGCTTGTAGAACTGCCCTTATCTCCGTCGGATGATGTGCGTAATCGTCAACAACTATTATTCCATTCACCTCCGCCCTTATTTCAAATCTCCTGTAAACACCTCTGAACCTCTCAACCGCTTTTTTAATTTTCTCAAATTCTATCCCGAGTTCCATCCCAACAGCAATCCCAGCAAGCGAGTTTTTGATGTTATGAATCCCTGGGACTTGTAAATTTATCCTGCCGTAATCTTTGCCTTTGTAAATCAATGTATAGGACGCTTTCCTACCACTGAACTCCGGGTCAATCGCTTGAACATCTGCTTGAGCATTCAAACCGTAAGTAACGATCTTTTTCTTTATCTTTGGCATTATATCTTGAATCATCGGCTCATCAAGGCACAAAACAACGAAGCCATAAAATGGGACTTTGTTAGCAAAATCAATAAAAGCATTTTTCAATTCTTCAACGCTACCGTAACAATCCAGATGTTCTGGCTCAAGAGTGGTTATGACAGCAATTGTCGGCGTAAGTTGAAGAAAAGAACGGTCAAATTCATCGGCTTCAACAACTATAAAATTTCCATGCCCAAGCCGTGCGTTAGTTCCACCAAGATCCCTTAACACACCTCCGACTATAACGGTCGGGTCAAAACCACCCTCAATCAAAATAAGCCCAACCATTGATGTGGTTGTCGTTTTCCCATGCGTCCCAGCGATACCGATGCCATACTTAAGGCGCATCAACTCTGCCAACATCTCAGCCCTCCTTATCAAAGGAATCTTCCGCCTTATGGCTTCTTGAACCTCAGGATTATCCATTTTAACCGCTGACGAATAAACTACAACATCAACATCTGGCTCAATATGTTCAGGTGAATGTCCTTCATAAATTTTCGCACCGAGCTTCTCAAGTCGCTCCGTTATCTCCGAAAGCTGTTTATCTGAACCAGTGACACTAAAACCCTGATCAAGCAAAATCTCCGCGATACCGCTCATTCCAATTCCACCGATGCCTATGAAATGTATTTTCTTTACGCTTCTAAACATCATCTCTCCCAGCTAATTTTAAAATTGACTTCGCAATTCTAACCCCGGCATCTGGGTTAGCAAATTCTCTGACCTTTTGACGCATTTTCTCCAACCTTTCCTCGTCATTAAGCAAATTAAAAATTTTTTCCCTCAACTTCATCTTCAACTCAGCGTCCAACAAAAGTTCGCTCGCACCCGACTCAAAAAGAACTCTCGCATTTTCAAATTGATGATTTGCCGTCGCAAATGGATACGGGACAAGAATTGCTGGCACTCCAAAATAAGTTATCTCTGCTATTGTTGTTGCCCCAGCCCTACAAAGCACAAGGTCACACGCAGAATAAGCCCGATCAATCTCATCAATAAATTTAAAAACCTTGACATCGTTTTTCCCTTCACAAGCGAGTTTAATTCTCTCATAATCAAGAGCTCCCGTTTGCCATATAACCTGTATCCCTCTTTCAAGGATTTCATCTAAAATTTCAAGCATTGCTTCATTTATAGACCTAGCTCCGGAACTACCGCCAAAAACAAACAATGTTTTTCTTTTAGGGTCAAGTCCAAAATGTCTAATCGCATCTTCCTTTGGGTAAATTTTCAAACTACTGCGAACTGGATTTCCCGAAACAAAAACCCTTGCTTTACCTTTGAGATATTTTCTCGCTGATTCAAAACTCAAATGAACCTCATCCACAAACCGAGCTAAAAACCTCGTCGTCACACCAGGGTAACTATTCTGCTCTTGAATCAAAGTCGGTATCCCAAGCACCGAAGCAACAAAAACAACCGGACCACTCACATATCCACCCGTTCCGACAACAACATTTGGTTTAAATTTCTTTATCAAGATAAATGACTGAACCAAACTCACTATAAGCTTTAAAGGGAACAAAACATTTCTCACATCAAAACTGCGGACAAACCCAGAAATCCAAATTGATTTGAACTTATATCCCGCTTTCGGGACAACTCTTTCCTCAATTTTTCCCTTTGTTCCCACAAATAAAATTTCCGCTTTTGGTTCAAGTTTCATAACTGCATCTGCAATCGCTATCCCGGGGAAAATATGTCCACCTGTTCCTCCACCAGCGAACATTATCCTCATCGTTTTAAAGTTTTAATTTGCTTTGAAATGTTAAGTAAAATTCCAACAGCGATACAATTCGCAATCATGGAACTGCCACCGTAACTTATAAACGGCAAAGGAATTCCAGTCGCTGGCAAACCAAGAACGACGCCAATATGAACAAGTGTCGTCAAAAAAATCATAAATGTAATTCCACCTGCAAGAAGTTTGCCGAAGTCATCATAAACAGATTCTGCTATTTTAAAACCACGGTAAAAAATCACGAAAAATATAAAGATGACAAAAAGAGCGCCTATAAATCCATACTCTTCACCGAGTATTGAAAAAATATAGTCGTTATAAGCAAGCGGTAAAAAAAGCTCCCTTTGTCTGCTGTGTCCTGGTCCAACGCCAAACAAACCACCATTGCCAAGCCCTATCAAAGCTTGCATCGTCTGATACGGCATACCCTCACCAAAGTAAGAAAGCAATCTTTTTACTCTATACGGTTCAATAAGAACTGCAAGGATCCCAAGCGGGATCGTCGCAATTAAAACAATTGCAATATGCCGAAATCTCGCACCGCCAAGATAAATTAGAAACAAACCAGAAATAAAAATCAAAAACGACATCGTGAAACTTTTCTGTATAAGTGTCAAAGCAGAAACGAGGAAAACAACAGAAATTAAAGGTAAAAAACCAAGTTTAAAACTGCTCAACCTTTCACGGTTTTTTTCTACAAGATGAGCAAGATAAATTAACAAAGCGAGTTTTACGAACTCTGACGGTTGAAGGATAAGCGGACCAATTTTAAGCCACCTCTTGTCTCCAAAAATTAAAGTCAAAACCATCAAAAGAACAGCGACGGCAAAAATTAAAAACGCATATTCACGCAGTTTTCTATAGTCAAGCAAAGCTATAAGCAAAATCATGACAAAAAGACCAAGGGCACTGCGAATGATGTGCCTTTCAAGATAGTAAACAGCCGAATTATACTTTAAATCAGCAAGATAAATCGTAGCCGAGAAAACAAGCCAAATCCCAAATATTATCAAAATTATGACACTTCCGAGCAAAATCCTATCAATATTTTGTTCCGATGCTCGCATTAAAGTTCGTTCACTAATTTTTTAAAAACTTCTCCACGATGTTCGTAATCCTCAAACATATCAAAACTCGCACAGGCAGGCGAAAGAAGAACAACATCACCGGGGCTTGCGTTTTCAAAAGATATCTTAACTGCCTCCTCCATGGAATTTACCTTTATGACATTGGTGAGCGTTTTAAACTCATTGTAGATTTTCTCCTTTGACTCACCTATCGCAACTATCAATTTAACTTTTCTTTTCACCAGGTCATAAACTTTTGAATAATCGTTTCCTTTGTCCCTTCCGCCTGCGATCAGAATTATCGGTTCATCAAAACTTTCAAGCGCATACCAGAGCGAATTCACATTCGTCGCCTTTGAATCATTTATGAACTTAACCCCGTTTATCTCCCTTACAAATTCAAGCCGATGCGCAACGCCTTCAAAAGCTTTTAAACTCTCCCTTATTATCTCATCTTTAACTTCCATCGCCCTCGCTGCAAGAGCTGCAGCAAGCGAATTGTAGACATTATGAATCCCCCTGATTTTAAGTTCTCCCATTTTGATGATTCTCTCCTCTTTGTTTTCAAACTTTAAAACAATATAACCTTCATCAATGAACGCCCCTACAGGTAATCTCTCTGCGACGCTAAAGGGCATTTTAACAAGATTTAAACTCTCAACATAAGGTTGAACTATCTCATCATCGTAATTGTAAACGGCGAAATCGTCGCTATTTTGATTTTTGAAAATCCTAAACTTTGAGAGTATGTAGTCCCCAAAAGAAGAATACCTGTCAAGATGATCCGGCGTTATATTCAAAAGAACCGCAACTCTTGGCTTGAATGTCTCAATATGGTCAAGTTGAAAACTGCTAACTTCAAGCACGACTACGCTTTTCTCATCCGCATCAAAGACAAAATCAGAAAAAGGCGAGCCGATATTTCCAGCAACTATCGTCCTAAAACCGGCATTTCTAAAAATGAACCCTATCAAACTCGTCGTCGTGGTCTTCCCATTTGTCCCGGTGACAGCTACAATCGGCGCTTTGCAAAACCAGGAAGCGACTTCAATTTCACTTAACACTTTAATCCCCATATTTTTCGCTTTAACTACAACATCGGCATTTGATGGAACACCTGGACTTATAACGATAAAATCACAATCAAAAACTCTATCACTGTGCCCGCCAAATTCATACTTTATCCCCAGTGAATCAAGCTCTTGGGTTGTGAACTTCACATATTTTATCTCCTCAATTTTTTTCATATCGCTTATGAAAACATCAGCGCCGAGTTTTTTCAAAAGTTTTGCTACGGCAAGACCACTCCTTGCTCCGCCAATTACACTTACTTTCTTTCCTTTGATATTTTTCTCTTGCTCAATCATAAAATCACCTGATTTTAAATGTAACCAAACTCAAAATTGCGAATATAATCGCAACGATATAAAATCTTATGACGATCTTGGGCTCAGCCCAGCCGAGAAGTTCAAAGTGATGATGAAGCGGTGCCATTTTGAAAACCCTGCGACCTTGCCCGTACTTTCGCTTTGTATACTTGAAATAAAGCCGTTGTATTATAACACTCAAAGTTTCAACGACAAAAACACCGCCGAAAACGGGAAGCAGAAGCTCTTTTTTTATCATCACAGAAACAGCGCCGATTATTCCACCAAGCGCAAGCGAACCTGTATCTCCCATAAAGACCTGCGCCGGATAGGCATTAAACCAAAGAAATCCAAGCGATGCTCCAACAAGCGCCGAAAGAAAAACCGCAAGTTCCCCAGAACCACGAAGATAAATTATGCTCAAATATCTGCTAAATTCAATATGCCCCGATACATACGCCATAACTGTCAATGTCAAAGCCGAAATACCAACCGTCCCAATCGCAAGACCATCAAGTCCATCCGTTAAATTAACAGCATTTGATGTCGCAGTTATTATAAAAACGATCACGGGAATATAAATCCACCAATAAATGTAATCCCAATTCAAATTCTTTATGAATGGCAAGGTCGTAAGCGTCTCAATCCCATCAAATTCAGGCGAACTGTAAAGTATAACACCAACAATTAAACCTATGCTTGCCTGTCCTATGAGTTTATATCTTGCTATCAAACCCTTCGGTAGTTTCTTCACCACTTTCAAATAATCATCAATAAAACCAACAATCCCAAGCCAAACAGTGACAAGTATCGTCAACCAAACATACAGGTTCTTTAAGTCACCCCAAAGCAGAACAGGGACGAGAATACCAAGATGGATTATCAAGCCACCCATCGTTGGAGTTCCGGCTTTCTCCTTGTGCCTTTCGGGTCCATTTTCTTTCACCGTCTCCTTAATTTGAAGCTCTCTCAACTTATTAATTATCTTCGGACCAAGCCAAAAACAAATTATAAGCGAGGTCAAAACCGCAAGCCCACTCCTAAAAGTTATGAACCTGAATGCATCAAACCCAGGTGGAGCATACTTCCTGTTTATCCAGTCAAAAAGATAATAAAGCATTTAGCTCCTGATTTTATTTATAAATTTCTCAACAACTTGCTCCATCATCATACCTCTTGAACCTTTAACCAAAATAATATCACCTTTTTCCGCCACCTCAAAGACATGATACACAAGCAAATCCTTGTCACTGAAATGCATAGCGTGTTTTAAAACATCAGAAGCGACTTTATAAGCATCTCTCATCGCCTCACCATAAGCAAAAAAGTAATCAATCCCAAATTCCGCAACTTTCCGTCCAATTTCCTCATGAGCAGTTCTACTATACGAACCAAGCTCAAGCATATCACCAAGTACAACTATTTTCTTGCCCGAACATTTCATTTGCGAAAGTGTTTTCAGTGCCATTATAACAGAGTCAGGGTTCGCATTATAAGTGTCGTTAATTATAGTTATGCCTTTGACTTTTAAAACTTCCATTCTCTTTGAAAATGGTTTATACGACTGAAGCGCCTTCCTTATCAATGAAACGGGCACGCCAAACTTCAAACCAACAGCAAAAGCACAAATCGCACTTGAAACGATATGTTCGCCAGGGACTTTAAGTTTTAAAATCGTCTCTCTATCATCAAACCTAACCTTAAAACTAAACCTAGCAAGTTCATCAACATCTAAAATTTCACCTTTAACATCAGCCCCATCGGAAAAACCAAAAGTCATCTTATTATGAAACCTCTTTCCAACTTCCCTTATAAATTCATCGTCAATGTTAACGAAGGCGAATCCATCTACATCAAGCAAATAATCAAATAAAGAGAGCTCCTCTTTTGCAACACCTTCAACATCTTCAAAAAATTCAATATGCTCACGCCCGATGTTCGTAATTAAACCATAATTTGGATGTGCAACCTCGCAAAGATACCGAATCTCGCCAAAACGATTCGTCCCAAACTCTATAACTGCGACTTGATGTGTCTTCTTCAACTTGAAAAGCGTTAAAGGAACGCCAATTTGATTGTTCAAATTACCTTCTGATTTTAAAACTTTATACTTTTGGGATAAAACAGAGGCGATCATTTCCTTCGTCGTTGTTTTCCCATTACTTCCAGCGACAGCAATTACGGGCAAACTAAAATCATCTCTATAAACACTTGCGAGACGCCCGAGCGATTTAACAGTATCTTCAACCACAATCAAAACTTTTCCCTTAAATCTGGCTTTATTCTCAACAAACCAATTTGAATTAACAACACAAGCAACCGCCCCTTTTTTAAAGGCAACACTGACAAAATCATGCCCATCAAATCTCTCACCCTTGATCGCAAAAAATATCTCCCCTTTCCTTAACTTTCTCGTATCCGTTGAAACCCCTGTGATCTTCACTTTCTTCAGCTTATCAAAATTTGTCGCATCCGAAAAACCCATCCGCTCTATGTGTTCATAACTAAAACTCAAACCCTCTCCTTGGATTTTGTTTCAAAATATTCTTTGACGACCTGAACATCGCTAAATGAAATTTTCATATCCCTTATGATTTGATATTCTTCATGACCTTTGCCAGCAATTAAAACTATATCGCCTTCTTGAGCCATCTCCAAAGCCCTAATTATCGCCTCCTTCCTATCAACAAAGACATAATAAACTGAATCCTCCTTAACTCCCTCAAGTATATCGGAGATAATTCTCTCAGGGTCTTCAAACCTTGGATTATCTGAAGTTATCACGGTTATATCGCTTTTTTCAGTTGAAATCCTCCCCATTATAGGTCTCTTGCCTCTGTCCCTATCCCCGCCACACCCAAATACAGTTATCAACTTCCCACCACCTGTTTTCTCCCGCAGATTTAAAATCGTATCTATACACTTTTCAAGCGCATCGGGTGTGTGAGCGTAGTCAATTATCACAGTATAACCGAATGGTGAAGCTATCCTCTCAAATCTCCCTTTAACATTTTCAACACTTTCAATTCCTTTCTTTATATTTTCAAAATCAACCCCAAGCGCATACCCAACCGCAACCGCCGATAAAATGTTATAAACATTGAACTCACCGATTAACTTTGACTTAACATCAATTGTGCCCGTTGGGGTTTGTATAACAAGTTCAATTCCACTAAAACTTAACACAACATCTTTCGGTTTGATTATCGCTCTTTCATCTCTACCGTATGATAACTTCATCGCTTTTGTATCAGCTACTATTTTCTCCCCATTTGGATCGTCTATATTGTAAATAGCATATGCACCCTTTTTTAACGAATCAAACAAAATTTTCTTCGCCTGAAAATAAGCTTCAAATGTCCCATGGAAATCAAGATGATCGCGCGTTATATTTGTAAAAACGCCAACATCAAAATCAACGCCGAAAACTCTATCTAATGCCAATGCGTGTGAAGACACCTCCATCACACAAGCTGAAAGACCCTTGTCAACCATGTGTTTAAAAAACTGATTAATCTCAAGCGACTCAGGCGTTGTTTGAATTGCTGGAATTATCTTATCTCCGATGACATAGTTTATCGTTCCTATTAATCCAGTGCCAAATCCGGCACTTTCAAGTATCGCTTTTATTAGATGAGTTGTGGTGGTTTTTCCATTTGTACCAGTCACACCTATCAATTTCAACTGTTGGGATGGAAAGCCGTAAAAAGCCGAGGAAATTAAAGCAAGCGCTTTGCGAGAATCCTGAACGACGATTTTCGTCACGCCCCTTTCAACAAAATAAGAATCATCAATCACAGCATCATCCTCAAGGACAACCGCAACAGCTCCGGAAAGAACCGCTTCTGGGATAAACCTATGACCATCAACATTAAGACCTTTTATAGCGACAAACAAATCACCCTCTTTGACCTCACGCGAATCATAAGATATGCCCTTTACTTCAACGAATTCATCACCAACGATTTTTCTAACCTTAACATATTTTATAAGCTCATTGACTTTCATCTTTCAACTGAACTAAGTTTCAAATCATCCCTGCAATAAAGAATACATCTCATTCCCGGGAAAACCGTTGAGCCCGGTTTCGGGATTTGTTCAACCACAACACCAGAACCAACTATACTGATATTTAAATTCAAAGGCAAAACTTTTTCAATTGCTGACCTGACACTCATATTTCTCAAATCTGGCATCTTATTCCCAACATCAATCTCTTTAACCTTCTTAGAATTCTCATTAGAAATTTCAGTAAAAGTTTTTGATGAATTTTCACCATTAACCGGTGAAAGTTTGATCAATTGTTCTGCTATCCTTTTGAAGACAGGAGCAGCAACTATTCCACCAGTATAATTTTTCTTTGGCGATTCAAGCATAACAAAGCAAACAAACTTCGGTTCTTCTACTGGAAAGAAACCGACAAACGAAGCCCTATATCGCGATTTAGAGTAAAATCCCGACTCATAAATTTGAGCGGTTCCCGTTTTACCAGCAATTCTTAAACCATCAATCTTTGCTTGAATTCCTGTTCCACCATTTACAACATCTTCAAGAATTTGTGTCAAAATTTTCGCAGTTCTCTCGGAAATAACCCTTCTCACCGGAATAATCGGAAACTCCTTCACCACCTTACCTTTTGAGTCCAAAACCTCTTTTATAAGTCGTGGCTGAACCAAAATCCCACCGTTTGCTATGCTTGCATACGCCATAGCTATCTGAAGCGGTGTCGCTCTCAACTCGTATCCAAAAGAAATGTAGATTTTTGAAGCGGGACTCCACTTATCTGGGGGTTTCAATTCCCCCTTTGACTCGCCAGGCAATCTGATCCCAGTATAAGCCCCGAAGCCAAAATCCCTCGCCTTCCTGTACAATTTTACTCCATCTATTTCCAAGCTTAATTTCGCTATGCCGATATTGCTTGAATATTTTAAAACCTCTCTGAAACTCAACACATTATAAGGTTTATGATCAACAACTCTCACGCCCCGAATTATACTATTCCCGCCGTCAACATTAACTTTGGCGTAAAGTTTCATCGTGTCTTCCTCTAACAAGATTGAAGCTGGGACAATTTTAAAGGTTGACCCTGGCTCAAAAGCGTCTGAAATCGCCTTGTTTTTATAGCTTTGCGGATCAAAGGCCCAAAAATGATTTGGATTAAAACTCGGATAATTTGCAAGCGCAAGTATATCCCCCGTCCATGGGTCAACGACAATAGCAACCCCGCCATCAGCATCAAATTCACTTACCGCCTTTTTGAGCTCCTCCTCAACTATGCCTTGAAACTCGACATCAATCGTTAATTTCACACTGTAACCGTCCATCGGTTCAATTTTTTCTAACTCTCCAGAAGCCCTAACCTCACCAAGCCCATCCCTCGCCAAGCGAATTAAACCGTTTCGCCCTTTTAGAATTTCATCAAACTCATACTCTATCCCCATCAACCCCTCACCTTCTGAACCAACAGCACCAATAATATGACCAGCGACTTCTTCGTAAGGATAAAACCTCCTAAAACTTTCAACCTTAATAATTCCGCGATAAATATCCCTTTCAGTTTTAGACCTCAAACTATTCAGAAAAGAGTCAAACTTCGCAACCGAAACAGGACTCGCATCTTTTACCAACACCACATATCTTTTATTCGTGTCCCTTAATCTGTCAATATAGTACTTTAAATTACCGCCGAAAATTTTTGAGAGATTCCAAGCAACATCTTTTAAATTTGCTTTTAACTTTTTGAGATGATACGGGTCCACAGCGATTTGATACATCTTAACATTTGTCGCAAGAATTCTACCCTCTTTGTCTAAAATTAAACCACGCTTAGCTGGCAAAATCACCTCCGTAAAATACTGTTTCCGTGAAGCGTTGGAAAAATATGAATGTTTAAAAATTTGTAACTCCAACAACCTTAAAACATAGAGCAAGAGCACGAAAGATAAAATATAGAACGCAAACCTTAACCTTGAATTGAAAACACCGACAAAATCCCGTCCAATGGTATTTTTGAGTTCAAAATTCACCTTTATCCACCGTGATCTCTTTTTGATTTCCTTTCGGAAAAACAAGCCCAAGCTTTTGCCTTGCAAATGGGATTATATAATTCGCAGAGACAAGCTTATCATACTTAGCTTCAAGGATGATGTTTTCAATTTTCAATGCTTCAATCCGCTTTTCAAGAGTTATAATCTCTCTTGCTTTCCTATCAACAACATAAGAATTCCATATATACATGAGCACGAGGATACCAACTGTAAGTAAAAAAGCAAGTATTTTAACACCGCTTAACCTTTGCATTGAAATTCACTCCGTTATCTTTTCTCCTGCTCTTAACTTAGCGCTCCTTGAACGAGGGTTCAACCTGATCTCTTCCTCCTTTGGCGTCACTGGCTTTTTCGTCAAGTTTCTTATCTTCTCATTTGATTTGAAAAATGACTTAACAATTCTATCCTCAAGCGAATGATATGAAATCACGACAATTCTCCCGCCCTTCTCAAGAATATCAACCGATGAATCAAGGGCGACTTTAAGATTGTCAAGTTCTTTATTTACCGCTATCCTCAACGCTTGAAAAACTCTCGACAAAGTTTTTAATCTATATTTTCTTGGCACAACCTTATCAATCAATTTCACAAGCTCGCTGGTTCTTTCTATTTTTTCCCTCTGCCGATACCTAACTATTTCTCGCGCTATCATCCTCGCCCTTCGCTCCTCTCCGAAAAAACGAATTATCAAAGCAATGTCCTCCTCTGAAAACTCATTCAAAATTCGTTCAGCCGTCAAATCAGAAGTCCTGTCCATCCTCATATCAAGTTTTTCATCAAATCTAAAGCTAAAACCACCACCGTAATCAAGTTGAAAGGACGAAACACCGAGATCAAGCAAAAATCCCGACACCTTGCTTACACCCAACTCCGCTAACGCTTCCTTAACTTGAGCGTAATTTCTGCGCAGAATTATAACTCTTTCGCCAAATGGCTTCAAACGCTCCTGAGCAAATTTAATCGCCTCTGGATCAATATCAAATCCAATCACTTTACACTTTGTTCTTTTCAAAATCTCTTCGCTATGCCCTCCACCACCAATTGTCCCATCAATGTAAATCCCATCCTCCTTTGTTATCAAATATCTAATTACCTCATCAACCATCACCGGTATGTGAAACACATTCTGATTCATTTCATACCCAAAACTTTTTCTACAACCTTCTCATAATTTTCCGGCTGAGAAGCAATGTACTGCTCATATATGTCTGGATTCCAAATCTCAATTTTATCAAGTGTCCCGATCATCAAAACCTCTTTCTCTATTTTTGCAAACTCCAACAAGTTCCTCGGTATCATAATCCTTGATTGATTATCAAGGGTCACTTCTACAGCCCACATAAGAAGAACCCTTATCAAAAACCGATGCTCAGGATTAAAAGTATTTAACTCTTTCAATCTATTTTCAAGCTTCTCCCATTCATCAAGCGGAAAAAGAAAGAGGCATGTCTCCGTCCCTCTCGTTATAACAAAGGTCTCGTTCGCCTCTGGCGATAGATATTTCCTCATCCGGGCGGGGATGCTCACCCTGCCCTTCTCATCAACCGCATATTTGTAACTTCCTTTAAACGATGACACAGGAGGTCCTTTATTTTTCTTCCACAATTCACCACAATCTACCACTGCACTTTAAATATATGTCTTTAAACTTATTTATCAAGAGGGATGGGTATACTTAACCCCAAAAGGCGTTATTTTTCTTTTACAAATTACACCTTTCTAAAACAATTTAACTTCCCCTTGATTTTTGAACAAATGTTCAGTATATTAGCAAGTGAATTAAACAAACGAAAAGCATAGCGAATGAGACCCTTAACGGAAAGACAAAACCAAATACTTGAATTCATAAGGGATTACATCTCAAAAAATTTAAAACCACCAACCGTCCGTGAGATATGTGAAGAATTTAAATTCAAATCAACGAATGCGGTTTACTCAATTTTAAAATCGCTTGAGAAAAAGGGCTACATAGAAAAAGTTAACGGAAAATCAAGGAATATCATACCCAAAGACATAATGTTCAAAGAGGAAAATGACATCAAAGAAATACCACTCATATCAAAATTTAACTCAAAAAACCCACTGCTTATGTTCACAAATTTAATCGGCACGGTAAAAATTGACGCCAAAATGTTTGACCACCCAAGTTCTTTCGCAGTTATAGTTCCAGATGACGGTATGCAAAAAGCCGGAATTTTTAAAAATGACATCGCTATAATTAAACAAGATACAAAAATAGAAAACGGAGACATCGTATTCGCAGTTACCGGAAACAATGCATTTATACGATACTTCAAATCAGAGCATGGCAAAATATATCTTGTCCCATCGGCAAGGGGTTATGAAACTTTAAGCTTTAACGAGGATGACAAAAATTTATGGATAGGTGGTAAAGTTTCCCTCATAATAAGAAAAATTTCCTGACAATTCTTCAAGGATATCAAGAAACCTCAACATGTTCTGCTTGGCTGAAGATGAACCTTTAAACTTTAAAGACAATTCATTCTCTTTCTTTTCAAATTTTACACTTGCACTCTTTGACAAAACATCAATGAGTGTTTTAAAACTAACTTCGTTATTTAAAATCTCTTCAACAAGCACAATGCGTATCACTTCCCTACTTATTTCCACCCTTTTAATTCCGACTTTTTCAGCCAAAAATTTTATCTTGGAAATATAAAGCAAATTTTCAACTTCTTCTGGTAGTTTACCAAACCTATCCTCAAGTTCATCTCTAATCTGATCAATTGTATCAAAATCTTTTACCTCGTAAAGTCTTTGGTAAAATTCAAATCTTTCCGAATCAGAATCAACATAATATTCAGGTATGAAAGCACTGATGTCAACTGAAACAACAGCGTCAAATCTCTTCTTCATCTTTTTTTCATCTCTGAAGATATCTTTAAATTCTTGCTCCTTCAACTCTGCAACCGCCTCTTCAAGAATTCTACAATACACATCAAACCCAACTGAATTTATAAACCCAGTTTGCTCTTTACCAAATAAATTTCCTATTCCACGAATTTCCATATCTTTCAACGCAAGATTTAAACCGGAACCGAGCTCTGTAAACTCCTCAATCGCTGACAATCTTCTTATAGCATTTGTCCCGATAACTTCAACTGGCGGTATCAAAAGATACGCATACGCCTGCCTATTTGAACGCCCAACCCTTCCACGAAGTTGATATATTTCAGCAAGCCCAAATGTATGAGCATTATAAATGAAAATAGTGTTAACATTCGGAATGTCAATCCCAGCTTCAATTATTTTAGTTGAAATCAACAAATCAAACTTCCCATCAAGAAATTTAAGCATGACCTTTTCTATAGCCGACGGCTTCATCTTCCCGTGAACAACATCAAATCTTAAATCAGGGATTAATTCCCTCAAAAATTTCGCTATGAATTCAATTTCCGAAATTTTATCCACAACGAAGTAAACCTGTCCCCCACGACTTATCTCATAATATATCGCCTCTTTGACGATATCCTTGAACTTCGGCGAATCAACACTGATTATTTTCGTAATTATCGGGAGACGATTAGGAGGCGGGGTGTTAATTATTGACATATCTCGCGCTCCCATAAGCGAAAAGTAAAGAGTCCTCGGTATAGGTGTTGCACTCAAGGTCAAGGTGTCAACATTTACCTTCATCTTTCTCAGTTTTTCCTTCGCCTCAACTCCAAACCTATGCTCCTCATCAATTATAAGCAATCCAAGGTCTTTAAATTTAACATCGTTTGAAAGCAATCTGTGTGTTCCAATGATTATATCTACCTCGCCCTTAGCTAAATCATCAATTATTTTCAATTGCTTCCCTTTTGGAACAAGACGGGATAGAACTTCAATCCTGACTGGATAATTTTTTAATCTTTCGCTGAAGGTTTTATAATGCTGATGAGCCAGAATCGTGGTTGGGACAAGCACCGCTACTTGTTTTTTGTCAAGAACCGCCTTGAAAGAAGCTCGCACAGCGACCTCCGTTTTACCAAAACCAACATCACCACATATTAACCTATCCATAGGTTTATCGCTTTCCATGTCCCGTTTAACTTCAATAGTCGCTCTCCTCTGATCAGGTGTATCCTCGTAAATAAAAGACGCCTCCATCTCCCTTTGCAAGATATTATCAGGTGAAAACTTAAAGCCCTTGGTATAACTTCTCTTCGCATATAGCCAAATTAAATCCCTTGCAAATTTTTTAATACTATCCTTTGTTTTCTCCTTTAATTTTTCCCATTCATTTGAACCAAGGCGGTTCAATTTAGGGACAACCCCTTCCTCCCCCTGATATTTCTTTATCCTGTTTATATAGTTTAAATTCACATATAAAACCCCATCATCCGCATATTCAAGCCGAACGACCTCCTGTTCAACGCCATTTATTTTTATCTTTTGAAGCCCCGCAAATCTCCCAATGCCATAATCAATGTGAACAACATAATCTCCCGGCTTTAACATATCCAGCTCGTGAAGCGTTATCCCTCTAAATTTCCTTGACTTTAAAAAATTCCTCGGTTTAACCCTGTTGAAAACTTCGTGTTCAGTTAAAACAGCAACCTTATCCCTCATCCCGATAAAACCAAAATTCAAAGACCTTGGATAAAAACGAAGCATCACAACATTTTCAAAACCGAGAATTTCCTCAAGCAATTCCCTCATTCTTGACATTTGTTCCTCTCCTTCGCAAAGCAAAAAAACCTCGTATCCATCCTTAAGCAATTTGTAAATCTCATCGGAAAACAATGTCATACTGCTATTGAAAAACGGCTGTTGTTTCGTAGCGAAATCAATTTCGCATCCAGAAATTTCGTCGGTCGCAAAACGAACCACATTGATAAATTTTTTAAACTTCATCTCACCAAACACATCTTCACCAATTTCCCTTGAGATCAGTTCAACATCTTCAACAACACAAACTGAATTGCTGAACACCTTATACATCTCTACAGCTTCAAACCCCGTTCCATTTAGCTTCGGTACGACAATTGCCTCAGAGAGCGAACGAATAGACCTTTGCGTAAAGACATCAAACTCCCTTATTGAAGCGACCTCATTATCAAAAATTTCAACCCTAAGTGGGAATTCCCCGGTAAAGCCAAAAACATCAATTATACTTCCCCTTACGCTATAATCCCCCCTCGCCTCAACATATCTCTTTTTTTCAAAACCATTGCTGATTAGGTACGATACGAACTCATCATAATCCACTTTTCCACCAACCCTCAAATGAAAGGACACATTGTTAATTTCTTTACTAACAAGAATCCTTTCCTGAATTTGTTTTGAAGTGGTTAAGAAGATTTTACGCCCACGAAAAATTTCAAATGAGAGCTTTAATTTCATCACATCAATATCATCCGCTAACATATCTTCATCCGGGATAAACTCAAAAACGACATCTTCCCCAGCGATAAAATTAATATCGTCGGCTATTTTCCTCCCAAACTCCTCATCTTGAACCACAACGAAGACATTATCTCTTAACTTCTCAAATAGAAACACAACAATGAAACTAAACAACGAGCCAGAGACATTTTTTAAATTAATCCTTTCAACATCACCAAAAATTAAATCTTCAAGCTCTCTAAATCCATTTATGTCAAGAATCTTCCCCTTTAACATTGTTATTTTCACTGACCAATATTTTACCTTCAATCGCTGCTCTCACAAATCCATCTGCCTTTTTCAACCTTTCTCTCGCCTCTTCAGCTGAACAACCGGTTTTAATCATTACAATTGCAGTTTTAGCGTGACCGCCAGCTTCAATAAGATATTTTTCTGCCGTTTTATAATCAACCCCAGTAACAATCATCACTACCCTTTTCGCTCTTTCCTTCAATTTCTCGCTTGTCATTTGAAGATCAACCATGAGGTTTTCATAAACCTTTCCAAGACGAATCATCGCAGTGGTTGAAATCATATTTAAAACCAGCTTTTGGGCTGTTCCAGATTTCATCCTCGTTGACCCCATAATAACCTCTGGACCAACTTCGGGACATATAGCAACATCAACGAATGGATAATTAAACTGACTTCTCGGGTTTGTCGTAATAAATATCGTCTTAGCCCCGAGCTCCTTTGCTCTTTTAACCGCTCCAACAACATAAGGTGTTCTTCTGCTTGCTGCGATTCCGCAAACGACATCTTTCTCATTAACATTTTTTGCCTCAATGTCCCTTGCCCCATTTTCCTCACTATCTTCTGCGCCTTCTTGTGCCCTGAAAACTGCTTCAGGACCACCAGCGATTATCCCCTGGACCATCTCCGGGTCTGTTCCGAATGTTGGTGGACATTCAGCTGCATCAAGAATGCCAAGACGACCACTTGTCCCTGCTCCAACATAAATTAATCTGCCTCCTTTTTTAAACGCTTGAACGACAAGTTCAACAGCTTGAGCAATGTAAGGTATTTCCTTCTCAACAGCATATGGGACCTTCTTATCTTCATCGTTTATTATCTTTAAAATCTCAATCGTTGATTTAGAATCAATATCCATACTCGCTGGGTTTCTTTGCTCGGTTGTCAAATTTAAAAGTTCATCAAACAATTCCTTACCTGATTTTGCCATATTAATCCCTTTTTGTTGTTAATTTCAAAAGAACAACCTTTTTATCTTCAAGACCTGCTTTTTCAAATCCTGTAAAATTCAGCTCCATTACCTCAACTCCAGAAACAAGTTTAGTTTTAAGCGCGTCCTCAATTTCACGCATAACATCACCGCCTTTGAAAGCGATTAAACAACCTGAATGAAGATAATATCTTTCGGAGGTCTTCTCCAAGAACTTTTTGTGGAATTTTGACAAAAAATTAAAACTCCATTTAACAAGCGTTTTTAAATCAGCGACCGCTCTACAGATAACATAATCAAACTTATTTTTATACTCATCCATCTTTGCGATGTCTTCAGCTCTTCCCCAAAGTGTTTTGACATTTTTAAGCCCAAGCTCTTTCACAATGTTAGAAACAGCATCAATTTTTTTCTTCGTCCCATCTATCAAGAGAAAGTTTGCGTTCTCATTTAAAATTGCCCAAGGAATTCCAGGAAGTCCTCCCCCCGTCCCTAGGTCAAGAATGTAAGCGTTTGACTTTATAGAGATTTTAAAAAGTGGCGAAATGCAATGTAATATATGTTTACCCCAAACATCTTCCTCTTTGCGCGATATAAGATTAACCTTTGAATTCCATTCAATCAACAAATCAACATACCTTTTTAGAAGTTCACCTTGTTCATTCTTAATCTTTAAACCGTTTATATCGCACACACTTACGAAATCCTCAAAATCCATTTAACAAAAAATTTTGCTTTACAAAGTGTTTCACGTGAAACACTTTTAACCCTTCAAATAAACCATCAAAACCGATATATCAGCTGGGGAAACACCTGAAATTCTTGACGCTTGCCCAATTGAGCGGGGTCTTACCCGCATCAGCTTCTCCCTCGCTTCGCTTGAAAGCGATTTGACTTTTGTATAGTCAAAATCCTCAGGGATTTCAATCGCCTCATACTTTTCAAACCTCTCTATCTCTTCAAGTTGTCTTTGAATATAACCCTCATACTTTATCTCAATCTCAACCTGTCTCAAAGCGTCTCTTCGTCTTAAAAGTTTCTGCAAGGTGTTATCTGACTTAAAAGATTCAAGTTCAAAAAGCTCAGCAATATTTACTTCGGGGCGCTTCACTATTTGTTCAAGTTTTTCCGGCTGTTCAATTGGTTTTGACCCGATCCTCTCAAGATATGAATTAACTTCGCTTGGTTTGACGCTTCTATTTTTGATGAAATAAAGCCCCTCTTTTATCAATTCTTCCTTCTCTATCAATCTTTGGTACACATCGCTTGGTATAAGACCAAATTTATACCCATATTTCATCAAACGCCTATCAGCATTGTCTTGTCTTAACATAAGGCGATATTCCGCTCTTGATGTAAACATCCTGTATGGTTCATCTGTCCCCTTATTTATCAAATCATCTATTAAAACACCGATGTATGCTTCGCTTCTCTTCAAGATGAACTCGCCTTCGCCCTTGATTTTCAAAGCAGCATTTATGCCTGCTATTATCCCTTGAGCAGCTGCTTCCTCATAACCCGATGTTCCATTTATCTGCCCTGCAAAATAAAGACCTTCAACAAGCTTCGTCTCAAGCGTCAATTTGAGCTGATGTGGCGGGAAAAAATCATATTCAACAGCATAACCAGGACGGAGCATTTTAACATTTTCAAGCCCCGGGATACTTTTTAAACCCTCAAGCTGGATTTCAACAGGTAAACTTGTAGAGAAGCCGTTTACATACATGACATGCGTATTTCTCCCCTCTGGTTCAAGGAAAATTTGATGTCTCTCTTTATCCCTGAATCTATAAACCTTGTCCTCTATTGACGGACAATATCTTGGGCCGCGACCCTTGATTAAGCCAGTAAAGAGAGGTGACCTATCAAAACCTTTTTCAAGGATTTTATGTGTTTCCTCGCTCGTATAGGTTAAATAACAGGGAATTTGGTCTTTTATGATTTCCTTCGTTTGAAAGGAAAATGGTTCTGCATCAGGGTCACCGGGCTCAATTTGAACCTTTGAATAATCAACTGTCCTGGCATCAATCCTGGGAGGGGTTCCAGTTTTTAACCTCCCGCTAACAAAACCGAGCTTTTCCAAACATTCAGTTAAACCTGTTGCTGCTGGCTCACCAAATCTCCCTCCAACCCTACTTACAAGCCCTGTGTACATTTTCCCGTTTAAAAAGGTCCCAGCTGCTATTATTAGTGCCTTGCAAGCGATCTTTATATCAAGCCCTGTTCTTACACCGACAACTTTCCCATTCTCAACAAAGATTTCCGTCACCATATCTTGCATTATGTCAAGCCCTTCTTGCGCCTCAACCCTTCTTCTTGCTTCAATTGAGTATTGTTCTCTGTCATTTTGAGTCCTAAGAGACCAAACAGCCGGTCCCTTTGATTTATTCAAAACTCTATACTGTATTGCAGTTGCATCGGCTATTTTACCTATTTCTCCACCAAGAGCATCAATTTCGCGAACGAGATGTCCCTTAGCCGTTCCTCCAACAGCGGGATTGCAGGACATACGACCAATTGCGGTTATATCCATAGTCATCAAAAGCGTCTTCATCCCCATTCTCGCCGAAGCAAGGGCAGCTTCAATCCCAGCATGCCCTCCGCCGACGACTATCACATCGTAAATTTCATCTATTGTTGGATTTATCACCATTTTTTCAACTCACTTTGTTTTAAAATGTTTCACGTGAAACACTTTTTACTTCCCAATGCAAAACTTTGAAAATATGTTGTTCAAGATATCATCAGTTGTAACTTCACCTATTATCTCTCCAAGGTGATTTAGCCCTGCTCTTAAATCAACCGCCACAAGGTCACCGCTCATTCCCTGTTCAAGGGATTTCAAAGCGAAAAGCAAGCTTTGTTTCGCCCTTAAAAGCGCATCCCTATGTCTTACATTTGTTACGACAACACTTGCCTCCGCCCGATTCATCCCCAAAAACGATTGCTCAACCATAAGCTTTTTAAGTTTTTCAAGCCCAAACCCAGTCAAAGCAGAAATGTAAACCACCGGAAAATCAACCATAATCTTCATGTCCATATTCGGTCTATTGCCATCAAGCAAATCAACTTTATTGAAAACAATTATACATCTTTTTGACTCATCCACGGCAAAATTTAAAACACGATGATAAATCCTCACATCTTCTTCGTTTATCTCATCTGTTGAATCAATGACAAGCAAAATCATATCCGCCCTTTTAAGTTGTTCTTCGGTTCTTCTCACACCTTCGCGTTCAACTATATCAAATGTCTCCCTTAAACCAGCTGTATCAACGATTCTGAAAAGGACACCTTCAATGTTCAAACTCTCTTCAATTACATCTCTCGTCGTCCCAGGGATTTCGCTCACGATTGCTCTATTCTCATTTAAAAGTGCGTTCAACAAACTTGACTTCCCAGCATTTGGTTTCCCCGCAATTACAACTTTTATCCCTTCGCGGTAAATTTTGCCGAATTTGAATGTCTCAATTAATTCGTCTATTTCAGCGATTGCGTTTTTTATTTTCTCAGCAAGTTGAGGTTTATCAACAAACTCAAGGTCCTCATCAGCAAAATCAAGTTCAAGCTCAACCAAAGAGCAAAGATTTATAAGGTCTTCCCTCATTTTCTTTATCTTCTTAGAAAGAGCACCCTCAAGTTGTGAGAGAGAACTTTGATAAGCAAGTTCCGTTGCTGACCTTATAAGATCAGCTACGGCTTCGGCTTGTGAGAGATCTATTTTCCCGTTTAAAAAAGCTCTTTTTGTAAATTCACCCGGTTGAGCAAGTCGGGCGCCAGCTTCAAGAACTGTTTCAAGAACTTTTCTTGTGACGAGAATTCCTCCATGACAGCTTATCTCAACGGTATCTTCACCCGTATAAGAATACGGCGCCTTGAAAACGGTTGCAACCACATAATCAACAACATTACCTTCACTATCAACTATCTTGCCATAATGAGCGGTGTGTGTTTTGACTTCCGCAAGTTTCCTCTTCCCAACAAAAATTTTATCGGCAATTTTTATAGCATCCTTTCCACTTATCCTTATCACTGAAATTCCTGCTTCCCCAATTGCGGTTGAAATCGCCGCAATTGTATCCTCAAGATATTTCATCGGTTTGTTCAATCTTTTGTGCGGAATTTGTTTTCAATTTAAAAAACAAAATGGTTAAAATCAAGATGAACTGATTAGTCAAAATTTGACTTTTTGGTCAAAATGTATTATATTAGGTCAAGCAAAAATAAAAGGATAAACGAATTTGGCAAAGTCAAAAAGAAGAGAAATAATCAAGGAAAGACACAAGCAGGAGATAATTGAATCCGCACTGCATCTTTTCGGCACAAAAGGTTATAAAAACACAACGATGGAGGAAATAGCTGAGCACGCACAATTCAGTAAAGGAGCCATATATTTTTATTTCAAAAGCAAAAAACAACTGTTTGACGAAATTCTCACAGACCTTTTTGATAAAATCCAATCGCTTGCGGAAGAGGCGAAAAAACTAAGGGGGAACGCCAGGGATAGGTTGAGATTTTATGCATCTGAAATTATAAAATTTTTCCTAACCGAGAGCAAATTTTCATTTCATGTTATGATGCAAGCGATCATGCAAATGGAAACGGATGAAAAGGAGATGACCAGAAACTATGTCTTAAATCGGTTATCAAACATCTCAAAAATTTTAACTGATATAATTAAGGCGGACATAAAAAGTGGGAAACTTAAAAACATTGACCCAAACCTTGTCGTCATGGCGTTTAATGGGATGCTAAGGGATGTCATATATGGTTGTTTAACAAATGAAAATATAAGTGCAAACCGAGATCAAATAGTTGATTCAATAATTGAGATCATATTTGATGGAATTTCCAAAAATAAAAAAGAAGCCGAAAGATGAGAAATTTAATTTTGTTAATTTTTTTACCAATTTATTTGCTCGCACAAAAGAATGTCCTCACACTTGAAGATGCGATTAAAATCGCACTTGAAAACAGCAATCAAGTTAAACTAGCACAGCTTGAAATTTTAAAGTCGGACGAGAAACTTGTTGAGGCAAGGTCTGCTTTAATTCCGAGGATAAGCGCATCGGGAAGTTATTCAAGATATTTGAAAAAACCCGTACTTTTCCTCCCGCCTGATTCGCCTTTCGGAAGAATGACGGGTGGGGTAATTGAAATTGGATTTGATAACTCATATCTTGGTGCGATTTCATTACAAATGCCTCTCTTTTCTTGGAATCTTTATGCTGGAATAAGGTCTGCCTTGAAAGGCAAATCTTTGGCTGAGCAAGCATATAAATCCATCACGCTGAAAACAATCGCAGATGTTAAAAAAGCTTTTTACGGTGCTCTTCTCGCCAGGGAAAACTACAAGATAACAAAGATGAGGGTTGACCTTGCCCAGGATAATTTAAAAAATGTTGAGAAGATGTACCGCCAAGGAATCGCTTCCGAATACGATTACATCAGCGCGCAGGTTCAATATCAAAACCTTTTACCTTTGCTAATTCAGGCGGAAAATAACCTTGAACTTGCAAAGAACGCCCTAAAACTTGTGCTTGGCATAGATGTCAAAGAAGACATTGAAATTGAAGGCGAGATGAAAGTTGACAGTTTAATTGGCGTTGATTATGCAAGTTCCTTGAAAGACCTTTATGAGAAAAATCCAGATTTAAAGCAAGCCGAGTTACAAGTTGAGCTTTCACGAGAAATTGTCTCACTTGAGGTATCGGGTCATTTACCATCGCTATTTTTAACTGGGAACTTACAATATCAAGCACAGGCGAACGATTTTAACTTTAACCAATATCGTTGGATCAGGACGACATTCATCGGCTTGCAGATTCAGATACCTATTTTCAACGGTTTTGGCACACAAGCAAGGGTTGATCAGGCGCAAGCATCGTTCCAACAAGCAATTGAGAGGCTAAACTTTACAAAACAAGCGCTTGAAAATGAGCTCAAAAACACCATTTACAGAATTGAGCAATCGGGTCGTAGAATTAAATCACAAAAAAGGGCTGTTGAACTTGCTGAACTTGGATATAAAATTGCAAGGAAAAGATTTGAAAGTGGCGTCGGAACCCAACTTGAGGTAAGCAATGCGGAGGTGAACCTTGCACAAGCACGCTTGAATTATTTACAGGCAATTTACGATTACCTAATCGCGATGAGCGACCTTGAAAAATTAACTGGTAAAACAAATTATTAATTGGAGGGAAAAATGAAGAAGTTAAACCCATATGCAATTTTGTTAGTTGGATTAATTTTTATCGTCGGTTGCGCATCAAAAAAGGAAAACACTAACAATACAAATAACGAAGAAGTAATACCTGTCAAAGCTGTAAAAGCTCAAAAGAAAACCTACGATATCATCCTTGAGTACGCTGGTACGGTTGAGCCATATCAAAAAGCCAGGATAGGAGCACAGATGTCCGGGACGATTGAGAAAATTTATGTCAATGAAGGTGACTTCGTAAAGGCGGGTCAAATTCTCGTTCAGATGAACACACAACAGTTAACTCAAGCGAAAATTCAGTTTGAACTTGCACAATCTGATTACAATCGCATGAAATCCCTCTTTGAAACCGGTTCAATTCCTGAGCAACAACTTGAAAGAGCAAAGGCAAATTATGAGAGCGCAAAAGCATCTTATGAACTGATACTTTCAAACACACAAATTCGCGCACCGTTTGATGGAATAGTCACAGAAAAACTGATGAATGAAGGAGAGGTCTTTACACTTATGCCCGGGGCTGGAGGTGGACCTGGAATAGTTACTTTGATGAGGATTGATATAGTTAAAATAAAATTAAGCATCGCTGAGAAGGACTTTCCATTGATAAAGTTAAATCAGCCAGCTGAGGTGCAAGTTGATGCCTATCCTGATAAGGTCTTCCTTGGAAAGATCGTTCAGAAAAATCCAGCTCTTAGCTCAGTCAGCAGGACATTTACCGCCGAAGTTGAAGTGCCAAATCAAGGTCTTTTACTTAGACCGGGAATGTTCGCCAGAGTTAAAATAAAAGTTGGGCAAGGTCAGGGGGTGATAATACCTGAATCGGCGCTCGTACCGCTACCTGGGTCAAATGTAAATTATGTTTTCGTTTTAAAAGGTGATACTGCAAGGAGAATAAATGTAACGATTGGAAGAAAATTTGATGGTGAGGTTGAGGTTTTAAGTGGTGTAAATGAAAACGAACTCGTTGTCACAACTGGTCAAACGAAATTAGCCGACGGAATAAAAGTAAAAATTGTTGAATAAAAATTTTTAAGGAGGGTTGAAAAATGAATTTACCAAAACTTTCAGTAGATAGACCTGTAACCACTTTGATGTTTTATCTTGCTCTTGCTGTTCTTGGAGCGTTTGCATTCTTGCGTCTTGCCATTGATTTGCTTCCGAAACTTGAGCCCCCAGCTATAAGTGTTGTGACAATTTATCCTGGGGCATCGGCTGAAGATGTTGAACAAAAAGTCACAAAGTTAATTGAAGAACAGGTAAGCACTATAAATAATGTCTCAAAAGTAACTTCAAGCTCAAAGGATAACATCTCAATCATAACTGTTACATTTAATTGGGGGACGGATATAGCAGAGGCGACAAATGACATCCGCGATGCAATTGACAGAGTTAAACGAAGATTACCTGATGACGCTGAAGAACCGTCAATTTTTAAGTTCAGCACATCAACTTTGCCAGTTATGATGATAGGTATCAATTCGTCTGAAAGTTTTCCAGGGATAAATAAAATTATTGAGGATAAAATTGCCCAACCGTTAAGGCAAGTACCGGGGGTAGGTGCTGTTTTTGCCATAGGAGGTCCTCAAAGGGAAATCCTGATAAAAGTTGACCCCAAAAAGCTTGAGGCGTACAATTTAACAATCCCTCAAATAGCGCAGGTACTTCAAAGCGAAAACCTCGGTTTGCCCGCCGGGGTTATAAAAGTCGGAATGAAGGAATATAATGTCCGTGTTCCTGGTGAATTCAGGTCAATTGATGAAATCAAATCAACTGTGATTGGGAATTTTCAAGGGGCTCTTGTTTACTTGAGAGATGTCGCAGATGTGGTTGACACCATCAAGGAACAAACGATAAATGTCAAAATCAACAACACCCCGGGCGTTTTGCTTTTCATTCAAAAGCAAGCAACTGCAAACACAATTGAAGTAGTTGACGCCGTTAAAAAAGCACTGCCACGAATTCAACGAACCCTTCCGAAAGATGTAGTTTTGAACATAGCGTTTGATTCATCAGAATTCATCAGAAACTCCATCAGAAACCTCAGCAACGCCGTTGTTTACGGAGCCGTTTTTGTAATTCTTGTTGTCCTATTGTTCTTGAGAAAAATCAGGGCAAGTTTAATAATAATTCTTACGATTCCTTTTTCTTTGATAGTTGCTTTCATAGTTTTGTATTTGATCGGCGGTACAATTAACCTTATCTCACTTTCTTCCCTTGCTATTGCTGTTGGAATTGTTGTTGATAACGCAATTGTCGTCCTTGAAAACATAACAAGGCACATTGAAAGAGGAGAGAATCCGAAGACCGCTTCTGTCATCGCATCAAATGAAATCGGTCTCGCAATTTCAGCATCATCGCTTACCAATATAGCGGTATTTTTACCGCTTGCGTTTCTGACTGGTATTGCTGGCTTTCTTTTCAAAGAGCTTGGCTACCTTGTCACAGTTATGGTTTTAACCTCACTTATTGCTTCCCTCTCACTTACACCTATGCTTGCTTCAAGATGGCTGAAACCTCAAGAGAGAATAAGAAACCGCTTTTTGGCGAACCTTTTTGACAAGAGTGAGGAATGGTTTAAGGCAATTGAAAACTTCTACGGAAGATTGATATCTTGGGCGCTAAAGCACAAAAGAATTGTAATTTTAACTGCGCTTGTGCTCTTCGTTTTATCTTTTGTTGGTTTTAGATTTGTCGGTTTTGAATTCTTCCCGGCAAGCGATACTGGACAAATCCAGGTTGTTGCTCAATTACCTGTTGGTACGAGAATTGAAGAAACTATAAAGGTTGGGGAAGAAATCCAAAAGATAGTCCTTGAGGAAATCCCTGCAAAATGGCGAAAATATATCTTCATGCGCGCTGGCACAACCGAACAAGGATTCGCAACTATTACAGGACAAGTTGAGGGGAACAATGTCGTAACGGTTGGAGCTCGGCTTGTCCCGTTCAAAGAAAGAGGTGTTTCCGTTCAAGAGCTTGGAGCGAGGATAAGAGAAAGGGTGAAGTTCATTCCTGGGATTGAAAAATTTGAAATCTCGCGTGGCTCGGACTTTCAGGCGCTTTTGTTTGGAGGTGGCAAACCGCTCACAGTTGAAGTCGTTGGATACGACTTGAATTTAACTTCAAAAGTTGCAGAACAAATCAAGCTTGAACTTGAAAAAATCCCTGGGGCAAAAGATGTTCAAATAGGAAGAAGTGGACTTGCACCAGAAATTAGAATTGAAGTTGATAAACAAAAAAGCGCAGCGCTTGGACTTAACACCGCTATCATAGCTTCAACGATAAGAGCAAACATCTATGGGCTTAAAGCAACATCATATAAGGAACTTGGAGACGAATACGACATTACAATTCAACCCGGTTCAGATATAAGAAACAGCATCTCATACCTAAGCAACATACCCATAAAAACTTTCTCCGGGAACATCGTCAAGGTTAAAGATGTCGCAAAAATTTACGACACATTTTCCCCGATTGAAATACAAAGGCGAGATAGACAAAGAATTATCCCTGTTGGGGCAAATGTTGAGGGACGCGCTCTTGGTGATGTCGTGAATGATTTACAAAAGAGAATTCAAAAAATGGACATACCCCCTGGTGTTGAAATAAGATTTGCAGGTCAAGTTGAAGAACAAGCAAAAGCCTTCTCAGACCTTTTCCAAGTTTTAATACTTGGAGTTATTTTAACCTACATGATCATGGCGTCTCAGTTTGAATCACTGCTTCACCCGTTTGTCATAATGTTCTCCGTTCCTTTTGCCTTCACTGGTGTCGTGCTCGGACTTTTGATCTTTGGCGTCCCATTCGGTTTGACCGCATTTATGGGGCTTATCATGCTCGTTGGAATAGTCGTTAACAATGCAATAGTATTAGTTGATTACACAAATCTCTTGAGAGCTCGTGGATATGGTTTGTTTGATGCTATCGTCAATGCAGGTAGAACTCGTTTGCGTCCGGTTTTGATGACAACTTTAACGACAATACTTGGGACGCTTCCACTTGCAGTTTTTAAAGGTGAGGGCTCGGAACTCTGGCGCCCGCTTGGAATAGTTATGCTTGGCGGTTTAACCGTCTCAACTCTTATAACTCTTGTCCTCGTCCCAACGATTTATTCAATTTTTGAAAGAAAAAGCTTGGAGGTTAAATGAAATTAATTTTGCTCGTTCTAAACCAAGCCATTGAAGATGAGGTTTTAAAAATTTTTGAAGATTTGGGCATTCGCGGTTACACTAAAATCAGCGATGTTTATGGTCAGGGCTCAAACAAAGGAGAGCCACATTTTGGGACACATGTATGGCCAGAAATTAACACCTTAATTTTTACGGTCGTTTCGGATGAAAAAGTAGAAAATCTAATCAAAGCCATTGAAATCCTTAATTCAAGGTTTGAAGAGGAAGGATTACACGCATTCGTTTTAAATGTAGAAAAGATGATTTAAAAAATAGGCGGGCTTTCATGCCCGCCTTTTGAATTAACCCGCTATGAACTCCCCACCATCAACACCGATTATGTTCCCGGTCACCCATTGCATATCATCGTGGCTCAAATGAACTATCGCCTTCGCAACATCCTCAGGTGTGGTTAATCTCCCGGAGGGATTCCTCTTCAAGGAATACTCAATCATCTGCTCATTTCCCGGGATTTTCCTCAAAGCTGGAGTGTCTGTGACGCCAGCTCTTATGCCATTTACGGTTATTCCATATTTTGCAAGCTCAAACGCAAGCTGTCTTATATGTGATTCAAGAGCAGCTTTTGCTGCTGAAACCGGTCCATAGTAAGCCCAAACCCTCGTTGAACCCTCACTCGTCATTGCAAAAATTCTCGTCCCCTTCCCTATCAATTTCCTATGAAATAAATCTTGAACCCAATAGACCAAACTATGCGCCATGACATCAAGCGTCATCTCCATTTGCTTAGGCGTTACTTGATCATCGGGATTTTCAGCGATATAAGGTCTTAAAGTCCCAAAAGCAAGCGAATGAAGAACAACTTTTATTATTGACGGCTCATTTTGAAATTTTTTCTCAATCGCATCAAGAACCTCTTTCCTTTTCTCGTGATCAGCTGCATTAACATTGAAAAACTCAACCTCAACACCGTTTGATTTAATCTGATTTATAATTTTCTCCACATTCGGCATCGTAGCTGCTCTGTCAAGGTGAACGCCAAAGATATTGTAACCATTTTTTGATAGCTCAATCGCTGTAGCTGCGCCAAATCCGCTTGATGAACCGAGAATTAAAGCCCATTTCTTGATCTCTTGAGCCAATTTCATCCCTCTGATTTGTTTTTCCTAAAATTAAAACCTTTCTCAAAATTTTCAAACTCTCAACTTATTTTTAAAAGCACTCACCCCAGCAAAAACAGCATCCGCACCAAGTTCCTCCTCAATGCGAAGCAGTTGATTATACTTAGCAACCCTATCTGTCCTTGAAGCTGACCCAGTTTTTATTTGACCAGCATTCGTTCCAACGACGAGATCAGCTATTGTCGTATCTTCTGTTTCTCCAGACCTGTGACTTATCACCGCAGTGTAGCCATTTCGCTTTGCAAGTTCAATGCAATCAAGCGTCTCAGTTAAAGTTCCAATTTGGTTCAACTTTATCAAAATAGAATTTGCAATTCCCTTTTCTATTCCCTTTGAAAATATCTCAATGTTCGTGACAAAGATATCATCTCCAACCAATTGAATTTTTTCACCAAGCGCCTCGGTTAACATCCTCCATCCTTCCCAATCGTGCTCCGACATCCCATCTTCAATTGATATAATCGGATATTGTTTTACAAGCTCCTCATAAAATTTCACCATTTGTTCAGGTGTTTTTTCGCTTTTATCTGACTTAAAGAAAATATATTTCCCATCTTCGTAAAATTCGCTCGCTGCGGGGTCAAGCGCAAGAAAAACATCTTTACCTGCTTTATATCCCGATTTCTCAATCGCTTCAAGTATAACTTCAATCGCTTCAATATTTGATTTCAAGTTTGGTGCAAAACCGCCTTCGTCTCCAACGGCGGTGTTATATCCCTTTGATTTCAGAACAGATTTAAGAGAATGAAAAACTTCAACCCCCATTCTTAAAGCTTCAGAAAAAGACGGCGCATTTACAGGAACTATCATAAACTCCTGTATGTCAACATTGTTATCTGCGTGCTTTCCACCATTCAATATGTTCATCAAAGGAACTGGCAGAACCTTTGCGTTCACCCCACCGATATACCTGTAAAGTGGTAAACCGAGGTGGTTCGCTGCTGCTTTCGCAACAGCAAGCGATACGCCCAAAATTGCATTTGCTCCAAGTCGTGATTTATTCGGTGTCCCATCAAGCTGAATCAAAAACCTGTCAATCCCAACTTGATCAAGGGCATCCCACCCTTCTAACTCATCAGCAATTATGTTGTTAACATTTTCAACCGCCTTTAAAACCCCCTTCCCCAAATATCTTGTTTCGTCCTTATCTCTGAGCTCAATGGCTTCGTTCTCACCTGTTGATGCACCGCTTGGAACAGCTGCTCTACCCATAGCTCCAGATTCAAGGTAAACATCTACTTCAATAGTGGGGTTACCCCTTGAATCAAGAATTTCACGTGCTTTGATCTCAACTATTGTCGTTTCCATCGTTTAATCCTTTTTTGATAAAAATTATCAACAAAAACAAACAAAATCAACATCTAAATTTCACCTCTCCCCAAACTCTGAAAATATCATCTGGCGGGTCATTACGCCAAATCATAAAGACCGACTTAACTTCAAACTTAATCGGTATCCATCCCCCTTGTAAATTAACAAGCAACTTTTCAAGCTCCTCCCTTCCCCTAACTTGTCCAACGCTCAAGTGAGGAGTAAAACCATCCTTAAATTTTCTCACATCATCGCAATCTGGAACAACCTTCTGCAACATATCTTGCAACTTAACAATTTTATCCCTTGGGTTTGGCTCAAGCCATATCGTATAACTTTCTCCACCATGATGAAAATAATTAAACTTTGAAAACTCAACTTCAAATGGCTCAACATTCCTGCAAACTTCAACGAACTTTTTATAAATAACTTCAAATTCATCAACAGGTCTGAAAGGATAAATCATCGTTATATGGGGCATCCATCTTCTGAACTGTCTGTCATACTTCTTCCTTATGCTTTGTATCGGTTGCCATAAATCCATTGGTGGGATTATCACGACAGCCGTTTTGTGTGTTTTCCTCGCCATAAATTGCAAAAACTCGGTTAGTTTTTTATTTTATTTGAAAAATAAAGTCACCGTCAGCATGAAATTCGTCGCCGATGTCATGCTCGGTAAACTCGCGCGATGGTTACGACTTCTTGGCTATGACACAATCTATGACCCTAAATTGCCATTGAAAGAACTCGTTAAAATTGCAAAGACAGAAGATAGAATCTTTCTCACACGGAGCAAAAGGATAGTTGAGGAAAACGATATCAAAAATTTTTACATCGTTAAAGCAGAAAAATTCAAAGAGCAATTAAACGAAGTGGTAAAAAATTTAAACCTTGACACACAAACAAATTTATTCTCAAGATGTTCAATTTGCAATACCGAGATAATTGAAGTTGAAAAGTCAAGCGTCATTAATTTAATCCCGGAGGAAACTGCGAAATTTTTTGATGAGTTTTACAAATGTCCCAAATGCGGGAAAATTTATTGGAGCGGTTCGCATACGACGAGAATTTTAAAAATTTTAAGCGACTTGAAAAATGACCCAAACAGAAACGAAAACATGGCGGATAATTGACATTATAAACTGGGGAACGCAATATCTTAAATCCAAGGGAATTGACGAAGCGAGATTGACGATTGAACTTATGCTCTGCCACATTTTAAATTGCAAAAGGGTTGACCTTTATGTTGATTTTGAAAGACCACTTTCCAAAAGCGAACTTGAAAAACTAAGTGCGATGATAAAAAGAAGATTGAAAAGAGAACCACTTCAATATATACTTGGGAAAACCGAATTCATGGGATTTGAATTCAAAGTCACATCAGATGTTTTAATCCCAAGACCTGAAACTGAAATCCTTGTTGAAAAGGTCATTGAGACGATAAATAAAAATTTCACAGCTTTTGAGGTTGTTAAGGTTCTTGATGTTGGCACCGGGAGTGGGAATATCGCTATAAGCATCGCAAAAATACTCGGTGACAGAGTTTCAATAACGGGGGTTGATGTTTCTGAAAAAGCAATTGAAATAGCCAAAGAAAATGCTATACTTAACAACGCCAAAAACATCAATTTCGCCATCGCTGATATATTTGACGATAACTTTGTTGATCAAATTAGAAAGAAATTTAACATCCTAGTTTCAAACCCGCCTTATGTTTCAACCGATGAAATTTACAAACTTCAGGAAGAAGTAAAAAGCTACGAGCCAATGATTGCTCTCACGGATGGAAGCGATGGTCTTAACTTTTACAGAAGGATTGCAAAAGTAGGCAAAGAAATAATTTTCGGTGATGGCTATATATTTGTTGAGATGGCTTATGGTCAATCCGAAAAAGTTGTTGAAATTTTTAAGTCAGAAGGATACGAAAAAATAGAAATTTTCAAAGATTATCTCGGGATAGAAAGAGTTGCAAAAATAAAATCCGAAGGAAAATGAAAGCTGTAGTGCAAAGGGTAAACCGTAGTAGTGTTTTGATTGATGGCAAAGTTTACAGTGAAATAGGTAAAGGGATTTTAATTCTACTTGGCGTAAGAAATGACGACACCGAAGAGGATGCGAAATATCTTGCGAACAAATGCGCAAACTTAAGAATTTTTGACGATGAGAACAGGCGAATGAATTTTTCAGTGAAAGATATAAACGGTGAAGCGCTTGTCGTTTCCCAATTCACACTTTATGGCGATACAAGATACGGCAATAGACCCGACTTCACTCAGGCATCAAAGCCAGAACAAGCGGAGGCACTTTACAACAAATTCGTTGACTACCTAAAGCAAATAATTGGAGAGGACAAAGTTAAAACTGGCGTCTTCAGAGCAATGATGGTGGTTGAAATTATAAACGATGGTCCAGTTACACTGATCGTTGAAAGCAAAGAGAAAGTTCAAAAGTAAATCTATTTCTCAATCTTTTCAAATTTAAAAATTGAATTTAAGTCAATCTTCATCTCTTCACAAATCCTTTGAAGCGATTCAATTTCATCTTCAAAAAGTTCTCTCAACAACTCTATTATCGCCTCATTTTCCTCACCGCTCTTGCAAGTTGTCCAGATATAGCGACCTTTGAAATCAAGTTCAATCCTTGTAAATTCATCACCGAGCTTTTGAGTCCTCAATTCAAGAAAACCGAATCTCTTCTTTTCCATATTCAGCAACGATTTTTGTTTTAAATTCAAACTTTCCTTGTTGCCTTTGAGTAAAGTTCACCGTAAAGATAATAAACCACGACATTTGCCCAGAAGCCAGTAAAAATTACACCTATGAAGAAAAACACGATCCCAAGCGAAGCGAGAATTTGAACGAAAACCGTCAACAAAAAGACAATTACAGCGTCACCGAAATTTTCACGAAGCATCTTTGAAATATCCGATATGGCGAAAGCATCGTTTAAAGATTCATTCTCGGCATATTTCCCAACTATAAAAGGGAAAGCCAAGTAAAGTAAAATCAAATAAACAAACGCCGAAAGGAGAAAAAGCCAAGAAAAGTCACCTAAATATAACATAGCGACTATTTCCCTGCCCCTGAATCCGTTAAAGTCCGACTTAAAAGATGGCGCTGACAAAGCCAGAAGTAAAAACAGCGGGATTAGGTAAACAATTATGACTACCAGAAATTTAAACCCGTTTGAAATTTTACGAGCGATATTGTCCCAATCAGGTAAAAGTTGTTCCTCGCTTTTTATCACACGCTTTGTCACTTCAATTAAATAACCGAGGTAAATCAACAGCGGGATAATCAAGAAAGAGAATAAAATCATCAAACCGCCGACGACAACTTTAGCAAGCCAATTCTTCTCTTGAAAAACAAATTTAAAACCCCTTTCAATATTCATTGCTCTCTCCTTTTTGTTTTGCTATGTCAATTATCCTTCCTTCAACTTTTGAATTTATAACCCTTTGCCTTTTCACCGCCTCAATAAACACATCTCTATCAACGACTCCCAAATTCTCAACTTTGACGCTATTTTGCGGGATTCCGAAAAGTTCGTATAAATGATCCGCAACCCAATTATTTGTGACGATTGAATATCTTTTACTTTCATCAAGCGGTTTCCCTCCAACTTCAATTGAAAGAACTCGCTCCCCAACTTTTTTTCTGGAATCAAAAACATATCTTATCCCCGACACTTGCATAAGTTCTGCTTTTCCAGATGCCTGCCATTCAATCATATTTTTAAGCGTCTTACCGTCAACTTCAAACACAACGAATGTATTTCCGAAGGGATTTATCTCCCACATATCACGGACTTTGATCTCACCTTTTGGAAGGTCTTTCCTCAACCCACCCGAATTTTGGAAAGCGATATCCGTCTTTGCGAATTCCCTCATGACATCAGCTTCCCAATTTCCAAGGTTGCTCTCGCCGTAAAAATTTCTCTTCCAGTCAACCTCAAGATAACCGATAACTTCACCAAACTCTTTATCAACTATTTTTTCAAGTTCTTTCACCTTTTTCAAAGCAATTGGATCTGGCTCAACGATGCCGTTTATCACACGAATTAATTTACCGCTGAATGAATACACAGAATCACCATCAAGGTCAACCACGAGCTCAAGATAGCCGAGATATTCACCCCTTGAACCTGCTTGACAAATTATAGTTTTGTTGACATACTTCGGCTCAAATAAAGCAGTGTGACTATGCCCCCCAATTATAACGCCTATTTCGGGAAATTTAACCGCAATGATAGAATCGCCCTGAACTCCCACATGTGTTAGAGCAACGATTAAATCAACTTTTTCCTTCTTCAATTCACTGATGTATTGTTTTAAAACCTTTTCAATATCAAGAAGTTCAAGGTCTTTTAAGTTTTCCCTCAATGAAAGTTTGAAAAGTTCTGGCGTCGTCAAACCAATCACTCCGATTTTTGCCCTGCCAATTTTTTTGATTATATACGGCTTAACAAACAATTTCCCCTTCCGTTTATCCCAAAGATTTGCGCACACAATGTCAAACTTTGCAATTTTTAAATTTTCCTCAAGTGATTCCCTTCCATAATCAAACTCATGATTTCCCAAAGTCATAGCATCGGGATTTATGATGTTCATCAATTCAATTTGTGATCTCCCTTTCGTTAATGATGAAATAGGCGTTCCTTGAAAATCATCTCCAGCGTTTAAAACGAGGACATTTTTTTGCTCTTTCCTAAATTTGTTTATCAACCCCAAAAGATTGGCTGTTCCCCCAACATAGCAAGGCGTATCGTCACAGGTTGAGCGCATCGGGATATTTTGGGAGTGGAAATCGTTCCAATGAAGAATTAAAATTTTTTCAATGTTCTGAGAAAACAGAAACTCATATAGGACAAGAACAAGGAAAAACAACAGTGAGGTTCTCCGTTTCATCTCACAACACCTTTTGTTTTCCGTTGCGTTAATATACAAAATGTTACCTTGATTATCAAGGAGCGTTTTATTAACTTTTATCAGACCGATTAAAAAATTTTTCAACTGTAATGAGATACCTCACTTGGTTTCTGATTGGTTATTTGCTTGGTTCAATTCCAACCGCTTATATTTTCGTAAAGGTTTTCAACGGTATTGACATACGCAAAGCTGGAAGCGGAAATGTCGGCGCTCTTAATGCTTATGAAGTATCAGGTTCTCCGTTGATTGGTCTTTCGGTTCTTTTAATTGATGTAATGAAGGGATATTTTGCTTTTAAGCTTAGCGAAAATTTATCCGATGGTGATGCGGTTGCCTGCCTGATAGCTGGAGCATCTGCTGTTTTAGGACATAATTTTTCAATTTGGATAAATTTTTACGGCGGTAGAGGTCTTGCAACCTCGCTTGGCGTCTTTTTAGCGCTGAACCCGATCTTAATCCTCATTTGGTGTCTCTTGTGGTTTGTCGCATTTTTAAAGTTTAAATTGATCCATGCTGGAAACATATGGGCAACCGTTTCAACTCCTATAGCGATTTTACCATTTTTAAAATTTCTCAACTCATTTAGTTTCACAAAAATTGAAGACGCAAAATTCCTTGCGTTCATCTTAGCGATATCTTTTCTTATCTTTATTAAGCATCTTAAACCGTTCTTTCAATTGGTGCAGCTGACAAAGGAAGGAAGTTCTTTAAAAAATAAAAAACTTGAGCGATAGAGATGAGTTCAGCGGTTAAAAAGCGAAAGGTAAGTGTGATGTTTCTTTTGTCATTTTTTATCGTTCTGCTTGTTGGAATTTTAACTGGCTATTCCCTTAATCCGATAGTGGCGAAATTTTTAAACGAAGGTTCAAATGCGAGAGTTGAAAACACAAGCGACAAATTTTACTTAGAGGCAAAGCATGCCGAGAACTCGCACTATGATGTTTCGCAGGAGCTTTACGACATAAGACACAATGCCATAACAAAAGCAGTTGCGAAAGCAAGTTCCGGTGTTGTTGGGATAAATGTCACCGCAATTGAAGAATATACGGACCCGTTTTTCAAATTTTTTGAAGACGATCCTTTCTTTAGATACTTCTTCGGAGACAGATTTAGGTATCGTGTCCCTGTGCGAAGTTTAGGTTCTGGATTTATAATCTCACCCGATGGTTACATTGTCACAAACGACCATGTCATTGGAAACGCAAGAGAGATAATTGTGACATTATCAACAGGTGAAAAATATAAAGCGAAAGTAGTTGGTAAGGATTATGTTTCAGATATCGCTGTCTTGAAGATTGAGGCGGGGAAAAAACTTCCGTATCTTGTCCTTGGCAATTCCGATGATGTCATAATTGGCGAATGGGCGATCGCAATGGGAAATCCATTTGGATTATTTGAACTTGGACATCAACCCACGGTGACCGTAGGAGTAATCAGCGCAGTGAAGATGAATCTTCATTCAGTTGAGGGGCGAATTTATAGAGATATGATCCAGACAGATGCAGCGATAAATAGCGGTAATAGCGGGGGTCCACTTCTGAATGCTCTTGGAGAAGTAATTGGGATTAACACTGTAATTTACACGCCAAATCAAGGAAATGTCGGAGTTGGATTTGCAATTCCGATCAACAGAGCAAAGGCGATAATTGACGAACTGATAAGGAAAGGAAAAATTGATAGGGACTTTAAAATAGGGATGAAAGTTCAAACTCTTGATGAAAACCTCGCAAGATATTTCAAGCTCTCAAAGGTTGAAGGTGTGATAGTTACAGATGTTTCACCGGGAAGCCCCGCTCAAAAAGCGGGGTTTAAAGAGGGGGACTTAATAATTGAGGTTAACAACGAACCGATAAAAGATGATCAGACATTGATTGAATTAATTCAAATGTCCAAGGTTGGAGATGTTTTAAATTTCAAAGTTTTAAGGGGAGGAAGGGAAATTTACATAAAAATGAAACTTGAAAGGTCATGATTCAGAGATACACAAGGGAAGAGATGGCGAGAATTTGGTCGGACGAAAACAAATTTAACATCTGGCTTCAAATTGAGATTTTAGCTGTTGAAGCGCACTCAAAACTTGGTCTTGTTCCGAGTGAAGCGGTTGAAGAGATAAAAAGTAAAGCAAAGTTTGACATTCAAAGAATACTTGAAATTGAAAGTGTTGTCAAGCACGATGTCGTCGCCTTCTTGACAAATGTTGCAGAAAATGTCGGAGAAGCGTCAAAGTATATTCACTACGGTATGACATCGTCAGATATACTTGACACATGTCTTGCGCTTCAGATGAAGCAAGCTGGCGAGTTGATAACCTCTGGGCTTGAAAAACTTGCAGAAGTTTTAAAACGAAAGGCGATAGAATACAAATACACACTTATGATCGGGAGGACACATGGCGTTCACGCCGAGCCAATAACTCTTGGATTTAAATTCGCCCTTTGGTATGAGGAGACAAAAAGAAACATTGAAAGAATGAAAAGGGCTACTGAAAATATAGCATACGGTAAAATTGCTGGCGCTGTTGGAACTTATGACAATGTCAATCCATTTGTTGAAGAGTATGTGTGTGAAAAGCTCGGTCTTAAAGTTGAACCTATCTCCACCCAGATAATCCAAAGGGATAAGCATGCGGAGTACTTAAACACGCTTGCTATAATTGCGTCATCACTGGAAAAATTCGCCACGGAGATAAGACATTTACAAAGGACAGAGGTTCTTGAAGCTGAAGAATATTTTTCTGAGGGGCAAAAAGGTTCTTCAGCTATGCCACATAAAAGAAATCCTGTAAGATGTGAGAGAATAGCAGGGCTTGCTCGCATCGTGAGAGCAAATGCAATCGCTGGAATGGAAAACATACCGCTTTGGCACGAAAGGGACATATCTCATTCATCCGTTGAAAGAGTTATAATCCCGGATAGCACAATCTTGGTTGACTTTATGTTGAGTGAGATGACAGATATAATTGACAAACTTATTGTCTATCCCGAAAGGATGCTGAGAAATCTAAACTTGACCAAAGGGTTGATCTTTTCGCAGAAAGTTTTGCTCGCACTCGTTGAAAAGGGCTTAACAAGGGAAACGGCTTATAAAATTGTCCAAAGAAATGCGATGAGATGCTGGAAAACGGGTGAAAATTTCATTGATGTTTTAAAGGAGGACGAAGACATCATAAAATATCTGGGGGATGGTGAGCTTGAAAAAATTTTTGACTATAAAAGCATCTTGGGAAAAATTGACTTCATCTTTGAAAAAATAGGAATTGAAAAATAAAAAGATTTGCCTATGATTGCGCAGATAGATAAAGGGAAAAAGGTTTCCGATTTGACGGTTGGTGAACTTGTTGAGATAATAGAGGAAATCGTTGAGCGTAAAATTTACGAGCTTGGATTTGACCCCGATGAAGGTCTTGAATTGAAACCCGAAATAATTGAACGACTGAAAAAATCCTTCGCTGGCGAGGAGAAAACGATTCCACACGATGAATTTTGGGCAAAAGTTGAACGAGGTGAAGATGTATAAGGTTGTTTATGCCGAAAGCGTTCTTAAAGATGTGGGAAAATTATCAGCCGAGGTAAGAGAAAGAATAAAAACGAAAATTGAATGGCTTGCTGAAAATTTTGATATGATAAAACCAGAGCGATTGAAAGGCGAGTTATGGAAAGACAAATTTAAACTCAGGGTTGGAGATTATAGGGTTATCTACTCCGTTGACCTTGAGAAGAAGATCATAACAGTTCATCTAATCGGTCATAGAAGCGAAATTTACAAATAAAAAGATTTGCCTATGATTGCGCAGATAGACAAAGGGAAAAAGGTTTCCGATTTGACGGTTGGCGAACTTGTTGAGATAATAGAGGAAATCGTTGAGCGTAAAATTTACGAGCTTGGATTTGACCCCGATGAAGGTCTTGAATTGAAACCCGAAATAATTGAACGACTGAAAAAATCCTTCGCTGAGACGGAATCAGGCAAGCGTGGTATCCCAGCGGAAGAAGTGGCTAAAAAACTTGGTCTTGAATGGTGATTTACTCGGTTGAATTTACAGATGAAGCCGAAAAGGATTTAGCGAGAATTGATAAAAACACAGCTCAAAGGATTTTAAACAAATTGAGATGGCTTGCTGAAAATTTTGATATGATAAAACCAGAGCGATTGAAAGGCGAGTTGTGGAAAGACAAATTTAAACTCAGGGTTGGAGATTATAGGGTTATCTACTCCGTTGACTTTGAGAAGAAAATCATAACAGTTCATCTAATCGGTCATAGAAGTGAAATTTACAAATAAAATTAAGGAGAAACGACCTATGGCTGAGGTATTCAAAAATTACATTAATGGCAAGTGGGTTGATGCAAAATCAGGGAAAACTTTTGAAAACAGAAATCCCGCCAATTGGGATGACATCATAGGGATTTTCCCGAAGTCGGGTCCCGAAGATGTTGAAGAAGCCGTCAAAGCAGCTCGTAAAGCATACCAATCTTGGCGACTTGTCCCACCGCCGAAGCGAGCTGATATAATAAAAAAAGCAGCGGACTTACTCGTCCAGCGCAAAGAAGAGATAGCTCGTGAGATGACCCGCGAGATGGGGAAAATTTTACTTGAAACTCGTGGTGATGTTCAAGAAGGAATTGACACCGGATATTATGCAGCCGGTGAAGGAAGGCGATTGTTCAGTTACACGACGACATCTGAACTCCCGAACAAATTTGCCATGGCGATTCGCTTACCTGTCGGCGTTGCTGGTGTGATAACCCCATGGAATTTCCCAATGGCTATTCCGACCTGGAAGATATTCCCGGCTCTTGTCGCGGGAAATACTGTGGTTTTCAAGCCAGCTTCTGATACACCTAAAACAGCAACAACGCTCGTTCAAATCCTTGAAGAAGCGGGTGTTCCAGAAGGTGTTGTGAACCTCGTCCATGGTGGTGGTAACGAAGTCGGAATGGCGATCGTAAGACATCCCGATGTTGACCTTATAAGTTTCACGGGCTCAACAGCTGTTGGAAAAGTCATCTCAAGAGAAGCATCTGACACATTGAAACGTGTTTCTCTTGAAATGGGTGGGAAAAATGCGCAAATTGTTTTAGAAGATGCAAATCTTGAGCTTGCGCTTGACGGAGTCCTCTGGGGCGCCTTTGGAACAGCTGGGCAAAGATGCACCGCAACAAGTAGATTGATCCTTCACGAAGCGATATATGACCAATTCATTGAAATGCTTGTTGAACGCGTTAAAAAATTAAAAGTTGGAAATGGACTTAATGAATCAACTGAAATGGGACCGATAATAAACGAAGCACAATTAAACAAAATTCATCAATATGTTGAAATCGGTAAACAAGAAGGAGCAAAACTTCTGATCGGCGGTTATAGATTAACCGGTGGTGAATATGATAAAGGTTGGTTCTATGCCCCAACGATTTTCGTTGATGTTCATCCAAAGATGAGAATAGCGCAAGAAGAAATCTTTGGTCCTGTGCTTTGTGTGATAAAAGTTAAATCATTTGAAGAGGCGATTGAAGTTTTAAATGATACGGTTTACGGCTTGTCCTCATCAATTTACACCCGTGATGTTAATAAGGCATTCAAGGCGATTCGCGATATACAAGCTGGGATAACATATATAAACGCTCCAACTATTGGCGCCGAAACGCATCTCCCGTTTGGCGGAGTTAAGCAAACAGGAAACGGACACAGGGAAGGAGGATGGACAGTGTTTGATTTCTTCACCGAGATAAAGACAGTTTATGTTGATTACAGCGATAAATTGCAAAGAGCACAGATTGATACCTACAAAGAGTGATCTCGCTGGCTCTGAAACGAAAATTTGTCGGAGTTCGTTTAAATTTTTAGAAATAAAACTTAAAAATCACGGAGGCGTTTTTAAATGAAACGATTTGCGTTTTTCTTCATTCTTGCTTTGATGATTGTAACTACTGGCTTTGGACAGCAAGGTCCTTTCGGGAAGAACAAGGTTCAGTATAAGGACTTCAACTGGTATTTCATTCGGACTGATCATTTTGATATCTATTTCACCGACGGCGGTTATGAACTCGCTGAATATACAGCCAAGGTCGCCGAAGATGCCTATGTTAAGATAAGCAAGCTTTTGAAATATGAGATAATGAATCGCATACCGATAGTTGTTTACAATTCGCATAACGACTTCCAACAGACAAATGTCGTCGCAGAATATCTTGAGGAAGGCATCGGCGGAGTAACTGAGCTTTTCAAAAATAGAGTTGTCGTCCCGTTTGAGGGTTCATACAGGCAGTTTCGTCATGTGATACATCACGAGCTTGTCCATGCTGTTATGAACGATATGTTTTACGGAGGTTCATTACAATCGGCGCTAATCAACAACATCCAACTTCAACTCCCAATGTGGATAGTTGAAGGGCTACCGGAATTTTCCGCCCTTAAATGGGATGTGAATTCAGATATGTTTATGAGAGATGCGACGATAAGCGGTTATCTTCCGCCGATACAATATCTTGATGGTTATTTCGCATATAGAGGTGGTCAATCTGTCTTTTGGTATATCTCAAGGAAATATGGAGATGATAAGATCGGCGAAATGATAAACAGGATAAAGGGTTTGAGAAGTGTTGAAGCGGGAATAAGAAGTTCGCTTGGGATTTCATTGAAAGAGTTATCAGAAAGATGGGTGAAAGAGCAGAAAAAATTGTACTGGGGCGATTTTTCAAAGAGAGAAGCCCCAGATGAATTCGCAAAACGATTAACCGATCACACCAAACGAGACCATTTCTACAACACAAGCCCGGCGATTTCACCAAACGGCGATAAAATTGCATTCATATCAGACAGGGACGATTATTTTGATGTCTTCATAATGTCAGCCCTTGATGGTAAAATTATAAAGAAAATAGTCAATGGAAACAGAACTAAAAATTTTGAAGAGCTTCACCTTCTAACCCCGGGACTTACCTGGTCGCCGGATGGCGAGAAAATAGCTCTTGCTGTAAAAAGCGGCGATAAAGACGCAATCTTCATAATTGATGTTAAAACGGAAAAACAGCAAAAAATAACATTTGACCTTGATGGAATCTTTTCGGTTGATTGGTCAAGGGATGGGAAAAAACTTGCATTCGTTGGCTTAAAACAAGGGCAATCAGATATATATGTTTACGACCTTTCTAACAAAACGCTTGTTAATTTAACAAATGACATTTTCAGCGATGCTGACCCTGTTTGGTCACCGGATGGAAAGATCATTTATTTTTCATCCGACAGGAAGAATTTCACTTCAAAGGAGATGGTCCCGGATGACTTCAAAATGTACAACTTTGACCCGAACCAATACGATATTTATTCAATTGATATTGAAACGGGCGAAATTAAAAGGATAACTCACACTGATTACTGGGATGAAACATCCCCGGTTGTTTCACCCGACGGGAAGAAAATTTTATTTATATCAGACAGAAACGGCATAAACAACATTTACGAGAAAGACCTTGAAACAGGCATTGAGAGACCTATAACGAACTCCGTTAGTGGGATTTACCAGCTTTCAATCACTTATGACGGCTCAAAACTTGCCTTTGCATCGTTTTATAACGGTGGTTTTGATATCTTTGTACTGCGCCAGCCGTTTGAACGGAAGTTAAATGTTGAAGAACTTGAGCCGACAGTTTTCGTAACTGAATTTTTGAGGGAAAAAGAAAAAGAACTCGCAAAGGCGAAAAAAGAAGAACAGAAATTCAGCGATTCCGATACATCAACCGTTCAACCTTATGGAAGTGATATAAAGATAAATCTGCGAAATTACATCTTTGCGGACATTTTCAGGCAGGATAGCTTGGCAATGACGATAAAAGCGAGATCTGATTCACTCAAAGCTCCCGATAATATTGATGAATACGGTCGCTATAAAGTTTACAGATATAAAGTTAACTTCACCCCTGATTTAATTTACACAAACGCCAGTTATAATACATTCTACGGCGTCCTTGGTGAAGCTTTTATGATGTTCAGCGACATGCTCGGCAATCACCAAATTTATTTGATCACAAGTTTGGTCTTTGACCTTAAAAACAGCGATTATGCTTTTGCTTATTTTTACCTTCCCAAAAGGATCAACTGGGGATTTGAAGCTTTTCACATAGCAAGATTTTTCGCCGTCGGGAATCAATATAATCCGCTCTATTACAGATACAGGTTGTACGGTGGGACACTGATGGGTTCATATCCGATTGATAAATTTAGAAGAATTGATTTTGGGCTCGGATATTATAATGTCGTTGGAGAATTTATTGATTTACCAGAATTCAGGGAAACATCCGTCATTTTGATGCCTTCTTTAACTTATGTTCACGATAACTCCATTTGGAGATATATCTTCCCATCAAACGGTGAAAGATACTATCTATCGCTTTACACAAGTCCTAAGCTCGGAACAAATGGGATACAATTCTTGACGGGAATTTTTGACTACAGAAGATATTTCAAGCTTTGGACCGATTACAGTTTGGCATTTAGATTTACCGCCGGTGGAAGCACAGGTCAAAACAGACAAAGATTTATGCTTGGTGGAGTGGATGCATGGATAAATTGGGCTATTAAAAATGATTACATCCCGATTGAGAACACAGCTGATTTCTTCTTCTTTGAAGCAATTAGCGGTCCAATAGTCCCGCTTAGGGGTTATGTCTACAATGAACAAAATGGTTCAAAATTTGCTTTGATGAACTTTGAATTCAGGTTTCCTTTGATAAGATATTTCATAGGTGGAGCTTTACCTCTCGCTTTTAGAAATATTATGGGAGTTTTATTCATTGATGCCGGCTCCGCTTGGGACTCGTGGAAGACATGGCGAGCGTTTTATCAACCTGATCCATTTACTGGAACGACGACAAAGGATTTGCTCATCGGGATGGGATATGGTTTCAGAATTTACTTGTTCGGATTGCTGTTACGGCTTGATATTGCGTGGAGATTTACCTGGGATTCGTTCTCAAAACCCGTATATTATCTTTCACTTGGACCTGATTGGTGAAATCGCACTAAAAAAATAAAACCTTTCACGGAGGTGGCGAAACATGAAGCACCTAAAAAAGCACATCGTTTTGTTTCTCCTTCTCCCATCCATCCTGCTGAGCCAATCTCTAAAAGATTATTTTAATGAGTTTGAAGAGTGTTGTCGCAATGTCCGCGGTTACGCGGGTGCTTTAAAAGCCGAGGTTGAAAGAGAAAACGCCATCATACCTGATGTGGCAAAAAAATACTCTGAAAAAGTCGGCGCTTGCTTAAAAGATGTGAAACAAAGTTATGAAAAAATCAAAAAGTCGCTGAAAAAGGAACAAGTTGAGCTTGTCAAGGGTAACATTGCTTATCTTGATGATTATTGTAAAAGAGCAGAGCTACACTACAAAAACTTAATTGACGAGATTAACAAACCAAACCCGAAGCCTGAAAGGGTGAAGGAGTTTTCAACGGCAATTTACAATGAACTTAAAAAAGCGAGTAACGAAGCTCGTTTGATAAAAGAAAAGCTTGGGATCAAATAAAAAGATGGGCAGAAACATAGTCGCAATCGTTGGGAGACCGAATGTAGGGAAGTCAACATTGTTTAACAGGATAATCGGTGAAAGAGATGCGATCGTTGATCCACAAAGTGGGGTGACGAGGGACAGACATTACGGTGAGGCACAATGGAATGGGAAAAAGTTTACAGTTATAGATACAGGGGGCTATGTCCCTGAGTCAAAAGATGTGTTTGAAGCAGCTATAAGGGAACAGGTTTGGATAGCAATTGAGGAAGCAGATGTTATAGTTTTTGTGGTTGACGGAATTACGGGTGTTACACCTTTGGATGTTGAGATTGCAAAAATTTTGAGGCAAACAAACAAAAAGGTGGTCCTCGCGGTAAATAAAATTGACAATGAAAAAAGTGAAATTTACACAGCTCAATTTTATGAACTTGGTGTAGCTGAGCCCTTCCCCATATCTGCACTGCACGGCAGGAAAATCGGTGACTTCCTTGATGAGGTTGTAAAGGATTTACCAAGTGTTGATGGTGAGGAAAAAAATGAAGAAGACCAAATAAAAGTCGCCATCGTCGGACAACCAAATGTAGGTAAATCATCCTTTGTGAACGCAGTCCTTGGGGAAAACAGAACGATTGTCACAGATATACCTGGAACCACGCGCGATTCAATTGACACTCAATTTGAATACAACGGAAATAAATTCCTTTTGATTGATACCGCGGGCTTAAGAAAAAGAAGCAAAATCAAGGAGAGCATTGAATTTTACAGCGCTATAAGGGCACTCAAAGCTTTACAAAGATGCGATGTCGCTGTCGTAATGCTTGATGCAACCTGTGGCTTGGAAAGACAAGACCTTAGAATAATCGGTGAAGCAGCTGAGTTGAAGAAAGGGATTGTGATCGCCGTGAATAAATGGGACCTCGTGGAGAAGGACGCAAACACAGCTCTTGAGTACGAACATGCGCTCAAATCAAGGTTGAAGGTTTTTGACTATGTCCCTGTGGTTTTCATCTCCGCGAAAACGAAACAAAGGATATTTAAAGTGCTTGACCTCGCAAAAGTTGTCCATGATGAGAGGGCTAAAAGGATAAAGACAAGCGAACTTAACAAAGTTTTATTTCCAATAGTGAAAGAAACGCCACCACCAGCGGTATCTGGGAAGGAGATAAAAATCAAATATGTTACTCAGGTTAAATCATCCCCGCCGGTTTTCGCTTTCTTTGCGAACTTCCCCGATGACATACCCGAGCACTACAAGAGGTTTCTTGAGAACAAAATCAGAGAAAATTTCGGCTTCATCGGGGTCCCACTCACAATTATCTTTAAGCGGAAATGATTGATAATTTCGGGGGCTTTTTCTATATTTTTATTGTCTCTAAAATTTTCGCCGATAAACTCTATGAAAATTTTACTTGTTGACGATGTCCAAGAAAGTTTGGAGATTCTGAGGGAAATTTTTGAAACAATGGGTTATACGGTGCTCACAGCCAGAAATGGTCTTGAAGGGCTTGAGGTCCTGAAAAAGGAAAGGGTTGATTTAATCATCTCAGATGTTTTAATGCCGAAGATGGATGGTTTTCAATTTTGCAGGGAGGTGAAAAAGCATAAAAATTTTAAAAAGACCCCCTTTATTTTTTACACGGCGAATTACACCGACCCTGAAGATGAAAAATTTGGGCTTGGTCTTGGAGCTGACGCTTATCTGATAAAACCAGTTGATGTCCAGGTTCTACTTGACACTGTCGAAAAGTTCCTTGAGAAAAGTAAATCAACAACGACAAAATCTGAAACGATCAGCGATGATGTTGAGTATTTAAGGGAATACAACACCGTCTTGATACGAAAGCTTGAAGATAAAATGTACGAGCTTGAACAGGCAAATGCTATGTTGAGAAAGATGAACGAGGAACTTCAAATTTCCCACGAACAATACAAAAGTTTGTTTGAAAACGCTGGCAAGGCGATATTTATAATCCAACCGGAAACTTGGATCGTGCTTGATGCGAACAATGAGGCGGAAAATCTTTTTAAGTGCACAAGGGATGAAATTTTAAGTTTAAGTTTTGTTAAGTATAAAAAATACTTTCAGCCACTTTTTGAAGGGGAAAGGGTTGTAAATTTTGAAACGATGATACTTGATTTTGAAAATAACGAAAAAATCGTTGAAATGACAGCAAGTTTAATTGGGTATGCACACACAAGCACCATACAAGTTATTGTTTCAGACCTCACGGAGAAAAAGAAAATTCAAGATGAATTAATTCAAGCCGAGAAGTTGGCATCTCTTGGAAGATTATCAGCAGCGATAGCCCATGAAATAAGGAATCCGCTTTCAGCTATAAGTGTAAATTTGCAATTTTTACAGAGAAAATTTAATGAAGGCACAACAGAGAGAAGATATCTTGATCTCGCAATTGAGGGCGTCAAAAGGATAGAGAAAATAGTTGAAGCAACTTTAAGCTTTGCCAGACCGAGCAAGCCGATCGTGAAAGAAGAAAATATAAACGATGTCATAACATCAACATTACCACTTGTTGAGGTCTCAACGATGAAAAAGAGGATTGAGATAATCACAAACCTTGACCCAAACCTACCGAAGGTAAAAATTGACTTCAAACAAATTCAGCAAGTTTTGCTCAACATCTTGACAAACGCGGTTGACGCAATTGAAAAATCCGGCTGGATAAAGATAAAATCGTATCTTGAAATTGAAAACGAAATCCCATACATCGTTGTTTCAATAAGCGATAACGGATGCGGGATACCGAGGGAGGATTTAAATAAAATTTTTGAGCCGTTCTTTACAAAGAAAAGCGATGGAACTGGATTAGGGCTCGCGATATGCAAACAAGTCATGGCAAATCACGACGGGAAAATTGAAGTTGAAAGCGAGGTAAACCATGGAACCACTTTTTATCTAAAATTTAAGGCAAAATAAGTAGGAGGAAGAGATGAAGTTCAAAGTCATGGTGGTTGATGATGACGAACTGTTCAACAAGTCAATATCACAAGTTTTAACGGATTCTGGCTATGATGTGATCTCATATTCCTCAGGTGAAATGGCGATAAAGAACTTGAAGGAAGACCAACCCGACATAGTCCTTCTTGATATATTTCTTAAAGATGAAAACGGGCTTGACATTCTAAAGCGGATCAAAGATGAGGAGCCAATGCTTCCCGTATTGATGATCACTGCGTACTCCGATGTCAGTTTGGTCGTACAGGCGATAAAACTTGGAGCCGATGATTTCATACTTAAACCTCTTGACTTTGAACAGCTTGAAATTGCGATGCAAAAAGCTGTGAAAAACCTCAAGCTTCAAAGGGAGGTTCAAATTTTAAAAGAAAGATTATCCGAACAGTTTGGCGAGTATAAGATAATAGGTCAAAGCAAAGAGATAATTGAGGCGCTATCACTTGCTGAAAAGTATGCCCTTGGCGATGACACCACCGTTTTGATAAGTGGAGAAACAGGCACCGGAAAGGAATTAATAGCAAGATATATACACGAGAAAAGTTCCCGTCGCGAGGGTCCTTTCATAGCGATAAATTGTGGGGCTATCCCAAAGGATTTAATTGAAAGTGAGCTTTTTGGCTATGAGCGTGGCGCTTTCACGGGAGCCACGGATAAGATGAAACCTGGGAAATTTGAACTTGCAAACGGCGGAACAATACTACTTGACGAAGTTGGCGAACTAAGCCCTGAAGCTCAAGTCAAACTCCTAAGGGTTCTTCAAGATAAAAAATTCTACCGACTTGGAGGGACGAAGGAAATCAAAGTTGATGTCAGGGTCATCGCATCAACAAACAAAAACTTAAAAGAAGAGGTCAATGCCGGAAGATTTAGAAGTGATCTCTTCTACCGCTTAAATGTCGCAACGATTTATCTCCCACCACTTCGCGAACGAAAAGAAGATATACCCTTACTTGTTAACGCTTTCATTGATGAATTCAACAAAAAATTCGGCAAAAACTTTATCGGTGTGGATGAAAAAGCGATGGAAATTTTAAAATCTTATCACTGGCCCGGAAATATCAGAGAGTTAAGAAACACAATTGAAAGAATTATCCTCGTTGAAAACGATTCAAAAATCAGACCTGAACATGTAAAACATCTACAAAGCACCCCAATTCAGCTCGTTAGTCAACAAAACGGTGAAAGTGATTTCGTCTTGAAGATTCCACCAACAGGTGTTACAATGGATAAGGTATTGCGCGAGCTTATAATTCAAACCTTGAAGATAACAAACGGAAACCAAATTCAAGCAGCGAAAATACTCGGGATAACGCGTTCAAAGTTAAGATACAGAATGGAGCAGTTGAAAATAGAGCAGAAAAAAATTTTAAAATAATCCAAGGAACGGAGATGATCCTCAGCGATAAAAGGATTCTTGAAGAAATGGCAAAGGGGAACATCGTAATTGAACCGTTTGACATAAACTGTCTTGGCACAAACAGTTATGATGTTCACCTTGGCGAATGGATGGCTGTTTATAAAAACGAAATTCTTGATGCGAAAATTGAAAACGAACTTGAATACTTCAAAATCCCGCCAGAAGGGATAATTTTATACCCAAATCGCCTTTACCTTGGCGTCACACTTGAATATACCGAGACGCACGGGTTTGTTCCCTTTCTTGAAGGAAAATCAAGCGTTGGTCGTCTTGGTATTGACATACACTCAACCGCTGGGAAGGGAGACGCTGGATATTGCAACCATTGGACATTGGAAATATCAGTTAAGCAACCAGTGCGTATTTATGCGGGGATGCCGATCGGTCAATTGATCTATTTTGAAATCTCGGGCGAAATTTTAACCCCATATAACAAGAAAAAAACCGCAAAATACAATCAACGCTCAGATAAACCGATTGGCTCAATGATGTGGAAAAATTTCCTGTAAGATAAAAAGGGCGGTTTTAAACCGCCCCTTGATTTAGAGGAAAAGATACGGCTTCCATTTCTCATCAATTTCACCGACGAAGTTCCTTATGAAAAATATAGGATTTGGTTTTCTCGGCTTTCGCAAAAGTCGCATCCCTGCCTCCTCAGGCGTCCTATCCCCTTTTTTGTTGTTACATTCAACGCAAGCACATACAAGGTTTTCCCAAGTGTCCTCACCACCTCGCGATTTGGGAATCACATGATCAACCGTCAAAGGGACACCACTACGACCACAATACTGACATCTGTAATTATCACGCTTCATTATGTTCTTCCTTGTTAAAATCACCTTGCGATATGGCATATGAATATAATACGATAATCTAACAACGCTTGGGAATGGCATGACATACGAGACGGACCTTATATATTGTCCATCCCTTGCAGCGACAAGTTCTGCCTTGCCAAGATAAAGAAGGGAAATCGCCTTTCGGACAGGGCAGATGCTCATTGGTTCATAATTTTGATTCAAGACGAGAACCTTCTTGTGAAGTGGATTTGACGATGCTTGTTTCTCGGCTTCGTCGTAAAGGCGGAATTTGAATTGAACTTCCTCTCTGAATTTAAATCACCTCCATTAAAATTTGCGAAGTTTTCTTTTAAATTAAAACTCTTTTCGCTCCTATAAAAGTTCTCTCAAGTCGCTCGCTATAGTCAACGCTTTTTCTATCAAGTGAATTTATCCTGACAAATCCCGATGAGTGTATCACTTTTTTGTCCTTGCCAAGATATATCCCGACATGCGTTACCCTTTCCCCATCGGAGCTGAAAAATAAAAGGTCGCCTTTTTTAAACTTTGAAAAATCCATCCCTAAATCATCCCCAACACTCCATTGCATATCAGCATCGCGGGGCAATTGCACACCGTTTATCCTGAAAACCGTCTGCACAAACCCAGAACAATCAAATCCTTTTGGCGTCTTCCCACCCCAAAGATAAGAAACACCAAGAAATCTTTTAGCAGTTTGAATTATATCATTTACATTTCTTTTGTCAATGGCGAGAAATCTCCTCACCTCATTTTTCCTCATCCAGCCAACTGTCCCATCAGGTAACTCAACCATAAACCATTTATTTCTCGCCCTCAAAACATTCAAAACAGAACAAATCACAACATCTCGCACTGAAATTGATTCTGCATCAGGTTTCTCTCTGACAAAACCAAAATTTTTCTCAAATTGAACCTTTACTTTATCAGTATACTTTGAAAATTCCTCCTGTTTCATCAAAACAACCTGACTTCTATAAATCCAACCGATATATCCATCAAAATGTAACCTTATCCTTACCCAATCATCGTTGAAAATTTCAAGCGTATCAAATGTCTCACCGAGTATAGCTTGCGTAACTTGTTCGCTTTTCATTGATGGCTCTTTAAAAACCGACGCAGTCCCGACATTACAAACACCAAATTTAAACTCGCTACAGGTCTCATCAGGGAGAAGTTTAATTTTTAATCTCGGATTGATCTGCCCTAACTCTTCCAAAACTTTATCAGCGATTTTCTCATCAGACACTTTCAAAACATCACCATAAAGCTCAAAAACACACAATCTTGTGTCAATGCCGAGTTTTTTGCGGACTTTTTCAATATGGTTTTCCATTTGGCGAAACAGACACTTATTTTGTTAAAATTTAACCCAAAAAAGGATAATTGTCAATAAAAAATTGCTTGCTAATCTCAACCTTCTCTTTTAAATTTTGTCAAAATAGCAAACTTAAAAGACGACAAATGAAGAAACAGAAAAAGGAAATCAACCTTGAAAAGCTCATTTACATCATCGCTTTTATCTATCTTGTCGGTATTTTGAGCTTCTCGCTTGGGGTGAGAAAGGTTGGAAATTATGACATTGAAACCGACTTCTTCTGGGATTACGCCGTTGAAGCGAGAAATATATTGAATGGGATAATAAATGTTGGGGAGTTTCGCGGTCCTGGATATCCAACAATTGTGGCTTTGCTCTCGCTCATTTTTGGCGATTTCTTCAAGTCGGGATTGATAATCTCGGCGATTTCATCAGCGCTGGTGCTTGTGATAACATTCAAATTGATGAGAAAAATTTTTGATGATAAAATAGCCATTTCTGTCTCATTGACATTAATTTTCAACCCAACCTTTTTGAGATATTCTTATGTCTGCGGGACTGATATGTTCTTCAGTCTTTTGGTCTCGCTTTCAATATATCTCGCCGTGATTGGAGTTTTAAAAAATTCCCCATTTTTACTTTTCATCTCCGGTCTTGCTGGGGGTTATTCATATCTTACACGCTATAACGGAATTTCTCTTTTGATCGCTTTGCCTGCGATAATTTTAATTACGAAGAGTAAAAATTTCAAAGACGGAATTTTAAAGTCGCTGATAACGCTTGCTGGTTATCTCGTTTTTCTTCTTCCTTGGTCAATTTATTCTTACATCAAGCGCGGTGAATTTTTCTATAACCGAAACTATCTTAACATTGCTTATGAAATTTACGCGAAAGGTAAAATCTCCTGGGACGAATACTGGTTTGAAGCTTCAAAAGAATATAAATCTTTTTTTGATGTTTTCATCAAAGACCCGTCGCTTTTCATTGAAAGGGTTATCTTGAACATGATTGATCATTTTTGGCGAGATCTGACTCAACTGTGCGGTTGGCAGTTTGCGATACTTTTTCTCATCGGTGTCTTTTTTATGTTCAAAGGAAAAATTGAAAAAATCAAGATTGCATTTCTCTTTTCAAGTATATCCTTCTTTCTCGTTCTTGTTTTTGTATTTTACAGCGAAAGGTTTTCAATGTATCTTCTCCCAACCTATCTATCTGTTGGTTATTCAATTCTAACAGCAAGCCAAATATCACAGAAAAAACACCTTTGGATTGTGATAGTTGGTCTACTAAACTTGATTTCAATACCAAAGATATCAGAGATGATCAAAAAAGATATTCAAAATCAACCGATGGATATACTTTACATAGCTGAACAGTTCAAGTCAAAGTTTGGTGATAGTGAAAAGGGAAAGATTATAGTTGCACGCAAGCCGAACATCGCATACTACCTTGGCATGGAATTTAAACCTTTTCCACTTGTAAACAACTACGAGCAACTTAAAAGTGAGCTCAAAAAGTTAAATGCCTCATATTTGTATTATAGTTGGATTGAGTATTACTTTCGCAGGGACTTTGAAGGGCTTTTCAATTATACTTCCCCACCCCCTTTCCTTGAACCAATTGCGGTTTCAGAAAATCCGCCAGCGGTTCTTTACAAAATTAAAAACTAAGTTTCCTCTTCCGATGACCCGTGAACTGGAGGTGTTTGTGCATAAACAACGCACTTCCTGCGATATTCAATCACCTTTTCAATGACCTCATCAACGCTCTCTTTCACCATGATCTTTTTTCCATTTGTCAAGGCGATTATCGTATCCGGCGATGCTTCAAGATACTCAATCAAATCCGCATTTACGACTATTTCTTGACCATTTAACCTTGTGACTTTGATCATTTTTCGCAATGGAATTTATTTTATGCTCGGGGGCGACATCGCCCCCGATTCAAATTTATCGTTTCAAGTTAACGATTTCTTGCAAAAATTCATCGCTTGCGGTGATAATTCTCGCATTTGCTTGGAAACCACGCTGGGCTATAATCATACGCGTAAACTCCTCAGCAAGGTCAACATTTGATTGCTCAAGGACGCCAGACATAACCTTTGATTGAATCGCTGAACCGGGTTCATCAATTATCGGCGCTCCGGAGTTGGCTGATATGTCAAACAAGTTGTCTCCCACCCTTAACAATCCGCTTGGATTGTTAAATGTCGCAACAAGTATTTGTGCAAGAACTCTAACAGTGCCGTTTGAAAAGACACCGAGTATTTTCCCATCCTCATTAACCGAAATTGTGTTTAAGAAGCCAAGCCCATATCCATCTTGATCCGCTATTAAACTTGAACTCCCTTCCATCTGTGTTATCCCTGCGAACTCACCGATTTTACCAGGGTCAATTCTTATCTCAAATGTTTTGGCTGAGTTGTCCCCGGGGTCAATCCTTAAGGTTGAACTTCCATCGTCAAAGAAAAAGCTTCTGATTGAACCATCTGTGTTAAAGACGATTTTCCCGCTTCCGCCCGCAAGGATGACCTCTTTACCGGCTACCTCTGCTTTCCAAGACCATTGATTTGGCGTCGTTGCCTCCTTGATAAACCTCAAAGTTATATTATGCTTGTTACCAAGCGAATCATAAACTGTCACGGTTGTGGAAACCTCAATATCTTCTGCACGCTGAATCTCAAGCCAATTACCGGGTTTATTCTCAAAAATTGAATTAAATTTATCCCTACCGCTCGCAGATATGTTCAAGTCGGTGATTTCATAAACTTTCCCACCGTCAGCATAGATGACGAGCGCTCCTGTATCAGGGTCTATTTCAACTCCTTTTGAATTGTTAATTCTAAATGCATTTTTAACAGCGTCAGCAAGGTCTTTGTAGGTTGAAGTTCCGGAAACGGAAAAATTAACCGTGGATATCGCTCTTCCACCAACCTTCCCATCAATCGTGATTGTATCACCGGATGTTAAACCGAGGTCATTACCTTGAGCATCGCGTAAATTCACCAAAAGGTCATCGGGGCGAGCAACATGGGAGAACCTATCTGAATATCTGCTTCCGCTTGCGGTATAAGTCCCACTTAAACTTGAAAGAGCGGTTTCAAAGTTACGATTATTACTTGAAATTGAAACGACTTGCGAAACCGCCGAAGTTATCACAATCCTTCCCTGCGAATCAATACTTGCGGAAAGTGAACCAGCAAAGTCATTGTTAATTTCATCAATTAAATCCTTCAAAGTATGGAAATTCCCATCGCCAACGCCCCCATCTTTACTAACATAAGTGTATGTTTTGCTTTTAATTCCATCCTGAATTGTCAGTGTTGTTGAACCTGAAATCATACCTGTTATCACAGTGTTTGCTGTTCCGGTTGCAAGTAAATCATTTATATCCGATGTTCCATCTTCAACGGCGTAAAGTCGCGCGCTTCTCAAGATATTCCCTTTCGGAATCCCACCCGCATCAAGATTTCCCGTTAGTTTAATTAGTGATGTTGCTTTTGCGGGGGATTTCTGACCGAATGGGATTTTTATATCCTCAAGCTTCGCCCCTGGCGGGACAACACCTGAAGCATCAGCCATTTTCCCTTGAACTATCGCACCCGTTGCCGAATCAACAAGATTACCGTTCGCATCAAATCTAAATGCGCCAGCCCTCGTGAAATAATTTTTTCCGCCTTTTTTAACAATGAAGAAACCATTCCCTTGAATAGCAAGGTCTGTGACTTGACCTGTCGTTTCAAGATTTCCCTGTGTAAAAATGGTATCAATTGAGCTTATATTCATCCCAAGCCCAACTTGTAAAGGATTCGTTCCGCCTGATTCTGAGGAAGGTTGAGTAGCCCCGCGCAATGTCTGAGCAAATGTTTCGCTGAATGAAACGCGAGCAGATTTGAAACCAATCGTATTGATGTTTGAGATATTATTCCCGATCACATCCATCATAACCTGATGATTTCTAAGACCTGATACCCCAGAAAACAATGACCTCAAGAATGACATGGCTTTTAACCTCCTTTTAAATTTTTGTTTTACATTTCAACATTTTTAAATCTCGCCTCAATCGTTCAGCGAGATGCGGGGCCCCCTCAAACGAGGTCCAGCCCCTTAAAGCACAACAGCACCATCAATGTTGGTGAATACATGCTCACGCATACTATCGCCATCAATAACTGTCACAACGGTTCTATTTTTAACGCTGACAATGAAAGCAATATCTCTCAACAAAACCAAAACATCATTCGTGTTTTTCTTCTTTGCTCTTTCAATTGCATCGTTTAAAAGTTTTAAATCATCAACACCAAGTTTTATATCTCTCTCCTCAAGACGCTTCAAGGCATGGGAAGAAAATTTCAAATTATCAATTTCACTCCTCAAAACTTCTTCAAAACTTACCCCTGCTTCAGGTACTCCAAATCTCTCTTTTCTCAGCGTCTCAATCCCGCCAGCCGGGATAAATGGAACCTTTACACCGTTTATCTCAATTGCCATTGCCTTTTCTCTCTTTAATTTCAACTATATCCGCAATGTTGTATTCAACGCCATTGATCAAAATTACAGCCCCATCCTGCTTATATCTGACACCTTCAACAACTCCGAAGATATATGTATCCACCGCAACCTCTTTCCCATCTTTATCCGAAGCACTAACTTTTATGGTATAAGTTCCAGCTGGCAAATCCCTTCCCGAGCTATCCATTCCATCCCAGACAAAATCATATCTTCCTTTTTTCTTCTCGCCAAGCTTAAAACTTCTTATGACATTACCCGATGCATCGTAAATTCTGATCTCAACTTCCTTAGCATCGCCCTTTAACTCATACCCAAAACTTGCACCTTGTGCTGGGTTGAGATATAAAGCATCTCCATATACCGCAACGCTCTTGCCAATTAAGTTTGAAACCAAAGCTTTAGTAATTGAACGATTCGTCGCATAACTTGCATCAATGCTTTTCAAAATGTTTGAATTAATGTTGTAAAGTTGCTCAACCGTGCTAAATTGAGCAAGTTGACTCGCAAATTCACTGCTTTGAATTGGACTCAATGGGTCTTGATAATTCAACTGCGTTATCAAAAGCTTCAAGAAATCATCTTTCCCAAGGATGCTTTTACCCGAGCCCCGAACACTACTCCCTGTGGATGGCATACCTTTCAAATTTTCAAGTGAATTGATTCTCTCCACGACGCTCACCTCCTTTTAAATTATCGCTTCAATTGAACTTGAACCGTAAATCTTAACCAAACCGACATGGTCAAATTCCTTTCGCCTGCTATTACCTTTTTTGAAAAACCCTTCCCTACGCCCATCACCTGAATTTAAACCGTCAAACATAACTCCAACCCTTTCAAGTTTAACATCGCTTGACTCCAACATCATCTTCAAACTATCAATTCCTGACTCTATTACCTGTTTAACCTCAAAATTTTTAACCTCAAACAACACACTAACCCCTTTATCACCTTGCGAAATTTTAACGACGACTTCGCCAAGTTCCTTCGGCTCAAGCTTTAAAACTATCTCTCCCCTTTGCAAATTCTTCCCGCTTAATGCGAATTCCCGAATGCGATCAACGACATCTTGAATCTTAACCCCTTCATAAACAACCTGAAACTTTTCTCCATCCGAACTTTTCATAATCTTTAAACCATCCGAAACAAAATCCTTTAAAACAAACTTCGTCTGTGAATTTAATCTACCGGACGAAATTTCAAATTCATTTTTGAACTTCTCATATTCACCGAAAGATAAACCCTGGTGATTTGACTTTATGCGCTCGTTCTTGATTTGGGAATTAGCGTCGGTTTTCCCCACATCAATTTTTACTTCTTGCGTTTTCTCAAACTTATTAAATTCAAAACCCACTTCTTCGGTTAATTTGCGCATCGTTTCAAAGCCGATATCGCTCAATTTAATTCCTGCTTTAACATCAAATTGCCCACTTTCTTTTTCAGAAACACGAGCAACTTGAACTTTCCCATCGCCACGAGTTTGCTTTGACAATTCATTCTCGTATTGAGCAAACTTTATGAAAAACTCACCCTTAACAGGAACGATCTCAGAATCCAAATTCAAATGAGATGCTACCTGCGATGAAGTCAGTGATTTCAAAACTTCAACTTCAGAGCTTGAACCTTTTAACTTAACATTCGTAAAGTGAACCAATGGATGGGAATTAAACGATTTCAAATTCACAAATTTAAAATCTGCTTTTGCACCCGCTTCTTCAAAACGCTCACCATCAGGCAAGGTTTTAATTTCCAATGTCAAAAGCCCTAAATCAATCTTGGGAAGTTGAGCATTTCCAACATTTGAGAGAATAGATATCTCACTTGAATTTTTCACTTGTCCATCGGAATTTTCAAATTGAGCGCTTGCTGTCTCTTTTGTTTTCTCAGAAGGGGTTGGAGCTTCCTGTTTCAAAGTTGTTGAGACATTCAAGATATTTGACAAAACCTGCAATAAAATGAGGTCAAACTGTCCCTCAAGTTCGGATTTTTCAACTTTCACTTCCTCGTGATTTAAATCAAATGGCAAATTCAAAATTTCAGATATGTTCAAAAAGTTAAAATTCATCTCCCACTTGATGTAAGTTTCATCGCCTTTTTTGCGTTTAATTCAGCAAGTATTTTCGCTGCTTGTCTTCTTTGCATATTTAAAATTATCTCAAGCGCTTCATCATCCGGCATATTTTCAAGTATTTTAGCAGCTGCTTCCGGTTCCATCGCTTCATAAATTTTCGCAATCGCCTTAGCCCTCTCCGTCTTGTTTTCATTAAGCTTCGCTTGTAATTTTTCAATCATTGCGTCTTTCTTTTGCAATTCCATTTTAACTTGTTGAATTTGTCCGTAGAGAACCACGACGCTGTCCTTGTATTTTTTCAATTCAACTAAAACCTTGTCTAACTCCTTCTTCAAACTGTCAAGTTTATATGCCTCCACATATTCAAGCCCTATTGAAGTCGTGTCCTCCCAGACAATTCTAGTTGTGTCCTTTTCAATTTTCAACGAATCAGCCACTGCAACGGAACTTGGCAACGGTCTAAAAAGTTGCGGATAAACTTTTGAAAGAACATACATCCCCTCAAATATCGTCACAAATGAAAATGTGAAGCCGAGTATGTATCCAAGAATTGATTTCTCCATGTATCCTACTTGTTTAAAGTTGTCCTTTGAGATATAGCATCAAGAGATAACTGCTCTCTCTTTTGCGTTTCTTTTAAAATGTTGCCGATGAATTTTTCCTTTAACTTTTCCATCATCTTTTTGTCTTGATTCACCTTAACGAGCTCGCCTCTTTTCTTCTCCTCCTCTTTCAAAATTTTTTCAAGCGTTGTCCTCTGCGTCTCCACTTGTTTGGCTAAAGAGTTCAAATACGCATATTGCATTTGAAGGTCAAGCGCTCTAATTTTATCTTCAACTTCCAAATCCTCCATTTGCTTTTCTTTTTGGGCTTCAAGGTCTTCTAATACTTTTTCGGCATTCTCGCGAATTACTTTAATTTCAAAGAGGTCCCTTTTATGTTTCTTTTCCTGTAATTGACGAACTTTTAAAACTGGGTCAAGTTTAAAGCGAGCCATTTTAACCTCAAATTAAGTTTGCAAGTTCAATTAAACGATTAACCGAGTCCTCAAATTCTGCTTTTTCTTTCACATCTTGTTTCAGAAACTCCCTTATTTTGTCAATCATTTGAATTGCTTTGTCAATTTTCGGATTGCTTCCACGCACATAAGCACCGATGTTTATCAAGTCCTCAGCTTCTCTAAATGTTGCGAGTAAATCAATTATTTTTTCAGCCGATTTGCGATGTTTTTCGGAAACTATATCTGGCATCAAACGGCTTATGCTTTCAAGCGGGTCAATAGCTGGGTAATGTCCCATGTTCGCAAGTTTTCTTGAAAGCACAATATGCCCATCAAGTATTGACCTTGCGGAATCAGCTATTGGTTCGCTTAGGTCATCACCTTCAACAAGGACTGTGTAAAGAGCAGTGATGCTTCCCTTTGATGAAGTTCCAGCCCTTTCAACGAGTTTGGGCAACAAGGCGAAAACAGAGGGCGTATAACCTTTCGTTGTCGGCGGTTCCCCTATAGCAAGCCCAACCTCACGCTGTGCCATTGCAACACGCGTTAATGAATCCATCATAAACATAACATCAAGACCTTGGTCTCTGAAGTACTCAGCTACCGTGATCGCAACAAGCGCTGACTTAACTCTTATAAGCGGTGGTTTATCACTTGTTGCAACGACAACCACACTTTTTGAAAGCCCACCTTCACCAAGTTCTTTTTCAATAAAGTCCCTCACTTCCCTACCCCTTTCACCTATCAAAGCAATGACATTTACATCCGCGCTTGTATTTCTTGCTATCATGCCCATCAATGTACTTTTACCAACCCCGCTCCCGGCAAAAATTCCAATCCTTTGACCTTTACCACATGTCAAAAGTGCGTCTATCGCTCTTATCCCAGTGGCAAGTGCCTCTGTTATCCTTTTTCTTTCAAGTGGTTCTGGTGGCTGATTGTAAATTGACCTTATTTCCTCAGCTTCAATCCACCCTTTCCCATCAATGGGACGACCAAGCCCATCAATCACCCTACCAAGGAGTTTTTTACCAACTGGAACCGAAAAAGATTTCCCGCTTGCCACCATCTCACTCCCTGGGCTAATTCTATTTATATCGCCAAGCGCCATTGAAAGAACGCGATTATTCTTAAAGCCAACAACCTCAGCAAGACAAATCGTCTCATCATCCCGTGATTTTATACTGCAAACTTCGCCAAGCGATGCAGAAGGACCAATTGATTCAATCACAAGTCCTATAACCTGCGTGACCCTACCGTTGACTTTGATAAGGTCAAGATGTTCAAGCCGATCAAGATATTTTTTTATCCTTGCCTCAAGGTTCATTTTTGCTCAAGCATTTCAATAAGTGAATTTTCTATAAGTGAAAACTGCGTGCCCAAACGCACATCAACATTTCCAAGGTCACTTTCAATTATACATCCGCCCCTCTCAATCCCGGGGTCTGCCTCTATTATCACATCCCCGCTTGAATCGATCATCTGTAAAATTTCCGGTTTTAATTCCCTAATCAACTTTTCATCTTCGGGATTAACCCTCAACTTAATTTTTTCAACGCCTATGACTCTCTTAACAGCTTCCCTTACCTGATTCACAACGAAATCATCATCCTTTTCAATTTCCCTTTTAACTATTTTCTTCGCTATCTCAAGCGCAAGCGAAAGGATAAGTTTTTCAATTTTCTGTTCCAATCCGCTTATTTCCTCGTAAAAATTTTTCAGAATTTGCTCAAAAAGTTGAACATGCTCATTCAATTCAACCCTCAATTCATCTCGTAAAAATTTTTCAGCTTCTTGAAAACCGCGCCTATACGCTTCATTTAATTTCACCTCGTATTCTTTCCTCAACCCTTCAATTATCTTCTCAACATCTACTTTTTCAACATCCTGCGAAATTTTTTCCTCTTCAGTTTTTAAATCATCATTTGAACTCACAACTTGTTCAAGGACATTGTCTTCACTCTTCTCAATCTCAAGTTCCTCAAACGAAAAATTCTCGTTTAAGCGAAAATTTTTTATAACCCTTTTAGTAAACAATGTCCTCTTCACCTCCTCTTCCCGCGATGACGATCTCTTGATTTTCCTCAAGTCGTTTGATCACCTCAACTATTCTCATCTGAGCTGCTTCCACCTCGCGCAACCTAACAGGTCCCATGTATTGAATTTCCTCTTGTAACATAGCAGCAGCTCTTTCGGACATATTCTTGAAAATTTTTTCCCGTATTTTCTGATCCGCTCCTTTAAGGGCAAGTGCAAGGTCTTTCCTATCAACTTCGCGCAAAATCCTTTGTATGCTTCTATCATCAATGTAAATGATGTCCTCAAACAGGAACATCAAGCGTTTTATTTCCGTGGCAAGGTCAGGGTCTTGCTCCTCTATCCTTTGCAAAAGCTCCCTTGCCTCTTGAGAACCAACCTTGTTAAGTATAGCTGCAACGGTTCTTGCCCCACCGGTTGCGCTTACCTCTTGACTTAAAGATGTCTCCGCCATAGCATCAACCACACCTTCAATTTCAGTTAAAATCGCCGGCGAAATTTTGCCAAGTTTCGCGATCCTATAAATAACATCAACGCGCAAGTCCTCAGGAAGTTGATTTATAACTTTCGCTGCTTGTTCAAGTGGAAGATGTGAAAGTATTAAAGCGATCGTCTGAGGGTGCTCCTTCTGAAGGAAATTCGCAAGTTGCTGTGCATCCGCCTTCTTCAAAGCTGAAAAACCCTTTATCTGCGTCATGCTATGAACCTTCTCAACTATCTCGCTTGCCCTCTGGGGACCAAGCGACTTCTCAAGCAATGTCTTGGCATAATCAAAACCACCAACTATGATATACTCTTGCGCCTTCATCATCTGAAAAAATTCCTCAATCACAGCGGAGACAACCGAAGAAGAAACCCCCTCAAGCGACGATATCTCTATTGCGAGTTGCTCCATCTCCTGAGGTTCAAGATGTTTGAAAACTTTTGAAGCTGTTTCAACATCAAGCGCAAGAAGCAGTATCGCTGCTTTTTGCTTGCCTGTTAAGTTCTCGTATTTTAAATTTACCGCCTTTGCCATTTCGGTTTCTCCTCTTCTAATAGCCAAACTTTGATCAACCTCGTCGCTTGTTCAGAGTTTTCCTTGATATATTCCGTCACCTTCCCTTTTATCTGTTCTTTTCTGACAAATTCAAGCTCTAACTCTTCCTCAGAAGGTTTCACTTCCTCAACCACAAGGGTTTCAGGTTCTTTAAGCTGTGTTTGAGGCGCAACGGTCGGGAACTCCTTTACCTCTACCTCAGGAATTTCTCTCCTAATCCTTAATCTCCCAAGAAGCATAAAAATAAGGACAATTGACGACAAAATCGCAAGCGCTATGACAATTTTCTCAACAAGTTCTCTCCATGATTCCTTCAGCGTCTCCCGATAAACAAACTCCATCTCACCTCCAACCGATTCAAACGGGATATTCACAACAGAGACCTGATCATTTCTATCTGGATTGAAACCAACAGCGTTTTTAACTATCTGCGTAAGCTTTTCAATTTGTTGCTCATCCCTTGGGATATACTCAACTTTTTTAACCCCGCCAACATCATTGACTTTATAAGTCCCATTGACAAGCACAGCAACCGAAAGCCGTTTTATATTTCCAACCCCTTCAACTATCCGTTGGAGCGTGCGCGTAACCTCATAGTTCGTTATAGTGTTATTCCTTTGCGAACTTGTCGTTGAAAAAGTTGAATCAACGGAACTGCTTCTTTCCTGAATTGTCTGCTCGCTCCTAACAACCGTTTTATCGGGGTCATACTCCTCCATCGTTTTCTCAACCTGCGTGAAGTTAAGCTCAACATCAACCCTAACTATTGAATTTCCAGGTCCAAGGACACCGTCAAGCAAACTTTGAACTTTATCTGAAAGATATTGTTCAACATTTCTCTTTAATTCATATTGCTTTGAGCTTATCTTTGCGATTGGGTCAGATTCTGAATCTTCTGAAAGAAGTCGTCCCCTGGAATCAAGGATTGTGACATTCCTTGGCTCAAGTCCCTCAACGCTGTTTGCAACAAGATAAGCGATGCTTTGAACATTTTCCCTGGTCAATTTAGCCCCTTGCTTGAGCTTCAAAATCACGGATGCGGTTGGCTCTTTTTGATCTTCCTTGAAAAGTGCTTTTTCAGGGATAACAATATGAACCCTTGCTGCTTCAACACCATCAAGCTGTAAGATTGTCCTCGCAAGCTCTCCTTCAAGCGCCCTTTTGTAGTTTATTTTCTGAACGAAATCGGAAACACCAATATTCCCTTTATCAAAAATCTCGTACCCGACGATACTTGAATTAGGCAAACCTTCCCCGGCTAATTGAAGCCGTAACTCATATACATTTTGCTTTGGCACAAGTATAGTCCGACCATCATCTCTCAACTTGTACTCAATCTTTCTCTCCTTCAACTTTTCAATTATTTTACTTGCATCCCCGGGCTCAAGGTTTGAAAATAAAACCGCATATTCTGGCTCACGAACCCAGGAAATCAAAACCAAAAAAACAACAAGGGAAGCAAGAACAGAACCAACGAGAATTATTTTCCTTGTGTTGCTTAATCCCTTCCAAAATTCTTTTATCTGATTGAGCGAGCTCATCAATTTCTAAAAAATTTTTTTAAACCTGTAAACGCATCAATTCCTTATATGCCTCAAGCATCTTGTTCCTGACCTCCATTAAAAGCTCAAAACTCGTCTTCGCCTTTTCAACAGCTATCATCACATCATGTATATCGTTTATTTCACCGGTAATCGCTTTTTCAACGGCCTCCCCTGCCTCAAGCTGAAGTTCATTCACATCTTTGATAAATTCCTTCAATACTTGCTGAAAACTTTGAACGCTCTCCTTTACCCTTTCGCTCGCTTTTATACCTGCAATTTCACTTGAACTTAGGGAGTTTATCGCCTTGAGCATACCTCAGACCTTTTTGTTGATGAACTTCCCTGTATCAAAAACTTGGCGCCCATTTGAATCATAATAACTCCTTATCTCTTCAACCTTCTCATTAAAAACATTTTCAAAGTATTCCATCTCCTCCTTCGTCAATACATCCACCGGGCGTTCAACCTTAAGATTCTCAAAAAACACGAAAAAATTATTTACACCCTCAACTCTCATATCTCCAAAGCATCCTTTGCTATGTTTTTTGAAGCGTTAAAAGCAGTGACATTTGCCTCGTAAGCCCTCGTTGCGGAAATCATATCAACCATCTCAACGATTATATTAACATTCGGCATATGAACATATCCGTTTTCATCTGCGTCTGGATGTTCAGGATTATAGACAAGCCGTTCAGGGGCGTTATCCTCAACAACTTCAGCTCTTACACCGCTGATTAGAGCTTCGCTTTCAAAAAATTCAACCCCATCAACCGAAAAATGCTTTTCATTGGTTGTCTTAAGCCCAATAGTTTCATTTCTCAAAGCAACCTGGAAACTTCCCTCAGGTGAAGCCCTCATCACAACTATTTTCCTTCTATACGGCGTTCCGTTTTCGGTCCTTGTGGTCTCAACATTTGCGATGTTTTCGGCTATTGCCGTCATCCTCTTCCTTTGTGCGCTTAATCCCATCGCGCTTATGTTAAACGAAGCAAAAATTTTCTCAATCTTCATACTCCACCTCCCTTTATTGCTTTCTGAATTCCCCTGAACGACTCGCCTATCAACTTAACTGCGAGTTTATATCTTATCTGATTCTTCGCAAGTTCAGCCATCTCATAATCAATGTCAACATCGTTCACACCGCTTGCCAACGGGTCTGAATTAAAAGCTGGCTTTTCTTGAACAACCTCTGCATTGACCTCGCCAATCTCCTTAGCCCCTATCTGAAAATGCTTTTCATTTGTCCTCACACCCTTTATAAATTCACCGCTCAAACTTTTCCTCAACTCCTCTTCAAAATTGACATCCATCCTTTTATACCCTATCGTCGTTATATTTGCGATGTTTGATGCCAAAACTCTCTGCCTTAACGAGTAAGCATCAAGCGCCTTTTCAAGTAGAGGAATCTTTGTCCCGTTGAAAAGAAAAACCTTCAACATCTTGACCCACCTTTTTTATTGTGCATAAAGTTCAAAGTGAATTTCATCATCTTCAAAATCCTCTCTCCGCTTTCGGCTCATCAAGAAAGCAGCGATTAACACTCCAAGCAAACCGAAAATAATGAAAATTTTCTTCATCGGTTTAAACCTCAAATTTATTTTCGCACAAATCTAAAAAACATTAAAGCAAAATAAATGCCATCTTGAAATTCCCACAGCAAAAGCAAAAAACACGCCTAAGCTTGATACACCCTGAACAATATCATACATTTGATGGAGAATATTAAACACGCTTTTTGCTAAAAAACGCCAAATTTGATAAATTTCTACAAAACAATCTCACCTGTATCTGGATATGAAGAAGGCAACATTGAAAGGGATGACATTGCCCGAGCTTGAAAATTTTGTCGCTGGGCTCGGCTGGGAAAAATATCGCGCAAGGCAAATTTTTAAATGGCTGTATAATAAGCAGGTGGATGATTTCTCAAAGATGAGCGATATTCCGAAAGATTACAGAGAAAAACTTTCAGAAGTTGCTGATATAAACGAGCTTAAACTTTCAACATTTGAAAAATCAAATTGCGATGGAACAATAAAATTTCTATTTGAACTTAAAGATGGCGAAAAAATAGAAAGCGTCCTCATACCCGATGATTCGCGATTAACTCTTTGCGTTTCAACTCAAGTTGGTTGCCCGATTGATTGTAAGTTTTGTGCAACCGGAGCTATGGGTTTCAAGAGGAATCTAACCGCAGGCGAAATAGTTGACCAAGTGATTCAATCCCAAAGATTCTCCGAAAGAAGAATAACCAATATCGTCTTCATGGGAATGGGTGAACCACTTTTAAACCTTAAAAATCTTTTAAAGGCAATTGACATCATAACAAGCGATGACGGCATAAGAATCGGCTCAAGAAAAATCACCATCTCAACGGTCGGTCTGCCGGATAAAATCAAAGAATTAGCTGATGCGGGGAGAAAGGTTAAACTCGCTATATCGCTTCACACACTTAACGAAGACCTCAGGAAGAAACTCATCCCAATTGCAAACCGATACCCAATTCAATCCATAATTGAAGCGGTCAAGTATTACTACAACAAAATCGGACTTCGCATAACTTACGAATATATACTCTTTGAAGGGCTTAACGATACAGACGAGGATGTAAAAAAACTGGTTGAACTTGCTAAAATAGTTCCCTGTAAAATAAACATACTTAAATTTCACCCCGTTGACTTCATAAGAAAAGACCCGATATTAAAAAAACTTAAACCTTCAAAACGACTTGAAGAATTCGCCCAAAGGTTAAGGGAAAATAATCTAACTGTCTTCATCCGAAGCAATGCCGGAGAAGACATAAAAGCTGCTTGCGGTCAATTAGCTATCTTAACCGAAATTCAAAATTAAAAAGGAGAACCTCAAATGCGTCTCATCCTCTTTGGTCCGCCTGGGGTCGGAAAAGGGACCCAAGCCCAAATCCTCTCTCAAAAACTTAACATCCCACATATATCAACCGGAGATATACTTCGCGAAGCGGTAAAAAATCAAACAGAACTCGGGCTTAAAGCAAAATCGTTTATGGATAAAGGGGAACTCGTCCCGGATGATGTGATGATTGGAATAATAAAAGAGGTTTTATCGTCCGAAAGATGTAAGAACGGTTTCATACTTGATGGTTTTCCAAGGACATTAAACCAAGCGAAAGCGCTTGATGAGATGTTCAAAGAACTTAATATAAAACTTGACTATGTCATAAGCATTGAGGTTGATGACGACGAAATAATTAAACGCCTGACAAATCGGCGCACTTGCAGAAACTGTGGAGCTGTCTATAACTTGCTCATTGACCACATCCCAGAGGACAATAAATGCCCGAGATGTGGTGGAGAACTCTATCAAAGAAGTGACGATAACCCAGATATCATAAAAAACAGATTGAAAGTTTACAGAGAATCAACCCAAATCCTGCTTGAATATTACGACAAAAAAGGCATCTTGAAAAAAGTAAATGGCGTCGGAGAGATAAACCACATAACTAAACTAATCCTTCAAAGCATTGGAGTTAAAAGTTAAAAATTTTTTTGTTGCGATTTTTTTTACATTATTCACACAATGGGTCCGTTCAACTAAAAATTTGAGAAGATGATGTCGGAACTTGAAAAACTCAAGCGGGAAAATGAGCTTCTTCGGAAAAATCTTGAAAATTTGATGCGCATAACCGAAAACCTCGTCAGTACTCTTGACATAGATGAACTTCTTGAAACACTTGTGGGTCGCCTTGCCGAGATTACAAATGCGGATGGCACAGCGATTGCCCTCTTTGATGACGGAAACCTCATCATTAAGAAAGCGACCGGCGTAATTGCAAAATTTGTCGGCTTAAAATTACCTAAAGAAGAGAGCTTCTCGTGGAGAATTATAAATGAGGGGAAAACCATTTTCCAAAGAACAGAAGAACCCACTTCTAAAATTTACATAGAGGCAAAAGACCTTGGTATTTCAACAAGCTTGGGCATCCCATTGAAAAGATTTAACAGAATAATAGGAGTTTTATCACTGCACTGGCTCAAACCCTACGCCCCAACTGAAGAAGAGATACATCTACTTGAAGTCACCGCGGAAAGAATCACTTTATCTATAATGAATGCCCGACAATTTGAGCAAATCAAACTTCAAGCACAACTTATTGACCTTTCGCCATCGGCTTTAATAATCCAAGATTTGAACGATATGATAATGTTCTGGAATAAATCAGCAGAGGAAATTTATGGATATACAAAAGAAGAAGCGATCGGGAAAAAGGTAACGGACTTGATTTACACGCCGGAACAACTTGAAGATTATTTCAAGGCAAAAGATATCACGCTTAAAGATGGGAAATGGAGCGGGGAGTTAAAACAAAAGACAAAAGATGGACGAACGATAACGGTGTGGTCAAATTTTAAACTTTTGATAGACGAGGAAGGAAAACAAGTTAAAATTTTGGTCGCAAATACAGATATAACCGAAAAGAAGAAAATTGAAGCACTTTTAAACCGAGCACACCGACTTGAAGCCATTGGACGACTTGCAGCTGGGATAGCCCACGATCTGAACAACATATTACAGCCGATAACAATGGCGTCAGAGATACTCAGGCGAAAATCAAGAGATGAGGCGGAGCAAAGATATATTGAAATAATCAATAGCTCAGCACAAAGAGGTGCGCAACTCGTGAAACAGGTCTTGACATTTTCCAAAGGGATAAGCGGTGAAAAAGGAATCGTTCAGGTCAAACACTTGATAAGGGAAGTTGAAACGATTTTGAAGGAAACCTTTCCTAAAAACATAAAGATTGAAGTTGACATCCAAAAAGATCTATGGGCAGTTGTTGCTGACCCAAATCAAATAATGCAAGTTTTAATGAACCTGTGTGTAAATGCAAAAGATGCCATGCCAAATGGCGGTAAGCTAGCTATAAAGGCGCAAAACTTAACGCTTGACAATCACTATGCAACTCAAATCCCAGGTATAAAACCAGGTCCATATATACTCATAACCGTTGAAGACACAGGAGTTGGAATACCAGCGGAGATAATTGACAAAATTTTTGATCCCTTCTTCACAACCAAAGAACCAGAAAAAGGAACAGGACTCGGTCTTTCAACAGTAAACAACATCATAAAAGAACATGGCGGTTTTATAAATGTATACAGCGAGGTTGGGCAAGGAACTATTTTCAAAGTTTATCTCCCGGCATCAAGTGGGGAAATAAAACCGGCAATTGAAGAAATCGCCGAGGAAATTCCCGTTGGCGATCAGGAGTTAATACTCATCGCTGAAGATGAAGCTCCGCTCCTATTTGCTTGATGATAAAAACAGTACTTGAAGGTAACAATTATAGAACTATAACCGCAAATAACGGTGCCGAAGCGCTTGTAAAATTCATACAAAATAAAGATGAAATTGCCCTCATCATCACCGACCTTGGGATGCCGGTTATGGATGGTGTAGAACTCATAAAAACTGTCAGAAAAATAGAGCCAAAAACTAAAATAATAGCCATAAGCGGGCTTGATACCCCGACAGCACCGCTTGACGAGGTTGTAAAAAATATATCTGTATTCATTCAAAAACCTTTTGATGCAAAAACCCTACTCAAAGAGACAGCAAGAGTGTTAAAATCTTGAATTCAAACCCAAAGGCGTTTCCCACCCGCCCTCTTGCCTTTGACGAAAATTTTGCTTATTAATAATTGGATAGCAATTTTGCTCGTGTTGATAAGTTGTGGATAACTTCAAAAATTTTTGAAATAAATTTTTAAAAAAAAGTCGCAAACTCAAGTTTATTTTGGAAGGATGTGGATAATTTTCGTTGGAAGTTTGAAAAATCACAAAAAATCAATCATTTCTTGCAAAATAGGGATGTGGATAACTTTGTGGATAATGTGGATAACGGCTTGAATCTGACACTGTGAGTTATCAACAAGTTATCCACAATTTTTGTGAAAATGTGGATAAGTCAAAAATAAAAAACTTGAATAAATATGGACTCGTTAAACGAAAAAGAAGTTAAAGTTAATAGCGAGCTAACAAATGAACCCTCCCAAAAAGGTTTAGTTGATGCAAAAGCTGTTTGGGATGAGTGTCTTTCAATAATCAAGGATAACATCAATCCCCTGAGTTTTAAAACATGGTTTGAACCGATCATCCCTTTAAAAGTTGAGGGAAAACAACTTACCATTCAAGTACCAAGTCAATTTTTTTATGAATGGCTTGAGGAACATTATTACGGGTTGATCAAAAAGACCTTGACGAAAGTTTTAGGTGAAGGGGCAAAGCTTGTTTATTCCGTCGTGATGGAAAATTCATCAACGGACGAGCCAAAGGCGGTTATAAATCTACCATCAGTACCAAAGCCGACAAAGTCGCCGTCAAGTCAAGTTCAAACTCACTCAATTCAAGTTAAATCCCAACCCGAATATGAAGCATTTGATGCTGATATTTTCGGAAAAACAAATTTAAATCCAAGATATACATTTGATAATTTCGTAAAAGGCGATTGCAATCAACTTGCACGAGCAGCTGCTCTTGCAGTTGCGAACAACCCCGGAGGGACATCTTTCAATCCGCTTTTAGTTTATGGCGGTGTCGGGCTTGGAAAAACACACTTAATCCAGGCGATAGGTAATTATGTGCTTGCAAATAAAAAGGCAACAAAAGTTTATTATGTATCAAGCGAGAAATTCACGATTGATTTCGTTGAAGCGATCCAAAAGGATAGGGTCAATGAGTTTTCAAATTTCTATAAAAGCATGGATGTCTTGATAGTTGATGACATTCAATTCCTCGCCGGAAAAGAAAAGACACAAGATAATTTCTTTCACATATTTAATGCTTTACACCAAGCGAGAAAACAAATAGTTCTCTCCAGCGATAGACCCCCGAAGGAGCTGAAAGGTGTTGATGAGAGATTAATTTCACGGTTTCAATGGGGATTGATCGCTGATATTCAACCACCGGACCTTGAAACGAGAATAGCAATTTTAAAGAAAAAAGCCGAGGATAATGGGATAGAACTTCCACAAGAAGTAATTGAATATATAGCGGTTCATATAACATCAAATATAAGGGAGCTTGAAGGTTGTCTTATAAGTTTGCTTGCGAAATCGTCGCTTGAAAATAGAAAAATTGACATTGAACTTGCAAAGGAAGTCGTTAGAACAATTGTCAAAGACACATCGGTCAATGTCACAATTGAAGAGATTCAGAGAATTGTTTGTGAATATTTTGGAATCCCGACGGATATGCTTAAAGCAAAAACAAGAAAGCAAGAAGTCGCTACAGCAAGACAAATAGCGATGTATCTTTGCAAGGAACTCACCGACTCATCTTTGAAAACGATCGGCTTACACTTCGGGGGAAGAGACCATAGCACCGTAATTCACGCTTGTCAATCGGTTGAAGATGAAATGAAAAGGAACGAGAAATTCAGGAACCTCGTGGAACAATTGAGAAGAAAAATTGAATTTAACTCAAAATAACAGCAATGTTGATAACTTTGTTGATAAGTTGTTAATTGCTGTGGATTCGCTGTTGAAAAGTCATTAAGTTATCCACATTTAAGATGTGGATAACTTCAAAATGTTGATAAAGTTAAAGTTATCCACATTCAATTAACATACCGTTATTGTCAGATTTTACCCCGCTACCCCAAAAATTGAGCGAAAAAGAATTGTCTTTCAAGATAAATTTTGAAAATCCCCCATTTTGTTATTTTCTACAAAAAAGTTATCAACATATCCACACTGCTAATTAACCCAATAATTATATTAAAGATATATTAAAGACAAAAACTAATTAGGATTTAACTGATTCTATAGCTTGAACTATAAGCGGATAGTATCTATCAAGTGCACACTCAACGGAATTTCTCAATTCACAAACACCATCTTCCGTTTCCCGACATTCTTTACAGATATTCTCTCGCAAAGCGTTTACATAGTCATCCATTTTATCGCTTTTAACTGAAAGAACGATCTTCACAATTTTTGGGAAGTATTCCTTAACCCCACACATTGACTTTTCTGAAATCCTACAAACACCATTTCCATATGGATCGCTATCAATGCAAACTTTGCAAACTATGTTTTGAACCGCAAGCCAATATTTTTCAAGTTCAGGCGTCATAGTAGCTCCTTAAAGTTTGTTTTTCAATTCTATTTTTAAAAATTCCTGTGAAAAAAGCAAGTTAAATGTTGTTTTGATTTTTTGAAGAGGTATTGCTACATTTAAAATTGAAAAACAAATTTCTCCTCATGCGTGAGATTAAACGGAAAGTTTCCAAGAAATTTAACGGATAGAGAACTTGATTGGATTTTGTGGATGTTGCCATCGGAAAAGTCAGGTTATAAGGATTATCGTTCGCTTATTGAGAAATCGGTTGTCATTGGTTATGGAAAATTTGAAGGGGATAATTTAATTCTCGGTCAAGTGGGGGATTTGCCAGATGAGGAATCCTTTTTCACACCTGTTGTTTCGCTTGGACAGGTAGAGACGCTTGAGGCGAAAATTCAAATTTCAATACATAAACCGCATAAAAACCAAATTCAAATTGATATTGTAAATCTCAACGGGGACACCATTCCTGAGGAGATTACCGAGGTAAGGAGGTGGAGTTATTCAAGATGGAATCCAGGGGAGCCATCTCCAGCGACGGGGAAACCGGTAAGGGAGGTTAAAGTTTTTTCAAAGTTTGAAAGCAATTTGATACTTGTCTTAAGTCCGTCGGATAAGAAGATATGGTTACACGAGATTGATTCGGGGGTAAATTACATAATTCCTGTTACAAACTTTTTTAACGAATTGATGAGACAGCGAAGGGATATTTTTGAGAAGATTGGGGGATTAAATGTTCCTTTGATTTTTGAAAACATTGATAAGTTCAGCGATGCGCAGATAAACAATGCTTTTTTATCTTACAGCAAAATTTTCGGGAAAGTTGATGTTGGAGCATATGAGGAGATGAAAGAGAAAAAAGGGTTTCTCGCTTTTTTGAAAAGAAAGTTTAAAAGGTGATAATCTATGGACAAAGAGAAAATTGAAACAGAAAAAGATGTAATTGAAATAGGCAAGCGAGTTATAAGGATTGAAGCAAATGCGGTTGCGGAACTTGAAGATAGGATTGATGAAAATTTTGCGGAGGTTGTTGATTTAATTTTGGGGTCAACTGGAAGAGTTGTGATAACTGGTGTTGGCAAGTCGGGTATTATAGCGAGGAAAATAGTTGCGACAATGAATTCAACTGGGACACCTGCACTTTACCTTCATCCAGCGGACGCCGTTCACGGAGACCTTGGTGTTGTGCGAAAGGAGGATGTGGTCATTTGTATTTCAAAGAGCGGGGACACGGTTGAGGTCCTGCGTTTGATACCGATTTTTAAAAGGATTGGTGTCCCTGTGATTTCAATGGTTGGAAATTTAAATTCACAGCTTGTCCGTCTTTCCGATTATGTTTTAAATGTTTCCGTTAAAGAAGAAGCGTGTCCGTATAATTTAGCTCCGACTGCTTCAACTACAGCAACTCTTGCGATGGGGGATGCACTTGCGATCGCTCTTCTTGAAAAGAGAAACTTCACGGTTGAAAACTTCGCCTTGTTTCACCCTGGTGGAAATCTCGGGAAGAGGTTGCTTCTTAAAGTTGAGGAGTTGATGGTCTCAGGAAAAGATGTCCCTATTGTCCGCACTTCAACGCCTATGAAGGAGACGATAATTGAGATGACATCAAAACGCCTTGGCGCAACTTGTGTTGTTGATGATAATGGTAAACTTGTAGGTATAATCACCGACGGAGACTTAAGGCGACTTCTACAGAGGACTGAAAATGTTTTTGGCTTGACCGCTGGTGAAGTCATGACGAGAAATCCGAAAACGATAAAGAAAGATGCGCTTGCTGTCGTAGCCCTTCAAGAGATGGAACATTACAACATAACTCAACTTGTTGTCATTGACGATGAGCGATTTCCCATAGGTATGATTCACATTCACGATCTTGTGAAAGCGGGATTGAGTTCATCTGAAACAGAGAATGAATTTGAGCAATGAAGATAAAAACGATGTTTTTTATCCTTGCCCTTGTATTTTTAAGTTGTGAAGAGAAAATCAAACCTTCAATCATTCACCTTTCCGATGTTCAAATTCCATCTCAAGAGTCGTGGAATGCAACCATTGTTTTTAGTGATTCAGGAAGGATAAGGGCTGTTTTGAAGGCGAGTCATATCCTTGTATTTCAAGATCAAGATGTGACAATTTTAAATCAAGGTTTTAGAGTTGATTTTTATGATGAAAATGGGAAGCATACATCGTATTTGATCGCTGATAGCGGTAGAGTTAACGAGAAGACCAAAAATCTTGAGGCGTATGGGAATATAGTTGCTGTCTCCGATGAGGGAACGCGCGTTGAGACGACGCGTCTTTTCTGGGACAACGAAAGAAACAAAGTCCGCTCGGATGCTTTTGTTAAGGTGACCTCACCAAATGAGATTTTACAGGGTTATGGTTTTGAAGCGGACCAAGATTTGAAAAATTATGTCGTCTATAAAGTAAGCGGACAAGCGAAGGTTGAGGAAAAGTAGAAAAATTAATTGACAAATCGGAAGTTAATTGTTATATTTACACTTGAAAACAAAATGAGAATTAGCAATGGCACTTCAGATCATAGGTCACCACATTGAGGTTTCAGATCAAATTAAAAATTATATTGAAAGGGAGATTTCGCGGTTAGACAAATTTTTTGATGGCATAATAAACGCTGAAGTTATATTAAGACAGGATACGAAACACAATCACTTGAAAGAAGCGGAAGTAATAGTGAAGGTATACGAGCACAGGTTGACAGCGAAGGCGAATGATCCGGATATACTTAAAGCGTTTGACAAATCGCTTACAAAGGTTGAAAGACAGCTTATAAAATTCAAAGATAAGTTGAAATCACACAGGTGAGAAAATGTTTAGCAGGGAATTTAAGGAAATAAAAAAGACGCATATCACGGTTGGTTTCTTTTATGAGTCGGGGAAGGAACTGTTCAAGTTGAAGGTTTTGAATGGGGATGTCGGCTTTGATAGAAAGATAACGGATAAAAATATACATCGCCCAGGGCTTGCACTTGCTGGTTATGTTGAGCTTTTCACATACAATAGGATTCAAGTTTTCGGGAACACCGAGATAAGGTATCTTCAGAGTTTATCGCCAGAGGATAGGATTAAGTCAATTCAAAAGATACTTGAGTTTGAAATTCCTTGCGTTGTCATAACGAATGACAATTTGCTTCCCGACAATCTCCTTGATCTTTTCACCGAGAAGAAAGTTTCTGTTTTCCAGACGCCACTTGAGACCACAAAGCTTGTTTATTTCATAAGCGATTTCCTTGATGATCAATTTGCACCGCAAACGGTTGTTCATGGTGACCTTGTTGATGTCTATGGAATAGGGCTTCTTTTCGTTGGGAGATCGGGGATTGGGAAAAGCGAAATAGCGCTTGACCTTGTTGAAAGAGGACATCGTCTTGTAGCTGATGATGTTGTTTTAATAACCAAGAAAGGTGAAAACATTTTAATTGGCACTTGCAATACGATAACGAAGCATTTTATGGAGATAAGAGGGCTTGGCATAATTGATGTCAAGAATATGTTCGGGATAAGAGCGATAAGATACCAAAAGAGGGTTGAGGTTGTTGTTGAACTTCTTGATTGGGACCCGAAAGAGGAATATACTCGCACCGGACTTGATGAAGAAAAAATCTCTATACTTGGTGTTGAAATTCCACTTGTTAAGCTTCCGATCTTCCCAGGGAAAAATATATCCGTTATAGCCGAAGTCATTGCGCTTAATCATTTATTGAAACATTACGGTTATGACTCAGCCAAGGAATTCAACAAAAATCTTGAAACGCTTCTAAGGCGAAAAGCGTCTTCCTTAAAAACAGATGATTTCCCCATTGAGAGGATAGCCAGATATTTTGAACATGACTTTGAATAAATAAAAAAGAGATTAAATGCGCGTTAATCAAATCCTGTTCTTTTTGGTTTTATCCTTGCTCCTCACATTGGGTTGTAGAAAGGAAGTCAAAAGAAATTACATAGTTATTGGAAGCACTATTGATATTGACTCATTTAACCCGTATCTGAGCACATCGCTTTTCACCCAAGATATACTTGACAGAGTTTACCTTCGTCTTGCTGTTGAACACGAAGATTACCGAACCTTTACACCACTTCTTGCGAAAAGATGGGAATGGTCTAAGGACTCTCTTCAAATCACTTTTTATCTTCGCAATGATGTATATTGGACTGATGGTGTTAAGACGACCGCATACGATGTTGAATATAGTTTTAAAGCAGCCACTTCTCCCGAACTCGCATGGTTAAACGCTGAGGACATAGTCAGAAATATAGAAGATGTAAAAGCATTGAATGAGACAACGCTCGTTGTTAAGTATCGTTATGTTTACCCATATCAAGTTATGGATATAAACGATGTCTGGATAATCCCGCGACACATTTATGAAAAGATTCCCTTCTCCGAATGGAGGAAGAACGGTTTCTTTGATCATAATCCTGTGACGAACGGTCCATATAAAGTTGCTCGCTGGGAAAGAGGACAATTGATTGAACTTGTCAAGAATGAAAGATATTTTGATAAAAATTATCCAAAGATAGAAAGGGTTTTCGTTAAAATCGTCCCAAATGAATCAAATTTAACTTTGCAGTTCTTGAATGGTGAGATTGATGTCTTGCCTTCTGTTTCGCCATCTGTTGCTGAAAAATATGAGGGGAGTAAAAATTTTAAGTTTGTTAAGTATCCGCATCTTGCGTATGAATATATCGGTTGGAATCAGAAAAATCCGATATTTGCAGATAAAAAGGTTAGACAAGCGCTATCATACGGGATAAATGTTGACGAGATAACAAATGTGATTTTGAAAGGTAATGCGGTTCGCAGTACTTCTCCATTTCCGTCAACTTTTTGGGCTCATAACGAGAAGTTGAAACCATATCCATACGATATTCAAAGGGCTAAGAAACTTCTTTCTGAAGCTGGTTGGCGTGATTCCGATGGCGATGGAATCCTTGATAAAGTCATAGGTGGGAAAAAAGTTGATTTTAAATTTACATTGATAACCAATGCTGAGAATCAAACGAGGAGAGAAGTTGCAGTGGCTATCCAAAATGACCTTTTGAAGCTCGGTGTCAAGATGGAAATACAGCTTTATGAATTTAACACATTTATGCGCCATATACTTGATAGAAATTTTGATGCAGTTTTATCAGGTTGGAGGATTGCGACTAAGCCAGACCTTTCTTCATTGTTTCACACCGAGGCGATAAAATCAGGTCATAATATCGTCTCGTATTCAAATCCGTATTTTGATAAGCTTAATGATTCAGCAGCTGTTTTAAACAACCTTGTAAGCGCAAAGAAAATTTGGGATGAAATTCAAGAGATACTTTATGAAGACCAACCTTATACATTTCTTTATGAGCCGGTCAGGATAAATGGCATTAGCAACAGGATAAAAATTGAGACCGTTAAAATGAACAGCATAAGTTTCCTTTTTAACTTGCACGAGTGGGAATTAAGGTGAAGCCGGGAGAATGAGGGTAATTTTGAAACGAATTTTCAACGCTATTTTTCTTTCCTTCGGCATATCTGCGGTTGTTTTCTTGCTTTTGAGAATGTTGCCTTCGGTCTCTTTCTCCGATTTGTATTTAAACCCGAGATTATCCGATGAAGCGATCACAAGGATAAAATCATCTTACGGGCTTGATAAACCTGTTTTGGTTCAATTTTTCGTCTGGATAAAGGAAATCGCAATGGGTAATTTTGGGTTTTCTTTTATCTATCGCAAGCCAGTGATTGATTGTATATTTGATGCTTTTCTTTCAACCTTGATCATCGGGCTTCCAGCACTTATTTACAGTTTCGGTTTAGGTATTGTCGTCGGTGTTCAATTGGCTCGTAAAAAAGGGAAGGCGATTGATAAACTCGTAAGCTCTTTTCTACTGATTTTATATTCAATTCCGACTTTTTGGGTTGGAATAATTTTTGTGCTCGTTTTTAGCTATGTGCTTGGTTTTTTCCCTCCATCTGGGCTTCGTTCTTTCAATTTCAGTGAGATGAGCTTTCTTGAGAAAATTTTTGATTTGTTTTGGCACATTTTCCTTCCATCATTTACACTTGGTATAGCACCTATGTCTGCGGTTGCAAGGTTTGTAAGAACACATACGCTAAAGGTTTTATCTCAAACCTATGTGAAAATGGCGAAAGCAAAAGGTCTTGAAGAGCGTCTGATTTTTTATCGTCATGTTTTGCCGAACGCTTTGCTTCCCGTTGTAACTCTTTTCGGTCTTTACCTGCCTGTTTTCCTCGCTGGCTCAGTCGTCGTTGAGGAAATTTTTTCAATTCCGGGTCTTGGGAAACTTGCGATTGACTCAATTTTTCAAAGGGATTATCCTCTTACCGTTGGGATAACATTGTTTGTTTCTTTCATCGTCATACTTGGGAATTTGATCTCGGATATACTATACACAATTTTTGACCCAAGGATAAGGTTGGAATGATGGCGCAAAGGAAGATATTTTTGGTTTCAATCTTTGTTATCTCCTATCTTGCTTTTGCGGATTTGATAGCGCCGTTTGATCCGATAATGTCGCTTGACAGGCAAAACCTTTCATCATTACCGCCTTTGACGAGAGTTTATGAGATAAATTTGAAAGACGGCAGGAAAGTCATCGCTTTTGAATATGTTAAGGAAAGCGAATTCGTTTATTACACACAGAGATTTTCGCGTGGCAGGATTAAACTTGAGGATTTGAAAAATGTTAGGTCGCTTATTTTTGTATTCGGGACAGATAATCTGGGACGAGATGTGTTAAGTAGAACAATTTATGGGGGCAAAATATCCCTTCTAATTGGCATCATTGCTTCCTTTATTGCCCTTTTTGTCGGGTTGATCGTTGGGGTTTTTGCTGGTTATTTCGGCGGGATAGCTGATAAAATTCTAATGAGAATTACGGATGTGTTTCTTGCTTTCCCGAAATTATTTCTTGTGCTTGTGGTTGTTTCGCTAAGTCAAAGGCAAACAATTTTCTCTCTTATTTTAATTTTGGGTTTGTTAAGTTGGATGGGGATAGCGAGGTTTATAAGAGCGGAATTTTTGAAGTTAAAAAACATGGAGTTCGTCCTTGCTCTTGAATCTGTTGGTTTCTCAGAACTTAGAATTGCATTAAAGCACATTTTACCCAACGCTGTATCGCCAGCCCTTGTAAATATTCCCTTGCTTGTTGGTGATCTGATCCTGACGGAATCAATTTTAAGCTTCATTGGCTTTGGAGTTCAACCTCCAACTCCAACTTGGGGGAATATGATAAGTGAAGCGGAAAAGAGTTTGCTTTCAACTTGGTGGCTTCCAATCCTGCCTGGTATTTTGATCTCGGCGACCGTTTTGATTATGAATTGGGCTTCTGAAGTTAAAGAATAGGCAGTGGAAAATATTGCGATTTTTTTCTTATATTTATCATAAACTCATCAAAAATTTTTCTCAATCATGAAACCGAGTGAATTCATACTTGTACTTGATTTTGGCTCGCAGTACACTCAACTTATAGCCAGAAGGATAAGAGAACTTGGTGTCTTTTCGGAGATTCAAAGGTTTGATTTCCCCATTGATGAAATTTTAAAGTTGAAGCCGAAAGGGATAATTTTATCAGGAGGACCCTCAAGCGTTTACGAAGATGGTGCACCTCAGGTTGATGAAAAATTGTTTGAACTTGGAATTCCAGTGCTTGGGATTTGCTATGGACTTCAATTGATAGCATATAAGCTCGGTGGAGTCGTTGATAAGTTTGCAAGGAGGGAATACGGTAAGGCGATTTTAAGAGTTATAAAAGATGACGATTTATTTTACGGTTTCAATTCACAAAGCGTTGTTTGGATGAGCCATGGGGATGCACTGATAAAGGAGCCAGACGGGTTTGAAGTTATAGCTTGGACTGATAACTCGCCGATTTGTGCTATAAGAAATAAAGATAAAAAAATTTATGGCGTTCAATTTCATCCGGAGGTTGTGCATACGGAAAGGGGCGATGAGATTTTGAGAAATTTTGTGTATAGGATTTGCGGTTGTAAAGGTGCGTGGAACGCTGAATTTTTTATTGAGAAAGAGATTGAGGAAATTAGAAAAATTGTTGGGGATGAAAAAGTCATTTGTGCGGTAAGTGGTGGGGTTGATTCAACTGTCCTTGCTTTGCTTTTAATGAGAGCCATCGGGGGAAATTTGATCGCTATTTTTATAGATAATGGCTTGATGCGTGAGGGTGAAGGCGAGGAGGTCTTGAAAAATTTTAGGGAAATCGGGGTTAACATTCATTATGTAAATGCGAGCGAGGTCTTTCTTGAAAGATTGAAAGGCATCGTTGATCCAGAGGAGAAGAGACGAATCATTGGGAGGACATTTATTGAGATATTTGAAAGGGAGGCGAAAAAATTCGGTGATGTTAAGTTTCTTGCACAGGGGACGCTTTATCCTGATGTCATTGAGTCAACGAGTTATAAAGGACCTTCATCAAAGATAAAAACGCATCATAATGTTGGAGGTCTTCCCGAGCGTATGAATTTTAAATTGATAGAGCCGTTTAGAGAGCTTTTCAAAGATGAGGTGAGAAAGATCGGAAAGTCGTTGGGTTTGAGCGATGAAATTTTAAATCGTCATCCTTTCCCAGGTCCTGGACTTGCTGTTAGAGTTGTTGGGGAGGTGACAAAAGATAAGCTTGAGATTTTGCGCAAAGCGGATAAAATTTTCATTGAGGAGATAAAGAAAGCAAATTTATACGACAAAATTTGGCAAGCGTTTGCCGTTCTTTTGCCAATTAAAACAGTCGGCGTTATGGGGGACGAGAGAAGTTATGAGTATGTGGTAGCCCTTAGAGCTGTTTCAAGTCAAGATGGTATGACAGCGGATTGGTTCAGATTGCCGTATGATTTGCTTGAGAGGGTTTCAAATAGGATCGTCAACGAGGTAAAAGGCGTAAATCGTGTTATCTATGATATAACAACAAAACCACCGGCGACAATTGAATGGGAATGAGAAAATGTCCAACGGGATAATCAAGAAAATGATTGAGAGAGCGAGGAAGTATTTTGACTCGGGGAAATATCTTCATTCGCTTCAGATTTATCACAGGATTATAAACGAGTATCCGGGTTATGTTGATGCGTACTCTGAGTTGGCTTATGTTTATACAAAGCTTGGGAAGGAGGGTTATGCTGAGAAGCTTTTGAGGAAGGCGCTTCAAATAGAGCCAGGGAACGAGGAAGTGCTTTTTTTGCTTGGGACGAATTGTTTGCGCTCAAAGAAATTTGACGAAGCGATAAAATTCTTAACAAAGCTCGCTTATCTTGAATATCCAGCTGTTCATTATAACCTCGGACTTGCTTACTATTACCGTGGCGATTACCTTGAAGCTGAAGCCGAGCTTAAAAAAGTTTTAAGCCTTGACCCGGATTTCCCCAAAGCTGTTGAGTCGCTTGCCGAGATATTGATAAAGCGCGAAAGTTATGACGAGGCGGTTGATTACCTAAAGCGTGGGATAAAAAGAGAGCCCTATAATCATACGCTTTATTATCTCCTGGGCATATCATTTTGGAATTTGGGAAAGTTAAAACAAGCTCGCGAGGCAATTGAAACCGCTATTGATCTTGAACCAAATAATGGAATCCTGTGGCAAACATGTGGTGAAATTTTACTTGAACTCGGTGAAATTGAAAAAGCGGAGAAGTATTTCAATCGCGCTATTTCACTTGATAAAGGTTTGGTTGATTCGTTCATAAATCTCGGTTTAATTCATTTGTATCGCGGTGAGGATGAACAAGCGAGAAAATTTTTTGATGAGGCGATTAAAATTGACCCTAAAGCGAGCGTGAAAATAGAGGAAAAAATCAAACTTTTAAGAAATGGCTAAAATCATCCGCTTTCTTTTGCTCATCGTGATTATTAAGGAAAGTGTTTTGACGCAAGGATATAGCTTTTTTAATCCTGTCGCCGATTCGCTCTTTAAAGCGGGCGTTGAACTTTTCAAATTTGGTTTGAATTCCCGAGGACATTTAGCTGATACCTCAGGGGAGAGGGAATACTTCTTAAAAGCATATTTAAAATTTGATTCCGTTATCGCTCTCGGTTTAAATCACCGGACGACAGCAAGTTATCTTATGGCTTCAAAGTCGCTTTGTTATCTTAACAGATTTGCAGAGGCGGGTGATTTATTGAGGCATTTCCTTTCAAAGTTCCCCGAGAGCGAATATGTTGAAGATGCTCATTATACGCTTGGGCTAATTTACTTTAAGCTTGGAGATTTAGATGACGCTTTGCTTGAGATTGATAAGTCAATTCAAGTTTCAAAAAGTGATCCAACGAAGTATAAAAGAGTTATCTCTGCACTTGTTGATTCGGTTGATTTGACCACGCTTCAAAAGCTTGCGGATAAGGTCTTATCCACCGAGGTTAAATATCTTATAGTTGTAAAGGTTGCGGATAAAATCGCTCTTTCAGGAAGATATGAAGATGCGAAAAGATTCATTGCGGATAGATTGAGATATTTTCGCGGGACTGAATTTTATGATAGATTGATGTTTAAAATTTCGTATTACGAACGCCTTCTCGTTCGTCCAGAGGTTAAAATTGGTGTTTTGCTTCCTGAGCGACAAAGTTTAAGTGAATCAATTTTAAAAGGCATTGAACTTGCCGTTGAGCAACATAATTTGAATTTCAGCCCCAAGGTTGGGATTGAACTCAGGTATTATAATTCATTTGATATTGACAGGAAGGTTTTATCTTTTAAGAAAGTTCCAGAGGTCTCTGCGATAATTGGTCCAGTTTACAGTGAAGATGTTCAAATTTGTGCGAGATTCATCAACGATTTAAAAATACCTTTGATTTCACCGACAGCCACATCGGATGGGTTAGCTGATTTAAGCGATTACATTTTTCAGTTGAATTCTGATCTTACGACAAGGGCAAGGGCAATAGCACAGTTTGCGGTTTTTTCGCTTGGGTTGAAATACTTCTTTGTCCTTGCGCCAAACGATAAAAAAATAAAACCGTTCGTTGATGCCTTTGTTGATGAGGTGAAGTTGGTTTCAGCTCAAGTGATGAAAATTCGTTTTTACAATCCTGATGAAACAGACCTTCGTAGTTATTTTAGGGAGATAAAAGCAGTTCTTGATTCATCTAAAGTTCCTTTGGATATGGTCGGGCTTTTTGCTCCAATTTTAAATTCCGACTTCATCGGTATAATCACCTCGCAGGTCTTTTACCACGATATGAATGTTAAAATTTTGGGCAACGATATCTGGAATAATTTTAATGAACTTTACTTGAATAGGAGATACGCTGATGGGGTTATATTCACTGCTGGTTGGAAAATTGACCTTGAGTCGCAAGAATATAAAAATTTCGTGAGGTTTTTCAAAGATAGATATGGAATTGAACCGGATGAATTTGCAATTTACGGCTATGATACGGCGAGATTTATTTTGGAAGTGATAAAATCGGGGATGTTAACACCCGGCGAGGTTTATAATGCGATTAAGAAAGCGGAATTTTTCGGCATAGGCAGGGATATTGTGTTTGAAAATGGGCGCGTCAACAAGTCAATTGCGATTCTTGTTTTTAAGGATAATTTAATACGGAGGTTAACTCAATGGACGATAAAAAAGTAAGTTATGAGTTGGATTCGGAGTATAGGGTCAGGGTTAAGGACCTTCCGCCTGAGACGAGACCGAGGGAGAAATTCATAAAGTATGGACCGCAAGCGGTTTCAAATGCTGAGCTTCTTGCTATTTTGATCGGTTCAGGGACGAGGAAAATTTCCGCCATTGACCTTGCGAATAAAATTCTGGCTGATGCTGGTGGTTTAAGGGAACTGGCTCGTAAAGGGCTTGGTGACCTCAGGAAATACAAAGGTATAGGGTTAAAAAAAGCGGTGACAGTTGCTGCTGCGTTTGAGCTATCCCGAAGGATTCAGTCCGAGCCCTTTTCACAACGCCATCAGATAACCAGCCCTGAAGACATCGTAAGGATATTTGCACCGCGACTTTCTGATTTAAATAAAGAGATTTTGATAGTTGTCCTCCTTAACACCGCTAATCGCATCATAAGGGATGTTGTTATCTCCGAGGGTAATTTGAACTCAAGCATAATTCATCCCCGTGAGGTATTTAAGCCAGCGATTGATGAGCTCAGTGCAAGTGTTATTCTCGTTCATAATCATCCAAGTGGAAATCCCGAGCCAAGTCGTGCGGATATTGAAGTGACAAAGCAGATTTACCAGGCTGGCGAGATAATAGGCATAAAACTTCTTGACCATATCATAATAGCTGGGGATAAATTCACAAGCATGGCACAACTTGGACTTTTAAAATAAATCCAGGAGGTAAATTATGGAGTTAAAAATTGTAAAAATTGAGAAGCCAGACAACATCAATTTCATCCTCGGGCAGTCGCATTTCATAAAAACAGTTGAAGATTTATACGAGGCGATAGTAACAACTCAACCGCATATGAAATTCGGTATAGCGTTTTGCGAGTCCTCAGGTCCAGCGCTTGTGAGATGGGCTGGAAATGATGAAGCGATGATTGAACTTGCGAAGAAAAACGCTTTAAATCTCTCCGCTGGGCATTCATTTATAATTTTCATGGATAATGGCTATCCCATAAACATACTTAACACTATCAAGATGGTTCCAGAAGTTTGCAGAATCTTTTGTGCAACTGCTAACCCGGTTGAGGTTATAATTGCAGAAACAGAGCAGGGTCGTGGAATACTCGGTGTAATAGATGGTGTCAAAACGAAGGGAGTAGAAGGCGAGGAGGATATAAAGAAGCGGAAGGAATTTTTGAGAAAAATTGGATACAAATTTTGAAATTATTAAATTTTTTGTGCTTTGATACAATAAACTCCGCGAGAGGTTGATTTTAATGTTCGTCATTTTGAGGATTTTTAAAGTTGCGTTGCCTTTGCTTTACATAGCAACGAGTTGGCTTTACGGTCGCGCCTTTTTCAAGGATGATTTATTTGCGAAAAAATATAAAACGAAATTTCTCGTCTTTACCTTAGTTTTCCACTTCGTTTATCTTATCCTCAGAACCGCTGAATTAAACCATCCGCCTGTGACATCTGTTTTTGAGCTTTTATGCGTGCTTGGCTTTTCGCTTGCTCTTGCTTATATCGTGATTGAATACCTTACGAAAATTAAAAACACTGGTTTTTTCGCCCTTGTGATTTCGTCCCTGCTTGTCCTTGTTGCATCGCTTTTTTCAAGGGATATCTATGGTTTTGAATATGATGTTTTGAAGAATGAATTGCTTGCTTTCCATGTAACTTTTGCTCTTGTGGGATATTCAGCGTTTGCTTTATCGGCGATATATGGATTGCTTTATATAATGCTTTATCACAAATTGAGGACGAAAACATTTGACACAGTTTATAAAAATCTTCCAAACCTTGAGACGATTGAATCAATGCTTCATAAATCAACCCTGGTTGGTTTTGTGGCTTTGACATTTGTGATAATTTTTGGTTTCATTTGGTTGCCGAAAGCGTTTAAGAATTTTTCGTATGCGGACGCAAAACTTATAGGGACATTCATAATCTGGCTTATCTATGCTGTGGGGCTCGGTGTGAGAGGTGTTGCGAATTTAACAGGTAAGAGAGTGGCGGTGATGTCAATAATTGGTTTCATCCTTGTGTTTATATTGATGGCTTTTGCGAATTCCTTGTCGGGCTTTCATAGGTTTTATTGATAATTTAAGCGATTGCTGATATGGACTTATTACTTGTTGGTTTGAATCATAAAACGGCGAGCGTTGAAGTAAGGGAGAAACTTTATTACACACTTGATGAGACGAAAGAGGTCCTGCCCGATTTGGTTCAACGATTTTTAAAGGAGGGGGTTTTGCTGTCAACTTGCAACAGGACAGAACTTTACGGGGTTTTAAAAGATGAACTCGTTAAGCCAGAGGATGTAATTGACTACTTGATCAAGAAAAAAGATGCTGATGGGGTTGTCACTCGTTCGCATTTTTATGTGATGCGTTCATATGATGCGTTAAGGCATCTGCTTGAGGTTAGCACTGGGATTGATTCAATGTTAATCGGTGATGTTCAGATACTTGGTCAGGTCAAGGACGCATATGAAGTTGCTGTTGGTTGTGGAGTTGTTGGAACACTTTTGCATGAGGTTTTTCATACTGCTTTTAGGACTGGGAAAAGAGCAAAAAGTGAGACGGCAATAAGCGAGGGAGCGGTTTCGGTTAGTTACGCAGCGGTTGAACTTGCTGAGAAGATATTCGCCAATCTTTCAAAGAAAAAAGCGATGTTGATAGGCGCTGGCGAAACAGCTGAACTTACGGCAAAACATCTCGTCTCCCGTGGGATGAGCGAAATTTTAATAGCAAATAGAACTTTTGAAAGGGCTGAAAAACTGGCGCAACAATTTAACGGCGTCGCAATAAAACTTGATGAAATTGAAAATAAACTCTGTGAAGTTGATATAGTCATAAGCTCCGTAACGATTGATGGTTACATTTTGAGTTACGAGCAAGTCAAAAGCGCAATGTCAAGAAGACAAAACAAGCCAATTCTGATAATTGATATCGGGGTTCCGAGGAACATTGACCCGAAGGTTAAGGAGATTGAAAATGTTTTCCTTGAAGATATTGATTCGCTTGAATCAATAGCGAGGTCAAATTACGAAAGGAGGTTAAATGAGATACCGAAGGTTCAAAGGATAATTGATGAGGAGATGAAAAATTTCATAAAATGGTATGAGGCGCATCTTGTCGCCCCGACGATAAAACTTCTCCGTGAGAAATTTGAAGAGATAAGGCGAAGCGAACTTGAAAAGTATAAAAATAAATTTTCACCCGAGGACTTTCAAAAGGTAGATGCATTGACAAAAACACTTGTTAATAAGCTGCTTCACACCCCTACGGTAAGCATCAGAGAGTCATCAAATGGGAAAAGCGACTCGGAAAGGATAAAGTTTATTCAATTTGTCAGGGAGTTATTCGGTTTGGGTCAATAAAAATAAATTTTTTTAAGTTTGTGAAAGTTAGAATTGGAACACGGGGTAGCAAACTTGCGCTGTGGCAGACGGAATTTGTGAGGAGAAAACTTTCAGATGTTTTTCCCGATGTTGAATTTGAAGTCAAAGTGATAAAGACCAAAGGAGATAAAATTCTTGATTCGCCACTTTCAAAAATTGGAGATAAAGGGATTTTCACCCGTGAGATTGAAATTGAGCTTTTGAATCGCGAGATTGATATCGCAGTTCACAGTTTGAAGGACCTTCCAACGAAATTACCTGAGGGTTTGATAATTGGTGCTGTCACTGAACGAGAAGATGTAAGAGATGTTTTAATTTCTAAAGATAATTTAAAACTGGCTGAGTTGCCGAAAGAAGCTGTAATTGCTACTGGGAGTTTGAGAAGAAGGGCTCAACTTCTTCACTTTAGAAGCGATTTTAAATTTGTTGATTTGCGAGGTAATATTGACACAAGGTTCAGAAAGTTTGATGAGTTAAATTGGGACGCAATGGTTTTAGCATTTGCAGGGGTGCGAAGGATGAATTATGAAGGTAGAATTGCTGAGTTAATTTCAACTGATATAGTGCTCCCAGCTGTTGGTCAAGGAGCGATAGCAATTGAAGTTAGAGAAGATGATGTGAAAATTCTTGACTTGGTTAGACGGATAAATCATATTGAGACGGAACTTGCGACAAGGTCTGAGCGTGCTCTTTTGAGGCGACTTGAGGGAGGGTGTCAAGTCCCAATCGGTGCTTTTGCTGTTGTAAACGATGGCAAGATTAAAATATCGGCTATGATAAGCAACTTTGATGGGACATTTTTTGTCAGGGATTCAATTGAGGGTTTTGTGAGCAACGATGTGGAAGAGCTCGGTTTTGAACTTGCAGAAAAACTTCTTGAACAAGGTGGCGCGAGGATTCTTGAAGAGATAAAAAGATCAAGCGGTTGAGATGAAAGTTTTAATAACAAGGGATAAAGCGCAAGCTCTGGACTTCGCAAGGGAAATTGAAAAATACGGTTTTATCCCCGTCTTCTTTCCAACGATTGAAATAACAGAGCCAGATTCATGGGATGATGTTGACGAAAAAATAAACCGAATTGATGAATATACTGATTTAGTTTTCACAAGCGCAAACGCAGTTAGATTTTTCTTTGAGAGATTTAAAAAATATCAGCCGATTGAAAGGTTAAAGAGCAAAAAAATCCATGTCGTTGGAGCTAAAACAAAAATTGAAGTTGAAAAGTATGGACTTTTAGTTGAGCCACTCCCTGAAAGGTCGGATAAGGAAAGTTTATTTGGGAAAATTTTGTCCGGTGAAGTTTCCGGGAGAAAGTTTCTATTCCCGCGAGGGAATTTGTCGGATGAGGAGTTCATTGAATCAGCGAGAAGGAAAGGGATTGACATTGATGATGTCGTTGTTTACAGGACGATTAAGCCGAATCTTGGAGAAGATTTGAAGCAAGAGGTGAAATCAATGCTTGAAAGTGGCGAGATTGGTGTTGTTACATTTTTCAGCCCGTCAAGCGTGCGAAACTTTGTTGAAATTTTTGGAGATGCTTTACTTCGGGGACAGCGTATAGCTGTCATAGGTGGAACTACTTTGAAAGCTTGTGAAGAACTTGGTTTAAAGGTTGATATAAATCCAATGGAGTTTAACCCGAAGCCAGACGGTGCATTTCTTGCGAAGTTACTTTGGGAAGTGTTCAAGAAGAATGGTTAAAATATGAAGCAAAAAAACGACATATTTTTAAAAGCTTGCAAACGCGAAAGCACGCAGAGAACGCCGATATGGATAATGCGCCAGGCGGGAAGATATTTGCCTGAATACAGGAAGATCCGTCAAAAGTATGATTTTTTAACGATGATAAAAACGCCAGAAATTGCTTCCGAAGTGACGATTCAGCCAGTTGAAATCATCGGCGTGGATGCCGGGATAATTTTCTCGGATATACTTGTGCTTCCGGAGGCAATGGGGTTGAAACTTTATATTGATGAGGTTGGTGGTCCAAAGTTTGAGAAGAACATTCAAAGTGAGGAGGATATTGACAAATTGATTATCCCAGATCCAACGGATAAATTGAAATATGTGCTTAATGCGATAGAATTGACGAAGCGAAATATAAATGTTCCGTTGATAGGTTTTTCTGGCTCCCCATGGACTCTTTTTGCGTACATGGTTGATAGTGGGAAGGACTTTAGGAATGCAAAGGTTTTGATATATTCTCAGCCGAAACTTGCACATAAACTTCTTGAAAAAATCGCCGTTTCAGTGTCAAGATTTTTGATCTCACAGATTGAACATGGTGCTGATGCGGTGCAAATTTTTGATACTTGGGGCGGGATTTTAAATCGCGAAGCTTTTGAAGAGTTCTCTTTGAGATACATCCGCTATGTGATTGAAGCTATAAAGTCAAAATTTGCCAGCGCTGTTCCCGTGATTTTATATTCAAAGGGGACTTGGCAGTGGATAGAGCAGATAATGGATTCTGGTTGCGATGTTATAAGCATTGATTGGACATTTGATTTAAAGGAAGCCAGAGAAAGAGCCGGGGATAGAGTTTCAATTCAAGGGAATCTTGATCCGGTTGTTTTACTTTCAAAACCCGATGTTGTGGTCCGTGAAGCGGTCAAGGTGATTGACAAATATGGAAGGGGGAATGGACACATTTTTAATCTCGGGCATGGGATTTTGCCTGAGACGCCAGTTGATAATGTGAAAATATTGGTTGAGACAGTTAAGAGTGAAAGTCAGAAATATCACAAATAAAATTTGGTGTTAGTTATGAGGATAGAAAATGTTGACATAGAGCTTTTGAAGAAATACGATCGTCCCGGTCCAAGGTATACAAGTTATCCTCCAGCGCCTGCCTTTTCAAAGGATTTCGGACCGGATGATTATAAGGATGCGATTATTGAGAACAATAGGGAAAATCCCACGAATGTCCTCTCGCTTTATTTTCATATACCTTTTTGTGATACGCTATGTTATTTTTGTGGTTGTAACATGCTCGTCACTCACAACAGAGCAACGATAAGGAAGTATCTTGATTACTTGAAGCGTGAGGTTGAAATGGTTTGCGAGTTTCTTTCTTCGGGGCGGAAGGTCACGCAACTTCATTGGGGTGGTGGAACACCGTCATATTTGAATCCCGATGAAATAAAAGAACTTGGCGATTTTATAAATGAAAGGTTTGAGTTTGTTGATGACCCAGAGGTTGGTGTTGAGATTGACCCACGCGGTCTAACTTACGAACATATGAAGGCGTTCCGTGAGGTTGGTTTTAATAGAATTAGCATGGGGGTTCAAGATTTTGATCCCAGAGTTCAGAAAGCGGTTAACAGGATTCAACCCGAGGAAATCACACGGCAAGCAATTGATTGGGCTCGTGAGCTTGGTTTCAAGAGTATAAACCTTGATTTGATTTATGGTCTACCGTTTCAAACAGTTGAATCATTTGAGAAAACGCTTGATAAGGTGATAGAACTTTCACCTGAGCGACTTGCGGTTTTTAATTTTGCTTATGTCCCATGGCTTAAACCACATCAAAGGGTTATAAAAAAGGAGGATTTGCCAACCCCTGATGTTAAGTTAAAAATTTTGAAAATGACGATAGAAAAACTGACGGAAGCTGGATATGTTTACATTGGGATGGATCATTTTGCTAAACCGGATGATGAACTTGCAATTGCGCAGAGGGAAAAAACACTTTACAGGAACTTCCAAGGTTATTCAACCCGCGCAGGTGCAGACCTTTATGCGTTTGGGATGTCAGCTATAAGCCAGTTTCAGAACATCTATGCTCAAAATTACAAGGAATTGAAAGATTATTACTCGCGAATTGACGAGGGGAAATTCCCAACAGCGGTTGGCTATAGGATGAGTCAAGACGATATAATTAGAAAGCATGTGATAATGCGTTTAATGTGCGATATGGAACTGACAAAAAGCGAGGTTGAGGAAAAGTTCAATATAAAATTTGATGATTATTTCGCTGATTCAATTCAGAAGTTGAACGAGTTCGTTGAGGACGGTTTAGTTGAATTAAGCGGTGATAAAATCAAAGTCAGCTTAATGGGTCGTCTTGTGATAAGAAATATAGCAATGTGCTTTGACGCCTATATTGATAAGATGATGAAGGAGAAGCCGATATTTTCAAGGACAGTTTAAGTGGGAACTTGAAATTCTGTGTTTGGTTTTTTATATTAAAGACAGAAAAACAAAGTTAGGAGAAGTGAAATGAAGCGCTTGATTTTGGGTTTGGTTTTGGTTGTTTTTGCAGGTTCATTCGCAATTTCACAGTTTAAAGATCAGCTTGAGTCAAAACCAGATGTTTATCAAAAATTGTTTATGCGTCATAGTTTTTCCGTTTCATATTTCAGCATCGGTGGAAAGGGGTTTATGTTAAATTCATATACAAATTCAATCCTTTACAGGTTTTCGGACAACTTGAATTTACAAGCGGACATCAGCTTCATTAACTCACCTTTTAGTTCGTTTGGTCGTGGATTTCAAAGAAGTTTAAGCGGGGTCTTCATAGATCGCATTGAGTTGAATTATCAACCCTTCAGAAATGTGTTTATAAACATCCAGTATCGTCAAGTCCCATTTTACCAGTATTATTACCCCTATTATCGCTGGTGATGTGTAATTTTTGAACTTAATTTCGCTTTTTGTTTCATTTTTCCCCATTTCGCTCGGTTCGGGCGGGATGAAAATCATTAAAGTTCAGAGAGAGGTCTCTGGCACAGTTTTTGCCTCACATTCCTTATGAGTTTTAACAAAATAGATTTGAAGATGAATAAGGATAAGTTTTTCTATTTAGCACCTGACGATTTAAACAAAATTTTTGAGCATTTCAAGTCAAAGGGGTACAAGGTAATTGGTCCAACCGTGGTTGATGATGCAATTGTTTACGATGAGATATCGGGTGTTAAGGATTTGCCTGTCGGAGTAGGGGATGAACAATTGCCCGGTATTTACAGGTTAAAAAGTAGAGACGATGGGGCTTTTTTTGGCTATGTTGTTGGACCGCATTCGTGGAAAAGATTTCTTTATCCACCTATAATCACACTTTTTGAAGCGAGGAGGGAAAATGGAAGCATTAAAATTTCCGAATGTAACGATGAGGATGTGAAATTTCTTTTCGTTGGGGTCAGGGCTTGTGAGATTTCAGCGATTATGATCCTGGATAAAATTCTTAGCGGTGGACAATATGTTGATCCCATTTATCTTAAAAGGAGGAAAAACACTTTTATTATAGCTGTAAATTGCAATGAGCCCGGGGGAAATTGCTTTTGTTATTCAACTGGAACTGGACCGAGGGTTTTAACTGGATATGACATCGTGTTGACAGAAGTGATTTCGCAGGATAGACATTACTTTACCGCAGGACCTGGAAGTGAAAGCGGGGAGGAATTGCTCAAAGAGTTGGGTTTTAGGGAAGCGACAGCGTATGAAATTGAAGAAGCTGAGAAAGTTTTGAGTGATGCGCCGAACAAGTTTACAAAGAGAGTTGATTTGACGGATGTTGTTGAAATTTTACAATCAAATTACGAAAACCCGCTTTGGGAGAAAATAGCCGAAAGGTGTCTTTCATGTGGGAATTGTACTATGGTTTGTCCTAATTGTTTTTGTCATAATGTTGAGGATGTAACTGATTTAACAGGTCAAGTTGCGAAAAGAGTTAGAAGATGGGATTCGTGTTTTACGGTTGAGTTTTCTTACATACATGGAGGTAGTATAAGATATTCAACTATGTCAAGGTACAGGCAATGGATGATGCACAAGCTTTCAACTTGGAAAAATCAATTCGGCATGATAGGGTGTGTGGGGTGTGGTAGGTGTATAACTTGGTGTCCCGTTGGGATTGATATAACTGAAGGGGTGAGAAGTTTCAAGGAGGTTTTAAACAAAATTTAAAAGGAGTGTTATCATGAGCATTGAGACGCTTGAGAGGTTACTGGTTGAACATCCATTTTTCAAGGGGCTTGGGGAGGAGTATCTCTCGCTTGTGGTTGGATGTGCGAGGAATGCTTTCTTTAAGGCGGGAGATTTCATTTTCAGAGAGGGAGAGGAAGCAAATGAGTTTTACATCATACGCGATGGTAAAGTTTCGCTTGAGATAGTTTCTCCGGGAAAGGAGCCGATCATAATTCAAACGCTTGAAAGTGGTGAGGTTCTTGGTTGGTCTTGGCTTGTCCCGCCTTATTATTGGCATTTTGATGCGCGTGCTGTTGAACCGACAAGGGTTGTGGCTTTTGATGCCAGGTGTTTGAGGAACAAATGTGAGGAAGACCCCAGGCTCGGGTATGAACTTTTAAAAAGGTTAGTTCCAATAATTGAACAACGTCTTCAGGCAACAAGAATACAATTACTTGATCTGTATGGAACACATAGTTGAAGAGAAAGTTCTTTTTCAAACGAGTTCAATTTTACCGCGACTCTTCAAAATCCGTCAAAGAAAGCAAGAAACAAGGGATACCTTCACGCTTGAACTTGAACCAGTTGATAAGGATATTGAATTCACATTTGCACCGGGTCAATTTAATATGATTTATGTTTTTGGGGTTGGGGAAGTTCCGATATCAATAAGTGGTGATCCGGGGAAAGTTGATTTGGTAACTCACACGACACGGATTGTTGGGGTTGTAACGAAAGCGATGGGCAAACTCAAAAAGGGCGATATTTTGGGCATAAGAGGTCCATTTGGAAATGGTTGGGGTGTAGAAAAATTTGTTGGTAAAGATATAGTCATAGTTGCAGGTGGAATAGGGCTCGCTCCATTAAGACCGGCTATCTATCAAATTCTATCTAACAGGGGGAGTTACAACAGGGTCGTTCTTTTATATGGGGCGCGAACGCCTGAGGATATTCTTTACAAGCGTGAAATTGAAAAATGGAAATCAAGATTTGACCTTGAGGTTTATGTCACTGTTGATAGAGGAACAAGCGGTTGGAAAGGGAATGTTGGTGTTGTGACAAGTTTAATAGCGCGAGCGCCTTTTGATTCGGAAAATGCGGTTGCGTTTGTTTGTGGACCAGAAATCATGATGCGCTACACGGCGCTTGAACTTAAAAAGAGAGGCGTTTCAGATGATAACATATTCGTTTCAATGGAGAGAAATATGAAATGTGGTGTGGGTTTGTGTGGTCATTGTCAGTTTGGTCCTTTGTTTATATGTAAAGATGGACCTGTTTTCAGTTATTCACAAGTAAGGGATTTAATATCCAAGCGGGAGATTTAAAATGGAACGAAAGAAACCAAAACTTGCTGTTTGGAAGTTCGCCTCTTGCGATGGTTGTCAATTAAGTTTGCTTGATTGTGAAGATGAACTTCTTGATGTTGTTGGAGCTGTTGAGATAGCCTATTTCCTTGAGGCATCAAGGGCGGTGGTTTCGGGTCCGTATGATATTTCCCTCGTTGAGGGTTCAATTACAACGCCACACGATGCTGAAAGAATTCATAAAATTAGAAAGGTCTCAAAGTATTTGATAACTATTGGTGCTTGTGCAACAGCTGGGGGAATACAAGCTTTAAGAAACTTCAAGGATGTGAAAGAATTCATATCAATTGTTTATGCTAATCCATCTTATATTGAAACATTGAGCAAATCAACGCCTATATCTGACCATGTTTTCGTTGATTTTGAATTGCGTGGTTGCCCGATAAACAAGTATCAACTTATTGAGGTTATAAGTGCATTTCTTAACGGGCGGAAACCAAACATCCCAACTTATAGCGTTTGTATGGAATGCAAGCGGAAAGGAAATGTTTGTGTGATGGTTTCAAAGGGAAGCCCTTGCCTTGGTCCAGTTGTCCAAGCGGGTTGCGGAGCAATTTGCCCATCCTACAACAGAGGATGTTACGGATGTTTTGGACCCAAAGAGACGCCGAATGTCTTTTCTCTGGCTGATTATTTTGCAAAGATGGGCTTGAAATCATCTGAAATAGTTAGAGTTTTAAGAAATTTCAACGCTTATTCAGAACCTTTCAGAAAAGGGAGCGAGGCATATGAAAGATAAGTTGATAAAAGTTGATTATCTTGCCCGAGTTGAAGGAGAGGGCGCTCTTTATATCAAAGTTAAAAACGGTTATGTGGTTGATGTAAAGTTGAGAATTTTTGAACCGCCTAGGTTTTTTGAAGCGTTTCTGCGAGGGAGAAGTTTTATGGAGGTTCCTGATATAACCGCAAGGATTTGCGGAATTTGTCCCATTGCATATCAAATGAGCTCTGTCCACGCAATTGAGAGCATTTTCGGCGTGAAAGTATCTGGTCCGATACGTGAGTTGAGAAGGTTGATTTATTGTGGGGAATGGATTGAAAGCCACGCGCTACATGTTTTTATGCTTCATGCACCTGATTTCCTCGGTTATGAAGATGTCATACAAATGGCTAAAGATTACCCCGATCTTGTCAAGAAAGCACTACGACTTAAAAAAATTGGGAATGAAATTGTAAAATTAATTGGGGGTCGTGAAGTTCACCCGGTAAATGTCAGAGTTGGTGGTTTTTATAAAACGCCGAGAAAAAGCGAGCTTAAAAAACTTGAAGACGATCTCAAATGGGCTCGTGACTTTTCAATTGAAGCTGTAAGATGGATTGCTTCGCTTGAATTCCCTGATTTTGAACAAGATTATGAATTTGTGGCTTTAAGTCATCCGAATGAATATCCGTTTAATGAGGGTAGAATTGTCTCAAGCAAGGGGCTTGATGTTTCGGTGAATGAATATGACAATCATTTTGTTGAGGAACATGTCGCTCACTCAAACGCTTTACACTCAAGGATAGTTCAAGGTGGAGCTTACTTTGTCGGACCACTTGCGAGGTTTAATTTGAACTTTGATAAATTATCTGCCCTTTCCAAGGAGGTATCGCTTGAAATTGACTTCAAACCTATTTGTAGAAATCCGTTCAAAAGCATAATAGCAAGGGGTATTGAGATACTCTATGCGTGTGATGAAGCGCTGAGGATAATCTCGGAGTATGAGGAACCGGATTCCCCATATGTTGACTTTATCGTAAAATCAGGCATAGGTTATGGATGTACGGAAGCGCCTCGCGGTATACTTTACCATCGGTATAAGCTTGATGAAAAAGGTATAGTGCTTGATGCTAAGATAGTTCCACCGACATCTCAAAACTTGAAGATGATGGAAAGCGACCTTTGGAAGTTTGCCTCCGTTTACTTGAACCTCCCGGATAATGAATTGACTTGGAAGTGTGAGCAAGCAGTTAGAAATTATGACCCGTGTATATCTTGCGCAACACACTTCTTGAAGGTTCATATTGAAAGGGAATGAAAGGAAATTTTTGATTGTTGGCGTTGGGAATTTGTATCGTGGTGACGATTCGGTTGGAATTTTAATAGCGAGATATTTGAGAAGATGCTTTAAAGAGAGCGTCAAAATAGTTGACATTGATATTTCTTTTGATGAGTTGATTGATATTTGGGATGATTTTGAGCTTGTTATTTTAGTTGATGCGTTTCATTCGGGGAAGGGCGCTGGGAAGATATATAGGTTTGAGGATATCTCTGAATTGCTGAAAAGCGGTTTGAAGCTAATTTCAAGTCATCATGTTGGAGTTGTTGAGTATATTGAGCTTGCCAAGATGCTTGGGAAGTTACCAAAGAGGTTGATCGTTTATGGGATATCGGGTGAAAATTTTGATGTAGGTGGATTTATTTCCCCCGCAGTTAAAGATGCCTGCCGGAGGTTAATTCCTAAAATCTTTGCCGAAGTCAAGGCGTGAAAATTTTTATTTTAGGGGATAAAAGTGTAAATTTTTTGCAAAAAAGAGGTTTTCGCGTGGATAGAAATTTGATTGAAATATACGAGAAGGTTAAAAACGGCGAGAGGTTGACATTTGAAGATGGTCTCAAGCTTTTTAACTCAGATGATTTGATTACAATTGGTATGATGGCTGATATGGTGAGGTGGCGCCTACATCCTGAACCCGTTGTAACATATATAATTGACAGGAATATAAACTACACAAACATTTGCACAACCGAGTGCACATTTTGTGCTTTTTATGCAAAGGTCGGTGATACTGTTAAGGGATATACGCTTGATTATGATACAATCGCGAAGAAGATAGAGGAAACGATTCAACTTGGCGGAACGAGGATTTTGTTGCAGGGGGGACTGAACCCTGAGCTTGGGATAGAGTTTTACGAAGAGTTGTTCAGATGGATAAAAGCGAACTACCCTCAGATATGGCTTCACGCTTTGTCGCCGGAGGAAATATTACACATCGCAAGCGTTTCAAGAATGAAAGTTCGGGATGTTTTAAAAAGATTGATTGAAGCTGGTTTGCAATCAATTCCAGGAGGTGGAGCGGAAATCCTGGTTGACAGGGTCAGGGAGAAGATTTCTCCCAAGAAATGCACTGCTGATGAATGGCTTGGTGTTATGTATGAAGCGCATCAGCTTGGGTTAAAGACGACAGCGACGATGATGTTCGGGCATATTGAAACATATGAAGATAGAGTTCAACACATTCTTTTAATTCGTGAACTTCAAGATATAACCGGGGGTTTCACATCATTTATCCCTTGGACTTTTCAACCGAGAAATACTAAACTTGCGGAGAATATGGATAACCTCAAAGAAAGGTCAAGTGGATTTGATTATTTGAAAACGCTTGCGATTTCAAGGTTAATGCTTGATAACATTCCGACGATCCAGGTTTCGTGGGTGACGCAGGGATTGAAAATGGCGCAGATAGGTTTAAAGTTTGGCGCAGATGATTTTGGAAGTTTATTGATTGAGGAAAATGTCGTCAGTGCAGCTGGGACGAGACATCTTGTGACGCTTGATCAAATGATTAAAGCGATAAGAGATGCTGGATTTGAACCAAGAAAGAGATTAAACTGATGCGAGACCATAGATATTGGATGGAGTATGCGTTAAAAGAAGCTCAAAAGGCGTTTGAACTTGGGGAAGTTCCTGTTGGGGCTGTGATAGTTTACAGGGACTCAGTGATAGCGAAGGGTTATAATCAGGTTGAGACGCTAAAAGATGCAACTGCACATGCTGAGATGATAGCGCTATCCGCTGCGTTTAATTATTTCGGTTCTTGGCGACTTGAAGGGTGCACAATTTATGTGACGCTTGAGCCATGTCCAATGTGTACTGGGGCGATTGTGCTTTCAAGGATTGAAAAAGTTGTTTTCGGTGCATTTGATTTTAAGGCTGGCGCTTGTGGGAGTGTTTATAACATAGCCGAGGATGGAAATTTAAATCACAAGGTTGAAGTTATAAGTGGGATTATGGCTGAGGAATCACAAAGTTTGTTAAGGGCTTTTTTCAGCAACTTGAGAAAGTAAAAATCCCACCTTTTGGGGAACAATGATTTTCCGTTGGGTTGTTTGATTTTGATGAAATGGAGTTTTAATTTGAATAAAACAAGCCAGAACTATGCAATGAGAAAGGTATCGTTTTACACAATTGGATGTAAGCTTAATTTCGCTGAGACCTCAACAATAAGCGAGGAATTTAAAAAGCGTGGTTTTGAAATAGTTGAGTTTGGAGAGCCAGCGGATGTTTGCGTCATAAATACATGTTCTGTTACGGAAAACGCCGACAGGGATTGTCGCCGGATTGTAAGAAAAGCGTTAAAGGTGTCTCCGAATGCCTTTATAATTGTCACGGGCTGTTATGCCCAACTTCGCCCGGATGAGATAGCTAAAATTGAAGGTGTTGATCTCATACTTGGTTCAAACGAGAAGTTCAAAATTTTTGACTTTGTCGGTGACTTTCATAAAAATTACCACGCACAGATTTTCGTATCCCCAATCAGTGAGATTTCCGAGTTCCACATAGCAAGTTCCACTCCAACTTCGGATAGAACAAGGGCATTTTTGAAGGTTCAAGATGGATGTGATTATAATTGTTCATACTGCACGATACCCCTTGCTCGTGGTGAAAGTAGAAGCCCGGAAGTTAACATTATTTTAGAAAAGGCGAAAACACTGGCTCAGCTTGGTTATAAAGAAATTGTCTTAAGCGGTGTAAATGTCGGTGATTACGGCAGGAAAATTGGAACGAATTTGTTTGAACTTGTGAAAGAACTTGAGAAAATAGATGGCATTGAGAGAATTAGAATTAGTTCAATTGAGCCGAATCTTTTAACCGAGGAAATGATTGACTATTTTATTTCTTCCGAGAAAATTTGTAATCACTTCCACATACCTTTGCAAAGCGGTAGCGATGAAATCTTGAGAAAGATGCGAAGAAGATATAACTCCGAGCTTTATCGTCGTCGCATTGAATACATAAAATCAAAAGACCCTGACGCTTGTATAGGTGCAGATGTAATTGTTGGGTTTCCGGGGGAATCGGAGAAGCATTTTGAGACAACATACAATTTTATAAGTGATTTGCCGATATCATACCTTCATGTATTTACTTACTCTGAAAGACCAAATACCGATGCTGTAAATTTGCCAGACAAGGTCCCAATTGAAGAGCGCCATAAGCGAAGCGAGATGTTGAGAAATCTCGGCTTGAGGAAAAAAATGGCGTTCTATCGCCAGATGGTCGGAAAGGAATTTGATGTGTTGTGGGAGTCCGAAGTTAAGGACGGGAAAATGTTTGGATTTACGCGAAATTATGTCAAAGTTGGCGTCCCATATAATCCATCGCTTGTGAATAAAATTGTGCCCGTTAAAGTTGTTGGAGTTGAAAATTTGGTTGCGATTGGCGAAATTATAGTTGAAGAGCTACAAAATGATCGGGAGCCAAGATGATCAAAAACTTCATCAAGCGTATAATAACGGAAGTTATAAAGGAACTTATATCGCCTGAGTTGATGAGGTTTGAGCAAGCGATGTTATCTCAGCAGGATCTGTTCAGGAACGAGATAAGAACAAAGTTTGATGATTTTGCGAAAAGCATGGAAGCGCGATATGAAGACCTCGCAAAGTTAATGCAAGCACAATTTGATGATTTTTCAAAAAGTATGGAAGCGCGATATGGGGAATTCGCGAAGTCAATGCAAATGCAGTTTGAGAGTTTTACGAAAAGTATGGAGACGCGATATGAAGACCTCGCAAAGTTAATGCAAGCACAATTTGATGATTTTGCGAAAAGTATGGAAACCCGGAATGGGGAATTCGCGAAGTCAATGCAAATGCAGTTTGAGAGTTTTACGAAAAGTATGGAGACGCGATATGAAGACCTCGCAAAGTTAATGCAAGCGCAATTTGATGATTTTGCGAAAAGTATGGAAACCTGGAATGGGGAATTCGCGAAGTCAATGCAAATGCAGTTTGAAAGTTTTACGAA